>MRWG01000210.1_pt1 | contig 96709 bp, 85 predicted proteins | sample 1013341 | NCBI WGS metagenome assembly MRWG01 (sample SAMN06117577, study PRJNA244670) | biofilm metagenome | biome: Water; feature: Cathode Biofilm; material: Biofilm; isolation source: microbial consortium enriched at the cathode of a solar microbial fuel cell | place: USA: District of Columbia ...
CCTGAGGACGGTGGGGGGCGCGGGTGGTGTCGGGCAGGGCGTCCGGCGTGGGCGGGGCTGCGTGACCCGCCTCGGGACGCAGCGCCACGGGTTGGGTATCCGGTGCGGGTGCAGGACGCGCCGCGGGGGCCGCGTCCTGCACCGCGACCGGGCGCTGCCAGGTCTCGACCAGCGCGGCCATCTGCGGGGTGGAGGCGGCGAGCGTGGCGGTATCGGTCCCGGTCTCGCCGCCCGCGCCGCCGCCCTCGGGCGCGGCGGTCCAGAGCCCGGCATGGACAGCGGCGGCGAGGGCTACGAAGCCCGCGAATTCCAGCCCCCGGATCATTTCGCCCCCGTCACGATTTCGACCTGCGCGATCCCGCGCGCCGCCAGCTGCGGCAGGAGCCGGGCCAGCGCGCGCGCCTCCATCCGCGCATCGGCACGGATTTGCAGGGCCTCGTCGGGCGTGGCGCGGGCGGCGAGGGCGTCGAGCACCGCGTCGCCGCGCGCCTCGTTGAAGGCGAGACGCCCCTTGGCATCCATGTAGAGCGTGTCGGTGGGTGCGGCGTGGTCTCCGTCTGCGCTTTTCGGAAGGGTCACGTCGAAGGGGGCGGGGGGTGTTATCTGCGCGCTCATCAGGAAGAAGATCAGCAGCAGGAATACCACGTTGATCATCGGCACGATGGGCTCTGGTGCACGGCGGCGGCGGGGGGTGGTGAACTGCATGGGCCTACTCCACCACCACGACCCTGGAAAGACCGGCGGCGCGCAGGCCGTCGCTCACCTTTATGAGCCGTTGCAGGGGCACGCCCTCGGCGGGGCGCAGCACGACGATGTCGGAGGGTGCGGACATCAGCGGGTCGAGCGCCGCGGGCAGGGCCTCGGGGGCAATGGCCTGCCCGTTGAGGGTGAGGCTGTCGTGGCCGATGACCACCAGGCGCGGCGGGCCGTCATAGACCGTCGCGCCGCCGCCTGTGGCCATGGGCAGGCCCAGGTCATGGCCGAAGCGCGCCGCCAGCATGAAGAACACCAGCAGCAGGAACACCACGTCGATCATTGGCGTGAGGCTCGGGCGGCGGGCGTGGCGGGGTGTGCCGAACTGCATCATGGCCGCGCCTCCGGCGTGGTGAAGATGCGGGTGGCGGCGTCCTCCATGTCGGCCTGCACATGGTCGGCCACGCTCTCGAACCAGGTCAGAGCCATCGAGGCGGGGATCGCCACGGCCATGCCCGCCGCCGTCGTCAGCAGCGCTTCCCAGATGCCGCCGGCGAGTACGGACGGGTCGGCGCTGCTGCCGCTCGTCTGAAGCGCCTGGAAGGCGGCGATCATGCCCAGCACCGTGCCCAGCAGCCCCACGAGGGGCGCGATGGTGGCTATGAGTTCCAGCACGCGCAGGCCGGTGCGCGCCTCGTTCAGCAGGGTCTTGGCAACGCGGGTGGTTTCCTCGCGCGCCTGCGCCTCGGTCCACCGGGAGGCCTGTGCTGCCTCCATCGCGGCAAGGGCGAGCCGGGCGCGCAGGCTGCGGCGTGGGCGCAGGAGGGCCGTGGCCTCGGTAGCCTGCCCGTGCTGCCAGAGCGCCACCGCGCGTTCGGTCATCGCGCCCGACCACGCTCCGGTGAGCATCAGGCGCCAGATTTTCCACAAGATGAGCGCCAGCGTAAGCACGGAAAGCGCGGCGATCACCCAGAGCGCCGGGCCACCGCGGTCGAGAAAGCCGGTGAGAGTAGTCTCATCCATGACGGGCCTCCTTGGCGGTGTCGGTGGATTGCCAGAGCGACACGCCGCGCGCAACCGCGTCATGCACGGCGCGGCCCACGGCCTCGCCCACGCCTGTGTGGAGCCCGGCATAGCGCGTGGTCCCGTCGGGCGCGGCGATGGCGATGCAATCCGTGCCGGTGCCGGTGGCGGGTCCGGTGGGCAGGGGTATTTTCGCGGCCATGATTGCGGCGGTTCGGGCCTGGGTCGCAATGCTGAGCGCCTCGAGGCGGGCGGCCTCGGTCAGCGCGGCGTCGATCTCCACCGCGACGTTGATGGTGCCCCAGCCATGCGTGGCGAGGGGCCGGCGGGTGCCCACCGACTCGGCGTTGGAGAGGCCCACGGTTGCCACGGCGTGGGCGCGGATGCCGTCGGCCTCGGCCTCGGCGGCGGTGAAGCGGGCGATGTCGCAGGACGTTAGAAAACAGACCGCGTCACGCGCGTCGCGCGCGGCCAGTTGCGCGTCGAGCCACTGGATCACGTCGAGATGTTCGGGCAGATCGGTATTGCGCACCTCGCGCCACAGGATGCGCCGGGCGCGCACGAGGCCGGGCCGGTTCACGGCCCAGCTAAGCACCGGCATCTCGTGCGGCAGGTCGAGGCAAAGCCAGGGGGGATCGAGGCGGGGCGCGGTCATCGGATCACCTCGAGCGGCTGGAAGACAGGGCCCTGGGGCGTGGTCGCGTAATGGGCGCTGACATGGAAGATGCGGGCGAGGTTTTCGGGCGTGAGCACCTCGGCGGGCGGGCCGTCGGCGGCGATGCCCCCCTCGCCGAGAAGAATGAGCCGCGTGCAATGTCGCGCGGCGAGGCCGAGGTCGTGCAGGGAGGCGATGACCGCGCGGCCCTCGCCCGCCAGCCGGGCAAAGACCTGCATGGTGGCGATCTGGTTGGCCGGGTCGAGCCCGGCGATGGGCTCGTCGGCCATCAGGAGCGGGGTCTGTTGTGCGAGCGCCCGGGCGATGAGGGCCATCGCCTGCTCGCCCCCCGAGAGCCGCGTCGCGGTGCGGTGGCGGAGGTGCTCAAGCCCCATCGTTTCGAGTGCGGAGTCCACGTGGGCACGATCCTGTGGCCCCATCCCCTGCCAGCCGCTGACATGCGGCGTCCGCCCCAGCGCGACCAGTGTCTCCACCGTGACCGGCCAGGCAATGTCGCGCGCCTGCGGCATCCACGCCGCGGCCCGCCCGCGTGTCGCCGGTGGCAGGGCAGCGAGGCTGCTTGTACCCTCGTGCGGCAGCAGGCCGAGGGCCGCGCGCATGAGCGTGGTCTTGCCCGCGCCGTTGGGGCCGATGAGGCCGATGAACTCGCCAGCCTCCACGTCGAGGGTGACGTAGGTGAGGATCGCCCGCCCGCGCAGGCGCACCGAGAGATCGCGCAGGGAAAGCAGGGTCATGCCTGTCCTCCCCGCGTTTTGTAGATGAGGTGGAGGAAGAGCGGCGCACCGACGATGGCGGTGAGCACGCCGAGCTTCAGGTCGCGTTCGGGAAGGACGAGGCGCACGGCGATATCGGCGGCGAGCACCATCGCCGCGCCGCCCAGGCCCGAGGCCCAGAGAAGCCGCGAGGGCCGCGCGCCGACGAGCGGGCGCAGGAGGTGCGGCACCACGAGGCCGACGAAGCCGATGGCGCCGGCCACCGCCACCGCCGCGCCGACCATCGCCGCGGTGCCCAGCACCAGCGTGAGCCGCAGGCGCGCGAGACGCAGCCCCATTGCCTCGGCCGCGTCCTCGCCCAGCGTGAGCGCGTCGAGCCCGCGCCCCAGCGTCAGGAGCGCCACCCCGCCCGCCAGCATCAGCGGAGCCGCGAGCCAGACATGGGTCATCGAGCGGTCGGCGAGCGAGCCCATCATCCAGAACACGATTTCCGAGGCGGCATAGGGGTTGGGCGAGAGGTTGAGCACCAGCGAGGTGAGCGCCGCGGCGAGTGCCGAGATGGCGATGCCGGCGAGGATCAGCGTGATCGACCCGCCGCGCGGCCCCGCCAGCAGCAGGATCAGCAACACGCCGGTGCCCGCGCCCGCCAGCGCCGCGACCGGCAGGGCGAGCGTGGTGACGGCGGCGAGGCCGGTATGGATAGCCAGCACCGCGCCCAGCGCGGCGCTGCCCGACACGCCGATCAGTCCCGGCTCGGCCAGCGGGTTGCGCAGGTAGCCCTGAAGCGCGGCACCCGAGAGCCCGAGGCTCGCCCCGATCATCACGCCGAGAAGCGCGCGGGGCAGGCGTATTTCGCGCATCACCAGCGGTTCGGGGCCGTCGCCGCCAAGGATAAGCGCCGACAGACCATCAAGCGCGCCGATGTGCGCTGGCCCCACGCTGAGCGAGGCGAGGAACAGGGCGGTCGCGAGCGCCGAGAGGCCGAGCGCGAGCGGTTTCATCGCAGCCCCTCCCGCGCGGTGACGAGCGTTTCCACCGCGTCCAGCACGTGTGGCGTGCCGCAGATCCAGTCAGGCGAAGTGATGCGCAAGCCGGCGGTCTCGGCGGTGAGGGCGGCGAGGGCCGGGTGGGTCATCACCGCCTCGGAACGCGAGGCGCCGGGCAGAGGGGTGCCGCGAATGAGCAGGTCGGGCGCGGCCATGACCAGCCGCTCCAGCGGCACCGTGCCGCCGCCCCGCAGGCCCAGTTCGCGCGCGACATTGCTGAATCCGGCAGCGCGCAGGATGTCGTCCGCAAGCGTGCCGTTGCCCAGGCTGTAGCCGTTGGGGTGGTAGAGTGCGGCACTGTGGGTCGTCTCTCCCGCGCGCAGCCTCGTTAGCCACACGTCGAATTCCGCAATGAGCGCCGCGCCGGCCTCTTCGTGGCCCAGCACGCGCGCCATTTTTGTGATCAGTGCGCGGGTGTCGTCGAGAGATTTCACGGTGTCGAACTGCACCACCCGCAGCCCCACCCGGCGCAGCATTCCCACCGTGGCGGGATCGGTATAGGCCCCGGCCAGCACGAGGTCGGGATCGAGCAGGTAGACCTCCTCGGCGCGGCCGTGGTTGGCCTTGTAGGCGCGGGCCTCGCGGGCCATCGCTGAGCTGTGCGGATCGGCGGCGAGTTCGGATACCGAGACGAGCTGTCCGGGGGCGGCCAGCATCATCGCCAACTGATCGGTGCACAGGTTGATCGACACGACACGGGCAGGAGCCGGGCCGGCGCTGACCGAGGCCCCCGCGAGCGCGAGGGCCAGGCCAAGGGCTATGAGCCTAGAAAGACGCACGCAGCCCCGCATAGGCCGCGCGGCCAGGCGTATTGAACCCGCCCGCCGTCTCGTAATCCTCGTCGAAGAGGTTTTCCACGCGGAGCAGGGCATCGACGCTGTCGGTGACCTCGTATGTGGCGTTGACGTGGAAGAGCGTGTAGTCGCCTACCTTGTTCGCAGCCGGGGCAAAGGGCGACGGCGTTACGCCGCCGATATGCTGAACCGTGAACTGCGCGTCGAGCCGGGGCGAGATCGCGGCGCCGAGGCCGATGGCCACGTCGTGTTCGGGCACGCGGGCGGCGGCAGCACCGTTCTGCTCGGCATCGGTATACGTGTAGGCACCGGTCAGGGTCAGGAAGGCGTTGATCGCCACCTGTCCCGAAAGCTCGATTCCCTTGCCCTTGAAATCGCCGGTCTCGAAACAGCCGAATCCGCTGGGACAGCGGGTCGAGGTGCCATCGAAGAATATCTGGTTGTCGATATCCGTGCGAAACAGCGTGGCGCGGACGAAATCGTCGCCCTCGAACCGCTTCTCGATCCCGAGGTCGTAGCTTTCGCTCATCTCGGGCTGGAAATTCGGGTTGCCGAAGAACGGGTCGAGCTGCACCAGAGTGGGCGCGCGGAACCCGTCAGAGGCCGAGGCGCGCAGGATCAAGTCCTCCTGGATCCGCCACGCGAGCGCGGCGCGCGAGGACCATTCGCCGGAAAACTCCGAATGGTCGTCGTGGCGCACGGAGAGGGCGATATCCACCGCGTCGGTGGGGGCGAGCAGCACCTCGCCCTGCACGCCGGTGATGTCGATGGCGAGGTTGAGGTCTTCTTCCTCGGTGTAGTCCGCCCCGAAATTGACCGACCAGATGCCGCCAGAATCATAGCTGCCGCGGTAGTCGATGCGCTGGCGCTCGCCTTCGAATGGCGTGGCGAAACCGTTGGAGAAGGAGGTGCGGTCGCTCTCGAAATAGCTCAGTGCCAATTCGTGGTCGAAGGCCCCGGTGGCGAGCTCGGCAAAGGCACGCGCGCCGTGAGCCTCGCTGGTGTTGAACTCGTCAAACGGTGCGGTCCCGTCGCCGCCGAACTCGTCAAACTCGGCGTCGCTGTCGATGTGGAGCGCGCTAAGCCCGGCGGCGAACGTGTCCGTGAACTGGTGGCGCAGGTAGAGATTGGCCCGGCGCGCCTCGGAGCCGTCCGGCTCGGAGCCCGCAGCGGAGGCGGAAAAGCCGTCGGTCTCTGTTCGGCTGAAGCTGAAGGCAAGATCGGTGCGGTCGGTGCGCGCGGTGAGGCCGAGAACGCCCCGGCGGAAATCGTAGCTTCCGGCCTCGACTTCGGCAAAGCCGTGGACGCCGTCCTCGGTGGGGCGCAGGCTCTGGATATTGATGACGCCGCCCACGGCGTTGAGCCCGAAGCGCGCAGATTGCGAGCCCTTGAGCACCTCGATCCGGCCGAGCCCCGCATTGGTCAGCCCGCCGAAATCGAAGCCGCCGCCGCTCGAGGCGGGGTCGGTCACGTCGATGCCATCGATGAGCACCGGCACGTAGGCCCCGCCGAGGCCGCGAATGCGCACGGTCGAGGTGGTGCCGAGCGGGCCGTTGGCCGAGGCGGAGATGCCCGGCTGGAAGGTCAGGAAATCGCCCAATCTGGCCGTGGGCGCGTCACGCACCTCCTCGGCGGGCAACACCTCGACGGTGGAGCCGCTGCGCTCGAGCGCGGTCTGGGTCTGGTTGGCGATCACGGTGATCGTGTCGAGATCGAAGCCCTCCTGTGCGAGGGCCGGGGCTGTGGCGAGAGCGCAGAGCGCGCAGGTTACGAGATATCTCATGTCATGTCCCCCAATACCGGTTGTCGGCATAGTGTTGTCCATCGGGTCGGTCGTTGGAAAAGGACATGCCTCTCCGCAGACGGTGAAAGTGCCACCACTACGGAAAAGGTCCGTTATCCACGGCGCGCCCCGCGCCCGGATAGGGTGATCACTTCGGCAGGTCTCCTGACTTGCGGGTCATCGCTTGGCCGGACCTTCCCACACCCCGCTCGGGTGCAGTGGCATTTTTCCGGCCTCGCTCACCGCTTACAGTTGCGGGGGCAGTCACGGATTTGATCCGATGATCGGATCGCACCGTATTCCCTATTACCGGGGTATTTTCCCGGACCGAAGCAGCCCCGCGTTACGCCTGAAGTCAGATTCGCGCAAGTGTAAATCGCGCTTGCCGCGCGTCGCACGCGCGCGGTATCCCTGCGCCGCCAAGTGGATTTCGAAAGGGTGCGGGTCATGGGCTGGGCCGAGTATGTGGTGGCGCTGGCGGTGTTTTTCCTCAGCCATACGCTGCCGCTGCGGCCGCGCGTGAAATCGGCCCTGGTGGCGCGATTCGGTCAGCGGGGGTTTGCGTTGGGCTACTCGGCGCTGTCGCTGGGGGGTGCTTTACTGGGTGTTGATGGCGGCGGGGCGCGCGCCCCATGTGCCGCTCTGGGGTTGGGCGGCGTGGCAGAAGCATGTGACGTTGCTCGCGATGCTCGCAGCCTGCGTGCTGGCGGCGCTGGCCATCCGGCGGCCCAACCCGTTTTCCTTTGGCGGTCGTGCGGGAGCCGGGTTCGATGCCGCGCGCCCCGGCATCCTGCGCTACGCGCGCCATCCGCTGCTGGTGGCGCTGGCGCTGTGGGCGGGCGGGCATATGGTGCCCAATGGCGATCTGGCACATGTGGCGCTCTTCGGTCTTTTCGCGGGGTTCGCGATGCTGGGGCAGCGCATCGTGGACCGCCGCCGCAAGCAGGCACTCGGGCCCGAGTGGGAGCGGCTAGACGCGGCGCGGCGCGCCGTGCCGGCGTGGCCGCCGCGCCCGGCCTCGGTCCGTGGCGGTGTTGCCCGGCTGGGGCTGGGTCTTGCGGCGTTTGTCGGGCTGGTCGCGCTTCACCCGTTGGTCATCGGCGTTTCGCCCCTGCCGTGAGCCCCTGCGACCATTCGGGGCACTTGACCCCGCGCGCCGCACTCGCCAAGAACCGGTGCGAACGAGAGGGAGTAGTCGGGAATGGTGCGCAAGGCCGAGAACGGCGCCGATCTGCTGGATCGCGAGAAATCAAAGCGCGTACGCGCGCTGGCCGAGCTGTGGCCGTTCCTGCGTCCCTACCGCAAGCTGCTGGCCGCTGCCGTCTCGGCGTTGGTGCTAACCGCCGCAGTGGCGCTGATGCTGCCGATGGCAGTGCGCCGGGTGGTGGACAATTTCGGCGGCGAGGATGGCGCGCTGCTTGATCAATATTTCGGCGCGGCGCTCGTTATTGCGGCGTTGCTGGCGCTGGGCACCGGGCTGCGCTACCTGCTGGTGTCGCGGCTGGGCGAGCGGGTGGTGGCCGATATCCGCAAGGCGGTGTTCAACCGGGTGATCGGAATGAGCCCGGCCTTTTACGAGCGGGTGATGACCGGCGAGGTTCTGAGCCGGATCACCACCGACACCACACTCATCCTGTCTGTCATCGGCTCGTCCGTGTCCATCGCGTTACGCAATCTGCTGCTGTTCTCGGGCGGCATGGTACTGATGCTGCTGACCTCGGCCAAGCTGACGGGTCTCGTGCTGTTGATCGTGCCGCTGGTGGTCGTGCCGATCTTGTTTCTGGGTCGGAAGATGCGCGTACTCAGCCGCGAGAACCAGGACTGGATCGCCAACAGTTCCGGCAACGCCTCCGAGGCTCTTTTGTCGGTGCAGACGGTGCAGGCATTCACCCATGAGCGCGAGAGCCGGGCGCGGTTCGGCGATGTGACCGAACGTAGTTTCGAGGTCGCGCGCCGCCGCGTGAATACCCGCGCGCTGATGACCGTGATCGTGATCTTCCTCGTCTTCACCGGCATTGTCGGCGTGTTGTGGATCGGCGCACGGGACGTGCGGGCCGGTGAGATGAGCGCCGGCAGCCTCGTGCAGTTCGTGATCTACGCAGTGATGGTGGCGGGCGCGGTGGCGGCGCTGTCGGAAATCTGGGGCGAGTTGCAGCGCGCGGCGGGCGCGACCGAGCGGCTGGTCGATCTGCTGCACGCAGACGACCCGGTCCGGGACCCTGCGGCACCGGTGCCCGTGCCGCAGCCGGTGCGCGGCGCGATCGCGTTCGAGGGCGTGCGCTTTGCCTATCCGGCGCGGCCCGAGACCCCGGCGCTCGACGATTTCAGCCTGTCGATCAAGCCCGGCGAGACGGTGGCGCTGGTCGGCCCGTCGGGAGCGGGCAAAACCAGCGTGATCCAGTTGATCCTGCGGTTCTACGACCCGGAGGAGGGGCGCATCACGCTCGATGGCGTGGCGCTCGCAGAGATGGCGCGGCACGAGTACCGCCAGGCGTTGGCGCTGGTGCCGCAGGAGCCAGCGATCTTTGCCGCCTCGGCGCGCGAGAACATCCGTTTCGGCCGGCCTGAGGCCAGCGATGCCGAGATCGAGGCGGCCGCCCGCGCCGCCCACGCAGATGATTTCATCGCGCGTCTACCGCAGGGCTACGACACCTATCTGGGCGAGCGTGGCGTGATGCTGTCGGGTGGGCAGAAACAGCGCATCGCCATCGCCCGCGCGATCCTGCGCGACGCGCCCGTTCTGTTGCTGGATGAGGCTACGAGCGCGCTCGACGCCGAGAGCGAGCGCGCGGTGCAGACAGCCGTCGAGGCGATGGCACAGACACGCACCACGATCATCGTGGCGCACCGCCTTGCGACGGTGAAGAAGGCCGACCGCATCGTGGTGATGGATCAGGGCCGGATCGTGGCGCAGGGAACGCATGACAGTCTCGTCGCGGAAAACGGGCTATATGCACGGCTGGCGCGGCTGCAATTCACCGATGGCGCCGCGGCCTGAGCGCGGCGAACGGTCCCTTGCCCAAGGCCCCGCAATCTGGGATAATATCTAAGACTTCAGATCGGAGACGCCCATGCGCGCACGCATCTACAAACCCGCCCGGACCGCCACCCAATCGGGCGTGGCCAACACGCAGAAATGGGTCCTGGAATTCGTGTCCGAGTCGGCGCGGGGGATTGACCCGCTGATGGGGTGGACCTCGAATGCCGACACGCAGGCGCAGGTGCGGCTGCGTTTTGACACTAAAGAGGCGGCGCTTCAGTACGCCCGGGAACACGGCATCGACGCGGTGGTGCAGGATCCGCACAAGCGCAAGCCCAACATCCGCCCCGGCGGCTATGCAGAGAACTTCTCGACCAAGCGGCGGCAGGTCTGGACGCACTAAGCGTCGTCCGCCAGTTCCGGGCGCCTTCCGGATTACGCGGAAAGTACCGTTACTTCACGACCTGGTCACTTAACCCGCCATCAGCGCCTCGGCGGCGGCGCGGGCCTCTTGGGTGACATGCTCGCCCGAGAGCATACGAGCGATTTCGTCCACGCGGTTGGCCCCGTCGAGGGTGCGCACGGTCGAGAGTGTCATCTCGTCCTCCACCCGTTTCTCTACCCGCCAGTGATGCGCCCCGCGCGCCGCAACCTGCGGCGAATGGGTGACAACCAGTACCTGCCCGTCTGTCGCCAACCGTTCCAGACGCCGCCCGACCGCGTCCGCCGTGGCGCCGCCCACGCCGCGGTCGATTTCGTCGAAGATCATGGTCAGACCCGCATCAGGGGCGGACAGGCAAAGCTTGAGCGCAAGCAGAAAACGGCTCAACTCGCCCCCCGAGGCGATCCGGCTTAGTGGTCCGGAAGGCGCGCCGGGATTGGTCGCCACGGTAAAGCTCACGGCGTCGTGGCCCGAGGGACCGGGATCGGCAGGGGCGATTTCGGTCGTGAAAATGGCGCGTTCCATCCTGAGCGGTGCAAGCTCGGCCATCACGGCGGCGTCAAGTCGAGCGGCGGCCTCGCGGCGGGCGTGGCTCAGTGCCGTTGCCTCGTGGTCATAGCGCTGTGCGGCGGCGTCCCGGTCTGCGCGGCGGGCCGCCAGATCGCTGTCGCCCGCGTCGAGCGCAGCCAGTTGCGTGCGCAGGGTGTCGGCGAAAGCAGCGAGGTCATCGGGCAGAACGTCGTGCTTGCGCGCCAGCCCGCGAATGGCAAAGAGGCGTTCTTCGCTGCGTTCGAGGTCGAGCGGGTCGAAGTCGAGTGCCTCGAGCGCGGCCTGTGTCTCGCGCCCGGCCTCGTCGAGTTCGACCAATGCGCGCGAGAGCGCGGCGAGTGCACCATCGAGCCGCCCCTCGGCCTTGTCGGAGACGCCTTCGAGCCAGCGCAGCGCATCGCCCGCTGCCCCCTCGGCCCCATCGGGACCAAGCACCTGCGCGGCGCGGGCGATATCCTCGCGGATGCGCTCGGCCCCTTGCATCAGGCGGCGGCGTGTATCGAGCGTCGCCTCTTCGCCGGGCTGCGGGTCGAGCGCATCAAGTTCGGCCACAGAATGGCGCAGGAAATCCTCTTCGGCGCGCATGGAGGCGAGAGCCGCCTCGGCCTCGTCAAGCGCCTTTTGCGCAGTGGCGCGGTTGCGCCACGCCGCCCTGACGGAGTTGCGCTGCGCGTCCAGCCCGCCGAAGGCGTCGAGCATGTCGCGATGGCCGCGCGGGTCAAGCAGGCCGCGATCATCGTGCTGGCCATGCAGTTCCACGAGCGTCGCCGAGAGCCGCCGCAGCACCTCGCCCGAGACGCGGCGATCGTTGACCCAGGCGGTCTTGCGCCCGTCCTGTGCGTTGACGCGGCGCAGGATAAGGTCGTCCTCTTCGGGCAGCCCGGCCTCGGCCAAAACAACGCGGGCCGGGTGATCGGCGCCGAGCTCGAACACCGCCACGACCTCGCCGCGTTCGGCCCCTCTCCGCACCAGATCGGCGCGCCCGCGCCAGCCCAGCACGAATCCGAGGCAGTCGAGCAGGATGGACTTACCGGCCCCGGTCTCGCCGGTGAGCACGTTCAGCCCCGGCCGGAACCCGAGCTCCAGCCGGTCGATGATGAGCATGTCGCGGATTTCGAGCGTCGCCAGCATCCGGTCATTCCATGGGGCAGGGGCGCACCCCGCCGCCCCCTAGAGCCACCGACCGAGCACGGTCTGGCGGTAGATTTCCTGCAACCAGCCGTCACCTGCGGCCTCGAGCGTGTGACCCTGACCGGTCAGGAGCGCGTAACTCTGCTCGTACCACTCGGTGCCGCGGAAATTGTGGCCAAGGATCGCGCCGGCGGTGCGCGCCTCGTCCACGAGCCCGAGCGAGAGGTAGGCCTCGACCAGGCGGTGCAGTGCCTCGGCGGTGTGGGTCGTGGTCTGGAAATCCTCGACCACCACGCGAAAGCGGTTGGCCGCGGCGGCGAAGTTGTCGCGCTTGAGATAGTAGCGCCCGACTTCCATTTCCTTGGAGGCGAGATGATCGTAGGCGAGATCGAACTTGAGCCGCGCAGACGTAGCATACTCGCTTTCGGGGTAGCGCTCGATCACCTCGCGCAATGCCTGAAGGGCCTCGAAGGTGAGCTGCTGGTCCCGGCCAACCTCGTCGATCTGATCATAATAGCTCAGCGCCAGCAGATACTGGGCATAGGCGGCGTCCTCGTCGGCGGGATAGAAATCGAGATAACGCTGCGCGGCCGCGCGGCTTTCCTCGTAATTGCGGTCGCGGTGATGGGAAAAGGCCTGCATGATGACCGCGCGCTTGGCGAACCCGGAATAGGGATAGAGCCGCTCGACCTCGGCGAAGCTCTGGGCGGCGAGCTTGGGTTTGTTTCGTGAAAGATCGTACTCGCCGCGTTCGAATATCTGTTGCGCGGTGTAATTCTCGTAGTTGAGATTGCCGCGCTCCACGCTCTCACCGCCATCGCAGCCTGCGAGAAACAGAACCACGAGAGCCGCCCCCGCGATCTGCGCCGGACCCTTGCCGATTGTCATGCACATTCTTCCCGTCGTGTTTCGCAAAGGCGTTCCCACCGCCACGGTCTCGCTCTAGCACATAAATCTGCGGTGCAAAACGGGTTTGGCGCGGGGAACGTGATCGCGGGTCAGGCGACGCGGGGAATCTCGCCGACATGCACGCCGGCACCGGGCAGGCGCGCTGCCGTGGCCGCGTCACAGGTGACGATCCGATAGTTGGCCTGATCGGAAAACAGCGCGTGCAGCAGGTCGTTGGTGAGCGCATGGCCCGCACGCATCCCCTGGTAGAAGCCGAGGATCGGAAGCCCCGCGAGCCCCAGATCGCCGACCGCGTCAAGCATCTTGTGACGCACCGCTTCGTCGGCGTGGCGCAGCCCGCCGGGGCTGAGTACCTCGTCGCCGTCTACGACGACGGCGTTTTCCATCGTGCCACCGAGCGCGAGGCCGTTGGCGCGCATGGTCTCGACATCGGCCTTGCGACAGAAGGTGCGCGAATTCGAAAGCTCGCGCACGAAGCTGCCATTGGACATGTTGAGGCTCTTGGTCTGTACGCCGATGGCCGCGTCCTCGAACTCGATGGTGAACTCGATGCGCAGCGTATCGTCGGGCGAGAGCCGCGCGCGTGCTGCGCCATTTGTAACCTCGACGGGGCGCAGGACGCGGATGGCGCGCACCGGAGCGGCCTGCGGTGTGAGGCCCGCGGCGAGTATCTTGGTGACGAACGGCACGGCGCTTCCATCGAGGATCGGAACTTCCGGACCGTCGATCTCCAGCGTGGCGTTGTGGACGCCGCACCCGACCAGCGCTGCCATCACATGCTCGACGGTCGAGACAGACGCATCGCCCGCGCCCACCAGCCGCGTGCAGAGCGGCGATTGCACCACCCGGTCCCACAGTGCGGGAATTGGTGGGGTGGTTTCGTCCAGATCCGTGCGGTGAAAGACGATGCCGGCCCCAGCGGGCGCCGGTCGCAGCACGAGACGCGCGGGCTTGCCCGAATGCAGGCCAACACCGTCGAAACTAACCGCCTGTCTGATCGTTCTTTGCACGCTCTGTTCCGATCATTCGACCAGATGGCTCGCTGCAGCGTGGCGTGCCGCTGTGGGCCGCCCATGACGCGAGCATATGGTCATGAAATTTTAACTGAGACGTGTCTAAAGGCTGCAAGGAACAGCCTCAACTCAATCTTTGCAACCGATTGAAACATCGTGGCGCGTGGCGTGGGCGGGATTCTGCCTATGCCGCCCAGGTGTTGCTATTGAAACGAAAAAGCCACCCCGAAGGGTGGCCAGATCGGGCGGTGATGCGCCTGTTTTCAGTTTGCCTGACGCCGCAGGAAGGCCGGGATCTCGATCTGATCCTCCTCTTCCTGCTCGCGGGGCGCGGGCTGCGCGGAGCGCGCGGCCTGCATTGGGGGCTGCTGGCGCGCAGGGCGCGGGGCCTCTTGTCCGCCATGCCCGGTCATCCGGTTGATGAGCGAATTGATCCCGAACCGCGGCTTATCGTCCGGTGCGGCCCCGTCCCCGGACGAGGCGGGGGCCTGCTCGGACGCGGCTGGCTGTTGCTGGCGCGCTGCTGCCTGCGAGGGGACCTTGCTCACCGCCACCTGGAGCCGCTGCATCGCCTCAGGGGAGGGGGTGCCGGGCGCGGGCGCGCGTGGCGCGAGGAAGGCGTCGAGCTCTTCCTCGATCTCCATGTCGGTCTGGCCTGATGCCACGGCTTCTTCGGCACGGGGCTGGTAAGCGGGTGGAGGGAGATCGTCATCGGCGCCCTGCGCAACGAAAGTATCGGGTTGGGCAGGCTCGGCCCGTGGTTCCTCGGTGCGGTCGAAAAGCGAGGGTTCTTCAGCCACCGCGGGAGTGGCCCCGCCATGCTCGGCGTGAAGGTCGGCCTCGATGGCCTCGGGCTGCCGGAGAGGCTCGGCCAGAGAGCGGCGCGGTACGGGCACGTCGGCAGAGTTTTCACTGGCGTCGATGCCGGTGGCAACGACGCTCACGCGCATCCGGCCTTCCATCTCGATGTCGAGCGTCGAGCCGACGATGATATTGGCGTCGGGGTCCACCTCCTCGCGGATGCGGTTGGCGGCCTCGTCAAGCTCGAACAGCGTCAGGTCGTGGCCGCCGGTGATGTTGATAAGCACGCCGCGCGCGCCCCTGAGGCTGATTTCGTCGAGAAGCGGGTTGGCGATTGCCTTCTCGGCGGCCTGCACGGCGCGGGTTTCGCCGTCGGCTTCGCCGGTACCCATCATCGCCTTGCCCATCTCGTCCATCACCGCGCGCACATCGGCGAAATCGAGGTTGATGAGACCAGGGCGCACCATCAGGTCGGTGACGCCCTTGACACCCTGGTAGAGGACGTCGTCGGCCATGCTGAAGGCCTCGGTGAAGGTGGTCTTGTCGTTGGCAAGACGAAACAGGTTCTGGTTGGGGATGATGATGAGCGTATCCACCATCTTCTGCAGTGCCTCGACACCGGCCTCGGCCTGCTTCATGCGCTTGCCGCCCTCGAACTGGAACGGTTTCGTGACGACGCCCACGGTCAGCACGCCAAGCTCGCGCGCGGCCTGCGCGATGATCGGCGCGGCGCCGGTGCCCGTTCCGCCACCCATTCCCGCGGTGATGAAGCACATGTGCGAGCCCGCGAGGTGATCGACGATCTGCTCGATCGATTCCTCTGCGGCGGCGGCGCCGATCGACGCCTTGGCCCCCGCGCCGAGGCCCTCTGTCACCTTCACGCCCAGTTGGATGCGGCTCTCGGCCTGGCTCTGGCTGAGGGCCTGGGCGTCGGTATTGGCGACGACGAAGTCAACGCCGTCGAGGGCCTTTTCGATCATGTTGTTGACCGCGTTACCGCCAGCGCCTCCGACACCGAACACGGTGATCCGCGGCTTGAGGTCGTCCTGACCGGGGAGTGATAGGTTGAGTGTCATTGCTCTGTCCGCCTGTCTCTGGGCCTGTCTGCGCAGGCCGTTTTCCGCCTGATTGTCCCCATTCTTACCGATGGTTGCGTCAATCGTCACCAAAAAAACACCGTGAAACTACCAAATATGCCCTGATTTCTGGGCGTTTTCGCGGGATTTCGCTCATTTCGCCACATATTGCGGTCACCAGTTGTCCCTGAACCATTTGACCGCCCGCCGCAGCGAGCGTGCCGGGTAGCGGTCCACGGGGATGTCGAAATCCCACCATTCGTCCTGTGGGTTGGCCGCGAACAGGCACATGCCGACGGCGCTGGCAAAGGCCGGGCCGGTGGCCGCCTGCGGCAGACCGTGCACGCGCAAGGGGCGCCCGAGGCGCACGCGCTGTCCGAGGATGCGGCTCGCGAGCCCGTCGAGGCCGGGGATCTGGCTGCCGCCGCCGGTGAGCACGATTTGCTGGCTAGGCAGGTGGTCGAAGCCGGCCGCATCGAGCCGCGCGCGCACCTCTTCGAGGATTTCCTCCACGCGGGGGCGCATGATGCCGATCAGTTCGGCGCGGCTGACCTTGCGGCGGTCGTGCTCGTAATCGCCGGTCTCGCCGCCGGTCTCGATCATCTCGCGGTCGTCCATGCCGGTGGCTACGACCCCGCCATAGAAGGTCTTGATCCGCTCGGCGGTGGCTTGCGGCACCTGGAGACCCATCGAGATGTCGCTGGTGACGTGGTCGCCGCCGATGCGGACGCAGTCCGCGTATATCATGTGCTTCTTGATGAAGATCGAAAGCCCCGCGCTACCGCCGCCCAGGTCGATGCAGGCGGCACCCAGCTCCTGCTCGTCCTCGACCAGCGCGGCGATCCCCGAGACATAGGCCGAGCTGCCGACGCCCGCGAGCTCCATGTCGCAACGCTTTACGCAATGCGCGAGGTTCTGGACGGCCACCCCGTCCACGGTGAGCATGTGCATGTCGGTAGCCAGCCAGTTTCCGATCTGGCCGCGCGGGTCGATCAGCCCAGAGCGGTGGTCGAGCGCGAAATTTACGGGCTGGGCGTGCAGCACTTCGCGTTCCTCGCCTATATCGGGCACGTCGCACGCGCTGAGCACGCGGCTGATGTCGTTCTCGGTCACGGTCTGCCCGGTGATGTCGACTTCGCCGGCGAGCCCGTAGCTGCGCGGGCGCGCACCAGAGAAACAGGCGATGACGTGATCCACGCGAATTTGCGCCATCTTCTGAGCTGCCTGCACGGCGGTGCGGATCGCGCGCTCGGTCTCGGCCATCGCCTCGATCTCGCCCAGACGCACCCCGCGTGAGCGCGTCGTCGCCGCACCGATCACGCGGAATCCTGCCTGCCCGGCCATGCGCCCGACCTCCTCGGCCGCGGCAAAGCGCCCGGTGCCGTCGAAGCGCAGCACCAGGCAGGAAATCTTGGATGTGCCGACATCAAGAACCGCTACCACGCCGCGCTGGATCGCGGCCTTGCGCATCGCGCGCATCGCGCGCTGGGATTCGTAAAGTTCGATCATCTGGTTTCCGTCCCTGACGAAATGGCTGGCACGCCGGACGCGCGCGTGATGCGCCACCACTCCTCGGTGGCATGTTCGCTCATGCGTACTGTGGGTCGCGTGCTGAGGCGCATGTCGATGCTCACAAGGTCGCGTTCCAGCAGGTCGCTGGCCCGGTCGAGCACGATTACCCGCTCGACCGCGCGCACCGGTTCGCGCTCGGGCAGGCGCACCCGCCTGCCGTCGCCAAGCACGAGGTCCCAGCGCCGCTCGCCCATACGCACGAGGCCGCGCAGCGGGCGTTTCAGTGCTGTCGCCGAGGCGAGAATGTCGAGTGCCTGCGGCACCGCGAGGTCGGCACCGCTTCCCGCCAGCACCGGCAGGTCGGCATGCGTTGTGCGCGCCTCGACCGTGGCGATGGCTGCGCCACTGATGTCGAGTACCTCGAATCCGTGGCGCGTGCGCCACAGGGCTACCGGAACGCGTTCGGTCACCGCGACGCGAAGCACGCCGCCCTGCCGGATACGCAGCTCGGCACGCGCGACGGCCGGAAGCCCCTCGATCATCTCGCGGAGCGCGGCCATGTCGAAATCGAAGGAGCTGGCGGGCAAGTCATACGGGAAGATCTCATGAATATCCTCCTGTACACCGGCGCTGGCACCCTCAAGTTCGATCAGGTGGACCATGAATTCCGGTCGCGTTTCGATCTGGCGGCGGATCTCGGCGATGCGGCCGGCTATATTCGCGCGCCGGTCGGCATCGTAGAGATATCCGCCCGCAACTCCCGCGACGATCAGCAGTGGCAGGCCTAGCCGCGTCAGCCGCCGGTAGCCCGGTGTGAGACGCATCCGCTCCAGCCGGTAGCGCAGCCGCGAGGGGGAGGGATCGGCGCGGGGGATCACCGGCCGCATGACGCGTCCTCCACCATCCAGCGCATGAGTTCGGGAAAGGATATGCCGACCGCCTGCGCCTGTTCGGGGCTGAGTGAGGTGGGCGTCATCCCTGGCTGGGTGTTGGTCTCCAGCAGCACCAGTCCGTCTGCCCCGCGCCCCTCGTCCCAGCGGAAATCGGTGCGGCTCAGCCCGCGGCAGCCCAGCACTTCGTGGGCGCGCAGGGCGTGGGCGAGGCAGGCGTCGAAAATGTCCTGCGGCACCTCGGCGGGGACCACGTGGCGCGATCCGCCGGGTGTGTACTTCGCATCGTAGTCATACCAGCCGTCGGTGAGGATGTCGGTAACCGTGAGCGCGCGATCGCCCATCACGGTGGTGGTGAGTTCGCGACCCGGGGCATAGGCCTCTACCATGACCGTCTCTGGCATCTCGTCCGACAGTTGCGGTGGCCCGTTCGCGGCCTCCTGAACGAGGTAGACGCCGACCGAGGAGCCCTCGTTGTTGGGCTTGACCACGTAGGGCGGGGCCATCACATGGCGCTTGCGCACCGCCTCGCGCGGGGCAAGCAGGCTTGCCACCACTGGCAGTCCGGCGGCGCGGTAGGCGGATTTCGTGCGTTCCTTGTCCATTGCGAGTGCCGAGGACAGTACGCCGGAATGGGTGTAGGGGATACGCAGCCATTCCAACAGGCCTTGAACGCAACCATCCTCGCCCCAGCGACCGTGCAGTGCGTTGAAGACCACGTCGGGAGAGATGTCCTGAAGTTGTGCGCAGAGATCGAGGCCGGCGTCGATCTCAACGACCCGGTAGCCTGCGTCCCGAAGCGCTGCGGCGCATTCACGCCCGGAGGAGAGTGACACCTCGCGCTCTGCCGAGGGGCCGCCCATCATCACCGCAACCATCGGGGTTGTTCTGCCCGAACCAACCACCTAGTGCCTCAATTTTCCGGGCCGCTTTGCGCGACCGCGTTATCGTTCTGACTGCTCTTTGTCGGGGCTGTCGCCCGGGGCCGGTTCGCCGACCCTCATGATTTCCCACTCTAGCTGTATTCCGCTGTTTTGGAAAACCCTTTTTCGTACCTCCTCGCCGAGACCCTCCAGGTCGGCCGCGGAGGCCCCGCCGGTATTTATGAGGAAATTGGGGTGCTTCCCGCTCATCTGTGCGCCCCCGCGGCGTGCGCCGCGCAACCCCGCGCGGTCAATCACCGACCAGGCCTTGAGGTCGTGCACGTCGTCGGCGCGCCCCGTGCTGCTAAAACCGGCCGGGTTGCGAAAGGTGCTGCCGGCGCTGCGGTCCCTGGTGGGTTGCGTGGCGTCGCGGCGGGCCACCTGATCGTCCATCTTGGCGATGAGCGTTTCGGGCGCGCCGGGCGGACCCCGGAACGTGGCCCGGGTGATGATGCAGCCCTCGGGCAGGTCACTGTGGCGATAGCGGAAATTCAGTGCCTCTGGTGTCAGCATCAATACCTCGCCCGCGCGCGTCACCGCCTGCGCCTCTACGAGGTGATCGGCCACGTAAGAGCCGTAGCAGCCCGCATTCATCCGCACCGCGCCGCCGATGCTGCCAGGGATGGTGCGCAGAAAGGTGAGGTCGATCCCGGCATCGGCTGCGCGCCGCGCCACATGCGCGTCGAGCACCGCCGCTCCGGCGGTGACGCGGTCGCCGTTCGCCTGGATCGTGTTGAAGCCGCGCCCCAGCCGGATCACCACCCCGCGGATACCGCCGTCGCGCACGATGAGATTGGAGCCCACGCCCATCGGGAATACCGGGATGTCCGGGTCGAGCGCGCGCAGGAACTCTGCGAGGTCATCGGTGTCGGCGGGCTGAAACAGCCAGTCCGCCGGGCCACCCACGCGCAGCCAGGTCAAATCGGACAGGGGGCGGTCGCGGCTCAGCCGCCCGCGCGGTACCGGCATGGTCTGCGGCATCTCGGTCATGGCGGTCCTTGTGCCCCGGCGGGGCCGGGAGGTAAAGCCGCCTGTCAGTTGCGTGGTGGTACCAGCTTGCCGGGATTCAGGATATTGTCGGGGTCGAGCGCGGCCTTGATCGCCCCCATCATTGCCCAGCCGCCCCCGTGTTCGCGCGCCATATAACCCAGCTTACCCACGCCGATGCCGTGCTCGCCGGTGGCGGTGCCGCCCATGCTCAGCGCGCGCTCCACCATCCGATCCGAGGCGGCTTTGGCGCGCGCGATCTCGGCTTCGTCGGCCATGTCCACCATTAGCACGGCGTGGAAATTGCCGTCGCCGACGTGGCCGAGGATCGGTCCTGCCACGCCCGCCTGCGCGAGATCCGTGCGTGTCTCCTCAATCGCCTCGGCCAGGCGCGAGATCGGCACGCAGATATCTGTGACGATGGCGCGCGCGCCGGGGCGGCTGGCGAGGATCGCGTAGTAGGCATTGTGGCGCATGGTCCAGAGTGCGTTCCGCGCCTCGGGGCGTGTGGCCCAGTCAAACCCCTTGCCGCCGTGATCGCTGGCGATCGCGCCGAAGGTTTCGGCCTGTTCGCGCGCGCCCGTTTCGCTGCCGTGGAATTCGAGCAGAAGGTGCGGCGTCTCGGCGAGGTCGATGCCGGAATAGGCGTTGACCGCGCGCACGCTGTCCTCGTCCATCAGCTCGATCCGCGCCATCGGTACGCCGCACTGGATCGTGTCGATGACCGTCTCGACGGCGTCCCCCACGCTGTCGAACGCGCAGACCGCCGCCGAGATCGCCTCGGGTTGACCATGGAGCCGCAGGGTCAGCTCGGTGATGAGGCCGAGCGTGCCCTCGGAACCCACGAACAGCGCGGTGAGATCGTAGCCAGAGGAGGATTTGCGCGCCGCAGTGCCGGTGCGAATCACCTCTCCGGTCGCTGTCACCACCTCGAGCGCCAGAACGTTGTCGCGCATGGTGCCGTAGCGCACCGCGGTGGTGCCGCTGGCGCGGGTTGCGGCCATGCCGCCGAGGGCGGCGTTGGCACCGGGATCGACCGGGAAAAACAGGCCGGTGGCGCGCAGCTCCTCGTTCAGCGCCTCGCGCGTCACGCCGGGCTGGACGCGCACCACCATGTCGGCCTGCGCCATCTCGAGGACGCGGTTCATGCGGCTGAAATCCACCACGATCCCGCCGGAAAACGCCTGCGACTGTCCTTCGAGCGAGGTGCCGGTGCCCCATGCCGTGATCGGCACGCGGTGGCGCGCGCAGATGGCGACGATGCGCGCCACCTCGTCGGTGGTTTCGGGATAGGCGACAGCATCGGGCGGGCTGAGCGGGAAATACGACTCGCTGCGACCGTGAAGATCCAGATCGGACTTGGAGAGGCTGAGCCGTTGGCCTAGACAGGAGTGCAGGTCGTCAAGGGCTTTTTGCGTGTCCATTGGGCAACTTTCGTTCGTGACTGTCACGATACCCTAGGCGATGAAGCCGCGATGCGAAAGCAGCGCAGTCGGATGGTAACGTGACGCAGCCCGGGGACAGATCGTTTTTCGCGCGATTGCGCAGACAGGCGGCGATTCGCCTGCGCGGGGGCTGGCGGATGCTGCGCAGGCGCGGGCCGAGCCAGTTCCAGTTCTGGGTGATCGCGCTCCTGCTGGGAAGTGCGGCGGGATACGCGGCAGTGCTGTTTCGCAAGGGTATCTCGGCGCTGGAGGGAGTGGTCTACCAGACCGGGGACGTGGCTCGGCTACACTCGCAAGCCGAGCATCTGCCGTGGTTCTGGGTGCTGCTGGTGCCGGTGGCCGGGGGGCTGATCGTTGGCCTGGTCCTGCACCGGTTCACCGATGACGGGCGCGTGCGCACGGTCGCGGACGTGATTGAGGGCGCGGCGCTCAGCGAAGGTCGGGTCGAGCGGCGCGCGGGGCTGGCCTCGGCGCTCGCGTCTCTGGTGACGCTGGGCACAGGTGGCTCGTCGGGGCGAGAGGGACCGGTGGTGCATCTTGCTGCGGTCATCTCGGGCTGGGTGAGCGACCGCCTAAATGCCGACGGGATCACTGGGCGCGACCTCCTGGGCTGCGCGGTGGCCGCCGCCGTTTCGGCGTCTTTCAACGCGCCCATCGCCGGCGCGCTCTTCGCGCTCGAGGTGGTGCTGCGGCATTTCGCGATCCACGCTTTCGCGCCCATCGTGATCGCGAGCGTTGCGGGCACAGTCATCAGCCGACTGCATTTCGGCGACGTAACCGAATTCGCGCTGCCGGTGAGCAGCGTGCTGTCCTTTTACGTGGAATTACCCGCCTTCCTCATCCTCGGGCTGGTCTGCGGGCTGGTGGCGACGCTGATGATGCTGGCGATCTTTGTGGCCGAGGATGTGGCCGGACATGTGCAGATGCGCCTGCGCATACCGCGCTGGCTGCGGCCTGCAGCGGCGGGGCTGATGCTCGGGGCGTTGGCGATCTGGTTTCCGCATATCATTGGCGTGGGCTACGAGACCACCTCGGCGGCGCTGACCGGGCGGTTGGTGTGGCACGAGGCAATCGTGTTCGCCGTCCTCAAGGTGCTGGCGGTGGCAATCACCCTGGGCGGGCGCATGGGTGGTGGCGTGTTCTCGCCTTCGCTGATGGTAGGGGCGCTCACGGGCCTGACCTTCGGGTTGCTGGCGACGGCGGTTCTGCCCGACTATTCCGGTGCGGCCACACTCTATGCGCTAGCCGGGATGGGTGCGGTGGCGGCGGCGGTTCTGGGCGCGCCGATCTCGACCACGCTGATCGTGTTCGAGCTGACCGGCGACTGGCAGACGGGTCTTGCGGTCATGGTGTCCGTCTCGACCTCGGTGGCGCTCTCGGCGCGACTGGTCCGGCGCTCGTTCTTCCTGACTCAGCTCATGCGGCGCGGCATCCGTCTGGCTGCGGGGCCGCAGGATTACCTGCTGGGCATGTTCCGGGTGTCACGGCTGATGCGTGACCCCGATCACGCCCGCGCCGCCGACCCCGACCAGTGCTGGTCGCTGATCGAGCAGGGGATCTATGTCGATGCCAGCGCCACGCTCGAGACGGCCATGCCGGTTTTCGAGCGCGCGGGCGTGCCCTTCGTGCCCGTGGTCACGCTCTCGGGAGGGGATGCCCCGCCGGACCTCGCGGGGGCGTTGTTTCACGTCGATGCGCTCAAGGCGTATAACGGCGCGCTGGCCGCCGTGTCGAAGGAAGAGCACGGCTGAGCGGCGCGTCCCCGTGCGTCGCCCGGCAATCAGATACGCTCCACCGCGACCTTGTCGGTCGTGTAGAAGGCGATGTGCCCGGCGATCCGCACGGCCTCGGGCTTTGGCGCCTCGTAGCTCCAGGCGGCGTTCTCGATGGTCTGGCTCTTGGTCTCGATGGAGAAATAGCGCGCATCCCCTTTGAACGGGCAATGGCTGGTCTGTTCGCTCTCATCTAGAAACGCCATCGCAATATCTTCGCGCGGGAAATAGATCACCGCCGGGTACTCGCCCTCGGTCAGTTCCAGGGCGTTGCGGCTTTCGGCGAGGATTGCGCCGCCCGCGCGCACCGTCCAGGTGCCGTCGGCCTTGCGTATCGTTATCTTGTTCATGTGTCGTCCTTCCTGTCGTTCCGGTGTTCTTGTTCGGTCATGTCTGCCGTCCGAGTGTCACGGGAATGTGTCACAGCGGCGCGGTCTGTCGCTGCAACCATACCCGCGCCGGTGCCGAAAGCAGAGGGCCGATCTTGTCGCGGCAGGCGGCGTGATAGCCGTCGAGCCAGGCGCGCTCTGGTGCGGATAGCAGGTCTGAGCGGATCAGGCGGCGGTCAATGGGCGCGAATGTGATGGTTTCGAAATCGATCTGCGTGGCCCCGTCGCCGCCCGTCACGGGGGATGCCTCGCGCACCACGATCAGGTTCTCGATCCGGATGCCGAAGGCCCCTTCGCGGTAATATCCAGGCTCGTTTGACAGGATCATGCCGGGCGCGAGCGGCACCTCCGACAGGCGCGAGAGTCGCTGCGGCCCCTCGTGTACGCAGGAATAGACGCCAACCCCGTGCCCGGTGCCGTGGCCGTAATCGCAATCGTCGAGCCACAGATGATAGCGCGCCAGCGCATCGAGATCGCGGCCCGCGAGCCCCTCGGGGAAGCGCAGGCGCGAGATGGCGATCATGCCTTGCAGCACGCGGGTAAAGGCCGTGCGTTCCGCGTCTCCGGGCGTGCCCACGGGCAGGGTGCGGGTGATGTCGGTGGTGCCGTCGAGATACTGCCCGCCACTGTCGAGAACCAGCAGGTCGCCCGCCCGAAGCGTGCGGTTGCTGGCCTCGGTCACGCGGTAATGCGGCAGCGCTCCGTTGGGGCCCGAACCGGCGATAGTGTCAAAGCTGATATCGAGCAGGCGACCGGTGGCGGCGCGGCATTGCTCCAGCTTTGTCACCACGTCGATCTCGGTCAGCGTCCCGGCGGGTTGCGCGTCGAACCACGCAAGGAATTCGCAGACCGCCGCACCGTCGCGCAGGTGGGCGGTGCGGGTGGCGTCGATCTCGGCGGCGGTCTTTTGCGCCTTGGGCAGGATACAGGGATCCTCGGCCCATGTATGTGCGACACCCGCCGCCGCGAGCCGCTGCACGACCCAAACCGGCACGCTCTTGCGGTCTAGTTGCACTGGGCCGTCGAGTGAGTCGAGCGCGGGGCCAAACGCCTCGGGAGCGGCTGACGTCACCTCGTCGCCCAGATGCGCGCGCGCACGGGTATCGAGCTCGGCCGGTTCGGTGAAGAGCATGACGCGGCCCGTGTCGTGCAGGATGGCAAAGCCCTGCGGCACCGGGTTGCGGGGGATGTCGGCCCCGCGGATGTTCAGTAACCAGGCGAGGGAATCGGTGAGCGTGATGACCGCCGCACGCGCACCGGACGCGCGCAAGCTCTCGGCCAGTTGCGCGCGTTTTTCGGCGTGGGTCATGCCCGCCAGGGTCTCGGGCCAGGGCTGTATCGGTCCGCGCGGCGGGGCGGGGCGGTCGTGCCAGACGGCATCGACCAGGTTGTCGGACGGCACGAGGCGGACGCCTTCGGGCAGTGTCGCCTCGATCTCGTCTATCTGTCCGGGCGTCCACAGCCACGGGTCGAACCCCACCGGGCCGCCCCCGGGCAGGTGCCGGGCGAGCCACGGTCCGGGCCTCGTCTCGGGCCAGTCCACGGGGGTGAAATGCCCGGTATCGATCTGCCCGCTCACCTGCACGCGGTAACGCCCGTCCACGAACACGCCCGCCACATCGTTCAGCACCACGCAGAGCCCTGCCGAGCCGGTGAAGCCCGTGAGCCACGCCAGCCGGTCGTCGCAGGGCGCGACATATTCGCCCTGGTGCGCGTCCGCCCGCGGCACGAGAAAGCCCTCCAGACCCGCCTCGGTCATCGCGCGGCGCAGGCGGGCAAGGCGCGGCGGGCCCTGTTCGGGGCGCGCGGTCTCGGTAAAGCTCTGGAACAAAGGCCGTCTCTCTCGTGGTGCGGGGTGGGGTTCAGTGCTAAAGAAGAGCCCGTGAAATGGCAATAACGGGGGCGGGGCAATGGAAAGCCGGGTACGCGCGGGCGAGAGGCTGGTCGAGGTGCCGGAGGCAGGCGACGCCGCCCTGCATTTCATCGGGCGTATCCGCACGCCCTGGACCGAGCGAAAGGACTGCCCCCGGCAGGGGCGCGTGGATGGCCCCGAGTGCCGGGTGGAGGTGTTTGAGCCATGGCAGGAGGCGCTTATGGGGGTCGAAGACTATGCCCATCTCGACCTGCTCTATTGGCTCGACCGGGCGCGGCGCGACCTCGTGGTGCAGAACCCCGGCAATGACGGTGTGCGCTATTTCGGCACCTTCGCCCTGCGCTCGCCGCAGCGGCCCAATCCCATCGGGCTCTCAAGGGTGCGGCTGGAGCGGGTCGAGGGGACCACGCTGATCGTGCGGGGGCTCGATTGTCTCGATGGGACGCCGCTCATCGATATCAAGCCGGTGACCTGCGAATTCACCCCCAAGGCCCCGCCCAAGGGCTGAGCAACGCGGAGGTTTCAAGCATCTGGCGAAGGTGCTAAGCCCGCGCGCAATCCATTCCCACGAGGACGCCATGACGACCATTCGCCTCTATAACACCCGCACCCGGCGCAAGGAGGATTTTGCGCCTTTGGACCCTGCGAACGTGCGGATGTATGTCTGTGGGCCGACGGTCTATGACCGGGCGCATCTGGGCAACGCGCGGCCCGTGGTGGTGTTCGATGTGCTGTATCGGCTTTTGAAACATGTCGCGACGGAGAACGGCTGGGGCAAGGTCACCTATGTGCGCAACTTTACCGACGTGGATGACAAGATCAACGCGCGCGCCAAGGAGAGCGGGCGCGCCATCGGCGAGATCACGGCGGAGACGACGCAGTGGTTTCTCGATGACATGGCGGAACTGGGCGCGCTGGAGCCCGACCACATGCCGCGCGCGACACAGTACATCCCGCAGATGGTGGCGATGATCGAGGATTTGATCGCCAAGGGCCACGCCTACGAGGCCGAGGGCCACGTGCTCTTTGCCGTGGATAGCTGGCGCGAGAATTATGGCGCGCTGTCGGGGCGCACGGTCGATGACATGATCGCAGGCGCGCGGGTCGAGGTCGCGCCCTACAAGCGCAACCCGATGGATTTCGTGCTTTGGAAGCCCTCGGATGAGGATCAGCCGGGATGGGACTCGCCCTGGGGCCGGGGGCGGCCCGGCTGGCATATCGAATGCTCGGCGATGGCTTATGAATTGCTGGGCGAGAGTTTCGACATTCACGGCGGCGGCAACGATTTGATGTTCCCCCACCACGAGAACGAGATCGCCCAAAGCTGCTGCGCGCACCCGGAGGGGGAGTTCGCGAAGGTCTGGATGCACAACGAGATGCTGCAGGTCGAGGGCAAGAAGATGTCCAAGAGTTTGGGCAATTTCTTTACGGTGCGGGATTTGCTGGATCAGGGGATACCGGGGGAGGTGATCCGGTTTGTTTTCCTTTCGACGCATTATCGGAAGCCGATGGACTGGACGGCGGAGAAGGCGCGGGAGGCGGAGAAGACGCTTCGTAAATGGTATGCCAAGGCCGCACAGGGTGTTGGAACGGGGCAACCCCATATCGCTGTCGTTCAAGCTTTGGCAGATGACTTGAATACGCCTTTGGCGATCAGCGAATTGCATCAACTCTATCTCGCGGATGACGTTGCGACCCTGCGTTATACGCTGCAGTTTCTCGGATTGCTTGCCGCAGACCTGCCGGACTGGGTCTCGGGGCCAACCTTTGATCTGTCGATACTTGGCGACATGCTGAGCGAAGAACGAAGTAGGGCCATGAAAAATAAAGACTTCTCGGAAGTAGATCGCCTCAAAGCTCTCCTGATCGACGCAGGCATCGAGGTTCGCATGCGCAGGGAGGGCGTCGAACTGGTGCCCGGCCCTGATTTCGACCCGGCGAAGCTGGAGTCGTTGAAGTGACGCGCCTTTCAGCACAACGCCGACATGCCGCGCGGGGGGAATTGGGGCAAAGGGAGCCGCGTCATGGCTAAGGAACGCCTCTATCTCTATGACACCACCCTGCGGGACGGGCAGCAGACGCAAGGCGTGAGTTTCTCCACGCCCGAGAAGATCCAGATCGCGCAGGCGCTCGACCGGCTTGGCGTCGATTACATCGAGGGCGGCTGGCCCGGCGCCAACCCCACCGACAGCGCCTTTTTCGACGCGGTGCCGCAGACCCGCGCCACGATGACCGCCTTCGGCATGACCAAGCGGGCGGGGCGGTCGGCAGAGAATGACGATGTGCTGGCGGCAGTGATGAACGCGGCCACGCAGGCTGTCTGCCTCGTCGGCAAGACCCATGATTTCCATGTGACCGAGGCGTTGGGCATCACGCTGGAGGAGAATGTCGAGAACATCTCCAAGTCCGTGGCGCATCTGGCGGGGCAGGGGCGCGAGGCGCTGTTCGATGCCGAGCATTTCTTTGACGGCTACACCGCCAATCCACGTTACGCGCTGGAGTGTCTGCGCGCCGCATATGAGGGAGGGGCACGGTGGATCGTGCTGTGCGACACCAATGGCGGCACCTTGCCCACCGAGATCGGGCGCATCGTGGGCGAGGTGATTGCAGCCGGCATCCCCGGCGAGCGGCTGGGCATCCACACCCATGACGACACCGGCAACGCAGTGGCGGGCAGCCTCGCCGCGGTGGACGCGGGCGCGCGGCAGGTGCAGGGCACGCTGAACGGGTTGGGCGAGCGGTGCGGCAATGCCAACCTCACCACGCTCATTCCCACGCTGATGCTGAAGCCGCCCTATGCCGGGCGGTTCGAGACGGGGGTGAGCCATGAGGGGCTGACGCGCCTCACAGCGGTGAGCCGGCAACTGGACGAAATCCTCAACCGCGTGCCGCTGCGGCAGGCGGCCTATGTCGGGGCGTCGGCCTTTGCCCACAAGGCGGGGCTGCACGCCAGCGCGATCCTCAAGGACCCGAGTACCTACGAGCATATCGACCCGGAGACGGTGGGCAATGCGCGCATCATCCCGATGTCCAATCAGGCCGGGCAGTCGAATCTGCGCCGCCGTCTGGCCGAAGCGGGGATCGAGGTGGCGCCGGGCGACCCGAGGCTTGCGTTGCTGCTGGAGCGGATCAAGGAGCGTGAGGACCAAGGCTATACCTATGACAGCGCGCAGGCGAGTTTCGAAATCCTCGCGCGCAAGGAACTGGGGCAGATGCCAGAGTTCTTCGAGGTCAAGCGCTACAAGGTCACGGTGGAGCGGCGCAAGAACAAGTACGACCGGATGGTGAGCCTCTCGGAGGCCGTCGTGGTGGTCAAGGTCGATGGCGACAAGAAGCTGTCGGTGAGCGAGTCGATGGACGAGGCAGGCTGTGACCGGGGGCCGGTCAACGCGCTGGCGCGCGCGCTGGCAAAGGATCTGGGTCCCTATCAGGACCAGATCGCCGACATGCACCTCGTCGATTTCAAGGTGCGCATCACGCAGGGCGGCACCGAGGCGGTGACGCGGGTCATCATCGACAGCCAGGACAGCGCTGGCCGGCGCTGGTCCACCGTGGGGGTGAGCCCGAATATCGTCGACGCGAGCTTCGAGGCGCTGCTTGATGCCATCAACTGGAAGCTGCTCTACGAGGGGGCGGAGTGAGCCTCACCTTCGACGACGATCTCATCGCCTGTGCGGACCTTGTGCGTCGCGCCGACAGGCCACGATTTCAGGCGGCGATGGCGGCGCCGGTGCCCGCTCGGGCGGTGTTGTTCCCGATCTACGCCTTCAATGTCGAGGTGGCGCGCGCGCCGTGGGTGACGCAGGAGCCGATGATCGCCGAGATGCGCCTACAGTGGTGGGCCGACGCACTGGAGGAAATCCGCACGGGCGGCGTGGTGCGGCGGCACGAGGTGGTAACGCCGCTCGCGCATGTGCTGGATGCCGACGGGGCTGGATTGCTTGTCGATCTTGTGGAGGCGCGGCGGTGGGATATCGAGCGCGCGCCGTTCTCGGACGAGGCTGAGTTCACCGGTTATATCGAGGCCACCTCGGCCAATCTGGTCCGGGCGGCAGCGCGGGTGCTTGGCCCCGCCGACAACGATGTGCTGGTTGACGCAGGCTTCGCCCTGGGCCTCGCCAACTGGTTCCGCGCGATCCCGGCGCTGGAGGCGGCGGGGCGCAGGCCGCTGCCCGATGGACGACCGGAGGCGGTGGCGGCGCTGGCGCGAGAGGGTCTGCGGCGACTGGTACGGGCGCGGAGGCGCCGCGCGGAGGTGTCACCCGCGGCGGCGGCCGCTCTCTTGCCGCTTTGGGAGGCGGGCCCGGTGCTGCGTGCGGCGGCGCGGCGGCCCGCGCGCGTGGCCGGGGGCACGCTCGACCTGGCCCCGGTTCGCAGTCGGCTCACGCTGATGTTGCGCGCGACGTCGGGACGGTGGTAGCGGCCTCAGCCGACGAGGCGGCGCGCCTGCGCGAGGATCGCGGGGATCGACGGGCTGTCGCGGTTCGCGCGCGTCATCACGAGGAGCGCGACCATCAGGCCCTGCAGCACCCGCGCGGTTTCCGTGACATCCGGCGGCGAGGTTTCGCACCGTGACAGGCTGTCAGCGAAGAACGCCTCGACATGCGCCATGCAAGCCCCCACCATCGCTGCGATCTCGGTGTCATGCGGCGCGCGTTCCATCGCGGTATTGACCATTAGGCAGCCGCCGGGGAGCTTTGGATCGCCGCGCGCCGCCGCTTCGAAGGCGGCAAGGATCGCTTCGCGGGGCTCGTGCTCGCGCCCCAGATGATCGAGATAGCCGGTGCGATAGGTGGCGTCGTAATGCCTAAGCGCGCGCAGGAAGATGGTGCGCTTGTTGCCGAAGCCGGCGTAGAGACTGCCACGGTTGAGACCGGTCGCGGCAACGAGATCGGCCATCGACGTGCCCTGGAAGCCATTGCTCCAGAATGCACGCATCGCCGCATCGAGCACCTCGGCCTCGTTATATGTCTTTTCCCAGGGCATGGTCGCTCCGCTCGGCGTGGCGCGGGTCGGCGAGGTGCCAGGCCGCGTGTTCGAGCCTATGCCATCTCCGACACCCCGAACAAGGCTGAGTAATGGGCCTTGGACAGGATGCCGGGTAAGTTTCGGACTGCCGTCTTGTTGCCGGAGATAGGAAAGACGGCCCCAAATTTATCGTGAGTGATGGCGCCTCAGCGCATCCCGATAAAGCCGCATTTGGAACGAACGGTCAAATAACAAAGCCGTGCGTGGCGCGTGAGACGCCTATAACGTGTGTTCGGTAAGCGGCAATCCCGGAGTTCCCGAGGCCTCGGGATGCGTCTGCACGTGGCGCGCCTTGATCGCGGTCGATGTCTCGCGGCTGCCGTCATGGCTCCAGCCCGGTGGCATGATGCAGTAATTGAGCCGCTCGCGCCATGTCAGCCCCGGCTGCGTGGCGTCGCGGAAGATGCCCATCCATTCGTGAAAGGCCACGCGGATCGGGTTGAACGTGCCCAAGTTGTGGACGAGGCCGTAATCGACCTTCTCCTCCTCCATCTCGGGGACAAAGGTGCCGAATATCTTGTCCCAGATTATGAAGACACCCGCGAAGTTGCAGTCGAGATAGCGCGGGTTGCGCCCGTGATGCACCCTGTGGTGCGAGGGCGTGTTCATCACCACCTCGAACCAGCGTGGCATCTTGCCGATCGCCTCGGTATGGATCCAGAATTGGTAGATGAGATTGAGCCCGCCCACGAAGAGCACCATGGCGGGGTGAAAGCCGAGCATGATCAGCGGGGCGCGCACCAACATCATGAAGGTAAATGTACCGGTCCATGTCTGCCGCAGCGCGGTGGTCAGGTTGTAGTGCTGCGAGGAGCGGTGGTTGACATGGCTGGCCCAGACCCAGCGGACACGGTGGCCGAAGCGGTGGACCCAGTAATAGCGCAGGTCGTCGAGCACAAAGCACAGCGCGATCATGGTCACCGAGGTGCCGAGATCGAGCGGCGTGATCTCCCACAACACCATGAAGAACCCGTAGGTGATGAAGCCGAGGAGAATCCCGCTCGCCACATTGCCCGCGCCCAGCAGAAGAGAGGTGAGCGCGTCGCGCGTCTCGTAGCGCCCGCCGCGTCCCCTGATGGCGATCCAGAGAAGTTCGGCGAGGATGGCGGCGATGAAGAAGGGCACCGCCCAGTTCACCACGTCGGGAAAGGTGATCATGTCGCTCATGCAGTCTTCTCCAGCGTGTTCTGCCACTCTGCAGTTTCGCCCGAGTCGAGTGTGAGTTGAATGCGAGGCGCGGTATAGTCGGGCAGGTCGATATGCAGACCGGTCCGGGTGGGCTTGATCTGTGCGCCGTTGAGATAACGTGCCGTGGTGTCCGCGCCCATCGACCAGACCACGCCACGGCCCGTGTCGGTTGCGATCAGGGCGGCGGAGCGGTCGTGGCAAAGCGTCACGCGCACGGGTGTATCACCGGGAAACGCGCGCAGCCACGCGGCCCGCGCCGCGGCCTCATCCGCAAGCGTTGCCTGGCGCGACAGGCCCTGCAGGTGCAACAGCACCGCGATGCCGGAGATGCCAAGGCCGACCATCGGCAACAGGATGCTCAGCGGCATGATCCCCTCCCTCGGACCGGATTTAGCCAACGGGGAGGCGTATTTGTCAAAGGGGGTGTTGCGGCACCTTTCGCTGCCGTCCCTCGCGCCACGCCAGCAGCCCCGCGCCACACAGCACAGTGGCGGCCCCGGTGATCGAGATGGCATCGGGCCAGACCCCGAAGATCACCCCGTCGTAGAGCGCGGCAAAGACCAGCGTGGTGTAGAAGAACGGGGCCACGAAACTTGCATCGCCCCGCGCCACGGCATTTACGAAACAGGCCTGTGCCAGCGCCATCAAGAGGCCGATGCCGATCAGCGCCGCCCATTGCGCGGGCGTGGGGGTGGCCCAGACCCAAATCACGGCGACGGTCGCGATACCGAGGCCGATGGCGTTGTTGATCAGAAGGATCTGCCACGGCCCTTCGCGGCCCGACAGCTGCTTGATGAATATGAGCTCTGCCCCCAGGCACATCGCCGCTCCGAGTGCCAGAAGGGCGCCCGGTTCGATCACGCCGCTTCCCGGTCGCATCAGGATCGCGGCCCCCGCAAGGCCGATGGCGGCGGCGCACCAGCGTAGCGGGCCGACCCGTTCGCCCAGAAGCGGTATCGCCAGCATCATGCCGAAGACCGGGTTGAGAAAGCTGATTGCCGTGGCGTCCGACAGCGGGATGAAGGCGGCGGCGGCGAACATCAGCGTGACCCCGGCCCAGCCAAAGCCCGAGCGTTTGGCATGGGTCGCGAGATCGCGCCGCGTGAAATGCGGGCGGATCAGTGCCGTCATCACCCCGATGGCGAGAAAGGCGAAGAGAAACCGCCCGTGGCTGACCTGCAGCGCGTGCAGCGGGGCCCCGAGCGCATCGGTGCCAAGCGCCTTTGCGAGCAGCGTGGTACCGGCAAGAAGGGCAGCGGCCACAAGCGTGAGCAGGGCGGCAAGGGCCGGGTTGGGAGCGTGCGGCGTGAACATGGCCGATCTGTGCGCCAGGGCCGCTGCCCCTGCAAGCGCGAAGTATCGCAGGGACAAGACGCGCGGCGGACAAATTCCTGTGTAGCGCGATCCGAAAGCGACATGGCGTCGCGCGCTGCCAAGCCGGGGCGCGCAGCGCGTGGCAAAGCCGGGGTGAAGGAGAGCCCATGCACCTGCGTTCCGTTCCCGACTGGCTGCGCCATCCGCCCACCCCTTCGGTGCGCGGCTTCGGCCTTCTCGCGGGCATTGAGGCAATCGCGCGCGGCATTCTGATCTCGGTCATGCCGCTCGAGATCTATCGTGCGCTGGGCGCGGCGGCGCGGGTTTCGGAAGTGTATTTCCTCGTTGGCCTCCTGTCGCTCGGCACCGGGCTCATGGTGCCATACGCGACGCGCTTTGTGCCGCGCCGCTGGGTCTACGCAGGGGGGTGCGCGATGTTCGCGGTCGGCGCGGCCCTCGGGGCAGCGGGTGGGGCGGTTGCGATGATGGCAGCGCTGGCGATGGTGACGGCGGCCACGGTGACGATCTTCGTGTGTTTCAACGCCTACGTCCTCGACCATATCGCCAAGGCCGACCTGGGCCGCTGTGAGACGTCGCGTATGTTCTTTGGCGCACTCGGCTGGACGGCGGGTCCGTGGCTCGGCGTGACGCTGCTCGATCTCTGGCGACCGCTCCCTTTTATCATCGCCACATTTGCCGCCCTGACCATGCTGGGCGTGTTCTTCTGGCAGCGCTTGGGCAATGGGCGGCTCATCACCCGTGCGCGCGGCCCGGCACCCAACCCGCTGGCGTGGCTGCCGCGCTTCGCCGCGCAGCCGCGGCTCGTGGCGGGCTGGGTGTTCGCCGTGATCCGCTCCTGCGGCTGGTGGGTCTACGTGGTCTACCTGCCGATCTTCGCGGTCGAGCGGGGCCTGAGCGAGGCTCTGGGCGGTATGCTGCTCTCGGCCTCGAACGGGATGCTCTTTGCCACGCCGCTGATGCTTGCGTGGATGCAGCGCCGCTCGATTCGGCAGGCGGTGCGTACCGGGTTCACCGCCGCTGGGCTGCTCTTTGTCATCGCTGCCGTGCTAGGCGGGTGGCCCTGGGCGGCGGTTGCGGCGCTGGCGCTTGCGTCGGTTTTCCTGGTGCTGCTCGACATCTCGGCGGGGCTGCCATTCCTGCTCGCGGTCAAGCCGTCGGAGCGCACCGAGATGTCGGCGATCTATGCCAGTTTCCGCGATGTCTCGGGCATCGTGACACCGGGGGTGGCGTGGCTGGTGCTGCTCGCTGCGCCGCTTTCAGGGGTTTTTGCCCTGACCGGGGCGGGACTGCTGGGCTGCGCGCATCTGGCCCGGCGACTGCATCCGCGCCTCGGCACCGTGCACCGTCGCGAGATTCCACTTTCCCATGCACCGGAAAGTGGGTAAAGCAGCAGCATGACCACGCGCCTGATATATTCCGCAATCCGACGCCGACGCACCCGCGCCTGACGTCCCGCGACGCCCGTGATCCCCGCCACCACTCGTGCCATATGCCCCCTCATCGTTGACTTGCCCCCGCCCATGCGGCACTCAAGGGGCTTCTTGCTGAAGGACCATGCCATGATCCCGTCGATCCTGCCGACCTATAACCGCGCGCAGCTTTCCTTTGTGAAGGGCGAAGGCGCATGGCTGATCGAGGCGGACGGGTGCCGATTTCTCGATCTCGGGGCCGGCATTGCGGTCAATGCGCTGGGCCATGCCCATCCCGACCTCGTGGCGGCGCTGACCGAGCAGGCCGGCAAGCTGTGGCATACCTCGAACCTCTACCAGATCCCTGCGCAGCAGGAACTGGCTGACCGGCTGGTGGAGGCGACATTCGCCGACACGGTGTTCTTCACCAATTCCGGCACCGAGTCTTGCGAGCTCGCCATCAAGATGGCGCGCAAGCATTTCTTCGATGCCGACCAGCCAGAGCGCACGGATATCATCGCCTTCGAAGGATCATTCCACGGACGGTCCTCGGCGGGTATCGCTGCCGCCGGGTCTGAGAAGATGACCAAGGGCTTCGGCCCCCTGTTGCCGGGCTTCAAGCATGTGCCCTGGGGCGACCACGACGCGCTCCATGCCGCTATCGACGACAATACCGCCGCTATCCTCATCGAGCCGGTGCAGGGCGAGGGCGGCATCCGCCCGCTGCCCGATCAATGCCTCAAGGGGCTGCGCGATCTCTGTGACCAGAGGGGCATCCTGCTCATCCTCGACGAGGTGCAGTGCGGCGTGGGGCGCACGGGAAGGCTTTTTGCCCACGAATGGGCCGGGATTACGCCTGATATAATGATGGTCGCCAAGGGCATCGGCGGTGGCTTTCCGCTAGGTGCGGTGCTGGCTACGGAAAATGCCGCTGCGGGCATGGGAGCAGGCACGCATGGCTCGACTTATGGCGGCAACCCGCTGGGCTGCGCCGTCGGTTGCGCGGTGATGGATCATGTCGCGACGTCCGAGTTCCTCGCCGAGGTCAACCGCAAGGCGGGGTTCATGCGCCAGCGCCTCGAAGGGCTGGTAGCCGCGCATCCCGACATCTTTACCGGCGTGCGAGGGCTGGGCCTGATGCTGGGGCTCACCTGCAAGGTGGCAAATACCGACGTGGTCAAGGCGGGCTACGACGCGCTGGTGGTCACCGTCCCGGCGGCCGACAACGTGATCCGCCTGCTTCCGCCGCTCACGATCACTGAAGGTGAGATCGCCGAGGCAGTTTCCCGACTCGACGCGGCTGCCACCGCGTTGGAAACCGCCTGAGTTTCTTTTGGCCAGACATATCCCGGGGGTGTGGGGCTTGCCCCCACGGGTGCCCCGATTGCAAAAGTGAAAACGACATGACCCATTTTCTCGACATTCACAAAACCGATCCGGCCGATTTGCGCGCCATTATTGACCGCGCGCGTGCGATGAAGGATGCGCGTGATGGCTGCCCGCGCGGCACGCTCGACGCCGAGCAGCCGCTCGCCGGGCGCATGGTCGCACTCATATTCGAGAAACCGTCGACGCGCACGCGCGTCTCGTTCGACGTGGGTGTCCGGCAGATGGGCGGGCAGACCATGGTGTTGTCGGGTGCCGACATGCAGCTTGGCCATGGCGAGACCATTGCCGATACCGCTCGGGTCATGAGCCGCTATGTCGATCTCATCATGATCCGCACCTTCGATGAATCGGTACTGCTGGAAATGGCCGAGCATGCGGATGTGCCAGTGGTCAACGGGCTCACCGACCGCACCCATCCCTGCCAGATCATGGCCGATATCCTGACCTTCGAGGAGCATCGCGGGCCGATCACCGGCAAGAAGGTGGTCTGGTCGGGCGATGGCAACAATGTCTGCGCCTCGTTCCTGCATGCTGCGGCGCAATTCGGGTTTGATCTGACCTTTACCGGGCCTATGCAGCTTGATCCCGAGCCGGAATTCATTGGGCTGGCGCGCAAGGCGGGGCGCAACGTGACCATCGAGCGCGACCCCGCCAAGGCGGTGGCAGGTGCCGATCTGGTGGTGACCGATACCTGGGTGTCGATGCATGACAGCCAGTCCACCAAGGAGCGCCGCCACAACATGCTGCGCCCCTACCAGGTCAATGCCGACCTGATGGCGCAGGCGAAGCCGGACGCGCTGTTCATGCATTGCCTGCCCGCACATCGCGGCGAGGAGGTGACATCGGAGGTCATGGACGGGCCCAATTCGGTCATCTTCGACGAGGCCGAGAACCGTCTGCACGCGCAGAAGGCGATCCTTCGCCACTGCCTCGGGGTGTGAGGGGCGTGCTTGCATTTTCTTGTGTCGACGCCTAGGGTTAGACCTATCCGTTAGCGGTATCGGAGAGGGGATGGCCAGCGCGAGGATCGGCATATACGGCCTCGGCACGATGGGCAGCGCGCTGGCGCTGAACATGGCCGAAAAGGGCTTTGACGTGGCCGTGAGCAACCGCGAGGCCGAGTGGATCGCGCCCTTCATCGAAGAGGCGGGGGGGATGGCGGATCGACTGTATCCCCATGAAAAACTTGCGGATTTCGTTGCCGCGTTGGAGCGTCCCCGCGTCATCCTGTTCATGATTCCCTCGGGTGCTCCGATGGACGCGATGCTGCGCGAGATCGACCCGTTGCTGGCGCCCGGCGACATAGTGATCGACGGCGGCAACGCCGATTTCCACGACACGAGGAGACGGGCGCGGGAATTGTCGGTATCTCGTCGGTATTACGTCGGTCTCGGCGTCTCGGGCGGCGAGGCGGGCGCGCGCACCGGCCCGTCGATGATGGTGGGCGGCCCCCTCGAGGCATGGCAGCGGATCGCCCCCATCCTCACCGCCATTGCTGCCCGGCACGACGGCAGCCCTTGCGTGGCGCATCTGGGCCCCGATGGCGCCGGCCATTTCGTCAAGACCGTGCATAACGGCATCGAGTATGCCGACATGCAGATCATCGCGGAGATATACGGCCTGTTGCGCGGCGGCGCGGGGCTGTCGCCGCCCGAGATCGGGACGCTGTTCGAGACATGGAACGCGGGGCCGCTGCGCTCGTTCCTCGTGGAGATAACCGCCGAGGTGCTGGCCGCGCGCGACCCGCAGACGGGGCATCCGGTGGTCGACGTCATCAAGGACGCGGCGGGGCAGAAGGGCACCGGGCGCTGGACGGTGATCGAAGCCCTGCGGCTGGGACAGTCGGCCAGTGTGATCGAGGCGGCGGTGGGCGCGCGAAGCTGGTCCTCTGAAAAGGAAGTGCGGCAGGCGGCCGAGGCGGTGCTGGGCGGTGCCGCAGGCGCGATCGTTGCCACACCGGAGACACTGGCCGAGGCGTTCCTCGCCGCGCGCCTGCTGGCCTATGCGCAGGGGTTCCGGGTGATCGCGGCGGCGTCGGAAGAGTACGGCTGGGCGTTGGAGCCGGAGGTGATCGCGCGGATCTGGCGGGCGGGCTGCATCATTCGTGCCGATCTACTCGACGATATCGCCGGTGCCTTTGCCGCGGGTGCGCCGGAGGGCGAGCTGCTTCTCGCGCCCGGCTTCGCGGAGCGCCTGGTCGGGCATCTGCCAGCACTGCGGCAGGTGGTGGCCGAGGCGGTCCATGCGGGCCATCCGGTGCCTGCACTTTCGGCGGCGCTGGCGTGGTATGACACGATGCGCCACGGACATGGAACCGCGGGGCTGATACAGGCGCAGCGCGACTCGTTCGGTCATCATGGGTTCGAGCGGCTGGGGCAGGCGGGGCGCCATCACGGACCGTGGTGGGACTGACGCTGGCGCAGGCGGCCCTGCCCGGAGAATGTGCAGCAGCAAAAAAAAGGCCGAGCACTAAGCTCGGCCATAGTCCAACAGGGAGGTATGAGGGTGATAGGCTTTCGCCCGGCACCGTCATGATTGGCAAATAATGACGGTGCCGGGCGCGTTCAAGGTCAATAATGCCGCATGTGCAGCATGGCCGGTATGATGCGAGCGCATATCTCGGGCTGGAACTGCCTGTTGGTTGGGCGGTGTGATTGCGATCCGGTCACGCGGGGCCGGGGTGGGGTCACTCGCGCAGGCTGCGGCGATAGGCGACGATCTCCTGCTGCACGAAATCGCGGAAGGCGGATACACGCTTGGATTGCCGCAATTCTTCCGGGTAGGCGAGAAATACCGGCACGGCCGTCGAGGTAAATTCCGGCAGGACACGAACGAGCTGCGGGAAATCGTGGCTGAGGTAATCTGGCAGCACGCCGATGCCGAGATCGTGGAGCACGCCCTGAAGCACACCAAAATAGTTGTTGACCGTGAGCAGCGAAGAGATGTCGTTGGTCATCAGCTCGCTGACCAGCGTCGCTGCGGCCCCAACCTGCGCGGAGCGCGGGTTCTGGCAGATCAGCCGGTGGCCGGCCAGCGCCTCTTGATTTTCCGGCATGCCGCGTTTTTCCACGTAGCTTTCCGTGGCAAACAGGCACATGTGCACCGTCATCAGCCGCTTGCGGATCAGGTCGGCCTGGCTCGGTTCCTTCATGCGGATGGCGATATCGGCCTCGCGCATCGGCAGGTCGAGCACCCGCTCCTCTAGCATCAGGTCGATCTTGAGATCGGGATACTTCTCGTAGAGCTTGGGCAGCCGCGGCGCGAGCCAGAGCGTGCCAAAGCCGGTGGTGGTGGTCACGCGCAACTCGCCAAACACCTCTTCTTCGCTGTCGCGGATGCGTGCGGTCGCCGCTTCGAGCCGCTTCATCATCGCGCGGGTGGCGTCGAACAGCAGTTCGCCCTGCTCGGTGAGAATCAGGCCGCGCGCGTGACGGTGAAACAGCGTCGCGCTGAGCGAATCCTCGAGCGCGCGGATTTGGCGGGAGACCGCCGATTGGGACAGATGCAGCAGGTCGCCAGCATGGGTCAGGCTTCCGGCATCCGCCACCGCGTGAAAGATTCTGAGTTTATCCCAGTCCATTGCGCTCTAATCCGAAAAGTATCAGCACTCGTGACGTAATAGCAGAAAATCCCGTTACGGCGATAGCAAGAGCACGGTCTTTTTATGAAAATCCGCTTTATAGGTCACAAATTATGACCTATTATTACCCTATATTGAGACCTAGCTCTCAGGAAGGGAGGCGCGACATGACGATGCAGAAGGTTTCGCTCGACGATCGCTTCGATCTGGAGAAATCGCCGGTTCTTCTCAATGGCACGCAGGCGTTGGTGCGGCTGATGCTGATGCAGAAGGCACGCGACCGGGCGGCGGGGTTGAATACTGCCGGGTATGTCACGGGCTATCGCGGCTCGCCGCTGGGCGCGGTGGACATGCAGATGGTGCGCGCCGAAAAACTGCTGCGCGAATCTGACATCCGCTTTCAGGCGGGGCTCAACGAGGATCTCGCGGCCACCGCGCTGTGGGGCACGCAGCAGGCGGAGTTGCGCGGCGAGGGGAAGTATGACGGCGTGTTTGGCCTGTGGTACGGCAAGGGCCCCGGCGTGGACCGCTCGGGCGACGTGATGCGCCACGCCAACATGGCAGGCACCGCGCCCAAGGGCGGCGTGCTGATGGCGATGGGCGACGACCATACCGGCGAATCCTCGACCGTGCTGCACCAGAGCGAATGGGCGCTCGTGGATGCCTACATGCCGGTCGTCAGCCCCGCGGGCGTGCAGGAGATCATCGACTACGGCATTTACGGCTATGCGCTGAGCCGGTTTGCCGGGGTCTGGGTCGGCCTCAAGACGATGAAGGATACGATCGAGGCGACGGCGGTGGTCGATGGTCGTCCCGACCGGGTGCAGATCGTGACGCCGGAGTTTCCAATGCCCGAGGGCGGGCTGAACATCCGGCTGATCGACACGCCGCATGCGCAGGAAACGCGGATGATCGACTTCAAGCGCTTTGCCGCAGAGGCGTTCAGCCATGCCAACGGTATGGACAAGCGCATGTGGGGCAAGCCGGGTGCCAAGATCGGCTTTGTCGCGGCGGGCAAGAACTGGCTCGATCTGGTGCATGCGCTGGAGTTGCTGGGCATCGACGAGGCCGAGTGCGAGCGGCTGGGGATCACCACCTACAAGGTCGGGCAGGTCTTTCCGCTGGACATGCAGGGGTTTCATGACTGGGCCGAGGGGCTCGACCTGATCGTGGTGGTCGAGGAAAAGCGCAAGCTGATCGAGGTGCAGATCAAGGAGGCGATTTTCGACGATCGTCGCGGGCGGCGCGTCTATGGCTGGTACAAGGGCGGCGCGGGCGGCATGCACCGCGAAGAGCTATTCCCGACGCGCGGCGCGCTTGATCCGATCTGGATCGCCGAGAAACTGGGCGACATCCTGATCGAGGAGGGGCGCGGCACCGACCGGATCAAGGCGGGGCTTGCGTCGCTCTCGGAGGCGCGCGCCGGCGACAATGCCGAGGAGATCGCGACGCGGCTGCCGTATTTCTGCGCCGGGTGCCCGCACAATTCCTCGACCCGGTTGCCCGAGGGGGCCCGCGCCTATGCCGGGATCGGCTGTCACTACATGGTGCAGTGGATGGACCGCGAGACCACCGGGTTCACCCATATGGGTGGCGAGGGGGCCAACTGGATCGGGGAGGCGCCGTTTTCCACGCGGGGGCATGTGTTTCAGAACCTCGGTGACGGCACCTATAACCATTCCGGGGTGCAGGCCATCCGCGCGGCGCTCGCCGCGGGCACGACGATGACCTACAAGATCCTCTACAACGACGCGGTGGCGATGACCGGCGGGCAGGGCAACGATGGCGGGCTGGATGCGCCGCAGATCGCGGCAGAGCTGCGGGCGATGGGGGTGAAGCATCTGGCGGTCGTTTATGACGAGAAGGAGGATGTTGATCCCAAGTCCTTCCCGCAAGGCATCGAATTCGCGGAACGATCCGATCTGATGGCCGTGCAGGAGCGGCTGGCAAAGGTCGAGGGGGTCAGTGTCATCCTCTACATCCAGACCTGCGCCGCCGAGAAGCGGCGCCGCCGCAAGCGCGGCAAGTTCCCCGACCCCGACCGCCGCGTGTTCATCAATACCGACGTGTGCGAGGGGTGCGGCGATTGCGGCGTGCAGTCGAACTGCGTGGCCATCGTGCCCGTCGAGACGGAGCTGGGCCGCAAGCGGGCGATCGACCAATCAAGCTGCAACAAGGATTTTTCCTGCCTCAAGGGGTTCTGCCCGTCCTTCGTCACGCTGGAAGGGGCCAAGCCGCGCAAGGACAGCACCGCCGATCTGAGCCTGCCCGAGATGCCCGCGCCCGCGCTGCCCGAGATCGACGGCACGCATAACGTGGTGATCACCGGGGTGGGTGGCACCGGGGTCGTCACCGTCGGCGCGATCCTCGCGCAGGCGGCGCAGATCGACGGCAAGGGCGCGGGCATGATGGAGATGGCCGGCCTAGCGCAGAAGGGCGGCGCGGTGCATATCCATTGCCGCATCGCCGAGAAACCGGGCGATATCAGCGCTATCCGCGTCGCAACGGGCGAGGCGCATACCCTGATCGGCGGCGATCTGGTGGTGTCCGCGGGGGCCAAGACGCTGGGGCTGACGCGGCCCGGACGCACGGGGGCAGTGGTCAACAGCCACGAGATCATCACCGGCGATTTCACCCGGCAGCCCGAGTTCCGCCTGCCCGCTGACCGGCTGCAACTGGCGCTTGAGGCGCGGCTACGCGAGGATGTGCAGCTCTTCGATGCCACGGAACTGGCCAAGGCCGTGATGGGCGACTCGATCTATTCCAACATGATGGTGTTTGGCGCGGCGTGGCAGCGCGGGCTGATCCCGCTAAGCCACGAGGCCATCGCCGAGGCGATCCGCCTGAACGGCGCGGCGGTCGATGCCAACTTGCGCGCCTTCGAGGTGGGCCGCTGGGCGGCGCACGCACCCGACGAGGCGGCGCGGCTGGTGACACCCTCGGTGGTGTCGAAGCCGAGGACACTAGAGGAGAAGATCGCCTATCGCGCCGACCACCTGACCGCTTATCAGGGCAAGCGGCTGGCGAAACGTTACCGCAAGCTGGTGGACGGCATCGCGGATGAGGGCGTGCGCGATGCGGTGGCCACCGGCTATCACAAGTTGCTGGCCTACAAGGACGAGTACGAGGTCGCGCGGCTGCATCTGGAAACGGCGGAAAAGGCGCGGGCCGAGTTCGGCGGTGATTTCACGATGAAATTCCACCTCGCCCCGCCAATCCTGTCGCAAACCGGCCCCGACGGTCGCCCCAAGAAGCGTGAGTTCGGACCGTGGATGCTGCGCGCCTTCCGCGTGCTGGCACCGTTCAAGGTGCTGCGCGGTACGCCCTTCGATCCGTTCGGGCGCAGTGCTGAGCGGAAAATGGAGCGCGCGCTCATCCGTCAATACGAGGCCGACATGGCGGAGGTGCTGCCCAAGCTCGATGCGGCCACCCGTGACGCGATCATCGCGCTGGCGGAGCTTCCGCTTTCCATCCGCGGTTTCGGCCCGGTGAAGGAGGCCAACGCCGCCAAGGCCGAAAAGCGGCGCGAGGAACTGCTGGCCGCAATCCGCGCGGGGGGCGGCGATCTGGCGCGGGCGGCGGAGTGAGCGTCATGAAACGGTCATGTGATCTGGTCATTAGCGTCGCGTAAACGTAGCCCACGCGCGACTCAGACCAGGACAGCCTATGCGCCCAGACCGCCATATCGCCCGCGACATCAGCTATGCCTACTCGGCCCAGACCAAGGGCGGGCGCGCGATGATCCGCACGATGGAGAACCTGACGGGCCGCATCGGGCTGATAAAGCGGGCGGCAGGCTACGAGCGCGAGGTCTTGCAGGGCCGCGATTTCTGGGAGGTGATCGTCGAGCGCTATGGGCTCAGCCTCGACATCATCGGCGGCAGCCTCGATCTAATCCCGCGCGAGGGGCCGTTGATCCTGATCGCCAATCACCCCTACGGTATTCTCGACGGGCTGATGATGGGGCATATCCTGAGCCGCACGCGGGGCGATTTCCGCATCCTTGCTCACAAGGTGTTTCGCAAGGCCGAGGACCTCGATCGCGTGATTCTGCCGATCAGTTTCGAGGAAACCAAGGAGGCCGTGGCGCTCAACCTTGCAACGCGCAAGAACGCGCTCTCGTATCTCGGGCAGGGCGGGGCCATCGGCATCTTTCCCGGTGGCACGGTGAGCACTTCGGCCAAGCCGTTCTCGCGCCCGCTCGATCCGGGCTGGCGCGGCTTTACCGCGCGGATGATCGCCAAGAGCGCGGCCACGGTGGTGCCGGTTTATTTCGACGGCCATACGAGCCGCCTGTTCCAGTTGGCGAGCCACATGCATTACACGCTGCGGATGGGGCTGTTGATCAAGGAATTCAGGGCGCGCGTGGACAGCCCGGTGCGGGTGGTGGTCGGCAATCCGATCCCGCGCCCCGAGCTCGACCGGTTCGCGGGTGACACCAAATCGCTGATGGCGTTCCTGCGCCAAAGGACGTATGAGTTGTCGCCGGACCCGGTCGAGGCCTCCGAGATCGGGTTCGAGTTCGACTGATCTCTTTCGAGGCGGGTTCATGGCGGTTGGAATTTTCGACAGCGGGCTGGGCGGCCTGACGGTCTGGGACGCGGTGCACAAGCGCCTGCCCGATGTACCACTGGTCTATCTGGGCGACAACGCGCACACGCCCTACGGGGTGCGCGATGCCGACGACATTTATGACCTGACCACGTCCGGCGTGGCGCGGCTGTTCGATGCGGGCTGTGACCTTGTGATACTGGCGTGCAACACCGCGTCCGCGGCCGCCCTTCGGCGGATGCAGGAGGCGTGGGTGCCGCAGGGCAAGCGAGTGCTGGGCGTTTTCGTGCCGCTGATCGAGGCGCTGACCGAGCGGCAATGGGGCGACAATTCCCCGCCCCGCGAGGTGGCGGTAAGCAACGTGGCGCTATTCGCCACGCCCGCCACTGTGGCGAGCCGTGCGTTCCAGCGCGAGCTGGCCTTTCGTGCCATCGGCGTGGATGTCGAGGCGCAGGCCTGCGGCGGGGTGGTGGATGCCATCGAGGAAGGCGACATGATCCTTGCCGAGGCGCTGGTGCGGTCCCATGTGGACGCGCTCAAGCGCAAGATGCCGCACCCGCAGGCGGCGGTTCTGGGCTGCACGCATTACCCGCTGGTCGAGGAGGTATTCCGCGATGCACTGGGCCCCGAGGTGTCGGTCTATTCGCAACCGAGCCTCGTGGCGGCGAGCCTTGCCGATTACCTCGGGCGCCACCCCGACAAGCTGGGACAGGGGGAAGAGGCGGTGTTTCTTACCACCGGCGATCCCAAGCGCGTCTCGAGCCGCGCGACGCAGTTCCTGCGACGAGAGATCGCGTTCCAGCCCGCCTGATCCCTGACTGACCATCCTCTGCGAGGACACCGACATGACCCATAAGATCGCCATCCTCGGCGCTTCCGGCTATACCGGGGCCGAGCTTGTCCGGCTCATCGCCACCCATCCCGCGCTCGAGATCGCGGCGCTTGCCGCCAATTCCAAGGCGGGGCAGGCGATGGGCGCTGTGTTTCCCCACCTGCGCCATCTCGACCTGCCCGACCTCGTGACCATCGACGCCATTGATTTCTCCGGCATCGACCTGTGCTTTTGCGCGCTGCCGCACAAGACCAGCCAAGAGGTGATCGCGGGGCTGCCACGCGATCTGCGCATCGTGGACCTGTCGGCGGATTTTCGGCTACGGGACCCGGCGGATTACGAGAAATGGTATGACAACCCCCATGCCGCGCCGGAGTTGCAGAAAGAGGCGGTCTATGGGCTGACCGAGTTCTACCGCGATGAGATTGCCGCCGCGCGGCTGGTGGCCGGGACGGGGTGCAACGCGGCGACGGGGCAATACATGCTGTGCCCGCTGATCTCGGCGGGGGTCATTGATCTCGACGAGATCATCCTCGATCTGAAATGCGGGGTGTCGGGGGCGGGGCGCAGCCTGAAGGAAAACCTGCTCCATGCCGAGCTTTCCGAGGGCTATCACGCCTATGCGGTGGGTGGCACGCACCGGCACCTGGGCGAGTTCGACCAGGAATTTTCCCGGATCGCCGGGCAACCCGTGCAGGTTCAGTTCACGCCGCATCTCGTGCCGGCCAATCGCGGCATCCTCGCCACGGGCTACGTGCGGGGCGAGGCGGGCGCGATCCACGAGGCGCTCGCCGCCGCCTACCGCTCCGAGCCGTTCATCGAGGTGCTCCCCCTTGGCGAGGCCCCCAGCACGCGCCACGTCCGGGGCAGCAATTTCTGTCATGTCGGGGTGGTGGCCGACCGGCGCCCGGGCCGCGTCATCGTCATCGCGGCGCTCGATAACCTGACAAAAGGTAGCAGCGGGCAGGCATTGCAAAACGCCAACCTGATGTTATCTCTGCCCGAGACCGCAGGGCTGATGCTGGCCCCGGTCTTTCCCTGACGAAGGGGTGGAGCCCATGAAAACCCTCAAGAAGAAACGCCGTGTCCAGATCGTGGCCATCGCCGCGCTGGCGCTGATCGCGGCCACCGCGCTTATCGGCTACGGGATGCGCGACGGCATCAATTTCTTCCGCTCGCCCAGCCAGGTCGTCGCCGAGCCGCCCGCGCCGACGGAGGTGTTTCGCATCGGCGGGCTGGTCGAGGAGGGGAGCATCCGGCGCGGCGAGGGTGAGACCGTGCGCTTTACCGTCACCGATGGCGGCGCGTCGGTGCCGGTCACGTTTACCGGCATCCTGCCCGATCTCTTTGCCGAGAACCAGGGTATGGTCGGCACCGGCTCGTTGCGTGATGGCGTCTTTGAAGCCTCCGAAATCCTCGCCAAGCACGACGAGGATTACATGCCCAAGGAGGTCGTCGATGCGCTCAAGGAGCAGGGTGTCTACCAGGAACCGGGCGGAAGCTAGGGCTGTGGGCGTCGGCTTTCGAGTATTTTAGCCAAGAAGAAGCCATGATCGGCTGAGACGTCGGCGCGCGCTGCGTCAGGCGCGCGTTAACCTGTCTGCCACGATCCTCTCGACCGTGTTTCACAGCGCGGGACGGACAGGCGGATGCGAAGTGTCGAGCGGATAGCTGAAGAGATCGTCGTCCGCGAGGGCGGCTTCGTCAACGACCCGGACGATCCGGGCGGGGCCACCAGTTTCGGTGTGACTATCCACACGTTGCGGCGTCTGGGGCTCGATCTCGACGGCGATGGCGATGTGGACGAGGCCGACGTGCGGCGGGTGACACGCGCGCAGGCGGTCGATCTCTTCATCGAGCACTATTACCACCTCCCCGGTATCGCGCGGCTGCCACAGGCGTTGCGCGCCGGCGTGTTCGACATGCAGGTGAACGCCGGGGCGAATGCCGTGCGTATCCTTCAGCGGCTGTTGCGCGAGATGGGGCAGGCGGTGGCGGTGGACGGGGTGATCGGCCCGCGGACCGTGGCCGCCGCAGAAGCCGCCGCACGCGCCGCCCCCGGCCACATCGCCGACGCCTACGGGATCGCGCGCCGCAATTACTATTTCCGCCTCGCCGATGCCCGCCCGGCCCTGCGCAAGTTCGCGCGCGCGCGGTCCGGCGGCAAGGGCGGCTGGATACGGCGCGCCGAGGAGTTCATCTCGCCGCGCTATCACCTGAGCGACGCCGGGTTTCAGAGGAGGGTGGCGGAATGGTAGGCGATATCCTGCGGGTGCTGTTTGGCGGTGGCGGCAACGTCGTGCGCGAAACGGCCGAGGTGTTTCGTGTCAATGCCGAGGCCGCCGATGCCCGCGCAGCCGCGATGCAGCGCGCGGCGCTCGACCAGATGGCGGCAGAGTTCCGACCGGAGGGCCGGGGCCTGTTCGACCGGGTCATCGACGCGCTCAACCGCCTTCCGCGCCCGGCGATGGCGCTCGGCACGCTGGGCCTGATGGTGGCGGCGATGGTCGATCCGCTGTGGTTTGGCGAGCGGATGGCGGGGCTGGCGCTGGTACCCGAGCCGCTGTGGTGGCTCCTGGGCGCGATCGTGAGCTTCTATTTCGGGGCCCGCCACCAGGCCAAGGGGCAGGAGTTCCAGCGCGGGCTGGCGGCGAGCCTCGCGCGCGCGCCGCAGGTGCTCGCCACGATCGAGGGCCTGCGCCGCCTGCGCCATGATAGCCCCGGTGCCGCCGATCCCGGCCCGGATGCGCGCGCCATGCTGGGCGCCGTCGCGCCGGAGGAAAACGCCGCGCTGACGGACTGGCGCGCCGGGCGCTGAGGGGTGCCGCGACAATGTGATCCGGGATTTACGCCGATTGCGATTGGATGGTGGGCGCGCAGCCCCTATACTCACAATCATGATTATCGAACTTGGCCACTTCTCCCTCATCCTCGCCCTTTTCGTGGCCTGTCTTCAGGCCGCGATCCCGCTCATTGGCGCGCATCGGCGATGGCCCGGATGGATGGCGGTGGCCGAGCCGGCCGCCACTGCGCAGTTCCTGTTGATCGCGGCGTCTTTCGCCGCGCTGACCTATGCCTTTGTCACCTCGGATTTCTCGGTGCGGCTCGTGGTGCTCAACAGCCATACCGACAAGCCGCTGCTCTACAAGATCACCGGCGTCTGGGGCAATCACGAGGGCTCGATGCTGCTGTGGGTGATGATCGTGGCCCTGTTCGGCGCGGCGGTGGCGTGGTTCGGCGACAACCTGCCGCCGACGCTCAAGGCGCGGGTGCTGAGCGTTCAGGCGATGATCGGGGTGGCGTTCCTCGCCTTCGTGCTGTTTACGTCCAACCCGTTCTTGCGCATGGCCGTGCCGCCCTTCAACGGGCAGGACCTCAACCCGTTGTTGCAGGATCCCGGCCTCGCGTTCCATCCGCCGTTCCTATACCTGGGCTATGTCGGGCTCTCGATGACCTTTTCCTTTGCCGTGGCGGCATTGATCGAGGGGCGCGTGGATGCCGCGTGGGGCCGCTGGGTGCGGCCCTGGACGCTGGCGGCATGGGTGTTTCTCACCATCGGTATCGGGCTGGGGTCGTGGTGGGCCTATTACGAGCTGGGCTGGGGCGGGTTCTGGTTCTGGGACCCGGTCGAGAACGCGAGCTTCATGCCGTGGCTCGTTGCTGCCGCGCTCTTGCACTCTGCCATCGTGGTGGAGAAGCGCGAGGCGCTCAAGAGCTGGACGATCCTGCTGGCGATCATCGCCTTCGGATTCTCGATGGTGGGGGCGTTCATCACCCGCTCGGGGGTTCTGACGAGCGTGCACGCTTTCGCCACCGATCCCGAGCGCGGGGTGTTCCTGCTGGCCATCCTCGCGGTGTTCATGCTGGGGGCGCTTACGCTATTTGCCGCGCGGGCCGGGGCGATGCAAGCCAAGGGCGTGTTCGGCGTGGTAAGCCGCGAATCCGCGCTTGTGCTGAACAATATCCTGCTCGCGGTCGCGGCGTTCGTGGTGTTCTTCGGCACGCTGTGGCCGCTGGTCGCGGAAATGGCGTTCGACCGCAAGCTGTCGGTGGGGGCGCCGTTCTTCAATGCGGCCTTCACGCCGTTCATGGTGGCGCTCGGGCTCGTGCTGCCGGTGGGGGCGATGCTGTCGTGGAAACGCGCCAAGGTAGGGCGCGTGCTGCGCGCGCTGGCCCCGGCCTTTGTGCTGGCGGTAGCGGTGGGTGCGCTGGCCTGGGCGATGCAGAGCGGGCGCTCGGCGCTGGGGCCGGTGGGGATGTTGCTGGCGGCGTGGCTCGTCTCGGGCGCGGCGGTGGACCTGTGGTCGCGCACCGGGCGCGGGCGCGGGCGGCTCGCCCGCCTGACCCGTCTGCCGCGTGCCGACTGGGGCAAGTCGGTGGCGCATGCCGGGTTCGGTGTGACCATCGCGGGCATTTCCGCGATGATGGCGTGGGAGGCCGAGGATATCCGCGTGATGCAGGAGGGCGACACGCTGGAGCTGTCGGGCTATACGCTGCGCCTCGATGAGGTGCAGCGCGAGCAGGGGCCGAACTATATCGCGACCGTCGCCACGCTGACGCTGGGTCGGGATGGCCGCGAGATCGGCACCATGCGGCCCGAGAAGCGGGTTTATCCCGTGGCGCAGATGCCCACCACCGAGGCCGCGCTCGACAATGGCTTCCTTCGTGACATCTACGTGGCCATCGGCGACCCGCAGGATGGCGGCGGCTGGGCGGTGCGCAGCTATTACAAGCCGCTGGCGAACTGGATCTGGGGCGGCGCGATCCTGATGGCGCTGGGCGGTTTCATCTCTCTGAGCGACCGGCGTTTCCGCGTGGCCGCCGGGGCGCGCAAGGTGCCGCAGGGGGTGCCCGCGGAATGAAACGGCTGATCCTTGTCCTGTGCATGATCGCCGCGCCCGTATTCGCGGTGCAGCCCGACGAAATCCTCGACGACCCGGCGCTCGAGGCGCGTGCGCGCGACATTTCTGCTGGGCTGCGCTGTCTCGTGTGCCGCAACGAGAGCATCGACGATTCCAACGCCGAACTGGCGCGCGACCTGCGCCTGCTGGTGCGCGAGCGGCTGGTGGCGGGCGACACCAACGAGGAGGCGGTGGATTACATCGTCGACCGTTATGGCGAGTACGTTCTGCTCAAACCCACGGTTGGCGGCGCGAACCTCCTGCTCTGGCTTGCCGGGCCGCTGATGCTGGGCGCGGGGCTGGTGATGGGGGGGCTCTACTTGCGGCGCCGCTCGGTGGCCACAGAGCCCGGGACGGCCCGGCTCAGCGCGCAGGAAGAAGCGCGGTTGCGTGAAATCCTCGACGATTGACGCGCCGTCCCCCTTGGCCTTGCCGGCTGCCTGCGCTTTGATGGCGTGACAGCACGCAGGAGGCGCGACGCCATGAAGCATTACGAGACCATAACGCTCGACATCTCTGACGACGTGGCCACGCTGTGCCTCGACCGGCCCGAGCGCATGAACGCACTCAACACCCGGATGCGCGCCGAGATCACCGATGCCGTCACCAACGCGGGCCGCGAGGCGCGGGTGGTGGTGCTGACCGGCAATGGCCGCGCGTTCTGTTCGGGGCAGGATCTCAGCGATGGCGGCAATGCCGCCACGCTCGATCTCGAACGGGTGCTGCGCGAGGAATACGTACCGATGCTGCGCGCGATCACCGACTGCCCGGTGCCGACGATCAGTGCGGTGGGCGGTCCCGCGGCGGGGGCCGGGGCCAACCTCGCGCTGGCGGCGGACGTGGTCATCGCTGCCGAGAGCGCCTATTTCCTGCAGGCATTCACCCGCATCGGACTGATGCCCGATGCCGGCGGAACATGGGCATTGCCGCGCCAGATGGGGCTCGCCAAGGCGATGGGGGCCGCACTATTTGCCGAGCCCATCAGCGCAAGGCAGGCGAGCGACTGGGGCATGATCTGGGAATGCGTGAGCGACGAGGGGTTCGAGGCGCATTGGCAGGCCCGTGCGGCAAAGCTTGCCGCCGGGCCGACGCAGGCCTACCGCGCGGTGAAAGAGGCGATCCGGGGGTCGTGGGACAATACGCTCGAGGCTCAGCTGGACCTTGAGGCAAGGTTGCAAGGCGCCTGCGGACAGAGCCGCGATTTCCAGGAGGGCGTGCTGGCCTTTCTTGAAAAGCGCAGCGCGCGGTTCGAAGGGCGCTGAGGTGACGGGGCGTTCCTAGTCTGGGGCGGACGGCGGGACTAGCATCGCGCGGCTTCTCAACCGTCAGGCCAAAGGCTGAAACAGGCCAATCCTGACACCATCCCCGAACAAGAAAGGCCCGCCATTGGCGGGCCTTTTCCATCAAATCGCATGGCGCGAACTGCAATCCTTAACGCTTTTCGATATCCACATAGTCGCGCAGCGTCGCACCCTGATAGAGCTGGCGCGGGCGGCCAATCTTCATCTGCGGGTCGCTGATCATCTCTTTCCACTGAGAAATCCAGCCGATGGTGCGTGACACCGCGAAAATGGGCGTGAACATCGAGGTCGGGAAGCCCATCGCCTCGAGGATGATGCCCGAATAGAAATCCACGTTCGGGAACAGCTTCTTCTCGGTGAAATACGGGTCCGCAAGCGCCTGTTTCTCCAGCTCCTTGGCGACCTGCAGCGTCGGGTTGTTATCTATGCCCAAAAGCTCCAGCACCTCGTCGGCGGATTGCTTCATCACCTTGGCGCGCGGATCGAAATTCTTGTAGACGCGGTGGCCGAACCCCATCAGGCGGAACGGGTCGTCCTTGTCCTTGGCGCGGGCGATGAATTCGGGGATGCGGTCGGGCGTGCCGATCTCCTGCAGCATTTCCAGGCACGCCTGGTTGGCGCCGCCATGCGCGGGCCCCCACAGGCAGGCGATGCCGGCGGCGATGCAGGCGAACGGGTTGGCCCCCGACGACGAGGCCAGCCGCACCGTCGAGGTGGATGCGTTTTGCTCGTGATCGGCGTGCAGGGTGAAGATGCGATCCATCGCGCGGCTGAGGATCGGGTTGACCTCGTAATCCTCGGCCGGGACCGAAAAGCACATGCGCAGGAAGTTCGACGCATAGTCGAGATCGTTGCGCGGATATTCGAAGGGCTGCCCGATGGAGTACTTGTAGGCCCAGGCCGCGATGGTCGGCATCTTGGCGATCATGCGGATCGAGGCCACTTCGCGCTGCCACGGGTCGCGGATATCGGTGCTGTCATGGTAGAAGGCCGACATCGCGCCCACGACGCCCACCATGATCGCCATCGGGTGCGCGTCGCGGCGGAAGCCGCGGAAGAAATACACCATCTGCTCGTGCAGCATGGTGTGCCCGGTCACGCGGCTCTCGAAATCCTCGAGTTCCGCGGGCGAGGGCAACTCGCCGTAGAGCAGCAGGTAGCAGACCTCCAAAAAATGCGACTTCTCGGCCAGTTGGTCGATCGGGTAGCCGCGGTGCAGCAATTCGCCCTTGTCGCCGTCGATGAAGGTGATGGTGCTGTCGCAGCTTGCCGTCGAGGTGAACCCGGGATCATAGGTGAAGACGCCTGCCGTGCCATAGAGCTTGCGGATATCCACCACGTCAGGCCCGGCCGTTGGCGAAAAGATCGGCAACTCGTAGGTTTTGCCTTCGATCTCCAGCTTTGCGGTTCTTTTCTCGTCTGACATTCCGGGGTCCTCCCTCTCGGAGTCCGGCGCGCCCTGCGCGTCGGACTGGGTATACTTATTCTCCTTGCCAGAGGATTACCCCTCGTCGCAAGCGGCGTCGGTCAGCCGGGCGATCGTTTCCGTTCGCCCGAGGACCAGCATCATGTCGAACACGCTCGGCGTCGCCGTGCGCCCGGCCAGCGCGGCTCGGAGCGGCCCCGCCAGCTTGCCGAATTTCATCCCGTGAGCCTCGGCTATGCCATTCGCCACGGTCTCGAGACTGTCGCGGGACCACGTAGCATTTTGCAACTGCGGCGTCAATTCTATCAGTATACGACGGGATACATCATCGAGTTGCGCTGCCGCCTTCTCTTCCGGGACGATGGGGCGGTTGGTTGTGATAAATGCAGCCTTTTCAAGAAGTTCGGGAAATGTTTTGGCACGATCCTTGAGGCAGTACATACCCTGTTCCATGAGCGCCAACTTTGCATCAGACAGCGGGGGCGCACCGGTCACGGCAAGGAATTCCTGCAATTCATGCAGCAGTGCAGCATCCGCCGTCGCCGCGATGTGCTGACCACAGAGATTCTCCAGCTTCTTGAAGTCGAGCCGCGCGGGGGCCTTGCCGATCCCGGTGATGTTGAACCACTCCCGCGCCTGCGCGTCTGTAAAGAATTCGTCATCGCCGTGGCTCCAGCCGAGACGGGCGAGGTAATTGCGCATCCCCGCCGCCGGATAGCCCATGTCCCGGTATTCCGCGACCCCGAGCGCGCCGTGGCGCTTCGAGAGCTTCTTGCCGTCGGGGCCGTGGATCAGCGGGATATGGGCGTAGGTGGGTAGCGGCCAGCCCATCGCCTGGTAGATCAGCATCTGGCGCGCGGCGTTGTTGAGGTGGTCGTCGCCCCGGATCACGTGGGTCACGCCCATGTCGTGATCGTCCACCGCGACGGCGAGCATGTAGACCGGCGAGCCGTCGCTGCGCAACAGAACCATGTCGTCGAGCTGATCGTTGCGGATCGTCACGTCGCCCTGCACCACGTCGGCGATCACCGTGGTGCCCTCGCGCGGGGCCTTGATGCGGATGACATGGGGTGCGCCTTTGGGGTGGGTGGCCGGATCGGCGTCGCGCCACGGGCTTTGATAGAGGGTCGATCGGCCCTCGGCGCGGGCAGCCTCGCGGAACGCCTCGATCTCTTCCTGCGTGGCGTAGCAGCGATAGGCGCGGCCTGCGGCCAGAAGCTGATGCGCGACCTCGGCGTGGCGCTCGGCACGGGCCGCCTGGCTCACGGCCTCGCCGTCATGGTCGAGCCCCAGCCACGAGAGCCCGTCGAGGATCGCCTGTGTCGCCTCGGGGGTGGAGCGGGCGCGGTCGGTATCCTCTATGCGCAAGAGAAAGCGGCCGCCACGACCGCGCGCATAGAGCCAGTTGAACAGCGCCGTGCGCGCCCCGCCGATATGCAGGAAACCGGTGGGCGAAGGGGCGAAACGGGTCACGACCTGTTGCGTCATGGGCGGGCTTAACCTTTTCTTAACGATGCCGGGGCGAGGATGCGGCCTGTCTATCGGCCCACCGGGAGGGAGACAAGTGGCGCGCATCGCAGAGGTGATCGAGCGCGGCTGGCTCCTCCAGCGCGGGGCGCTGTTTCCGTGGGTTCCGGTTCTTCTGGCCTGCGGCATCGGCGGGTATTTCGCCCTGCCGGATGAGCCGCCCGGCGCGGTGCTCGCCGCCTGCGGCGCGCTCGCGGCAACGGTCCTCGCACTGGCGCTGTGGCGGGGGCGGGAATGGTCCGGGCCGTTGGGCTGTGCGCTGGCGGTGTTGCTGGCCGGGGTGGCGATCGCGGGCATGCGCACGCACCTTGTGGCGGGTCCGGTGCTGGGCTTTCGCTACTATGGCCCGGTCGAGGGACGGATCGTCGCGATTGACCGATCGGCCTCGGATGCATTGCGCCTGACGCTCGACCGGGTCACGCTCTCTCGGGTCGATCCCGACCGGGTGCCGGTGCGGGTGCGCGTTTCGTTGCACGGGGTTGCCGGTGCCGAGGATGTCGTGCCGGGGCTGCGGGTCATGACCACCGCCCATCTCGCGCCGCCCGCCGGGCCGGTGGAGCCGGGCGGTTTCGATTTTCGGAGGCATGCGTGGTTCCAGAGGATCGGCGCGGTGGGCTATACCCGCGTGCCAGTGGTCGCGCTGGCCGAGGCCGGAGGGGAACAACACCTGTTCCGCATCCGGATGGCGCTTGCCGATCACGTCCGCGCGCGCCTGCCGGGCCAGCCCGGTGCTTTTGCCGCCGCGATCATGACCGGTGACCGCTCTGGCCTGTCGCAGGATACGCTGGAGGCGATGCGCATATCGAGCCTTGCGCACCTGCTGGCGATCTCGGGGCTGCACATGGGGCTGGTCGCGGGTTTTGTCTTTGCCGCCGTGCGGCTGGTGCTCGCGGCGGTGCCTCGGGTGGCGCTCACATGGCCCATAAAGAAGATTGCCGCCGCGCTCGCGCTTCTCGCCGGGGCGGGGTATCTCGCGTTGTCGGGGGGCAACGTGGCGACCGAACGCGCCTTTGTCATGGCCTCGGTGATGCTGATCGCGGTGATCCTCGACCGCCGCGCGCTCAGTTTGCGCGCGGTCGCGGTGGCGGCGATCATCGTGCTTTGCCTGCGGCCCGAGGTGCTGCTCGGTCCCGGCTTCCAGATGTCCTTTGCCGCGACGGTGGCGCTTGTCGCCGTGTTTGGCTGGCTGCGCGATGCGCGGGTTCCGGTGGGGCCGCGCTGGCTGCGCCCGGTGCTGGCGGTGTTCATTTCGTCGGCAGTGGCGGGGGCGGCGACCGCGCCGGTCGCTGCGGCGCATTTCAACCAGTTTGCGCAATACGGCCTGCCCGCGAACCTCGCGAGCGTGCCGCTGATGGGGGTGCTGGTGATGCCCGCGGCGGTGATCGCGGCGCTATTGCTGCCCTTCGGGCTCGACGGGCTGCCGCTGTGGGGGATGGGGTGGGGGCTCGACTGGATCCTCGGCGTTGCCGATTGGGCCGCGGGACTTGAGGGGGCGCGCGTCCCGGTGGTGGCACCCGATGCGAATGCGCTGCCGCTGATCGCGCTGGGCATGCTATTCGTGGTGCTGTGGCAGGGGCGTGCCCGCCTCATGGGCCTTGCTCCGGTGGCGGTAGCCACGCTCCTGTGGGCGCAGACCGAGCGCCCGGCGCTGCTCATCGCCGACAGTGGTGGACTGGTGGGTGTGATGACCGAGGCGGGGCGCGCGCTCAACAAGCCGCGCGGGGGCGGCTTCGTGGCCCGGAACTGGCTGGAGAACGATGGCGATGACGCCGCGCAGGAAGAGGCGCATGCGCGGTGGAGCGACGATCTGCTGGCCCCGTTCGCGGTTTCCGTGCGCCTTGGTCGCGCCGCGGCGCGTGGTCCGATTGACTGTGCAGGTGCGCAACTTCTGTTGTTGACGGCCGATCCCGAGGGGGTGCCCGACGGCGGATGCCGCGTGGCCTCGCCGCGCACGCTGCGCGTGACCGGCTCGCTGGCGCTCTCCGCTGACGGAACGCTGTCGCAGAGCGCGGCGGCGGTGGCGGGGCGGCGCCCGTGGGCGCCGGGGCAGGATCAGTAGGTGCGGATCAGCCCGACGAGACGGCCCTGCACGCGCACCATATCCTCGGGCAGGACACGGGGCTCGTAGGCAGGGTTGGCGGCCTCGAGAACGATGGTGTGCCCGCGGCGCAAGAAGCGTTTGAGCGTTGCCTCCTGGTCCTCGATCAGCGCGACCACGATGTCGCCGTTATCGGCCACCTGCGTTTCGCGGATGATGACCACGTCGCCGTTGTTGATGCCGGCGTCGATCATGGAATCGCCCTTGACCTCGAGCGCGTAGTGATCACCCCGGCCCGAGATCATCTCGGCGGGGACGCTGATGTTGTGGCTGGCATGGGCGATCGCCTCGATCGGCGTGCCGGCGGCGATGCGGCCCATCACCGGCAGCGACAACGCATCGGCGGTTTCGACCGGCATGGCGTTGGCGGGCTGTGGCGGGGCGTAGCGGCGGTCGCCCTCGACCACGCGCGGGACGAAGCCCGTTTGCCCCTGGTCGGCGATCATGTCGGGCAGACGCACAATCTCGATTGCGCGGGCGCGATGCGGCAGGCGCCGGATGAAGCCGCGTTCCTCAAGCGCCGTGATCAGACGGTGGATGCCGGATTTCGACCGAAGGTCAAGCGCTTCGCGCATCTCGTCAAAGCTGGGTGGGACGCCGTCGCGCTGCACGCGCTTGTGGATGAAATCGAGCAGGTCGCGTTGTTTTCTGGTCAGCATCCCAGCCTCCGTGCAGACACATTCAGCGTGTTCTACAGGTGTTCCCGTTTTGTGTCAATCCGTTCCAGACACGGATCACATCCGCACGCCGGTGCCCTGCAAGACCCCGTGTTCGAGCGCATAACGCGTGAGTCCGGCGGTCGATGAGATGCCGAGCTTGCGCTTTATGTTCTTGCGGTGGGTTTCGACCGTGCGCACCGAGATGTCGAGCGCACCGGCCACTTCCTTGTTGGATTTGCCCTGCGCGAGCAAGAGCAGGATGGTCTGTTCGCGGTTGGTGAGCTGTTCGCGGTCGGGCGCTACAAACGGGGCGAGCGAGCCCTGCGCGCCGGTGCAGAGATATCGCTGCCCGGCCATCACCGCGTCGATGGCGTGCTTGATCTCGTCTACCGGCACGTCCTTGAGCACGTAGCCCGAGGCCCCGTGGCTGAGCGCCGAAGTGATGTATTCGGGGCTGTCATGCATGCTGAGGATCAGGATGCGCGTGCCGGGGCGGCGTTCGAGCAGGATTTCGGTGGTCGATAGCCCGCCGATCCCCGGCATGTTGAGGTCGAGCAGAACCACGTCCGGGGCGAGGTCTCCGATCTGGTCAATAATCGCATGCCCATCGGCGAGCGCGGCGATCACCTCGATATCCTCGTAGCTTTCGAGGATGGATTGGATGCCCTCTGTGACCATTGGATGATCGTCGACGATGACGACGCGGGTGGGAGCGTGGGTCATGCCGTTGCCCTTTTTGTTTCGGGGGCCGTCTCGGACTGGCCCTGCGGCGTCAGAAGATGGGTGAGCGGCACCGTGGCCTCGACCTCGGTGCCCTCGGGCGAGGAGCGGATCTCGAAACGCCCGTCGATCTGCTCGATGCGCTCCTGCATGTTGCGCAGGCCGAGCCCGCCGCCCGCGCTCGCGCGCGCGGCGTCGATGCCACAGCCGTTGTCGGTGATGCGCAGGGTGCCGCCGCGCGCGTGGCCGCGCAGGTCGATATGGACGCGCGTCGCAGCGGAATGGCGCTCGATATTGGTGAGCGTCTCCTGTGCGATGCGGTAGAGCGCGATCTTGGCTTCCTCATCGAGCCGGTTGCGAAACACTACGGTCGCGAACTCGGTCTTGATGCCGGTGCGGCGGCCGAAATCCTCTGCCAGCGCCTTGAGCGCGGGGCCGAGGCCGAGATCGTCGAGCGCGCCGGGGCGCAGATCCCGGCTGATGCGGCGCACCTCCTGGATGGCGGTGGAGAGATGCGCGGCACCGCGGTCGAGCGTATCCCCGGCGCGTGCATCGCCCGCGGCCAGCCGTCGCCGCGCGGTTTCCAGCGCGTAGCGCACCCCCACGAGTATCTGGCTGATGCCGTCATGCAATTCGCGCGCGACGCGCCCGCGCTCTTCCTCCTGTGCGTCGAACACACGCTGTGTCAGCATCTTGAGCTTGGCATTTGCGAGGCGGCGCTCGCGGATCGTGATGAAGAGGCCGGTCACAAAGACGAAGATCAGCGCGAGCATCGTCGCTCCGCCGACATAGAGAAAGGTGCGCTGCACGCGCGTCTCCACTTGCTGTCGCGAAGCGGCGACCGCTGCGATCACGTCGTCGATGAATACCCCCGTACCGATCGCCCACTGCCAGTCCTGAAGCCCGATGACATAGGCCACCATCTGCGTGCGCTCGCCGGTTGAGGGCTTGGGCCAAATGAAGCTGTGATAGCCCCCACCCGAGCGCGCCAGACGGATGAGCTCGTCGGTGACGGGCACGCCCGACGAATCCTCCAGCCCGGTCCAGTTGCGCCCGATCAACTCGGTGCGCCGGGGGCTGACGAGGTTGGTGCCGTTGTAGTCGAAGACGAAGAAGTAGCCGTCCTGCCCGTAGAGCATGGCGGCGAGGATCTGGCTGACCTGTTCCATCGCCTCGCGGTCGTCGGGGGCGGCGCGGCCATAGATGTTGACGAAGGCGGTGCGCGCAATGGAGATGTAATTCTTCAGCTCCGCGCGCTTGGCCGAGATGAGCTGCGCCTCCAGGGTTTCGATCTCGCGCTCTGCCATCTGCCGTGCTTGCAGCGTAACCACGACCGAGATCGCCACCGCCGTCAGGATCAGCGGCAGGGTGGCGAGCAGAAACAGCTTCTGCCCGTAGTTGAGCCTTGTGGATGCGAGCCAGCCTTTCATACGAAAGCGATAAGGCCAAACCGGTACCATTTCCAGCCTCTTGCCGCGAGGGCGGCACCGATCGGGTTCCGGTCGCGCGGGATCAGCGGTCGGGATCGTGCCACTTGGCCTCGGGCACCTCGCGCCGCCTGAGCCGCATGGCCAGGCCAAGCGCCACGCCCACGCCAATGGCCAGAGTGAGATCCGTCAGCACCGTGAGCACCAGCGTGATCAATAAGAGCCCCTGATCCGAGCGCCGGGCCGCCAGGTGGCGGTGCCAGTGCTGCGGCTCGGACATGTTCCATGCGGTGATGAGCAACAGCCCCGCCAGCGCGGGCATGGCCAGGAAACCCGCGAGCGGCGCTGCGAGCAGCATCACGAGAAGGATGACGAGGGCATGGATCATTCCGGCCACCGGCGTCCTGCCGCCTGCGTGGACATTGGTGGCGGTGCGCGCAATGGCCCCGGTCACGGGCAGCCCGGCAAAGAGCGCCGCGCCCGTGTTGGCCACGCCATTGGCGATTACCTCTGCATTGGGGCGGGTGTTGCCCCCGATCATCCGGTCGGCAACGGAGGCCGACAGGAGCGATTCCACCCCGGCGAGAAAGGCGATGACAAGCGCCGAGGGAAGTAGTTCGGACATCCGCTGAAGGCTGAACTCCGGTATCTGCGGCCAGGGCAGGGTATTGGGCAGCGCGCCAAAGCGTGACTGCAGCGTCTCCACGGGCAGGTCCAGCAGCACGACCGCCCCGGAACAGAGCGCCATGGCCACGATCAATCCGGGAAAGCGCGGGGCGAGACGGCGCAGCACGAGGATCACCGCCAAGGTGCCGCCCCCGATCGCGAGCGCGCGCGGATCGAAGGTTTCGCGCGCCTCCCAGAGCGCGGCGAGCTTGGGCAGGAAATCGGCGGGCAGGTCGGTTGCGGACAGGCCGAAGAGGTCGCGCAACTGGCTGGTGGCGATGATGATGGCGATGCCGATGGTAAAGCCGCTGATTACTGCCTCGGGGATGTGCCGGATAAGGCTGCCGGCGCGAAAATATCCGGCGATCACAAGTATCAGCCCCGCCATCAGCGTTGCGAGCACCAGACCGTCGTGACCGTGCTCGGCGATCACTCCGTAGACGACGACAATGAACGCCCCGGTCGGTCCGCCGATCTGCACCCGGCTGCCGCCGAGCGCCGAGAGAAGGAAGCCACCGATGATCGCCGTGGTCAGCCCGGTCGCGGGCGACGCACCCGACGCGATGGCAATGGCGATGCTGAGCGGCAGGGCCACCGTGGCAACGGTGATCCCGGCCATGAGGTCGGCCCGGAACAGCGCGGCGGTATAGCCGGGCAGTGTGGTGAGAATTTTCGGCTTCATGGCAGTGTTGAACACCTGCGCCCGCGCGTGCGCAAGGCGGAATCGACACAGGAAGGATGCGACAAAAATCCGTGTGACTACGCAGTAATCGGTATTTGCAGGTCGCGAATCGCGGGCTAAGGTCTGCGCACTTTAACGATCCGCGGAACGTCCGGGAGAGGGACGACCGCTCAATAATGGGGAGGGAACCATAATGGATCGCCGTTCGTTTCTGAAAAATACCGCGATTGGCGGCGGGGCTGCCGCCGCTGGAACGCTGGCCGCGCCTGCCATCGCGCAGGGTAACCGCACGCTGACGATGGTCACCACGTGGGGCCGCGGTCTTGCCGGTGTGTTCGACGCCGCGCAGCGTGTGGCCGACAGCATTAACGGCATGTCCGATGGCAGCCTCACGGTCGATGTAAAGGGCGCAGGTGAACTCGTCGGCGCGTTCGAGGTGTTCGACGCCGTGACCGCCGGTCAGGCCGACATGTATCACGGGGCCGATTACTATTTCGTTGGTCAGCACCCGGCGTATGCCTTCTTCACCTCGGTGCCCTTCGGCATGACGGCGCAGGAACTGGTGAACTGGTATTATCATGGCGACGGCGCCGGCTTCCACGATGAGCTGGGCCAGATCTTCGGGCTCAAGTCGTTCCTCGCGGGCAATACCGGCGCGCAGGCGGGCGGCTGGTTTTCCAAGGAAATCAACGGCCCCGAGGATTTCAACGGCCTCAAGTTCCGCATGCCAGGCCTGGGCGGCAAGGCGCTGGGCAAGCTGGGCGCGAGCGTCCAGAACCTGCCCGGATCGGAAGTCTACCAGGCGCTTGCCTCGGGGGCCATCGACGGCACCGAGTGGATCGGACCCTGGGCCGACGAAAAGGCCGGCTTCCAGGAGATCACCAAGACCTACTACACTGCCGGTTTCCACGAGCCGGGCGCGGGCCTGTCGATCGGCATGAACCGCGAGGTGTTCGAGAGCCTGAACGCACAGCAGCAGAAGATCGTCGAGATCGCCTGCGCCGAGGCGCATCAGTGGAACCTCGCGCAGTTCCTTGCCAACAACTCCGCCGCGCTTCAGCGCCTGCAATCCGCGGGCGTCAAAACGCTGGAATTCCCCGACAGCGTTTGGGACGCGTTCGGCCAGGCTTCCAACGAGGTCCATCAGGAAAACATGGGCGACGACATCTACAAGCGTGTCTACGACAGCTACATGGCGTCGATGGCGGCCTCGTCCTCGTGGATCCAGAAATCCGACGGTGCCTATACCGCACAGCGCGACCGCGTGCTCGGCTGAGGCCAATCGCCGGTAACTAACGGCGCAGGCCCCGGGGCATCCGGGGCCTGCGCGCATACCCGGCAGGGGCAGGTGCCCACGCGGAGGAGCGCGGGCGCGAGGGGGGAAGATGATCGACGCAGTCCTGTGGTTTTTCCAGAACGTCGCGATGGCCTTCATGAACTTTGGCTACGCGGTCACGCATCCTGGCCTCTGGCTCGACTGGTCCGACAAGCAGGCCATCATGCGGGTGGTCTATTACGGCGGATCGGTCGAGTTCTTCTTCGTGGTATTCACCACCTTCCTCGTGCTGACCGGCATCGGCATCTGGCGCAAGCGCGTGATGTGGGCCTGTGTGCGCGGCCTTGAGGGCTTTGCCAACACGGTGGGCCGCCTCGTGGCCTGGGCGGGCCTTGTCATGGTGATCCAGCAGATCATCATCGTTTTCGTGCAGCGGATATTCGCGCGGCCTGACATCGTGCTGGGCGTGGGCATACCGCTGGAATTCGACATCAGTTGGTGGGCCGAGGAACTCAAGCTCTACAACGCCATGGTGGTGGCGCTGTGCTGTACCTACACCTTCGTGCAGGGCGGGCATGTGCGGGTGGACCTGATCTATGCCCAGGTCAGCCACCGCGCCAAGCGGGGGATCGACATGGTGGGCAGCCTCGTCTTCATGATGCCGATGGCGGTGCTCATCTGGATGTATGGCTGGTTCTTCCTTTGGCGGCACCTGATCGTGCCCAAGCCATCGGCCTCTGACACCATTGACCGGCTGCTACTAAAGGCGCGGGCGCTGCGCTGGAACGTCGAGACCATCGGTTTCAGCCCCAACGGGTTCAACGGATATTTCCTGTTCAAGGTGCTGCTTGTGTTCTTCGCCGGCATGATCTTCCTGCATGCGATGGCGTTCTTCTGGCGCTCGCTGCTGGAATACCGCGAGGGGCTGGAAAGCACCGACAGATACCTCGACCGCGACACGCTGGGCGAGGGCGAAGAAGCCTATGAAGGCACGCATTAAAGGGGCGGGTGAGACATGCTATTCGGACTTGACGGCGTCGAGATCGGCCTGATCATCGTGTTCCTGTGCCTGTTCGGGGGGATACTCTCTGGTTTTCCGGTGGCCTTCGCCATCGGCGGCGCCGGGATCGTTTCCTTCGCGATCATCGCCGGGCTCGACAGCGCGGGGCTCTTGATCCACCAGGCCATCGACACGTCGAGCGAGGCGTATAACGCCCTCGTCGCCGGTGGCGCGCGGCCCGAGTCCATTTCCATCTTCCGGTACCCGGAGCTGCCGCGTAGCGGCATGCCGGTGTTCCCGCAAGGGTGGGAGACGGCGCTCGACCGCAATATCTCGTTCATCGTCAATCGCATCAACGAGCGCGTTCTGGCGGGCGCGGCGATCGAGACGCTGCTCGCTGTGCTGATGTTCGTGATGATGGGCATCACGCTGGAGCGGTCCAAGATCGCCAACGACCTACTCACAACGATGGCGCGGGTGTTTGGGCCGTTGCCCGGGGGCCTCGCGGTGTCGGTGGTGGTGGTGGGCGCGTTCCTCGCCGCCTCGACCGGGATCGTCGGCGCGACGGTGGTGACGATGGGGCTTCTGAGCCTGCCCACCATGCTGCGCAACGGCTATTCGCCGCAGATCGCCACCGGGGTGATCGCGGCCTCGGGTACGCTGGGGCAGATCATCCCGCCCTCGATCGTGATCGTGCTTCTGGGCACGCTGGCGGGCGATCTCTATTCCGTGGCGCAGGAGAACCGCGCGCAGCTTGCCGGCTGCTCGGACGCGCTCACCTACCTGGGCGAGCCCGCCGTGGTGTCGGTGGGCACGCTTTTCCAGGCGGCGCTCTTGCCCGGCATCCTGCTGGCGCTGCTCTATGCGCTCTATGCCTTTGGCTACGCGCTGGTGAACCCTTCGAAGGCCCCGGCGGTACAGCTTGCCGATGGCGGCGGCGAGCCGATCACCCGCGCCGAACGATTCACCTGGTTCGCCGGGGTGCCGGTGGCGCTCATCGCGGGGTCGATGCTGCTGTCGTCGCTGGGCGTGATCGGCTCGCAGGGCCTGCGGGTGGATACGTTCACCGACATGGGTGAGACGGCCTCGCTGCGGACCAATGTGAGCGACGAGTGCCGCGCCTCGATGATCGAGCTGCACGGGCAGGCGGCCTGGGACGACGCGGTCGCCGAGCAAAAGGCCATCGACGAGGCAGGCGGGGTGGAACAGAGCGTGCGTCTCAGCCCCGAGCGGATTGTCGAGTTGCGCGCCGAGAAGGCGGCAAATGCCGCGCCTATCGGAACCGGCGTGGCCACTATCATGGTGATGCTCGGGCTGGTGCTGGCGCTGGCGCGGGGTGTGTCGCCCTCGACCTCGCCGGCGCCGCTGCTCGTCGGCGCGCTCGGTATCGTGCTGGGGCTTTTGGCCGACATTCTCCTCATTCCGGCGACGATGTCCTCGGGGGCGACATGGCTGATCCTCGCGATCCCGATGGGGCTTGCCCTCTATGGCTGCGCCCATGGCGCGGTGCGGCTGGCGGGTAACGAGCTCATCCGCGTTGTGTTCCCGCCGCTGGTGCTGATCGTGGCGGTGCTGGGCTCGATCCTGGGCGGCATCACCAACCCCACCCCCGCCGCCGCGCTCGGCGCGGGCGGGGCGATCATGCTGGCTGCCTATCGCAAGCTGCGTGACCAGGACCGCTCGCCGCGGATCATCCTGTTCTCCACCTTGGCGATCGTGCTGGCGATCCTCATCGGCATCAATTTTGACCTGCGGATCAATACGGAGGAGGTCGGCTTCGAATCCTGGGTGGCGTTCATTTTCGCCTATGGTGCCTATCTCTACGCGCTCTTCGGCCTGTTCTTTGCCTGCTGGGTGCTCTTTGCCGGCGGCGTGCTCAGCCCGGTGGTGCGCGAGACCGCCAAGGTCACGAGCATGGTGTTCACCATCCTGATCGGCTCGCAGCTTCTCAACCTCGTGGTCATCTCGTTCGGTGGCGAGCATTACATCCAGCAATTCCTCATGAGCTTTGACAACGAGTTCAAGGTGTTCCTGATCGTGATGCTGGTGCTGTTCTTCCTCGGCTTCGTGCTCGACTTTCTCGAGATCATCTACATCGTGATCCCGATCGTCGGCCCGGTGATCTACGGCGGCAGCTTCGATCCGAAATGGGTGACGATCATGATCGCGGTGAACCTTCAGACCTCGTTCCTGACACCGCCCTTCGGCTTCGCGCTGTTCTACCTGCGCGGGGTGGCACCGAGGGGGGTGACGACCGGGCATATCTATGCGGGGGTGTTTCCCTTCGTGCTGATACAGGTGGTGGGGCTGGCGATCCTGTGGTTCTTCCCCGATATCGTGACGATCCTGCCGGACCTCATGAGGTGAGGCGCCACCGGTGACAATGATGTGCATCAATTACAAAGGTTAAGTGGTCCGTTTAACATTTCCTTCATGGCGCCTGTCCCGGGGGGCAGGGTCAGTGATGCACTGGAGGTTATGATGGGTTCTTTAAGTAACAGGAGATTGCCGCAACTGGCGGCGCTCGCTATTGGCGTCGGGATGTTGGGCGCGTCGGCCAGCTTTGCTGCCGATCAGGGTTCGATCGCGCGTGGCGGGAAACTTTATGACAAATGGTATAAAGTGATCAAGGAAGAGCCACCGGCCGAGTCGCACAAGCTCTATCCCGCTGATGCGACATACGCCGACAAGGCCAAATCGAACTGGCGTTGCAAGGAATGCCACGGCTGGGATGGCATGGGCGCCGATGGGGCCTATAGCAGCGGCAAGCATTTCAGCGGTATCAAGGGCATAAACGGCATGAAGGGTGGCGATCCGGCGGCCGTCGTGGCGCTTCTCGCAGGGCCGGGACACGGCTATGGCGACTATCTCTATGAAGAGGATCTGACCGATCTGGCGAATTTCGTCGTTTCCGGGCAGAGCAATTACGGCGATTATATCGAGGACGGCAAGATCGTAGGCGATGTCGAGAACGGCAGGCAGATCTATGCTACGGTCTGTGCCAATTGCCACGGTGCCGACGGCAAGGAACCCAAGGAGATGCCACCGCTCGGCTCGCTTACCGGAAACCCGTGGGAGTTGATGCACAAGGTGCTCAACGGCCAGCCCGGCGAGGCAATGCCGGCCCTGCGTGCCCTCGACCATCAGATCGCGGCGGACGTCATCGCCTATATCGACGCGGAACTGCCAGAGCAGTAATCGCCTCGGCATGACATCGTATGGCCGGGCGCAGCCTGTTGCGCCCGGGAATGTTCTTGTTTGCGGGAAAAACGGCAATGATACGACTTATCAAGCGGCTGTGGCACTGGTTCACGCGGCCCAGTGTGCTGATCGGGCAGGGCGTGTTGCTGGTGATCGGTGGTATTGGCGGCATCATCTTCTGGGGCGGATTCCATACGGCGATGGAGGCGACGAACACACTGGAATTCTGCGTCTCCTGCCATGAGATGCGTGACACCGTCTACCAAGAATACAAGACCAGCGTGCACTACAAGAACGCCTCAGGCGTCCGCGCCGTCTGCTCGGATTGCCATGTGCCCCACGCCTGGGGGCCCAAGGTGGTGCGCAAGATCCAGGCCACCAACGAGCTTTGGCACAAGGTGCGCGGCACCATCGACACGCCGGAGAAATTCGAGGCCAAGCGCGAGGAAATGGCCAACCATGTCTGGGCGGTGATGAAGCGCACGGATTCCCGTGAATGCCGCAATTGTCATAGCTTCGAGGCGATGGATTTCGAGAAGCAGGGACGCCGGTCGCGCGAAAAGATGGAGGTGGTGGCCATTGAAGGCCATGCGCCGGACGGATCGTCAACCTGCATCGACTGTCACAAGGGCATCGCTCACAACCTGCCCAAGGTCGAACGCGACGATTGATGCCGGTCGCGCGGCCCGGTGGCCGCGCGTCAGACCATCATCTCCTTGGTCGCCGAGAGTGTCACCTCCGGGTAATCCCGTTCGACCCGATCGATATCCCATTGCAGCCGCGTGAGGTAGACCACGTCGCCGTCATGGTCGTGGGCGATGTGTTGCTTGTTGGCGGCGATGAACGTCTCGACCTTGTCGCGCGGTCCGGTGACCCAGCGCGCTGAGGTGAACTGCGAGCCCTCGAAGCGCACCGGTAGCCCGTATTCCATCTCGATCCGGCTGCCCAGCACCTCGAACTGCAACTGCCCCACCACGCCGACGATGAAGCCCGAGCCGAAGGCGGGCTTGAACACCTTGGCCGCGCCCTCCTCGGCGAATTGCATCAGCGCCTTTTCCAGGTGCTTGGCCTTCATCGGGTCGCCCGCGCGGACCTGTTGCAACAGTTCCGGCGCGAAGGAGGGGATGCCGCTGACGCGCAGGTTCTCGCCCTCGGTCAGCGTGTCGCCGATGCGCAACTGCCCGTGGTTGGGGATGCCGATGATGTCGCCCGCCCAGGCCTCTTCGGCGAGTTCCCGGTCGGCGGCGAGAAACAGCACCGGGGCGGAGACGGTGATCGGCTTCTTCGCGCGCACGTGGGTGAGCTTCATCCCGCGCCGGAAATGCCCCGAGGCGAGGCGGAGAAAGGCCACGCGGTCGCGGTGGCGCGGGTCCATATTGGCCTGCACCTTGAACACGAAGCCGGTGACCTTGTCCTCTTCGGGGGCGATCTGGCGGGGGGTGGCGCGCTGTGGCTGCGGTTCGGGGGCGTAGGCGCCGATCCCCTGCATCAGCTCGCGCACGCCGAACGAGTTGATCGCCGAGCCGAACCATATGGGCGTCATGTGCCCCTCGCGCACGGCCTGCGCGTCGAGCGGAGGCAAGAGCTCACGCGCCATCTCGACATCCTCGCGCAGCTTGTCCAGCAGGGCGGGCGGCACGTGGTCGGCCATCCTGGGATCATCCAGCCCCTTGATCTCGATGGTTTCGGCGACGCGGTTGCGGTCGGCGCGGTTCATCAGTTCAAGCCGGTCGTGGAGCATGTCGTAGCAGCCCAGGAAATCGCGCCCCTGCCCGATGGGCCAGCTTGCGGGCGTGACGTGGATGGCAAGCATCTCCTGGATTTCGTCGATGATCTCGAATGTGTCGCGGGCCTCGCGGTCCATCTTGTTGCAGAAGGTCAGGATCGGCAGGTCGCGCATCCGGCAGACCTCGAACAGCTTGCGCGTCTGGCTCTCTACCCCCTTGGCGCCGTCGATCACCATCACCGCGGCATCCACCGCCGTCAGCGTGCGGTAGGTGTCTTCGGAGAAGTCAGAGTGGCCCGGCGTGTCCACGAGATTAAAGCGGAACTCCTTGAAATCGAAGGACATGGCCGAGGCCGAGACGGAAATGCCCCGGTCCTTTTCCATCTGCATGAAATCCGACCGGGTGCGCCGTGCCTCGCCCTTGGCGCGGACCTGACCGGCCATCTGGATCGCCCCGCCATAGAGCAGGAATTTTTCGGTCAGCGTGGTCTTGCCCGCATCCGGGTGCGAGATGATCGCGAAGGTGCGGCGGCGCGCGATCTCGGGCGGCAGGGCGGGGCGGTTGGGGCTCTGGTCCAGCATGGCCCGCCGTATAGTGGCGCGTCCGGTGGGGCGCAATGGCCCTCAGCGCAGCGAGGCCCGGCGCAGCAGGTCGGCGGCGTCCGGGTGGTCGAGAAGGGCGCACCCGATCTCGAATTGCAGGTGCGCGGGCGTTTCGTGGCCGGGCGTGTCGGGCAGCAACTCGGCAGGCAGAGCCGAGCGGGTGCGCGGGTCGAGCAGCAGGGTTTCGGCGGCAATCCCCTCGGCAAAGATGATCTGGTGCCGGTCGAACAGAAGCTGGACATAATCGACATGGCCGCCGGTCTCGATGCGCACGCTGTCACCGTTGACCAGGTGGCGCGCGCGCACCAGCACTTCGCGCCGCCCGGCCCCGACCGCGTCGTCGCGCTGGTAGATGAACAGGCGGTGATCGGGGCTGACCAGCAAGTCGCCATCGTTGTTGAGGGCGCCCGCCCGGATGCGCACCGGGGCGAAATCGCCGATGGCGCGCAGCGTGGTCTGCCCGATCCAGCGCAGCGGTTGCGTGCCCTCGTCGCGGGTGAGCACCATGTCGCCGGGTTGGAGGGTTTCGACCGGTTTCTGCGCGCCCGTGGCCATCGTGATCCGTGTTCCGCGGGTAAAGGAGACGCAGGCCGCCTGCGCGAATCGTTGCCGCGCAGTATCGCGCTCGACCCGCACCAGGGCGTATCCTGTGCGCGGGGCCATGTGCGCCAGCGGCATGGCATAGACATTGGTGACGCGCGCCTCGTCATCGGTCTCGACGAAGATCAGCACTTCGGCCACGCTGCCGGTGGCTGGCATCAGCGTGAGACAGCAATCGAGGTGCAGCGGCGCGCCGGGGGTGCCGATTTCCGAACCTTCGCCCACGCGGAACGGGCCGGCCCCCTCCATCACGAGACCAAGGCGCCGGGCGCGGGCGCGCGGCCCGAGTTCGTAAATGTCATCGAGATCGAGCTCGGCAGCAAAGGACAGCGCGTCGCCGAGATTGGCCCCGCTGACCACGCGCAGATCGGCGGCCTCGAAAACGTTGACGAATTGCGCGGGGCGTGGTGCGGGCGTGGTCATGAGCTGTCCGGGTCGGGGCTGTGCAGGCGTGCGGCGACGATGCCGTTAAGCTAGGTCACGATTAAGCTAGGGCACGATTGTGGCACGTTCTGGTCGATTTCGGCAAGATTTCCCGGCAAGCAGGCAAAAGCAGGGCAGGCGGGAGGTGCGGCCCGCTGGTCATCCTGCACTCCGCAGTGTTAATTCTCGGTGAACAAGGAAGGGGAAACGCAATGGACATGGGAATTCGTGGCAAGAGGGCGCTGGTCTGCGCCGCGTCGAAGGGGCTTGGGCTGGGCTGTGCGCGGGCCCTTGCCGAGGCTGGCGTTCATCTGGTGATGAACGCGCGCGGCGCCGAGGCGCTGGAGGCCTCGGCGTCGGTGATTCGCGCCGATTTTGGAGTCGAGGTCGCCACCGTGGCCGCCGACATCACCACCGAGGAGGGGCGCGCCGCGGTGCTTGCCGAGGCTGGCGCGGTGGATATCCTCGTCAACAATGCGGGCGGCCCGCCGCCGGGCATGTGGACCGACTGGGACCGCGAGGATTTCATCGCCGCGCTGGACGCGAACATGCTGACCCCCATCGCGCTGATCAAGGCGCTGGTGCCGGGGATGATGGAGCGCGGCTGGGGCCGGGTGGTCAACATCACCTCGCAATCGGTGAAATCGCCCATCGCCATTCTGGGACTCTCGAACTCGGCGCGCGCCGGGCTGACCGGCTATATCGCGGGTACCTCGCGGCAGGTGGCCGGCAAGGGCGTGACAATCAACAACTTGCTGCCCGGCATCCACGCCACCGACCGCGCCGTGGCGCTCGACACCGGCGTGGCCGATCGCGAGGGCATCACGCTGGACGAGGCCAAGGAGAAGCGCTGCGCCACCATCCCTGCGGGCCGCTACGGCACGCCGGAGGAGTTCGGAGCCGCATGTGCGTTCCTGTGCAGCCAGCACGCGGGCTTCATCGTCGGGCAGAACATCCTGCTCGATGGCGGAGCGGTGAACGCCACGCTGTAATCCGGGCTTGCCCCCACGCGGGGCGGCGGCTTAGCTCCTCCGAAATCTGGTCGGGGAGAGGTCGCATGCGTGGCGTCATTGCCGTCCGTCTTGTCCTGATGCTCGCGCGCTGGGCCGAGCGGCCCGCGTTTTGACGACTGGATGTGGCAGGTTGGCGAGGACTGCGTGCTTAACCGCGCCTACATGGACAAGCTGGGCCTGGAGATCGGCGAGGTGATCACCTGGTTTGAGAAGCGGGGGTAGGGGGCCTTCGGCCTGGAGATGGCGCGGCGGGCTTCGCCCTCGATTCCGCGCCGGGCCCAAGAACCGAATGGCAGCAAAAGACCACGTCGCGCCCTTACAGCATATGTCCTGATTTCGCCGCCTTGGTCGCGAGATAGGCCCGGTTGTGGTCGGTCTCGCCGAGCCGGAGCGGCACGCGTTCGGCCACCGCGATACCGTTCTGCGCCATCATCGCGAGCTTGGCGGGGTTGTTGGTCATCAGCCGCACCGAGGAAAAACCCATCCGCCGCAGCAGGTCGGCCCCGATGCGGAAGTCGCGCTCGTCATCCTCGAATCCGAGCCGATGATTGGCCTCGACCGTATCAAAGCCCTGATCCTGGAGGCTGTAGGCGCGCATCTTGTTGGCAAGGCCAATGCCGCGCCCCTCCTGGTTGAGATAGAGCAGCACGCCCGCCCCCTCGGCCCCCATCTGCGCCAGCGCGCCGCGCAGTTGCGGGCCGCAATCGCATTTCAGGCTGCCCAGCAGGTCGCCCGTGAAACAGGCCGAATGCAGCCGTGCGAGAACCGGTGTGTCGCGCCGGGGCTGTCCGATTTCGACCGCGTAGTGCTCCTCGGCGCCATCCTCGGGGCGGAATACGTGCAGACGTCCTGCCTCTGACACCGAAAGCGGCAGGCGCGCGCTGACCACCGGGTGCATCGGGCTGGTCTCGACAAGGTGCGGCGCGGCGGCGGCGGCGTCGAGTACCGTCAGGCCGTGCCGCGCGGCAAAGTCCGCGCCGTCGGACAGGTCGAGCAGCACCGCCGCGGGCAGCAATCGAGCCGATTTCACCAGCGTGAGCGCCAGACGGTGCAGGCCCGCGTCGCCGCCGCGGTCGCTCTCGAGCGGGCCCTTCATCGGGGTCTTGAGATCGTCGGCCGGGTCGGCCACCGCCAGCACCCACGACAGCCGCGCATCGGGTGGCAGCACCACCCGTGCGAGATCACCATCATAGGCACGCGCCTTGAGTGTCGCGGCACGCCGTGCGGTGATGGCGAGTACCGGCGTGCCGCCCAGCGCCTGCACATCCGCGAGCCGCTGGGCATCGAGCGTCTCGGCCGCCAGCACCAGCGCCGCGCCGTGTGGACCGCGCAGCATCACCGGCACGCCCATACGCAGGTCTCCGCGCGCGCGCGCGATGGTTTCGGTCAGGTCGGGGGCGAGGCTCATCGGGACACTCCGGCATATCGCTCTTTGCGGTAGCGTATATTGTAACGAAATGCAAAGAACGGCTCGCGCGGTAACACGTGGCCGTGAAAGCTGTGACGAGCCTCTTGCCGGGCGCGTGCGGCTTGCGCATCTTGGCGGACAGGAAGAGGAACTCATCATGGCCCAAGTCAAGAAGATACTGCTCGTCGATGACGATGACGACCTGCGCGAGGCGCTGGGTGAACAACTCGTGATGACCGAGGATTTCGACGTGTTCGAGGCCGCGACCGCCGCCGAGGCGATGGCCCGGGCCAAGGACATGATTTACGATCTCATCATCCTCGATGTCGGCCTGCCGGATACCGACGGGCGCGAATTGTGCCGCCTGATGCGCAAGCAGGGGGTGCGCGCGCCCATCCTCATGCTGACAGGGCATGACGGCGATGCCGACACGATTCTCGGCCTCGACGCGGGCGCCAACGATTATGTCACAAAACCGTTCAAGTTCCCGGTGTTGCTGGCGCGCATCCGCGCACAGCTTCGCCAGCACGAGCAATCGGAGGACGCGATATTCCAGCTCGGGCCCTACACGTTCAAGCCGGCGATGAAGATGCTCATCACCGAGGAGGACCGCAAGGTGCGCCTGACGGAGAAGGAAACGAACATCCTGAAGTTCCTGTATCGCTCGCCCGAAGGCGTGGTGCCGCGCGATGTGCTGCTGCACGAGGTCTGGGGCTACAATGCCGGGGTGACGACCCACACGCTTGAGACGCATATCTACCGGCTGCGCCAGAAGATCGAGCCCGACCCGGGCAACGCTCGCCTTCTGGTAACCGAGTCGGGCGGCTATCGCCTTGTGGTTTAAAGGTCACGGTCACTTGACCTCGATCAAAGGCATATCTGGATTCTATGATATGTGTGGTATCGTTCACTTACGGTAAAACGTGAACCTCCCTGTTGGACTGGCCCCGGCATCGCCCGGGGCCCTTTGTTTCAAAGGGAACGAAGGGCCGATCCGGGGGCGGGGCTGGCCCCAAACGGTGGTTGGCATCGGCCGCGCCAGGGCCAGTCTGGCAGGATCAGGCCACGCTGCTAGAGCGTGTCGCATTCATTCGCATTCACGCAACCCGCTCTAACCCATTGATTTCGCGCGTCTGAGAAGCTCAAAACCGGTTCTCACTTTTGAGCGACACGCTCTAGCCCGACGTGCACTCGCGCCCGGCGGCGTAGAGACACAGCAGGTCGCAGGCGAGCGTCGCCGCCGCCAGCGCGGTTATTTCCGAGACATCGTAGGCAGGGGCCACCTCGACCACGTCCATGCCCCGGAGCGCGATCCCTTCCAGCCCGCGCAGGATTTCCTGCGCCTGGAAGGTCGAAAGCCCGCCCACCACCGGCGTGCCGGTGCCTGGCGCCATCGACGGGTCGAGCGCGTCGATGTCGAAGGTGAGGTAGCAGGGCCGGTCGCCGACGATGTCGCGCACGCGGCCTGCGACCGACCGTGGGTCCGATAGGTGCACTTCGCGCGCGTCGATCACATGCACGCCCAGCGGGTCGGGATTGTGGGTGCGGATGCCCACCTGCACCGACGTTTCGGGCACGATCAGACCTTCGCGCACCGCGTGCCAGATCATCGTGCCGTGGTCGATGCGGCCGGGCTCGTCCTCCCAGGTGTCGGAATGCGCGTCGATCTGGATCAGCGAGAGCGGCCCGTGCTTCTCGGCATGGGCCTTCAGCAGCGGCCAGGTGATGAAGTGATCGCCGCCCAGCGTCAGGAGCGCGGTGTCGCTGGCCAGCACGTCGCGCGCGGCCTGCGCGATGGCCTCGGGGACCTGCGCAGGATAGCCAGGATCGAAAAAGCAGTCGCCGGTATCCACCACCGCGAGCCGCTCGAACGGGTCGACCGTCCAGGGCCACGGTGCCGACCACGCGATATGGGCGGAGGCCGCGCGCACCGCCCGCGGCCCCAGCCGCGCGCCCGACCGCCCCGATACCGCCAGATCGAAGGGCACGCCCATCACCGCCACGTCGGCGCCGGCCAGATCGCGGGTATAGCGGCGGCGCATGAAGCTGAGCGCGCCAGCATAGGCGGGCTCCGCGATGGTGCCGCGCGTCTCCTTGCGGGTGAAGGCCAGATCGCTGTCGGTGGGCGTTACGCTGGTGCTGTCGGTCATGAGGATCCTCTTGGGCGGCGGAGACTGCGCCCGAGATTGCCCCGCGTCCGACCCCGTGTAAACCGGGATTGCCCGCTTGCGGGGCCGGGCGGCCAACGGGGGTGGACGTCGCGCCCGAGGGGCCGTAGGTCTGCGCCCAGTAGAAAAACAGGACCGAAAGCCCATGCCCCTTACCGTCGCCACCTGGAACATCAACTCGGTGCGGCTGCGCGCGGATCTCGTCGCACGGCTCCTGCGTGAGGAGGGGCCGGACGTGCTGTGCCTGCAAGAATGCAAGAGCCCGGTGGAGAAGATCCCCGCCTCGATCTTCGCGGCCCTCGGCTATCCCCACATGATCGCGCGGGGCGAGAAAGGCTATAACGGCGTGGCGATCCTGTCGCGGCTGCCCATCGAGGAGGCCGGAAGCCTCGATTTCGCGGGGCTGGGCCACGCCCGACACATCGCCGGGCGACTGGAGAACGGCGTGACCGTCCACAATTTTTACGTCCCCGCCGGCGGCGACGTGCCCGACCGCGAGGTGAATGTGAAATTCGGGCAAAAGCTCGACTACCTTACAGACATGCGCGATTTCTTCGGACGGGAGCGCCCGGAAAAATCCATCCTCGTGGGCGATCTCAATATCGCGCCGCGGGAGGATGACGTGTGGTCGCACAAGCAATTGCTGAAGGTGGTGAGCCACACGCCGGTGGAGGTGGATCACCTCGGCAACGCGATGGAGGCCGGGGGCTGGCACGACGTCACCCGTGCCGACATACCCGAGGGCCAGCTCTATAGCTGGTGGAGCTACCGAGCGCGCGACTGGGACGCCGCCGACAAGGGCCGTCGGCTCGATCACGTCTGGGCGAGCCACGACATCCGCGAGGCGGGCCATTCCAGCCGCATCCTGCGTGCCGCGCGGGGCTGGGAGAAGCCTTCGGATCACGCGCCGGTGTTTGCGACATTTGATCTTTGACAGCGGGGAACGCGCCCACATATAGGGTGCATTCGGATAGAGGGAGTCTCGACATGCTGGAACTGGGCAAAACCGCGAACGGTCCCGCGGCGGGCGATCTCGTCCGCGACGTGAATGAGGCCGATTTCATGGCCGAGGTGATCGAGGCCAGCCAGAAGGTGCCGGTGATCGTCGATTTCTGGGCCGCGTGGTGTGGCCCGTGCAAGACGCTGGGCCCCGCGCTCGAGGCCGCCGTGACCCGCGCGGGCGGCAAGGTGCGGATGGCCAAGGTGGACGTGGATCGCAACCAGGCCATTGCCGGACAACTGCGCATCCAATCGCTGCCCACGGTCTATGCGTTCTGGCAAGGCCAGCCGATCGACGGCTTCCAGGGAGCGCTGCCGCAATCGGAGGTCGATGCCTTCGTGAACCGCGTGATCGAGGCGGCGGGCGGGGCCGCGGGTGATGACGGCGAAGGCGGACTCGACGCAGCGCTCGACGCAGCCGACGAGATGCTCGAGACCGGCGCGCTCACCGACGCGATGCAAACCTTCGCCGCCGTGGTGCAGGAGGACGGCAAGAACGCGCGCGCCTTTGCCGGCATGGCGCAGGTGCAGGTGGCAGCGGGCGATCTCGACCAGGCGGAGGCGATCCTCAACGGTGCCCCGGCAGAGATCGCCTCGACCCCGGAGATAGAGGCCGCGCATGCGAAGATTGCGCTTGCCAGGCAGGCGCAGGACGCGGGCCCGGTGGACGATCTGCGCGCTGCCATCGAGGCCGACCCCGACAACCATCAGGCGCGGTTCGACCTTGCCACCGCGCTTTATGCCGGAGGTCAGGTGCAGGAGGCGGTGGACGAGTTGCTCGAGCTTTTTCGCCGCGACCGCGAGTGGAACGACGGTGCGGCCAAGGCGCAGCTCTTCACCATCTTCGAGGCACTGAAGCCCAACGATCCGATCCTGATTGCCGGTCGGCGCAAGCTCAGCTCGATGATATTTGCCTGAGCGCGCCGCCGGGCTAGACTACCCCTCATGGCACAGCGTTTCGATCTCCCCGAGATCATCCCCGTATTTCCGCTGCCCGGTGCGCTGCTGCTGCCGCGCGCGCGGCTGCCCCTTCACCTGTTCGAGCCGCGCTACCTCGCGATGCTCGAGGATGTGCTCAAGACGCGCGAGCGTCTCATCGGCATGGTGCAGCCAAACCCCGCGCCGGGCCGCGACGGCTGCACCGGGCTGCACAGGATCGGTTGTGTGGGCCGGGTGACGCAATTCTCCGAGACGGAGGACGGGCGCTACATGATCACCCTCACCGGGCTGTCGCGGTTCCGCATGACCGAGGAGGTCGAGGGCTTTACTCCCTACCGGCGGGTGCGGGTTTGCTGGGACAGTTTCGATCGCGACATGGGCCCAACGGAGACCGATCCCGGCTTTGATCGAGACGGGTTCATGAACCTGCTGTCGCGCTATTTCAACGCCCGCGCGCTGGAGACCGACTGGGAGTCGCTCGAACAGGCGGATGACGAGTTGCTCATCAACTCGCTGTCGATGCTGCTTGGATTCGAACCCGAGGAGAAACAGGCCCTGCTAGAGGCCCCGTCGCTCGCTACAAGGCGCGAGACGCTGGTAACGTTGCTGGAATATTCGCTGCGCGGCGGCGACAACGAGGATATCGTGCAATGAGCGATTGGACCGATCCCCCGCATCCCCCCGAAGACACCTCGGAAAGCGAGGCGTCCGGCCCCGGCTTCGACCGGCGGATGCTCGAGGCGCTCCTGTGCCCGCAGACCCACGGGCGGCTGGAATACGATGCGGAGCGGCAGGAGCTTATCAGCAAGTCTGCCGGACTCGCCTTTCCTATCCGCAATGGCATCCCGGTCATGCTGATCGATGAGGCAAGGCGGCTGGACTGAGGCCGGCCTGAGCGATCTTTTCAGGCCAGCCGCTTCGGGCCGGGATGACGATGGCCTGGTCGCCGGTCGTCGTGCCGAACCAACCCCTCTTTTCGCGGCGCGGGCGATGGGCTAGACCGGCCTGACCCAAGCGCAAAGGCCCGCAGATGAGACCCGTCCGCCTGCTCTCCGGTATCCTGACCGTCAGTGGCTGGACGCTGATGAGCCGCGTGCTGGGCTTCGTGCGCGACGTGATGATCGCGAGCCTGATCGGCCCCGGCGTGCTGATGGATGCCTTCGTCGCCGCGTTCCGCCTGCCCAACATGTTCCGCCGATTCTTTGCCGAGGGGGCGTTCAACGCGGCGTTCGTGCCGATGTTCTCCAAGCGGCTGGAAGCGGGCGACAACCCGCTGGGCTTCGCGAGCCTCGCGTTGTCGGGGCTGGGGCTGGTGGTGTCACTGCTCACGGGTCTTGCGATGGTGTTCATGCCAGCGCTGGTCTGGGCCACCGCAGAAGGGTTCGCGGGGGATGCGCGCTTTGGCGTCACGGTGGATTATGGGCGGGTCGTGTTTCCCTATATCCTGTTCATCTCGCTGGCGGCGCTGCTGTCAGGGGCGCTCAACGCCGCCGGGCGATTTGCTGCCGCCGCGGCAGCACCCGTGCTGCTCAACGTGTTGCTGATCGCAGCGATGGGGGCGGCGGCATGGATGGGCGGGGAGGTGATGCAGGCGCTGGTCTGGGCGGTGCCGGTGGCTGGGGTGGCGCAGCTCGTCCTCGTTTGGGTGGCCGCCGAGCGGGCGGGGCTGCGCATCCGTCCCGTGCGTCCGCGGTGGACGCCAGAAATGGCGCAGCTCGTGCGCGTCGCCATCCCGGCGGCGCTGGCCGGGGGGGTGATACAGGTCAACCTCGTGGTGGGGCAGCTTGTCGCCTCGCAGACCGACAAGGCGGTGAGCTGGCTCTACGCCGCCGACCGGCTCTATCAGTTGCCGCTGGGCGTGGTGGGAATCGCGGTCGGGATCGTTCTGCTGCCCGATCTGGCGCGCAGGCTCAAGACCGGTGATGACGACGGCGCGCGGCATGCCCTGTCGCGCGGCGGCGAGGTGGCGCTGGCGCTGACGGTGCCGTGTGCCGTGGCGCTGGTGGCGATCCCGCTGCCGCTTGTTTCGGTAATCTTCGAACGCGGCGCGTTCGGTGCCGATGACAGCGCCGCCACCGCGCTCGCCGTGGCGATCTACGGGCTGGGGTTGCCCGCCTTCGTGTTGCAGAAAATCTTGCAGCCGATCTTTTTCGCCCGCGAGGATACACGCCGCCCGTTCCACTACGCCGTGGTGGCAATGGTGGTGAACGCCGCACTCGCCTTTGGCCTCGCCCCGGTCATGGGCTGGATCGCGGCGGCGCTGGCGACCACGGTGGCCGCCTGGGTTATGGTTTGGCAACTGGCAGGTGGTGCGCAGCGCTTTGGTGAGGTGGCGCGGTTCGACGCGCAGTTCCGCCGCAGGCTGTGGCGGATCGTGCTGGCCGCGGGCCTGATGGGCGCGGTGCTGTGGGGCGCGGCGGTGGTTCTTGGCCCGTTCCTCGCGCTGGGCGGCTGGCGCTGGCTGGCGCTGGTGCTGCTGGTTGGCCTCGGGGTGGTGAGCTACGGGCTCTTTGGGCAGGGGCTGGGCGCGTTCCGCCTGCAGGAGATGCGCGGGCAGTTGCGGCGCTAGCGCATCAGCCCCGCGCCTGTCCGTCAGTCATGCCGCAGCCGGGCGCGCAGCCGGGTGAGGCCGCCGGGGCTGAGCGGCACCGACACGGCAAAGCCTGCAATGAACCCCGCCACGTCCGCCACCCATGTGGGCGAGCCGCCGAACAGCAGTGCAAAGACCAGTTGCAGCGCCATAAGCACGCCGATCAGGGTGAAGGCGCGGGCCTGGTTGGCGCCCATCTGTCCCAACCGCAGCCACATCACGTAGGTGAACCCCCCGATCATCCCGTAGACGCCGGGGAACGCCCCGATGAGCCACGGCCGGTCGCCCGGCAGCATCCCGTAGGCGAGCGCGCCGCCCACCGTCGCCGTGGCGAAGATCACCAGCACCGCCCAGTGGCGGAACACCTCGCCCAGGAACTTGCCCAGCGCCAGAAGCAGCACGGCGGCAAAGAGCGCGTGCGTGAAGCTGCCGTGGACGAAGGCGTAGGTGACGAGGCGGCGCAGGTGTTCGGTCGGTATTTGACCAGTTTCGATCATCCAGCGCAGAATCTGGCCGTGAAAAGCGTAGTCCTGGATTGCCGCGCTTCGCCAGCCCACGGCGTCGGCGCCGCCGACAATCCCGCGCGCGCCGAGTGAGAACGCCGCTTCGACCCCCGCGATAACCAGGAACAGCACCACCACCACCGGCGGGATCGGGTTGAGGGGACTGGGATCGTCGCTCATGGCAGCTCTCCTTGATGGGGCACTGGTTGACGGGGCACGGGCGCATGGGTAAGCGAGACCTTCAGAGAAATCCACCACGGAGTGCGCCCATGAGCGAGGCGGCCTTTACCCCCCGCGTCTTTTCGGGAATCCAGCCCTCGGGCAACCTGCATCTTGGCAATTACCTCGGCGCGCTCAAGCGTTTTGCCGAGGCCCAGGATCGAGGCGTCGAGACGCTCTATTGCATGGTCGATCTGCACGCCGTCACCGTCTGGCAAGAGCCTGCCGACCTGCGCCGCGCCACGCGCGAGCTTGCTGCCGGGTTCATCGCCTCGGGGCTTGATCCCGCGCGCTCGATCCTTTTCAACCAGAGCCAGGTGGCCGAGCACAGCCAGCTTGCCTGGGTATTCAACTGCGTGGCGCGCATGGGCTGGATGCAGCGGATGACGCAATTCAAGGACAAGGCCGGCAAGAATGCGCAGAATGCCTCGCTCGGGCTCTTTGCCTACCCGGCGCTGATGGCCGCCGATATCCTCGCCTATCATGGCACCCACGTGCCCGTGGGCGAGGACCAGAAACAGCATATCGAGCTGTCACGCGACATTGCCGCCAAGTTCAACCACGATTACGGGGTGGAGTTCTTCCCGCTGCCCGAGCCGGTGATCGAGGGGGCGGCGACGCGGGTGATGAGCTTGCGCGACGGGACCAAGAAGATGTCGAAATCCGACCCGTCGGATATGAGCCGGATCAACCTCACCGACGATGCCGAGACCATCGCCAGGAAGATCCGCAAGGCCAAGACCGACCCTGAACCGCTGCCTTCGGAGGCCGAGGGGCTGGAGGACCGGCCGGAGGCCCGTAACCTCGTCAATATCTATGCGGCATTGGCGGATATCGACATCGAGCAGGTGATGGCCGAAGCGGGCGGACAGCCTTTTTCCGTATTCAAGCCGCGTCTGGCCGATCTGGCGGTCGAGCGGCTCGCGCCGATCTCGACCGAGATGAAGCGGCTGATGCACGACGAGGCCGAGATCGACCGCATCCTCGCCGAGGGTGCGGGCCGCGCCCGCGCCATTGCGGCACCGATCCTGCGAAAAACCTATGATATCATGGGGATGGTGAGCGCGCCGGGCGGCTGACGCGGTGGGCGGTCGACAGGGGATCAGCGCAGTCGCAGGCGCGGGGCGGAACCAAGGGGGACGGGGCCGAGCCACATCCGACCACCGCCGAAGCCCAGCGGAATGTCGAGCGTGTCCGGGTTGCCTTTGAGGCGTGCCATCATGCCGAGGCCGTTCTCGACGCTTGAGGCGAGGCTCTCGGGCAGTGCCCCCGCGCTGCGCAGGATCGTCACGATCTCGCGCCAGTTGCGGGCCTTGAGCGTGATCTCGCCATCGGGCCAGCCATCGGGCGTCACGTCCACCTCGCCCGCCGCCTGAAGGAGCAGATCGCCCCAGCGCCCCTCGGCCAGACGCACGCTCAGATGGGTGGGTTGCGGGCGGGCACGCTCGATGGCGGTGCGGTCCCACGGCTTGTCGAACGTGGCGGTGACATCAGCGGTAAATCCGCTGATGCGGTCGGGCAGGCGGCCCTCCGGATCGAGCCGCGTCCGCGCGGGCGCGGCGAGCGTCAGCCCCTCGGCGCGCAGGCCGAACCGGTAGGTTGTGCCCTCCTGCCGCTCGGCGGCGAGGCTGAGGGTGGAGAGCGCGGTGGTTTCCCCGGGCCGTGTCTCGGAGGTGACGCGCAGGAAATCGGCGGTGAGCGTCATGCGCCGGGGCGCGAGCGCCGCGTCGGGCGCGATCACCAGTGAGGCGCGCATGTCGCGGCTCTCGATCCGGAACTTCTCTTCCGGGGTGGCGATACGCTGTTCGTCGGGCCAGACGGCGATGACGTGATTGGGCCGATAGCTCAACGCGTTGATCTGGAAGCGCGGCGCCTCCCACGCCAGCCCTGTGGCGGGATCGGCGAGGATCAGGTCTTCGAACACCACGTCGAAGCGGTTGGGAAAGCCTTGCACGCCGAGGCTGCTCGTCTCGGCCACCCAGCCCTCGGCACGGCGCGCGTCAAACCAGCCCTCGAACGCCGAGTGCGTGGTGCGGCTGCCAATAACCCAATAGCCGGCCCAGAGCCCGGTGGCGACGAGGATGACGGCCAGAAGTGCCCGCATGGCTTGCCCCTTTCATGCCCTTCGCGAAGGGTGTTTATAGGGGGCGGAACGTGAGGAACAGGGGAAAAGGCATGTGGGTGTTCGGCTATGGCTCGCTGGTGTGGAATCCGGGCTTTGACACGGTGGAGCGGGTGATCGCGCGGCTGCCGGGCTATCGGCGCAGTTTCTGCATGCGTTCGATCCACCATCGCGGCACGCCCGAGACGCCGGGGCTGGTGCTGGCGCTGGACCGCGCGACGGATACAGCCTGTTCGGGTGTGGCGCTGCGCGCCGACCCTGCGCGTGCCGACGAGGTGCTGGCGTATTTGCGCGAGCGCGAGCTGGTTTCGGCGGCTTATCACGAAACGCGGCTGCCGGTCATGCTCACGGACGGGCGCGAGGTGGAGGCGGTGACCTACGTGGTCGATCCGGACCACGCGCAGTATTGCGGCGGGCTCGATCTGGAAGAACAGGCGCAGATCATCGCCCGCGCGCATGGCGGGCGCGGACCGAATACCGAGTACCTGTTCCAGACCGATGCGCATCTGCGCGAATTGGGCCTCGGTGATCGCGATTTGGACTGGCTCGTGCGCCGGGTGCGCCATATCTGCGGATAAGCCTTGGCTTGCGCGGGCAGGCGGCGTAGGGTTGCGCCTGCAAAGACGTGCAAAAAACCTGCAAAGAAACGTGTCGGGAGCGTCCAGATGGACCAGCCGGACCGCGAGGCCGAGCCGCAGTTTTCCACCCCCTATCGGCAGATCCTGCTGATGCTGATCGTGCTGGCGCTGACGGCGGTGGGGGCGTTTCTGGCGCTGCCGCGGGTGCTACCGGTGTTCGAGGCGAACCCTTGGCTCAACGGGTTCATCTTTTTTGTCTTCGTTCTGGGGGTAATCGCGACCTTCTGGCAGGTCATCCAGCTCATCGGTTCGGCGCGCTGGATCGAGGGGTTTGCCGCGCAGACGCCGGGGCATGAGCTTACCCGACCGCCCTCGCTTCTGGCACCGCTGGCCACCATGCTGCGCGGGCGCGGCAAGCGGATGCAGATCGCGTCAAGCTCAGCGCGCTCGATCCTCGATTCGGTGGCGCAGCGTATCGATGAGGCGCGCGAGATCACCCGCTATATCGTCAGCCTGCTGATTTTCCTCGGGCTGCTGGGTACGTTCTACGGTCTCGCCACCACCGTTCCGGCGGTGGTTGATACAATCCGCAGTCTGGCCCCGCAGGAGGGCGAGGAGGGAATCGCGATATTCAACCGGCTGATGACCGGGCTGGAGGAGCAACTCGGCGGAATGGGCGTGGCCTTTGCCTCGTCGCTGCTGGGGTTGTCGGGCTCGCTGGTTGTGGGTCTGCTGGAGCTTTTCGCGGGGCACGGGCAGAACCGGTTCTATCGCGAGTTGGAGGAATGGATATCGACCATAACCCGGCTTGGCCTTTCCGAGGGCGATGGCGAGGATGGCGGCGGGCGAGCGATGGTGGCCGAGGTGCTTGACCACATGACCGGGCAGGTCGAGGCGTTGCAGAGCACCATCGCGCAATCCGAGGTGAGCCGCGCGATGGTCGACGAGAAGCTCGGCGTGTTGGCCGATTCCATCGAGCGACTGACCCACCGGATGAGCGATCAGAGCCCGGTGCAAGTGGCGCTGATGCGGGTAGCTGACGGGCAGGAGCGGCTCATCGAGGCGATCGAGGCGCGCGAGACGAGCGAGGGGCTGGATGCCGAGAGCCGGATGCGCCTGCGCTCGATCGACGTGCAGATGCTGCGCATTCTCGAGGAAATCAGCGCCGGGCGTCAGGAAACCATGACCGAGCTGCGCACCGATCTGGCGGCGCTGACGCGGCTCATGGGGCAGGCGCGCGGACCTACGCCGCGTCCCGTGCGCCCGGTGGTTCCGCGCGGCGGTGACGCGTCCGGCGAGGGGTCGGGCGAGTCTGGCGAGGGCGGCTGATATGGCGCTGTCGCGGCGCACCGGTGCGCGGTTTCAGAGCGCGATCTGGCCCGGCTTCGTCGATGCCATGACCGGCCTCCTGCTGGTGCTGATGTTCGTGCTCACGATCTTCATGGTGGTGCAGTTCGTGCTGCGCGAGGAGATCAGCGGGCAGGCCACCAAGCTCGACGCGCTGTCGGCTGAGGTGGCGGCGCTGTCGCGGGCGCTGGGGCTGGAACAGGACCGCAACGCCACGTTGCAGGAACGGGTGGGCATGTTGACCGCGACGCTGGGCGACGCCCGCGCGCGGGCCGAGGAACAGGCCGATGTGATCGCATCGTTGCGCGCGGAGACCGCGGCGCAGTCCGAGGCGCTGACGGCGGCGGAGGGCCGGATCGCGTCCTTCGAGGAACAGGTGGCGCGGCTCTTGTCGCAGCGCGACGCTGCGCGGGACCGGGCCGCGGGATTGGAAAGCGAACGCGACGCGGCGCGCGACGAGGTGGCGACGCTGGAGGGTGAGCGGGCGGCGTTGCTCGATGAACAGGCGGCGCTGGAGGACCGGCTCGCCGGGCTGCGCGACGAGGTCGATGCACAGACCGAGACGGCGCGGCTGGCCGCAGCCCGCCGTGAAGCGCTGGAGGCGCTCATCGCGGACTTGCGCGCGCGCAATGCCGAGGCACGGCAGGCCGGGGCCGCGCTGAGCGAGGAGGTGAGCGCGCTTGAGGAGCAGTTGAGCGAGGAAGAGGCCGCGCGGCTGGCCGAGGCCGAGGCGGCGGCTGCGTTGCGCAAGCGACTGGAGAACGCGCAAACAGAGCTGACCGCGATGACGCTGGCCCTGGAAGAAGAGCGCAAGCGGGCGGAGGAGACGCTGACCCTGTTGGCCGCGGCGGAGGCGGCGCGCGACGATCTCGACGCCGCGCTGGCGCAGGCGCTGTTGCGCGCCGAGGAGGCCGAGACGGCGCGCGAGACGGGGATCGGCGAGGCGCGCGCGGAGGTTGAGGCCGAACGCGCGGCGCGTAGACAGGCCGAAGCGGCGCTGGCCGAAGCCCGGACGGCGCTGGAAGAGACTGGCGGGACGCTGGAGGAGCGCGAAACGGCGCTGGCCGAGGCGCGGGTTGCTCTGGAGACCGAGCGGGCGGCACGGGCTGAGGCGGAGGCTGCGCTTGCTGATGCAAGGGCGGCTCTGGACGAGACGGGCGGCACGCTGGAGGACCGCGACGCGGCTCTGGCTGAGGCACGGGCGCGCATCCGGGCGCTCGAGGCTGATCTGGCCCGCGCGGTGGCGGCCAAGACAGATGCCGAAGCCGAGGCGCTCGACGCCGAGGAGGTGCGCGCGCGGCTGATCGCGGCGCTGGTCGCGAAGAAGGCGGCGGAAGCGCGGGCCGAGGAAGGGATGAGCGAGGCCGAGCGACAAGAGGTGCTGTTGGCGGAGGCGCGCGAGAAGCTTGCCAAGGAACAGCAAATATCCACCGAGGCGCAGCGACAGCAGGCGCTTTTGAATCAGCAGGTGGAGGCGCTGCGCACGCAACTCTCCGAGCTTCAGGCGCTGCTCGACGATGCCAAGGCGCGCGAGGCGGAAGCGGAGGTGCAGCTTCAGTCGCTGGGCAACGAGCTCAACACCGCGCTGGCGCGCGTGGCCGCCGAGGAGAGGCGCCGGCGGCAGGCCGAGGAAGAGCGCGCGCGGCTTCTGGAGGAACGGGCCGAACGGTTGGCCGCCGAGAAGGAGGACCTGGAGAAATACCGCTCGGACTTCTTTGGCCGGATGCGCGAATTGCTGAGCGGCCAGGAAGGGGTACGGATCGTGGGCGACCGGTTCGTGTTCTCCTCGGAGGTTCTGTTTGCGCCCGGCGAGGCCGAGTTGTCGGTCGAGGGCGAGCAGGAGATCGCAAAGGTCGCAGGCATCCTGCGCCGCGTGATTGGCGATATTCCCGAGGGGATCGACTGGGTATTGCAGGTGGACGGGCATACCGACGATGTACCGATCGCGCCCGGCGCGCGCTTTGCCGACAACTGGGAACTGAGCCAGGCGCGGGCGCTGTCAGTGGTGCGCTATCTTGTCGATTTCCTCGGGTTCCCGCCCGACCGGCTCTCGGCCAACGGGTATGGTGAATATCAGCCGGTAAATCCCGCGGACACGCCCGAGGCCCGCGCGCAGAACCGTCGGATCGAGCTGAAGCTGACCACGCGATAGCGCCTCAGGGCGTCACGGTGATATCGGCGTGCCGCACGGCAAGCAGGGTGCCCCCGCGCATCAGGCGCACGTAGCCGCGATAGGCCCCGGCGGGCCATCCCGCCGCCGGTGCCTTGCGCCCGAAGGCACGAAAGAGCTGCACGCTGGGGTCGTCGAGCGTGAGCTCGTGGCGGAATATCTCACCCTCGGGTCCCTGGGCCGTCAGGCTTAGCCGATCTCCGGGCCGGGCGTAAAAGACGTGGCCATAGAGCACCAGCGGCTGATCGGCTGTCGTTTCCTGCACGCGCGCCGCGCCGGATTGCACCGCGTCGAGGCCGGGCACGGCCGTCGAAAACCCGGCGGTAAAGAGACCGGCCCGCGCATAGCCGGGCGGGTCCTGCCACAAGCCGCCATCGGTTTCCTGGCCGCATTGGGTGATGTCGTCAGGGTGAAACGGATCGACAATTTCGCCGTCCCTGAGCACACCGAGATGAACATGCGGGGCGTTGGTCAGCCCGCTCAGTCCCACCTGGCCCAGAACATCGCCGACCGCCACCCGCTCGCCTTGGCGGACGCTGACCGAGTCGCGCTTGAGATGGCAATAGAGCGTCTGCCACCCGTCCCCGTGATCGACGCGCACGGCATTGCCGCATTCACGTCCGGCGATGGCGGCGCGGGTCTCGGGCGTCACGGGCGTGTCGTCCATCCCGTCGCGGGTGGCAGCAACCATGCCGGGGGCGGCGGCCAGAACATTCACTCCCGCCGCCATCGCCTCGAATGACGGGAGCATGAAATCGGTGCCGCGATGGTCGTCGCGGCTCTTGAGGCCGCAGGCGTGATCGCGATGGCCTGGGCCGGGGTCGGTATCGACGTAGTCCTCGATCACGCAGGTGCGGCCATAGTCGCAGTCGAGCGGCAGCGACAGCCGGGGTGGCTCGGCGGCGGCGGGGCGCGCGGCGCAAAGCGCCAGCGCGAGGACCGCCGCCGCCCGCCGTCTCATTCGGCGGTGAGCAACGGCGGTTTCTTTTTGCCCGAGAGGCGGCGGGCGGCAGGGCCCTCAACGTCGAGCGCGATCTTGCCGTCTCGCACGCCCACGCGGACTGTGCCGCCCTTGGCGAGCCTGCCGAAGAGCAGCTCCTCGGCGAGCGGTTTCTTGATGTGCTCCTGGATCACGCGGCCGAGCGGGCGGGCGCCCATGCGGTCGTCATAGCCTTTGTCGGCGAGCCATTTCGCGGCCTCGTCGGTCAGTTCTATGGTCACGTCGCGATCCATGAGCTGTGCCTCGAGCTGGAGGACAAACTTTTCGACCACCTTGAGGATGACGTCGGAGGGCAGCGCGCCAAAGGAGATCACCGCGTCGAGCCTGTTGCGGAACTCGGGCGTGAAGGTGCGTTCGATCGCCGCCGTGTCCTCGCCCTCGCGCCGGTCGCGGCCGAAGCCGACAGCAGATTTCGCCTGCTCGGTGGCCCCGGCATTGGAGGTCATGATGAGGACGACGTTACGGAAATCGACGCTGCGCCCATTGTGATCGGTGAGCGTGCCGTGGTCCATGACCTGAAGCAGGATGTTGAACACGTCCGGGTGTGCCTTCTCGATCTCGTCGAGCAGGAGCACGCAATGCGGGTGCTGATCGACCCCGTCGGTCAGCAGGCCGCCCTGGTCAAAACCCACGTAGCCCGGCGGCGCGCCGATGAGGCGCGATACGGCGTGTTTCTCCATGTATTCGGACATATCAAACCGCAGAAGCTCGACCCCGAGCGTATCGGCGAGCTGCTTGGCCACCTCGGTCTTGCCCACGCCCGTGGGGCCGGCGAAGAGGTAGTTGCCGATGGGTTTTTCCGGCTCGCGCAGTCCGGCGCGCGCCAGCTTGATCGCCGAGGAGAGCGCCTCGATGGCGTTGTCTTGCCCGAACACCACGCGCTTGAGCGTGCCTTCGAGGTCCTTGAGCACCTCGGCGTCGTTCTTGGAGACGTTCTTGGGCGGGATGCGCGCGATCTTGGCCACCACGTTCTCGATCTCCTTGACGCCGATCGACTTGCGCCGCTTGGAGGCCGCCACGAGGTGCTGTGCCGCCCCGGCCTCGTCGATCACGTCGATGGCCTTGTCGGGCAGCTTGCGGTCGTTGATGTAGCGTGAGGACAAGTCGACCGCGGTACGGATCGCCTCTTGTGTGTATTTGACCGAGTGGTGATCTTCGAAATAGGGCTTGAGCCCGGTGAGGATCTTGATCGTGTCCTCGACCGTCGGTTCGCTCACGTCGATTTTCTGGAAGCGGCGGGCGAGCGCGCGGTCTTTCTCGAAATGCTGGCGGAACTCCTTGTAGGTGGTGGAGCCCATGCAGCGCAGCTTGCCGCCCTGCAGCGCGGGCTTGAGCAGGTTGGAGGCGTCCATCGCGCCGCCCGAGGTGGCGCCCGCGCCGATCACGGTGTGTATCTCGTCGATGAACAGAACCGCGTCGGGGTGCTTCTCCAACTCGGTCACCACGGCCTTGAGCCGTTCCTCGAAATCGCCGCGATAGCGGGTTCCCGCCAGAAGCGCGCCCATGTCGAGCGCATAGATGGTGGTGCCCGAAAGCACCTTGGGCGTGTTGCCGCTGACGATCTTGTGGGCGAGCCCCTCGGCGATGGCAGTCTTGCCGACGCCGGGATCGCCCACGAGGATCGGGTTGTTCTTGCGCCGCCGGCACAGCACCTGGATGCAGCGTTCGACCTCCGAGTCGCGGCCGATGAGCGGATCGACATCGCCGCGCCGCGACTTCTCGTTTAGATCGACGCAGTATTTGGCCAGCGCCGAATCGCCCGGCTCGACGGCGTCGGTCTCGACGTGTTTCTCGGCGCCCTCGTCATCGACATCTGTCGCGCCCGTGATCGGGCGCGATTCGCCGAAGGCGGGGTTCTTGGCCACGCCGTGGGCGATGAAGTTGACCGCGTCGTAGCGGGTCATGTCCTGCTCCTGCAGGAAATAGGCGGCGTTCGATTCGCGCTCGGCAAAGATGGCGACGAGCACGTTGGCGCCGGTCACCTCGGTGCGCCCGGAGCTCTGGACATGGATCGCCGCGCGCTGGATCACGCGCTGGAAGGCGGCGGTCGGCACCGCCTCGGACCCGTCGATATCGGTCACGAGGTTGGCGAGATCATCGTCGATGAAATCGACCAGCGTGGTGCGCAGTTCCTCGGTATCGACGCTGCACGCCTTGAGCACGCGGGCGGCGTCGGGTTCGTCCACGAGGGCGAGCAGCAGGTGCTCGAGCGTCGCGAATTCGTGCCGCCGCGCATTGGCGAGCGCGAGCGCGGCGTGGATTGCCTGTTCAAGTGTGGTCGAGAATGAAGGCACGGTCGTGCTCCTTCTGATCTAGCCCGCCGGGTACGTCGCCCGACAAGTCTGGCCTCGGTATGTTAAAGTTTGGTCGATGATGGCCCGGCTTCAAGGAGTTTTTTGTCAAACGACCTCACTTTTCGTCATCTTCGGGTGGAATGTTCGTAACATGCGCGTCAAAACCTGTCCTTTCGGCTGCGGATTTCGGCGAACACCTCGATATCGGTCGCCTCCGCCATGCCAAGATGCGCGCGGATCGCGGGGTCGTGGGCGCGCAGGAACGGGTTGGTTTCCAGTTCCTCGGCGAGCGATGCGGGCACGGTGGGTTGCCCGGCGGCACGGGTCCGAGTGATCTCGTCGGTGCGTGCGGCGAGGCGCGGGTTGTCGGGATCAACGGTGCGCGCGAAAGCGGCGTTAGTCTTGGTATACTCGTGGCCCGAATAGATCAAGGTTTCGGGCGGCAGCGCCGCGAGCTTGGCAAGGCTCGCGTGCATCTGCGCCGGCGTGCCCTCGAACACCCGCCCGCAGCCGAGCGCCATCAGACTGTCGGCGGTGAAGACGGCGCCGCTGTCGGGGAAGTGAAAGGCAATGTGTCCCACCGTGTGGCCCGACACGTCGATCACACGGCCCGTCTCGGACCCGATCGTCACCTCGTCGCCCTCCGACACCGCGATGTCGAGCGGCGGCAACCGGTGGGCATCCGCCGCCGCGCCGATCACCCGGGCGGGGGCCTGCGCGAGCACTTCTTCCAGCCCCTCGACATGGTCGCCGTGGTGGTGGGTAATGAGTACATCCGATAGCTGCCACCCCTGTCGCGCAAGCGCATCGAGGATCGGCGCGGCCTCGGGGACGTCAATGACGGCGGTGGCCCCGGTCGCGGAGTCGTGCGCGAGATAGGCGTAATTGTCCGTGCGGCAGGGGATGGTGAGGATTTGCAGGCTCATGCTATGTTCCCCGCTGTCATGAGATGGTAGCGTCAGAGTGACGGATCAAGGGCGGCACTGCAATGCATCTCGACGTGCAGGACCTGCGAAATTTCTACTACCGCAACCCGCTGGGGCACGCGGTTCAGAAGGTCTTGCGCGCGCGGATCGCCGAGTTCTGGCACGAGGCGCACGGCAAGAGCATCGCGGGCTTCGGTTTCGCGGTGCCGTTCCTGCGGCCCTACCTCGCCGATGCGCGGCGGGTGATGGCGCTGATGCCGGCGCCGCAGGGCGTGATCGGCTGGCCGCAAGGCATGCCCAATGTCTCGGTGCTGTGCGAAGAGACGTTCTGGCCGGTGGAGACGGGTCACGTCGATAGGCTCCTCGTGGTACATGGGCTGGAGACCTCGGAGCAGCCCGGCGCGCTGCTCGACGAATGCTTGCGCGTGCTGGGCCCCGGTGGATCCGCGCTGTTCATCGTACCGAACCGGGCCGGACTGTGGTCGCGCTCGGACCGCACGCCCTTCGGCTTCGGGCGCCCCTACACCCAGACGCAGCTCGAAACGCAGCTCAAGTCTCATGGGTTCCTGCCCGAGAGACACGCCACCACGCTCTTCCAGCCGCCCTCGGACCGGCCTTTCTGGCGGCGCACGGCGGGCATGTGGGAGCGCATGGGTGCGCGCATCTCGGTATTGGCGGCAGGGGGCGTGCTGATGGTCGAGGCCACCAAGCGCGTGCAGGCCCCGAGCGGGCCGGGCCTGCGCGAGAAAGTGCGGCACCCGCTCGGTGTGCTGGCTCCAAAACCGGAGGCGAAGCCGGTGTGAAGGGGGAGGCCGGGTGGTGTTGGGCCTTGAGGGGACGTTCCGGGCATCTCCCCGCGCGGGCGCTCGCGCGGCTCATCGCTTTGCGTCCCAGGGTCCGCAACAGGCCAACCCCGACCGCCCCCTCAGCCCTTGCGGCGGATGCCGATGCGGCTGCCCACCCCCTCGGGTCGGGGCAGGGCGGCGTGGGCCTGCGCCATCTCGGCCACCCGGGCGGCGATGTCCTCGGGCATGGGGGCCACGCGAGGGCCGGACATGTCCACGTGCAGGGTCAGGCTCTCGCCGGTGGCCGCGCACCAACCCTCCTCGTGGAACAGTTCCTGGAAGAAATGGAACCGCTTCTCGTCATGGTCGAGAAGGTAAAAGCTGCTGCGGACCCGGTCGCCGAGCTTGACCTCGCGCAGGTAGCGGATGTGGAACTCGGCGGTGTAGGTGGTGAGGCCCCGCGCCGCCACGTAATCGGGGCCGAATCCCATCCCGGCAAACGCCTCGTCGGCGCAGCGATCCATGACCACGGTGTAATAACCCATGTTCATATGGCCGTTATAGTCGATCCAGCCCTGCTCGACCGTGTGAAAGCTGGACATGAAGGGCGTGGCATCAGGCATGGATCGAACCTTTTGAATAAGCGGCGCGCGTGCGTTCTAGGAGGTTTCGTGGCATGATTGCAATGGTGCCTGCGTGCGCGCTGACACACGACCCGCGATTTTGTGATTTGGATGTCGGCGGTTCGCCCCCAGATCACGGGCAGATGCAAGCGAGGAGGTTAACATGGTGAACAAGTTTGGACGGCGGGTTTTCATCTCGGTGGGCGTGGCGGGGCTTGTGGCGATTGCGGCGGTCGCGGGACAGAAGTACCTCGGCGGTTTCGAGGAACTGGCCACGGCCCCGGTCTATGCGCCCGATGGCGTGGCGATCCGTGGCACCGATCCGGTGGCCTATTTTACCGAAGGGCGCGCCGTGCCCGGCACACCCGAGCACGCGCTGGAATGGAACGGTGCGACCTGGCATTTCGCCAGCGCCGAGACCCGTGATCGCTTTGCCGACGATCCCAGGGCTTACGCCCCGCAATATGGCGGGTTTTGCGCATGGGCGGTAGCAGAGAAGGGCAAGCTCTACTCCACGCAGCCCGACAACTGGGCGATCGTGGATGGCAAGCTCTACCTCAACTACAACGACGATATCCAGGCGCGCTGGCAACAGGACATTCCCCGCTTCATCGCCGAGGGCGATGAACGCTGGCCTGAGATACTGAAGGCGGGATCGTAAACCCCCGACTCAGACCCAGGGGCCGCGTCGACGCGCCTGCCCCGCCATCTCGCGCAGCGCGGCGATACGGTTTTCGGGCGCGGGATGGGTGGAAAAGAGCTTGTCGCGCGCATGGGCGTGCAGCGGGTTGACGATGAACATGTGCGCGGTGGCGGGGTTACGTTCGGCTGCCTCGTTATCGATCCGTGCCACCAGCCCCGAAATTTTTCCCAGCGCCGAGGCGAGCCAGAGCGGATTGCCGCAGATCTCCGCGCCCACCCGGTCGGCCTCGTATTCGCGACCTCGGCTGATCGCCATCTGCACCAGCGCCGCGCCGAGCGGCGCGAGGATCATCAGCGCCAGCGTGCCGATCAGGCCAAGCGGGTTGTTGCGGCTACCGCCGAAAAACAACGCGAAATTGGCCAGCATCGAGATCGCACCGGCAAAGGTCGCGGTGATCGTCATGATGGTGGTGTCGTGGTTGCGGATATGGGCCAGCTCATGGGCCATCACGGCGGCGATCTCTTCGCGCGAAAGATGCTGAAGCAGGCCCGTGGTGGCGGCCACTGCGGCGTTTTCGGGATTGCGCCCGGTGGCAAAGGCGTTGGGTTGATCGTTGTCGATCAGGTAGACTGCGGGGGGCGGCATGCCCGCGCGGTCGGCCATCTCTCTTACCATGTTCGCCAGCGCCGCGCCCTCGGGGCCGTCGGCGGGACGCGCGCCGTGCATCCGCAGCACCATCCTGTCGGAATTCCACCAAGTATACGCGTTCATCGCCACCGCGATCACGAGCGCGATGAGCGCGCCGCCCATGCCGCCCAAGAGCGCGCCGAGACCGAGGAAAAGCGCGGTCATCGCTGCCATCAGCACTGCGGTGCGCAGGTATCCGGTCATCCAAGCCTCCTTTGATCATCGCGAATATGGGGGCGGGAGGCTGGGGTGCAAGCGGGCCCGGCGCAGGGGCCGCGCGAATTTTATGCATTTTTCAGGCTGCCGTTAAGCGGGTCTTGACCGGCGGCGGAGAGGGTCGCGCGAAAGGGAGAAACGCATGGCCATCACATCCGAACTGCCTATCGACATAGATGCCTCTGCGATGGACATGGCCAACGCCATGTTCGGTGCCGGCATCAGCGTGCTCGACGCCAGCTATCAGGGGGCGGAGCACGCCTCTGGAATCTACTCACAGGGCGACAGCGTGGCACCGGGCGTCATCCCGGCCGACAGTGGCGTGATCCTGTCCACGGGCCGCGCCACCGACATCACCAATTCCTCGGGCGATGCCAACATCTCCTCCGGCACCTCGACGAGCAATTTCACCTCGGGCGACGCGGACCTGAGCGCGATCTCGGGGCAATCCACCTTCGACGCCGCGATCTTCGAGGCCGAGTTCGTCCCCGACGGCAGCACCCTGACCATGCAGGTGGTATTTTCCTCCGAGGAATACCTCGAATACGTCAATTCCGGCTTTAACGACGCGGTCGGGATCTGGGTCAACGGCGAGGCAGCGCAGCTCGCGGTGGGCAGCGGCGACATCACGATCAATAACATCAACGATGAGAGCAACTCCAACCTCTACATCGACAATCCCGCAAGTGGCGAGGTCTACAACACCGAGATGGATGGGCTGACCGTCACCCTCACGCTCAAGGCCCCGGTAATGCCGGGCGTGTCCAACACGATCCGCATCGGCATCGCCGATGGCGGCGATGACGCCTTCGACAGCAACTTGCTCATCGCCGGTCATTCGGTGCAGACCGCGCTGGTGGCGGGCGATGACGAGATCGAGGCGCACCTCGGGCAGGAGGTGGAGGCCGACCTTCTCGCCAATGACGAGAGCGCGGCGGGCGGCACCCTGACCATCACCGCCATCAACAACCAGCCAGTTGGCGTGGGCGACACGGTGGTGCTGGCCACGGGCGAGGCGATTACGCTCACACCCACCGGCATGGTCCTCGCCGCCAGCGCTGAAACCCCGGGCGAGAGTACCTTTTCCTACGAGGTGAGCGACGAGGCGGGCAACACCGATATCGGATTCGTGACACTGACCACCACGCCTTGCTTTGTCGCGGGCACGCTGATCGAAACGCCGAGCGGCGCGGTCCCGGTTGAGGCACTGCGCCCCGGTGACATGGTGATGACCCGCGATCACGGGGCGCAGCCGATGCGCTGGCTCGGGATCAGCACGCGGCGGGCTGAAGGACCGGATGCGCCCGTGCGTATCGCGGCGGGCGCGTTGGGGGATCACGCGGCACTGGACCTGTCGCCAAATCACCGGGTGATGATCACGAGCCCGACCGCGGACTTGCTCTTCGCCGAGCGCGAGGTGCTGGTGCGGGCGCTTGACCTCGCCGGCCAGGCGGGGATCGCGCGGTGTGAGGACGGGCGCGCGCTGCGCTACGTGCACCTGCTCTTCGACCGGCACGAGATCGTGTGCGGAAACGGGCTGTGGAGCGAGAGCTATCACCCCGGCCCCGAGACGATGAACGGCTTCGATGTAGAAGCAGAGGTCGAGCTGCGCCGCCTGTTTCCCGAGCTGTACGAGGGGATGGGGCCCGCGCGCTATGGTCCCGCCGCGCGGCGGGCGCTGCGCCGCTACGAGGCAGGGCTGCTTGTCGCGACCCTCCCGCCCGGCGGCAGGGTTGTGCAGGGTGCTTTGGCAGGCGTCCGAGAGCGGGCGATGCGGTAGCGCGCCTGCCCGCCCCCGGGGTGCGGCGCGTAAGACCCGTTCCCTGCCGCCCCGTCCCGGCCTAGAGTGGCGGGATGATCCTCTCGCGCGACCGTGGCTATATTTTCGTTCACATTCCCAAGACCGGGGGCACCTCGCTCGCGCAGGCGCTGGAGGCGCGAGCAACCGCCACCGACATCCTGATCGGCGACACGCCCAAGGCGCGGCGGCGGCGCGGGCGGGTGGCGCGCCTGTGTGGTCAGGCTCGGGGACGGCTGTGGAAGCATTCCACGCTCGCCGATATCGACGGATTGCTGACGCCCGCAGAGATCGCCGCCATGTTCACAGTCACCCTGGTGCGCAACCCGTGGGACCGGATGGTGAGCTATTACAACTGGGCGCGCGCGCAGAGCTTCGATCATCCGGCGGTGCGGCTGGCGCGGGCGCGCGATTTCGCCGGGTTCGTCGCCGCGCCCGAGACCCGCGCCGCCTGGGCCGCGCATCCCGCGCGCCATTACATGACCGCCTCTGATGGCCAGGAACACGCGCGCCTCTGCATACGGCTTGAGGCGTTCGAAGCTGATGCCGGGCCGCTCTGGCAGCATCTCGGATTTCGCCTCGACCTGCCGTGGCTCAACGCTTCGGCACGCGGCGATTACCGGGGGTATTACAGCGACCGCACCGCGGCGATCGTGGCCGACATCGCCGCCGAGGATATCGCGCGGTTCGACTATTGCTTCGATCCGCATGGGTCGATTTGATCAAATCGTGTTTCACCTCTGGCCAATCCGCGCGCCCTGCGACAATGTCAGCCGCACTGACCTTCGCCCCGGGAGATCGCCATGACCCAACCGCCCCTGCGTATCGCCATCAATGGGTTCGGGCGCATCGGCCGCACGATCCTGCGCATCCTGATGCACGAGCGCCGCGATTTCGAACTGGTTTGCATCAACGAGATCGAGCCGATCGAGACCTGTGCCTATCTCTTCCAGTATGACAGCGTGTTCGGCCCCTGGCCTGGCACGGTGACGCGGGAGGATGCGGCGACATTGGTGGTCGACGGGTGTGCGATCCCGTTCCACGCGGCGCGCGACCTGAGCGAACTCGACCTCTCGGGCGTCGATCTGGTGCTCGATTGCACAGGTATGGCGGGCGCGCGCGCCGTGGCCGAGCGGGGGCTGGCGGCGGGCGCGCGCATGGTGCTGGTCTCGGGGCCTTCGGACGAGGCCGATATCACCGTGGTGATGGGGGCCAACGAGGAGGCACTCGCCGGGCAGCGGATCGTGTCGAACGCATCGTGCACCACCAACGCGCTCGCGCCGCTGGCGCGGCTTCTGGACGAGGCGTATGGCATCGTCAGCGGCCAGATGACCACGGTGCATTGCTATACCGGCAGCCAGCCCACGGTGGACAAGCCGCGTGGCGCGCCCGAGCGCAGCCGCGCCGCCGCGCTGTCGATGGTGCCCACCACCACGAGCGCGCAGCACCTGACTGGGCAGGTTCTGCCCGGCCTCGCGGGACGTATCGAGGCGCGGGCGATCCGGGTGCCGACGGCGTCAGTCTCGGCCATCGACCTGACGGTTCAGACCCGCGCTCCGGTGACGGTAGAGGGGGTGGCCGCGATGCTGCGCGACGCCGCCGCGCGCCATCACTGGCTGGGCTGGACCGAGGCGCCGCTGGTGTCGTCGGACCTGCGCGGGCGGCCGGAGAGCCTGATTGTCAGCGGCCCGCAGATATCGGTCTCGGCGGGCGGGCTGTTACGGGTATTCGGCTGGTATGACAACGAGTGGGGCTTTTCCGCCCGGATGCTCGACATGGCGCTGCTCATGGGGCGGCGCGCGGCGCGCCCGCCCGCAGTCTAGCGCAGCCGCACGTTCGCAAAGCCCATGCCGCGCAGCCGCGCCGCGCCTGCGCGGGCATCCGCCTTTGAGCCGAACGGCCCGGCGAGCACGAGGGTCATCTTGCGTCCATCGCGTTGAAGCGTGCCGCGCCGGGCGGGCATCCCGGCCCCGGCGATACGACGCGCCGCAGAAAGGCCCTGCGCTGCATCGGCAAAGAGCCCCGCCTGCGCATAATGCGCGGTTTGGCGCGGCTTTTGCGGGGCGGGCGTTGGCTTTGGTTCCGGCACGGCAGCGGTGGTGGCCGGGGCCGAGCGCGTCGAGACCGAGGCGAGAGGTGCGCTGGCCTGTGCGCGCTGACGCGCCTCGCGCACAGTGACGGGATCGGGCACGTAGCTGCCGCGCGTGGCCACGGTCACCCCGGCGGCGCGCTGCTCGCCGAAGCTGGTATAGGGCGGCTGAAGCCCCGGAAAGTTGTGGATCACGTCGGCCCCGGTGCTCCGGTCGATGAGGCGGCGCGGCACGGTGTTCGTCCACATCAGTTCCATCCGCGCCTTGCCCTCGAAGGTCTGGTGCGCGCGGCGCGGGTTGAGCCGGTCGTCTTCCCAAGCCGGTTTCATGCCGTCGGGCACGCTGATACCGGCGAGGCTGGTCTGCTGGCTGGCGTAGACGCGGGCCGGCGCGACGCGGGTGCCGGGCGGCACGCTCTCGGGCGTGGCGATTGTGCCCGGCGGTGGGGTGACGGCAGTGCTGCCGCCTCGTGCATAGGTGATGTAGTGCGCTTGTTGCGGGCCGCAGCGCACGGGCGAGCCGTTGTGCTGGACGGTATAGGCCGCCGACACGCCGCTGAGCCCGGCGCAGGCGGTTTGTCCGGGGTCGGGGGGCGTGATTTTGCGGGCGGGCTGTCCTGCGGG
>MRWG01000211.1_pt1 | contig 96512 bp, 90 predicted proteins | sample 1013341 | NCBI WGS metagenome assembly MRWG01 (sample SAMN06117577, study PRJNA244670) | biofilm metagenome | biome: Water; feature: Cathode Biofilm; material: Biofilm; isolation source: microbial consortium enriched at the cathode of a solar microbial fuel cell | place: USA: District of Columbia ...
CCGGGGGCGCGGCGCCGGTGACGGGCACGACCGGCAACTCGCGTGGCAACGGTTTTTCGACATCGACCGCAACGCTCGGCGAAGGCAGTGCGAGCGTGGCCGGTGCCTGGTGGAAATAATAGAAGCCGGCGCCGATCAGCAGCGCCGCGATCACGGCCGCGCCGACCCCGCCCCAGATGATGGCGCGCCGCGACGGTCCGCTCGTGCCGGCTTCGAACACGGTTGCCGCCGACGCGACGGTCTCGGTGATCCCGGACTCGCGCGAGGACACGGGCTCGACCATGAGCGCATCGAGCGGATCGGCAGGGCCGGCACCGCTCGCGGTTGGTGCCTGGGAATCATCGAAGTAATCGTCGCGTGCTTGCGCGACCCCGCGCATCGATGGCAGCGTGGCTGTTCGATTGCTCACCGGTGCGTCATCCGGGGTCGCCGGCGGCACTGCCGGTTCGGGTTCGGGGTCGAGTAGTTCGGTGTAGGCCAGCGGCTCGAGGGTCAGTTCCGCGCTCGGTTCCGGCGGCGCCGGGTTGCGGGTCGCGCGCCGCAGGTCGACCGTTTCGGCAAGACTCGCATGGTCGTCCGGATCACTGTCGTCGGGGCTTGCCGGGGCCGCCGCCCGAGCATCCGAAGTGAGTGCTGACTTTGCGTTTTCGTCAGAGGAACCCTGCTTTTTGTCCGCCTCTGCTCTGCGCAGCGCATCCATCAACAGACTCATGCCCGGTCGCTCCGTTCGAAACCCGGATCAATAGACCGGATTTTTGACGTTGTTGCTCAAAAATTGCTCGTAACCCTTCAAATCCGTCTCCAGACTCGGGTCGTTGATCACAACGGGGCGGAGAAAAATCACGAGTTCCGTCTTCTTGCTCGACGTTTCCTGGGTATCGAAAAACATCTCGCCCAAAAACGGAATTTTTGACAGCCCGGGGACGGAACGATCCGCGGTCTGGATGCTGTCCTGCATGAGGCCGCCGAGGACGGCGATCTGGCCGTTGTTCAGGCGCAGCACGGATTCCATTTCGCGCACCCGGATCACGGGCACGAGGTTCGAGATCGTCTCGCCCGCCGCCGTCAGATTATTGTTCAATTGCGGTGCCGGATCGATCGCATCGCCGATTTTTTCCGAAATCGACGGCCGGATCGTCAGCGTGATCTCCGAGTTGTCGGAGATCTGTGGTGTGACTGCCATGACGAGGCCGACCGGCACGGATTTCACATCGGTATCGACGAACGTGCGTCCCGCCGACTGGTCCGTGCCGTCGCGATTCTCCACTTCGATGTCGAAGTAGATCAGTTCTTCGACGACTTTCAGCATTGCCGTCTGGTTGTTCAGGGCCATCATGCGCGGACTCGAGAGCACTTTCGTGTCGCCGAACTCGCGCAGCAGGCGCACCGTGACGTCGATCGCGCGACCGTTATTGTTCGGATCCGCGTAACCGAACACGAACGAGGAAATCGCCGAATCGATCACGCCGTCGGTAACACTGCCGAGCAGATCGGAGTTCGCGCCAAAGCCGGACTTGTCGTCGTCGAGCAGCACCCGCCAGTCGACCCCGGCCTGGTATTGATCATTCAGCGTGACCTCGACGATCGTGGCCTCGATCATGACCTGGCGACGTGCATTGCGCAGCACGCGGTCGACGAAATTCTGCACGAGTTCGTGGTTGCGCGCGGTCGTCCTGACGTTGATTAATCCCGCCTCGGCGTTGACGACGACGTTACCGGATTCGCGGTTGTCGCGATTCCCGCTGGGGTCGCCGATGATCGCGAGGATATTCCCGTTCAGGGTTTCCCAGAAGCGGTTGTAACTCGTCGACTTGAGCCGGGTCTGCGACGTGTTGTCACCGCCCGAACTGCTGCTGCTGCTCCCGGTGTCCGCGCTGCCTTCACCCGTGGTCGCCACCTGCACCGCGACGTTCACGTTCGTTTCCACGTCACGCGAGAGATTCACGTAACCGACGTTGTACGTGCGAAAGTACGGTTCGTCGGCGGAGATGAGCACGGTGTCGCCGTTGATGACGTAACGCAGGTCGACCTGGTTCGCGATGCGGTCGAGGATCTGCGTCAGGGTTTGATCGATCGCGTTCAGCGTCACCGAACCTTCGATGCTCGGATGGATATCGACGTTCACTTCGGCGTCGCGCGCGAGCGCGAACAGCAGTTCGCGCACCGGCACGTCGTTCACGACGACGGTGTAGCGTTCGCTTTCCGGCACCGGCTGCGGCGGCGGAATGAACGGGGTGTGCTGCACGACCGCCGGGATACCGGCCTGGGTGCCGACGTCACCGCCGTCGAGATGACCGGACGTATTGACCGGCAGCGGCGCCGGGCGCATCTGGCTGCAGGCGGCGACGAGGGCCACCGCGGCGGCGATCAAAAGATTCTTATACATGCACATGCTCACCTTAATCGGCGATCACTGGGTTTGTTAAGATACCAGATTATCTATTTATTACAACTTACTAAAATTATTAAAGAAATTATCACAGAAATTTTCGGGAATAAGGCGCATAAACGGGTCGCGCCGGACGCGTTCACGCGGGACGGGTTCCCGCCCGGCAACGCGCGATTCGTCGTGCTTTCAGGTGCCGGTGGCCGGATTCAGGAGTTCGGTGAGCATTTCCGGGCGCAGCGCCGGACTCGTGTCCGGTGCGGGCAAGCCGAGATCAAGCGGGTCATGGGCCGGTAGCGACGCCTGCGGCGAGCGGTTCACAGGATTCGCCGCAACGGCGGTGCCGAAGGCATCATCGCTTATCGTGCTCACATCGTCGGCTAAATTGCGCTCAACATTGGCCAACTCCGCAATCGACGCCGGCTGCGACTGCGTCGCCGGTGGCCCGCCCGCCCGGGCCACGGCGGCCCGCGACCCGAGCGATTGCACCCCGTACCAGCCCGCCCCGGCCAGGAGCAATGCCAGCAGTACGCCAGTGAGCACCCGCGCCGACCACAGCGGCTGGCGTCGGGATGCGAATTCACTGTCGCGCGCCGCCATGCGCACGTGGAGCGCGCGGATCCGGCGCTCACCGCGGGCGAATGCCGCCAGCAAGGCCTTGTCCGCGAGGATGTTAATGCGGCGCAGTAACCCGCACGAATGCCGTTCGAGCGCGCGGATCGCGGCGGCGCTGAACAGATCATTGCCGCGGAATCCGCTCGTGCGGATCCGGGTGTTCAGGTAATCCCGGATCTCCGTCCGGTTCAGCGGCATCAGGTCGAAAGAATAGGTAATGCGTTCGCGCAGCTGGCGGATCTCGTGCGCGGCGAGCTTGTCGTTCAGCTCGGGCTGGCCGAACAGGACGATCTGCAGCAGTTTGTCCTGAGTGGTTTCGAGATTGCTCAGCATGCGGATCTCTTCGAGCGTGTCGAGCGCCATGCCCTGCGCTTCTTCGATGAACATGACGACGCGGCGGTTGCGCGCATGTTTTTCGAGCAGGTAACCGTGGAGTACGCGCATGACATCGAGCTTCGCGGCGTCGCGCGCGACATCGAGTTCGAGCTCGACCGCGATCGCATGCAGGATCTCGTCCGGCGACAGACGCGGGTTCGCGAGATAGACGATATCGCAGTCGGACGGCAGCTCGCGCTCGAGCATCCGGCACAGCATCGTTTTGCCACTGCCGACTTCGCCGACGACTTTGACGATGCCCTCGCCGCGCGACACGGCATACAACAGCGCTTCGAGCACCGCGCCGCGATTACCGCCGGAGAAAAAGAATTCCGGATCCGGGGTGATCCGGAACGGCGCCTTGTCGAATCCGAAATACGTCGTGTACATGTTCGTTACCGCCCTTGATTGCGCTGTTCGGTCGCTTACGCGTCACCGTCGGCGTCGAGGCCGAGGCGCGATACCTTGCTGTAGAGAGTTGTGCGGTTCACCCCGAGCAGACGCGCGGCCTTGCTCAGATTGCCTCCGCATTGCGCGAGTGCCGCGCGGATATACCGCCGTTCGAGCGCGGCGACCTCGTCGTCGAGATGGAAGCCCGGTTGCGCGAGGCGCGTCGTGATCGGCGCGACGTCTTCCGCTTCGCCGTCTGCGGGGACCGGCTCCGGAGCGGTAAAACCGGGCTCGAGTTCGGCCTGCAGCTCCGCGACGCCGATCCGGCCGTCCGGGGAACGCGCGCCGATCCGGATCACGATATTGCGCAACTCGCGCACGTTACCCGGGAACGAGTATTTGTCGAGCAGGCGCGCCGCGTCGTCACTGAGTTCAAAGGCCTTGATCGTGCCGGCGTACAGCTGCTGAAAGTGCGCCAGCAACTGGCGCCAGTCGTTGCCGCGCGAACGCAGCGGAGGCACGCTCAGCGACAGTACGCTGAGGCGATGAAACAGATCCGCGCGAAATGCTCCCGTGCGCACGGCCTCGCGCAGATCACGGTTCGTCGCCGCGATGATGCGGGCGCCGGAATGGCGCGGACGCGTTTCGCCGAGCGGGTAGTACTCGCCGTTTTCGAGTACGCGCAAAAACTTCGTCTGCAGTTCGAGCGGCATCTCGCCGACTTCATCGAGGAACAGGGTGCCGGTGTTCGCATCCTCGAAGAAACCCGTGCGCGTCTGCTCCGCGCCGGTGTAGGCGCCCTTTACATGACCGAACAGCTGCGCTTCGAGCAGATCGGCCGTGAACGCGGCGCAGTTCACCGTGAGCAGGGGTTCGCCGGCACGCTCGCTTTCGCGATGCAGGCATTGCGCGACGAGTTCCTTGCCGCAACCCGATTCACCCTCGATCAACACCGGAAACGGCGTGTTCGCGAATTGCGTGACGGAATCGCGCAAGGCCTGCATCGCCGCGCTGTCGCCGAGCAGCGGGTTGTCGCCAATCGCGTGCGGCCGTCCCTCGTTGCGTTCGGCATCGAGGATCAGCAACTGGTGATTCAGGCGTGCGCGCAGCAGATCCGCGTCGCATGGCTTGGGCACGAAATCGACCGCACCGAGGGTCAGCGCATGCTGGATGTTGCTGCGATCGCTTTGCCCGGAGAGCACGAGTATTTTCATCGAACGATTGAACGCGAGCAGTTCGGAGATCAGCGCGAAACCTTCGTCCGGTGCATGCGGATCCGGCGGCAGACCGAGATCGATCAACGCGAGCGCGGGAACCTGCGGGAGCCGCTGCAGCAGGCGTTTCGTCGCCGCGCGCGTATCGGCCGTATGCACATCGAATTCGATCCCGAGTACGAAGCTCAGGGATTCGACGATCAACGGGTCGTCGTCGACGAGGATGAGTCCCGGGCGCCCGCCGGCGGACGGCTTGCCGGCCGCGGAATTACCGGGTCGGCTCGCCATCGGCTTGCGTGCTCGGGTCGTAACCGAGGTTGGCCCAGATCGCCTCCAGCGCCGCGGCCTGGTTCATGCTGTAGAAATGCAGCCCGGGCGCGTCGTGCTCGAGCAGGCCACGGCACAACTCCGTCGTGACATCGATGCCGAAAGCCCGAATCGATTCGCGATCGTCACCGAAATCGCGCAGCCGGTGCACGATCCACCGCGGGATCTCGGCGCCGCACATTTCCGAGAAGCGCATCAGTTGCGTGAAGTTCGTGATCGGCATGATCCCGGGCACGATCGGGATCTCGATGCCGAGTTGGCGGACGCTGTCGCGGAAATGGTAGTACGCGTCGGCATTGTAGAAATACTGCGTGATCGCGCTGTCCGCCCCGGCCTCCACCTTGCGTTTGAAATTCTCGAGGTCGGCTCGCGCGGACGTCGCCTGCGGGTGAAACTCGGGATAGGCGGCCACTTCGATATGGAACGCGTCGCCGCTTTCGGCGCGGATGAATTCGACGAGTTCGTTCGCATACCGCAGTTCGCCGACGCCCGTCGTACCCGATGGCATATCGCCGCGCAGGGCGACGATGCGGGAGATGCCCTGGCTGCGGTACGTGCGCAGGACGGCACGGATCTTGTCCTGTGTCATGCCGACGCAGGACAGGTGCGGGGCAGCTTCAATGCCGGTCGCCTCGATGATCGAGACGACCGTTTCGAGCGTCGCATCCTGGGTGCTGCCGCCGGCGCCGAACGTCACCGAGAAAAATCCCGGCTTCAGTGCCGCGAGCCGATCGCGTGTGTGTTCAAATCTGGCGCGGGCCTCCGGGGTCCGCGGCGGAAAAAATTCAACGCTTAAATTACTCGACTCTGTCACTCGGCTCGTCCTGCTGCTTGCACTGCGTTCGGGGTGGCGGCGGCCGCCGCGATTCGATCGTGGCCGACCCGGTTCCGGCACTCAATTCTATACTAAATTATGATTATTTTTTAACTAATTAAAGCAACTATCTAAAGTTGTACCTAACAATTTTTTAGAAACCACTCCGAAGCACCCTCCGGGTTCGCGCGGGGCGGCGGTCGCGCGCTGCCGACGGCGCCGGCCCGGGAACCATCACGGGCGCGCGACCCCGCACCGCGGCGGCGCGCGCGAATGACCACGATCGCGGTTCGGCATGAACAGCCTGTCGCTTTTGCCAGCCTCGCAGGCGCGCTAGAATGCGTGCTGCCATCGGCTCCGGATGAAGCATGCTACCCGGCGTCACGTTAGCGAACATGAAACACGATCAAAGATCGTAGTCCATGTGCTTATCTGCGGCGAACACCTCGTTATTGCCACGATCGTCGTGAACGTGCCAGGGGCGAACCCCGACGGCGCTAAAAACAGGCTCGCCGTAACCCGGCCGAGGCGACCCGATTGACCCGCAGGCCCGCGAACGCTGGTGCCTTCCATAGAGCCTGCCGACCACTGAGGATGACATCATGAGCGAACCGGTGCCTTTGGACGCTGGAGACGAAGCTGCGCCCACGCGTCGTGAAACCGCTAACGCAATCCGCGCGCTGAGCATGGACGCAGTGGAAGCCGCGAATTCCGGCCACCCCGGCGCTCCGATGGGGATGGCCGACATTGCCGAAGTGCTGTGGCGCGACTACCTGAAGCACAATCCGGCGAACCCGCGCTGGGTCGACCGCGACCGTTTCGTGCTGTCGAACGGCCACGGCTCGATGCTGCTCTACGCGCTGCTGCACCTGAGCGGTTACGACCTCTCGCTCGACGCCATCAAGAATTTCCGTCAGCTCGGCTCGCCGACCGCGGGTCATCCCGAGTACGGCCACGCGCCCGGCATCGAAACCACGACGGGACCACTCGGCCAGGGTCTCGCGAATGCCGTCGGCATGGCACTCGGCGAACGCAAGCTCGCCGCCGAATTCAACCGGGACGGCTTCGACGTCGTCGATCATTACACCTACGCGTTCGTCGGCGACGGCTGCCTCATGGAGGGGATCTCCCACGAAGCCTGCTCACTCGCCGGTACGCTTGGTCTCGGCAAGCTGATCGTGCTGTACGACGACAACGGGATCTCGATCGACGGCAACGTCGATGGCTGGTTCACGGACGATACGAACGCGCGCTTCAGCGCCTACGGCTGGCAGGTGGTCACCGGTGTTGACGGACACGACAGCGAATCGGTTGCCCGCGCCATCGAGACGGCGCGTGCCGATACGACGCGCCCGAGCCTGATCTGCTGCCGCACGGTGATTGGTTACGGCGCACCGAACAAGCAGGGCACGGCCGGCTGCCACGGCGCGCCGCTCGGCGCCGAGGAAGTGGACGCGGCGCGCAATACGCTCGGCTGGCAGGCGGCGCCGTTCACGATTCCCGCGGCGATCAAGGCGGCATGGGACGCACGCGCTGCCGGATCCGATGCCGAAGCCGCGTGGCAACAACTCATGGAGAAATACCGCGCGCAACATCCCGAACTCGCGCGTGAGTTCGATCGCCGTACGGCCGGCGAACTGCCGGACGACTGGGCGCAGATCGGCGCCGGGGTCGTGACGGAGATGCAGGATGTCGGCGCGAAAGAAGCCTCGCGCAAGTCATCGCAGGTGGTGCTGGAAAAGATCAGCCCGAGCCTGCCGGAGTTGCTCGGCGGGTCCGCCGATCTGACCGGCTCGAACAATACGAACTGGTCCGGCAGTGTCGCGATCACCGCCGCTGAGCCGGGCGGCAACTACGTTTACTACGGCGTGCGCGAATTCGCGATGAGCGCCATCATGAACGGCCTTGCGCTGCACGGCGGCTGCATTCCCTACGGCGGCACGTTTCTCGTGTTCTCCGATTACGCGCGCAATGCCGTGCGCATGTCGGCCCTGATGGGACTCGGGGTCGTTTACGTCTATACCCACGATTCGATCGGACTCGGCGAAGACGGCCCCACCCACCAACCGGTCGAACACGCGCAGTCGCTGCGCCTGATCCCGCGCTTGTCCGTCTGGCGTCCGTGCGACGGTGCGGAAACCGCCGCCGCCTGGCGCGCCGCCATCGACAGCCGTACGCAGCCGAGCTGCCTGCTGCTCACGCGTCAGGGCATGCCGATGCAGGCGCGCAGCGGCGATCAGGTCGAAGCGATTTCGCGCGGCGGTTACGTGCTGCTCGAGCCCGAGGGCGAAGCCGACGCCATCGTGATCGCAACCGGCTCCGAGGTTGCCCCGGCCTGCGCCGCCGCCACCGCGCTGAACGCCGAAGGTGCGCGGATCCGCGTCGTATCGATGCCGTGCACGGATCGTTTCGACAGCCAGGACGCCGCTTACCGCGACAGTGTACTGCCGCCCGCGATACGACGACGCATTGCCGTCGAAGCCGGCGCCACGGACGGCTGGTACAAATACGTCGGCCTCGATGGCTGCGTGATCGGACTCGATGATTTCGGCGCTTCGGCACCGGCCGCGGATTTGTTCGAACATTTCGAACTGTCGCCGCAACACGTGCAACGGCGGATCGCCGGGTACCTGGCATCGGGTACGCAGTGAGATCGCACGCCGCCGTAGCGCATACCAGAAAAGCGCGCGCGGGCCGTTATCCACTAACACACTGTATGCATGCTATTAAATCCAGGAGGAAATACTCGTGACGATAAAAGTCGGGATCAATGGGTACGGTCGCATCGGCCGCAATGTTCTGCGGGCCCTGTACGAAGGTGAACGCACGGGCGAGATCGAAATCGTCGCCGTCAATGATTTGGGCGACGCGGAAACGAACGCGCACCTGACCCGTTTCGACACGGCTCACGGGCGTTTCCCCGGCAAGGTCGAAGTGAAGGGCGACGCCATGTACGTGAACGGCGATCGAATCCAGGTATGCAGCGAACGTGACCCGTCGAAGCTGCCGTGGGGCGAACTCGGAGTCGACGTCGTGCACGAGTCGACGGGCTTTTTCGCCAGCCGGGAGAAATCCCGGGCGCATCTCGATGCCGGCGCGAAAAAAGTCGTGATCTCGGCACCGGCCGGCAAGGACGTCGATGCGACGATCGTCTACGGGGTCAACCACAACGTGCTGAAAGCGTCGGATCAGATTATTTCGAACGCGTCGTGTACGACGAACTGCCTCGCGCCGCTCGTCAAACCGCTGCACGAAAAGATCGGACTGAAGTCCGGAATCATGACGACGATTCACGCGTACACGAACGACCAGGTACTGACGGACGTCTATCACACGGACCTGCGTCGCGCGCGTTCCGCAACGCAATCGATGATCCCGACGAAAACCGGCGCCGCGGCCGCGGTAGGCCTCGTGCTGCCGGCGCTGGACGGGCTGCTCGATGGTTACGCGATGCGCGTACCGACGATCAACGTGTCGCTCGTCGACCTGACGTTCTGTGCCGCGCGCGATACGACGGTCGAAGAAATTCACGCCATCATGCGCGAAGCGGCCGACGGCGAACTGAAGGGTATCCTCGAGTACAACGACGCGCCGCTCGTCTCGGTCGATTTCAATCACAACCCGGCCTCGTCGATCTACGAGGCGTCGCTGACGAAGGTCATCGCCGGCACCACGGTGAAAGTGTGTTCGTGGTACGACAACGAATGGGGATTTTCGAACCGCATGCTCGATACGACGATCGCGCTGATGAACGCCGGGGCCTGATCCATGCGTTACATGAGCGAGGTACCGCTCGCCGGAAAGCGGATCGTGATCCGTGAAGATCTGAACGTGCCAATGCGCGACGGTGTGGTCACGGACGATACGCGCCTGCGTGCGGCGGTACCGACGATCGAAGCGGCCGCCGCTGCCGGCGGCCGCGTCATGCTGCTCTCACACCTCGGACGACCGACCGAAGGCGAGTTCGATCCGCGTTATTCGCTGGAACCGATTGCCCATGTCCTTGCCGATCTGCTCGGACGCCCGGTGCGCTTCGAGTTCGACTGGCTCGGCGGCGTCGAACTCGCCGACGGCGACATCGTGTTGTGCGAGAACGTACGTTTCCTCGAGGGCGAGAAGGCGAACGACGAAAACCTCTCGCGACGCCTTGCGGCGCTCGCCGACGTTTTCGTTCACGACGCGTTTGGCACCGCCCATCGCGCGCAGGCATCAACCCACGGGATTGCGCGCTTCGCGCCCGTCGCCTGCGCCGGGCCCTTGCTCGCCGCGGAACTCGACGCGCTCGGCAAAGCGCTGAAAGAACCGGCGCGCCCGCTCGTGGCGATTGTCGGCGGGTCGAAAGTCTCGACGAAACTCGCGCTGCTGGAATCGCTGGCCGAAAAAGTGGATCACCTGATCGTCGGCGGCGGGATTGCGAACACGTTCCTGCTCGCGGCCGGTTCCGAGATTGGCAAGTCGCTGAGCGAACCCGACATGGTCGACACGGCGCGCAGGCTGCTCGACGGCGGCGGCATCCCGCTGCCCACCGACGTCGTCTGCGGCAAGGAATTCGACGCGAAGACACCGGCGAAGACGGTCGCCTGCAGCGCGGTTGCGGCGGACGATATGATCATGGATGTGGGTCCGGAGACCGCTAACGCGTTTGCCGAAATCCTGCGCTCGGCCGGGACGATCGTCTGGAACGGCCCGCTCGGCGTGTTCGAATTTGATCAGTTCGCGAACGGAACGCGGATTCTCGCCGAAGCGATCGCCGCCTCACCCGCGTTTTCGATCGCCGGCGGTGGTGACACAATCGCGGCGATCAGCAAATTCGGTATCGCGGATCGGATTTCCTACATTTCCACCGGCGGTGGTGCGTTCCTCGAATTTCTCGAAGGGAAAACCCTGCCGGCGGTCGAAATACTGGAACAGCGATCGGGCTGACGGTATTTTTCACGGAACCTCCGCTCCGGTTCGAGTCGAACAGCGTGCCTTCAGCAGTCCTGGCCTGAAGGCGGGTGATTTCAGATCACGGAGTTACCACCGGCTGAACGCCGGCTTGCATTTCACGACTTGTTCAGTGCCTCCGCAAACCGGCACCGCGCGGGCCACGTCCAGGCGCAAAGGAGAAAACGGTGCGACGTACGAAAATTGTGGCGACCTTGGGTCCGGCAACGGACAAGCCGAAGGTACTGAAGAACCTGATCGAAGCCGGCCTCGACGGGGCCCGGCTCAACTACTCCCACGGTGCGCGTGAGGAACACGCGAAACGTGCGCGCGCCGTGCGGCGCGCGGCGAAATCACTGAATCGGGAGGTTGCGATTATCGCCGACCTGCAGGGCCCGAAAATCCGCATCGAACGCTTCCGCAACGGTCCAATTGAACTCGAGGAAGGCGACGACTTCATCATCGACGCCGATCTCGCGGCGCATGCGGGCGACGAGACGCATGTTGGCGTCACCTACAAGGGACTCGCCGGGGACGTCAAAGCGGGCGACACGCTGCTCGTCGACGACGGCAGAATCATGCTGCAGGTGGAGCGGATCGACGGTAACGCCATCGAAACAGTCGTCCTGCTCGGCGGACCACTGTCCGACAGCAAGGGAGTGAACCGCCAGGGCGGCGGGCTGTCGGCGAAAGCACTGACGCGCAAGGATCGTCTCGATCTGAAGCACGCGATCGAAATCGGCGCGGATTACATTGCCGTCTCGTTTCCGCGTTCGGCGGCGGATATCGACGACGCGCGGCGGCTCGTGCGCAAGGCCGGCGGGCACGCTGGCATCATCGCAAAGATCGAACGGGCGGAAGCGGTCGATAACGCGGAGGAAATCATTCGTGCCGCCGACGGGATCATGATCGCGCGCGGCGACCTCGGGGTGGAGATCGGTGATTCGCGCCTGCCGCCGGTACAGAAACAACTGATCGACCTCGCGCGCCACTGCCACCGGATCGTAATCACGGCAACGCAGATGATGGAGTCGATGATCGAACATCCGATGCCGACGCGTGCCGAAGTATTCGACGTTGCGAATGCCGTGCTCGACGGTACCGACGCGGTGATGCTGTCGGCCGAAACGAGTATCGGCAAGTACCCGGAAAAAACCGTCGAGGCGATGGCGCGGATCTGTCGCGAAGCGGAAAAGGAGTGGCCGGACAAGCAGGCCGAACTGTTACTCGATGCCGCGTTCGAGCGGGTCGACCAGGCGATCGCGATGTCGACGATCTACTGCGCGAACCGGATCAAGGTCAAGGCGATCGCGGCCCTGACCGAGACCGGCGGGACGACGATGTGGATGTCCCGGATCCGCACGGATATTCCGATATTCGCCATGTCCGGACTTACCGCGACCTTGCGCAAGGTGAATCTGTACCGCGGTGTGCAGCCGATCGCGTTCAATATCGATGATATTGATTACACCGAGATTACCGCCGGGGTGCTCGAGCAGTTGCGCGTTCGCGGGGTCGTCGAGGACGGCGACAAGGTCATCATCACGAAAGGCGATCTGCTCGGCCATACCGGCGGCACGAACGGGATGAAGATCGTGACGGTCGGCGATTTCGTCGAGCACGTCGCGTGAACCCGGGCGGACCCGGATCGTGCGTCAGGATCCGCCGGTAAGTCGCTCGTAGGCCTCGCGGTATTTCGCCGCGGTGATCTCCGCGATTTCCGGCGGCAGCGCAGGGCCCGGCGCGCGCTTGTCCCAGTCGAGCGTTTCGAGGTAATCGCGCACGAATTGCTTGTCGAAACTCGGCGGGCTGATGCCGGTGCGATATTCCGATTCCGGCCAGAAGCGGGAGGAATCGGGGGTCAGTGCCTCGTCGATCAAATACAGTTTGCCGTTGTTGTCCGTACCGAATTCAAACTTCGTGTCCGCGATAATGATGCCGCGTTCGCGCGCGTACTTCGCCGCCCGGGTATAGATCTCGATACTCACATCGCGCACCTGCGTGGCCAGATCTTCACCGATCAGCGCGACGGTGTGGGCGAAATCGACGTTCTCGTCATGATCCCCGACCGCCGCTTTCGTCGACGGCGTGAATATCGGCGCGGGAAGCTCGGCGGCCTGCGCGAGTCCCGGCGGTAAGCTGATTCCGCAGATCGCACCGGTCTCGCGGTAGTCCTTCCAGCCGGAGCCGATAATGTAGCCGCGCACGATCGCTTCGATCGGCAGCGGTTGCAGCTTCTTCACGATCACGGCGCGACCCGCAACCTCGTCGCGCTCCGCCGGATCCGGCAACACGTCTTCGAGCAGCAGCTCGCTCAAGTGATTGTCGATGACGTCACGCATCTGCTCGAACCAGAAGTTCGACGTCGCGGTGAGAATCACGCCCTTGCCCGGGATCGGATCCGGCAGGATCACGTCAAACGCGGAAATGCGATCGGTGGCAACGATCAACAGGTGATCGTCACCTACGGCATAGATATCACGGACCTTGCCGCGCTGTATCAGCGGCAGGCTTTTTATATTCGACTCGTGCAGGGCAGCGGCGTTCGACACAGAGAGTTTCCGTCGTTGGGGAGCCGCGATTCTCGCATATCACGCCGCAAAAATAAGCGCCGCGGCGACGGCGCAAGCGCATCGCGAACCCGGATACGCGCTCGACATGATGCACCACCACCCCCCGGTGAACGAGGGTCCGTGCCCCGCATACAGACGGGTCAGGGATGGCGGGCAGCACGTGATTGCGGTCGCGCGGCCGAAGTGTCGCGGGAATTACGCGCACCGGTTCACTGTGCAGGATGAAACGCCGCGATCGCCGGCACGTCACCCGCGTCGCCCATGGCCCGCAACATGAGCCAGTGCTTCAGCGGGACCATCGCGTCGACCGCGCGCATGCCGAGTCCGCGCGCGCGTTTGCCAATGCGGCGCTGATCGCGGAACAGACGATTCAATGCCGTCGTTGTCTGCAGCATGACGAGATTCTCGCCGCGACGCATGCGCTCGAAACGACTGAGCGCCGAGCGCGGGAATTTCAGTTCGAGTTCGTCGCGTTGCCCGAACACTTCGGCCAGGGCGGCGGCGTCCATGATCCCGAGGTTCAATCCCTGTCCCGCGAGCGGATGCACGACGTGCGCGGCGTCGCCCAGCAGCACGGCGCGGCCGGCGACGTAATGTTGCGCGTGCAGGCGCTGCAATGGCACGGCCCGTCGGGGGCCCGTGGAGCGAATCGCGCCGAGTTCGCCGTCAAACGCGTCGGCGAGTTGCGCCGCGAACACGGCGTCCGGCGCTGCGACCGCCGCGGCCGCGGCTTCCGGGCTCGTAGTCCAGACGACGGCACACGCGTGCGCTGGCGGCAATGGCAGGAACGCGAGCGGTCCGTGGTCGAGAAATCGCTGTCGCGCGATCAACGCATGTGCTTGCCCGGTCTCGACATTGCAGATGATCGCATGCTGGCGAAACGCGCTCGCATTCGGCGCGATACCGAGTTGCGTGCGCAATGGCGAGTTCGCCCCGTCGCACGCGAGTACGAGTGCGGCATCGATGTGATCACCGTTATCAAGCTGCAGGCTACAACGCTCGTCACCGGTTTCCGTCGCCGCTACCGCGGCGCGTATCCGGGTGAGACCGCGCGTCCCGGCGGCCAGCGCATGCAGCGCCGCGTGAAGGTTTGCGTGTTCGATGATCGTGCCGAGCGACTCGCGGCCAAGCCGGCCGGCGTCGAAACGCAGCATGCCATCGCTGCCGGCGTCCCACACCTGCATTCTCGTGAATGCGGCAAGTCGTTCATGGACCAGCGTCGATGCCGCGCCGAGCGCGGAGAATACGCGCATGGACGCCGGGGTCAGGGCGTAGGTCCGGATGTCGTAATCATTCGTGCGGGGCAACGGGCCGGGTGGCGCAGCCGGATCGATCAGCGCGACCTCGTAGCCGTTACGTGCGAGCAGCAGCGCCGCCGTGATCCCGACAACGCCGGCTCCGGCGACGGCGAAATCGACCGTGTGCCGGGTCATGTTTCCGGTGACCACGCGAGCAGTGGGGTTTCGCCGAACAGGCCGCAGGCGCGGCGGATCAGCGCGCGTTTCACCGGCGGCATCATGTCGAACGCCACCATCGCGGCGTCGCGCAGTACCGGCACGAACGGCAGGCGCGATGCGAAGACCTGAGCGAGCGCGTCGGTGAAGCGCAGCACGTTGCGATGGTCGGCCGCCCGGCTGTCGGCGTAGGCCGCGAGATGCGCCGGCGCACCGGGATCGCGGTGCGGTTCGCCCCGCAGTGCCGCCGCGAGCGCCGCGACATCGCGCAATCCGAGATTGAGTCCCTGGGCACCATTCGGATGAATACAGTTTGCCGCGGCCCCGACGAGCACGGCACGTTCCGCCGTAATCCGCTGTGCACGCGCGAGCCGCAACGGGTGATGCGACCGTTTGCCGAGTGCCGAGAAGTCGCGGAAGCGTGAACCGAAACCGGCCAGCAGTTCTGCCGCATAGCTTGCGTCATCGAGCGCGAGCAAACGGTCGAGATCGGCCTCGGCACAACAGCGCACGGCAACATGGCGTTCGTGCCCGATGGGCAACAGCGCGATCGGTCCGTGCGGCGTAAAGCGCTCGTAAGCGACACGCGGTTCGATCCCCGTGACGTTCATGTTCACGACAATGGCGTGCTGACGGTAATCGCGGGTTCGGGTCCGGATGCCCAGCAGTTCACGTACCCGCGACCCGGCGCCATCGGCGCCGATCACGAGCGCGGTGCTGAGCGTCTCCCCGACGTCGCCGCTGCGCACGGTGACGCGGGCCGCATGGTTCGCGGTTTCGATGCTCTCGATCGTCGTCTGCCAGCGTACCGGTACCGCCGCGACGAGCGCCGCTTCGAACGCGTGCATGAGGCGGTCGGCCGGAATAACGTAACCGAGCGCCTCGAAGCCGACGTCACGTGCCTGCAGCCGCGCCGCACCGAAGCGACCCTGATCGCTAACGCGCACTTCCTCGATGGGAATCACATGCCCGGCGAGGGCCGGCCAGATCCCGATCCCGCGCAGAATATTGCGCGAACTCGGCGCCAGCGCGAGTCCGCGGACGTCACCGCCGGGTTCGCCGCCGAGCGGCTTGCGGGTATCAATTACGAGAACCGTGAGGCCGAGTCGTTGCAACGCGAGTGCCTGCGCGGCGCCGACGAGGCCAGCGCCGACGACGACGCAGTCGACGTCAGGCCGCACGTTCCTGATTCATCAGCGATTCGATGTCATCGATCAGTTTCGGTGCGTTCGCGCTCAGTACTTCGTGGCCGGTCTTCGTCACGAGCACATCGTCCTCGATTCGAATGCCGATATTCCACCAGCGCTTCGGCAGACCCTTGATCGTTTGCGACAGATAGATTCCGGGCTCGACAGTGGTCACCATGCCCGGTTCGAACGTCCGCCAGTCGTCGTGCACCTTGTAGTCACCGACGTCGTGGACATCCATGCCGAGCCAGTGCCCGGTCTTGTGCATGTAGTACGGACGATACGCTTCGTCCCGGATCAGTTTGGCGGCGCGTCCCTTCATGATCCCGAGATCGACGAGTCCGCGGGTGATGACCTCGACCGCCGCCTCGTGCGGCATGTTCCAGGTATTCCCCGGCTGGACCGCCGCGATCGCGGCGAGTTGGGCCTCGAGCACGACTTCGTACACGGCCGCCTGCTCTTTCGAAAAGTGACCATTGACCGGAAACGTGCGCGTGATATCGCTCGCGTAACAGTCATACTCGGCGCCGGCGTCGATCAGCAGCAAATCGCCGTCTTTCAGCTGATCCTGATTCTCGACGTAATGCAGGATGCAGCTGTTCGCGCCGCCGCCGACGATGCTCGGGTACGCGGGTGAGCGCGCGCCTTTCTGCATGAACGTATGTACGAGTTCGGCTTCAATCTGGTATTCGTACATGCCGGGCCGGCACACCGCCATCGCACGCCGATGGGCATCCGCGGCGATTGCGGCCGAACGCCGCATCGCCTTGATTTCCTGGTGGCTCTTGTACAGGCGGCTTTCGTGCAACAGGTGACCGAGCGACACGAACTGGTCCGGGGCATGGACCCCTGCGCGGCCCATGTCCGTGACCTGCGTAATCCAGCCGACGAGACGCTGGTCGAAGTCCGGGTAGCGCCCCATCGTGTAGTAGATGCGCTCCTTGTTCTCGAGCAGGCCCGGCAGGATGTCGTCGAGATCGGAGATCGGGAACGCGTCATCCGCGCCGTAGAGTTCGCACGCACCGTCGAGACCGGCACGACGTCCGTGCCAGGTTTCGGCGAGTTCGTCGCGCTCGCGGCAGAACAGCAGGAACTCACCCTGCGGGCGATCCGGCACCATGACCGCGATCGCCTCCGGCTCCGGAAAACCCGTGAGGTAGAAAAAATCGCTGTCGGGCCGGTGCGGGAAATACACGTCGCGGTTGCGCACCCGTTCCGGCGCGGTCGGCTGAATCGCGATACCGCCGGCATCGATCATGTCCATGAGGCGCTTGCGCCGGCGGACGAATTCCCGTTTCTCCATCGTGCTTCCTAGTGGATCGTGCCACTGGTCCCGGGTGCAGCATTCGCGAACAGCGTTTCCTCTCGCAGCAGCAACGCACCCATACGTGCGTATTCGCACAGTTCCATCAATGAGTATTCATCATCATTCTTGCCGGCGATTTCGGGATCGACGCGGCTGATTTCCTGCAGGTCGCGCAGGTAACCGCGACTGTCTTCACTCAACTGGGCGAGATCGGTAATCTCGGAAAACCCGAACCCGGACAAGAACCCCCGGCACCACGCACCGAGCGCGGCAGTGCGCGTTTCCATCGGGTAGTCGTCTTCGGGTACGAGGACCTGCAGCGCGAAATCGTCCGAGTCGAACCCGCTGAGCGTCTCCTCGAGTAATTGTTTCAGTGCGTGACCGGCACCGAGATCGTCGAACCGAAAATCTTCGTCATAGCCCGTGGCATGCCCGAGCCACATGCCGGGATCGAATGCCTGAACCCCGCAAAGCATGCCGCACAACATACCGTGGCACTCGGCCGGACCGATATCGCAGTTCATTAAAGTCAGCGCCGATTCGACCGATTCGTACAGGGAGTTGGCGTAATTTTCAGTCATTAAAGTGAACAATGCGGATAGTCACCGGATTATCCCACGGTAGCCGGCGCGACTAAAGTACCGAGCGCGCACGCACTGGCGCGGGAAAAGCGAATTTGGCGGTGTTTTTTCACACCTTTGGCGGGCTTTCGCCACGACGGTGAGCGGTTGACCGATGTTGGTAGCGGCTCTATATTGAGCCGGGTTGAGAGCCATGCTCGATAGGCAGCCGATCATTGCAATATGACGCAAGCAGACAAGGAAAAACTGGAACTCGCGACGCTCGAAACGAGAGTCGATGAGTTGATCAAGACTATCGAGGGCCTGGCGAACGAGAACGAGGCGCTGCGCAACCAACAGGCGTCATTGACGGCGGAACGCGCAACCTTGATTGAGAAAACTGAACAGGCGCGGGCGCGCGTGGAAGCGATGATTGCGCGACTGAAGGCGATGGAAACACGTTCATGAGCGACAATGAAACCGTTAAACCAATCACGGTTACGATCCTGGACAAGGATTACATTGTTGGTTGCGCGGAAGACGAACGTGAAGCTTTGTTCGCCTCGGTCGAGTTCCTGAACAAGAAAATGCAGGAGCAGCGTGACAGCGGCAAGGTTATCGGCAGCGAACGTATCGCGGTAATGGCGGCGCTGAACGTAACGCACGAATACCTCGAGTATCGGCGATACAATGAAACGATGAGCTCGGACATCGGCGCCGGAATCGACCGGATCCGCAGCAAGATTAACAGCGCGTTATCGCGCGGAAGACCGCTGGAACTGTCTGACGCGTCGTAACGCCGGTTGACGAATTAGCAATGGTGTTCTCTGTGTTGTACGCGTACAGGCTGGATAATCCTTGAGCCTATAAGTGTAGTAACCCGGAATCAATCTGTCAGTGATGTTGTGCCTGTCCACCCTCGTGTGGAACGCCTGATTTGCTGCGTGCGGTTCCACCTTGAGCCTTTGGTTCAAGTTTACGGCCGGTTGCGGCATCGTGGAGAACACCCCTTAATTCCCCTTCGTGTCGGATCGGTACGCCCGGACTTCCCGTCCACGGGCATATAATTACACCCGCTCTTTTAGGCCCATCAAACCAGGCAGACTTCATGCAACGCTGGCTAATGAAATCCGAACCAAACGAGTTCAGTATCGACGATCTGAAGGCAAGTCCGAAGCAGACGAGCATGTGGGATGGCGTGCGTAATTATCAGGCGCGCAACATGATGCGCGACGAAATGAAAAAAGGTGATCCGGTGTTCTTCTACCACTCGAATTGCGACGAGCCCGGAATCGTCGGAGTGGCGGTAGTAGCGAAAGAAGGCTATCCCGATCCAACCGCGTTCGATTCCGAGGACCCGCACTTCGACCCGAAAAGCGATCCGGATGCGCCACGCTGGTATCTCGTCGATGTGAAATTCAAGCGCAAGTTCAAGCGCACGATTTCGCTGGCGGAACTGAAAGAATGCGAGGAACTTGCCGGGATGCGCCTGCTTCAGCGCGGCAATCGTCTTTCCGTGATGCCCGTCACCGAGGACGAGTGGGAGTTTATCGTCGGCCTCGAATAAACCGCCGGGGCCGCATCGAAGCCATCACACGTTGAAGCGGAAATGCATGACATCTCCGTCGGCAACGATATATTCCTTGCCTTCCAGACGCAGACGCCCCGCTTCCTGCGCGCCTGATTCGCCGGCGTATTTGATGAAATCGTCGTAAGCGATCACTTCCGCGCGGATAAAGCCTTTCTCGAAATCCGTGTGGATCACTCCGGCCGCCTTTGGCGCCGTTGCATTGCGACGCACGGTCCAGGCGCGGCACTCCTTCGGGCCGGCGGTGAAAAACGTCTGCAGTCCCAACAATTCGTAACCCGCCCGGATGAAGCGGTCCAGCCCCGGTTCCTCGAGTCCCATTTCGAGGAGAAATTCGTCGCGTTCCTGATCCTCGAGCGAGGCGAGCTCCGCTTCGAGAGCCGCGCACAGAACGACGCATTGCGCACCCTGTGATCGCGCGTACTCTTCTACCCTGGCCGACAATTCATTGCCGGCGACGTTTGCTTCGTCCACGTTCGCGACGTAGACAACGGGTTTTGCCGTCAAAAGGTTGTAGGGACCGATCGTGGCCAGCGTGTCCTTGTCGAGTTGTTGGACACGCACGGCACGCATCTCGTTGAGACCCTCGACAACCCGTTCGAGACGGCCGACGAGCGCAACCGCTTCCTTGTCGCCGGAGCGGGTGAGCTTCTGTGCTTTTTCTATCGCGCGCGACATCGTTTCGAGATCCGCGAGTGCGAGTTCCGTTTCGATGATCTCAACATCGGCGAGCGGATCGACCCGGCCCGCAACATGGACGACATTGTCGTCCTCGAAACACCGCACGACATGCGCTATCGCCTGGGTTTCACGAATGTGCGCGAGGAACTGGTTGCCCAGACCTTCACCCTTGGAAGCGCCGGCAACGAGACCGGCGATGTCGACGAACTCCATCGTCGCCGGCAGTATCTGCTTCGAATGCGCGAGACCCGCGATCGCGGTGAGCCGGGGATCGGGGATGTGTACGATGCCTACATTCGGATCAATCGTGCAGAACGGATAGTTCTCCGCTGCGATTGCCGAGCGCGTCAGTGCGTTGAACAAAGACGACTTACCGACATTCGGCATGCCGACGATGCCACATTTGAAACCCATGTTTGCTAGTCCGATCTATTGTGAGTACTTGGCGATCGCCGCCGCGGCCGCTTCGATATTGCCCGACACGACATCATCGATTGCACGGACAGCCGCCGCGATCGCCGAGTCGATTTGATCCTGTTCCGTCCTGCGCGGCGCGCTGAGCACGTAGCCGGCGACGTCGCCGTTGTGACGCGGGCGTCCAATGCCGATGCGCAGGCGGGTGACGTCGCCGCTGAAATGCCGGCCGATATCGCGCAATCCGTTGTGTCCACCGTGACCGCCGCCGCATTTGACGTTGATACTGCCGGGAGCGAGCGATAATTCATCGTGCGCAACGAGTGTCGCGTGCGGGGCAATTTTATAATACGACGTACATGCGCCAACGCTTTGTCCGCTTTCGTTCATGAACGTTTGCGGTTTCAGCAACCATACGGAGATACCGGCGAACGATGCCCGCGCGATCTCGCCTTTGAAACGGGCGTCGAATTTGAACACCGAACCCGCCCGTTCGGCCAGCGCGTCGACAAACCAAAACCCGGCGTTATGCCGGGTCCGGGAATACTCTGCTCCGGGGTTGCCGAGCCCGACGATCAGGCCGAGGGCAGTTTTCTTGCCCAAGCTTGCGCACCGTCGCCGGGATCACCAGCCGGTTTAATCGTCGTCAGCTTCCGTGTCGCTGTCAGCGTCCGCTTTGGGCGCCTCGCCGTCACCTTCATCTTCACCTTCTTCCGGTTCGGCCACGACACGCGGTACCTGCACCGACACCACGGGCTGGGCCGGGTCGCCGCCGCTCGCGAGCGCCGCGATTTCGACGCCTTCCGGCACTTTCAGATCCGACAGATGCAGGGAATCGCCGACGTCGAGTGCCAGAATGTCGACTTCGATGTATTCCGGCAGATCACGCGGCAGACACAAAATTTCGAGTTCCGTCATCAGGTGTGACACAACGCCGCCATGATCCTTGACCCCGACACATTTTTCTTCGTTGATGAAATGCAGCGGCACACGCATCGTCAGCACTTCATTTTCTCTCACGCGGAGAAAGTCCATGTGCATGACCTGCGCCTTGTACGGATGGCGTTGCATGTCTTTGAGGACGACGCGTTCACTGCCGCTGGGCAGCTTGAGCGTAAGAATGTGCGAGTAGAATGCTTCGAGTTCGGTGTGCTTCAGCACGTCGTTGTGCTCGAGCTGGATGCTGACCGGATCCTTGTCGGAACCGTAAAGGATGCCGGGGACGTAGCCCGTACGACGCAGGCGGCGGCTCGCACCTTTGCCCTTGTCGTCGCGCGGGGCAGCGACGATTTCAAAATTTTCCATGGGTAAATTCCTGTGAATTAGAGGGTCTTCGTGGCCCGCGGGAATTCGCGACCAAATCCCGCGGGACGGCGGATTGTATATAAAAAACGTCCGAAAGTGGACCGAATATGCAAACCCGGGCTCGCCGGGCCCGCACCGGGACCCGTGCGGGCTTGTCAGTCCACGAACATCGAGCTCAGCGACTGGCCGCAGTTTATGCGGTTGATACTCTCGCCGATGAGCTCCGCGACGGTGAGCTGGCGGATCGTTGGACAGGCCCGGGCCTCGTCCGTCAGCGGTATCGTATCGGTCACGACGAGTTCGTCGAGGACGGATTCCGAGATGTTCCTGATGGCATTGCCGGACAGCACCGCGTGGGTGCAGTAGGCGACGACCTGGCGCGCACCGTGCTCTTTCAGCGCCGCGGCCGCCTTGCACAGCGTACCGGCCGTATCGACCATATCGTCGACGAGCACGCAGCTGCGGTTTTCGACATCACCGATGATGTTCATGACCTGCGCGACATTCGCGCGCGGGCGGCGTTTGTCGATGATCGCGAGATCCGCGTTGTCGAGGCGTCGGGCAACGGCGCGCGCACGCACAACCCCGCCGACGTCCGGCGAGACGACCATCAGGTCCGGATATTCGTGTTTCCAGATATCACCGAGCAGCACCGGGGAGGCATAGATGTTGTCCATCGGCATGTCGAAGAAGCCCTGGATCTGATCGGCGTGGAGGTCGAGCGTGAGCACGCGGTCCGTACCGACGCTCGCAATCATGTTCGCGACGACTTTCGCCGTGATCGGCACGCGCGCCGAACGCGGCCGTCGATCCTGGCGCGCATAGCCCAGATACGGGATCACGGCGGTGATGTTCGCAGCCGAAGCACGACGCAGTGCGTCGATGAGTACGAGCATTTCGATCAGGTTGTCGTTCGTCGGCCGGCAGATCGACTGGAGTACGAAAACTTCGCGCGCGCGCACGTTTTCCTCGATCTCGACGTTGACTTCGCCGTCGCTGAAGCGCCCGACGGTGGCCTTGCCAAGCCGGATTTGCAGATGCGCGGCTACCGCGCTCGCAAGGGCCGGGTTCGCGTTGCCCGCAAACAACATCATCGGCGATTCGTTGAACATAATTTCCCTTGAGTCTGCCCGATAGTGCCGGTTTGGCTGGGGTGCCAGGATTCGAACCTGGGAATGCGGGGATCAAAACCCCGTGCCTTGCCGCTTGGCTACACCCCATCTGACCGGTTTTCGTGTCCGTAGTGGCGCCCTGCAACGTCACCTGGTGGCGGCGTCGAGCCGCGTCAGCAATGGTGATTCGTTGCGGCGCTCGGCGATGAACCAATGCCATGGCCGCGGTATCTCCGCCACCGCGCGCGCTGCTTGCGCGTACGAATCGAACGTTCCGAATACGCACGCGCCGGTGCCGGTCATCCGCGCCGGGCAATATTGCCCCAACCAGTCGAGTACCTCACCCACCTCCGGGTGCAGGCGACGGGTTACCCCTTCACAATCATTGGATAGCGGCGCAGATGCGAGGTCGTGGATTTTGATTGCTGGGGTATTCCGTGTCAAACCCGGATCGGTAAACACCGCCGCCGTCGCAACCGCGCAACCGGGATGGACCACGAGCACGGGACCGAGCGGGCCCTCGAGCGGGGTCAAACGTTCGCCCACGCCTTCGGCGAAGGCCGCGTGACCGTGGATGAATACCGGCACGTCGGCGCCGAGTTGCAGTCCGAGACGGGCGAGTTCGGGCACGTCGAGGCCGACACCCCAGAGTTCGTTCAGCGCGACCAGCGTCGTCGCGGCGTCGGAACTGCCACCGCCGAGGCCGCCGCCGGCCGGCAGCAGCTTGTCGACCTCGATATCGACCCCGGCGGCAACGGCGGCATGCGCCTGCAGCAAACGCGCGGCGCGGACCACGAGGTCGGCCTCCGCCGGCACCCCCGGCATGTCACTCGTACGCCGAATGATCCCGTCATCGGTGATCGTGAAACTGAGTTGATCGCAATAATCGAGAAACTGGAAATGCGTTTGTAGCAAATGATAGCCGTCCTTGCGGCGGCCAACGATGTGCAGAAACAGGTTTAGTTTGGCCGGTGCCGGCCACTTGCGACTCGTGATCGGTGGCGTATTCATGCCGGGTGCAGGGTCCAGTTCGCGACGACGATGCGCACTTTCATCTCGCCGTAATGCATAAACAGTTTTGCCGGCAGGTTAAAACCGGCGCTGGCGCTGCGTTTCAGGATACTCACCCGCCATCCGCCCTGTTCGAGATCGGTCAGCTGACCGGCTTCGTCGCGCCGGATATAGCCGGGTTCCGAGTCCGGCGCAACGAGACCGCGCATCCAGTATTCGGCACCGGACACGGGCAGGCTCCAGCCGAGATGCTCGCGCATCAGCGCTTCGGCGTCCGTGGCCACGAACGTCCGGCCGTCCGGCACCGAGAGTTCGACCCGACTGGCATCTCCGGCGAGCTCGTAAGTGCCGCGGCCAAGTGGCGCGATCAGGCGCACCTGGTAACCGTCCGCTCGCTGATCCCAGCGCAATTTCGCGCTCCACCCTTCATCGCCGCGCTGGATCGCTATGCGCCCGTCCACCTGCCAGTCGCGGATCGCTTCGAGCGCATCGACGGGCGGCGCGACCGGCGGCGGCGCCGGCCGCAGCGCGCCGCCGGCGCAGCCCGCGAGCGCGGAAATAACGGCGAGCACCGGCAACAGCTTCACGGGGTCAGCCGTTCGATGACATCGAGCAGGCGTTGATCGTCCGGTTTATCTTTCAGTGCGCTGTCCCACACGTCGCGTGCGGCAGCCTTGTCACCCATCACCCACAATACTTCGCCGAGGTGCGCCGCCACTTCCGGATCGTCGCGAATGCTGCGCGCACGGTTCAGATACGTAACGGCTTCGTCGAGGCGGCCGAGACGGTAGAGCACCCAGCCCATGCTGTCGAGGATGTAGAAATCGTCCGGGCTGATCGTGTAGGCGCGTTCGATGTAGCCGTAGGCTTCCTCGTAGCGATCGGTGTGATCGGCCAGTGTGTAACCGAGAGCGTTCAGGGCCTGGGCATTGTCCGGCTCGCGCTCGATGATCGTTTTCAGATCGGCTTCGAGTACATCGAGCCGGCCAATCTTCTCGGCGAGCATGGCACGGGTATAGAGCAACTCCATGTCGTAGGTGTCGGCAAGCGCCCGATCGTAAATCGCCATGGCGTCTTCGTAACGGTTGTGCCGCGTGAGAATTTCGCCCTCGGCGCGCACGATTTGCAGCTGCTGCGCCTCGTCTTCCGGGACCAGCGCGTTCAGTTGTGCCTGCGCGTCGGCGACCCGATCGAGCGAGGAGAAAATCAGCGCGACGCGCACCTGCGCCGGGAAGTAATTCGACCCCTCCTGGATCGCACGGTAGTGGTGCAGGGCGAGGTCGAAGTTTTCGCGCGACTCGGCGATCTGCGCGAGGTAGAAGTGCGCATCGCTGGCGCGAACTTCCAGCTTTAACAGGCGCGTGAAATTCGCTTCGGCCGCCTCGATGCGGTTCGCCTGCAGATTGAGCAGGCCGAGCGCATAAACCACGTCGCTGTTGTCCGGTGTCTGTTCCGCGACGAGGGCGAACTGCACGCGCGCTTCCTCGTAGCGGTTTGAATCCGCGAGCAGGCGCGCGTAGATCAACCGCAATGCGGTTTCTTCCGGCCGCCTCTCGATCGCGTTTTCGAGCCAGTTCAATGCTGCGCGTGACTTGTCGAATTTCTGCAGCAAGGCGATGTACGCCATCGCGATATTCGTATCCGCGTCGCCGGCTTCGATGATACGGCTCATCGCCGCTTCGCTGCGCGCCATGTCCTCGGCACGGATCGCGAGCAGCGCGTAGGCGACGAGCGCATCGGGATTGTCGTTCCGGTCGACGAGCAATTTTTCCATTACCTCGAGCGCGGTAAGCTTGTCTTCTTCACGACTGAGCAGGTTCGCGATCATTCGCAGCTGCCGGTTCGCACCGTCGGCGTCCGCGGTGAGCAGGGTTTTGAGTTCCCGGGTTGCCGCCTCGGCGTCGCCTTCGCGGATGTACATCGCGGCAAGAATCTGGCGCGCCTCGTTGTCCTGCGGTGCTTTTGCGACCCAAATTCGCGCGGCCTCGAGCGCGGCCTCGTCGCTGCGCGCGAACACCGCGATCCGGGTTGCGCGTTTCGCGATTTCGAGATCCTGGGACTGTTTCGCGGTCGCGACGTAGTTTTCCACCGCGACGTCCATCAGCCCGCGTTGTCCGGCGAACTCGGCGACGAGCAGGCGGAACATGGGGTCTGAATCACTGTCGAAACCGCCGCGGTCGCTTGCGGGCCGCTCGACCAGGTTGCCTTCGTTCAGGATCAGCCGTTCGGTGCCCGCTGCATTTGCCGGCGAGGCGGGTTTCGAGGTGGTCAATTTCCCGGCGCAACCGCCGAGCGCGACGATCCCGCCGAGCACGCACGCGGTCAATGCCGGCGCGCGCCGGGATTGCGGTCGACCGGCGGGCCGGGCCTCGAAGAGTCGGAGTTGGATTTCGCTCACGCTATTGGCTGTTGCGGCTCGTGCACAGATTATGTCTCTCCAGAGCGGCTCGGCGGGTTTAAACTTCAGACCACACGGTCGGCCGACCCCGGCCCGGGAACGTCATCGCGGTTCGCCGCGCGACCGTTCGGTTATTATACGTCAGGACTACCGGATCGTATTCGCTGCGGGTGGTGGCGGCGGTTCCGGCCCGGGCAATTTCCCGGCAGGTGAACCGTGCGGGCCCGGTGTAAACCGGGCTCATGCCGACACGCCCGCCGGCGCAACCGTGAAGCTTGCAGTCGATACAGTCAGACAAACCATGGCGATCAAAATCCTCGGAGTCAGCCACAAGACCGCGCCCATCGCGATTCGCGAACGGGTGGCCGTGGATCCGGAGCGCCTGCCCGATGCCCTGCACGGACTCGTTCGCGACGGCGGCGCGTCCGAAGCGCTGATCCTGTCGACCTGCAACCGCACCGAGGTGTACTGCAAGGTCGACGATCAGTCATTGCGACACCCGCTCGACTGGTTGGTTCGGTTCAATGGCGTCGATCCGCGCGACGTCGCCTCTCATGTGTATACGTATGACGAGGAAAATGCCGTGCGCCACGCACTGCGCGTTGCCTGCGGTCTCGACTCGATGGTCCTCGGCGAGCCGCAGATCCTCGGTCAGTTAAAACAGGCCTACCGGATCGCCGTCGGTCAGGGCACCGCCGGAAAACTGCTGAACCGCCTGTTCCAGCATTCGTTTTTCGTCGCGAAACAGGTACGGACCCGCACCGCGATCGGCGAGAATCCCGTGTCCGTTGCGTTCGCGGCGGTGAAACTCGCGCGGCAGATCCACGGCGATCTCAGCGACAAGACCGCGCTGCTGATCGGTGCGGGAGAAACGATCACGCTCGTAGCCCATCATCTGCAGACGCACCACATCAAGCAGCTGAAGGTCGCGAATCGCACGCTCGCCCGTTCGCAGGAACTCGCGGAGCGCACCGGTGGCAGCGCGATCGCGCTCGACGACCTGCCGGACCATCTCGCCGAAGCCGACATCATCGTCAGCTCCACGGCCGCGCGTCTGCCCCTGATCACCGAGGGTGCAATCCGCAACGCCTCGAAAGCGCGCCGTCAGGCGCCGATGTTCATCGTTGACCTGGCCGTCCCGCGCGATGTCGAACCCGGTGCCGCGGACGTCGAGAATGTCTACCTCTACTCGGTGGACGATTTGAATCATGTGATCAGCGAAAACTCGCGCCTGCGCGAAGCGGCAGCGAACGAAGCTGAAGAAATGATCAATATCCAGGCGCAATCGTATATGGACTGGCTGGCCGGCCAGGACAGCACGGAGACGATCGTCGCGATCCGCGCGCATGCGGAAATCGCGCGGCAGGAACTCGTGGGAAAAGCCCGCCGTCGGCTCGACGCCGGCGATGATCCCGCCGCCGTCGTCGACGCGTTCAGCAACGCGCTCGTGGCGCGCCTCATGCACGGGCCGACGGTCCGGATCCGCGAAGCGGCGCAGGACGGGCGCGACGATATCGTGCGGCTTGCCCGCGATCTGCTCACGAAGGATAAATAGACGCCGCGACCCGCGCCGCGGCGAAACCGCCCCTCGTCCCGTGTAGAATGCGCGCGCGTTCGTTCCACAGTGGTTGCGTGACATGAAAGACAGTCTCCTGACGAAACTCGATGGCATTGCCGAGCGGCGTGAGGAACTCGATGCGCTGCTCGCAACCCCCGGGATCATCAACGATCAGAACCGCTACCGGGCGCTGTCCCGGGAGCGCGCGGAAATCGATCCCATCGTCGAAAGCTTCGCGCGTTACCGCCAGCTCCTCGGCAACTATGCCCAGGCCGAAGAATTGCACGCTGAATCCGACGGCGAGATGCGCGAGCTGGCATTCGAGGAAATGCACGAGATAAAGACCGAACTCGCGAGCGCCGAAATCGAGCTCGAGCAACTGCTAATCCCGAAAGACCCGGCGGACGACGCGAATATCTTTCTCGAAATCCGGGCCGGAACCGGTGGCGACGAAGCCGGACTGTTCTGCGGCGATTTGCTGCGCATGTACCTGAAATACGCGGAACGACGCGGCTGGAAGGCCGAGATGATCAGCGAGAGCCAGAGTGAGGCCGGCGGTTACAAGGAAGTCATCGTAAAAATCGTCGGCCGCGGCGTGTATGCGAACCTCAAGTTCGAATCCGGCGCGCACCGGGTACAACGCGTACCGGAGACGGAATCGCAGGGACGGATCCATACCTCGGCGTGCACGGTAGCCGTCCTGCCCGAAGTCGATGAAATCGAAGAGATCGACATCGCGGCGAGCGATTTGCGGGTTGATACGTTCCGCGCCTCGGGTGCGGGCGGCCAGCACGTCAACAAGACGGATTCCGCGATCCGCCTGACGCATCTGCCCACCGGGGTCGTCGTCGAGTGCCAGGACGAACGTTCCCAGCACAAGAACCGGGCGCGCGCCATGAGCCTGCTGAAAGCGAAATTGCTCCAGGCCGAACGCGACAAAATCACCTCCGAACAGGCACAGAACCGCCGCAACCTCGTCGGCAGCGGCGATCGCTCGGAGCGCATCCGAACGTACAACTACCCGCAGGGGCGCGTGACGGACCACCGGATCAACCTGACCCTGTACAAGCTCGCGGAAATCACCGAAGGCGAACTCGGCCTCGTGATCGAACCGCTGATTCAGGAACACCAGGCCGATCTGATGGCTGAACTCGCGGCTTCCTGAGCCGTCGATGTGCGCTGCTGAAGGACGGCCCGACCTCGCCGCGCTGCTCGCCGCGGGACGCGCTGCGCTGCTGCCGGGCGATACCGCGCGGATCGATTGCGAAGTCCTGCTGGCCCATGCCATCGGAGCGGATCGCACGACGCTGTACCGGGAACCCGAACGACGGATCGGCGCCGCGCAGCAGGCCACGTTCGAGCGCTTGATCAGCGAACGCGCGCGCGGCAGACCGGTGGCGCAACTCGTCGGCCACGCGGAATTCTGGTCGCTCTCGTTCGAAGTCGATGAACACGTTCTGATCCCGCGGCCGGAAACAGAATTACTCGTGGAACTCGCGCTCGCGCGTGCGACCCCGGACGCCGTGATCGTCGACCTCGGTTGCGGCAGCGGGGCCATCGGCGTCGCGCTGGCACGCGAGCTGCCGGCGGCAACGATCGCCGCGACGGACTTCAGTGCCCCGGCGCTGGCCGTCGCCAGCCGCAACGCCCGGCGTCTGGGCGCGGACCGGGTGCGCTTCCTTCGCGCCGACTGGCTCGCGCCGTTTGGCCGTTCGTGCGTCGACATCCTCGTCAGCAATCCGCCGTACGTTGAGGCCGGTGATCCGCGACTCGTCGAATCCGACATCCGCTTCGAACCCCGCGCCGCGCTCGCCGCCGGGACGGACGGTCTCGCGGCGATTCGGCAGATCGTCGCAGCCGCGCGCGGCGTGCTGCGACCCGGCGGCTGGTTGTTACTGGAGCACGGTTATAATCAGGCGCGGGCAGTACATGAATTGTTTCGCCGCGCGCGATTCGGCGATATCACCACGAACGCCGATCTCGGCGGCAGGGACCGGATCACGAGCGGGAGACGCTGAGGACGATGCAGCAACAAATCACCGTGAACGTGCGGGCGCACGCCGTGGATCCGGCGCATGTATGCGCAACGCTCGACGCGGTGAACGGGATTGCGGGGTCGCAGGCGACAAGCGGCGCGTACATCGTGGATTACGATCCGCTCGTGCTCGATTGCGCCGGTGTAATCGCGCATCTGCGCGCGACCGGCGTCGAACCGGCCCCGGGGCTGCGCGAGCGCTTGCGCCTGAAGTTGCGCTGCTATCGCGATGCGATCCTGCGTGAAGAACAGATGAATGAAATTGGCTGGGACAGTTTCGTGCGCGAAATCTATGTCAGCCGCTACCGCCACCGACGCCACGGCCGTCGCGACGACCGCCCGCGCAACTGGCGGCATTACAGCGAGCGGACCCCGGGCTGAAACCGCGGATCGGATCCCGCGACAATCGGGCTCCGGATCCTGGTTTACACCCGTTCCCTGTCCCTCGATGCGAGCCGGACGGGGCGACGCAGGGCGACCCGGTCCCGCATAATCCGGCACTGCTATGCAAACGGAGAGTACCGACGGATGGACAGCGATACCCTGCTGCGTTACAGCCGCCAAATCCTGTTGCCACAGATCGACATCGAGGGCCAACAGCGCCTGCTCGACGGGAGTGCCGCCGTCGTCGGCTTGGGTGGACTTGGCTCGCCGGTGGCGATGTATCTTGCCGCGGCCGGGGTCGGCCGCCTCGTTCTGATCGACTTTGACGTCGTCGAAATATCCAACCTGCAGCGCCAGATCATCCACACGACCGCCGATTTACGGCGGCCGAAAGTCGAATCCGCGCGTGATCGGCTGACCGCCCTGAACCCCGGCACGAGGATTGATCTCGTCAACGAGAAACTCGACGATGCCGGGCTCGACGAGGTGATTTCGGGCGTGGATGTGGTGCTCGACGGGACGGACAATTTCACCACCCGGTTCGCGGTCAACCGCGCGTGCTACCGGCAGCGCAAACCCCTCGTATCGGGCGCCGCGATCCGCTTCGAGGGCCAGGTGAGCGTCTACCATCCGGGCCGCGAGGACAGTCCGTGCTACCAGTGCCTGTACCGCGATGTCGGGGAAGTCGCACAGACCTGCGCGGAAACCGGCGTCGTCGCGCCCCTGCTCGGGATCATCGGCAGCGTTCAGGCGCTCGAAGCGCTGAAGATTCTGGCCGGGGTCGGGACGGATTTAACCGGCCGCCTGTTGCTGCTCGACGCCCTGTCGATGGACTGGCAGCAAATGCGCTTCAAGCGCGACCCGCAGTGCGCCGTGTGCGGCACGGCGACCGCTTGATCAAACTCGTCTTGCCGCGCGACCTGCGCGACCGCATCGTCGCGGACGCCCGGCACACCCCGACGGTTGAAATTTGCGGGCTGCTCGCGGGCCGGGGTACGCGTTGCACGGCGGCTTATCCGGTTCGCAATATATCGCCGGAGCCGGCCACCGCGTTCTACATGGACCCGCAGGAGCAAATCGACGCGATGGGGATGATGCAGGCCAGCGGCGAAGAAATGCTCGGGATCTACCACTCCCATCCCCGCACCGACGCGTGGCCGTCCGCGCGCGACATCGCCGGGGCGGCCTATCCCGGGGTCGCCTACGTCATCATTTCCCTGAAGAGTGCAGCCGCGATCGAGGTCGCGGCTTTCGATTTCGCGAACGGCGACCTGACGCCGATGCCGCTCGAAATCGCCTGAGCAGCGGCGCGGTCGGGGATCAGGCAGTCAGTGCGAATTCGGCCGGGAACGCGGAATCGAGCGATTTCTCGAGGCAATCCGCGACGACGGGTTCGCACTGGCCGCAGCACGTCGACACTTCGAGACGTTCCTGCAGGCAATCGAACGAACAGGCGCCATCGCCGATGGCTTGCTTGATGTCGTTCTCGGTCACGTTTTTGCAAATACAGACGTACATGGGCGTTTTTCTGCGTTTGGGATGAGAATCGTAGTCGTAATGAGAAACATTAGCAACTAGAATCGCACCGCAGATTGACGCCGGAACGGACCTGGATCACATATTGGACTGGAGATAGTTCTGCAAACCGGTTTTTTCGATCAGTTCGAGTTGCGTTTCCAGCCAGTCGACATGCTCTTCTTCCGATTCGAGGATCGAGGCGAACAGGTCGCGCGAAACATAATCGCTGACACTTTCACAGTGCGCGATAGCCGCGCGCAGGTCCGGCAGCGCCTCGAGTTCGAGCGCGAGATCGGCGGCCAGGACTTCCGGCGTGTCTTCACCAATGCGCAAACGCCCGAGATCCTGCAGATTTGGCAGTCCTTCGAGGAACAGGATGCGCTCGATTAGCGCATCGGCATGTTTCATCTCGTCGACGGATTCGCCGTACTCGTACTCGTCGAGTTTTTTCAGGCCCCAGTTCTTGAACATCCTCGCGTGCAGAAAGTACTGGTTGATTGCGGTCAGTTCGTTCTTAAGAACCGTGTTCAGGTAGTCGATAACCTTTTTATCGCCTTGCATGATAAATCCTCTTGAATAGTGCAGGTGCGGCGGCGGGTACTGTCGGGCGTCGACTCCCGGCCGCAGCGCCTGCCGGCGCATCGGGTATTTGATGATGGCTTAATGTTATCACCTGGCGGCAGTGCTTTGCGTCGATACCATCGGGAGCGCAGGGCCGGTAGTATCATTTTTGAACTTAAAACAGACGGGTCCCCACTATGGATATCAGCACCATTATCGTATTCGTCATCATCCTCGCTCTCGGTCTGTACGGGGTGACGATTTATAACGGTCTCGTCGCGCTGAAACACAGCGTTTCCAAGGCCTGGTCGAATATCGACGTTCTGCTAAAGCAGCGCCATGAGGAGCTGCCAAAACTCGTCGAGGTCTGCAAACAGTACATGGGTTACGAGCAGGAAACGCTCGAACGCGTGATCTCGGCCCGCTCGGCCGTATTCGCCGCGCGCGAATCCGGCGACGTCGGGAAACTCGGCGCGGCTGAAACCCTGCTCAGACAGGGTCTGGGCAACCTGTTCGCGCTCGCCGAGAACTACCCGGATTTGAAGGCCAACGAGAATTTCCAGCACCTGCAACAGCGCATCACGTCGCTCGAAAACGCGATCGCCGACCGCCGCGAGTTCTACAACGAATCCGTGAACCTGAACAATGTCCGCGTGGAGCAGTTCCCGGATCTGATCGTTGCCCGCTGGTTTCGTTTCGGGCCACGCGACCTGCTGGAGTTCAGCGAGGAAGAACTCGCGGACGTCGATATGAAATCGCTGTTCAGCTGAACCCCGTTCGTCGCCACCCGCACGGAGCTTTCATGTGATAGCCGCCGCCTCGCTCGCGCATGCGATCGCCAGCGCCCCGGCCGGAAAATTCGGCCTGTTTGCCGGTATCGGTGCGTTGATCGCGCTCGCGCTGAGTTGGGGCGCATACCGCATGCTGATCCGCAAGCGCGTCCTGCAGGACACCCCGACCGCCCTGATCCGCTCCGCCTCCCAGGGTTACATCGAACTCCAGGGCCATGCGGAGCTGATCGATGGCCTGCCGATCCTTGCGCCGCTGTCGGCAAGGCGCTGCGTCTGGTTCGAATACCGGGTGGAAAAGAAAGAGCGCCGCGTCATGAGCGGCAACAACCGGCGCTCGGAGTGGCGGACGATCGACAATGGCACGTCCGACAGCCTGTTTTATCTCGTCGATTCGACCGGACGCTGCGCCGTCGATCCCGAAGGCGCGAAGGTCACTCCTTCCGCGCGTAATGTCTGGTACGGCAACAACCGCAACCCCGGACGCGTGGACACGAGCAGTGGCTGGCTGCATTTCACCGGTTTGACCCAGCTTGGCCGGGAGTTCCGCTTTACGGAGAAACGCATCGAACCCGGTGACCCGCTGTATGCGCTCGGCGATTTCACGACCCACGGCGGTGCCGGCGCGGATTTCGACCGCAACGCCGAGGTACGCGAGCTGCTGAGCGAATGGAAACGCAATCATGACAACCTGCTCGCGCGTTTCGATGCCGACAAGGACGGCAGTATCGATCTCGATGAGTGGGAAGCCGCGCGGTCGGCCGCGGAGCGCGAAGTCGACAGGCAGCGGGCCGATGTGAGCGTTGCGCCGCCGATCGATGTGCTGGGCCATGCGCGGGGGTCACGCAATCCGTTTATCATCGCGGCGAAAACCGAAGCCGAGATGCTGGCCCGCTTTCACTGGTCGGCCATCGGGCTCGGTATACTGGCGCTCGCCGCCACGGTGTTCCTGTTGTGGGCGCTGTCCGTGCGCTGATTTTCCCGCACCCGGCGGTGCACCCCGCGCTGCTGCTACACTGCGTTGCGCGGCCGTACGTCGTGCGACGTACGGCATCGATACCCGTGAATTTCACCCGACAGTTCAGGAATCCCGACAGAGATGAATGCGTCCGCTCTCGACCTCGCTATCGAACAACTCCCGACTTTCTCCACGATAAAACCCGAACGCATCGTCCCCGAACTCAGCGAGCTGCTTGAACGGAACCGCCGCGAGATCGCGGCGCTGACGCAGCTCGGGGAGTCGGTCACGTGGGAGAATTTCGTCGAGCCACTCGAGGAAATCGGTGATCGCCTGAACCGCTTTTTTTCCCCCATCGGACACCTGCATGGCGTCGCCGACAGTGACGAGTTGCGCACCGCGTACAACGAGGCGATTCCCCTGCTTTCCGCCTACGCGAGCGAAATGGCGCAGAACGACGGCTTGTTCGCCGCCTATAAACACCTGCGTGACAGCGCGAGCTACGCCACCTATTCGAGCGCGCAGCAGAAAGTGATTGAAAACGCCCTGCGCGATTTCCGCCTCGGCGGGATCGCGCTCGACGACGCAAAGCGGGAACGCTTTCGCGCGTTCAATCAGGAGCTCGCCCGCTTAGGCACCCGCTTCGGCGAAAACGTCCTCGACGCGACGCAATCATGGCGCAAGGATGTGTCCACCACGGACGTACTGGCCGGACTCCCGGACAGCGCACTCGCGCTGGCCCGGCAGGCAGCGGCGAAAGACGGCCGCGACGGTTATCGCCTGACGCTCGACTATCCGTCGTATATGCCCGTCATGACGTACTGCGACAACCGGGAGTTGCGCCGGGAGCTTTATGAAGCCTATGTAACGCGGGCTTCGGACCAGGGACCCGATGCCGGCCGTTACGACAACAGCGACAATATCGATCGGATCCTCGCGCTGCGCCACGAACTCGCGAACTGCCTCGGTTTCGGCAACTATGCCGAGTACTCGCTCGAAACGAAGATGGCGCCGTCGTTCCGTGAGGTGATCGGTTTTCTTGAACAACTTGCGGAAAAGTCGCGGCCGGCTGCGATGCGCGATTTCGCGGAACTGAAATCGTTTGCCGCGAGCGAGCTCGGTCTGGACGAGCTCGAAGCCTGGGACGTGGCCTACTGCTCGGAAAAGCTGCGCCAGCATTCGTTTGCGTTCTCGCAGGAAGAATTGCGGCCTTACTTTCCGGTCGAGCGGGTCGTACCCGGTCTGTTCGAAACCGTCCGCCGTCTGTTCGATGTTCAGGTGAGCGAACTCGATGGTGTCGACCGCTGGCACCCGGACGTGACGGTCTATCAGATCCGCGATGCGAGCGGCGATTTACGTGGCCTGTTCTACCTTGATCTCTACGCGCGCGAACAAAAGCGCGGCGGTGCGTGGATGGATGAGTGCATCATCCGGCGCGTTCGCGATCAGGTCGTACAGACACCGGTGGCGTATCTCACGTGCAACTTCAGCCCCCCGGTCGGTGGATCGAGTTCCCTGCTCACGCACGACGAAGTGCTGACCCTGTTTCATGAATTCGGCCACGGACTGCATCACATGCTGACCCGCGTGAACGAAGCGGCGGTTTCCGGAATTAACGGCGTGCCATGGGACGGCGTTGAATTGCCCAGCCAGTTTCTCGAAAACTGGTGTTGGGAACGCGAGGCGCTTCGTCTGATCGCCGGCCACGTGGAAACCGGCGACCCGATCCCGGACGAAATCATCGAGCGCATGCACGCGGCGAAAAATTTTCAGGCCGGCCTGCACATGGTGCGGCAGATCGAATTCGCCCTGTTCGATATGCGGGTGCACGCGGAATATCATCCGGGGATCTCGGTTCAGGACCTGCTCGATGATGTCCGTGCCCGGGTCGCGGTGATCATCCCGCCGGCCTGCAACCGGTTTCAGCACGGTTTTTCGCATATATTCGCGGGCGGCTACGCGGCCGGCTATTACAGTTACAAATGGGCCGAAGTACTGTCCGCCGACGCGTTTTCGCGCTTCGAGACCGACGGCGTATTCAATCGCGAAACCGGACTCGAGTTCCTCGAGTGCATTCTCGAACGCGGCGGCGCTGAAGACACGCTCGAATTATTCAAGCGTTTTCGCGGACGCGAACCGGATATAGAACCGTTGCTGCGCCACGCTGGACTCGTCACTTAATTCGGTTTACAACTGCGCCCCATGATCCGCCGCCCCCTTACCGCCGCCGTGCTGGCACTTGCATGGTGTGCCGCGGTCTCTGCCGCCGAGACCGCCTATGTCATCGACAAACTGCTCGTCGGCGTCCATGAAGACCGCGACCTGAACAGTGCCATCGTGAAAGTCCTGCCGACCGGAACGAAGCTCGATGTCATGCAGCGCGACGGCGAACTCGCGCAGGTCCGCGACGGCGACGGTACGAGTGGATGGGTGGACGCCGCCTACCTGATGGAGGAAGCGCCGGCCGAACTGCAGGTGCAAGCCCTCAGCGAAGAAATCGCCGAATTGAAACGGCGTCTCGCGGCAACCCCGACGAGCGAGGTCACGACGGCCGATCCGGGGCGCGACCAACTGACGCAGGAAAACACGGAACTGAAGGGCAAGCTCTCGGCCGCGAAACTGAAGGTCGGAAAACTCGAGACGCAGGTGAGTGCGCTCGAAGCGAAAGTCGCCGATCGCCCGCTGACCCCGGCCGACACGGTAATCGCCGACCTCGAACAGAAAAACCAGGCACTGGGGCGCGAACTCGAAGCGGCCCTGCAAACGGCGAAGCGTCTCGAAGCGCGGCTCGACGACAGCGCGGCACCGGTCATTCCGCTCGCGGTGGGGTCGGTCTCGCGATCGCTGTGGATCGCGGTGCTCATTGGCGTGCTGTTGGCGTTCGGAGCGGGCGTTTACACGATGGACTACCTGAATCGCCGCCGCCACGGCGGCTTCCGGATCTAGCGCTGTCGCGGCGACTTACCCGGGTGCGGGCCGTACCCGGCGCACGGGACCTTGAATTTGATCGCCGCGAGGCCTAGAATCGCGCCCCTCTTAGCGTCCCAGCGGTCCATTAAAGCCCATGAAATCCGACATCCATCCCGCCTACTCCGAACTGACCGTCACGTGTAGCTGCGGCAATACGTTCAAAACCCGCTCGACGCTCGCCGACAACGACCTGTTGCTCGACGTCTGTTCCGCGTGCCACCCGTTCTATACCGGTCAGCAAAAAATCGTCGATACGGCCGGCCGCATCGACAAATTCCGCCGCAAATACGGCTAGACGACAATCCTTCCCCGGGGCGCGCGGCACGACCGCGACCGTCCCCGTGCGGGCCGTGGAACTTCCTCCGCGGTCCGCGGTCTACTAATTACGTTCTTTGAGAACGCCCGCCGTCCCTCCCCAAGGCGGGAGTTGTGCTGGCATCCCCGGCCACACAACTGAAGTGGCCCCGGTTCCTTTAAATCCCCCTTATTACGTACCGGGGCCCTTTTTATTCCTCGTGCCCGCGGGCGAACCAGCCCGCGAGCCGTTTTAGCGCCTCTCCCACCCCGATCCGCTCCGTCGCGGAGAACAGCTGGACCTCCAGCCGCGCCGGGCTGCCGATCGCTTCCCGCACGACCTTCAGCGCCTTCGCGCGCTCGCGCTGATTCAGCTTGTCCATCTTGTTCAGCAGCAGTAACAGCGGCAGATCCGCGGCCTCACACCAGTGAACGATGTCGAGTTCTTCGGCTTTCAGCGGGTGTCGGCAATCGACGACGAGCACGAGTCCCTGGAGCGCCCGTCGCATTTCGAGGTAGCGCGGGATCTCGCTCGACCAGTGGGCGCGTTTCGATTTCGCGACCTTCGCGAATCCGAATCCCGGCAGGTCGACGAGGCGGCGTGAGGGGGCGAATTCGTACACCACGAAGCGTTGCGTGCGCCCGGGAGTCCGGCTTGTGCGGGCGAGCTTGCGACGCCCGCACAGCGCATTGATCGCGCTTGATTTACCGGCATTCGAGCGACCGGCGAATGCGATTTCCATCCCCGCATCCGGCGGTAGTTGATCGAGCGTATGCGCCTCTTTGACGAATTCGGCGCGACCGAGGTCGAGCGCCGCGGTCGGATCTTCCGGTGATAGCAGATTGTCGGCCATGCTTGATGTTGCGATTCTGTGCGCTACGGAGCCCGCATCATACGCCAGGCACGGGGACTGCGGCGCCACGACGATGGCCGGTACCGGCAAGCGGCCGGCCCCGACGAAGGCTGCTGATTCACACGCGCTACAGCGGTTTCATTCCGGCGGTGGAAAATCACGCTCGTCCGTAGAGAAATGAACGGCGGAGCCGTTATATAATGTCGCGATTCGACCTGTCTCCTGGAAATGATATGAAGTTTAAAGCTGCCTTGATCGCCGCGTTTGCCGCGTTGTGTCTGCCCGCATCGGGCGCATTGGCGAACGATATCGCGAAGAATCAATGTGCCGCGTGCCACGGGCCCGACGGCAACAGCGTCAATCCCGAATGGCCGAATCTCGCGGGTCAGCATGCCAAGTACGTTACCCAGCAGCTGCGCGCTTACAAGAGCGGTGAGCGCGTGAATTCGAATATGTCCGCGATGGTTACGAACCTGACGGACGACGATATGGTCGCAATCGGTGACTACTACAGCACACTGGCGCCAAAAATCGGTCAGATCGCGGCGGAGGACATCGCGGCCGGCGAAAAACTCTACCGCGGTGGCGACAAGGAAACCGGGGTTCCGGCATGCATGGCGTGCCACGGTCCGAACGGAGCCGGCAACCCGGCCGCGAACTATCCGGCCTTGCGCGGGCAACATGCAAAGTACACGACGATCCAGCTCACGGCATATCGCAGTGGTGAACGCAAAACCGGCGCCGATCGCCAGTCGATGATGCAGACAATCGCCGCGAAACTGTCAGATGAGGACATCGCAAACCTGGCGAAATACATCAACGCGCTTCACTAGCAGTCTGTCGGACTTAGGCCATCGTAGCGCGCATGGTGGGAGAGCGAGTGCAGGTTCGTCCGACTTTGAGGAGCATAGTGGTTCTATGTGACGAAAAATCGGGCGGATTTGCGCCGCTGTCCCATCAGCGCAGCAGATTGTCCCTAAGTCCGACGGACTGCTAGGGCTGCAACTGCGGGCGTATCGGCCACCGGTGGCGCCAGGCCGATCGCAAGGGAACCCACGTGCGTCCCGGGTGCCTAAGCGTTCGCGGTCACTGAAATATCGCTCGCTGCGAGTCGATCCCGCATTCCATCACGCCCAATAATCAGGAACCTTCAACCATGTCCAGATTCGCTCTCCTCGCCATGTTGTTCATTGTGCCGCTCGCCGCGCAGGCCGCGGACACTTTCAAGGATGGCGAACACTACGAGCGGATCACACCGGAAGTCGCGACCCAATCGGACGGCAAGATCGAGGTTGTCGAAGTGTTCTGGTACGGCTGTCACCATTGTTACTCTTTCGAACCGGCTATCAAAAAGTGGTTGAAATCGAAACCTGACCATGTCGAGTTCCGGCGTGTGCCGGGCGTCTTCGCGCGCAACTGGATCCCGCATGCTCGCGCGTATTACACCGCGGAAATACTTGGTGTTCTCGACGCGATTCATACACCACTGTTCGAAGCCATCCATGACGAAGGCAGAAGAATCGGCGACGAGGACTCGCTCGCGCGGTTCTTCGCCGAGCACGGTGTCGCCGAAGCGGATTTTCGCGAAGCCTATAACTCCTTCTCCGTCGACACGAAAACCCGCCAGGCGCTTGTCGCGTCGAAAGAATATGGCATCAGCGGGGTGCCGTCGGTCATTGTCAACGGGCGCTATCGCACGTCCGCCCGCCTCGCCGGGACGTACGAAAATCTGCTAAAGATTGTCGACGCACTCGTCGATAAGGAAAGTACGCAATAGTCCAACTCCGTCTCGCCCGCGAACGGCGCGTAGCCGGGGTTTAGCAGCGCCCGAAGCCCCGCGCACGAGCATTCGCGCCGGTTCCGTGGCCCTGGATAGCACGGTGGAATGACCGCACGCGAGACAATATGGCATCTGAACCGACAAACGGGTCATCGACGAAACGCCCGAAGCCCCTGAAAGCCTCGGAGACAATCTCCCGACTGCAACGCGGGATTCTGCGGCTGGCGCTGTCGTATCACGGGCAGAATCAGGAGCTCGACGCGCACCTGCATGAACTCGGCACGCTCTTGCGCAGTGGTACGAAAGACGCGCGCCTGCAGCGATTGATCGACGAAATTGTCGACATCATCGTGGCCCAGGATATGACGCAAAACGAACGCCAGAAGGGTGGCCGCACGCTTTGCGCCCTGCTGGAACGCATCGATGCGAAACTACCCGGAGCGTCGTCACTGCAGCCGATCATGGCCCGCATCGAGCTGCCGCTCGACGAACAAAGCTTCGATCACGCGCTCGACGAGGCCGCGGATACGATCGCTGCACTCGCGTACCCGGCCGCGGACGCCGGGGTCGACCGCGCGCTCGTGCAGCTGCTCGATAACATCGAGTTTCCGTCTGTCGCGGCTGACGATATCGAAGCGCTCAAGGCCCGACTCCGCAACTGCAAAGGAGACATCGAACTCGTACATTCGCTGGACGAGGCCGCGTCGATTATTTCACATCAGATCGCGCTCGGCGGTGATGCGACGCCAATCGCGGGAGCACGAGATCAACTGCTCCTGTTGATGAACCTGATCCCGTTTCCGTCGTCGCTGACGGCGAGGTCGAGTCAGACCCGTCGGACCATCGAACAGGCGGATACCGCGGCGGCCCTGTACGGCTGCATCCCTGAAATCGCCGATCTGACCGGGGCGATGCGCGTACAGCTGCAAAGCGAGATCGACGAACTCGGAGAGTTCCTGAAACTGACGCTGACCCGCCTGCGGGACTTCGAAACGCAAATTCGTCAGTCGGACCGGTTTCACGAGCAAAGTCTGCGCAACACGCTCGACCTCGAAAAGAAGATCGGCGAGCAATCCAGCGGTATTCGTTCGAATATCGATGACGAATCAAACATCGACGCGATCAAATCCGCCGTGATCTCGCACCTCGATTCCATCGACGAAAGCCTCGGTGAATTTGTCCAGGCGGAAGATCAGCGTCACAACCGGGCGCGCGAACGAATCAACGAAATGGTCTCGGCACTGAACGAACTCGAGTTCGAGGCGAAAGAACTGCGCGACAGCCTTGAAAAGCAGCATGAGCAAGTGCTGATCGACCCGTTAACCGGAATCCTGAATCGTTCCGGTTACGACGAAAACGTCAACAAGGAGTACGTACGCTGGCGCCGCTACGAAGGTAACCTCTCGCTTGCCGTGCTCGACCTCGACATGTTCAAGACCATCAATGATTCCTATGGTCACAGCGTTGGCGACAGGGTGCTTTCGAATGTCGCCCGGCAGCTCGAAGCGCAGATCCGAGAGTGCGACATTCTGTGCCGTTATGGTGGTGAAGAGTTCGTGCTGCTACTGCCGGAAACGAGCGTTGCGGATGCGTTCGTGATGCTCGAGAAATTGCGCGTGTATATCGCGGAATGCAAATTCCATTTTCAAGACCGGCCGGTGCCGGTGACGATGTCGTGCGGCATCGCCGGCTTTCACACCGACGACACGATCGGCGATGTGTTCGAACGCGCCGACCGCGCGATGTATCTTGCCAAGCGCGACGGCCGTAATCAGGTGCGCACGGAAAACGAACTGCAGGAAGCTTCCGCCTGATCGTCGGCGTTCGCTGACCCGATCCCGTTCTGCGCGGCCACTGCGGCCTGCCCCGTCACAGCGCCGGTTACCGGGCTCAACCCGCCTGCTGTTCCATGAACCGGTCGAGTTGCTGCACGGAATGAAAGTCCATGGACACATACTGCAGACCCAGCATCATCCGGTCATCGCCGGCGGAAACGCAGTATTTAACCCGGCAACATGCCTTGAACTCCGCGCTCGAATTGTTCTCGGGCAAGGCGATGGAGACATCGATCAGGCGGGCCGGGTCGGGGACTTCGTCAACGCCGCCCGGATGGATCAACAGCGCGTAACGCGAATCACACACCACCTGCACGGCATCCGCGGAAATATTGCGCAATCGAGCCCGGAACGTCAGGTATTCGGCGAGCCGTACCAGCGCGTTACTTTCGATCGGAATACGTTTCAGATCACGGCGCTCGACGCCGGCTCCATCGGTAAAATCAGGCTGCGGGTTCACGATTCTCGCTTTTTCTTGTCCTTCGCGTACGCAATACCGGCACGCGCATGTGACCCGATCGAGCAATTTCCGTACCACGCCGTCCGCAGGGACGCTACGACGCCGGACCGCAGTCCTGATTACATAACGTTTACAACAACTTAGCTTAGCAATATCGATCGGCGGCGGATTCGCCGTCGGTCCGGGCAGTGATTTGTGCGGGGCACAACGTGGCGGTCGCTGTCGTCTACAGGCGACGCAAGCACCCGGATTCGCGTGTGGCGCGGGGGGCCTAGGTCGTCAGACGACGGTAAATATCGGCCACTTTCAGCGGTAGCTTCTTGACCTCGTCGATAACGGCGTAATTCGCCACGCCATACATGTGCGGCAGGTAATCCTGCGCTTCCTTGTCGATCGTGATGCAAAAGCTGTGGATCCCGTCGCGGCGCAGCTCGAGCAAGGCGTGGCGCGTATCCTCGATGCCGTAGCGGCCCTTGTAGCCACCGTAGTCTTCCGGCCGGCCGTCCGACAGCGTGATCAGGATCTTTGTCCGCGCGTGCGTCAGGTTCAGCAGGTGTCCGAGATGCCGGATCGCGACGCCCATTCGCGTATAGCTCTTCGGCCGAATTCCGCTGATGCGTTCGCGCACGGTATCGGTGTAGGACTCGTCGAAACGTTTGACCCGGTAGATTTCGCAACGCTTGTTCGTCCGGCCGGAAAAGCCGTAAATCGCATAGCGATCGCCGAGTGTCTCGAGCGCCTCGCACAGCAGGATCAGTGATTCGCGTTCGGCGTCGTTGACCCAGCCGAGTGTCGACCCGCTCATGTCGACCATGAACATGACCGCAATGTTGCGATCGATGTTGCGATAACGCGTGTAGACGTATTCGCTCATCTCACGCCCGCTCGAAAAATCCGCGAACGCCTCGACGAGCGCATCGATATCGATATCGTCGCCCTGTGATTGCTTGCGCTGCAGGCGTGATTCGCCGAGCACCGCTTCAAATGTCTTTTTGATCGATTTCAGCAGGCCCTGGTATTTCTCCAGCGTTTCCTCGACGAAGCCTTTTTCTCCCGTCGGTACGTCAAACTCGTTCAGGGTACAGAAAGCTTCTCGGTAGCGCTGCCGCGTGTAGTCCCACTCGCGGTAGGTGATCGCATTCGCGAGGTCTTCGCTGCCGTCCGCGCCAAGCAGATGATCGCCGCCATCGGATTCGAGGTCGTCCGGGTACATCGACGGGTTGATACCTTCCATGTGTTCATCGGGTACCTCGCCGAAGTCCTGCATGATCGATCCGAGCAGCGCTTCGAGCTCCGGGGTCATTTCAACCGGGTTCCCGTCGTAGCGCAGTTCGAGATTCATATCGCCACCGGCCGCGGCCTCCCCGTCCTCGGCCAGGCTGAACTCGCCAAGCTCCTTCGGACTCTGCCCCGTCTCGGCGTCATCACCCTGCATGTTTTCCAGCTGCTGCTGCAGTTCGCCAAGCGCCTGCTTCATCGCGGCCTTTTCGCGCTCTATGCGCGCGAACAGGGCTTCACGAACCTGGTCGAGATGGACGTCGCCCTGGTAGCGCTTCAGTCGCGGTGGCGAGCGGTCGAGAAACTCCGGCACCAACTCGAGGCTATCGAGCGCAGAGGCGCCGGGTTCCGCGAGCTCCATGGCGTCGGCGGTCCAGCGCTCCCATTCCGATTTGTGTTCTTCGGTGACGAACGCAGACGCCGCAAGCTGCCGATGCAGCCCGGGCAACTCACGCTCGATGCACGCATCGAGACGGATGCACTCGAGCCGGTTGAAAACGTCGACGACCCGTTCGACATCCGGTGAGCGCACGAGGCGCTCCACGACCTGATAGCGCCACGTACCAAACCACGACTGCGCCCACAGGTGCACGGCGATCAATTTGTACAGCGAGAAGTTTTCTTCGAGCAGATCGTGAACGCCAATCGTCTCCGGCAGGAACAACTTTTCCGTATCCGTGAACGTTTCGTTATTCGTCGTGATCGTCAATTCACGACCACCGAGACCGGTGACGAAATGCTGCAGAAACTGGGCCACCTGATCGAATTCGCAGGTACTGTGGCGGCGCGAGTAGTTTTCGGCGAACCGCGGCAATTGCTCGAGGCTCTCGATACCCGCGCCGAGTCCGCGATTGTCGAATTCGTCCATCGCCTGCATCAGCCACGCTTCCACGCCGGCGCGGTCCATGCGATCGAACGCGAACGGTGCCCAGTTGATGAACTGGCCGGAGAGTTCCTCGTTCGATTCGCTGATGATGTCAGCCCAGTTGTAGATGAAGTCCTGGTCGGTGCGGTCGAGCGCAGCGAACTTCGCGACGAGCTCGGCCCCGCGGCCGTGCCGGGCAATCTGGCTACCGGTGGCTTTCTCGAGATCCTTCTGGACGCGGATCCGGTTGAAGAAACTCTGGCGGCTGTCGTCGGACATCGGGAATGTGCTTGAAATCAGCCGCGGGAACCCGACGTTGCGGGCACCGCGGCCGGGTGATCAGAATACGGAACGGCTGAGTTCGTGTACCGCTTTGAGCATGTCGACATCGTCGGTCAGCGCGAGCGCGACCGCGGTATCCGTCGCCAGAACGGGGTCGATGCCGTCGGCGATCAGTTTGCCCGCGTTCACGAGCAGGCGGGTACTCGCACCCTCGTCGAGGCCACCGCCTTTCAGATTACGTGTCATCGTGCCGAACTTCACGAGGTGGCGCGCAACGTCGGGGTCGATGCCCGGCGCTTCCTTCTCGATGATCATCTGCTCTTTCGCCTCGTCCGGATAATCGAACTCGAGCGCGACGAAGCGCTGACGCGTACTTTGTTTCAGGTCTTTCAGCACGCTCTGGTAACCGGGGTTGTAGGAAATCGCGAGACAGAATTCGTCCGGCACCTGCAACAACTCGCCGAGCTTGTCGATCGGCAGCAGACGGCGATCGTCACACAGCGGGTGGATCACGACCGAGGTGTCCTTGCGCGCTTCGACGATTTCATCGAGATAGCAGATGCAGCCATTGCGCGCGGCACGCGTGAGCGGGCCGTCAACCCACACCGTCTCACCACCTTTCACGAGGTAACGGCCGACGAGATCCGAGGCCGTCAGATCGTCGTGGCAGGCCACCGTGATCATCGGACGCTGCAGGTACCAGCTCATGTATTCGACGAAACGGGTTTTGCCGCAACCGGTCGGGCCCTTCAGCAGCACCGGCAACTGGTTGCGGTAGGCGCTCGCGAAGACTTCGACTTCCTGACCGACCGGCTCGTAATACGGTTCTTCGGTAACGAGGTTTTCTTCCGTTCTAATTGCTTGAATAGCCATGAATCTTTACGTCTCTCGGTTACGTCGGCTGGGCCCGCCCTGGCACGCGTGGCGGTGGCGGCACCGCAGCATTGTGCCCGAAGTTCGTCCATTGCGCACAACACCGGGTCTGGGCCCGTCTGAATTGGATGTACAACAATTCCGGGCCGTAGTAATCTTTCTGGCCATTTCGCGTAACAGACAGTCGCCGCCAGGGCGTTGTTTGCAGGAGGATTTCAATGGAAGTAGGTGCATTTTATCTGCCGTCTCTCGGCCGCAAAGCGGACATCGAGGCGGGCATGGCCGGGAAACGCACGGATTTGTATCAGCAAATGCTTGCGGAACTCACCGAACAGCTCCAGTTCATGGACGATTTCGGTTACTACGGTTGCGGCACTACGGAACATCACTTCCACATCGAAGGCGAAGAGGTTTCGACGAACCCGGTCATGTTGAACGTGTACTTCGGTTCGCGGACGAAAAACCTCAAGTTCGGCCAACTCGGTAACGTGCTGCCGTGCGCGAACCCGATCAACCGCGCCGAGGACATCGCGATGATGTCGCAGATGCTCGAAGGCCGCGCATTCGCGGGCTTTGCGCGCGGTTACCAGCCGCGTTGGGTGAACACCCTCGGCCAGAACGTCGGTCTCGGCGATCCCGGTGTCGGTGAGGAATATGAAGAGCTGAAGCGCTCGCTGTTCGAAGAACATTTCGAAATCATCATGAAAGCCTGGACGAACGACACGTTCAGTTTCCAGGGCAAACACTGGCAGATCCCGCCACGCGAGGACATCCAGTGGCCGGCCGCGGAAGTGTCACACAAGTACGGTCAGGGCGTACGCAAGGACGGTACGATCGAGGAAATCGGCATCGCGCCGGGCCTCTACAACAACAAAATGCTCGACCTGTTCATGCCGTTCGCGACATCCGAACGCTCAATTGCGTGGGGCATGGAACGTGGCATCGTGCCGGTCACGATCATGACCCACCCGGAAGTGATCAAGAGCCATTTCCGCGCCGGACAGGAAGCCGCCGCCGCTGCCGGACGCAACCTGAAATGGGGCGAAGGCATGGCGCTGACCCGCGAAATCATCGTCGCGGACACGGACGAGGAAGCGGAACGTCTCGCGCGCGAGGCCGGTGCGTTCATCTGGTGTAACTTCTTCGTACCGTTCGGCTTCAATGCCGCGATCGCCGGCCCCGGCGAAGGCCCGTGGGATCCGCCGGCAACGTTTGAAGCCCTGTCGGAATCCGGGCTCGTGATCTACGGCTCGCCGAGCACGGTCAATCGCAAGATTGAAAAACTGCTCGCGGATCTGCCGGTCGACTACCTGTGGATGTTCATCTACAACCATATGCCGCACAAGGCGTTGATGCGCAGCATCGAACTGCTCACGAACGAGGTGTGGCCGAACTTCACGGATAAAATCAAACCGGCCGGCGATAAAAAAGCCGCGTCCGCCGGCTGAGCAAAGCCGCATCGTGAAAAGCCCGCTGTAACAGCGGGCTTTTTTTTGTCCGCAATAATGTCGCGAGAGAGTCATCGTTGTCGCGGGACCGACTGACGCGGGGCACGACACACCGCGGGCGCGGTGACGCCGCTGAAAACCGCGCCGTATAATGACGGCCCGGGCACGTCCACAGCGGACAGGCCGGGAACGAACAGCCCCCGGCACAGTCCGAATTACCGGACCCACAGTGCGCGGGAGCGCACGTGAAACGAGGAGTCCATCGATGGCTCACCACAGCGTTCTGCTCGTCGAAGACCATCGCGATATTGCCGAAATGGTTGGCGAGTATCTCGAGTCGAAAGCGTATGTCATCGACTACGCGGTCGACGGTATTTCGGGGTTGAGGCTTGGCGCGACCAATAACTACGACGCCATCGTCCTCGACGTCATGCTCCCCGGGGTCGACGGTCTCGACGTGTGCCGCCGCCTGCGCACGGAATCGATGAGCAACGTCCCGGTTCTCATGCTTACGGCACGCGACACGCTGGCCGACAAGCTCGCGGGTTTCGACCACGGCGCGGACGATTATCTGATCAAGCCGTTCGATCTCGAGGAACTCGAAGCCCGAATCGCGGCCCTGATCCGGCGCGACAAGCGCGCGGTTTCGCTTGGCTCAATCGAACTGGACGGGGTGAAAGTCGATGCCGATACCCGCCGGGTCACGCGCGACGGACACGAGATCATACTGACTCCGATCGGCCTGAAAATACTCCAGTTGCTCATGCGCGCTTCGCCGCGCGTGGTTTCACGCAGCGAAGTGGAACGTGAAATCTGGGGCGACCTCCCGCCGGACAGCGACGCACTGCGCAGCCATGTCTATACGCTGCGCAAGGCCGTGGACAAACCGTTTGCCGCAACCCTGATCCACACGGTCCACGGTGCCGGGTTCCGCTTCGGCCATGAACAGTGAGTTTTCGCGACGTCTGAACCGGCGCCTGCTGCGCGCGTTTCTCGTTCAGATCGGTTTAATCAGCGCGACCGCCGTGGTCGGCGTCTATCTTGCCGAGTTCGCGATCCGCGAGCTGCTGATCGTCTCGGCGCTCGAACGCGAAGCGGATTATTTCTGGTCGCGCCAGAATATCGACCCCGATACGAAAGCCCCGAATACGCACGCCCTGATCGGTTATGTGTTCGATATCGCGCGTCCGGACGCGTATCCCGAAGAGTTCCAGGGTCTGACTACCGGGCTGCACGACCTCGAAACACCGGTCGGACAGTCCGTCGTGTACGTCAGTGAAACCGACGGTCGCCGGCTGTTCCTCGTATTCGATGCCGACAACGTACGCCAGCTCGCGACGTATTTCGGACTCGTGCCGCTCGCGCTCCTGCTCGTGGTTTTGTATTCGAGCGCGTGGCTCGCCTATCGCATCGCGGGGCGGGCGGTTTCACCCTTGATCAAACTTGCCCGCGACGTACGCGAACTCGACCTCGAATCACCCGCGGGCCTGACGCTCGGCAATCAGGACGAACTGCAGGGCGCGGATGAAGAGGTGCTGGTTTTATCGCATGCGCTCGTGCAACTCGTCGAGCGGGTCAACAAGTTTGTCGAGCGCGAACGGATCCTCACGCGCGAAACGAGTCACGAATTACGCAGCCCGCTCACGGTAATCCGCATCGCAAGCGATATGCTCGACAAACGCGAAGACCTGAACGAGCAGAACCGCGCGACGGTCGACAAGATCCGGCGGGCCGCGAAGGACATGGAAGAGTTGATCGAAGCATTCCTCATGCTGGCGCGCGAAGATACCTCGAGCATGCTCACCGAAGCCGTCGATATCAACAGCATCGTCCGCGCGGAATTCGCACGCGCGGAACTCGTCTACGCCAGCAAGGGGCTCGATCTCGGCTACTCCGAGACCCGCCAGCTGACGATGACGTGCTCACCGAAAGTACTCGCCATCGTCATCGGCAACCTGTTGCGCAACGCATGCGCCTACACCGACGAAGGTTATGTGCGCGTCGTCGTCGATGCGACGGGCGTACGAATTTCCGACAGTGGGGTCGGCATCAGTGACGACGAATTGAAAGCCGTGTTCTCGCCGTACTATCGCGCGCCGAACGCACGCGAGAGCGGCCACGGGATCGGGCTGAGTCTCGTCAAGCGGATGACCGACCGCTTCGGCTGGCCGATCGATATCACGAGCCATCCCGGTCGCGGCACCGTCGTTGTCGTGCGTTTTCCGGACGCGCAGGCGAGCGCACCGCGAGCAGTGCCGGCGCTGAAAAGCAGCGCCGGCTAGCCCTCGGCCGGCAACACTCGCAAGCGCTACAGACGCGGAAACGGATGCGCTCCCCGGCCAGGATTGGTAGCCTATGATGAAACGGTCGCAGAGCCGTGGCGAGCGCCCGCGGTCTCCGCCAAGGGGATCGAACGGCGAGCAACAACACCAAGCCCTCCAGGGGAGTACCTGATATGGCGACATCTCTTACGGTCGAGGATCTCCTCGACGCCTACCGCACGATGAAAACAATCCGTGAATTCGAGGAACGCGTGCACGTGGAATTCGCCAAGGGCGGCATTCCCGGGTTCGTCCACCTGTACGCGGGCGAAGAAGCCTCCGCAACCGGGGTGTGTATGAACCTGCGCAGCGACGATTACATCGCGAGCAACCATCGCGGGCACGGCCACTGTATCGCCAAGGGCGTACAGGTCGACGGGATGATGGCGGAAATCTACGGCAAGCGAACCGGCACGTGCCACGGCAAGGGCGGTTCGATGCACATCGCCGATCTCGAGGCCGGCATGATGGGGGCGAACGGGATCGTCGGCGGCGGCCCGCCGCTGGTGTGCGGTGCGGCACTCGCGGCCAAGATGAAAGGCAAAGGCGGGGTCGCGCTCGCATTTTTCGGCGATGGGGCCTCGAACCAGGGGACGACGTTCGAAGCGCTGAATCTTGCCACGGTGTGGAAACTGCCGTGCGTGTTCGTGGCTGAGAACAACGGCTATGCGGAAGCGACGGCGGCCTCGTTCTCGGTCTCGTGCAAGGATATTTCCACGCGCGCGGCAGGCTTCGGCATGCCCGGGGTCACGGTTGACGGACACGATTTCTTCGCCGTGCATGCGGCGACCGCCGAAGCGGTGGAACGCGCGCGCAATGGCGGCGGCCCGACCCTGATCGAATGCAAGCTCGACCGCTTCTTCGGCCATTTCGAAGGCGACAATCAGAACTACCGCGCGCCGAACGAAATCAAGGACGTGCGCGAAAACAAGGACTGTATCAAACGCTTCGCGAAGACCCTGAAATCTGATTACTCCGTTACCGACACCGATCTGCTGGCGATCGATGAAGAGGTCCAGGCGGTCATCGACGATGCGGTCGCGAAAGCCGTTGCCGCTCCCGAACCGGGCGCGGCCGATCTGCTGTCTGACGTCTACATCAGGTATTGAACGCACGCTCGACGAAAACCGGCCACACGACGCCCACGACGCGATCCGAAGCACGCGCGGCGCTATAACAAACACTCGGGGGAGACACATCCATGGCACGCAAGATTCTCTACCAGACAGCAATCAACGAAGCGCTCGATCAGGAAATGGCCCGCGATGAAACCGTAATCGTCATGGGTGAAGATGTTGTCGGCGGCACCGGCGCCGGCGGTGAAATGGACGCCTGGGGCGGCGTGCTCGGGGTCACGAAAGGCCTCTATGGCAAGTATGGCGATCGCATCATGGATTCACCGATCAGCGAATCCGCGCTCGTCGGAGCCGCGGTCGGTGCGGCGGCTACGGGTATGCGCCCCGTGTGTGAACTCATGTTCATCGATTTTCTCGGCGTCTGTTTCGATCAGATTTATAACCAGGCGGCGAAATTTCGTTACATGTTCGGCGGCAAGGCGGTGACGCCGGTCGTGATCCGCACGATGTACGGGGCCGGTTTTCGCGCCGCAGCGCAGCATTCGCAGTGTCTGTACAACCTGTTCACGCACGTACCCGGACTCAAGGTCGTCATGCCGTCAACGCCGTACGATGCGAAAGGTCTGCTAATCCAGGCGATCCGCGACGACGACCCCGTGATCTTCTGCGAGCACAAGGCACTGTATGCGATGGAGGGCGACGTCCCCGAGGAGTCCTATACGATTCCGTTTGGCGAAGCGAACATCGTGCGCGAAGGCGGCGATGTCACCATCGTCGCGCTCGGCCGCATGGTGCACCAGGCGCTCGCAGCGGCAAAGACACTCGCGAAGGACGGCATCAGTTGCGAAATCGTCGACCCGCGCACCACCTCACCACTCGACGAGGATACGATCCTCGAAAGCGTCGAGAACACCGGCCGCCTCGTCGTCGTCGACGAGTCGAATCCGCGCTGTTCGATGGCAACCGACATCGCGGCGCTCGTCGCCCAGAAAGGCTTTGGCGATCTGCGAGCGCCGATCGAACTCGTCACGGCGCCGCATACGCCGGTACCGTTCAGCGGCGCGCTCGAAGACCTGTACATCCCGAGCGCCGAAAAAATTGGCGACGCGGTGCGCAAGGTGGCTGGCTACGGCAGCTGAGCTGCCGGCCGCGCAACGACATTCCCCGCACGACGAAAACCGGACCAGACTATATGAGCGACGCGAAGATTATCCCGATCACGATGCCGAAATGGGGCCTGTCCATGGTCGAAGGCAAGGTTATCGAATGGCTCGTCGAAGAAAACGCGACGATCGCGGTCGGTGATGAAATCATCGATATCGAAACGGAAAAAATAGCGAACACGTTCGAAGCGCTCGACGGTGGCGTGCTGAAACGCAAGGTCGCGGCAGCCGATGAAACGCTGCCGATCGGTGCCCTGCTCGGCGTTCTCGCCGACGCCGACACCCCGGATACCGAAGTGGATGCGTTCATTGCGGAATTTCAGGCGAACTACGTGCCGCCGGAAATTGACGACGAGGAAGACGCGGGCCCGGGTTATGAACGCGTTGAAGTCGATGGTTACGACCTGCGCTACCTGCGCCTCGGCGACGGCGCCGACGCCGTGATCCTGATCCACGGCTTCGGCGGCGACCTCGACGGCTGGCTGCTCACCCAGCAACCGCTGTCCGCCACGGCCAGCGTTTACGCGCTCGATCTCCCGGGCCACGGGCAATCGACGAAAGCGCTACGCGACGGCTCCGTGTCCGCGCTGGCCGAGGTCGTCGCGAAATTCATGGACGCGCTCGGCATCGCGCGCGCGCATCTCGTCGGCCATTCTCTCGGCGGTGCAATCGCGCTGCAAATGGCGATCTCGCACGCCGAGAAGGTCAGCGCGCTGTCATTGATCGCGAGCGCCGGTCTCGGCCGTGAAATCAACGGCGCTTACCTCAACGGCTTCGTCGCCGCCGAATCGCGTCGCGAGATCAAACCGCTGCTGCAACAACTCGTCGCCGATCCGGCGTTGATCAACCGCACGCTCATCGATGACATCCTCAAGTTCAAACGTCTCGATGGGGTCACCGCGGCGCTCGGCACGGTGGCGCAGGCATTCGTCGATGGCGATACGCAGAAAATCGATCTCAGAGATGCGCTGGGCGGCCTGAACATCCCCGCGCGCGTGATCTGGGGATCGGTCGATAAAATCATTCCGGCAGCGCACGCCGACGGCTTGCCGGACAATGTCGAAGTTCACATACTCGACGGGTACGGACATCTCGTCCAGCTCGAAGCGGCGAGCGAAGTCAACAAGCTGCTACAGGGCTGAACGACAACAGAGGTGTGACGATGACAATGATCCCCGGCACGGAAACGCTCGGCCGGCTCGTCGAAGCAAACCGGGTGCACCGCAGCGTCTACACGGATCCGGCGATTTTCGAACTCGAAATGGAGCGGATCTGGGGTCAGGCCTGGATTTACGTCGGCCACGATTCGCAGGTGCCCGAACCGGGCGACTACATCACGACGGAACTCGGTCTCGACCCGGTAATCATGGTCCGCGGCGACGACAACAAGGTGCGCGTGCTCGTGAACCGCTGCGCGCACAAGGGCGCGAAAGTCGCGGCACGCTGCGCCGGCAACGCGGACTCGTTTCGCTGCCCCTACCACGGCTGGACGTACCGTCGCGATGGCGGTTTGCGTGGCTTGCCGGCCCGCGAAGGTTATGCGAACACCGGGCTCGAAGCAGGCGATCCGCGTTTCGGCCTGCCGCAGCTGGCGCAGGTCGATGACATTCGCGGCTTCGTGTTTGCGACGAAATCGGCGAGCGCGCCGGATCTGCGCACGTTCCTCGGCGAAGCGGCGCTGACGCTCGAGAATATCGCCGACCGCGCCCCGGCCGGACGGGTGGAATGCGCGGGCGGCCGGCTGCGCTACAGGCATCCGAGCAACTGGAAAATGTTCGTCGAAAACCTGAACGACGCGATGCACCCGATGATCGCGCACGGCTCCGTCGGCATCGCGGCGCGCAAGTATCTGCAGGCGCAGCCGGAGGGAACGGAGTACCCGGGCGAAGCCGAGATCATTTTTCCGTTCGGCAGCAGTTACGAATTCTTCGACAAAATGGGTGTTACCGCGCTGCCGAACGGCCACGGCTACATGGGCGGCACGATGAGCATCCATACGGACTATTCCGACATTCCGGGCTACTGGGACGCGATGGTCGATGCGTACGGCGAAGCGCGCGCGAAGAAAATTCTCTCGTCGAACCGGCACAACACGATTTTCTACCCGTCTTTCACCGCGAAAGACGCCGTGCAGGCCGTGCGCGTAGTGCGTCCGCGCGCGGTCGATGAGACCGTGATCGAGACCTACCATTTCCGCCTCGTCGGTGCACCGGAGGAAATGTTCGAACGCACGATACTCTACTCGCGGCTGATCAATTCATCGTCCGGCATGGTCGGCCCGGATGACCTCGATTGCTACAACCGGATGCAGCAGGGTTTGCGGTCTGATGCCTCGGAGTGGGTGGATATGCGCCGTTACATCAACGACGACAACGTCGCCGACGGCAAACGTACCGGCATGGGCACGAGCGATCTGACGTTTCGCAACCAGTACGCAGCGTGGCTCGAGTTCATGACGGGCGTAAGCCCGGCATGAGTACGCCGTCGCCGGAGGCGGTGGAGCGCCTGCTGTACGACGAGGCGGACTGCCTCGATCGCGGCGATCTCGATGCCTGGCTAGAACTGTACACGGCGGATGCGACGTACTGGATGCCGGTCGATCCCGGACAAACGGATCCGAAACGGCACATTTCCCTGTTCTACGACACGCGCCTGTTAATGGAAATCCGGCGCAACAATTTCGGTCATCCGTTTGCGGCCTCGATGGAGTATCCGCTGCGCTGCTCGCACATCATCGGCAACATCCGGATCACGGAAGGATCCGATGCGCACACCTGCACGGTCACGTCGAACTTCCAGGCGGTCGTGTATTACAAGACACAAACCGTCTATGCCGGCCGCTACACGCACGAACTCGTGAGCGACGGCGGGCGCTGGCAGATTCGTCACAAGCGCGTCGACCTGATCAATTGCGACGCGGAACACGGCAACCTGATCATCTACCTGTAGCGCCGCGCGCGTCGCAGCGGGCTAGCTTCCGGGGGAGCAACGCATGAAGCTTTATCGTGACTTCGAATCCCAGGAAGCGATCGACGCACAGTACGACGTCGAGCAGAGCGTGCCGGATTTCATGATCTATGCCGAGCAGTTCGTCGCGGCAAGCGCGCAGGCGCGCGACACCCTGCCGTGCCATCTCGGTGTGCGTTTCGGACCCACGCTGGACGAAACGCTCGATATTTTTCCGGCCGCCGATCGCAACGCACCGATCCTCGTGTTCATCCATGGCGGTTACTGGCGGCTGCTCACGAGCAGCGAATTCGATTTCGTCGCGACCGGCCCGGTACAGCGCGACATTACCGTGGTCGTGACGAATTATTCGCTGTGTCCGAAAGTCACGATCAGCGAAATCACCCGCCAGTCCCGCGCCGCGCTCGCGTGGTTGGCCAACACGGAACTCGAGTTCAACGGTGATCGCGGGCGGATTTACGTCTCCGGACATTCCGCCGGCGGCCAGCAGACCGCGAGGTTACTCGCAACGGACTGGGCCGGTGACTACGGACTGCCCGCGGACATCATCAAGGGCGGCATCGCGATCAGCGGCTTGTTCGACCTGCGACCGCTGCGCTACAGCTTCGTACAGCCGAAGCTGTTGCTCACGCACGACGTCATCGAGCGCGAGAGCCCGCAATTCCACATCCCCGAATCGGCGCCGCCGCTGCTCGTCAGCGTCGGTGGCGATGAACCCGGGGAATTTCGCCGGCAGTCGCACGATTTCCACGCCGCGTGGACGGCGGCCGGACTCGACGGCGGGTACTGGGAGCAGGCGGGGAAAAATCACTTCACCGCGATCGAGGGATTCCTCGACCCCGCGAGCGAGTTGTGTGAACGGCTGAGCACGTTCATACGCAGTTAGCGCCCACTACTGACGTTCGCTAGAGCAGTCCGCGCAGGGTTGCCATACACTGCGCGTAGTAACCACGACCGAACAGGTTCAGGTGGTTCAATTCATGGTAGAGGCGGTACACCGCGATCCGCCGCGCGCTGTCGGGCGCGAGCGGCCAGACTTCATCGTAAGCGGCAAAACACGTCGCATCGAAGCCGCCGAACAGCTGCATCATGCCGAGTTCCGCTTCGCGGCGGCCGTAGTAGCTTGCCGGGTCGAAAATTACCGGCGCACCGTCGGCATCCGCGGCCGCGTTGCCGGCCCACAGATCGCCATGCAGCAACACGCACGGTTCCGCGGGTTCGCCAATGATCGCGGTCAGACGATCGGCGAGTTCATAGCCGAGTGCGAGCAACGGGTCGCCCGCGTTGCCGGCCGCGGCGAACCGTTCGAGCTGCCACAGCAAGCGTCGATCACGCCAGAACGCAACCCAGTCCGCCGCGGTTGCGTTCGGTTGCGGCGTCGTGCCGAGATAATTATCGCATTCGAAACCCGGCGGCTGACCCGCGGTAGCCGCGTGCAGCGCCGCGAGTTCACGCCCGATCCGCACCTGCCAGCTCGAATCCGGCGCGCGCGGCGCGAACGGTTCGAGGACGAGAAAGTCGTCACTGACGGCGACCGGCGCGGGCACCCGGATCGCCGCCGCCGCGCGCAGGCGTTCGAGCGCGCGCGACTCGGCGACAAACATACCGGGACAGTTTGCCGCGGGCGGCCGGGTCTTGACGAAATACCGCCGGCCATCGGCGAGCGTGATCAGCGCGGACGCGCAAATCGAACCGCCGCCAACCGCTGTGCGCTGAACGATATCGCTGTGAAATCCGCTTGCCGCGGCAATCGAACCGGCGAGTTCGCGATCGTCGATCACGGAGATCCGCGCGCAAGCAGTTCGCGGCAGCGATGCAGCAGTGCGGGACAGGCCTGCTCGATCAAATCAATGACGTGATCGAAACCGGCGGCGCCACCGTAGTACGGATCGGGAACGGGGGGCGCGGTGTCATGCGCGACGACGCCGGGCAGGAAGCGCCCGAGCAGCTCGATGTGCTCAGTGCGATCCGGCGCGCGCCGGAGCAGGTCGCGATAATTATCGTGATCCATCGCAATGATCAGATCGAAACGCGCATAGTCGTCGGGCACGACGGCGCGGGCGATCGAGTCGAGCGTGTAATCACGCCGTGCCGCCGCGTCGCGCATGCGCGGATCGGCCGGCTCACCCGCATGGCTGGCGATGGTTCCGGCGGAATCGATGTGAATGCGATCGCCGAGTCCCGCGTCCTCGACATGGCGACGGAACACGCCCTCGCCGGTGGGCGAACGGCAGATGTTGCCCATGCAGACGAACAGCACTGCGATCGCGTGTGAGCGGGTCGCCATATCGCGCGTTTCTCCTCGGTTACGGCAAGTGCACACGGTGGTTTCTTGAATATTCCGGTCGCGCCGCGTGGGTCCGAAGCGCGCGCAACGACGGCGCGACGCACGCCGTGCGCCGGCCGGGCGCAAGCTTCGCGATGCCCGGTAGCGCGCGTTTCCGGCGCCCGGGGCCGAACGATGACTTGCGCCGCGCTTCGATGAGCTAAACTCGTATACCCGAACGGCGATCGGAACTGCCGGATTACGGGGAGGATATGATGTCGCACCGCGCGCGGCAATTTCAGGAGTGCCGATGACATTGAAACTGCCGATCTCCGTCGTGCTCGTGCTCGTGCTCGCGAGCGGCTACACGTACGCCTGCGACGTCGATGCCGATTGCGGTGCTGGCGGGACGTGTATCAAACGTGAGAAGCGCGCACGTGGCGTGTGTTATGGCGGTAATCCCGCGGCCCCGCCCGAGGCGACGGCGCCGCCCGTCAACATGATCGATCCGCTGTCGGACCCGACGAATCGGCCCGCCGACGCCTGCATCGTGACGGAAGAGTGCCCGGCCGGAATGGAGTGCGTCATCCTCGGGGTCTGGGGCCGCTGCACCGTCCTGTGAAAACGATCCCGCAGTGGCACAACACCGGCAAGGCGCGTCCCGCGTTCGCACAGGCGCCGGGACCCGGCCAGGAATCCGTGTGGGATTACCCGCGGCCGCCGGTGGTCGCTGCCGACGAGCGCCGCGTCCGCGTCACGTTCGACGGTCGTCAGATTGCCGCCTCGTCGCGCGCGTTGCGGGTCCTCGAAACCGCGAGCCCACCCACGTTCTACCTGCCCGAAGACGACATCGATATGTCACTGCTCGCGCTCGCGCCCGGGGCGTCGTGGTGTGAATGGAAAGGCGATGCGCGCTATTGGCGACTCCGGCTCGAGGGCGCGCCGTCGAGTCCGGTGGCATGGGATTATCCGGCGCCGAACGCGGCGTTCGCGGCGATCGCGCGCCACGTTGCGTTCTACCCCGGCGCGGTCGTGTGCACGGTCGCCGGCGAACGGGTGCGGCCGCAACCCGGTGGCTTCTACGGTGGCTGGATGACGGACGAGATTGTCGGCCCGGTCAAAGGGGAACCGGGCACGGCGGGCTGGTAGGACGCAAATGCCTAGTCCGCGTTTTCGGCGATATAACGTTCGACATCATCAACCGCAATCAGCCCCGGAACGTGCGCGACGAGATCGCCTTCGGGGTTGAACATCAAATAAGTCGGCGTGCCGGTGAACGCCTCCTCGGTAAGTGCCTTGTAGGCGGCGCGGATCGCGTCCGCTTCGACGATCGAACTCTCGAACGTCATCGGTTTGTCCGCGATATAGGCGCGCACTTTTTCCGCCTCGGCGAACCCGTCGAGCGACATGCCGATCACTTTCGCGTCCGTGTCCTTGTGCTTGTCGTGAAACGCCGAGATGGCCGGATACTGACTGCGGCACGCGGCGCAGTACGTCGTCCACATCATCACCATCGTCCACTTGCCGGGTTCGAAGTAGCGCGACAGCGGGACCGTATCGCCGTCGAGCGTGCGCACTTCGATGTCGCTGGCACGACCCGCGGCATCGCCGGCAACGAGCAGCGTGGCGAGCGCGAATATGAGGCCAAGTCGTTTCATCATCGGGGTTTCCTGAACGGCGGTACGAATCCGCACGTGGTTAGAGTTTTCGGGCCGGCGCGAGTTCAACCCGCGCGGCCACCCAGGGCGTCGAGCTCCGTCGCCGAGAAGCCGGCCGCCTCGCGCGCCGGGTAATTCATCGCCGCGCCACGCAGGGTGCCGAATTCGCATGACACGAGTTCGGCAAACGTCGCTTCCGGATCGAGCCCGCGATCGCGACACACGGCCGTGAACCAGCGACTGCCGATCGCGACATGACCGATCTCGTCGGCGAGTATCCGTTCGAGAATGCCGGCGCCGGCGACATCGCCAATCGCGTTCAGCCGCCTGATCATTGGCGGCGTCACGTCGAGCCCGCGCGCTTCCATCACGCGCGGCACGAGCGCCATGCGTCGCAGGATATCATCGGCGGTGCGTTGCGCCATATCCCACAGCCCGTCATGCGCGGCAAAATCACCGTAGGCGTGACCGAGCGTCTCCAGATGCCGATCGAGCAGCGAATAATGAATCGCCTCTTCCCTGGCGACCCTGATCCAGTCCGCGTAGTAAGCCGGCGGCATGCCACAGAAACGCACGGCCGCATCGAGCGCGAGGTTGATCGCGGTGAATTCGATATGGCAGATCGCATGCACGAACGCGGCATGGCCGCTGCGCGAGCCGAGCTGCCGGCGCGGTAACTGTCGGGGGTCGACGAGTTCCGGCCGCGCCGGTCGGCCCGGCGCGCCGGGCAGCGTCACCGGTCGCGACAGCGCGGCGGGATCCGGAGGCAGGGATGCAACGAGCGCGCATTTCTCCCGCGGGTCGCGAAGTTCGAGACACCGGATCGCGGTGCCGACCCAGTCGGGAGCACCGGTGGTGATTGTGTGATCGTGCGTTAGCAATTAGCCTACCTGTAATCATCCGCACCGACCGCGCGGGCCGAATGCAGGACAGATGCGCCGAAACATGCGACACCGGATCTCGCCGCAACGTCCTCTCCCGCGCAATTACGTGCGTGGGGCAGGGAATCAGGTGCCAACCATGAGCCCTGCGCGCGCCCCGGTTGTTGCCGGATTTGGAACGCATATTCGGCATGCAGCCACGGCTGCGGAGGCTAAAGTATCGCATGAGTGAATTCAGCGACCAGGTTGCCGTCATTACCGGCGGCGCGAATGGTATTGGTCAGGCACTGGCGCGCGCGCTGGCCGCGCGCGGCGCGAAAGTCGCGATCGCCGATATCAACGACACGCTCGGTGAAAATCTCGCCGCGGAAATCAATGCCGCCGGCGGCAGCGCGAAATACCTCCACGTCGACGTCACGGTCGAGGAAAGCATGTCCGCGCTCATGGCTGAGGTCAAACGCGAATTCGGTCGCCTCGATCTCGTGTTCAACAATGCGGGTATTTCCGTCGCCGGCGATGGTCGCGATCTCACGCTCGACCAGTGGCGCAAGGTCACGGACGTGAATTACTGGGGCGTGATTTACGGCTGCAAGTTTGCCTACGACCTGATGGCGGAACAGGGCTCCGGGCATATCATCAATATCGCCTCGCTCGCCGGGCTCATTCCGTTTCCGACGAACCTGCCGTATTCGGCGACAAAATTCGCCGTCGTCGGACTGTCGATGTCGCTGCGCGCGGAAGGCGCGGACCTCGGGGTGAACGTGAGTTGCGTGTGTCCCGGGTTTATCGCTTCGAACATCTACGAGGCGACCGAGATGGTGAACGTACCGAAGAAGGCTATTATCGATAATATTCCGTTCAGGATCGTCTCGACCGAAGTAGCGGCCGAGCGGATCCTGAACGGGGTGAGGAAAAACAAGGCGATTATCATTTTTCCCGGTTACGCAAAACTCTTCTGGGGACTGTACCGGTTGAAACAATCGCTGCTGAACAGGTTTGCGCTGCAAACGATCCGCGACCTGCGCAAGCTGCGCGGAAAGAGCTGACGGCGCTGAAGGAGAACTGAGGATGGGCAATTTTTCGCCGGCCGTACTGGCGGACGGGTTTATTTTTCTCGAAGGGCCACGCTGGCGCGACGGCGAACTGTGGTTTTCGGACATGTGGGATCACAAAGTGAAGCGCATGTCGCCGGGCGGCGAGATCACGACCGTGGTGACCGTACCGGAGCGCCCGTCCGGACTCGGCTTCCTGCCCGACGGCACGCTGTTGATCGTGTCGATGGCGAACCGCACGGTTTATCGTCTCGAGAACGGCGCGCTCGTCGAACACGCGGCACTCGGCGATGCGGTCGGCGGCGACGTCAACGACCTCATCGTCGACAGCGCCGGACGCGCGTATGTCGGCAACTTCGGCTACGACCTGTTCAACGAGGAAGAACCGCGCAACGCAACGCTCGTGCTCATCGAACCCGACGGTTCACATCGGGTCGTTGCCGATGATCTCTCGTTTCCGAACGGCATGGTGCTGACGAACGACGGTGCCGGCCTCGTCGTCGCGGAAACGTTCGGACATTGCCTCACGGCGTTCGATCGCAAGGCGGACGGCAGTCTCACGAATCGCCGCGTGTTCGCGGAACTCGGTGACTACACGCCCGATGGTATCTGCCTCGACATCGAGGGCGGGATCTGGGTTGCCTCGTTCATGACCGGCGACTTCATCCGCGTCGTCGATGGCGGCGAGATCACGGACAAATTCAGCGTCGGTCCCGGCAAGGCGGCCGTCGCGTGCCAGATCGGCGGGCCGGACAACCGCACGCTGTACTGCCTCACGTTCGAAGGCGAAATCGCCGACATCGCGAAACTCGAACGGCGGGCCCGGATCGAAACCGTGACGGTGGCCATACCCGGCGCCGGTTCACCGTAAGCGCACCGCCACGGCGCGCGCCCGCTTACAGCGGCCGGATCCAGATCCGGTTGTCGTGAAACGCGGCGCCGCCGGTCGGGGACACGGGATCGGCACCGGTAAGTACGTTGATCCCGCGGCCACCGACGAACGCGCCGTTCGGCCAGATACTCTCCACGATCACGACCCCGGTCTGCACCCCGGGAAACACTTCGACGGCAATATCGATTTCACCGCGGTCGTTGCCGAGGCGCACGGTCTCGCCATCACTGAGTCCGAGCGCGGCGATGTCCTCGGGATGCATTTTCACGCTCGGGCGACGCTCACGGCGGCGCGACGTGGGCACCTCGTTGAACGTCGAATTGAGGTAGTGCCGCGCTGGCGCCGTCACGAGGCGAAACGGCATTTCCGCGGTCGCCTCCTCGATCGCGGTCCAGTGATCGGGCAGGGACGGCGGCAGGCCGACAGCACCCGGTGGACCGAATTCGCGCGGCCCGATATGTTCCCAGTCCGCGCGAAAGTGAAAGCGCCCGTCGGCATGGCCGAAGCCGTCGATGAAATGCGCTTCGTCGAAATCCGGCTGGCAGTCGATCCAGCCGGTTTTTTCGAGTGCCGCGAGGCTGCCCCAGCCCGAGTGTTCCAGCGTCCAGTCGATGATTTCGCGCGGTGACAGCGTAAAGCCGCGGTGTTCGGCGCCGAGTCGCTCCGCGAGCGCGCAGATCACGTCGTGATTGGAGCGGCATTCGCCGGGTGCATCGACGATCTTCGGCCCGAAAATAATATGCTGATGACCGCCACCCTGATAGATGTCGTCATGTTCGAGGAACATTGTCGCCGGCAACACGATATCGGCGATCGCGGCGGTTTCCGTCATGAACTGCTCGTGCACGCACACGAACAGATCCTCGCGCGCGAAACCGCGGCGCACCGTGTTTTGATCGGGTGCGACGGACGCCGGGTTCGTATTCTGCACGAGCATCGCCGTTACCGGCGGGCCATCGCCGAGCGCGCGACGCTCGCCGGTCAGCACGGCGCCAATGCGCGACTGATCGAGCAGGCGAACCGACGGATCGCGCACATCGAGGCCGTCGATCAGCGTCCGATCCCAGTGGTAGATCGCGCCGTTATTGTGGAACGCGCCGCCACCGCGGTGCAGCCACGCACCCGTGATCGCCGGGATGCACGACGCCGCATGCATGTTCACGACGCCGTTGCGCTGGCGTGAAAAGCCATAGCCGAGACGGAAGAAACTGCGTTCGGTCGTGCCGACGAGGCGCGCGAACGCTTCGATTTCGGCCGCCGGCACCCCGGTGATCGCGGCGGCCCAGGCCGGGTTCCGCGTTTGCAGGTGTTGTTGCAGGTCGCGCGGACAATCCGTGTAGCGTTCGAGATACGGCCAGTTCGCGTAACCGTCGCGAAACAGCACGTGCATCACGGCGCACGCGAGCGCGCCGTCCGTACCGGGACGTACGCACAGGAACTGGTCGGCCTGTTCCGCGGTTGCATTGCGGTACGTATCGATGACAACAATCTTCGCACCGCGTTCGCGGCGCGCGCGCAAGGCGTGCACCATCACGTTGACCTGGGTGCTTGCGGCATTCGTACCCCAGATCACGACACAATCGGAAGCGGCCATTTCACGCGGATCCGAACCCGCGAGCTTGCCGGTACCGGCCAGGTATCCGTTCCAGGCGGACGTGACGCAGATCGTCGCGTGCTCGCCGGAATAGCGTTTTGCGTGGCGCAGCCGGTTGATCCCGTCGCGCATCACGAGCCCCATCGTACCGGCGTAAAAATACGGCCACACGGTTTCGGCGCCGTGGCGCTGCTCCGCGGTGATGAACCGCTCCGCGACTTCGTCGAGCGCGGCATCCCACGATATCGGCGTAAACGATCCCGATCCCTTCGCGCCACTGCGCCGCAGCGGTACGGTCAGCCGATCGGGGTGTTCGAGGCGCTCGGCGTAGCGCGCAACCTTGCTGCAGATCACCCCCGCGGTATAGGAGTTGTCCGCCGCGCCGCGAATGCGGCCGATACGCTGCCCGTCGAGGCGTTCAACCTCGAGTGCACACGTCGACGGACAATCGTGCGGACACGCATGGGTGAAGATCTCGGTCGGCGCGTTCATGAGCATGATTTCGGGCTTCTCGGTGGAGTACGCAATATGCCGCAGCGCTTGCACCCGGACAAGCGCGCCCGATCGCTAGTCACATCGATTACAATTCGGGCGAACCCCCCGCGCCGATGAATTGAATTACGATGAAACGACTGCTGTTCGTATGCCTGCTCGTGAGCCTGTCTGGCTGCTATTCGTCCGGGGTGAAGATCCTCGACCTCGCCGGCGACGGCAAACGCATGCTGCCGGAACACGCACAGGCCATCGAGACGGCCGGCGTCATCACGTTCATCGAGCCGCAACCGCGGATCCACTTCGTTGCCTCGAGTCTCATGGACAGCAATCTGAAGCCGGCGAACCTCGCGGACTGGGACGCGGAGACGGAAATCACCGCACTCGTCGAGGAACGGCTGCAACGCAAGGGCTATAAGATCGTCGATATCGCTGCGCAGATATCCGTCGACGAAGCGTATTCGAGCAGCGCGAGTTTCGCCACGCCGGAACGAATTCGCCCGCGCCTGCTCGAAATCGGTCGCGCGCACAATGTCGATATGCTCGTGGTGATCTATCGCCAGCAGGTTCGCGACTTCATGACGAAATCGAGCCAGAAAGTCATCAGTTACGGTTTGCTCAAACGTCATGCCGAGGATCAGGTGTATGCCTACAGCGTCGTCCATTTCGAGGCACTGAACGTCGCGAAGGGCTATACGCTCGGCGAGGCCGATGCGAAAGTCAAAACGCAACTGCCCGCAAGTGCATGGCAGGCGAAGTTCGAATCCGGCGACGGCCCGTTCCGGATCAGCGCCGGGCGTGACGCGGTGATCGAGGCATTGAAAAATGCCGTTATGATCGCCGGGCAGGAAGCCGGCGTGACGAACTAAAACGCAACGTAGAATCAGCAGCTACCGGGTTCAACGCAACATCCCCGTACCGTCGCATCGACGGCGCGGACAGCGACCGGGTTGTCAGTGAGGATTGCGACCCGACCCCGCTCGTTGCGGGATCCGGAACGCGTACCGGGCGGCCGGCGGGATTTGCCGATCGCTTGACTTGAGCCCGCCCGGCACGGCAGCCTGACGGGCGGCGTCCCGTTCGAGGAGGAAGATCGTGTTACCGAGCGAACCACAATCGATTGGCGGCGTCCTCGACGCCGGCTTCCATGTTTTCCGCAACACGCTCAAGTCCGTCGCCATACCGGCGACGGTCATGGCCGCCGTACTCGCCGGTCTCGCACTCGGCATGGCGTATTCATTCGACTACGAAGCGCTCGCAGCGATGCAGAACCCGGATCCGGACACTCCCCCGGCGTTCCCGAGCATCGGCCCGCTGTTCTGGGTGCTGTGGGCCTTGTACATCGCATCGTTTCTCATGTTCTTCATCGTCGTTGCGAGTCACCAGTGGGCATTGATCAAGGGGCGCGAACCAACGCTCGCCGACGATATCCTGCGCGGACTCACGCTCCTCGTGCCGCTGCTGGTCGCATCATTCCTGTATTACGTGGCGATCGCGCTCGGCTTTGTACTGCTCATCATCCCCGGCCTCATCGTCATGGTGAGCATGAGCCTGTATGCGTTCGTTCCAATCGTCGAGGACCGCAGCGCCTGGACAGCGATCACCCGCAGCCATGCGCTCGTATGGGGCGGCAACTGGTTCCGGACCGCGGCCGTGTTGACCGTTCTCATGGCGATCAGTGTTGCACTCACGATCACCCTCGAACTCGTGTTCGGTGCGCCAACCGGAATTTCGTCGGTAGTACAGCCGACCGCACCGAATCCGTGGGCGACCATCAGCGGCGCGCTGCTCACGGTTGCGCTGTACCCCTTGTTCACGGCCGTCATGCTTGCCTTGTACCACGACCTGCTGCTGCGCAAGGAAGCCGGCGACCTCGATTCGCGACTGCAGGCGCTCGACGAACCGTCGGCCTAGCCCCGGTTCCGACTCCCGCCGAGCAGGCCCGTGGCACGCACTCTCGACCCGGCTTTACTCGACCCGATCGTTGCCGGACTCGACCTCGCCGATCTTGCAACGCTCGATCGCACGCTGTTCGCGATGCGCCTGTTGCTCGACGATATCGAAGCGTGGCTGCGGCGGCTCGCGAATGACGAGGACAGCTGGCTCAACCGGCTCGCCGATCTGCTCGGTGCGGGTTCGGAATTCGCGGACGGCGCGGGTTTTCTCGACCTGATCCTGCTCGCGATTCCGCTACTCGTGGTCGCGGCGGTAATAAGCGCGACGGCGATTTTTTTCTGGCGCCGTCACTCACGCAGGCCGCCAGCGAGCCGCCCCGCACCCGACCTGCCAGTCCTGCTCCCCACCCTGAGCTCCGTCCATGGCGGCGACACGATCGACACGCTGCCGGCACGCGAACAAGCGGCGGCGCTGTTCCGTCACGCGTGCGACGAACTCGCGAACCGCGGTGCGCTGACGCTCGCGGACAACCTGACGAACTCCGCGCTTGCGCGCCGCGCCCGCGTGTCCGGGATTGCGCGGCGAGCCCTGCGCGAACTCGCGAACGGCGCCGATCGCGTGCTGTTCGGGGGCTGGCTGCCGTCGGACGCGGAGCTTCGGCAGTTGCACGCGGATTACCGCGCCCTGATGGCCGGACTGGCAACGCCGACATGAAAGATCGTCTCGGCTCGATCGGCGCGATGGCGCTGCTGCTCGCGGTACTCGCGCTGATCTTCTGGCCACGGGGAGAGACCGCGCAACCGACCCGCCCGCTGAGCCGTGATACGCGCTCGGCAGGTCTCGCCGCGCTCGAGCGCTGGTTGCACGGTTCGCAGATCGAAACGGCCCGACTCGGCCAGCGCTACAGCGCGCTACCCGCGCTCGACGTCGCGCCGCGCGGCAACATCGCGATCGTTCACGTGCCGATGCTGCTCGTGCCGGAAGCACCGGAAATCGCGGCGTTGCACGACTGGGTCGCCGCCGGTAACACGCTCGTCGTGAGCGCGAGCCTGCTCGAATCACCGGCGTGGCATTTAGCCGGCGGATCGGTGATCGATACAACCGAGACCCTCGGCGGGATCAGCCTGTCCGTCACGGCAACGCAAGACGTCATGGACAGTTCCGGCAGCGCGCGTTCGTTTCTCGAGGTGCCCGCGTGGGTGGCGCTCAGCGGCAGTGCACGCACCGTCGCGCTCCGCGCGGTGGCCCGACATCCGCTCGGCGGTGGCTTCGCGGATGTCCGGGTGCCGTGGGACGGTACGCTCGTCGAGTGTTGCGCGGCCGCTGATGCGGCCGGCCGCGGCGGGTCGTTCCGCGCGACGCCGACAGTGAATTCCGCGGCAGCTGATGCGCCCTGGCGCGCCGTGATCGAACACGCGGAATCCGCCCAGGTCGCGGTCTGGGAGAGACGCTTCGGCGACGGCAGGATCATCGTGCTCGGACATCCTTCGCTGCTCGCGAACGCCGCGATCGCGGAACACGACAATCGCCGATTCGCACAGAACCTGATCGCCGCACACCTCGGCCCGGGTGGTACTGTCATCTTCGATGACGCGCACCAGGGTGACAACGACCTGTATACGCCGCGCGAATTGCTCACCGATGTGCGGGTCCTGTACACGCTCGGGTTCCTGCTCGTGTGCTGGGCGGTGTACCTGCTCGCCGACGCCGGCAGCTGGGAACGCGCGACGACCCCGGCGGGTGGTCGTCGCCCGGGCCAGGCGGATCTCGTACGCGCGAGCGGTGCTTATCTCGCCCGGCGACTGCGGCATGACGCGCTTGCGCAGGGACTCGTGGCGCCGCTGCGCGATCGTCTCGCACGCAAATGGCGTTTGACGAGCGAGCGTGCGCTGGCCGACGGGCTTGCGCGCGAACGCGCCGACCCCGCGCTGGTCAGCGAACTCGCGCGTGCGCTCGCGGGAAACACGGCCGGCCGTACCGATCCGGTGCGGCTGCATAAGCTCATCGAAAAACTGCGCCGCGCGGCGCGCTGAATCCGCTAACGCGAGGTAAACATGACAGCAGGCAGTCACTACGTTGAAACGATCGCGGCGCAGGTCGGGCAACACGTTTTCGGTATGGACGATACGGTCGGGGCACTCGCGATGGCGCAAATGGCACGCGGCCATGTCCTGTTGCAGGGTGCACCGGGGATCGGCAAGACGCTGCTCGCGCGGACGTTCGCGACGACCGTCGGCGGCGCGTTCCGACGAATTCAGGGCACCCCGGATCTGACCCCGAGTGACATCACCGGGGTGACGATATTCCGGCCGGACGGCAGCGAATTCGAGTTCCGCGAGGGCCCGCTGTTCACCGAGCTGCTGCTGATCGACGAGCTGAATCGCTGTAATCCGAAAACCCAATCGGCGCTGCTGCAGGCAATGGAAGAACGTTGCGTGACCGTCGAACGTGAATCACGCGCCCTGCCGCCGAATTTTTTCGTCGTCGCAACCCAGAACCCGATGGATTTCGAAGGCACCTACCCGCTGCCGGAATCGCAAATCGATCGCTTTCTCGTGCGCATCGATGTGCAGTACGTCGAGCGTGAACACGAGGCCCGCGTGCTGCATACCCACGCCATTACCGCGGAGCGCGATTTCGCCGCCGACCCGCTCGACCCGGCACTGCTCGATGCCGCGCGCGAGGAAATCGATGCGTGTCGGGTCGAACCCGCGCTGATCGACTACGTGCTCGACATCGCTGCCGCGAGCCGCCAGCGCGAGGACGTGCAACTCGGTCTGTCGACGCGCGGCGCGCGGGCGCTCGTGCTGATGGCGCGGGTCAATGCGGTGTGCGCGGGGTTCGACTTCGTGCGGCCGGACGACGTACAGGCCGTCGCGCCGTGGGTCATCGCGCATCGCCTGATCCTGACTTCCGAAGCCATCCTCGAAGGGCGCACGGCGGCTGAAGTGAGCGATGAAATCGTCACGACGGTCGCGGTGCCGCGAGTCGACGGGACAATCGCCAGCGGCGCCCCCGCGGGATGACGCTGCGGCCGCGCACGGTAGCGCTCACCGTCGTTGTCGCATTAATCGGGATCGCGGCGAGCTGGCGCGGCATATCGCCGTTGACGTGGCAGTTGCCGGCCGTGGTCATCGCGGTGCTCGTGCTCGCCGAGTTCAATGCCCTGCGCAGGCCCGCGTTGACCCTCAGCGTGTCGCAGCCGCCACAGTTGGGCCTTGGCACCGAACACGCGGCGAGTGTCGCGGTCACGAACGCGGGTGCAGCCGCCTGCACGCTGCGCGCCTGTCCCGTCCCGCCGCCGGGGGTCGCGACGGCGCGGCGCGATTTTCAGCTCGAGCTCGCGCCCGGCGAAAGCGCACAACACGCGTTCACGCTGTCCGGTACCACGCTCGGACGCCATGCGTGGCCGCGCCAGCCGGTGGAGATCCGGGGTCCCTACGGCCTCGCGGACTGGATCCGCTACGTGCCGGTCACTGCCGTCAGCCGGGTCGTGCCAAACCGCAGACCCGTAGCAAGCCCCTCACGCGGACTCGCCTGGTCCGGTCAGCGGCCCGTGCTGAACGTCGGCCCCGCGAGCGAGGATACACGCGGGCTGCGCACGTATTCGCCCGGTGATCCGCCGGCGGCGATCGACTGGAAAGCAAGCGCTCGGCAGCGTGAACTGATGGTGCGCGAGTCCACGCACACGGAACATATCGAAATTATCGTTGCGCTCGATGCCGGTCAGGCCAGCGGACTCGCGTGTGGCGACCTCACCGTACTCGGCCACAGCGCGAACGTGGCCGCGCAACTGATGGCGACGGCGGAGTTACGCGGCGACCGTGCCGGCCTGCTCGTGTTCGCCGATCGCGTGCTCGGATGCCTGCCTGCCGGTCACGGACCGGCGCACCAGCGACGCCTGCAGGAACTGCTCGCGACCACGACCAGCACCGGGGCGGAATCAAACCCGCTGCCGGCGATCATGGCGCTGTCGCGACTCGCGCAACGGCGTTCCTTGATCGTGTTGTTCAGTCAACTGCACAGTGTCGAAGTAGGCAGCCAGCTGTACCGTGCGGTTCAATTACTGCGGCCGCAACACCTGCCACTGATCGTTGCCCTGCGGGATCCGGATATCGACGCGCTTGCCGTTCAGCCGGCGTCGCGCTGGGTCGACCCCTACATCAGCCTCGCCGCGATCGAATATCGCCGCGACGTGAAGGCGATCAGTCAGCGCCTGCAGCGCCTCGGCGCCGACATCGTCGAAGCGGTACCCGACGAACTCGGCACCGCGGTACTGCGCCGTTATCAGCAGTTGCGGCGCTTACGCCGGGTCTGAAATACACGCACCTGCGCGCAACGCCACGGGTCGTCGCCTACAAGCTGCCGCTCGTGGTGCAAGCGGCCGCTGCGTCACCGTGCGCGCACGTACCCAGCTGGTATTCACCGGAACGGTAAACAATGCCCGGCCACAGCGCGTAGGCGAGTGCATGTTCGACATGCGCTTGCGCGGCGATATCGTCATGGGCGACGAACTTCCCGTCGATAACGGGCCCGGACAGCGGTGGTCGCGACGGACGCAGCACGGTGAGATAGTCGCCTTCGAGATGCGCCTGGTGATCGGCGAACTGCATGATCGCGCGGCCGACGTAATCCGCGGCGACCGTCGTCAGGTCGATGCCGGGCATCGGGTGCGGTCCCGATATTCCCGCGAGGCCCAGCAGCGTCGTCGGCAAATCGATCTGACTCGCGATATACCCGGAACGTTGCGGGGCAATTCCACCGCCGAGGATCAGGGCCGGGATGTGAAATCCTTCGAGCGGGAAGATTTTCGCGATATCCGTCGCACCGGCAGCGGATTTGCCCGGCGTCTGATCGGCAACGCGCGCATCATGGTCCGCGACGATGAGAAAAATCGTGTGGTCCCAGTAATCCGCCTGACGTGCGCGCTCGATGAAGCGGCCGAGCGCACCGTCGGCGTAGCGCACGGCGTTGTCGCGCGTAAACAGCGGCGGGCTGTAATCGTCACCCTCGGTGACGGGAAAATGGAACGGCTGATGGTTCGAAGACGTCAGCGTCGCGATGAAATTCGGCTGTTCGGGATGCGCCGACAGCGTTGCATGGATTGCATCGAACACATCGTCATCGCAATACCCGTACGTGCTGCGGAACACGCCGTGCTCGATAGCGTTCTCGTCGTAGACATAATCGAATCCGTTACTCAGCGTGAAGCCACGCATATTGTCGAAATCGGAATTGCCGCCGTAGAAGAACCCGTTGCGGTACCCGGCTTCGTGCAGCAGCGTAGCCAGAGTGAAAAATTGCGTCTGGCTGTCAACGAGGCGGACGATCGAGCGACCCGGGGTCGGGAGGAAACCCGACAGCACCGCCTCGATACCGCGCACGGACCGCGTGCCCGTTGCGTACATGCGTTCGAACCACCAGCCCTCATGCGAGAGTCGTTCGAGGTTTGGGGTCAGATTGCGTCCGCCGAGCGACGCCACGTAACGCGCGCCGAGGCTTTCGGCGAGAATAATCACGATATTCCGGCGCTCGGGTGGAACGCTGATCGGGCGCTGCTCCTGGTGCGTGCCAACGATGCTGCGCACCGACCGCCGCGGCATCTCACCGTACAGTGTCTCGGGACGCACTTCCTCGAGCATTCGATAGCGCGCGTAGGCGGCGGAGAAGAACGAATTCAGTGCGAGATTGTTCAACAGGAGATCGTTCGTAAACGCGACCTGGCCGGGATGCAGCGGCTTGCCGTCGAACGTCGAGCGACCCGCAACGACGAGCAGCACTATCACCACCGGCAGCGACAGCGCGAGCCGGCCCGGACGCCAGTCGACGGTCTGTTCGAACCAGCGTCGATGCACGCTGAAGGCCGCGATCGCCGCACCGATCGTCGCGGCAATCGCGATCACGACTTCGAGACGATAGCTGTGCCACAACATGCCGTACAGTTCGGCCGGCGCGTCGAGGTACTCGAAGAATTTTCGCTCGGGACGCGTACCGTACTCGACGATGTAGGTCGGGGTGATGGCTTCGAAGAATACGAACAGGGTCGTGATCAACGTCGCGACAACAATGCACAACCAGCGGATTGGCGCCTGCCATGCGGGTGGCAGCATGCGTGACACCGCGAACAGCACGATCGGGCCGAAATACAGGCGGCTGAGCGAGGCGAAATCAACGCGCACTCCCTGGACCAACACGCCGAGGACATCGCTCACGGAATCCACGTGCGCGGCATGCAGCCCGAGCAACACGACCCGGACCGCGAACAGCGCCGCGACGATAACCGCGGCGGAAGCGACGAACGCAAAATACGGTCCGAGTGATCGCCGCCAGGACATCGCCGGATCTAGACGCATGACGGAACCTCGCTGATGCGGCGGGGAGTGCACAGGACCGGAGCGCCGTTCATGCCAGCGGCCGGGGTGAGCGCGCATCCTCGCGCGGTACGACGCTGCGCGACGGCAAGCAGCGGCGATGACAGAACCGGCCGAACGGACGGCCACATGAACACGGACACGTCAGATTTTCCTCATTACAGCCACGTCGGCTGCTCGCGGATATTAAGCAGAAATCAACCATGACGTCGGACCGAAAATCGCAAACAGGTGCATTCGCATTCGCATTTACAACGCGTACAACGCGGGCGCGATCACCGTTGCCGGGCGGGCGCGTTGCGGGCCGGGTCGAACCGCGTTTGTCTGCCTGCTCGTCCGACGCTGATCGACACTCGGCACGCGCACGGTCGAACGCGTGGAGACGATAGCGCAGCGCACTTCAAGATTTCGGCAAGACCGGGGAGCGGTGCGGGTGGGAAAGACGTTCGATGAGCGGGTCGCCAGCCGTGCGCCTCCACCGGTGGCTCAAGGTCTCAACGCGTTGTTCGTGCCACCCGGAATCCGCGCCACACGCGTCCGTCGAGCGCGAGCACGAGAACACCGAACCAGAGCACACCGATAACGGTCCGGGCGGCGGTCGTGAATTCCGGGTTCGGCGACACGTAAGCCTCGATGATGCCGCTGCCGATCAGGAACGGCACCGCGACCGCCGTCAGCACGCCGGCCTCGCGCATCGCAGCGCGCACCGCGGCGATGCGCCCGTGCGCACCCGGACGTGCGATCGCACGCCCGAGGGACAGGCCGGCGGCACCGGCCAGGCAGATCACGGATAACTCGACGAGACCGTGCGCAATCACGAAGCGATACAGATCGTCGCCGAGACCGAAACGGTGGGTATAGGCAAACACACCGCCGAGCATCATGCCGTTCAGGCAAATGATGTAGAGCGTGCCGAGGCCATAGAACAGACCCAGCGTGAGACACGTCAACGCAACCGCGATGTTGTTCGTCATTAAATTGATCGAGAGCACGGACGACGGTACGACGTTGAGAATATCGTCGGTCCACAACTGTCCGCGCTGCACGGTTTCGATCATCTGCGGTGACAGAAACACCCCCGCCGTATCGGGATAGACGCGCAGCAACAGCGCGCCGGCGATGATGCTGGCAACGAACAGCGCGACAACGCTCGCGATCTCGGCGCGCAGATGACGCGCCGCCCGCGGTACGTGATCCACGAACAGCGTCACGAGATCCCGCCAGCGCCGCGACGGCGCCTCGGCAAGCGCGCGATGGAGGTCTCCGTAGAGCGTTTCGAGTGTGCGCCGGGTCAGCGAGTCCGGCGCCGTCCGTCGCGCGAGCGCGACATCACGGGCGACTTCGCCGTAACCGGACAATACGGCACGCGCCGCGGCGAGGTCCTGATCCCGGCGCCGCCCGGCGGCGAGGGTCGCGAGCCGCCGCCAGCGTTCCAGGCGGACACTGAGCAGGTGTTCCCACAGGCGCGAAGTCGCCGGCTCGGGCGGAGACGGGTTGCGGTTCATTGCGGCTGCAACATGCGTTCAAGCTCGCGGCGCAGGGTTTTCGCTTGCGTATTCTCGGGCGCGATCCCCGCGCGTTCGAGCAAACCGGTGGCCAGCGCAACCCGGCGTGAGGGGGCGATCGTTTTCCAGCGCGCGAGCAGTTCGATCGCAAGCTCCGCCGTCTCGGCATCGACGGGTGCGTTACGAATACGCTCGAGGGTGTCGAGACTGTCGGTGGCGGGCGCGGTTCGTTTCACCATAACGGTTCCGGCCACCATGTCACCGAAGCGCACGTGCCGCGCCGTCGTCATGACCGTGATCAGACCGATCGTGTAAGCGAACGGCAGTGAATCGATCAGGCGAAACACATTGCGGATCAGGATCGCACCGGCGCCGGGTGGCGCTCCGCTTTCGTCGACTATCGCGACCCCGGCGTAGCGCTTGCCGGGCGTATTACCGAGCATCGCGAGTTCGAGGATCGGATGGTAGAGCACGTAAATCAGCATCGGTGGCACGTTCAGCCACATGAGGGAGCCAAGGTCCGACCCGCGGCCGGATCCGAGTAAATTCACCGTTTGCAGCCATGCCATGCAGCCGAGATACCAGCACACGACGAGCAGTATGCGGATGTGCCAGTCGATGATATACGCGTACGAACGGCTGCCTGCACCGGCGAGGTTTTCGATCACACCGGTACCGGTGCCGGATTCGAGCTCGATGTAACTGTCCAAGGAATCACCCGCCACGGCTGCCGTATCGGCTCGTGATTTGCGGAAATGATGCCTGCTTCGCCGCGCTGCCTCAACCTGCACGCGAGCGCCGAACCGGCTACTGTCGCGACTCGCCGAAGTGCGTCCGCCGGCGAGTCATACCGAGCGTTGCACGAGTTTCGCGAAGTACGTGCCTGCACGCTGCCTGCCGATGTGTTCGGGCTGCGCGACTTCGCGTACGTCGATCGCGTCCATGGCGAAAACGGGTTGCGCGATTACGCGCGCCGCGAACCTTATCGCGACGCCGCGGCGCGGCGCGCCTCCCAGGCGTCGACGGCGTTCGCGATCCGACTCGCGGCCTGGCGCATCCAGGCCTGCGCGCTGTCGCGCTTGTCGTCGAGAAACGCACTCCAGGCCTTGTGCACCTCGACCCGCTCGGGACCGAAGACGCCATCGGCGGTTAACTGCTCGGCGGCGCGTTCCAGCGCCGTCGTCATGTGTCGGATCGAATCCGTTTCGATTTCGTATTCGCTCAGTACCATGACACAGGCGGCGCTCGGCGCAGCGGCGAATACGTCCGGCGGCGAGTGCTGACCGAGCGGCCCCCACTGATCCTGGTACAGGTCGGCGAGGTCGCGCACGAGCACCATGAGCGCGAGCATGCAGGCGAGGTCGTTGTACAGGTAGGGGTCGCCGCGTGCGGCCGCGAGTTCCGCGGCCGCCTGCATCGCCGGCGCGATCACGGCCTGATATTCCTCGGGCAGCAGTCCGTCGGTCGCGCTCATTGATCACGCGTCCCGGTCAACTCCATGCGGCGGCGGCGCAAGATGCGCGCGATGCCGACGATGCTGATCGCGATCCAGCAGATCTCGATCACGAACGCGGAGAAGTTGAAGTCGTATAACAGCGACACGGCGATAAAACTCGCGCCGAGCAGGTTCATGACGGAATACGGGATCGCCTGCGCGTGGATACGATCAGTCTGCAACAGGAAATACGTGAGCAGGATCAGGAATACGCCGAGCGAACCGATCCAGTCGTACCACGCGAGTGTCATGCTCCGGCGCCGAGGCTCGCGCCGTCGAGCGTTTCGAGCTTGACCACTTCGGCGACGGGCCGGCGATAAGCGCGGGCAGGCTGCTCCCCGTTCAGCGCCTTGCCGACGACGATCATCATGACCGGGATCGTCCGCGCATCGAGATTCAGGAACGCCGACACCTTGTCCGCTTCAAACCCGATCATCGGGCCGCTGTCCCAGCCGAGCGCTTTCGCCGCGTACATGAGTGACATCGCGGCGAGCGAGCCGGAGCGAATGGCTTCCTCGCGCTGCAGGGCCGGCGCGCCGGTGTAGGCCCCGAGGATACGTCCGACACTTTTCTCGCGCATTTCCGGGTCGACATCGGCATAGATCCGCGGTGCGTCCTCGAACGCGTCGAGGCGACCGCACACGAGCACGACGGCGGCGGCATCGGCAACCTGTGGCTGACCGAACGACAGGCCGCTGAGCTCCGTCTTCCGGGCCTGATCACGCACCACGACGAACTGCCAGTGCTGCACGTTATAGGAACTCGGACTCAGGATGACGGTGTCGAACAGCTGCTGCAGTTCGGCGTCGTCGATGGTGAGTCCGGGTTCGTATTTGCGCACGCTGTGGCGCGCGGCGGCGAGTTCGATGAAATTCACGGATAAGCTCCTGCGGGTAAAACGTGGACCCGCGATTATAGCGACAGCGGAGGCCGGCGGGAGGTGCGCGCTATTCGTCCGCGGCCGGCATCAGTTCCATATGGCAGAGACGACAAAAATAGCGCGCGCGTCGCCGCTGCACCCGGTTGTGGCGCACGGCCGTCAGTTCATGCGAACGGCAGCGGCAAACGTAGCGAATCGTGCGATAACGGCGGACCGGGATACCCTCGAGGTCGAAGTCACAGCGCACCGCGTCATTCGCGCCGAGCATGCGCATGACGTTGCGCCACTCACGCCCGTGCGGCTTCACATTACGGTAACCGTACACGGCATCGGTGAGATAATGCGCGACCTCGTGCGGCACGGTCGTCGCAACGTTTTCGTCGTAGTACTTCGCGAACAGGTACGGGTTGTAACGGATCTGCGGCTCGCCGCGCACCACCCGGTACATGCCGGCGGTGCGTCCGATCAGATCGAAATGCACGGGGATCGGAGCAAACGCAGTCTCGAGCAGGCGGTTCGCGCGCTCGATGCAGCGCGCGGTATGTGCAATCACCGTCGCGCGTTCACGCGCGCCGATCGGCTCGACCGTCCGCCGTGCCATCGTCGCTACAGATAGCCGTAAGCGGTCCAGCCGCCGTCGATATTGACGACCGAGCCGGTCATGAATCCGGCCGCGGGGCTGGCGATGTAGACGACGGCCGAGGCGATTTCCTCGATCGTGCCGAGGCGGCGCTGCGGCGTGCGTTTCTCGAGCGCAGCGAGCGCGAGCCGGCCGTCTTCGATCAGCTGATCGATCAATTCCGTGTGCACGTAGCCGGGCGCGATGCAGTTCACCCGCACGCCGTATTTCGCGCACTCGATCGCCATCACCCGGGTCATGTGATCGACTGCCGCCTTCGACGCGCAATAACCGAGCGTCTGCGGGATCGCATTCTGACCCACGATAGAACCAATGTTGATGACAGCCCCGCCGCCGGTTTCCTTCATTTGCGCGATCGCGGCCTGCGCGCACAGGAACACGGACTTCGCGTTGATATCCATGTGCGCGTCCCAGTTTTCCTCGGTCATTTGCAGCAACGGCTGCGGACGCGAGATACCGGCGTTGTTCACGAGGATGTCGACCGGGCCGAGCTCGGCCGCAATCTCCGTAAACGCGCGCGTGACATCCGCGCCGCGCTCAACCCGGGCGCCGACGGCGATCGCGCGACCGCCGGCCTGTTCGATCCCGGTGACCGTGGCGGCCGCATTCGCGGCCTCGGTGGCGACACAGGCAACGGCCGCACCGGCGCGCGCGAGCGCCTGCGCGATACCCTTGCCGATGCCGCGACTGGCGCCGGTGACGACGGCGACTTTATCAGCGAGAGGAAGTTCGTTCACAGATCTGCTCCGGGTGATCGTCGCCACGATTCTAACCGCACCGCCGCTGCCTGCGCAGGCAAACGAAGCTGTGCACAAGCGCGGCGCAGCGGTTTATCATCGGAGGCCGCATCGCGTGCCACGGGGCAGCGGTGATCAAAACCTCGAAAAATCCCGGAGAAACCCCATGCAACTCGACAACGCACTCGTCAGCACGGAATGGCTGGAACAGCACCTCGGCGACCCGAGCTTACGCATTTTCGATACGACGATTTATCTGCAGCCGAAGCCGGGTGGCGGTGGCTACCAGGCCGACAGTGGGCGCGACAACTGGTCCAGGGCGCATATCCCGGGCGCGGGCTTTCTCGACCTCGCGCAGGAATTTGCCGATCCCGATAACGACATTCCGTTCATGATGCCGCCGGCCGAGCGTTTCTGCGAGCTTGCCGCGGCACACGGGGTCAGCGATGACAGCGCCGTGGTGCTGTACAACGACGGCATGCCGATGTGGGCAACGCGCGCATGGTGGATGTTTCGCTCCGTCGGTTTCGACAATATCGCGGTACTCGATGGAGGCTGGCAGAAATGGCAAACGGAAGGACGTCCGACGGATGCCGCGGCGCCGGAGTACGCGGCCGGCAAGCTCACCCCGCGTCCGCGACCGGAGATGTGGGCGGACAAGAACGACATGCTGCGCATCATCGAAGACGGCAGCGCGTGTACGCTCAATGCGCTGTCACCGGACGTCTACAGCGGCGAGACGAACCGCTACGGACGCGCCGGGCATATTCCCGGCAGCACGAACGTGTTCTACGGATCGTTGATTGATGAGGCCAGCGGCGCGTTCAAACCCGTCGCGGAGCTGAGCGCAACGCTGAAGGAAAACGGTTCTCTCGACGCCGACCGGGTCGTCGTGTACTGCGGCGGCGGCATTTCAGCGACGATGGACGCGCTCGCGCTGCATCTCGCCGGGCACCGTAACATCGCGATCTACGACGGCTCGATGTCCGAATGGATCCGCGACGAGTCGCTGCCGCTCGTGCTCGGCGACGCGCCGTAAGACCGCGAACCGGGGTGCGCGTCGTGACGATCGCGACGCGCGCCCGCCTAAATAGGTGTGCGTAAATCCGAGACCCTGTGGCTTCGCGACCGGAACCACTGTCTACACCCCATCCTAAGTCCCTTCCCCCCGATTTGAGGGGAAGGGTACCTGGTCCATCAAGGTCAGTGTTTCATAATCTGGAGCACGTATTTAGTCCGCGTCGATTTCGCCGAACACCTCGCGCGCCATCCGGAACGCTTCGAGCGCGGCCGGCACGCCGCAATACACCGCCGATTGCATGAGCGCCTCGCGAATCTCCTCGCGCGTCACCCCGTTCGTCAGCGCGCCGCGCAGGTGCAGCTTCAGTTCGTTCGGTTTGCCGAGCGCCGTCAGCATGCCGAGATTCAGCAGCGAACGGTCGCGGCGCGACAGACCTTCGCGCGTCCACACCGCGCCCCAGGCATATTCCGTGACGAACGCCTGGAAATCACGCGTCAAATCATCGGCTTCGGCGAGCGAGCGCTCGACGTAGTCCTTGCCCACGACTTCCTTGCGCAGCGCGAGCCCCGCCTCATAAAGTGCTTTGTCCACCCGATGCTCCGGTCTGTTGAGGAGCGCTTATCCTCGACATTAGTCCGCGCGGAGTAAAGCCGGAACGGCCTGGATCAGCTGCGCCGGGGTCGGCGTTCGAGGATTTCGAAAATGACGTAGTGCGCGATCAGCATATGCGCCGCGAACGACGATGTCGCCGCGGTCATGATCGTCTGGCCCGGGTCGAGATCGACCAGCAGCGGCCACAGCGGCACGCTCGGGACCATGGTCAGCGGGATCATCGCGATCGCGGCGGCGTAGATCGTCCAGTCGCGCACCGCGAGCGGCTTGCGCCAGCGCCGGCACAGATGAATCATCGCGATCGCGCCGCTCCACAACACCGCGAGTCCGCCCCAGTAGAACGCCATCGTGGGGCTGCCAATCCCGTCGGCCCCGATCGTTGCGTACATCAGGCAACCGGCTACGGATGCGGCGATGCAGGCGAGCGAAAAGCGGTTTGTCGGCGTGCCGTCGGCGATTGCGCGTACGACGGCCAGCGGCGCGCTTGCTGCCGCGCAGGCAACCGCGACGACATACGCGATGAGCAGCGGCCAGTACGCCTGCAGTGCCGCGTGTTCCGCCGATCCGTGGTCGAGCCAGGCGGTCACGCCGAACTGGTAAAACGTCAGTGCCGCGACGACGACGCCGAGCGCGATTCCGCTGTTCAGGGGCGTCATCGTTGCCGGCTTCGGCGTGTCGACGGCAGCGCCGCTCATCCGGACACCGCGCGGGTTTGCTCGGCCGGACGCTGCACGGTGATCCACACGAGCGCGCCGAACAGGCTCATAGGCAGCAGGAATGTCGTGATCCCGAGGTTATCCGCCGCTTGATCCATACCGGGAAACACGTGACCGAACACGATCCACAGCAAACGCAGTAACGGGGTCGCGAGCAACAGGCCGAAATTGAACGCCATCCACGCCTGGTGGCGCAGGACGGCGCGTTGCCGGATCGCCGCGTACGCGAGCCACGCGGTGAACAGAACCGCGAGGTCGAGGCCGATCAACGAGATCGCGAACGGCGCGCCGGAAAACACGTCAGCCGGCGGGGTCGTGAGCAGGTATCCGATCCCGGCGAACATGCTCAACACGGCGCCGACGAGGTAGATCCTGCCCATCGTGCGGTGCGCCGCGGGGTAGCGCCGCCGGATCGCGGCGATGAACTGAAACGGCCCGACCGCGAGCGCGAAAGCCCCCATCGTCGTGTGCATGAGCATGAAACGGAAACCATCGCGGTAGGCCGCGGCCTGCTCGACATGCACGGAACCGGCGCCGTGCGCGTGCTCGCGCGAGACGATCGCGGTGAAGAATCGCAGCCACAAACCATCACGACCGGCGGCGAAGCTGATGAAGTAATCAAACGCCATCACGGCGTAGATCACGCAGCCGATCGCGAATACGCCTTGCAGCAGCCACACGAACCCGCGTTCGAGCGGTGCGGACGCAAATGCCAGGGAGCGACTTGTCGTTGCCATCGGAATACCTCGCGGTCGTTGCGGCCGGAAATCAGGGATCGCCGGCACGATCGAGGCGAAGTATGCGCCGGACCGCACGCCGAGTCGCGGATCCCCGCGGTTTCGTGGAGAAATCCGATCAGGTTCCGGAGGAATTCGATCGCTTCAGGGAGACGTCGCAGGCGGCTGTTCGGCGCGGAACGCGCTCGGGGTCAGGCCGGTCGCGGCCTTGAACGTCTGGGTAAACTGCGCCGCGCTGACGAACCCGGCCTCGCGCGCGATCGTCTTCACGGCGGCGTCCGGATTCGCGCGCAGCAACTCGCAGGCTACCCGGACCCGGGTTTCACGGACGAGTGCCGCCGGGGTGGTGCCGAAGCTCGCGCGACAGTGCGCATGCAGGGATGAGGGACTCAGGTGGCAGATCCGCGCGAGCGTGGTAACGGACAGATCATCACGCACATGCGTGCGGATGTAGTCGACGAGTCGCGCAACCCGGGTACCGCGACCACGTTGCTCGGTCAACAGCGCGGCGCGCGCACGCGACTGCAACAGCAGCACGATAAGTTCCTGGTTCACCGCGTCGATCAGGCGCTCACGCGCGACGAGTACCTCGCCATCACCAAGCAGCACGTGCAGCCGCCGAATCGCGGCGCCGGCACCGAGACTGACGAACTCGCTGACATCGTCGATGCTGTACAGCTCGGCGACGGACTCGTGATCGGGCCATTCCAGCGGCAGGTCGCGCACGCACGCGTCAATGAGACAACGATCGAGTTCAAGCGTCAGGCATTCGAGTGGCCGGGTGGCCGTCGGTGCGATGTAGTCCGTGTACAGTGGACGCCCCGCCGGCAGCAGCAGGATGTCGCCCGCCGTATGGCGCACGCTGACCCCCGGGGTATCGGTCGTGAAACGGATTTCGCCGACATTCGTGAGACACACGATCACGTTATCGAAGCGGTACGGGATGCGCGCGGCCGGCGCGAGCGCCGTGCGGATGCTCAGGCTGAAGTGTTCACCGTCAGTCGAGGCGACGTAACTGCGCTTGTCTTCCCGGTATTCACCCGCGACTTTCATCGGTTCGATATGCTTTCGCGACGTGCCATGGTCTGTGCAAGTATAGTCGCCCGGACGCATGCTTTAGGCCCCGTCGCAGCGGGGCCCGATGCCGCACGCGCGGACGGCGTCCGCACACCGGGGCAAACACAAGGAGAAATACCCACGATGGCTGACTTTGCCGCACTGATCTCAGCAATGACCCAGGCCGCGTGCCGTGGCGACGGCGCCGCGACCGCTGCCTGCTTTACCGCCGACGGGGTCTATCACGACTGCTTTTACGGCTCGTTCACCGGCGCGGCGATCGGCGACATGATCGAGAACTACTTCCACCGCGATGCGGAGAATTTCATCTGGGACCTGTACGACCCGGTCGATGACGGCAACACGGGCTATGTGCGGTATGTCTTCAGCTACGATTCGAAACTTGCGCAAGCAGCGGGCAAACGCGCCGTATTCGAGGGCGTATCGATCTGCCGACTCAGCGACGGTCTGCTCAGCGAATACACGGAAGTGGCCGGTTCCATCGCCGGCCTGCAGCAGCTCGGCTTCGACGACGCGCGGCTCGGCAAGCTGATCGCGCGTGAAGCCGACGCGTTACGCGCGCGGCCGGAGGCGCGCCATCACGTCGACCCAAGCTTGCGTCAGGCGACGAGCAGGTAGATCGTTTCAACGAACTGCTGATCGACCTGCTCGAGCAACGCGTCGTGATCGAAATCGGCGGGGAGTTCGAGTTCCGCGCAGATGTCCTCGGGGATGTCGTCGCGGTCCGCGATCTTTTCGGCGAAACTGCCGGTGCCGGAGTAGTTCGCGAGCGTATCGGCCGCGTTCAGGATGCTCGCTTCGAGCGTCGTCACTTTCGCCGCCTTCGGTTGGTGGTGATAACGGATCGCGTCACAGGTCGCCGCCGGCAGGTGCCAGCTCTCGAGCATGAGCCCGCCGAGGTAGGCATGATCGAACCCGAGTGCCTCGTGCTCCGTGACCACGAGTTTCGCCTCGTCACCTTCTGCCCTGAAGATCGAATCTTCCGCGATTTCGGGGAATCGCGAGTTGATCGTGAGTGTGCCGACGTCGTGCAGCAGTCCCGCGACAAACAGGCGTTCGGTGTTCAGGCAATTCACTTTCGTTGCGATCGCTTTCGCGAGGAGTCCGCAGTACACACCGTGACGCCAGAACGTGTTCATGTTCGTCACCCCGGAGGAGATGCGCGAAAACGACTGCACGGCGCACATCGAATAGACCAGGCTCGACAACTCGTGCATGCCGATCACGGCAACGGCGCGCGTGACCGTATCGACTTTCGTCTGCAAGCCGTAGTAGGAACTGTTCACGAGTTTCAGGATGCGCGCGGCGAGGCTCGGGTCGCGCATGATCACGTCGCTGAACTGCGCGGCCGAGGCCGTATTGTCGGCGATCATGTCGCTGATCTTCAGATATACATCGGGGGGTGACACGAGCGCCGACATGTCGCTGACGATGCTGCGTGCAAGCGGTTCGTTACTGGGTTTCAGTTCTTCTGGTTCGAGGCTGGTCGCGGCAACGCTGTTCACGGGCAGTTCCTGACAGTAATTGGTGGGCTATCCCTGTCATCGACCGTGCCGGCGGAGAACTTGAGAGGACACCGGAGAATCGCCGGAAACCGCGCCGCTCAACGGTTTCCGGCGGCTTCGGCAGCCCCGCCACGATTACAGCGACGGCGATCTCGGCGATACCTCGACCGCGTGTGTGGCGGTCGCCGGCACAAACCCGGGCGCGCTGCTCGGGGTCGTCGCGACGATGCCGTGGAAAACGAGCACGAGCAGCGCGAGCTGCAGCGCCATGGCAAGACGGGGACGTTCGTTCAGGGATTGCAGGTTCATCGTGGTCACTCCTTTCAGTTTGCATTCGGTTTACGGTGGCCGGGTCGGTACCCGACGCGACGGAAAGGAGTTTAATTACATAACCCGACGATTATAATATAGCAATTACGTAATTTATTATTGCGATTAGCGTAATTATGGACGACCTCGCCGCGATCGAACTGTTTGTCGCCGTCGCCGAAGAAGAGAGCTTCACCGGCGCCGCGCGGCGGCTCGGGATTTCCGCGGCCGCGGCGACCCGTCGCATCGCGGCGCTCGAAGACACGCTCGGCACCCGGCTGCTCGCACGCTCGACCCGGCGCGTGAGCCTGACGGCCGAGGGCGAGGTCTATCGCGAACACGCGCACGCCATCCTCGATGCCGTTCATCATTCGCATGAAGCACTCCGGGAGTTCGACACGACCCCGCGCGGACGCCTGCGGGTGACGTCGCGCAGCTCCATCGGGCAGCGCCTGATCGTGCCGTTCGTGTGCGAGTTCACCGCGCGTTACCCGGAAGTCAGCCTCGGACTGGAACTGACCGACACTCCGATCGACATCGTTGCCGAAGGCTTCGATGTCGCGATCGCGATGGGACACCTGAGCAGTTCGAGCCTCGTGGCGAAAACCCTCGCCGTCACCGACTCGCTCATTTGCGCGAGCCCCGACTATCTCGCGCGCCACGGCACACCACGTGAGCCGGGTGAACTGAAAGCGCATGAATGCCTTTCGTTCCAGGCCCGCACGGGGCGCAATACATGGAAATTCTCGCAGGGCAGCCGCTGCGCGGAGGTCCGCATCGAGGCGAAAATCGCGATCAATAACGGCGAGGCGCTGAAGCGGCTCGCACTCGACGGTCTCGGCATCGTCCTCGTGACAGACTGGCTCGTGCGCGAGGAGCTCGAATCCGGCGCGCTCGTGCAATTGTTCGCCGATTACGCGATCGAACCGGTCGGCACGCCGATCACGGCGCTGTACCCGACCCGCACGCATCTGCCACGCAAAGTGCGCGTGTTCCTCGACTTCCTCGCCGAGAAGGCCGCACTCGTGCTCGGCGCGTAAACTATTGTCGGGCGGCGGATGTCGCCGACCGTACTGACGACGCTACGGAGAATTGTGCATGACGACGTTTTCGATTAACGGCAAACCGGTTACGAGCGATCTTGATCCGGATATGCCGCTGTTGTGGTTTCTGCGCGAACAGCAGCGACTGACAGGCACAAAGTTCGGCTGCGGCATCGCACAATGCGGCGCCTGCACGGTCCACGTGAACGGTCAGGCAACGCGTTCCTGCTCCGTCCCGATCGGATCGCTCGCCGGCGCAAGCGTGACGACGATCGAGGGGCTGACGTCCCCCGTGGCGCGGGCCGTACAGAACACCTGGATCGACCGTGATGTCGTGCAGTGCGGGTACTGCCAGTCCGGGCAGATCATGTCCGCCGTGGCCCTGCTCGAAAAAAATCCCGAACCAACGGATAGCGACATCGATGCGGCGATGCGCGGCAATCTCTGCCGCTGCGCAACCTACCACCGGATCCGCGCGGCCATCCACGCGGCCGCGGCAGCACTGCAGGGAGACGTCCATGGATAAGTTCATCGAGCGCACGGTCAGCGCGGACGACGCCCCGGGGCTCACTCGCCGAGGGTTGCTGAAACTCGTCGGCCTCGGCGGCGGCGGTTTCATGATCGCGTGCGGCCTCGCGCCGGCGACGAACGTGTTCGCCGCCGGCGAGCGTGTGCCGGAGGTGTTCAACGCGTTCGTACGGGTCGCGACTGACAACACGGTAACGGTCGTGATCAAGCACCTCGACAAGGGCCAGGGCGTCACGACCGGGCTCACGACCATCGTTGCCGAGGAAATGGATGCCGCCTGGTCGCAGATGCGCTGGACGTTCGCACCGGCCGATGCAAGTCGTTACAACAATCTCGCCTGGGGCCCATCGCAGGGCACGGGCGGTTCATCGTCGATCCGCAACTCATGGCTGCAACTGCGTGAAGCCGGCGCGCTGGCGCGCGCCATGCTCGTGGCGGCCGCCGCGGCGCGGTGGCAGCTGGATGCCGAGACGCTCAGCGTGGCCGCGGGCGTCGTCAGCGCCGCGGACGGTCGCCGCGCAACGTTTGGCGAACTCGCGGCCGCCGCGGCCGGGCAGCAGGTGCCGACGACGCCAAAGCTGAAATCACCGGCCGAGTTCACACTCATCGGTCGTCACGTACCGCGGATCGATACGCGCGAAAAATCCACCGGCCAGGCGGTGTACACGAGCGACATCGATCTGCCCGGCATGCTGCACGCGGCAGTTGTGCATCCACCGAAGTTCGGCGGCAAACTGGAGCAGATGAATGCCGCGGCCGTACGCGCCGTCGATGGTGTCGTCGACGTCATTGCGATCCCGTCGGGCGTTGCGATCGTCGCGCAATCATATTGGGCCGCGCTGAAAGGCCGCAAGGCCCTGCGCGCCGAATGGCGCGACGATGACGCACAGCAGCACGGCAGCGACGCGATTGCAACAGCGCTGCGCGCCGTGATCGAAACCGACGGCGCCGTTGCCGCCACGCGCGGAGACGCACACGCCGCGCTCGACCGCGCGGCACTGGTCGTCGAAGCGGAATTCGAATTTCCGTTCCTCGCACATGCAGCAATGGAACCCCTGAATGCGGTCGTACGGATCGACAATGACCGTTGCGAAATATGGACCGGGTGCCAGAGCCAGACGCGCGATCAGGCCACCGCGGCGAGTATTCTCGGCATCGATCCGTCGCGGGTCACGATCAACACGCTGTTCGCCGGCGGCAGCTTCGGTCACCGCGCTGTGCCGACGAGCGATTTCGTCGCCGAAGCCGTACACATTGCACGCGCGCTCGGCACGCCTGCCCCGGTGAAAGTGCAATGGACGCGCGAGGACGACATGCGCGGCGGCTACTACCGGCCGATGTCGCTGCACCGGCTGCGCGCCGGGCTCGACGCCAACGGCAAGCTGTTCGCGTGGCATCACCGGGTGGTCGGTCAGTCGTTTCTGCAGGGCACCGCGCTCGCCGGCATGATCAAAAACGGGGTCGATGGTACGCTCGTCGAAGGCGCGCGCGGTTTACCGTACGCGGTCGACCATTTCCTGTGCGACACGCACATCGTCGACAGCGGCGTTCCCACGTTGTGGTGGCGCTCTGTCGGTCATACCCACAATGCGTATGCGACCGAGGTCTTCCTCGACGAAGTCGCGCGTGCCGCCGGCCGGGATCCGGTGGCATTGCGGCTCGAGCTACTCGGCGAGCATCCGCGGCATCGCGGCGTGCTCGAACTCGCACTGGCCGAGGCCGGCGACCCACCGACGGCACGCAATCGCGGCCGCGGGGTCGCCGTGCACGAGTCGTTTCGCAGTTTCGTCGCCGAAGTCGTCGACGTGACGGTTGCGGACGACGGATCGTTCAAGGTCGACAAGGTGACCGCGGCCGTGGATTGCGGGGTCGCCATCAACCCGGATATCGTGCGTGCACAGATCGAGGGAGGCATCGGCTACGGCCTGAGCGCAGTGCTGCGCGAGGCGATCACGCTGACGGACGGGGTGGTCGATCAGGCCAATTACGATACTTACCAGGCGCTGCGGATCAGCGACATGCCACGTATCGATGTACACATCGTGCCGTCGGCCGAACCGCCAACCGGGGTCGGCGAGCCCGGTACGCCGCCAATCGGGCCGGCTGTCGCGAACGCCTTGCTCGCGGTCACGGGCAAGGCCCTGCGCCGGTTACCGATTGGCACCCGGGTCGAGGTCGACCGGGTGTGAATCTCGCTCGCGTGCCGGCCGGCGACGGCGAAACGCGCTCAGGCGTCTTCCGTTTCCGCCATCGCCGCGGCAAACGCCGCGGCTTGCGCGCGGTAGCGCGGCACATCACCCGGGGTTGCCCCGACCGTGTCGTTGACGTCGCCATACTGAGGACCAAACTCGCGTTGCCACCCGGCGAACTCGAGCACGATACCGTCCGGGTCCTGGAAATAAACCGAACTCACCCAGGTGCCGCGATGGACGTCATCCGAGGCCTGCATCTCGGAGTTGTCGTGATGCATCACCGGACTCACGGCCACGCCCTTGTCGATCAGTTTCTGACGGTAGCTTGCCACCTTGTCGGCCGGCACGTTGAACGCGAAATGATTCATCGACCCGTGTGACGACGTCATTAGCGTCGGATCGTTGAAGATGACGGCCGGGTCGAAGTTCGAGCGCGGGTTGGAAATTCCCGGCACCCGTTCAGCCGCCTCGGCGAACCAGAAAAACGCGAGGCATTCGCGTCCGCCCATGCTGAAGAAAAAATGCTGGCCGAGTCCGCCCGGCAGGTCGAATGACTTGACGAGCTTCATGCCGAGCACATTCGTGTAGAAATCGACCGTGCGTTGCATGTCCCGGCACACGAGCGCAACGTGGTTCAGTCCCAGAATTTCGAATTCAGTGTTCGTGTTTTCCATCCCCGATCCTCCGCTTTGGTCGCTGCATTATTCGCCTCCCCGGGGTTGCTGACAAATTCCTCCCGCGACACCCCGCGCTCGGCCATAATTCGCCCTATTCGCGCCCCGGCATCGCCGCTATCGCCACTGATACTCTTGCACCATGAAACACCGATTCGACCGCCGTTCAGTCATTTTTCCGCGCGTGCTCTGCGCGCTCGTACTCGGCCTGCTCGCGTGCCCGGGCGCGAGTGGTGCCGAACAGCCGTTGCGGCTCAGCCGGATCACGCCGGCCGGCGACGACGTGCCGGGCGGGCGGCAAATCGTGTTTCAGTTCGACCGCGCCGTCGTACCGATCGGGCGCATGGATCGAACGGCGGAAGAAATCCCGATCACGATTACACCGCAACCCGGCTGCGAGTGGCGGTGGCTGAACACGAGCGCGCTCGCCTGCGAACTCGGCGACGCGCACCGGCTCCGTCTTGCAACCCGCTACAACGTGACCGTAGCGCCCGGATTCGAAACACCGGACGGCGCCCGCCTCGCCACCGCCGTGACCCATACGTTCACGACGGCGCGACCGAAAGCCACCTACGCGCACTTCGTCAACTGGCTGTCGCCGGGCACGCCGTTGATTCGGGTCGCGTTCAACCAGGCGGTAACGCGCGCTTCAGTGGAACGCGCGCTGGCGTTCACAACGAATGGCCGCAAGGTTGCCCTCGTCGCGTATCCCGACGACGTACCACGGCGTGCGCCGCGCTGGGCCTACGCACCGGATCCACCCGCGGCGCGGGAACCGGCCGGCGACGACGACGTGACGCCGCGGCATGCCTGGGTCGTCGAGCCGATCAGCGAACTGCCGCCGGATGCGACGATCGCGCTCGACATCAGCCCCGGACTGACGGGCGCCGCGGGACCTGAGCGCGGGGTCGAAAAGCGCACCATCGTCAGTTTCGACACCTATCCCGAATTCCGTTTTCTCGGCCTGCGCTGTACGCCGAAAGGCAGCGCCGAGGTTGCCGATCTGCTGCTCGCGGAGCTGCAGTCCGGGGACGCGTCCGCGCGGCGTTGCGCGCCACTGAAGTCCGTCGCCCTGCTGTTCTCGGCGCCGGTGCTGAATTCCGTGATCCGGGATCACGCCACGTTCACGCCGGCGCTCGACGGCGAGCGCAAGGATTTCGACCCGTGGCAAAACCTGCATGACTGGAGCGAGCTCGGCTCGCCGCACGGGCGCGATCGCATTTACGCGCGCCGGTTGCCGGTTTACCTGCTCGCCGATCGGCGCTACGCGATCACGCTGGACACGACGGCGTTCACGGACGAGTTCGGGCGCAAGCTGCCGGCGCCCGTCGCATTTTCATTCCACACGAGTCATCGCGAACCAAAGCTCACCGTCGGTCTCACGAATGCGGTGCTCGAACAGGGCGTCGACAGCGACGTGCCGCTGTATGTGACGAACCTCGAACACATCGATGTCGAATACGACCGGCTGGGTACGGCGATGACGGGCAGTGGCTTGCGCGAGCGGCTCGCCGTGAGCCCGGCGACGGACATCGCGTATGCGCGCCCGCTCGAAATACGGCGTCTGCTCGCGCAATCGAGTGGCGCGGTGTTCGCGCGTCTGCGACCGCAGCCCGTGCCGCCGGGCTGGCATCACGATCCGCGGATCCTCGCGCAGGTCACGCCGTACCAGGTGCACTACAAGCTGGGTCACTTCAATTCACTCGCATGGGTCACGACGTTTGCCACCGGGGAACCCGTGAGCGACGCGAATGTCACGTTGTGGACGGGCAAGGTCGAGCAGCTCGCGTCCCTGCAGCCGCTCGGGGTCGGCGCGCGGACGGACACCGACGGCATCGCGCATCTGCCCGGCCTGGCAACGCTCGACCCCGAACTCGCGCTGATCTACAACCGCGATGACGTGCAGTTGTTCGCGCAGGTCGAACGTGACGGCGACATTGCGCTGCTGCCGATCGACTACGACTACGCGGTGCGCGGTGGCGACGTGTATGCGCATATCCGCAAGCGTGGCGGCCACACGCACGCGTGGGGCACGACGGCCCAGGGTGTACACAAGCTCGGCGACGCCGTCGACTACAAGATCTACGTGCGTGAGCAGAGTAACCGGCGCTGGGTCCAGCCGGCCCCCGGCGCCTATGCCTTGAGCGTTACCGATCCGCAGGGCAAGACTGTGTTCGAACGCGACGGCATCACCCTGAACCGCTTCGGCGCGATCGACGGACGCTTCACCGTACCCGCATCCGGCGCCGTCGGCTGGTATCGGTTCCAGTTACGTCCGGTAAACCCGGCGGCGGACACCGCGACCCACTTTTCGTGGCAGGCCTTGTCCATACTCGTCAGCGATTTCACGCCGTCGCCGTTCAAAGTGAGCGCGGAACTCAATGGCACGGATTTCGCTGCCGGTGATGCGGTGCAGATCGCCTCGCGCGCCACGCTGTATGCCGGCGGACCGTTTACCCACGCCGACGTGCGCATCAATGCGCGCCTTCAGGCGCGTGCGTTTACCCCGGAGAATCCGCGCGCGGAAGGCTTCGTGTTCGGCAGCAACAGCGACGGGGAAGCCGCCGGCACCCGCGCGCTCGCCGATACCCACGCAAAGCTCGACGAACACGGCCAGTTCGACACCCGGATCGAACTGCCGCAGTCGGATATCTACTACGGTACCGTGCAGGTGGAAGCGGCGGTGCGCGACGATCGCGGCAAGCGCGTTGCCGCGACCACGCAAGCCACGTACGCGGGGCGCGATGTGTTCGTCGGGCTGAAGCAGACGCAATGGCTCTACGCCGCGGGAGAACCCGCGCGCCTCGAAACCCTCGTCGTCGATCGCCATGGCGAAATCCGCGACAACGCCCCGGTTGCGATCATCATCAACCGGCGTGAAGTGAAGACCGCGCGCGTGAAAGGTCCGGGCAACGCGTACCTGATCCGCAACGTGATGAACTGGGTCGCCGAGTCCGCGTGCCAGCTGAAGACGACCGCCGCCGGCGCAGCGTGTGAATTCGTGCCGGACGAGGCCGGGTATTACCAGTTCGTCGCGAGTACGCTCGACAGTGCCGGCCGCGAGCATCACACGACCGCCTACGGCTGGGTGACAGGGTCCGGCTACGTCGCGTGGGACCAGTCGAACGATGCAAGCCTGCCGATCATCGCCGAGAAGTCGTCGCATGCGATCGGCGACACCGCGCGCTTCCTGCTGCAGAACCCCTACCCCGGTGCCCGGGCGCTCGTCACGATCGAACGCTATGGTGTCATCGACAGCTGGACGACCGAACTGGCGACGAGCACGCCGGTGATCGAGGTGCCGATCAAGGCGGATTATCTGCCGGGTTTCTATGTTTCCGTCGTCGTCGTCTCACCCCGGGTAGCCGCACCGCCGGAACCCGGCCGGGTCGATCTCGGCAAGCCGGGTTACCGCATCGGCTACCTCGCCGTGGACGTGAACGATCCGGGTGCACGGCTCGCGGTCGAAGTGACGACGAACGCGAAAACCGTGAAACCGCGCGACCGTGTCCATGCAAGGATTCGCGTGCCGCGCGCGCCGGCGGGTAATCCGCCGGTGGAATACGCGGTCGCCGTGGTCGACGAGGCCGTGCTCGCGCTGAACCGCAATGGCGCGACTTACTACGATCCCTACGCCGGCTTCAACCGGCTCGACGGCCTCGATGTCAACAACTACAGCCTGCTCGCGCGCCTCGTCGGACGGCAGAATTTCGTGACGAAAGGCGCGAACCCCGGCGGCGGTGGCGGCGCGGACGGCGCCGCCCTGCGCAATCTGTTCAAGTTTGTCAGTTACTGGAATCCGTCGCTCGTGGCCGGACCGGACGGCACCGCGGAGATCGCGTTCGAGGTGCCGGACAATCTCACCGGCTGGCGCATCCTCGCGCTTGGCGTTACCCCGGATGCGCGCATGGGTCTCGGCGAGGCGACGTTCAAAGTGAACCGGCCGACCGAAATCCGGCCGGTCATGCCGAACCAGCTGCGCGCCGGGGATCGCGCACAAGCCGGCTTTACGGTCATGAACCGGACCGCGTCGCCGCGCGAGATCACGGTCTCCGTCGATGTCGAAGGACCGCTCGCCGACAGCGCGGCGGCGGCCACGAACCGCGTGCTCACCGTCGCGCCGTATGACCGCGTGCCGTTCAGCGTGCCACTGACGACCGTACGTGACGGGGAATTACGCTTCGTTGCGCGCGCCGGCGATGCCCTCGATACGGACGCGATCGAACACGTCGTGCCGGTGACCCGGATCCGGGCACCGGAAACGGCCGCGAGTTACGGCACGACCGTGGCCGCGAGCGTGACGGAAACGTTCGCGATACCGGACGATATTCACCCGGATGTCGGCCGCATCGAGGCGGTGCTGTCACCCAGCGTGATCGGCAATCTCGACGGCGCCTTCAACTACCTGAAGGATTACCCGCACCGGTGCTGGGAACAGCAACTCACGAAAGCCGTGGCGGCGTCGGCCTATGGCGAATTGCGCGAATACCTCGCCGATACGGTCGCGTGGACGGATACGGACGGCGATATCACGCGCGCGCTCGCCGCGGCGGCTGATTTCCAGGCACCGAACGGCGGCATGGCGTACTGGCAGGCATCGAACGCCCACGTCAGCCCGTACCTGTCGGCGTACACGGCGATCGCATTCAACTGGTTGCGCCGCGATGGTCACGACGTACCGGCAACGGTGGCTGCGCGCCTGCGGGAATATCTGTTGCGCCTGTTGCGGCGCGACGAGTTCCCGGGCTTCTACACTGCCGGGATGGCGTCGAGCGTGCGCGCGGTCGCGCTCGCGGCACTCGCCGGCGACGGCGCGCTGACCGCGCAGGACATCGCGCGTTACGCGCGGCACGTTGATGCGATGGATCTGTTCGGCAAGGCGCATTACCTGCGCGCCGTACTTGCGACCCCGGACGTGCCGCAGGACCTGCGCGCGGGAACCGTGGCGAAGATTCTTGCGCACGCGGATCAATCGGGCGGCAAGTTCACGTTCAGTGAAACTCTCGACGACGGGTTCGAACACCTGCTCGCGAGCCCGTTGCGCGCGAATTGCGCGATCCTGTCCGGGCTCGTCGACGCGAACGCGAGCGTACCGGCACTGCCGGGACTCGATCAGATCCCGTTCAAGCTCGTACGCGCGATCACGCAAAGCCGTGGTCAACGCACGCATTTCGAAAATACCCAGGAGAACGTGTTCTGTATGAACGCGCTCGTCGATTATGCGCGACACTTCGAGAACACGACCCCGGATATGAGAATCGCCGTCACGCTCGACCGCGAAACGCTCGGCCACGCGGCATTCGGGGCCTTGCGCGATCCCGCCGTCACGCTCGGCCGGTCCCTGAACGCCACCGATGCGGGACGGCGCGCAACGATGTCGCTGACGAAAGACGGCCCGGGCCGCCTGTATTACTCGGCGCGGCTCGCTTACGACCGCAAAGCCGACGCCGCCGCACGGACGAATGCCGGGATCGAGATCCGGCGTGAATACGCCGTCGAACGTAACGGCCAGTGGCAACGCCTGGATAAGCCGTTGCGCATCGCCCGGGGTGAAATCGTGCGCGTCGATCTGTTTGTCTCCGTCGCCGGCGCGCGCCATTTCGTCGTCGTCGAAGATCCCGTTCCCGGTGGCCTCGAACCCGTCAACACCGACCTCGCGACGAGTTCGTCGGTGGACGCGGCGAAAGCCGGCGAGCGGTTTGGCGCCGGCTCGTGGTATTTCACGCACGATACGTGGACGACTTACGGCGCGTATTTCGCGAGTTTCTATCACCGGGAGCTGCGCTTCGACGCCGCGCGCTTCTACGCCGACTATCTGCCACCCGGCAACTATCACCTCGCGTACACCGCGCAGGCGATCGCCGCGGGTGAGTTTGCCGCACCGCCGGTCCGTGCCGAAGAGATGTACGACCCCGATGTGTACGGGCGCGGCCTGCCGGCGACGCTCGTGGTGGAGGACTGAGCGATGCACAAGCGGCGTAGGGCCGTGGGCTTGCGCATATTCGTCGGTGGTTTTGCCGTCGCCGCCGGCGCGCTGGCCATCGCCACCGGGCTCGCGCTGAGACCGATCCCGACGGTATTGCCCGACGCCGGGTCCGCGCACACGCGGCGGATCGTCTACGCCGATCGTCACGGTGAACGCCTCAATGCAACGTATGAGAACCGGTGGAACATCCACGACCGGATCGCCCTGCACCGGGCGCCGGAACTGCTGACCGCCGCGTTCATCGCCGCCGAAGATCGGCGCTTCGCGACGCATCACGGGGTCGACTGGACCGCGCGCGCGGCGGCGGCGCTCGCGAACCTGCGCGCCGGTCGGGTAGTGCGCGGAGCGAGCACGATCAGCGAACAGGTCGTGCGCATGCTGCACCCGCGCGCGCGCACGCCATGGTCGCGCTGGCTCGAAGGCTTCGAGGCCGCGGCGCTCGAACGCGCGCATGGCAAGCCCGCGATCCTCGAGTTCTATCTGAACCAGGTGCCGTACGCCGCACGCCGGCGCGGCGTCGTGCAGGCCGCGCGGTATTACTTCGATCGGGATCTCGCGACCCTGAACGAAAAGGAACTGCTCGCGCTTGCCGTCATCGTTCGCGCGCCGCGCTGGTTCGATCCCCGCTCACGCACGCCGGCACTCGAACGCGGCATTCGCGCCGTCGCCCACACCCTGCACCGGCGCGGCGAACTCGCGCTCGACGGCGCGGAGATCGCCGCCCAGAACCTGTCGCCGCGGCGCGTCGCAAGGCCCGTGAACGTCGCGCATTTCCTGCGTTATTTAAACGAGCGCGAACCCGGCGCGCGGAGCGACGGGATCACGTCCACGACCCTTGATCTGACCGTGCAGCGCAGCGTGCAGCAAATCCTCGACCGTCGCCTCGCCGATCTCGCCGGCCGCCACGTCCACAACGCCGCCGTGCTCGCGGTCGACCACACCCGCGGTGAAGTCCTCGCCTGGGTCGTCGGTCACGCCGGACAGGCCGGCAAACCGTTTGCCGCGATCGATGCCGTCACGGTCCGGCGCCAGCCGGGCTCGGCGCTGAAGCCACTGCTGTATACCGAGGCCCTGAATCAGGGCCTGAGTGCCGCAAGTGTCATCGACGACGCGCCGCTCGAACAAAACGTCGGGCTTGGTCTCCACGCGGTGGCGAATTATTCGCACCGCTATTACGGTCCGGTGTCCGTGCGCGAAGCGCTCGGCAATTCGCTGAACACGCCCGCCGTACGTGTGGCGCAATTCGTCGGCGCGGCAACGTTCATCGAACGCCTGCGCGAACTCGGTATCAACAGTCTGACGGAACACCCGAACGTGTATGGCGACGGCATTGCCCTCGGTAACGGCGAAGTGACGTTGTTCGAACTCGTGCAGGCCTATACCGTGCTCGCGCGCATGGGCGAGTTCACGCCGCTGCGCCTGCTCGCCGGCGATACGGCGCCGGGCGTGCGCATCTTCTCCGCGGATGTCGCGAGCCTGATCGCCGATATCCTGTCGGATCCGCATGCACGCGAACTCGAGTTCGGGCCTTATTCGATCCTGAATTTCGCGGCACCGACGGCGGTAAAAACCGGCACCTCGAGTGACTATCGCGACGCCTGGGCGATCGGCTACGACGACCGCTACACGGTCGGCGTGTGGATGGGCAATCTCGACTACACGGCGATGCACGACGTCACCGGTTCCACCGGACCCGCGCTCGTGCTGCGCGCGAGCTTGCGCGAGCTGAATCGCCACCGCGAACGCGGCGCCCTGTACCGCAGTCCGAATCTCGAGCAGCGCACGGTGTGTCGCGATACGGGCCTGCCGCCCGACGCGCCGTGCGCCACGCGCGACGAGTGGTTCGTTCGCGGGCTTGCACCGCGGGCATTGCCGACGGCGAATACGCCATTGCGACTGCGCAAACCGATCAACGGACTGCGCCTCGCGATGGACCCGCGGATCCCGGATGAGCACGAGGTTTTTCAGTTCGAACTCGCGGGCGCCGAGACGGCGCGCCGGGTGCACTGGTTTATCAATGGTGAAGCCGCGGACACGACCTCGGGCAGTACATATGCGTGGCCACTTGCGCGCGGCAGGTTCACCACGTTCGCGGAAGTCGAGCACAGCGACGGCACCCCGCCGACGCGGACCGCAACGGTGACGTTCGAGGTGCAGTGAACCCGGCGACGCGCGCGAACGTACACGACGTTATTGCCCGCGAGATGACCCTGCATGCCAACGAGCCCACGAGCGGCCACCGCCCCGGTGCATTCGCGCTACGTGATCCGCGACGCGGACGTGGCCGACCTCGATACGATCAACGGCATACTCGAAGCCGCGGTAAGCGGCTGGGGACTGTCGGCGCGGGTATTGCGCCTGTCGCTGCCGAGCCTGCGCTACGACGAAATGGACGTGCGGACGATGCGCGCCCGACTCATCACCGATCACGGGACCCCGGTCGGCTTCAGTTGCACGGAACCCGCGGATCCGCACGACCCGTCGGGAAATCACCGGTCGCTGACGTTGCACGGACTCTATGTGCTGCCGCGACGACAGCGTACGGGGATCGGTGCGCGGCTGCTCGCGGATGTCGAGGCACTCGCGCGGGCGGAGGGTTACGCGGCCCTCGCAACGCGCGCGTGGCGCGAATCGAGCGCATTTTTCACCGCGCACGGATTCATTCCGTGTGCACCGGGCGAGCCCTCGCTGTGGCCACGGCCGCTGTGGCGCGCGCTCGACTGAGCCCGCACCGGTGACCCGGCTACCCGCCAGCGCCTGGCAGCCTGTCGGACTTAGGCAATCGTAGCGAGCAAGGTGGGAGAGCGAGTGCAAAAACGTGCGATTTTGAGGAGCATAGTGGTGCTACG
>MRWG01000213.1_pt1 | contig 96147 bp, 84 predicted proteins | sample 1013341 | NCBI WGS metagenome assembly MRWG01 (sample SAMN06117577, study PRJNA244670) | biofilm metagenome | biome: Water; feature: Cathode Biofilm; material: Biofilm; isolation source: microbial consortium enriched at the cathode of a solar microbial fuel cell | place: USA: District of Columbia ...
AGAGACTAGAGACTAGAGACTAGAGACTAGAGACTAGAGACTAGAGACTAGAGACTAGAGACTAGAGACTAGAGACTAGAGACTAGAGAAGAGTAGCTGTGATCAGATGGAGAAGGAAGCGCCGCAGCCACAGGTGGTGCTTGCCATGGGGTTATCCACCACGAAACGTGAGCCTTCCAGGCCTTCCACATAGTCGATCTTCGCACCCACCAGATACTGATAGCTGAGTGGATCCACCAGCAGGTCGGCACCGTTGTTGCTGATCACCGTGTCATCTTCATTAACGGATTCATCGAAGGAAAAGCCATACTGAAATCCGGAGCAGCCGCCACCGGTTACGAAGACTCGTAACTTGAGCTTGTCATTGCCTTCCTCGGCAATCAGGCTATGGACCTTCTTCGCCGCATTATCGGTGAATGACATGATGACTGGTTCTGCAGACTGTACTACGGACATGACTATCTTGTGGCCTTGAGGCCGGGAGTTGGACAGGGATTAAGCCCCGGCTGGGGAGTATTATCTCAATAACTGAGTAAAACAGTCAATTATTCTCCAGAGACTTGCTGTCAAAGCCCAGCTTTTTCTTGTCGTTACCCAGGCGCTTTGCTTCATTCTGGGCCCCGGTTATATGCATCAGATTGCCATTAACCTCGGAACCCATCACCATCTCGATGAGATTGTAATAGACGTTACCTACCACGGTGGCCTTGGCAGCCAGTTCCACGTGTTTGGTGGAACGCACATCACCCTGCACCAGGCCGTTAATGATGGCGGAAGGCACGCAAATCTCTCCTTCCACTGCGCCTTTTTCGGCAACCCGAATCAGGGCCTCGGAGTCGTCCTCAGCGTAAATATTGCCTTTGACCTTGCCTTCGATAATCAGCTCACCGGAGAAATGAATATCGCCCACAATCTCAGTGCTGCGTGAAACCAGGGTATGTGCCGGCCCCGAAACCTTGGGCCCTTCTTCTGCTTTACCGAACATATTTTTCCTCTAGAAGCTGGTAGCCGAAATTATTCGCCTTCCACTACCCAACTGAAATTCTGATTGATGTTTTTTTCTACCGGCTCTACCGACACTGCAGCTATCTGCACCCGCTCCGGGGTAAAGTCCTCCGGTAGCGCCAGCTCGCCCTCAATATTCTGAAAGTATTTGAAGCGAAGCCGAATATCCAGCTGCTCCTCATCTTCGGATACATCCCTGAGCGGAAGGATTAGCTGTCCCTCAGTATTGGAACCCACCAGGTTGACATTAGCGTGACCTGTCAGAAATGTATCGCCATCGGCATCTTCCTGACGTAACACCAGCTTGTAGCGAAAACGCCGGGGGTCACTGGTGGCCGAAATATCAAATTGACCGATGATCAAGCCGGTATCTTCAGTTTCCTCGGCCACTACCTGTCGGTAATAGACGATGTCCTGCTCCAGTTGCGCAATACGCTGCCGCAGGCCGCTAATGGTTCCCTGCACCTCGGCATTGGCACGCTGGTCCATCTGACTGGACCGCTCCAGTATGGCGATCTGTCGGCGCAGGTCGGCATTCTCAATCCTGGAGGCATCCAGATTTTGCTGTAATTGCTCACGCCCTGCCTGTTCCACTTCCTGGGCAAGCATGGTCTTGTAGTAGCCGTAAGAAAAACCACCGGCGGCACTGACGGCAACGCCCATCAGCACCAGGGTGGTAAACAGGAAGCGTTGTCGTGGCCGATGGGGCACAACAATCATTTTTTCCTGTTTGCTTCCTTTAACGACGTTTGGCACGCACTGCTCTCCTGTTAGCCGCTCCGGGGCTGCGCATCAAGGCATCAGGGCTACGACATTCAGACCGAGGCGTTCTTCGAATCCGAACATGATGTTCATATTCTGCACGGCCTGCCCGGAAGCGCCCTTGACCAGGTTGTCTTCCGCAGCAATGACAATGACAGTCTCTGTTTCTTCGTTATACGCTACTGAAATTTCGCAATTATTTGAACCTTTGACATCGCGGGTGGCTGGCAGTTCACCGGCCGGCAGCACATCGACGAAGGGTTCACTAGCATAGCGGTCCTCAAAAATTGATTGCAACTGCGCCGCTGTGACCTGGGTCCCGCTTTTAACCGGCGCATAAAGAGTCGCCAGAATTCCCCTGATCATGGGGGTGAGATGGGGAATGAAGGTCAATTTCACAGTTTCGCCCGCGGCCCGGCTCAGCCCCTGGCTGATCTCCGGGAGATGGCGGTGACCAGCCACGCCATAGGCCATGATGGATTCTGTTGCCTCGGTCAGTAAATAGGCTTCTGCCGCCTTGCGGCCGGCACCACTGACCCCGGACTTGGCATCGGCAATCAGGCGCCCGCTATCCACCAACCCCTGCTCCAGCAAGGGCAGGAAGCCAAGCTGAACGGCAGTAGGGTAGCAACCCGGCACTGCTATCAGTCGGGCCTTGGCAATAGCCTCACGATTGACCTCGGGCAGGCCATAGACTGCCTCTTCCACCAGCTCCGGACAGGCGTGTTCGGTCTTGTACCAGTGCTCCCAGAGCGCAATATCCTTGATCCGGAAATCCGCCGACAAATCGATGATCCGGGTACCGGTGGCCAAAAGTTCGGCCGCCGTATGCATGGCCACGGCGTGGGGTGTGGCATAAAAAACCACATCGCAATCACCCAGAGCCTTGATGTCCGGGCTGCTATAGTTCAGATCCACATGGCCGCGAAGATTGGGGTAGCGGCTGGCTACGGCGGTACCAGCCAATTCACGGGATGTGACCACAGCCAGTTCAACCTCAGGATGCAGCGCCAACAAGCGCAACAGTTCAACACCGGTATAGCCGGTGGCTCCTATGATTCCTGCTTTAATCACCTTCAACTCCCTGTGCTAATTGGCTGACAACAAAAAAAGGGCATTACTGTTTTTCGGATTGGCCGGCCTGAAACAGCCGGACCTGACGGGGCATCGTATCTTACACGCAACAGATGGGAATGCAATAAAGCCCGGGCCCGGGCTGCGGTCCTGCCGAGGGCCTGAATACTCTATAATAGACGCCTTCAGGACTCGGGCGGCAGTCTGTGATAGCTTGCCGCCTAATCATATTTTGCAACTCACTGTCATCAGGGACGGGAAGCTATGCTCTGGATCAAAGCCTTTCACATTATCGCCATGGTGTGCTGGTTTGCCGGCTTGTTCTACCTGCCTCGCCTGTTTGTCTATCACGCCATGAGTGAAGACAGCATCAGCCATGATCGCTTTGTTATCATGGAGCGTAAACTTTTCTGGGGCATTACTACCCCTTCAGCCATAGCGACGGTTGCTCTGGGCAGCTGGCTACTGGTGAGCAACTGGGATTACTTTATGGCCTGGTGGTGGATGCATGCCAAGCTGGGCCTGGTAGTGCTGCTGTTGGTGTACCATGTGTTTTGCTGGACATACATGGTGAAACTGCGCGACGGCAACAACAGCCATAGTCATCGGTTTTTTCGCCTGTTCAACGAATTGCCTGTAGTCCTGTTAGTGGCGATCGTCATTCTCATTGTAGTCAAACCAACACTTTGACTAGCGGAGTCCGCAGCCGTGTCCAATCACGCCAAAAAACCTGTCGTACTTTGCTTTTCCGGACTTGATAGCACCGGAGGGGCCGGGATTCAGGCTGACATCGAAACCCTGTTCAGCATCGGCTGTCATTGTGCTCCGGTTGTAACCGCATTGACGGTGCAGAATACCCAGAACGTGATCAGCAGCAATCCCTGCGACCCATCGCTGTTGATTCAGCAATCACGGGCGGTCCTTGAAGACATGCCGGTGGCGGCGTTCAAGCTCGGCTTGCTGGGCAGTATCGAAGCGATCGAGGTTGTTCACACACTATTGAAAGACTACGCTTCCATACCGGTCATTCTGGATCCGGTGCTCAGCGCCGGTGGCGGATTCAATTTTTCCGACCAGGATTACGTCGAGGCCCTGCGCAACCTGTTACTGCCGCTAACGACCATTCTGACTCCCAATACCGAAGAGGCCAGAAAACTGGCAGCCAATGCCGATAGCCCCGATGCCTGCGCCAATGAACTGTTCGATCTGGGCGTCGCGCATGTGCTTGTCACTGGCACCCACGCACAAACCGACGCGGTAGAAAACCGCTTGTTCTCCCCTCATCAGGAGATCACACAATTTAACTGGCCGCGCCTGCCACACAGTTATCATGGTTCCGGCTGTACACTGGCAGCCGCCATTGCCGGCTACACGGCCCATCAGTTAACTGTGCGCGATGCCATTCAGCAGGCCCAGCGGTTTACCTGGGAGTCACTCAGCCATGGTCAGCGTGCTGGTTTCGGCCAGCATTTACCAGACCGCAGTTTCTGGAACAAACACAGCTGTTGATTATGCCCCTTGCCGGTATTTACGCACTCACCGATGAACAACTGCTGCCTGAAAGAGATCTCTGCACTGCTGCAGAAGTTGCACTCAGAAACGGCATTCAGGTCCTGCAGTATCGCAACAAACAAGGCGACGACCGACTACGGGCGCAGCAAGCGAGCGCATTGCTGGAACTCTGTCAGGCCTATTCTGTCCCTCTGCTGATCAACGACGATCCCCGACTTTGCCTTAAAACCGGCGCCCAGGGTGTGCATCTGGGCCAGAACGACTGCCAGCTGTCTGCAGCGCGCCAGTTGCTGGGGCCCGGGGCAATCATCGGCATCACCTGCCATCAATCCCTGGATCTGGCTCGCCAGGCTGAGCGCAATGGCGCCAATTACGTGGCGTTTGGGCGTTTTTTCCCGTCTTCCACCAAGCCCGGGGCACCGGCGGCAGATCGGCAGATTCTCAGCGCTGCCAAGAAGGCCGTGGATATCCCGGTGGTTGCTATTGGTGGCATCAATGCGGAAAATGGCGCCTCTCTGATCTCTGCGGGCGCCGACATGCTGGCAGTCGCAGGCGGACTTTTCGGAAATTCAGACATTGCGGCAAATACCCGCAATTTGGTCAGTTTATTCAATCAGCAACAGGACATTCGATGAAACACGATAATTCCAGGAATCTGTACGACCTGGCACTTCAATTAATCCCTGGCGGCGTGAACTCCCCGGTTCGCGCCTTCAAGGGCGTGGGTGGCGATCCACTCTTTTTCAAGGCAGGCCAGGATGCCTATCTGATTGATTCCGACGATAACCGCTATATCGACTATGTTGGCGCCTGGGGTCCTTTGATTCTTGGCCATCGACATGAAAAGGTCATTGCCGCCCTGAGCGCACAACTGCAGCAGGGCATAGGCTTTGGTGCCTCCACTGAGGCAGAGGTCAATATCGCCCGCAAGATTACCGAACTGGTGCCTTCCATCGAAAAGGTGCGGCTGGTCACTTCGGGTACCGAAGCCACCATGAGTGCCATCCGCCTGGCGCGTGGTTTTACCAAACGCGACAAGATTGTGAAATTCGAAGGTTGTTATCACGGGCATGTTGACGGCTTGCTGGTCAAGGCCGGATCTGGTGCCCTGACACTCGGCGAACCGGATTCTCCTGGTGTGCCCAAGGCCTATACCAAGCTCACTCATGTTTTGAGTTACAACGATATCGAAGGGGTAAAGAAGTTTTTTGCCGAACAGGGCGATGATATCGCCTGCGTCATCATTGAGCCCATCGCCGGCAATATGAACTTCGTGCCACCCGTTCCTGGCTTTCTGGAAACCCTGCGTGAATGCTGTGATCGCCACGGCACCGTGCTGATCTTTGACGAAGTGATGACCGGCTTTCGGGTCGCCAGAGGCGGCGCCCAGTCAGTTTATGGTGTCAAACCGGATCTGACCACGCTGGGCAAGGTTATTGGCGGCGGCCTGCCCGTCGGTGCTTTTGGTGGTCGCGCCGACATCATGGATCATATCGCTCCGATTGGTCCGGTCTATCAGGCGGGCACCCTGGCCGGCAGTCCCCTGGCTACAGCGGCCGGCCTGGCCATGCTGGAAGCCATCAGCGAAGACGGGTTTTACGAGAATCTGCAAGCCACCGTTAGCAAATTGACCGATGGATTGAAACAACGGGCAGCCGCTGCCGGCATCCCGTTCAGCACCAATCAGCAAGGCGGCATGTTCGGGCTGTTCTTCACTGAAGAGTCCGAAGTGCGCAGCTTCGAACAGGTGATGGCTTGCAACAGCGAACACTTTCAATCATTCTTCCACTCCATGCTCGATCGCGGAGTCTACCTGGCTCCCTCTTCTTTCGAAGCCGGATTCATTTCCGCAGCCCACGGCGAGGCTGAAATTCAAAGCACACTGGATGCCGCCGAATCAGCATTCCAGGCAATCAATTAACCTACCATTCACTACAGTCTATTCACCAAGCAGAGGACACAGGAATTATTCATGGCAAAGTACCACGTTTATGGTATTGGCAACGCCCTTGTCGATAAGGAATTTGAAGTCGAAGACAGCTTTTTTCAGGAACACAATATTGAAAAGGGCCTGATGACGCTCGTCGATCACGAACAACAGGATAAATTACTGGCCGCACTCACCAGCAAGTATGAACTGAGAAAACAGGCCGGTGGCGGCTCTGCCGGTAATACACTCTATGCCTTCAGTAATTTTGGCGGCGAAGCCTACTACGCCTGCAAGGTTGCCAATGATGATACGGGTGACTATTTTCTCCAGCAGCTGGGCCACCACAATATCGATACCAATGTCTCTCGTCGCGAGGACGGTACTTCCGGCCGCTGCGTGGTGATGGTCAGCCCCGATGCGGAGCGCACCATGCACACCTATCTGGGCGTTTCTGCCGATATATCCAGCAAGGAAGTGGATTTTGATGCCGCAAAAAATTCTGAATATATCTATATAGAGGGCTACCTGGTCACCTCTCCGGACGCCAGGAATGCAGTGATCGAACTCAAAAAGTTCGCAGAAGAAAACAATGTCAAAACTGCCATGACTTTTTCTGACCCGGCCATGCTGCAGTACTTCCGTGACGAAGTGAATGAAGTGCTGGGCAGCGGTGTCGATCTGTTGTTCTGCAATGAGAAAGAAGCCAGGCTCTGGGCAGACACGCCCGATTTTACCGAGGCTTGCGAGCAACTGAAGACCATTGCCAAACAGTTTGTCATCACTCGCGGCTCACAGGGAGCACTGGCCTGGGACGGTGAGAACTTCATTGAAATCGAAGGCAATCCGGTCAAGGCTATTGATACCAACGGCGCCGGAGATATGTTTGCAGGTGCCTTTCTCTACGGCATTACCCAGGGCCGCAGCGTAGCGATGGCAGGCAAGCTGGCCAGCCGGGCTTCTTCAGAGGTAGTCACGGTTTTTGGGCCCCGCCTGGAGGCGGAGCGCCATGAGGAACTGGTTAAAGAAATTCTGCCCTGACACAGGCCAGGCCTTTTACCCGCGCCTGCTTCCCTGAATCAGGCGCGCAATCCGTCAACGAATTTCTTCACGCCATCAAACCAGGACGATTTGCGGGGTGACTGACGGTCACCCTCATCGGCGTGAATCTGGGCAAACTCTTCCAGCAGTTCTTTTTGTCGTTTGGTCAGGTGAACCGGTGTTTCTACAATTACCCGGCACATCAGGTCACCGGCATTGCCACCCCGAATCGGCGTTACCCCTTTACCGCGCAGACGAAAAAGTTTGCCGGTCTGGGTTTCGGCAGGAATCTTCAGCTTCACCCGGCCATCCAGGGTCGGTACTTCCAGTTCACCGCCCAGTGCGGCATCGGTAATACTGATGGGAATTTCACAATAGAGATTGCGGCCATCGCGCTGAAACAGCTCATGGGGACGCACAGCGATTTCCACATAGAGATCGCCAGAGGGCCCGCCATGGATGCCCGCCTGGCCTTCACCGGTCAGACGTATCCTGTCACCGGTATCAACACCAGCCGGTACTTTCACCGACAGGGTCTTGGTTTCATCGACACTGCCACGGCCATGACAGCTATTGCAGGGGTCCTTGATCTGCTTGCCGGTACCCTGGCAGCGGGGACAGGTTTGCTGTACCGAGAAAAAGCCCTGCTGCATGCGTACCTGGCCATGACCGGCACAGGTGGAACAATCCTCAGGTTTTGTGCCTGGCTTGGCGCCACTGCCATCACAGGTCTCACAGCTTACCGTAGTGGGAACCCGAATCTTTACCGTGGTGCCCTGCACTGCATCTTCCAGCTTCAGGTCGAGACTGTAACGAAGATCGGCACCCTGGCGCACATGACTGCGACCACCACCACGACCACCGCCGAAGATATCACCAAAGATATCACCGAAAATATCACTGAAGTCGGCATGTCCGTGGCTGGTCTGTCCCTCGACACCGGAATGTCCGAACTGATCATAGCGGGCACGCTTGGCCTGGTCAGACAGCACCTCGAAAGCCTCGTTGGCCTCTTTGAAAGTATCTTCCGCTTCCTTGTTGTCCGGATTACGGTCGGGATGATTTTTCATCGCCACCTTGCGATAGGCCTTTTTGATATCGGCCGTTGAGGCGTCGCGACTTACTCCCAACACTTCATAGTAATCACGCTTTGACATGCTCAATTCCAGTTTCGGTTTTTACTTTTTAGATACGAAAAAAACCAAGTCAGTGAACTGACTCAGTTTTTCCGGTGTAACCGGCTGGCATTACTGCCAGCCGTATTCACATTGCTGTTACTTGTCTTCTTCCTTCACTTCCTCAAATTCGGCATCGACGGCATCGTCGTTGCCGGCATCGTCGGAGGCGTCGGCTGACTCGGCGCCTGCGGCACCAGCTTCTGCACCACCGGCCTGCTGTGCCTGCTCGGCGTACATCTTCTGGGCCAGGCTGCCAGAGGCATCGGTCAGGGCCTTGGTCTTGGCTTCGATCTCGGCCAGGTCATCAGACTTGATGGCCTCTTCCAGTTCTTCGATAGCCTTGTTAATGGCATCCTTCTCTTCGTCGCTGGCCTTGTCGCCGGCTTCTTCGAGGGTCTTTTTGGTGGCGTGAATCATGCCATCGGCAGAGTTGCGCGCTGTAATCAGTTCCTCGAACTTCTTGTCGTCGGCAGAGTGCGCCTCGGCGTCCTTGATCATGGACTCAATCTCTTCGTCAGACAGACCACTGGAGGCCTTGATGACGATGGACTGTTCCTTGCCAGTTGCCTTGTCCTTGGCTGACACATTGAGGATACCGTTGGCATCCAGGTCGAAAGACACTTCAATCTGTGGCATGCCACGCGGCGCCGGCGGAATATCTGTCAGGTCGAATCGGCCCAGGGATTTGTTCTCGGCCGCCTGCTTGCGCTCGCCCTGTACCACGTGAATGGTTACCGCTGACTGATTGTCATCGGCGGTTGAGAACACCTGCGACTTCTTGGTGGGAATCGTGGTGTTTTTCTCGATCAGGGTGCTGGCCACGCCACCCAGGGTTTCAATACCCAGAGACAGCGGTGTGACGTCCAGCAACAAGACATCGTTAACGTCACCGGCCAGTACGGCTGCCTGAATCGCGGCACCCATGGCTACAGCTTCGTCAGGATTCACATCCTTGCGGGCATCCTTGCCGAAGAAATCAGCCACTTTCTTCTGCACCAGTGGCATACGAGTCTGACCACCCACCAGAATTACATCATCAATACTGCCAACATCCAGATCGGCGTCCTGAATCGCAGTTTTCACCGGTCCCAGGGTGCGGTCTACCAGTTCTTCCACCAGGGATTCGAACTTGGCGCGGGTCAGCTTCTGCACCAGGTGCTTGGGTCCGCTGGCATCGGCGGTGATGTAGGGCAAATTGATTTCAGTCTGCTGAGAAGAAGACAGTTCAATCTTGGCTTTCTCAGCCGCTTCCTTCAGGCGCTGCAGCGCCAGCGGATCACTGTGCAGGTCCATACCGGATTCTTTCTTGAATTCCTCTGCCAGATAATCGATCAGGCGCAGGTCAAAGTCCTCACCACCGAGGAAGGTGTCACCATTGGTGGAGAGCACTTCGAAAGTGTGCTCACCGTCAGTGTCGGCAATCTCGATGACGGAGATATCGAAAGTACCACCACCGAGGTCATAAACAGCCACGGTGCGGTCGCCTTTCTTCTGGTCCATACCATAGGCCAGGGCCGCCGCTGTGGGCTCATTGATAATACGCTTGACGTCCAGGCCGGCGATCTTGCCGGCGTCCTTGGTGGCCTGACGCTGGGAATCATTAAAGTAGGCCGGTACGGTTACCACCGCCTCGGTCACTTCCTCGCCCAGGAAATCCTCGGCGGTTTTCTTCATCTTCTTCAGAACCTGTGCAGAAATCTGCGGAGGCGACATCTTCTTGTCATTCACCTCCACCCAGGCATCGCCATTATCAGCCTTGATAATCTTGTAGGGCACCATCTTGATGTCTTTCTGCACCACGTCATCGTCGAACTGACGACCGATCAGGCGCTTGATGGCGAACAAGGTGTTATCAGGATTGGTGACCGCCTGGCGCTTGGCCGGCTGGCCCACCAGTGTTTCGCCATCATTGGTATAGGCAATGATGGACGGCGTCGTGCGATCGCCTTCTGCATTCTCAATGACCTTGGGCTTGCCGCCGTCGAGTACGGCGACACAGGAGTTGGTCGTACCCAGGTCAATTCCGATGATCTTACCCATTTTAAAAATCTCCGCTTTCGTTCCTTGCTTGTCAGTGAGGCCCGACAAACGCTTATGCCTTCAATATTGGCCCTATCCTGTTGATTTCAAGGACCCGGGCAGAAAATATCCCGCCCACTTTTGTGGTTATTCCGAATTTCTTCCAAAAAAGCGCAATATGCTGATTCAGATAGGTTTTTAGCTGGAAGATGGCGCTTTGGACACCATCACCATGGCAGGCCGGATTACCCGATCATGAAGCTTGTAGCCCTTTTGCATCACGGCAGTCACCGTATTGGGCTCCACCTCCCCATTTTCCTGGGTGGACATGGCCTGATGCTGCAAGGGATCAAAGGGCTCGCCCAGAGGGTCGATGGTTTCGATACTGAATTTGTCGAACAGGTCCTTGAAGCTCTTCAGGGTCAGATCAACCCCGTCATAGATGGCCCTGACCCGCTCATCGTCATGGTCAGCGGCGGCATCCAGAGCCCGCTCCAGATTGTCGATCACTGACAGCAGTTCCCCGGCAAATTTTTCCTGGCCGTATTTATGGGCCTTTTCCACATCCTGCTCGGAACGGCGGCGCAGATTCTGCATCTCCGCCTGCACCCGCAGCAGGTCATCCCGCGCCTGACCAGCTTCCTGCTCGGCGGCTTGCAGCTTGCTCAAGGCCTCTTCGAGGCTGAGATTGCTGTCATTACCGGCTGCCGCCTGGTCCTGATCCTGGACAGTTTGATCGCCCTGCCCGGCATTCATCTCGTCGCTGTTATGTCCGGCGTTATTTCCGGTATTGGTTTCGGTATTTTCTTCCGAATTCTGCTTGCTCATGCCCACTCCCAATGTCCGCAGTAAGGATTTCGGATTCCCTGAAACACCCGTGATATTGCCCACAGGAGCTTCTGTCATGCCCGGGATATGGGGGCAGCCCCTGACTTTTCAAGCATTTTGCCCGGCTGGCTCCCGGAGCAGGGAAAATCCGCCATTCATCGCCCTGTACATGGATTATCTGGTGGGCGAAGCGGGAATCTCCCACTATACTCTGCAGACATGTTGCAGCATCTATCCATCAGCAATTACGCCACTGTGGAGACTCTCGAAATCGAGTTCGCTCCCGGCATGTCGGTCATTACCGGTGAAACCGGGGCCGGCAAGTCCATTATTCTCGGCGCTCTGGGCCTGACTCTGGGGGACCGGGCAGACAAAACCGTGATTCGCACCGGCGCCAGCAAGGTGGATATTTCCGCTGAATTCGACACCCGCCGCATTGGCTCTGCCAGCGACTGGCTGAGCGAGCAGGAGCTGAGCAATGAAGACGACCCCGGCTTGTGCATTCTGCGCCGGGTGGTGGGCAGTGACGGCCGCTCCCGTGCCTTTATTAACGGAGCCAATGTCACCCTGGCCAATCTCAAGACCCTGGGTGAAATGTTGCTGGACATCCACAGCCAGCATGAACACCAGTCCCTGCTACGTCGCAGCACCCACCAGCGACTGCTGGATGAATACGCTGTGCAGGAGAAGCTGTTAGCCAATCTGCGCTCCACGTTCAAACAGTGGCAGCAGAACCATCGCCAACTGGAGGAATTGCAATCCAGTTCGGAAGAAAGCTCCGCCGAAAGCCAACTGCTGGCCTATCAACTGACGGAACTGGAAGAGATGGAGATCGGCGATGATGAAATTGCCGAACTGGAGGCGGAGTTCAAGACCCTCAGCAGTGCCGATGAAACCCTGGCTTCTGTCTCTGCCGCGCTCAATGCCTGTCGCGAGGATGAAAACGGCAATGCCTCATCCCAGATTCATCATGCCCTGACGGCATTAAGGGAATTGCCTGACAGCCACAAGGCCATCGCCGGCATCATCGAATTGCTGGAAACCGCAGCAATCCAGCTGGATGAAGCAGTCACCGAGCTCAATGCCTTCAATGACCAATTTGAGGCGGACCCGGAGCGTCTGGAGCAGGTCAATGAACGTCTCAGCGCCCTGCACAAGCTGGCGCGCAAGCACCGCATCAAGCCGGAAGAGTTGCCACTGCTGATCAGTGATCTGCGCGATCAGCTTGCCCGCTTCGAAAACTCCGATGCCGAGTTGGAACAGTTGCGGGAAAACGATCGCCTGCTGCAGGAGCAATTTCAACAATTGGCTCGCGATGTCAGCCAGCAGCGTCACAAGGGCGCCAGCAAACTGGCCAAAGCCGTCAACAAGCAACTTCATGATCTGGGTATGCCCCATGCCAGTCTGGCCGTGGATCTGAAAGCGGTCGAAAGCGATCTGCCCATGGCCCAGGGACTGGAAACGGTGGAGTTTCTGGTCAGCACCAATCCAGGCCAGGCGCCGGCCGGATTGGCCAAAATAGCCTCTGGCGGGGAGTTGTCCCGTATCAGCCTGGCGATTCAGGTAATCACCGCCCAGACTTCACAGGTGCCAAGCCTGGTCTTCGATGAAGTGGATGTGGGTATTGGCGGCGGCGTAGCCCGGGTAGTTGGAGAACTGTTACGGCGACTGGGTGAACGCACCCAGATTCTTTGTGTGACACACCAGGCCCAGGTAGCGGGTCAGGCCCATCATCATTTCTTTGTCAGCAAACAAAGCAAGGGCAAGCAAACCCTCACCCAAATCCACAGCTTGAGCGGTGACGAAGTGGTACGAGAAGTCGCCCGCATGCTGGGCGGCGAAGAATTCAGCGCCGAATCACTGGCCCATGCCGAAAAAATGGTGGTTGCTGAAGAAGCCTGATACTGGCCGTATTAGCCCAGCTCTTTCTGGCAGGCGGCGCAGAGGCCATACAGATACAGGCTGTGATCGGTAATCTTGAAGCCAAATTTTTTGGCGATCTTTTCCTGCTGGTTTTCGATCACCTCATCGAAAAACTCTTCCACCTTGCCACATTTGTTACAGACAATATGATCATGGTGATCTGCTGAGTCCAGTTCAAACACCGAGTGCCCGCCTTCAAAGTGATGTCGCACTACCAGCCCGGCGGTTTCAAACTGGGTCAGGACCCGATACACCGTGGCCAGGCCCACGTCTTCATCGGCTTCAATCAGTGCCTTGTAGACGTCTTCGGCACTCATATGCTTGTTGTCGGAACTTTCCAGGAGTTGAAGAATCTTTACTCTGGGCAGGGTAACTTTGAGTCCGGCTTTGCGAAGCTCCTGGTTTTCTGAGGACATAATTTACTCTTGTTTTCACAGGCGCAGCAGATTGACGGGCTTCGCACTGCGCAGTTAGCAGGGACGGGGAAACGGTTTTCCCGCGTATCTCGGTAGGGTATTATGCCCGCTCACTTGAATTGAGGAAAGTCAGGCACCGAAACAGTGCTTTCTATCATGAGCAAAGCAACTCGCAACAGAACTCTCGGCCAATCCCTTGCCATTACTGGCCTGGCGCTCCTTTTCACAGCCTGTGGCAATGTTGGCGCACTGGAATTTCCCGGTGTTTACAAGATAGGCATTCCCCAGGGCAATATCATTACCCAGGAGATAGTGGACCAGTTGCGGCCCGGCATGACCAAGCGACAGGTGATATTCGTGATGGGAACTCCCCTGGTGCGTGACCCTTTCCACCAGGATCGCTGGGATTACATCTACAGCTATCAACCCGGTGGCGGCGTGCGCGGCCAGGAACGGGTAACCGTGTTTTTCGAGAATGACGAACTGGTCAGATTTACTGGCGACTTCACCCCTACCGAAGCCGCCAGTAACCAGAACTGAGCCTAGTAGTCGAAACGCAGGCCCAGGGTATAGCCCCGCCCCGGTTCCGGCGCATAGTGCTTCAGAAATGAAGCGTGATTGCGCACTTCCTCATCCAGCATATTGTCAGCCCGGAAGAAAATCTTCACTTCGCTGTCATTGGCCAGATTCCAGTGGTAATCACCATACAGTGACAGCAGGGTATAGCCTTCTGTGGGCAGTTCTGTGACTGCGGCGCGACTCTGGTCAGCGGCTCTGGTGGCATGCAGATGCAGGCTCCACTGGGGGCCGAAGTAACGCAGTTCAGCACCGAACTTGGCTGCCGGGATGCGTGGCACATCGCCGCCAGCATCGAAATCCGCACTGACCATATCACCAAACACTGTCATCTCCAGGGTCGAATTCACCTGCTCCAATAGCGTCATACTCAGCTCAGCTTCAAAGCCGGTGAAAGTGGCATCCCTGGCGGCATAACGGGCGATTTGCTGCTCCTCAAATTCCTCACCGGTAATATCCAGGAAGATATAGTTGTCGATGCTATTGTGATAGACACTGAACTGCCCGGTGAATGGGCCGGCAAACTGGCGATAGCCAAACTCAATATTGTTGGCGGTCTCCTCACTGAGATTGGCATTTCCGATTTCCAGCAGATTGGTTGCCGCATGCAGGGTCAGGTCTTCCTGATCGGCATAGGCACCACAAGTGCCGGCATCGATATTGGAGTACAGCTCTTCCACGGTAGGCGTACGCTGGGAGCGTGACAGGCCGAAATGCAGATTGGCGGCTGAGCTGACGTCATACAGGGCGCTGGCACTGACACTCAGGGCGTTCTCAGAGTTATCACAGAGCGAGCCCGCCTCTACATCGCCCCATTCGTGGCGAATGCCGAACTCACCTGTAAAGCGGCCAATGGTGAAGCGCTCGACGCCAAACAGGCCCAGGCTGCGCACATTGGACGCGGGAATAAAGGCTTCCTCACCAAAGGCGCCGAAATCTGTGTCGGTAAACTGGAATCCCCAGACACCAGAGCGTGTAGCAGAATGGGAATGGGTCAGGGTCATGCGGCCTTCAAGACCTTCATTGCTGTAACGGGTGCCGACTTCACGGTCACCATCGGCGAAAGTTTCCACTTCCCGGTGTTCATAGTCAGTCAGACCGATGGAGGCGTTCAGGCTGTCAAACGGACCATTGTCAAAATCGAGCCGACCCTTGAGATCGTAACGGGACTTTTCCAGTTCGATGCGCACGAAATCCACATCGCCGTGATCGTGCCCCTCTTCCTCTTCATGCTCATGATCTTCTTCATCGTCGTGATCCTCGTCATGATCTTCTTCATGCTCGTCACCCTGGTCATGGCTATGGGCGCCCATGGGCAAACCATATTCGTTATCCAGACTGCTGACTGACAGACCGATAAAACCGCGATCACCTACCCAGGAAAAACCAAGGGAACCGCCTTCGGCTTCCCCATCGGAATTGCCGATGTAGCCATTGGTGTTTTCGAATTCTTCATGCTCGTCGTGGTCCTCATCATGAGAACCATGCAGAAGTTCTTCCAGAGCCTCAAGGCCTTCTTCATCGACGGCCAGGCCCGGGATTTCCACATTGTCATTGTCGCGACGGAAAGCATCCAGATGAAAAGCCAGATTGCCAGCAGTAGCATTCAGGCCGACTACAGTCTTGTTCTCGCCATCGACAGTGCCGTGGCTCTGTTCCACAAAAAATTCCGGGGACTCCAGCAGGCGATCAGGGATGCGTTGATCGATGACATTGATCACACCACCCACGGCGCCACTGCCGTATAACAAAGTGGCCGGACCACGGATGATCTCGATACGATCGGCCAGGGCGGCCTCCACACCCTCGGCATGGTCAGGGCTCTGATTCGAGGCATCGGTGACACCCACGCCATTACTGAGCACACTGACCCGGTTGCCGGACTGGCCCCGGATTACAGGGTGACCGATACCCGGGCCAAAGGAGGCGCTGTTGATGCCAATTTCATTGCGCAGGGTCTCACCCAGGGAGTTGGCGAGCTTTTCCCGCAATTCCTCCCCCGAGAGGCTACCCACCGGCAGGGCGGTTTCCGCAGCCGTCTGTTCGAAGGGCGTGGTGACGATGATTTCTTCGAGTCGTTGGGTATCAGTATCGTGATTGTCCTGCGCCAACAGCGCGGCAGGCGCCACCGCCGATGCCATGACAATGGTTTTAATCGCCCACGACAAATGGGCACTACGATTCAATCGTTTCATGATTGGGTCCTGTTTGTGTTCTAAAACTGGTATTTCAGACTGACACGGCAACAATCACGCATCCCGGCAGGGAACGAGCAAACGGCTGATGGCAGTCGATTATTCAGGTTTAAATCAGAACAGGGGGGGCGCGAGATTTCGCCGGAAGCAGAGCCAGAAAAGGCTTCTGTGGTTGTGGGGCAGCGGCGAACTGATTACTGCCATTCAGCTCCAGATCAAGATCACTGGCAGAAAGCAATTTGCCTTTGGAGCTGTGTTTCAGACAGATCTGGCAATCGAGCTGACTCTCCAGATCATCATGGCTGTGGCCCAGTTCGATGCCCTGGGCCAGCAACAGGGCGGATCCTAGTACCAGTACAAAGGCCAGCATAGTGCGGCGCGCACGCTCGCCATGACGCTGACTCTTCGATAATCTGGCTAGTTCCAAAAAACGCATTGCTTTCCCGGTACAGAGGTAAACAGGGGATTATTTGAACGAAATCAGGCTAGCGTCAAGTGGCGATTGGCGATTCCACTTGAAAAATATTCAACTCAGCTTGCGGGAAAAGGCTTCCAGCGCTTCCAGACCCACCACATCATGGGCCATCAGTTCGATTTCCTGGCGCGGCACTGAAGGCAGCTTTTCATCCAGAAATTTCAGGTGCTCGGCTTCCTGGGCATGGCGCTCTTCGAGAAATTGTCCGCCGCTGGCCGGTGTGCGCTTGTTAACCACAAGGCATTCCACCTGCACACCGGAATGGGCAAGTTTGTGCTGTAACTCCAGGGTTTCCAATACTGGCAGGCGCTCGGCAGCCAGTACAATCACGAATGAGGTGCAGTTCTTGTCGGCGATGTGATCACGCAAACCGGCAAACTTCAGACGCCGACGATTGAGAATCTGGCGAATGCGGCTTTCCTTTTCCTGCTCCTGATCATTGGCACCGAGGGTCTTGTCCTCCATGCTGGAGTCAGACCCCAGATCACGCACGAACTCGGCAAAGCGATCAGCTTTCTCCCGCCGCTTGATGAGGCCTTCGGTCCAGGCCGACATCATCTCCGGCAGTGCCATCAGCCTTGCGGTATGACCAGAAGGTGCCGTGTCGAACACTATAAGGTCATATTCCTTCAGCCCCGTCTCCACTACCTCGGCAATACGCTCCAGAATCGCCGCTTCCTGCATGCCAGGCGCGTCGCGGGACAACTGCATATGTTTGTCAATCTCGCCGTGCTGGGTCACCGGCATCAACTGATGCAGCGCCCGGCTGACTTCTTTCAGATGCATGTCTACGGTTTCTTCCGGATCCAGCTCCATGGCATCCAGCCCGGCAGTGATACGCAGCGGCCGGGGGCCGATCTTGCGATCAAACAGATGGCCGAGATTATGGGCCGGGTCCGTGGAAACCAGCAGGACCTTGGCACCAGCATTGGCGCGCGCCAGCGCCGTGGCAGCGGAAACGGTGGTTTTACCCACACCCCCCTTGCCACCAAAGAACAACAGCTTGCGATTGTTGGCGAGTTCTAGCAGCAACTTACATGATCCAGGGGTGAGCGTTCCATGCCCATGCGGGTATGCCATTCATGGAAGCGATCATAGACAAGCGGCAGCAATTCCATAGTGTAGTACGCTGCCGGATTGGGCACGCCGAGGCTTTCGGCAAAGACCAGCAACATGAAAAGATCATCTTCTTCGCGCTGGGCCCGGGCGAAGGAACGGCGATAGGGCGTGACATAAAAATCATGCAGGCCTTTTTCGAGTTTCGCCAGCCAACTCTGCTTATCGGACGGTTTATCGGATTTGCTCACTGAATTTCCACTTCGTTGATTGTTCGCCGTATCTAAATTATGAAACAGGCCATGGGACGATTGCCAGCCCTCAGTTGCGACTTTTCTTGTCAGCCCGTTGCAGACGCGCCTGTTTCGGATCGATCTGCAAGGGGCGGTAAATTTCAACTCTGTCCCCTTCCTGCAGGACATAGTTCTGCGGCAGAGGCTGGCCCTTGCCATTGAGCGGTTTGGAAAAGATACCCATGGGGTCCTTGTCCGGATTGATGCCCGGAAATTCATCAACAATGCCCGATTCACTGACAGCGTCATAGGCTGTGCAGCCTTCCGGCACGGTGAGACTGATGATTTGCTGCTTCTCCGGTGTGGCATAGGCCACTTCAACCTTTATAGACCGGATTTCCTGCTCTTCCATTCACGGCTCCATTCACCAGAGCGAACAGCTAAGCATACACTTCGTGGCTGCGATTGACGATGGCATCCACCAGGTTGTTGGCCACCGAGGAGAAGAGCTTTTCCAGAGCAAAATTCATCAGGGAGGAATCAAATTCAAATTCCATGACCAGTGAAACCTTGCAGGCGCTGTCACCCAATACCTTGAAATCCCAGCGGGCATCGAAGGATGAAAAATTGCCCTCTTCCAGATTCATGATAATGGAGTAAGGTCTGTTCAGACTATTGCGCGTAACAAAGCGCTGACTTATGCCAGCCTTGCCAAGGGTCAATTCCCCCAACAGTTCCGTCGCACTGGACTCGATCACCCTGGCGCTGGCGCAGCCGGCCATGAATTTCGGGTATTGCTCGATGTCATTGACCAGATCAAACATCTCCTCAGCAGAATGCTCCACCAGGGCGCTGCGTTTAATACTTGTCATAGGGTTCAGGCAAAATAGATTTGTGAGACTGTGCTGATGAATACGATGAGCAGCACGGCCGGGATCACGGTGCCCAGGGAGAAATTCAGATACTTCTCCAGAAATGAGCCCTCAAATTTCTCATCACCCACTTTCAGCTCCGCTTTCAGACCACTGACCTTCCATTCATAGGCGCAAAAGATACACACCGTGAAACCTACAAAGGGCAGGATTGTCTCGTAAAACACATCGGAAACCAGATCGAAGAAGGATTTCGTCACTCCGCCATAGCTGGTGAAATTGGTAAAGAAATCCGAGATGCCCAGAGACATGGTGGCAGGAATGGCAAATATGGTCAGCAACACCGCCTGCAGGGCCACCGCCTTGCGCCGGGAAAAATTCAGCTCATCGATCCAGCAAGCGATGGGGATTTCAATAATGGACACCAGTGAAGTCAGTGCCGCAAAAAAGACCAGGGTAAAAAAGATCGCTGCCACCATGGTGGCGCCGCCATAGCCCACCGCTGCCTGCATGGACAGGAAAATCTTCGGCAGGAAACTGAAGATCAGCCCGACACTGCTGGTGGAGAGATCGTCGGTATTGGTATTGGGGTCAAAGGCAAAGATCGCCGGCAAGATCAGCAAGCCGGCAAAGAAGGCAATGCTGGTGTCCGCCACCGCCACCATGCGTGTCGACTGGGGAATATTGTCCTGGCGGCTGAAATAGGAGCCGTAGGTAATCAGGATACCCATGCCGAGGGACAGTGAGAAAAATGCCTGGCTGAGGGCACCGTTTACAACACTCAGATCAATACGACTGAAATCCGGCACCAGATAGTAGCGAACCCCGAGGCTGGCGTTATCCAGGGTCAGCACGAATACCGTCAACAGAATCAGCATTACCGCCAGGGTTGGCATCAGCACCCGGGCCAGGCGTTCGATGCCGCCTTTTACGCCGCCAAGCAGGATAAAAAAGATCACAGCCAACAAGACAACAAGGTAGAGAAACAAGCTGGGGCGGGCCACTATCTCCCCGAAGGTGGCATCATCTGCCAGCACACTCAGATTGCCGGACAGGGTTTCCTTGATGTAGACCACCAGCCATACCGTGATAACGGTGTAGAACACTGCAATCATGAACGGGGTCAGGATGGCCAACATACCCGCCAGTCGCCAACGTAGCTTGCCTCCTGACAATTCGGAAAAGGCCCCCACGGGATTGCGGGTGGTTTTCCGGCCCATGGAAATCTCTGCCATCATCACCGGGTAGCAGATGAAAGCGATGAAAAACAGATAGATGATCAGAAAGGCCGCGCCACCATTCTTGGAGGCCATGACCGGAAAGGCAACCAGATTTCCGAGTCCTACGGCGGAACCGGCAGCAGCCAGAATGAATCCCAACTTCGAACTGAACTGCCCTCGCTCCTGCACCATAAAACTCCTTTATAATCTTGTTGTTATGCACCAAGCGCCGATTCTATCAACGCCCCGGACAGGGCACAACGAAAAGGATCAGACCCCCGGAATGGCCACAGGCCCCGTCTTTTCTGGCCCCGGCGCTGGAACCCGGCCATTCGGCCGGATATCGACCTGATAATAGAACTCGCCGAATTTGACGAACAGGCTATAATCGCCGCCCATGGCAAAAAGCAGCAAGAAAAAGACCCCCGACAACAGCATTGTTGTTAACAAGAAGGCACGTCACGACTACTTCATCGAGGAAGACTTCGAAGCCGGCATCCAGCTACAGGGCTGGGAGGTCAAGAGTCTTCGGGAGAAGAAAGTGCAGCTGGTGGACAGCTATGTGCTCATGAAAGGCGGCGAGGCCTTCCTGCTGGGCTGCATGATTACGCCCCTGAACACCGCCAGTACCCATGTGATTGCCGATCCCACTCGCACCAGAAAGCTACTGCTGCACAAGCGGGAGCTGGCCAGGCTGTTCGAGGCCACCCAGGCCAAGGGCAAGACCTGTGTCTGCACCAAACTGTACTGGAAAGACCATCTGGTGAAGTGCCGCATCGCCCTGGCCACGGGCAAGCAAGCCCACGACAAGCGGGCCACCAAGAAAGATCGGGAATGGAATATCGAGAAGCAGCGCACCCTGCGTGAGCATAATCGCTGAGCCCTGACTAATTCACCATAGCCCTCTTCAGGGCGGCTTCCCCCCTGTCTGGTCCGGCTTCTTCGCCGCCAGTCATTTTTGCCAGAACTGTCGCCAGCTCTGCAAACACAGCAGCCAGGGCCTTTCTTGTCTGCTCCAGGCTCAGGGCAATCGCCGAGTCATCCTCAGCGCGACAGGCATTTTCCAGATCGGCTGCAACATCTCCAAGATGCAGGGCGCCGATCATTCGGGAAGACGACCTCAGCCGATGCGCCAATTCTCCCATCGTGCGGCGATCACCCTCAGCTTCGCCCTTGTCAAAGCCATCCAATATCTGCTTTGAAGAATCCATATAGCTCTGCAAGGTCTCTACGATGACATCGGTAGCATCACCGATCATGGACTTGAGAATATCCAGATCGAAACTGGTCTCTGTATTGCCAGCATCCGGCGCTTTGTTCGTCTCGTCAAATTCCGCTGAACTCTTCTGGGCACCCAGCCATTGGGCGATGGCCGCAGCGAGGGTATTCAGCTGCAAAGGCTTGGTCAGATATTCGTCGATGCCCAATGCCCTGGCTTTTTCGGCTTCACCGCGCAGCGCATTGGCTGTCAGGGCGATGATCGGCGTGCGTTTGCTGTCTGACTCATTCTCCCTGATCGCCTTGGCGAGAGAATAGCCATCGATATTCGGCATATGCAGGTCAGTGAGCACACAAGCGTAGTTGTTCTCCAGCCACATCTCCAGAGCCTCCGCACCATCGTTTGCCACTTCGGCGGCATAACCGAGCAAAGACAACTGGCGCAGAATTACTTTCTGGTTTACCGGGTCATCCTCAGCCACCAGGATTAACTTACCCCGCCGCCGGGCTTCTGCAATACTCAATTCTTCCTCGGATTTGATCAGTCCTGGATTTTCTGGCTCTGCCTCGCCACCCAATGATGTACGTCCCGCCGCGAAACTGACCGCCTTCACCAGCTGCTGGTATTTGATTACTTCAGAAGTGGTCGTAACCAGATTGTCACTGACCATCCTGGAAGGTCTCCCCGGCCCCGCATTGATCTGCAGCCCCACATAATTATCAAGAGACTTCAGTAACTCCTGCAATGCTTCTGTTTCCATGCTCTGGCTGGCATTGTCAATTAGCAGCACGGTGCGTCCTGACTCAAGCTGGTCACTGTCCTGCTCCAGCAGATCCAGGGAAACCAGCAAGCTGACCTGGGCACCGGCAGAATGCAGATAATTGGTGATAATAGCTCTGCGTTCAGCATCCACGCCATGCAACAGACAGCGGATACCGTCAAGGGAAAGGCGTTCCTCTGACTCGGCAGCAGTAAGCTGCTGTTCACGCAGGGGAATAGTGAGCAAGAACTCGGCACCTTCACCTTGCCCACTGTTCACAGCGATAGAACCGTCCATCAGTTCAGTGAGTCGCTTGCAAATAGCGAGGCCAAGACCGGTACCGCCATAATTGCGAGTAGTGGATTTTTCCGCCTGGGTAAAGGAATTGAACAACCTGGGCACCATATCCGGGTTAATGCCAATGCCATTGTCCTTGACAGAGAATTGAATGCGGGAAGCATCATCTTGCAGCCCTGTCACTTGTATCGACACTCTGCCCCGACGCCGCTCGGCCCCGCTGGAGAACTTGATGGCATTGTTGCACAGGTTGGTAATGACCTGGCGGAGTCGAGTGCTGTCGCCAATCACAAGCTCGGGCACACCGGGCTCAATATACAGGTTCAGGTCAACATCTTTGGCCCGTGCGGAAACCGCCTGGGATTCAGCTATCTCTTCCATCAATTGATGGAGATTCATAGGATTGCAATCGAGGGTCAGGTGCCCCGCTTCGATTTTCGAGAAATCCAGAATGTCATCGATAATATCGAGCAAGGAAAAAGCGGATTGTCGAATCGTGGCAACCGAGTTGGCATGATCCGGATTCATATCACTGTGAGATAACACGTCCACCATGCCAACAATGCCATTCATGGGAGTACGGATTTCATGACTCATGACCGCCAGAAAGGCGCTCTTGGCGCGGGAAGCAGCTTCCGCCTCTTCCTTGGCCTGCTTCAGTTCCTGGTTGGTTTCGGTCAGTTCACGGGTGCGCTGGGCCACATTCTCGGCCAACGCCGCTCGCTCGCTTTCCACCATGCGATAGGCCAGTTCCAGCTCCCGTGAGTTACGCTCCTGCTGAATTCTGCTCTGCTCTCTTTCGGTCACATCATGCATGACTACCACAGCACCGACCTTCTCGCCGTTGGCGTCATAAATTGCTTCTCCGCTGGCGAGCAGAAAACGTGGCTTGCCATCACTGGTGACAATGGCCATTTCAGCATTGCGTACCGGCTCACCATTAAACGCGCGAACCAGGGGAATACGCCCCTCGGTAAGAGGCGTGCTGCCATCAGCTTCGAACAATTGATAATAGGAGGCCCACTGGTCACTGGGAATATCCCGGGGGTCCACCCCATGCCAGTCCCGTGCAGCCTTGTTAAACAAAATCAGCTTGCCTTCGGCATCACAGGCCACCACTCCTTCAGCAAGGTTTTCCAGCAGCAGGCGATTCATTTCCTGCTGGGCACGCAATTTCGCTTCCGCCTGCTTGCGTTCAGTAATATCTGTCACCAGAACGATGCGGGTATCTGTTTCACCATCGAAGAAATCATGGGACGTGATGTCGACACTGATATGGCGGCCATCTTTGGTGATATGGGTGACATCATCAAGATGGGAGAGCCCTTCACTCCTCTCTTTGAGAAAAGAATTGACGCGCTCGAGCTCTTCCGCGGGCCGGATATCCATGATCGTCATGGACTGAAATTCCTCCCGGCTGTAACCATAATGCGCCAGTGCCGCGCTGTTCACCTGGCGAAAACGCAAGGTCTGTTTGTCAAACGTCCACATGGGCACCGGATTATTGTCGAACAGCCGGCGATAGCGGAGCTCACTGGCCTGCTGGGCATGCATGGCCAGATAGCGATCATGAATGTCCTCAACAATGAGCACTGTGTAATCCAGCTCACCATCTTGCTGACGAACCAGTGAAGCCGTAGTACGTGTCCACAATGGTTTGCCATCGGCGCGAAGCATTCGCAGCTCCTGGGAGAAGGAGGCCTGATGGCACTCTTCGGCACGGCTGAAGTTTTGTATCTGTACCTGCCAGTCTTCAGTGACAAAAAACTCCGCAATATCACGGCCAAGTAATTCCGAATGCGCCAGACCCAGTATTTCGCAGAATTTCGGATTTACATCCAGAAGCCTGGCTGACGCGTCGACCTGCACGATACCGACGGCGGCATTATTCAGAGTCGCACGCAGCTTCTGCTCCCGCTGCGCCAGTGCCTTGCTACGCAATTCAACCTGGGCTTCGAGATTGTTATTCAGTTGCTCCAGCTCATGAATTGCCTCGTATTCCTTGGTCATATCCCTGGAAACACCCAGCAGCTTCTCTGGCTTGCCATCGGCACCATTAATGGGAGTCACGATTACATCCCACCACTTTTCCACTCCGGAAAAGGTTGGTGTGCGTCCCCGAAACCGGCCGGGCCGACCTGCTCGAGCCTCGGCCAGGGCGGCGGCTACGGCCTCCTGATCTTCTTCACGCTCCCACAGACCTGTCCACTCGGTACCCCGAACCTTGTCGAAGTCATCCAGTTCCAGCAACTCCATACCATGAGGCGTAATCTCCAGCAGACGGCCTTCAAGATCCAGTACCTTGATACAATCCTGGCTGCTATCAACCACGCTGCTGGCATAGGCCCTGCTGTCATGCAAAGCGGACTGGAGTTGGCGACTCTCGGTAATATCCTGCGTAGTACCGTGCAAACGGATTACCCGACCGTCGACATCCCGTTCCAGACGGATTCGAACCACAGTATCAATAACGACATTGTCCCGGCGCCTGAACTTGAAGTTGAACTCCCTTGCCAGCAGCTCTTCATAATTTCCATGACGGGTTGCGAAGCGAAGATTGTCAAACAGGGAATGGCTCTGGGCATCGACGAATCGCTCCCTGCATTCATCTGCATCAAGCTCGAAGCTATGCTCGTTGAATACCGAAGTCTTCAACATTGCCAGACAGCTGTCATTGAAACGAAACTTGCGCTGTTGTATCTCATAGGTCCAGTTGACAACGCTGGCCATCTCAAGCGCCTGCTTGAGCCGGCTTCGCTCAACCCCCAGCTCATGATTGCTGCGACGAATCTGACCACGGGCAAGCTGATATTTGCTACCCATACTCAACACATAGAACGTGAACAGAAAAGCGGCAGCGAGATTGAGGGCGAGGAAGGCCCTGGACTCCAGAGACGCAAGGGGCTGCCAGTAGCTGGGCAATCGTTGCGCGCTCCAGCTCAAAGATCTGTTATACAACTGCAGCTCACGGGACAAGGCAAGACCGGCATAGGCAGATTGCTCCGCCAGTTCGAAAACAGGTACAGGATTGGTGCCGGTGGTATCTGACAGTTCGAAGTGCAGTGCACTGCCTTCTGCCATTTCGTTAATACTTTCAACCACTGCCGCGGCTTCCAGAAAACCAGCCACCCAGCCGCGAATTCGGGTTTGGCGTAATTCCGGTGTGGCAGGAACAACTCCTGAGGCATCATCAAAGACCGGCACTATCATCGCCAGCATTGGCAAGCCGGAGTTCAGAATATCCACCGGCTCGGTCAGCACTACCTCACCACTGTCCATTGCTTCCAGGAGCCAGGGATTGAGGAATTCCACTGAGGCCAGGTCCAGACCTCGCAGGGTATCGGTTCTTCCGGGGTCTGAAGCGAATACTACCGGCATATGCATGCCCCGGGACTCCGCCAAAGCCAGCTCATTGTCGTCGCGAAGCTCAACTATTCTGAATTCTGACTGCTGGACTTCGCTCTGGCGTGCTTCGAACTGGCTGCGATCGGCCCCCGGTACTGATTCAATCCAGTACAGGGCGCTCATATCTTCATTATTGATGCGCGAGCCAAAGACTTCGAATTCACTCTGCACCAGATTACTATCGGCGGCAACGAAGATTGAAGCTGCTTCAATATTGGAAGAGGCAGACAGCAGTCTTTGGCTGAATTCTTCAAAGGCAAGCCGCGACTGCAATTCCAGATTCTCATTGACACTACGTTCTTCCTGCCCATGAAACCAGTAACTGCTTCCCAGAACTGCGGCCAGGCCAAACATGAGTGGCACCAGCATTAACTCGGCCCGGCCCGAAACAAGCCGACGTACCCGTCGCGATGCAAGTAAAGCAACAGGGGTCACCATAAGCACCCCGATGGTGTCACCGGCCCACCAGATCAAAAAGGCCGAGAAAGGAGTCAGGCCACCTGTGCCTGAGCTCAGCAATAAAAAGGACAGGCCAATTCCGGCATGCAGCAGACTGGCCAGTGGTCCGGCCACCAACATCATCCGCAATATCACCAGGGACGATTCCGCTTTCTGCTCTGCTGCGATGTCATCCAGACTTGCCACAATGCCGCGTATATAAACGGCGCCTATCAAGGCGGCGGTGATGGAACCGGCGCCAAGCATAAAAATTGAAAGTAACAGCAATGGCAGATCGCCAAAGCCGTAAAACAGGCTTGAATGAATTGCCGAACCCAGCAGTATGCCCGGCCATAGTGATGGGCCAGCCAGGATCAGAGCCGCAAGTGCCACACCGGCTGCGGGCCAGATTGGACTGATTTCCGCAGGTGGCAAAGCCAGCAGGGAGCCAAGAAAGGCGGCAGCCGCATAGACAACGGCAAGACAGGCAATGGCCTTGCGGCGCTCTTTCGGCCCGGGCGTCGAGAATCTGAAAATCTCATGTTCCATGATGTAACTCCCTCGAATTCACCAGCAGTTCCAGCTCACAAAGCAGTTCTGAAACAGCCTTGCCCTGCACCAGCTCACAGCCGGATTGCTTCAATGAGCCCAGAAAGCCCTGGTTTTCAATGCCGGCAATCAATAATTCAGCATCCTGCCTGAAGGCGGCAGCAGCCCAGCGCGAAAGGCTGGCAGACAGATTCCGGCCCGATGATGACTGCTGATAGACATCACAGATTTTCAGGTAATCCAGATGCATCGACTGCCGTTCCGATAACAGGGATTCGTCCTCGTGGCTCTTCGATTCAAAGCAGACTCTGAATCCTGCTTTCTGGAATTGCAGTATGTTCAGCCTTGCCTCTCGATTGCTTTCACACAAACATGCCGCAGGGACCTGCAGAACCAGCGCACTGAAATCAGATGTGGCTTCCCGGGCAAAGTCGAGCAAGCCAGCCGAGATGGAAGGCCGGGATAACAGCTCAAACGGCAATGCAATGTGAATATCCAGCCCCAGGCCCAGGCGCTGCCAACGGCGACTCGCTTCAGCAGCTCTTTGCAAGGTCACAAGTGACAGAATTTCCAGATTACGCCCTCGGTGAAAATATCGGGAATAATCATTCGGTGTCTGCAAGCCATGGTCGGGGTGGCGCCAGCAGGGTATTGCTTCTACGGCCACAGTTTCCCCGCTGGCGAGACCATGAATGGGTGAATACTGTACTTCGAACTCGCCCAACATAAGCACTGCTTTCATTTTTTCGAGCGTGGATTCGGTCAGTATTTTCAGGGGACTGCTGCTACGGCCTGCACTGTCAGACTGGCTCGCCTTCAGCAGCAACTGCTTCATGCGGGTCAGCTTCAGCGGTTTTTCCACGGCGCCTACTGTATTGAGTCCCTGGGAATTGGCAAAGGCTTCTACCGTATTCAGAAAGCCTGGATCGCAGGCACTGTTAATCACCAGATTCGAACCGGGGGAGCAAACCCCAAGCCTGCGAATAAACTCCATGCCATCCATGTTCGGCATATTCATATCACAGACAATTAGGTCCACCGGTTTGTCGTGATTGAATAGCGTGATCAATGCCTCCTGGCCATCGGCTGCTTCCAGCACCGCATTCACACCCAGGCGTTCCAGCATGGTTTTCAGCATCTGGCGCTGAAACGCGTGGTCTTCAACCAGCAACACAGTCATCTGTTCGAATGTTGTCTGGGGGGCTATCGCAATATTGAGGTTTGGGTTCATAGTCTGCCAGTTATCTTTTTATTAGCCGTGGTTTCAGTCCTGAATCTCGGATTGAGCTTGCCAAACCGCGTCTTCAGCGATCTCGTCCAGAGGGATCAACTTGTCTATGGATTGCAGCACTTCCGAACGGATAAGCACCTTGTCGGCGCCTGCTTCCAGACACAAACGCTCCAGCAGCGGATCCTCACGATTGCCAATGACAATCGATTTCGGCGCCGCTTTCTGTTCAGCAATAGATTTGAGCATCGCCTTGATTACGGCATCGCCCAGACCAAGACTGGCAAAGATCAGGTCGGGTTCCTGAAGCTCCATCTTCTTCGCCAGTGTCTCGCCGTCATATGCAAGCATCACCTCAATCACTTCATCCAAAGCGGATAGCAGGCGGGCCAGGCGCGCACTGAACAGAGTCTGTTCGTCAGCAATCAGTATTTTCAAGTTCATCTCCGAAGCCAGGGAGTGGCTTCAACTACTGGAGATGAACTTTACGGAAAGCAAGCCCGACAGCCCATTGCGATTGTGGGCTAGCTCACTACATGGAATCGGGACAGCGCTTGTCACAAATTTTGTGACAAGGGCCGGGTTTGCAGGCAGACATGCCCGTATTCAGCGGGCTGCAGAGCAGCAGGGGTGGAATTAATCGACTATCTGGTGCTTGATGGCGTAGCGGGTTACATCAACATCTGTGCGCAGATTGAGCTTTTCCAGGATACGTCGTCGATAGGTGGCAACCGTATTACTGCTGAGATTCAGCTCTTCCGCGATTTCGCGCGTGCTCCTGCCTTCGGCGATGAGTTGGACCACCTGGAATTCCCGGTCAGACAGTTTCTCGTGGGGCAGTGCAGTCGGATCGGAACCGATATTATCAGCCAACTGCTCGGCAACCTTCTCAGAAATATGTTTCCGCCCTTTGGCCAATTTGCGGACCGCATCCACCACTTCTTCGACGGCACTTTGCTTGGAAATAAACCCATCGGCGCCGGCCATTAGCAGGCGCACCGCCACTTCCTGTTCCGGCATCATGCTGAGCACCAGCACTTTCATCTTTGGTTTGATCTGCTTGAGATGCACCACCAGATCCAGGCCGCTGCGACCGGGCATATTGAAATCAATCACTGCCACATCGATAGTTTCATCGCGGCAAAGTGTGATGGTCTCCCCCGCATTGCAAGCAGTACCGACCAGTTCAATATCCTGCTCCCGGCTGAAGACTTTTTGCAGGCCTTCCCGAATCAGTTCATGATCATCGGCAATAAGAATACGTATCATGAAGGATGCTCCGCACTGGCAAATTCAACCGGCATGGACAGACGAATACAACTGCCGCCACCGGTTTCACTACTTACCTGAAATTCTGCCCGGATACTGCGCGCACGCTCCCGCATACCCAACATTCCCAGTGAGCGACCCTCAGCCTCTTTGACATCAAAGCCAATGCCGTCATCACCTATACTGAGCATAATCCTGCCATCCGTTTGTTGCAGGCTGATCTGTACCGATGCCGCCTTGCTATGGCGCATGACATTGGTCAGAGACTCCTGAACGATACGAAATAACTGGATCTTGCAGTGCTCGCTTAATTCCGGCATATCGGATTCCAGCTGCAACTCACAATGGACATCGGTGCGATTCATCAGCTCTTCGGCCTGCCAGGTGATGGCAGCCTGAAGGCCCAGGGCATCGAGAATTTCCGGACGCAATTCCTGGGACAGGCGTTTGACTGCAGTCAGCGTGCCGTCCACCAGACTGGTCATATTGCCCACTTCCTGTTGTTGCTGGGTCTGCCCGGCGGATGCCAGGTCCTTCTGCAAAAGGCTGAGATCGATCTTCAATGCAGTCAGGCGCTGCCCCAGTTCATCATGAATTTCCCTGGAAATGCTTTTGCGCTCTTCCTCACGAATTCGTTGTAGTTGGGTGGTTAGCTGAAACATGGCTTCTTCGGCCTTGCGCGTCTCGGTGATATCCCGACCTACCACGATACAACGTTTTTCTTCCTGCCAGGAAGCGCCACTAAAGCGAAACAGTCGGTAATCCCCGGCCTGACGCCGGAGGCGGAAATCCATCAATGGCAAGTCATTACCCTGCTCTGTCGTGTCCAGCTGACTCAGTGCCTCCAGAGCGTCTTTAGCCAATTGCAGATCATCAGGGTGAATCAGGGTGTAGAAATTCATGTCCAGCAGAACTTCCTCACTAAACCCCAGTATCCGCGAGGCCGCCGGATTGACCCGGAACACCTGGCCATCAAAGCCAATAATGCCAAACATATCCACCGATTGATTAAAGAACCTGTCTCGCTCTCCCTCTGCCCGCTTCAGGTCATCCAGACTCTGCAACATCGCCAGGGTTTGCATCGGCTTGCCGTCTTCGTCATTGATTGCCGACACACTGGCACTCACCCAGATTTTTGAGCCATCGGCGCGCTTGACGGGAATCTCTACCACATAACCGGGCTTTTCACCCTTGAGTAGCAGCTCACGCATTCTCATCACTTCCATCAAGTCTTCCGGCTCGATGATGTCGCGCATGTGACTACCCAGTATTGTTTCATCTTCCAGCGCCAACAGCTCCCTGAATGCCAGGTTTACCTCCTGGATATAACCATCCTGCGAGGCCACGGCCATGCCGATACTGGCATTCTCAAACAAACTGTTAAATCGCCGTTCATAGTGACCCAGTTCGCTGGTTGCCCGCTCCAGTTCCAGGGTGCGTTTATTGACTTTCGTCTCCAGGGACTTATTGACAATACGCACCACTTTTTCAGCCTGGCGCCGGCGATCCACTTCTTCCGACAGGTGTTCCCGCGCCCGGTCGGTTTCATTCAGGGCCTGGCGCAGTTCCAGTTGCAACACCACCTGCCGGGCCAGGGCTTCGAGGCAAATGCGCTGCTCTTCACTGAGCTGCCCGGGCTGGCGGTCGATGACACACAAGGTGCCAATATTTTCTCCGGACGGGGTCGTCAAAGGGGCACCGGCATAATGGGCAATATGGGGATCACCGGCCACCAGGGGATTTTCCCTGAACTTGGGATCTTGCCTGGCATCGCTTACTTCAAAGATATGCATATCCCGGATCGCCGTATCACAGAAGGCAATTTCCCGGGGTGTTTCACTGACATCCAGCCCCTGCCTGCTCTTGAACCACTGCCGGGTCTCATCCAGCAGGCTGATCAGGGCTATGGGTGTGCCACACATCTCGGCGGCTATGCGGGTAATATCATCGAACACCACTTCCGGTGCTGTATCCAGAATTTCATAGCGTTTCAGGGCCGCCAGGCGGGTATCTTCACTCATGGGGCAATACCAAAGATCACGAAATGCCTAGTATAAACAAGCTGCCCAATAAACCCAGTCCCCAGCGGCATCTGCCGTTCTGCGCTGCCTGAGCGCCAGATCCAGGCACCCCGTGCGAATTGATCAGGCCCCGCTTTATTCCCTTCGCCCAACTACAAGCCCCAGCAGAATTCAGCCACAGCCACTTGAATTCGCTTGTTGGCGCCCATAGGTTATACTGTACCAATCACTGTTCAGGGGGCGATCTGGATTCGACGCCGGTATCAACTCCTTAGGTGCATGCCGAGAGGGTAGTGACTCTCGTAAATCAATTACTACAACTTATTAGTTGCCAACGACGACAACTACGCTCTAGCGGCTTAATATAGCCCGCTAGCGATTGCCTCAGGGATGCCTGTAAACCGGAGTTTTGCAATCGTCATATAGAACAGGATCGCGGAAAGGCCGTCTGGGGCCCGCCCGTTAAAACTTAACCAGACTCGCCCAACTCACCCTGCCCGTCGGGCGGATGCGGGTTAACTCAATAGACGACGCTAAGCATGTAGAGCCGAAGGGCGCGAACTGACGGACGGGAGTTCAATTCTCCCCGCCTCCACCAACAATGAAAAAGGGCCACACCCCCAAGGGTGTGGCCCTTTTTCATTGTTGGCCGCCGCAGCCAGAATTGATCTCTTACAGTCGAGTTCCTGCAAATCGCCGGGAGCGATTTGCGACGCCGGCTATGCCGGCGGCCCCGAAGGGGTGGCCTACAGGGATGTAGGCCACAATTCTCCCCGCCGGGAATCCAGCACAGCCCTATAGAAAAGAACTGTACTTCTTCTAATTTAAGAGACTGAGCGTCGCCAAAATGTGGTTCTACCTAGGAAAACTCCTTATTGAATGCGATACTCGGCCAAAACAAATTCCAGTGAAGCTCATTAAAAATTAACTTTAATAACAATTAGTTATGAGATTTTCTGCGATCCTCAAAAAGTAGACAAACTAAGAGCCTAATAGATCGGATTTAGCTGTGAAAAAAAAATCTATAAAACAAAGAAATCGCGATGTACTACTTGGAATTGCGCATCGCCAAGGAAAATTCAGCAGAAAAACTCGAAAGAATAACCTTCTCGCAATAACTGTCGGCAATTTAGGCGCTTCAGACCTTGAACAGTGGCTTACTAAGCATTTACACGCTGGAGACCTGAACATTGAGATTGGCAAGTATAAGGAAATAACCTTGCACTTACCTGAAATTATGAATTTTTCTACGCATTATGAACAAACGGTAATACATCTAAGTGCAATTCGAAAATTAGTTTCAACACAAGACACACTATATGCACCTAAACTTCGGCTCGTAAGATTCGATCAACTAAAAAGTATCTCTACTTCAGCATCTATTGCGCTTACGGCTGAACTCTCTAGGTGGGATGATCATATCAACCATGGATTAAGGCCGAGATTGGAAACATGGGACAAATCCATCATCACACAGCTTAATGAGTTCGGCTTTTTTAAGCTTTTTGCAATCGATACTATTCCCCCTAAATTCCTACTAAGCGATAGTTCAACAAATATCCGCTATGTTCCATATATTAAGGGCAAGAAGGGCGAGAAACATCACAGAGCGACCTTGAAAACCGAAATCGAGAAAGTTGCGGGAGATGAGATCGAAAAATGGTTAATCTTGTCTTCTGGTCTATCTGAAGCTATAACAAATGTATCTCACCATGCGTATCCAGCGGACTTTGATTGTGCAGATCAAGATAAATGTTGGTATATGGGAGGGTCTTTCGACAAGAGAGATAGCACACTTAGAGTAGTATTTTTCGACCAAGGCATAGGTATACCCAAATCACTACCAACTTCGAAGATCTGGGAGAATATATTGGACCTAATGAGTCAGCTATCAATACCCTATGCAGAGCAAAAAAAAGATGCTGTTCTCCTAAAAGCAGCAGTTGAATATGAGCGCACAAGCACCAATAAAGAGGACAGAGGTAAGGGATTACAAGATCTTCTCAATTTTATTCGGGAAAGGGGAGACGGATACCTATCAATTCTTAGCCAGAAAGGCCTATTTAAATACAGCCTAGAAAGCGGGACTGAATCAACCAAATCTGAAAGTTTTTCGAATCCGCTTCAGGGGACTTTGATTATTTGGAAAGTTCAATTAACTAACACTCAGGACCAACGACCATGAGCACCTTCAACATCGGCAGGGAATTCTCCCTCAATCCTGAAGGACGATTTTATACAGACGGTGAAGGCAATGGTGAAGATTTTCGTGAAAACCATCTTCGCCCAAGACTTGAAAGACTAGCCCCTAACGAGAAACTAGAGGTTATCATCGATGATGATGTTGACGGCTATGGTTCTTCGTTTCTCACAGAAGGCTTCGCGGGCATAGTTAAATATGGGTATATGACCTCAGAAGAATTACTCTCAAAACTCGACATCAAATTGGAAAATGACGAGTATGATTTTTTCCGAAAAAAAATCTTAGAATATATACGCGATGCGAAATTCGACTCAGAAGAATACATTGATTCTCGAACACAAATATAATGGCTGAAAATTCCGACAATGCAAGCTCTATTCCGAATGAGCAAGACCTGGCAGCTATTCAAGATACAATTTCAGTAGGATTGCAAAATCTTGCAGATTCCATTGGAGCACTCAGTGAACGCGAAGAACGTGAATTCTACATTAATCAAGTCACCGAGTCGATTGACGCTAATTTTTCAGATCTAATTGAATCAATAAATTTAGCATCAGCTCCTTCGACGCTTGACAACATATTCATCGGACTTTCGGTGGCTGTATTAGCCGCCCTTACTGCATTTATTTTTAACCTGATCTATTGGTTAATCGTTAGTAGAAACGAACGTAAGTCACATTGTGGAAAGTTACTAATAGCTCAGATCGAAACTTTCGAGAAAGTATCTATTGAATACTGGACTCAAGGTTACGAACCTGAAAAAGATACCGAGCTAGCTCGCATGGAGACTACAATCAAATCTCTACACAGATCTATCCGATCAATATCAACTACTTTTATTTCTACCTTGCCCGGAAAAAATAAATCCGCCATACAAGAAAGTTTAAATCGGTTCATTGATCAGGCATATGATGGATTAACGGGTGATGATTTCGGCTCTAGACAAAGGAAAAATTCGAGATCAACTGCGAATCTCGCAGTTAGCCTTTGCAATGAAATAAATTCAAAGATTCTTGCAGAAATTTACAAATGACTTAGATGCACTGATTCACTATTTTTCGGATAAAACAGAACAAGGCTATAGGTTGTGGCCCATTTACTGGCAGTGTGTCATTGACTCTTGCACTCCATCTGCAAATGCAGCCAATATAAAATCGAGCTCCTCTGCTCCCAGCTCTATTTTTCCCTAATTTCTGTAACAACCCCCTGCTACAATCCCAAAACAAACCACCACCAACCACCAAACCCCAATGCTCCAATCCACCACCAAAACCCTCCTCCCAGCTTTGCTGCTCCTCACCCTGGCAGCCTGCACCACCCCACCCCAAAACCAATCAAACATCCGCAGCCTCACCGTCCTCTACACCAACGACGAACACGGCTGGATGCAGAGCATGGAACCGGGCCAGGGCGCTGCCAATCTCATGCAACTGTGGAAAGACCAGGAAGGCTATGACCCCGACGGACCTTTCCTGCTACTCAGCGGCGGCGACAACTGGACCGGGCCGGCTATTTCCACCTGGACCCAGGGGGAGAGCATGGTTCAGGTAATGAATGCCATGGCCTATGACGCCTCGGCAGTGGGCAATCATGAATTCGATTTTGGTCTTGAGGTGCTGGCCCAGCGCACTGCCGAGGCCGATTTCCCCTACCTCAGCGCCAATACCCGCTGGCGGGCCAGTCAGCAAGTACCTGGGGATCTGGGCATCTTGCCCTACACCGTCACTGCGGTTAACGGACTTTCAGTTGGCATCATCGGCCTCACTACCCGGGATACGCCCACGTCCACCCATCCCGCCCATGTGGCCGAGCTGGAGTTTATTGATTATGAAGTGGCGCTACGTGAGACCGTGCCGCGTCTGCGGGACCGCGATGTGGATTTGTTGCTGGTGGTTTCCCATGTCTGTATCGATGAATTGCTGCCGCTGATTGAAGCCACCACTGATCTGGGCCTGGACATGGTAGGCGCCGGACACTGCAATGAACTGGAAGCGAGACTGGTCAACGAGACGGTGTTGTTGGGCGGCGGCTATCATTTCACGGCCTATGCCCGCGCCGACTTCAGCGTCGATATTACCCGTCAGCAACGCACTGCTATCAGCTACGGCACCCGGGGCTATACCGACAGTCAGTCTGACCCGGATATCACAGCCCTGATCAATGCCTGGTCAACAAACATCGAGGCCAGCCTGTCGGAAGTCGTCGCTTATAACGGTGAGGCCGTTGCCCGCGGTGCAAACAGCCCGCTGAACCAGGCTATTGTGGATTCCTGGCTCTGGCATGACGACAGCGCCGATATCGCCATCACCAATGCCGGCGGTATCCGCATTGATCTGCCCGCCGGCGAGATTGATCTGGCTACCCTGGTAGCCATGATGCCCTTCGACAATACTATCGTTGCCGTCACCATTCCCGGCGCTGCGGTGATTGAAGTACTGGAAAATGGTAGCCGCCCGGTTGTTGCCGGTGTCCAACGCAGCAATGGCCAATGGCTGCTGACGAAGACCGGGCAAGCCATTGATGCAGATGCCCACTATCGGGTGCTGGTGAACAGCTTCATGTATGCCGGTGGCGATGGCTACGAGGTTTTGAAGACAGCTGACCCCTCCGGTTTTGACACCGCGATTCACTATCGCCAACCTTTCCTGGAATGGCTGCGCTCGCAACAGACCAGCCCCGACCAGCCGCTCAGCTTCTAGATTACCGATCCCGGCTCTTCCCTGTTTGCCCAGGCAGGAACCGGCAAGACGGCGCAATCACCACTGCCAGATACCCCGCCAGACTGTATGCTAGAGCCTGGCATAAACACTTGCCTTTACAGGTCGACACAATAAGGTAATAACAAGCCCGGATCACCAACATGAAATGCCCACTCTGCCAGCAGAACCAGACCCAGAGCATCTATCAGGCTGGCCTTACCCCTGTCTTCCAGAACAAGGTTTATGCCAGCCAGGAACAGGCTCGAAAAGCCGCCTGTGGACCAGTGGAATTGTTTGCCTGCCAAAACTGCAGCTATGTCTTCAACGGCCGCTTCGACTATGGGCTGATGCAATACGACGGCGACTACCAGAATGAGCAGGCCCATTCCCCCACTTTCGACCGCTACCTGAACAGCCTGATCGACCTGCTGCAGTCACGGGGCTTCGACAAACAGAGCAAGATCATTGAAGTGGGCTGTGGCAAGGGCACGTTTCTGAGCAAACTCTGGCAGCGGGGCTTCGATGCCGAGGGATTCGATACCGCCTATGAAGGAGATGACCCCCGGGTACAGCGTGAATACTTCAGTGACAAACACCGGGGCAGGGAAGTGGACCTGCTTATCTTGCGCCACACTCTGGAGCATATCTCCGAGCCTCTGGCCTTCCTGCAAAACCTGGCCGACCTGTGCCCGCCTGCCACACAGATTTATATCGAAGTACCGGCCTTTGAATGGATCGTGAACAAACGGGCTTTCTGGGATGTGTTCTATGAACACTGCAATTACTTCACCAAAGCCAGCCTGATGGGCATGTTCGACAAGGCTGAACACGGTTTCCTGTTTGGTGATCAGTACATGTATGTCCTGGCCAGTCTCGATGATCTGCGCGGCAGTGCCTCAGCCAGCACCGAGCCTGAAATGGAATTGCAGTTACTGCAACAGGAGATCCGGCGCTATCGCCAGTTTGTCAGCGACCATGCCCCGATGCTGGTCTGGGGTGCCGGTGCCAAGGGCTCCACCTTTGCCAATCTGACCGACCCGGATGGCAAGCTGATCGAGGCGGTGGTAGATATCAATGCCAAAAAAGCCGGTGCCTTTCTGGCTGGCAGCGGCCAACCTATCATCCAGCCGGAACAGATCGCCGCCACTGCTGCCAGTAATATCCTCATCATGAATGAGAACTACAAGAAGGAGATCGAGGCACAGCTACAGCAACTGGGCCTTGGCGACCGGCAGGTTTATACCCTGGGATTGTAGGCCCGGGACTGTTCGCAGGAGTTCTTGTTTACATCATGATGGGCTGATTCCTGCAACAGTGCCACACTTGCCCCAAAGTGCTAGCATACAAGGGTTTTCCAGAGCGACAGCGAAGCAGCATGAGTACGGACAAAGAGCAGGAACTGATTTCTATTGGCATGCCGGTGCGCAACGAAGGTCGCTTTATTGCCAGTGCCATTGAGTCCATTATCCAGCAACAGAATGTTAGGCTGGAATTGATCATTTCCGACAATGCCTCTGATGATGACACCGCAACCATCTGCCAGTCTTTCGCCGAGCAGTATCCAGAACTCGTCCGCTACCACCGCCATGACGACAATATTGGTGCCAGTGCCAATTTCGCCTTTGTGCTGGAGCAGGCCCGGGGCGAGTATTTCATGTGGGCAGCCGGGCATGATGTCTGGGACCCTCACTATCTGGGCCATTGCCAGCAACTGCTCGACTCACAATCGTCGGTAGTACTTGCCTATGGCACGCCTCATTGGATCGATGAGAACGCAGCGCCGTTGGAGAAATTCAGTGGCTGGTATGACAGCCGCGGCCTGAGCCTGCCTGCCCGTTACTTCACGGTTCTCTGGGGCTCCATGAATCCCATCCTTGGCTTGATGCGCAGCTCGGCCCTGAAGCAAGAGGAAGTCAATGGCATGGTGGGTATCGATCTGGCTATTCTTGCAGCACTGGCCTTGCAGGGCGAGTTCGCCCATGCCCCTGCTGCCAACTGGCAACGTCGGGACTTCCGTCATGAACAGAATTACCAGCAGAAACTGCAACGCTATAGCAGTGCCGATTATGCCCTCAACACTTCCTGGTTCTGGCGTGCCTTTCCGCTGCTGCGACTGCCAGTGCGACTGTTGTCGGACCTGTATTCATCGAAGGCCGGTTTTCTGAACAAGTTGATGCTGACACTGATACTGCCGCCAGTGTTTTTCTACAAATACCTGACTGACCGCAAGCGCAAGGGCTGAAGGAAGCCGGCGATGAGCAACCCTCCCCCCAGATATCATTCGCTGCTCCGGATTGCGCGGTCGGTCTTTACTCCCCTGTCTGTGCTGGCCATTGCCTGGCTGGTGTGGCAATCGGGGTCTGAGCTTGTGGACATTTTCCGCTCCGCCAGCTTTGCCTGGTTGTTTCTGGCTTTTGTTCTCTGGGTCGGCAGCAATTTTCTCAGCCCCTTGATCAGCCTGCAGTTGTTCCGGGCGCACCAATCTCGCAATAGCTTTGGCGAACTGCGGCACATCCATAACCGTAACCTGCCGGCCAAATACCTGCCGGGTGGAATCTGGCATTCGGTGGGCCGGGCCAATGACTATTTGCTGACCGGCATACCGGCAGGCAAACTGCCTGGCTTTTTCGTCAGCGAAAATTTTCTTCTCGTTGCCGTGACCCTGGGCATCAGCAGCAGCATCGTCGCGGGCTTGCAGGACAATGCGCTCTTCGCCGGGATTCTTTATGCAACGAGCCTGTTATTACTGCCCCTGATTCTGGTTTATCCACGCTTGCTGAAATTCGTCGCCGGCCTGCTGAAACGCGATGTGGTGACGCTGCACTATCCTGCCTGGCTCTACTCGGTGTTGATGATGGTGCTGTACTGGACTGTCATTTCCCTGAGCTTCAGCGCCTATGTGACAGCCTTCGCTGCGGCCCCTGATCTGGATATGATCAGCTCCGCTGCGATTTACATGTTTTCCTGGTGTATCGGCTATATCAGCGTCTTCGCACCCCAGGGCATCGGTGTCATGGAGTCAGTGGCCGCGTTTCTGATGAGCGGCGACACTGCCACGCTGATCGGTTTCCTGTTCGGTTTCCGCCTGCTGGTTTTACTCAGCGATCTGAGCAGCTGGCTGATTAATTTCTTCATTCATTTATCCACAAACGGTCAGCATGAAAATACTGATTAGCGGTGCCAATGGGTTTGTCGGCAGACATCTGGTCACTGCCCTTTTGGAGCGTGACCATCAGGTCACTGCTCTGGTCCGTAATCCTGAGGGTATTGCTGCTTGTGAGTGGGCCGGGCAGCTGAGGTTTATCCGCTGCGATCTCCAAACCCCGCCCCAGGCCCTGCTGGATGTCTGTGCCGAACACGACCTGCTGATCCATGCAGCCTGGGGCAGGCTCGACGATTACAGGGATACCTGGCACCTTGAGGAGAGCCTGCGCATCCACATCCAGTTCCTCAAAGGCCTGGTGGAGGCCGGCCTGAAGCAGATCACGGTTCTCGGCACTTGTCTGGAATATGGCCTGCAGGAAGGCGCGCTCAGCGAAGAGGCGCCCTGCGAGCCGGTGCTGGCCTATCCCCGGGGAAAACATGCCCTGCATCAACAATTACAGAAACTCCAGCAGACCCTGGACTTCAGGCTGCAATGGTTACGGCTATTCTATATTTACGGGCCGGACCAACAGGAAAAGTCGCTGTTCTCGCAATTGCAGCGGGCTATCGATGAAGGCCTGAGTGAATTTGCCATGAGTCCGGGGGACCAGATACGGGACTATATCCATGTCGACGACCTGGCAGTGATGATCGCCGAGATTGCCGAGAATCAGGGTTTTGATGGCACAGTGAATTGCAGCGGCGGCAAACCGGACAGTATTTTGAATCTGGTCAATCAGTATATTGCCCATGCCGGCGCTTCCATCACACCGGCAACAGGCCAATTCGACTATCCGGATTACGAGCCCTTTCGCTTCTGGGCAGATACTACCCGGCTCGAGAAACTGGTGAAGGCCCTGCCAACTCAGGCTCTTTTCAGATAACCGCCAGAGGCCACGGTAATCTTCAGTTTGTCGTGAATCCTGGCATCGATACTGAAGTCCTTGTTGCTCTTGAGAAACTCATTCACCGCCGTTTTCGGATTGGCAGCATTGCTCCAGGGACGATCTCCCACCAGGGAATCGGGCAGATCATCAACGATGGTGTCGAATACCACCAGATAGCTGCCGCTGCTCACCAGAGGCGCATACAGCTCCAACTCCTTGAGCACATGTTCGTGAGTATGATTGGAATCCAGCAGCACCATGACATTGCTGTGCTGACTGGCCTGCGCGGCGACGCTGGCCACCAGTTCCTCATCGATGGATGAACCTTGCATCAGCTTGATGCGATGACTCATTGGATGCTTTTCGATCTCGGCCCGATTATGGGCGCGAATATCGATATCGATGCCGAGAATCTCCCGCTCTCCGCCCAGCAATTCCAGCATGGAGGCATAAAAAATCAATGAGCCGCCGTGAGCAATGCCGGTCTCGATGATGAAATCGGGTCGCAGCTCCCAGATAAGCTCCTGCATCGCCACAATGTCCTGGGGATACTGAATGATCGGCCGCCCCATCCAGTTAAAATTGTAGGAGTATTTGTGGGCGATACTGTGTTCCAGCCATTGCTGGTTCACCCGCTCAAAATCCTCATCGGCCGCCATCTCGCTGATATTGGCGTCACACTCTTTGCGGAATTTTTCTATCTCATCACTCATGATTGCCTCGGATTTTTTCTTGGAGCGCTGTCAGAATAGTTCATCGATGCCAGGCGCCTCGGCATCCTGCGGGGAAAGCACGGCGGGCCTGACCGGCCAGTCTATGGCCAGGGCCGGATCCTGCCAGTTGATAGCCTCACCATGGCCGGGCACATAGGCTGGCGAGATCATGTAATGCACTTCAGTCTCCGGCTCCAGGGTCACAAAGCCATGGGCGAAACCCTCGGGCACATAGAGCGCCAACAGATTCGACTCGCTCAGTTCCTGGGCAAAGTATTGCCGAAAGGTTTTCGATTCGGGGCGGATGTCCACGATCACATCGAAGATTCGCCCCCGGCTGCAGCGCAGCAGCTTGGTTTCGCCATGGGGCTGACGCTGAAAATGCAAACCGCGCAGGGTATGGGCCTGTTTGTTGAAGGACAGGCTGTGCTGGGGAAACCCGGTTTGCAGGCCCTGCTTGCTGAATTGCTGCTCACAGAAAACCCGTGAAAAATAGCCCCGCTCATCCTTGTGAGGTTCAGGCCTGATCAGCCAGGCTCCTTGCAGTGGCGTCGCTTCGAATTGCATCAGATTATTCTGGCCTCGGGTATGGGCACAATGAACTGCCCGCCCCAGTCTCGTATTGCCGACATTTGCGTGGTGATTTCCTGCTGCAGATTCCAGGGCAGTATCAGCACAAAATCGGGTTTATCCTCCATGATTTTTTCAGGGGCATATACCGGAATGTGCACCCCGGGCAGGAAGCTGCCCTGCTTGTGGGGGTTGCGATCCACGGTATAGGCCAGCAGATCCTGGCGAATGCCGCAGTAGTTAAGCAGTGTATTGCCCTTGGCCGGAGCCCCATAGGCCACCACCTTGCAGCCTTCCTCCTGCTTGGCCAGCAGCAGGCGCAGCAGGCTGGCCTTGCAGCGCAGCACCTTGTCAGTGAAATGCAGATAGGTATCCAGCTCCGCCAGACCGGCCGCTTTTTCCCTGGCCAGCAGCTTGTCCACCGCTGCCTGAACCGTCATATCACTGTTCTGTTCATGGCAGGCATAAATGCGCAGCGAACCGCCATGGGTGGGCAGTTCGTCGACGTCATAGATCTTCAGACCATGGGCGGAGAAAATTTTCGTCACTGCCAGAAACGAGAAATAGGAGAAATGTTCATGGTAAATGGTATCGAACTGGCACTGCTCCATGAGCTGCAGCAAATGGGGAAACTCCATGGTGATGCTGCCGGATGACTTCAGCAGAATCTTCATACCGGCAACAAAATCATTCAGTTCCGGCACATGGGCCAGCACATTGTTGCCCAGCAATAAATCGGCTTTGCCCTGTTCCTCACACAAACGGGCCGCCAGTGCCTTGCCAAAAAACTCATCGATTGTGTCGATTCCTTTCTGGCGTGCAACTGCAGCCACATTGGAAGCAGGCTCGATGCCCAGGGCCGGAATGCCCTTGTTTTTAAAATACTGCAGCAGGTAGCCATCGTTGCTCGCCAGCTCAATGACCTGACTGTCGCCAGTCAAGGCCAGGCGCTCACTGATGCTGTCAACATACTCGGAACAATGCTGCAGCCAGGATTCGGAATAGGAGGAGAAATACACATAGTCCTGAAAAATCTGCGCCGGTGTTTCAAACTCTTCCAGTTGCACCAGCAGACAGTGATCACAAAGCCAGGTCTTTAATGGATAAAAGGTTTCAGCCTTGTTCAAATCATCAGCACTGACAAAACGATTACTCAGTGGTGACATGCCCACATCCACGAACACATGCTGCAGTTCAGTCTTGCAGAAGCGGCATTGATTGGCTGGGTTGGAAGCTGTCACTGGCTGATCCTGTACTTCGAATGATCGTGATCAAAATAATTGCGGATTTGCTCTCGGCTTATATCGGCCGCCGGTCTGCCTTCGGCATGCTGACGGTACCAGTCGGCGGTCCATTGCAGGGCTTGTTGCAGGTCAGTTTGTGGCTGCCAACCCAGTACCTGTCTTGCCATACTGCTATCCAGACGCAGGCTGTGTGCTTCCTTGACCGGATTGCTGCCGGTCTGCTGCCAGTTCGCCGCGCCACCCCAGCAAGCAGCCAGGGTATCGGCGATTTCTTTTACCGGCCGGGCATCGTTATCGTGCGGACCGAAATTCCAGGCCCTGGCGATGGCCGGATCACGCGAACAATGTTCCGCCAGCAGCAGGTAACCGGACAGAGGCTCAAGCACATGCTGCCAGGGTCTGATGGCTTCGGGGCTTCTGATTGCGGCAGGCTCACCCTTGGCGAAGGCTCTCATGATATCCGGCACCAGGCGGTTGGCAGACCAGTCACCGCCGCCAATGACATTGCCGGCCCGTGCCGTGACGATTACCGCTGGACCGGCTTCTATGTCTGATTCGGTAAAGAATGATTCCCGCCAGGAGGCCGTTACCAGTTCGGCGCAGGCCTTGCTGGCCGAATAGGGATCCTTGCCGCCCAGTGGGTCTGTTTCCCGAAACCGCTGCCCGGTTTCGGCATTGTCATAACACTTGTCAGTGGTGACAATTACAGCAGCGCGCACCGAGGGAGTCTTGCGAATGGCCTCCAGCACATGGGCGGTACCCAGTACATTGGTAGCCAGAGTCGCGATGGGTTCCCGATAGGAGGTACTGACAATGGCCTGGGCGGCCAGGTGCAGAACAATATCGGGCGCGAAGTCCTGCATGCAGGCTTCGAGAGTCTCTGCTTGCCTGATATCGCCCAGCCGGGAGTCAATCAGCGCGCCGAGCTTCGCTTCCTCAAAAAGATTGGGATTGCTGTCGGGAGCCAGGGCAAAACCCCGCACCTCGGCACCCAGCATGGTGAGCATCAGCGACAGCCAGCTACCCTTGAAACCGGTGTGACCGGTCAGGAAGACTTTCTTGCCCTGCCAGAATTGCGCCGCCATCAAGCCTACCAGTTCTTCCAGCCGGCCTGGCCGTTGCTCCACATTTCGCGCAACAGGCGCAATTCATGCAGGGTATCCACACACTGCCAGTATCCCTCATGGGCATAGGCCATTAACTGTCCGTCGGCGGCGAGCCGTTCACAGGGCTCCCGTTCCCAGGCAGTGTCATCGCCGGCTATATAATCAAGCACGGCCGGCTCCAAAACGAAAAACCCACCATTGATACGGTCTTCGTTCTCTTCCGGCTTCTCTGCGAAGGTGTTTACCTGCCCATTACTGTCGAGCTTGAGAACCCCAAAGCGCTGCTTCGGTTTGACGGCGGTCACGGTAGCCAGTTTGCCATGGCTCTTGTGGAAGGCCAGCAGTGCCTTGACATCCACATTGGCCAGGCCATCGCCATAGGTGAAGATGAATGTGCCCCTGATCTGATCGGCCAGGCGTTTGAGCCGACCTCCGGTCATGGTATCGGTGCCGGTATCCACCAGATCGATGCACCAGTTTTCATTGCTTTGCTTCAGGGTATTTACCTGGCCAGCGGCCAGATCCACATGCAGGTCCGCCTGCAATTGCGGATACATCATGAAATATTGCTTGATGACATGGCCCTTGTAACCGAGGGCAATGACGAAATCATTCAGTCCCCAATGGGAGAATCCTTTCATCAGGTGCCAGATCAGCGGATAGCCGCCGATTTCGATCATGGGTTTGGGGATGACGCTGGTCTCTTCCGAGAGCCTGGTGCCGTAGCCGCCGGCCAGAATTATTACCTGCATAATGTCCGATTCTTATTGTTCCCTGAGCCGCTCACTATACCATTTTCGCCGTGGGAAGAGTGCCAGGCCGGGGATATGGTTCACAAAATCCCATTAAAGCCAGCAATGCCAATGCGGGCGACAACCAGCCTATCCTTGATGTCTGTCAATTCCACAACTTCCCCAAGCCCCCTCACTCTCTTAGAATGACAGAAAGCCCATAGACAAAGCCACCAACCATGAAATCCATACAAACTTCTCTCTGCGGCATTCTGACCCTGCTTGCCCTGACATCCGCCCAGGCCCAGCAAGGCCAGCCCAGTATCGAACAACTCCTTCAGGAGCCGTTCCTCGATGACTACTATTCCAATGTTGTCTACGGCTACGAAATCGTCACTGACACCCAGCATTTTGCCAGCCGCTATGTGGGCAATAGCCTCAATTGCACCAATTGCCATCTGCAGGCTGGCACCCAGGCCGATGCCCTGCCCCTGAATGTGGCCGGCATGTATCCAAAATGGCGCGCCAAGAACGGCAAGCGTAATGGCATTGGCCTGCGCATTCGCGAATGCTTTCTGTACAGCATGGACGGCATCATGCCGCCTGACGACGCACCGGAGGTGCTGGCCATTGCGGCCTATGTAACCTATCTGTCCCAGGGTGAGGTGATGGGCGCCGAACCTGAGGGCCGGGGCGTGCCAACCCTGCCGGAAACCGGCTACGACCCCAATCCTGCCAATGGCCGGGCGGTCTATCAGGAGCAATGCGCCAATTGCCATGGTGAACAGGGCGAAGGCCTGGGGGAGATGCCGGCGGTGTGGGGCCTGGATTCCTATAATCGCGGGGCAGGCATGAACCGCATCCAGATGGCAGCCGGTTTTATCTGGGCCAATATGCCCTATGGCAATGGTCGCAGCCTGAGTCACCAGCAAGCCCTGGACGTGGCAGCCTATCTTAATCTGCAATACCGCCCCGCTGACCCACGGGAAAGCCGGTTTCTGAAATTACTGGAAGATCTGCTGCCTTGATTCCCGCCCTGCTTGCTGAAGCCACGCCGTCTTTCGCCTGGAAAAAGAAACTGGGTAATTGGCGTACCGAAGTGTTTGCCGGTTTTGTCGGTGCCATCCTGGTCATTCCCCAGGGTATTACCTATGCCTATCTGGCCGGTTTGCAGCCGGAATACGGCCTGTATTGCGCTATCTTCGTGACCCTGTTCACCAGCCTGCTGGGCGGCTCGTCCATGATGAGTGGACCCAATACCGCCGTGGCAATCCTGATCGGCACTGCCGTGCTGCCCCTGGCCGGACGCGGCAGCCCGGTTTATATCGATTTTGTCTTTATCCTGTGCATGATGGTGGGCCTGATTCAGTTATTGTTCTGGATTTTGCGGGGTTCTCGCATCTTCCAGTATCTGTCACCAGCGGCCATTTCCGGCATCTCCGCCGGTGCCGGCTTTCTGATTATCATGGCATCGCTGGACAGCATCCTTAATCTTTCCACTTTCACCACAACCTTCTTCTACGAGAAGCTCTACATCATCATCAGCGATGCCAGGGATTTGATAAGTCCCTACAGCCTCTTCATCGGGGTTATCACCATCCTTGGCGGCTTTATCGGCAAACGCTATTCCCACCGCTACTACATCATCATTGCCGTCTGCTCGGGTTATGTTGCCGGCCTGCTGGTGGGTTTCATCTGGCCACAACCTCTAACCGAGCTGGAATATCTGGGCCGCATGCCCCTGCAATGGCTGCCGGTACATCTGCCAGCCATCAATATCGAATACCTGATGACCAGCATACGCCTGATTCCCTATGCCTTTACCATTGCCTTCATCGGCCTGGCACAGTCACTGGTGATTGTGCGCGAGCTTAAAATGGAGACGGATCAGGAGATCGATCTGGACAAAGAAGTCTATGCCCAGGGCATGGCCAATTTCCTGGCACCCTTTTTCTCCAGCTTTGTTGGCTCTGGCAGCTTCAATCGCAGCAAGGCCAATCGCAGCCTGGGCGCCTCGACTCCCCTTTCCGGTATTGTAACGGCCGGTTTTGTATTGCTGTTGATCACCTTTCTTGGCCCAATTCTTACCTATATGCCCATGGCGGCTATGGCCGGTACCCTGTTCATCGTCGGCGTCGACATGATCAAGTGGAGCGATATCAAACATTACTCCCTGGTGAGATCAGAGCTGGTGATTTATCTGGCGACCTTCATCGGCATTATCTTTTTCGGTCTGGCCACGGGCATTGTGATTGCCGTGCTGCTATCGGTCAGCGTCTTCCTGCTGCGCATCAGCCAGCTTGAACTGAATGTAGAGAAACAGGATTCCGGCACCCTGCTCAAGGTCAAGGGGGCGCTGTTTTATGCCTCTGTTGCCCACCTGACAGAAAAATTCCAGAGTCATTTCGGTGAGAACCTGACGGTCGACCTGCAATTCACCACCCATATTGATCAATCTGCGGTAGACTTTTTTAGTCGTGAATCACGCAATATGGCTACCCAGGGCGCCGGGCTTACCTTGCTGGTCAATGACAAACAACGCCACTTTCTTGAGGATCTGGGATTGAGCCCCACTATTAAACTGGTATCACTCCAACAAGGAGTGAGCCTGCAGTCCGCATAAAGCCCTGATTGATTCAGGGCGCAGGAGAAAAATCTATGCAAGATGATGACAAGAAAACTGTCGGCCGCCGACGCCTGATCAGTACCATGGGTGTGGCCGCTGTCGCCGGTCTCGCCGCTTCCGGTTCAGCCCGCGCCCAGTCCGCCGAGCCTGGCTTTCAGCCTGCCCGTCATGCCCAGGATGCCTGGATGAATGACATTCCTGGCAATCACCGCGTCTTTGTCGATTCGGCTACCATGCCCGGCGGCGCCAATGCCATGCGCTATGCCAACAACATCCTGTTCACCCATGGTGAGGCTTATGGTGGCAGCGAATCCGACTATGCCATGATCGTTTGCTTTCGTCATACCTCAACGCCCTATGCCTATAACGACGCCATGTGGGCCAAATATGGCGGCTTGTTTGATCGCAGTGCCGATCCGGCACCGGTGGGCAATCCCATGAATACAGCGAACCGTGCCAACGGTGAAAACACCATTGCCGATCTGGCCAGCCGCGGCGTGCGCTTTGCCATCTGCAACAAGGCCACCCAGTCCTATTCGCGGATGCTGGCCCAGGCGACCGGACAGTCCTTTGATGCTGTCTATGAGGAACTGCTGGCCAACGCCATAGTCAATGGACGATTCGTCCCGGCCGGAGTATTGGCGGCTACCCGCGCCCAGGAATACGGCTATAGCCTGCTCTACGCAGAATAAGAGCCTGGCAGGAGTGCCCTGGATAACTGGTGTTGGAAGGTGGCCTGTGGGCCGCGGTCAGAAGTTGGCAGGAATGCTGCCAGATCCGGGTTCAGCCTGCCGGGGATTTGGCAGCAGCAGGCGCTGAACTGGTTTTTCCATGACTGTTGAGGCCAAACCTGGCGACCCTGCGGCTGATGGTGGCCGGGGAACTGCCCAGAATGCGCGCCACTTCGGCTTGCTTGCCATCAGTAATCTCGAGCAATGCCGCCAGCTGCTCTTTCTCCATGAACTCCAGATAATCCTCATTGGCATAGGAGTGACTGGAAAAAGCCACCTTGCGCAATTGCCGCATCAGGAACCAGAACTGGCGCCATTTCAGCCTGAAGGTGATTACTTCATCCCGGGCCAGATAGAGCAGCACCCAGATGAAGAATGTGGAGGCGAGGGGCATCAGAATGGCGGTGGATGCGTTTAAACCCGCCAGCTTGAACAGATTGACACCGAAAGCAACCAGAAATATTGGCGCAAAAGCCAACAGTAAAATTCTCGAACGCTGATGAATCTCGCGGTCCTTGCCAAGCAGACCAGCCAGCAGCGTTGCAACGGCGACGATCACGCTGACAAACACATAGAGCTGGAACAGGCCATAGGCCGGGCCGGGCACACTAACAATGGTGTATCCCACATGTTCATACCCGTGAATGAGATCACCAGTCACAAGCAAGGCCATCAGCCCGGCTGCGAACAGCATCAGCACCGGCACGCTATACAGCGCAGCGCGATTACCGATAGAGCGGGCGATGAAATGGATTGCAGCCGGTGGAATGAAAATCAGGCTCAGCATCAGCCCGTCAATGAACACATAGGCCAGGGCTGCATTTGACTCAAAAGTCCAATAGCCAAGAAACTCGAAGGCATTCAGCAAAATGAACAGCAAAGTCAGCACCACGAACGCGTTGGTAATACGGGTTCGTGTACTGACTTGTGCAAGGATCAGTGCTTTGAGAACCACGCCAAAAAGCGCGAAAACACCGAACAAATAGAAAGCGATCAATCTCGCATCCCCTTTTCTGATTCATGGCATGACAGACAATCTAGCGAACTTTGAGGGAAATGCCAAGATGAGTCGATGCAATACCGGAACCAGTGAACACACAAAAGATCTTGTTCAGTGCCTGCAACTGCCCGGATTCGGACAATTTGTCCCAGCAGACCGGAAAAGTCGCGGTGGTAAGATTGCCCAGCGTAGGAAAAGTCGCAATGGATTGTTCCGGTTTGAGGCCGAATATATCCAGGTATTTCAGAAACGGTCGTTCACCAACCTGGTGCGGGATCAGGAAATCGATCTCGTCCCGTTCCCAGCCAAATCGCTGCAGGGACTCGGGCACCATCTTACGTACCAGCCCGATAGTTTTCGCACAGATTTTGCCCATTTCCATGGCGAATTCAGGCTCGCCGCCATAGGGCACATTGGTGAAGTCTGCAAAACAGAGTTTTGACTGACTGGAATCACAGCGTGTCTGATAGCCAATGATGCCGCTGGCGTCCTCGGACACACCAACCACCATGGCACCGCCAACATCACTGACAGTCATACCACCAATGGATTTTTCCACACTGTCCCTGCCCAGCTTGCCAGACTTGAAGAGATCAACGAGCATCTGTGTTTTCAGGCTGGGGACTTCACCGGTACACAGCAGGGCATACTCAATGCTGCCGGCGGCAATCAGGGCCTGGGCGGTCAGCAAACCGGTAATCAGGCCGTGACAGGCATCGGAGATATCCCAGCACAAGCCGGGTTTGATGCCCACCTCATGGGCCACACGATGCATGGTGGCCGGTTCCACATAGTCGCGGTCAATACCGCAATAGAAAGCAGCACCAATTTTGTGTGCGGGAACTCCTGACCTTTCAAGAGCGATTCTGGCGGCATCAATGGCCAGATCTCCCGGCTTGGTGCCTGGCGGCGCATGGCGCGTATGGCTGATACCCATTAGCTGCTCAACCGCATCCAGCGGGTAACCCAAACGGTCAAAATGCGCTTCCTGGAGTAAATCCCTGGTGGGAACTGCCTGTCCAGGCAGCACCGAGCCACATCCGTATATAGTCGTCCTGTTCATATCGATACCTCGTAAAATCCAGTGTTTATGCGGGGTGCAGGTGCATTGCAAAAATGAAATTGCTATCTGACATTATCGACTAATCACTAACAGGTACAATAGCCGTCCTTTCGCATTATGTGCGATTAATTCCCCATTAATCTCAGTGCCTTTACACTACTTATCCTTGTCTGAAAGGTGAATCTGCGAACTCACTCAATCCAATCGCCTGAAGGCAATTGCATACTCTGTTTTTTAACGTTCACTGCTACCCACTGGAGAAAACATTACGATGATCAATCAGATCGCATTACGTAAATCCCCTGCCTTGTTACTGCTTGGCCTTATCCTGGCCAGTTGTACTGCCATCGATCCCTACACTGGCGAACAACGCAGCAGTCGTGCTGTTCAGTATGGCGCCATTGGCGCTGTGGTTTGTGGCCTCATTGGCGCCAGCGAGAGTGGTCAGCGGGCGCGCAATGCCGCGGCCGGTTGCGGCGCCATCGGTGCTGGCGTGGGAGCCTATATGGACGCCCAGGAACGGGAATTGCGGGAAGAGCTCGCAGGCACCGGCGTTCAGGTGCAGCGCGTTGGTGATGAATTGCAGTTGATCATGCCCGGCAATGTCACGTTTCCGACCGACGGGTATACCGTGCGTAACGAGTTCATGCCGGTTCTGGATTCTGTGGCACGGGTGCTCTACAAGTTCACCGATACCCGCTTGCAGGTGACCGGTCACACCGATTCTACCGGCGCCCGGGATTACAATTTCAATCTGTCAGACCGGCGCGCCACCAGTGTTGCCAACTACCTGGCCGGTCAGGGCATTGATCAGAACCGGTTGATTGTTCAGGGCATGGGGCCCGATCAGCCCATTGCCAGCAACGATTCTGCGGCCGGCCGTGCCCAGAACCGGCGCGTGGAACTGAGTATTGTCGCGCTGCAATCCTGACCATGCCGCTGCCGTGACCAGCCCGGTCACGGCAGCCACTCCCGCATTGCGCGCCGGAATATTCCTACACCGCCTGTATTTTCTGCAAAAAAATCAAAGACTAAGCGAAACCCTTGGTTTATCCTCAACTGCATTAAAGCGTCCAGATAAATCGTATCTTGTCGTAATAAACTGAACGCAGGCAGCGAGCAGTAGAATGACCAGCAATCAAGGCAATTCCCACAATAACCCAGATGCCCATCTGGAGCTGGACCCGGTCGGCTATCGACTGGAACAACTGCGCCGTCTTTACGAACGACTGCCACTGATTCTGCTGGCCGATATCATGGCCGGCCTGTTTCTGTTTGCTCTGCTGTTCTCCCAATGGCAGTCTCGGCTGGCCCTTATCTGGCTGGCCCTGCTCTTGTTCGCCACCGTAGCCCGGGCGTTTCTGGCCAAACGCTTTATGGACAATGGCTTCGATTTTGATAACCGCGAAAGCCGGGCGCGATTCCTGATCATTGGTGCCTTCATCTCCGGGCTTATCTGGGGTTGTAGCTGGTTACTGCTGCCCCCCGAACCGGGCCTCATGCAATTGCTGATCATCTGTGCCTGGCTGGTGGGCATGCAGGCAGGTGCCGCTTCCACCATGGTGTTGATCAAGGAAGTCTTTCTCGCCTATACCTTGCCTTCCTTCTTCTGCTTCTCTGCCTACCTGTTGGTCCAGAACAGTGATTATGGGCTGGTGCTGGCAGCTGCCTATGCCATGTACCTCTGTTTTATTCTGCCCATCGGTTACCGGGTAGGCCGGGAATTCAATGAATCCATTGCCCTGCGCATCAGCAATACGGCCTTGCAGGACACGCTGGAACAAGAAGCCAATCGTCTGACAGAGAAGGAGGCCCAGCTCAGGGAACAGCTGAAAATAGGCGCCGCTCTCAAATCTGAAAAGGCATTGATCGACGAACAACTGCAAGCCGAGACAGAGCAGAAGCTGCTGATTCTGGATTCCATCAGCGAGGCTGTGGTGGGCCTGGACTGCGATGGCAATATCACTTTCGCCAATGCCTCTGCCCTGGATTTACTTGGCCTGGATGAAGCGCAGTTGCTCGGTCAACGGCTGTTTACCATCATGAGCAATTCCTCACCTCAGGCGCACAGAGACAAGGACGCAGAGATTGCCATTTCCAGTTGCTTCAAGAACGGCCAGTCCGTCCCCACTCTGGAATGCACGCTGTTTGGGAGAAACAACATCGCCATTCCTGTCCGCATGGCCTGCACTCCCATCATCCAGAACGACGCCGTGTTGGGCGCCGTGATCAGTTTCGTCAATATCAGCGACCAGAAAGAAATGCAGGCCATGCTGATGCAGTCCCAGAAAATGGAAGCGGTGGGCAGGCTGACTGGCGGCGTGGCTCATGACTTCAATAATCTGCTAACGGTTATTCTGGGCAATCTGCAGTTTTTGAAGAAACGCCTGGCCGATGATGAGGGCCTGCAGAAGATTCTGAACCGCCTCATCGACACCGCCAAACGAGGCGGCGACCTGAATAACCGCCTGTTGAGTTTTTCCAGCGAACAGCACCTGAAAACCGAACTAGTCATGGTGGATGACCTGTTGAGTGATATGAAGGATTTCCTGAGCCGGGTGCTGACCGAAAACATCGAATTGGAAATTCAGATTCCCGAACAAGACATCGCTGTCATGACCGACCGCACTCAATTACAAAATGCCATTCTCAATATTTGTATGAACGCCCGGGACGCCATGCCCCAGGGTGGGGTGCTGCGGGTCGAGTCGGATCTGAAAAGGCTCGACAGGTCACTGGTCAGTGGCGAAGAGAATCACGGTGAGGCGGATTACGCCGTTATCAGTATCACTGACAATGGGGTCGGCATTGCGGCCGACATCCAGAAGAAAATTTTTGAACCCTTTTTCACCACCAAGGAAAAAGGCCAGGGCACTGGACTGGGACTGGCCACAGTCTACGGTTTTATCCGCCAAAGCGGCGGCAATATCACTGTGCAGAGTCGCGAGGGCGAATGGACCCGCTTCAATATCTATTTACCAACAGCCGATACCGTGACTCGTCGCAAGGCAATGGAACAGACCTCCCAGGATCAGGACCTGCAGTTCGAGGGCACGGCCATGATCGTTGAAGACGATCCGGTGGTGCGTGAAGTGGCCATTGAGACCCTGCGCAGCTACGGTTTCGATATTGTCACTGCCGGCAACGGGCAGGAAGGCCTGGAACGATTTTCCGAGCACCCCGAAATCAGGCTGGTGTTTTCTGATGTGGTTATGCCCGGTCGTATCAACGGCATTGAAATGGCTGAATCCATCGAAAAGGTGCGTCCCGGTACACCGATCATTCTTGTCACCGGTTACACCGACAAGGCATTGAAAAACCGCATTCTGGAAGCGGCCAATGTGGTGGTGCTATCCAAGCCCTATGATACCGAAACGCTGCCCGGCGTAATTCACAAACTGTTAATACGCAACGCCTCCTGATTCGAACCCGTTCAATCCTGGCCAATAAAGCAGGCTGACCTGTTCGGGTCACCCAAAAATGCTACTCTGCACCGGATTCTTCAAGAACAGCAATAACAAACAGGAGTCTTGCCATGCGTGCATTCATTTTTCTGGCCGCATTTTGCTTTACCGTTTCACTCTCAGCCCAACAACCACCACCGCCGCCTGGCGCCTATGACGCCGCCCCCTATCTGGGCCAGATTCGTAACAGTTATTTGTACGGTGACATCTGGGAGCGCCCGGGACTGTCGCCCCGCGACCGCTCCCTGATTACCGTCTCGGTAAACCAGGCTCTCTACGCCAGCTATGAACTGGGGCTACACATAGGCCGCGCGCTGGATAACGGGGTCACCCAGGCGGAGATCTCCGAACTCATTGCCCATGTGCTGTGGTATTCCGGTTTCCCTACCGGAGTGAACGCGGCGCGGGTGGCCGCCGAGGTGTTCGCCGAACGTGGCCTGCCGACACGCCCGCCCGGGGTTTCCGACCGCCAGCCACCGAGCAATCCGGAGCTTGAGTTTCCCGGCGCCTTTCCCCAGACACCTTATCTGCGGGATTTGTTGAATCAGGTGGTGTATGCCGAAACCTGGCAGCGCCCGGAATTGTCACCCCGCGACCGCAGCATGATTACCGTCGCTGTGGGCACTGCTCTGTATGCCTCCAGCGAAGTACGACACCACGTTGGACGGGCGCTGGATAACGGTGTCACGGCGGATGAGATCGGCGAAATCATCACCCACGTGGCTTTCTATGCAGGCTTTCCCACGGCCATAAACGCGGCTCAGGTCGCAGAACCGGTGCTGCGCCAGCGAGGAATCGAGTTGCCCGAAGTCAGCTACCCGGCCGCGCCCTATCTGGGTGAATTGATGGATACGCTGGTTGTTGCAGAAACCTGGGGAAGAGAACAGCAATTGTCTGCCCGTGATCGTTCCCTGGTTACCATTGCCATGACCCAGGCCGCCTATCAGTCAGAGCAGTATCGCGAGCAACTGGAACAAGGTCTTGATAACGGCATCAGCCCCGAACAACTGGCAGAACTCATGGCCCAGGTAACCCTGTATTCCGGTTTTCCCAGCGGCGTGAATGGCTCGAGAATACTGGCGGAGGTATTGCGTGAGCGCGGCCTGCCCCTGCCGTAGTCACTGCCTGGCCAGGACAATTCACTGAAATCGCGGGCCCCGCTGCACTTGTTGTGCACTGGCCCGCATTTTCTGACAAATAGCTGCTCGGTCTGAAATGTTACTTTTATACACATATTTTCTATGCTAGTTTTAGCAGATGGACTTGTTGCACCGATCCTTTTCAAAACTTACCCACCTCTGTGTGAATCAGGACGCCAAGATCGCTACCATTCGGGCCGTTATCGTCGCCACGATACTGGCGGGTTTGCTGATTTTGCTGATGAATCTGTCAGAGACCGATGACTCAGCAGGCATTGCGGCAGACGCCAACGGCAACAATGCCCAGGCATTCGTCAAGGCTGTTTCACCGGGGCCTGATCAAGCCAGCAATGCACAACTGATCTGACCGGCGCCCTGCCGCTGGCACCGGGTTATGGATACCCTTCCTCCTGGTTTTATCCCTGCTCCATAAATGAAAAACCCGACCTGTCACCGGGACAGATCGGGTAATTCCAAAAATTCGGGAATCAACCCGGAGTCGGGTTTGTTACTTCTTGCGAGACTTCGCTTTGGCAGCCGGTTTGGCAATCTGACGACTGGCCGGCGCGGCCTGACGGCTACGAGTCTGGCTAACTGCAGGTTTGGCAGTTGAAGATTTTTTCATTCAAGGATGCTCCTCAAAACAAGACATCACCCAATGTGATGTGAGCAAAATCATATACCTGATTTTGCAAAGCACAAGTGTTTGTAAAACTATTTTTTACTCTGCTCTGAACAGCGTTTCTGGACTTTGGCCACAAGCCACTGATGGCAGCCGGGAGGCGTTTTTTACAAGTGGTTTTCGCCCACCGAGCAGGCCAGTATCCGGCTCAGATGGCTATAGGCCAATCCGGTTTCCTGATGCCAGTCGTTGAATTGTTGCTGGATGCGCCTGAGGTCTCGCTTCGAAGTCGGCTGCTCGTTGATCTGCAAACCAATGGCGCGCAGCACCGTTACGACATCCCGCGCCGGTATGAAACAATCCTTGCCCACCCGCCGCAAAAACCACAGGGCGCTTTGTCCACCCAGGCGAGAGGCGCGGGCTTTCAATTCCCACATCAGCTCAATCTGCCTGGATGCCGGCCATTCTGCCAGCCAGTTGCCAAAACTGCCGTGCTCCCGGGCAATATCCTGCACAAAAAACACATTCTCCTGCAGCGCCTTGATCTTCTGCCAGTTGCGCACCACACGCCGGTCGCTGGTGTAGGCTTCCCATTGTTCCGGAGACAGCAATCCCAAGGTGCGCGGATTGAAACCAAAAAAGGCCTCTTCAAATTCGGGCCACTTGTTCTCAATCACTTTCCAGCTGAAACCCGCCTGGTTAATACATTTGGTCATGGCTGACAAATAGCGGTCATCGCCCAGCTTTTGCAGCGCCCGCTTACTGGCCACTGTTGGCATCAGCTGCTTGAGAGCGGCAGCACCGCCCTTGCGCTGTTCGGCGCGTTCCAGGATTTTTTGAAATTGGCTCATCGCTACTCTGTGATTGACAGAAAAATGCATGCAGGCCGGGCGCGCACAGCAATTACGGAGTGCGGGTAGCTGCAAGGCTGCGCCGCTGGCGCTACAGCCGCTGATTATTACTCATCCGGGCAAGCCCCGCATCCGCCGCGCAAGCGAAACAGGCCGGAATCCATTGAACGGTACGGGATGCTGATCGCACTGCAGCACTGTCGTGGTCTTTCCCCGCTCAATTCAGGTCTTTTCTGAGATTTCTCTGAGCTTTTCCTGTCTTCTTCTGTCTTCACTGCAGATCTGCTGGCAGCTTGGCGTCCGTTTGACGCTTCCCCCGATTTGGCCAGGCAGCCGGGCAGACCTAAGCGCAGTTGCCGTTTTTCGTAACTAAAAACCGGCTTGCTGCCTGATTCCTCGAATTTGCCAAAATTTTCAATAATTCGCTGCTTCCCGGATAGCACTCTTGCTTTGCCCCGCGTCACATTCTGTAAAGTTTTGTTACATTTATTGTTACAGCCTGTGACAAAAATTTACAAACAATTCAGTATCTTACAGCGCCATGACAGGCCCGCGACAAGATCTCCTACAAAAAACCACCGGATAGTGGCAGGGAATGTTGCGCAGCGGGCTATAAATCAGCTCAAAAAATTCAATGATTCTGCACATTTAGCACTAGATAGGGGGTCGGGTTGCTGGTAGGATTCGCCCCCAGCGCAATACCTAAATTAACACCGTTAACAAGAAGCTGCCTCACTCACTACCCGCCAGTCCCGGGGTGGTGGATTGTGGCAGAAATAAGGCGTTGATTAGGTATTTTGCAAAAAAACCATAAGTACTAACCCACAAGGGGGCTTTATGAACCACTTGAAAAAAACCTGGTCACTTGGCCTGGCTGTAATCGCATGGGCGCTGTTCGGCGTTTCCGGCGCTTTCGCCCAGGGCAACGTGGACGGTTATATCCTTGGAGAAGTCACTAGCGGCTCCAGCGGTGTTGCCAATGCGACTGTTACAGTTCGCAATGTAAACACCGGTCAGGAACGTACGACAACTACCTCCGATGGCGGTACCTACCGCATCTCCCGTCTGTCTACCGGTGAATATGAAATCACCGTACAGGCCGGCGGCTACCGTGGCGCTTCTCGCGAAGTCGTCGTAAACCTCGGTCAGGGTACCCCTGCCGACTTCAGTCTGGTATCCGGCAACGTCGAACAGATCGTTGTAACCGGTGCCAATGTTGCGCCGGTTGACGTGACTCTCGCAGAGACCACAACTGTGTTCACTGCTGCCGAGATCGAGCGTCTGCCGATTCCCCGCGACATCAATGCCGTTGCCCTGATGGCGCCTGGCGCCAATCTTGGTGACAGCCGCTTCGGTTCTTCCCGTGTAGCAACTGCCTCTCACTACTCCACCGGTTTCGGCCTGGCCTCTTTCGGTGGTTCTTCTGTAGGTGAGAACGTCTACTACATCAACGGCATGAACGTCACCAACTTCCGTAACGGCCTGGGTGGCTCTACCCTGCCCTTCGAGTTCTACGACCAGTTCCAGCTCAAGACTGGTGGTTTTGGTGCTGAATTCGGTCGCTCCACTGGTGGTGTGCTGAACGCGGTAACCCGTCGTGGTACCAACGAATGGCGCATCCGCTCTGGTTATATCACTGAGCCGGAAGCCCTGCGTGGCCACTCTCCCGACGTCTATGATCCGGTAGCCCCGGGTTACGACGCCGTTTTCTCACTGGATGAGAAAGACGAAACTGAAGCCTTCTTCTCAATCGGTGGCCCGATCATTCAGGATCGCCTGTTTGTTTACGGTATCTATCAGCACCGCGACATTGAAGAAGACGACTACACCGGTGGCAGCACCCTGCGTCGCAACGTCAATGACGACCCCTTCTGGGGCGGCAAGATCGACTGGCTGATCAATGACAATCACACCATTGAACTGACTGCCTGGTCTGACGAGAGCGAAACTGTTCGCACCACCTACAACTGGGACGAAGTTTCCCAGCAGGTTGGCAACAACCTCGGTGACACCATCATCAGCCGCGGTGGCCGTAACTACATCGGTAAATACACCGGTGCGCTTACCGACGACCTGACTGTCGCAGTAATGGCCGGCTCCAGTGAGTATGACCTCACCACTGCCGCACCTGCTGATGCCACCTGTCCTTACGCCTATGACTCCCGTCAGGGTGGTCTGACCCAGATCGGTTGCTGGACCAATGCCCTGCCCGAAGCTGGTTTTGACGAGCGTGAGGTTTACCGTATCGATGTTGAGTACGCACTGAATGATCGCCATTTGCTGCGTTTCGGTGTTGATAACGAAACCAATACCTCTACCAACACTCGCCAGTATTCTGGCCCCAACGGTGACTACTACCGTTACTACGCCTCCACACCTGGTGACACCCTGAACAATGGTGCCACTGTGCCGGCCGGCGTAACTGAAATCGTTCGTTATCGTGTGCTGCAAGGCGGCGGTGAGTTCGAAACTGAAGCCGAGTCCTACTACATCGAAGACGAGTGGCTGGTGACTGACACCATTACCGCCCGTATCGGTCTGCGTAACGAGCGCTTCAACAACAAGAACTCCAACGGCGGTACCTTTATCAAGGTAACTGACCAGTGGGCACCGCGTCTGGGTATTGCCTGGGACGTGAACGGTGATGGCACTTCCAAGTTGTTCGCCAACTTCGGTCGCTACCACCTGCCTATTGCCAGCAACACCAACATCCGCCTGTCCGGTTCCGAGCTGTTCACTGAAGAGTGGTACACCTACACGCCGGGTACTATCCAGGCTGACGGTTCAGTCGCTCTGGGTACCAAGCTGGGTTCTACCAACGTCTACGGCGACGGTTCCATCCCCGATGTTGAGACTACTATCGATACCGGCATCGAGCCCATGTATCAGGACGAGTTCATCGTTGGTTACGAAACCGAACTGGGTGATGGCTACGTAGGTAGCGTGACTTATACCTACCGTGACCTGGGTCAGGGCATCGAAGATATCACTATCGACGAAGCACTGAATGCTCCTGGTGAGTTCCACTACATCCTGGCCAATCCTGGCAAGGCTGTGAATACTTTCTATGATCTTGACGGCGACGGCGTTAATGAAGAGTACAACTTCAGCGCTGCCGAGCTTGGTTTCCCCGAGCCGGTCCGCAAGTATCACGCTGTGAACTTCACACTGGAGAAGAACTGGTCCAACGGTTTGTATGCCCGTGCCAACTACACCTGGTCTCACAGCTATGGTAACTACGAAGGTATGGTCCGCTCCGACAACGGTCAGGACGATGCCGGTATTACCACTCTGTATGACTTTGCCGGTCTGGTGGAAGGTGCCTACGGCGACCTGCCTAACGATCGTCGTCATGCCATCAAGGCATTTGCCGCCTACGAGTTCGCTCCCGGTTGGCAGGCCAGCCTGTCTGGTAGCTACACTACCGGTCGCCCGCAGAACTCTTTCGGTGTTCACCCGACTGACCCCTACGCCTCTCTGTATGGCGCAGAGTCTTTCTTCAACCAGGGCGTGTTCACTCCCCGTGCCTCACAGGGACGACTGCCTGGCGTGAAGAATATCGATCTGGGTGTGAAGTATGAGCGTGACTTCGGTCCCAACACTCTTACTTTCCGTGCCGATGTCTTCAACGTCTTCAACTACAATACTTACACTGAAGTTGATGAAGTTGCCGACGAAGAATCCGGTGTGGCTTCGCCGACCTACGGTCTGCCCAACTGGTTCCAGCGTCCCCGCGCGGTACGTCTGGGCGTGACTTACGACTTCGGTCTGTAAGACACAATCAGCTTCCGGTCAGTTCGCTGACCAGAAACGAAAAAGCCGGCTCCCTGAGCCGGCTTTTTTTATGCCATCTTTTTATTGCGGGTCAGATTAAAGGTGTAAAGCCTCAGTCGCAGAGCTTGCCAGCACGACATTTCAGGCTTATGTTCACAGTAACATCCTGAACAGCGACGCCGAAGCAATGCCATGAATTATGCACTGAAGCTGTGTTTAAAAGTCATCGCTGCACAAACCCGGCTGCTGCTGTGCCTGCTCAGTCTGGCAAGTTGCAGCGCCGGGGATATCTACGAGATAGGCCGGCAACAGGGCTTGCAGAGCTGTGAGCTGCAGCCGCTGGCCTTGCAAAGGAGTTGTCGGGAAAAGTATCAGATGAGCTACGCTGAGTATCAGCGATTGCTGCTCAATCAGGAAGGCCGCACCGAGAAGCGGTAACCGGCACCGCGCACGGTCTGGATCAGCTTGGCATAATCGATGGCCGCCGTTTCCACCGAGGACAGGGCCTTGCGCAAGCGGCGTATATGCACGTCGATTGTTCGCTCTTCCAGATAGACATTGCCACCCCAAACCGAATCCTGAATATGATCCCGGCTGAAGACTTTCTCCTGGTTAAGCAGGAAAAACTTCAGCAGGCGAAATTCCGTGGGGCCCATCTCTACCGGTTTGTCTTCGATGGAGATGCGGTGGCTGGTGGGATCCAGTTGCAGATCAAACACCCGCAATACCTTGTCCTTGGAGCGACCATTGACCCGGCGCAGAACCGTCTTGATCCGCGCTACCAATTCGCGGGGCGAGAATGGTTTGGTGACATAATCGTCCACTCCCTCGCTCAGTCCCTGCACCTTGTTGTCTTCACTGTTCTTGGCGGTGAGCATGATGATGGGAATATTGGAAGTAATCTCATCGCGGCGCAGGCGACGGGCCAGCTCGATGCCACTGCCACCGGGCAACATCCAGTCCAGCAGAACCAGATCCGGCTTGTTGTCGATGATGGACACATGGGCTTCATGAGCGTCGGCAGCACTCAGGCTGTTGAATCCGGCCAGGTCCAGAGTGATGCCTACCATGTCGCGGATGGCAGCTTCGTCGTCGACTACCAGGATTGTTGATTCGCTCATATTTGACTGACCGTCTTGTTGAGAGGTTTTTTGACGTGCCTATTTAAGCAATATTATATTACAGTTTTATTACAGTCAGCGCTCGAATTGCTACTATAAAATTGCACTGATTTCATATAACACATTGTTTTTTATAGTGTTTTGAAAGGAGCGCGCAAGCGCGCGCTCCACTGCCGGTGGCGATTCTAGAAGCGGTAATCCAGCTGCAGGCTGAGCTGTCGCCCCTTGTTGTAGCCGGTGGTGATGTTACCGTCCTGGGTGATTTCACTGCGCTCATCAAGGATATTTTTGGCCTTGAGAGTAGTGGTCCAGTGGTCACCAATTTCCCGGATGAAGACGAAATTCAACTCTCCGAAGGGCTGCTCAATCAGATCCGGGGCACCTTCGATGCCGACTTCTGCGATGCGCTCACCGTAGTAATGATAGAGCAGGGTCGCTGTAGTACCGGACATTGGCTCATAACCAATCTGGGCATTGAATAGCCAGTCAGACTGGCCCTGCATCGGCCGTGACAGGCTGGTCAATGAGTTCTGGTCCTCTTCCCGAATAGTTACTTCCGAGTCGATAAACGCAACATTACCCTGGACATAAAGGTCCTCACCAACACCGCCAAGAAAGTCCTCACCCAGAAAATCCATACGCTTGTATATCTCATATTCCACGCCCATATTTTCCGCCGCCTGGGCATTGATATAGGTGGACTTTCGATCTACCGGGCTGACAATGGATTGCTCGATGGGGTTGGTAAACTCCTTGTAGAACAAGCCCAGGGACATATAGTCACTGAAGGCGAAATACCATTCCCAGCGAAAGTCATAGTTCTTGATATCTGTGATCAACAGATCGGGATTACCCACTACTTCTTTACCCGTCTCCGGGTTGGTGAAAGCCGCCGGGGACAATTCACGAAAATCCGGTCGCGAGACTGTTTCACTGTAGGCGACGCGGAATTGGTGATCGTAATGAATAAAGGTTGCACTGGCGGCCGGCAAAAATTCATCCTGAACCAGTGCAGAACTCACGCCCTGCTCAGGGCTGAACAGATCAAAGGTATCCGCACGCTGATAAAAGTCTTCCTGACGACCACCGACGGTGAAACGGAAGCGGTCGTCAAAGTTGAACTCGACTTGTGCGTAATAGGCGTCCAGTTCGTTCTCGGCTTCATAGTTATCCGTCGGGCGGGTGATTTCACGAATCTGGAATCCCTCGGGAGAAATATTCTCGGCTGCCAGAATCTGCTCCAGAGGCAAAACCAGCAAGTCGGCATCATTGGCAATCGGACCGACAAAGGCGAAGCCATAGCGGCGAATTTCAGACTCGCGCTCCTTCTCTGAATGCACATAACCTGTCTGGGCCGTAATCGTGGAATTCAAAGGGCCGTAGAAAACCATGGACAGGTCAACACCGAAATCGTCTGCGGTATCGTCAAGGACACTGAACTTGCGCAGATTACCGTCCACACGGGAAGAGAACTGTCCATTGTCATAGCGGTATTCCCGCTCGTCAGGAGAATCCCTTTCCGCCTTGATATGGCTGTAACGCCAGTTCAAAGTCAGCTCATTGAATTCCGGAAAATAATGATCGCCCTGTAACTGGTTGGAGAACAATTCACGCTCTATCCATTCGCTTTCAGTAACGAACAGATCAGACTCACCCTCTACAAAACCATTGGATTGCGCGACAATATCATCAGTCTTGCGCAACAGAACCGACGTAAGGCGAACATTGTGATTGTCATTGAAATCCAGACCGGTGGAAAAAATGCCACTCAGATCAATACTGTTCTCGGTGCCGCGGTAGGTCATGCCTTCCTGCTGAAACAGTTTTTCCGTACCGGGAACCCAGGTATTTCTTTCGATCTCATTGGTCTGCCAGGAATTGGAATAATCCACCGAAGCAATATAGTTCAGCTTCATGCCGGTAGAACCAAGCTCGTGAAAATTGCCCAGTGACGCGGACATATCTATATCCATCGGCGCATCGCTGACTTCAGGCGTATACTGGTTATTGAATGTGCGGCCTACTTCCTGAAGCGTCTCCACCGGCACACCAACGCCAGTAAAGGGGCTCAGTCGACGCAGCTCCTGATCATTGGCTGTGGCTTGCTGCAAGGCCAAGGGTGCCTCTCGAAAGCCATCATCATAGCCAAGCCAGTCTGTGTCGCCCCCGTCCAGTTTGAAAGCATCCTTGAAGGTGGTGTTATCCACCATACCTACGGTGCTGGACAGATTAAAAAAGAAATCGTCAGTAGATTTCTTGGTGCGCATCTGCAAGACACCGCCACCAAATTCACTGGGAAAGGCCGCTGAATAGGTCTTTTGAACGAGAACGCTGTCCAGCACCGCAGTGGGGAACAGGTCCATGGGAACCACCCGGTTAATGGGTTCCGGGCTGGGCAGAATTGCGCCATTGAGCAAAGTGGTCGAGTAACGCTCACCAAGGCCGCGCACATAGACATATTTGCCACCAACAGTGCTCAGACCGGCGATGCGCTTGAGGCTCTCGGCAATATTGGAATCACCGGTACGGGTAAATTCCTCACCGCCCACTACATTGGCGATCTGGTCAGTAGCCCGTTTCTCATCAGGCACGAATTGACCAATGACTGAGATTTCTTCAATTTCAGGTGGTTGCGCTGCAGCAATGGAACTGACAGCGGTGGCAATACAAGCCACCAGGAGCTTGCGGCTCGGCATAAGGTTACTCCGGAATAGTTCTGGGCATTTGAGTGGCGCTAGCTTATTACGGAGATATGACAGCAATATTACAAACGGGGGTTGAATTCAGACTGACTTCACAGCCTCAAAACCCCTCGCCAATAAAAAAGGGCAGCCGAAGCTGCCCTCTCTCGTTAACTTCACCAGCAACTAGTCTTTGTAGTCTGTGAAGGTCCAGCCCGCAGTCCAATCGGAAGTCGCATCCTTGATGGCGCCGATGTAGTCCACCTGATCGAAAAAGGAATCAGAAGGAATGGCCGGCGTCACCGCATTGATGGCGGAACCGTTGGCCCAGCCGAAGGGACCACCGAGGTCAACAGTACCGGAAGTGCTGTTGCTCTGGGCGTTGTACCATTCGGTAGCAGTGAAGGTACCACTGCCTTGCAGGTCAGCCGCACAGGCAGAGCTGATGAGGCTGTTTTCCATGGTCAGGGTGCCGTTCAGCGTGGCTGCAGACGAGCCTGACTGACTGAAGGTCTCATCACCGGCGATGCGGATACAGCCTTCATCAACCGGAGTCGGGAAGACACCGCCAATGATGGAGTTGGACATATTCATGCCGGTACCAGCCTTCAGCTCGAAGGCGTGACCATTACCTTTCTGGTCGGGGCTACCGATACAGGTGAGGTTGGAAACAGTCGGGATAGAACGGGGCGTAGCGATCGGGTTGGAACCCAGGTTGTCCGCCTCGATGCAGTTGTCACCGGAGGAAGTCTGATCAATCAGGATGTGCTGCAGCTTGCCAACAAAGCCAGTAGTCCAGTCCAGGGCATCGTCATCGTTACCGGTCAGCACCAGGTGCTTGGCGTTAACAGTACCACCATAGAACTCGATACCGTCATCGGCGCCGTTGTGAACCTGGATGTAGTCCAGGATAGTGCCGGAACCCACACCCTGCAGCGCGATACTGTTCAGCTCGTTCTCGGAAGTGATGGGCCAGCCGGCGTATTTGACCTGTACATAGGTAACGGCACCGGAATCGTCATCGTCTACAGGAGAAGAACCACCACCGTAAGTACCGGTAGAACCTTCACCTTCGTCAGTACCGCTCTGGGTGTTCAGGGTTGCACGACCGTTGATGACCAGGCCGCCCCAGGTTCCGCGCAGGTTGAGGGCGTCAACGCCGTCAACGTCCTGCTCGGAAGTCATGATGATGGGGTTGCTGGGAGTACCGTTGGCGTAGATCTTGGCGCTCTTGTCGATGATCAGGGTATTCACGCCTTCAGGTGCGAAGACAGTGGTACCGGCATCGATAGTCAGGGAAATCTTGTCGTCGTTTTCAGTGTCGACGTTCTCACCGATAAATACCGCGCCATCCAGATAGTAGCTGTTGTTGGCAGTCAGGTGAGTGTCAGTGGTGATACGACCAGTCAGTGAACAAACCGGCTTGCCAGCAAAAGTACCGGAGATGGAAGTGGTATTGGTCGGACAGCCAGCAGCAGGTGCTTCGGAAATGCTCACGGCAGCAGGAGCGGCAGTGTAAGTCAGGTTGGAAAGATCACCACCGGTGTAATAACCAACATAGGCAGACAGAGTCAAGCCGGTCAGGTTGGTGTCGGCGCCGATCAGGCCATTCAGCACTGTCACTTCTTCAGAAGCTGACAGAGTCTTGGTGGCGTAAGGCATCACATTGCTGGTATCCAGAGGAACCCAGATGCCGCCAGACAGCAGATTGAAAAGGCCAACACCCGGGACTTCGAGAACAGCAACCAGGGAACCGGTCTGGCCCACATCGGCAGAAGCCGGGTTAATGGTTGCTACCAGGTCCACGGCGTCGGCGGCCGGAACAGTAGCCAGATAGCTGGCTCCACCATTAATAGTTGCACCACCGCTGAAAGAAGCGCCAGTCTTGGGGCCTCCGGTGGTCAGTGCAGGTTGATCAGCGGCTGTTGCAGCCATGCTTGCGACTGCCAATGCCACACCGCTGGCAATTGCACTCAGTTTTGTTCTCTTGGATATCATGTCGACTCCTTGGACTAGATGGTTGTGTGAGTTAACGGTCCGGCCATGATAGGAGCGACATATTTCAGTTCTGCGACAGATTTATTGCATTTTTATTACCGGGCAGTGACTGCGGTTTTTGCGTCAAATTGAAACGCCGCCCGATTGTAAAATTTGCACTGCCAAGTTACTTTCAGCAGCATCCAGACCAGGCTGTTCAGTCGCCTGCAGATGAAACAAAAATGAGTGAAGCGGATCCAGATGAAGATAGAACAAACAAATGACAGCAGCCCGCTGCAGATCGAGGCCCAACATCTGGGATTGTTCGAGACGCCGGTTGTTTACAGCAAACTGAAGGACGGTGAGGCAGTCATGCAGGCCCTGGAAAAAAGCATTCGCCAGCGCATGTCTGAAAGTGAGGGGCTGAGCCGCTCCAATATCGGTGGCTGGCATTCTGACAGCGACATGCTGGAATGGGGCGGTGATGCCGCCAGGCAGATCGCCAACTCGGCCGTTGCCATCGCCAGACGCCTGAGTTCATTTCTGGAAGGCAGTGCCGACGATTTCGATTGGTATGTGCGCATGTGGGCCAATGTGACACCCAAAGACGGCCTCAATCATGTTCATGTTCACCCCGGTAATCTCTGGGCTGCGGTTCTTTATCTGGATATGGGGGATGAAGGCTCTGGGTCAAATGTGGGGGGCTCCCTGTATATGGAGGACCCGCGCTTTCCCATGGCTGCCATGAAAGAGACCTCGTTGCGCATGCTGGGCGTTAACGGTCAGCCGCAGAAGTATGAGGTGGATTTCAAGTTACAGCGGGGTAATCTGGTGGTGTTCCCGGCCTGGTTAAGGCACGGTGTCCGCCCTTACACCGGCGCTGGCGAGCGCATCTCTATCGCCATGAATATTGATGCGCAGCGCAAGCGTCCGGGCTAGAAGATCACGCCTGGGCTGAGGTCGCCCGGCGAAAACGGTATTGCAGGAAGGGATTCAGCAAGCGCGCCAGGCCCTTGGTGAACATCAGGGGGCTGTCCTGAACGGCAAAGCACAAGCAGCCTTCATCACTCATGGGCTGATGCTGATGACTGGCATTTCTGAGCACGAAGTCCGATTCCTGATAATGACCCATTTCATCACTGAAGCTGCCATCAAGCACCAGGGTGATCTCATTACCGCGGTGCTTGTGCACCGGCACCTGACTGCCGGGTTTCATATAGATAAACTCGCACTGGGTTTCATTGTCGAGAATAACACTGGCCTGGTTGATACCACCGGCCATCTTTTTCCAAACCAGACCCTCGCTGGCCAGCTTGGCCAGAACGCGCGGCAGACTCACACTGCCCTCCAGCATATGAATCTCGTTGACAGCAAAATTACCAACTTCGGGAGCCCGGGTTTGCGGCTCGCTGGTAATGGCCTCGATCATATGACTGAAGTCAGGATCAATACCGGCCTTTGCAGGCGCCGGAGTCTGCAACCAGTTCAGGGTGGCCTCTGCCTCGAGGGCACTGGTGGTTTCACGGCATTGCGCACAGAGTTCAACATGGGCCGAGATCGCCACGCTCATGCCGGCAGACAAACTGCCCTCTGCAAAACTGCCGAGCAATTCCCGCGAAGGGTGATGTGTAGTGTTGTAAGTCATGATTCTTCAATTCCAATCATTTGTCGCAGCTTGCCAACCCCCAGTCGCAATCGCGATTTCAGGGTGCCAAGCGGTATATTCAGTGCAGCCGCCGCTTCCTCATGGGTGCGGTCGTGGATATAAATCTGCTCCACCACCTCCCTCTGGGCATCCGGCAACTGCTGGTAATAGCTCTCGATCTGGGCAATTTCCACTTCCATGCTGCCCCTTTCCTCATGCACAAGGCTCGATTCCACTTCACCTTCCTGCTGCGGCCAGATGTCGTCGGCGTTCACAGTGCTGGGCTGGCGCTTGATCTTGCGCAGCATGTCAAAACAGCGGTTACGGGTAAGCGTAAAAATCCAGCTTTGGGCGCTACCGCGATCCAGGTCATAAAGCGGTGCTTTCTTCCATACGGTCAGCATCGCCTCCTGCACCAGATCCTGTGCCAGTTGCTCGTTGCGCGTCAGCTTGACGCCCATGGCAAAAATCCGTTTTGCAAAGCGCTGAAACAGCAAATTGAACGACGCCGTATCCTGGTTGTTACCCACGGCAATCAGCAGATCCTCATCACTGCGCTCACTGCCCTGTGCCGCACTGCCGGCTTCTACGCCAGCACCCTTGGGCTGGATCGCCGCGGACGAACTTTTTTCAAAAGTCGGTTTACCCACCGCAATCCCATCCATCATTGTCCCTGTCATTGCCGCGCTTAATGTTGTCATACCCGGCCAATACGCCTGCTGCCGGGGTTCGGATCATAAACCTGCAACAATGCCTTGCCGACACAGAGACGGTAGTCGCCAGCGCTATCTGATTCCCGCCAACAAGGCGCCTATATAAGAAGTGATCCAAGTCTGATTCCCGGGCCGTAAGCTGTACATCATTCAGTCATTTCAGGTCAGATAGTATGACAAGCGCTCCAGAACTTACAAATGCCGGTGATCTCACTAGTGCCGAGTACCTGGCTGAGCGGGTCAGGAAAGCCTACCAGAGCCTCGGGACCGACAATCTGGCTGTCGTCGAGACCCTGTACAGCCCGGATATTTACTTTGAAGATCCTTCCCACGCAATCCAGGGTAAACCGGCGCTACTCAAGTACTTCTCGAAACTGTTTGTCAATCTCACCGATTGCCATTTTAAATTCCACAAGACCATTACCAACGGCACTGATATCTTCATGTCCTGGACCATGTTTCTGCGCCACCCGCGCCTGGACAAGGGCCGTATCATCCGGGTTGAGGGCGCCAGTTATCTGCGCACCCGCAATGGCAAGATCTACTATCATCGCGACTATTTTGATATGGGCGCCATGGTCTACGAAAACCTTCCCCTGCTGGGCCGGGTGATAGCGCGAATCAAACAGCGGCTGGGCCAATGAATATTCTTATCACTGGCAGCAGTTCCGGCATTGGTCAGCAACTGGCAAAAGACTATCTGGGGCAGGGCCATACCGTGTACTGCTGTGGCCGCAACCAGCAATCCTTGGAGAAACTGCGCAGCGAATACCCGGACCAGGCCAGGCCCCTGGTGTTCGATATTCAGGATCTCGAGGACTGCCTGCGCGCCAGCAAGGACGTGCAGGAACTGGATCTGCTGATTCTGAATGCCGGTACCTGCGAATATATTGACGCCAACAACTTCAATGCCGAGAGTTTTGCCCGGGTCATGACTATCAATGTTTGTGGCACTGGCAATTGCCTGCAGGCGCTGCTGCCGAAACTCTCTGCCGGATCTACTCTGGCCCTGGTGGGCAGTAGTTCCAGCTTTCTGCCCCTGCCCAGAGCCGAAGCCTATGGCGCCTCCAAGGCTGCCATCGAGTACCTGGCCAAAACCCTGTCAATCAGCCTCAAGCCGCAAGGCATCCACGTCAGCTATATCGCACCGGGTTTTGTGGAAACGCCACTGACCGATCTTAATGACTTCCCCATGCCCATGCAGGTGGATGTGCAGTTTGCTTCTGCCAAAATCAGATCCGGACTGGGCAAGCGCCGCCGGCTCATTCATTTTCCCCGCCTCTTTACCGGCGCCCTGCGCCTGCTGGGCCGACTGCCCCTGGGGCTGCAATTTGCCTTGGTGGGCCGCACCCTGCGTCAATAGTGCGGAATTCAAGGACGAACAACAATCATGGACTCCTCCCAACGCATCGCCATTATCGGTTCCGGTATTGCCGGGCTGACATCAGCCTACCTGTTGAATCGTCAACACGATATTCAGCTGTTTGAAGCCAACGACTATATAGGCGGTCACACCCACACGGTCCCGGTTATTGCCGACAGCGGCAAGTATGAGATCGACACCGGATTTATTGTCTGCAACGATCGCAATTACCCGAATTTTCTTCGCTTTATGGACAAGCTTGGTGTCGACTTGCAAGCCACTGAAATGAGCTTCAGTGTGCGTAATGACAAGCTGGCGACGGAATACAACGGGCATAATCTCAATACCCTTTTTGCCCAGCGCAGTAATCTGTTGAGCCCACGCTTTATTGGTTTTGTCAGGGAGATCCTCAAATTCAACAAGGCCGCCAAACAGGCGATTGCTGAAGGTAATGTGGGCGAGCTGACTCTTGATGAATTTCTTGAGAAGGCTGGCTTCGGCAAGATGTTGAGAGAGAATTATCTGCTGCCGATGGTGGCGGCTATCTGGTCCTGTAGCATCAAACAGGCCGGAGATTTTCCCCTGCAGTTCTTCCTGCAATTCTTTCTCAATCACGGCCTGCTGGATATCAAGGACCGGCCCCAGTGGTATGTACTCAAGGGTGGCTCCCACGCCTATATCGAGCCGATGACTGCCGCCTTCAAAGATCGCATCCACTTGCAAACACCGGTGCGCTCGGTCAGAAGGCAGCAGGCTGGCATCGCCGTCTCTACCGATCAGGGAACCGACTTTTTTGACCAGGTGATTTTTGCCTGCCACAGCGACCAGGCCCTGTCCCTGCTCGAAAACCCCGGCCCCGGTGAAGAAGACATACTCAGCAAGCTGCTCTATCAGGACAATGAGGTGGTCTTGCACCAGGATCAAAGCATCATGCCGAGTCGCCCCCTTGCCTGGGCCAGCTGGAATTTTCTTGCCAGCGATGGGGAGTCCGAGTCGGCCCCCATCGTTACCTACTGCATGAATATTCTGCAAGGACTCAAAAGCAGCGAGCCCTTTCTGGTCACCCTGAATCCAGGGCAGAGGCTGGATGAAGACAAGGTCCTGCAACGATTCAACTACGCCCACCCGGTCTATTCACTGGCGGGCAGCGCTGCCCAGGCGCGGCGGCAGGAAATTTGCGGAGTGGACCGCATCCACTACTGCGGCGCATACTGGTACAACGGTTTTCATGAAGACGGCGTCAGATCTGCGCTGGATGTCTGTCAGCGCTTTGGAGAATCCTTGTGAGCAATCCCCGGCCGGACCAGCAACTGGAAAGCGCGATATACAAGGGGTTCGTGCGCCACCGGCGCTTTACCCCACAGCGGCACGAATTTGATTATCCGCTGTTTATGATGCTCTTGAAGCTGGATGAAATACCCGATCTGTTACAGCGCTTCTGGCAATTGGGCAGCCGCATGTGGAGTTGGGCCAGATTTCGTCGTGCCGACTATCTGGGCTCGGCAGATGAAGACCTGGCGGATGCAGTACGCTGCAAAATCGCCACACTGGCGGACCTGGCCGAACATGACTGCCGGGGGGATGTGTATCTGCTCTGCCATCTGCGTTATTTCGGTATCTATTTCAGCCCCCTCAATCTTTACTACCTGAAGCAGGATGGACAGTTTCGCTTCATGCTGGCCGAGGTCAGCAACACTCCCTGGAACCAACGTCACTACTATCTGGTAGATCTTGAACAGCCAGTACCTCATGCCAAGGCTTTCCATGTCTCACCATTCAACCCTATGCAACAAACTTATCAGTGGCGCATCACCCCACCGGATGCGGAATCCGGACAGTGTCTGGTGCATATCGCTGTGCAGGACCAGGCCTCCCGGAATACGGTGTTTGATGCGACCCTCAGCCTCAAACGCCTGGGCCTGAACCAGGCCCTGCTGAACCGCGTATTGCTTAAGACACCGATACAGACAGCCAGTGTAGTGGTCGGGATTTACTGGCAGGCACTGAAACTTTTTGTCAAGAAAGTCCCGCTGCACAAGCACCCGGGGAAGGCTGCCACCAGCGTTGAAATATCCAAAGAAGGTAACTTATGAATCAGAAGGAAATGACTCTGCGCGCCAGTTCTCAACTGGCAACAACAAATGAAGGCTCCCGCTCAACTGTCCTGCTGCGACGCTTGTTGATTCAGGTTCTGGAGCAAGCCAATCATGGCCATTTTCTGCTGCGTGAAAAGGGTCGCATAATCGCCGAAGTAGGTGACCGCAACGATCCGCTGCAGGCCGAAGTGGATATTGTCGATAGTCGCTGCTATGTGCGCTCCCTGCTGGGAGGCAATACCGGTGCCGGTGAAGCCTTCGTCAATGGCTGGTGGACCACGCCAGATATCACTGCGGTGACCCGCTTCTTCGCCCGCAATCTGGAGATGATGGACAACTGGAGCAGACGCTTTGGCTGGTTGCTGAAACCCCTCAGCCTGTTGCGCCTGATGCTGCGCAGTAATTCCAGAAACCAGGCCAAGAAAAACATACTCGCCCATTACGATTTGGGCAATTCACTTTACCAGAGCTTCCTTGACCCACGCATGCAGTACTCTTCAGCGATCTATCCCACCGCCGAGACCAGCCTGGCACAAGCCCAGGAAGCCAAACTGCGCCGACTTTGTGAGCAATTGCAGTTAAGCCCGGATGATCACCTGCTTGAGGTGGGCACTGGTTGGGGTGGCCTGGCCATCTTTGCCGCCAGTCATTATGGCTGCAAGGTCACTACCACCACTATCTCCGATGCCCAGCTAGCCTGGGCCCGGGAAGAGGTCGCACGGCAAGGCCTGGATGACAGGATAGAACTGCTCGATAAGGATTACCGCTTGCTGGAAGGCCATTACGACAAAATCGTCTCGGTAGAGATGATTGAAGCGGTGGGACGCCGTTACCTGCCGGGTTTCTTCAGCAAACTGAATTCACTGCTCAAGCCCGGCGGACTGTTGATGTTGCAGGCTATCACCATGGCCGATCAACGCTTCAAGGCGTACTGTCGCAGCGAAGACTTTATCCAGAAACATATTTTCCCCGGTGGCTTTCTGCCTTCCATGTCACTGATGTCTGACATTATCGCCAGGCAAACCGAACTTGTGGTGCGCGATGTCCATGACATTGGCCTCGATTACGCCAGGACCCTGGCAGACTGGAAACGGAATTTCCTTGAGAACATCGATGCCATCAAGGCCGAGGGTTATGACCAGCGTTTCTGCAACTTGTGGCTCTATTATCTCGGCTACTGCGAAGGCGGATTTCTTGAGCGCCGCATCAGCACCGTCCAACTACTGGCCAGCAAGGCTCCCCATAACTAGGCCTTGCTTTCCTGGCGACAGGCATACGAATCATGAAACTGCTATTGTCAAAGCCCTTCAATCTGGTCGCATTCAATCTGATGTGGCTTGGCTGTGTATTGGGCAGGGAACAACTGTTATGGCTGGTGGCACCACTGGTGTTAGCTTATCTGACCCTGCTGGTGGCCAATGGCATACTACTGATGCAGCAATTGTTTCTGCCGGCAGCCATCGGTATAACGGTCGATCTTGTACTTACCCTGCTTGGCTTTTTTGCTTTTGATACCAGTGCAGTGCTGCTGCCGGCCTGGTTGATTGTGTTGTGGCTGGCTTTTTCCAGCACCCTGAATCTTTCACTGTCGGTGTTTCAAAGCAAGATATCGCTGGCAGTTGTGGCCGGGGCGGTGGCCTTCCCTGTTAATTATGCTGTCGGTCAACGCCTGGGCGCAGTCGAGTTCCCCCAATCCGACAGCATAACCCTGTTGATACTGGCACTGATCTGGGCGGCATTGCTTCCCCTGTTGTTCAGAGTCAGCCAGAGACGTTTTGCACAGACCCTGCAGGCAGGAAGCTGATCCCATGAATCGTCGCCAGAGAATTCACCGTTATTGCCTCGCTTCAATGGCTGGCCTGTTGATCAGTTGCTGGTCAGTATCGATTCTGGGTTCTCCCGTGGATCGCCTCGAAGCCGTGGGCAGTGCCACTCTCAGGGTATTACTGTGGACGATCTACGACAGCCGCCTGTACAGCCCCGACGGTGAATACCAGGGTGTTGAGCCAGATCTGGCACTGGAGATTACCTACAGGCGTAATATTGCAGCACAAGACCTGCTCCAGCGAACCCGCAAGGAATGGCGTGAACTGGGCCTGTATAAGCCTGAGCACGAGCGGTGGCTGGAGCAACTGACCGGTTTATGGCCCGACGTGAAGAACGGTGACAGTCTGGTATTGCGTGTGGATGAAAACCTGGCGAGCCAGTTCTTTTTCAATGGACAGGCCATTGGCGAAATTGCCAGTGCAGAATTTACCCGCAATTTTCTCGCCATCTGGCTCTCAGAAGACAGCAGCTATCCAAAGCTGCGCAACCGCCTGGTGGGACTGTCTGCCTAACTGATCAGGCCCGGAATCAGCATCCTGCCAAAGCGACGATCATACTCCACCGGCATTTCCATACTTTCCCACAACCCCGTGGCCAGCTTCGCCGGACTCTCCTCGGCGCCGGCTGCTAGCCAGTCCGCGATCGCCGCCGGCACATCCGGATAGGGCATGGCGGAGAAACCCGGGCGCTGCAGCCATTTCTCCAGCAGCCCGCAATTCAGGTTTTCAATCACAGTGCCACGATTCAGTGCCTGCAGAGCCAGCGCATTGCTTAATTGCTCAAACTGACCAGCCAGGGGTTTCACCAATAGCTTCTTGCCCAGGGCGAGGCATTCACTGGCCAGTTCAAATCCGGCATTGCTGATTACCCCGGCACAGTCCGTCAGATCAGCATGAAACTCACTGTGGGACAGGGGCTTTACCCTGACATGTCCGATCTCCCTTGTCTCCGCCACCCGGGCGTAGATCAGGAAGTTGAATTCGGTAAAGGGCTTCACAAATTCGATGATGTCATCCACGTCCTCAAAGCCCATATAAACAAGGATCTTGCTGCCATCCACTCGCGCGCTTTCAAGGGGTTCGATCAGGGGCGGCAACACAGACTGATTGAAGTGATGCCAGTGCAAGCCAAGATTGATGTCGGCAGGTGCAAAGTAATTGAGAATCATGCGCGAACCGATATATCCCCGCACCTTGGGCACGGCAAACCGGAAAGCATTCTGATGGCTGATGCCGATGCATCTGACACCAGCCCGTCTGGCTGCCCAGGCGGTAACCGGTTCGAAATCGGAAATTACCAGATCGTAATCGCCGACCTGAATCTCTTGCATATCCTTGAGAAAACGCAGACCGTTATTACGTCGCATGGTCTGCCAATGGCGCAGGCGCCCCCGTTCGGTAATCAGCGACAGACCGCGAAAGCAGCGGTAGTCATCGAACAGTTCCATATTGAAGTAGTCTTGCTTGTCTCGCCCGGAGAGGACGAAATCCAGGTGCAAGCCACGCTCGCGAAGTGCCGGAACCAGGGCCCGGGCGCGAGCAAGATGACCATTACCTGTACCCTGAATACCGTACAGAATGCGCATGCTGGTAGTAGAAAACCTGTTAGATAAGAATTGCCAGGCTCAGAAGAAATGCACTGCTGCCAAGCAAGGCACCGGCCAGTATATCGCTGGGGTAATGGACCCCCAACACCACACGGGAAGTGCCGATGGCCATGGCCCACAGATACACCAGAAATACATACTCCACATAGAAGTAGCTGATGAGGCCAGCCATCAAAAAGGCTGCGGCGGTATGCCCGGAAGGCATACTGAACTTGTCACTGGGCTGAATGACGGACACACTACCCGGAAGTTGAACAAACGGTCTGTCTCGACGAATCGCCGCCTTGAGGAACACAAAGCAGGGTAATTCGATCAAAAAGGCCAGCAATCCCACTTTGATGAAAAGCAGATAATTGATGGGTTCAGTGACATAGATAAGTGCTGCAATAGCCACATAGAGGGGACCGTCGCCAGATCGTGAGATCCAGCGGTTCAGATGCAGAGCAGTCGATTGATGTTGCAGACGGCTCAGCCAGAGGTAGGTGCTTGTATCCAGATGCAACAAGCCGTTAATCACAGTGTCTCTCCGAACTGATTGAAAGGAACCGCTGACTGATTTTTTTTGCGCGGTTACTTTAGTCACACTCTAAACGGGCTATATGTCAGTTTGTTGAACAATTTTTGACGCTTTTCTTACAGAATTCAATATGTTGAATTCATTTTCGGCAGGAGCACTACATATTGTAATGCTGTGTGGCCGCAGATGCGTGGTTCAGGCTAGCAAGAATTCCACCATGGGCGCAAATCACTGACCCTGTCATTGTATTCGATTCACCGGCGCAATTGGGTAGAATCACAGCAACAAAACCAGCGGCGTGCCTTCCAGCCCTTGTAGCGCCGCGAACCGAATCGCCACAATAATAAGGAAAACACCATGGCCTTCGCTGTCCGCTGCCCTGCTCCCTCGTCTGCAAGCTTGCCTCACAACTGCAAAAGCCGATCGAAACGCCCCCGGCCGAGAACCCGGCTGTGCGGCCTCTGGCCAGTACTCGCCACCTTGCTCTGCCTGCCAGGCACTGTTGCAGCCCAGTACGGGGCCTCGGCCGGGCAGTGGGATGCCTATGGCGCTGATATCGGCAACAGTAAATATACCGCTCTGGAACAGATCCATGCCGGCAACGTGCAGGAACTGGAAATCGCCTGGCGTCGGCCAGCCCTGGATGATTCTTATCGGCAGCTAAATCCGGAACAACGTTTCACCAGCAACTGGAACGGCACGCCCGTGATCAAAAATGGTATCGCCTATATCACCAACGGCGTCGGTCTCGTGGAAGCCTTTGATCCCGGCACCGGTGAGACGATCTGGGTACAAGAACCACCCGGCGGTGCCGAAGGTCTTCCCGGCGCATCCACCCGGGGTCCTGCCTGGTGGGAAGACGGGGATGAGCAGCGTATATTTGTGCAACGTGGCACTTATTTATATGCACTGGATGCCGCTACCGGAACAGCCGTTGCCGAATTTGGCGACAACGGCCGCGTTGACCTGCAGCTTATGCCGGAAGAGTTTGAACGCTTCCGCTGGGGCGGTGTTCCCATGGTAGTGGCTGATGTTGTCGTGATTGGCCAGGCCATGACCGACAGCTTCGCAAGCCGAGAGGCACCACGTGGCGACGTGCATGCCTTCGACGCCAGAACCGGAGCCCATCGCTGGACTTTCAATACCGTTCCCCAGCAGGGTCAGTTTGGCACTGATACCTGGCAGGACCGGTCCTGGTCCTATACCGGCCACGCCAATATGTGGGCACTTTTCAGTGCCGACGAAGAACTTGGCCTGGTCTATATGCCCCTGTCTTCCTCCACCAATGATATGTATGGCGGACATCGTATTGGCGATAATCTGTTCAGCCAGTCACTGGTGGCTGTGGATGCCGCGACCGGAGAGCGGGTCTGGCATTTTCAGACCGTCCATCATGGCCTGTGGGACTATGATCCTCCGGCAGCCCCCATTCTGATGGATATCAACGTCGATGGCCGTCCCGTCAAGGCCATTACCCAGATCACCAAGCAGGCCTTTGCCTTCGTGCTGGACCGGGAAACCGGTGAGCCAGTGTGGGAAATTGAAGAGCGCCCGGTGCCGCAATCCGACGTGCCCGGGGAAGTCACCTCCCCCACCCAACCCTTCCCCACGCGCCCGGCGCCTTTCGACCGGCAGGGGGCCACTGTCGACAACCTGATAGATTTCACACCGCAGCTGCGTGCTGAAGCTCTGGAAATTGTCAGCAACTATGTCATGGGTCCGCTGTTTACACCGCCAAGCATCGCCGTAGAAGGCGGCACCCAGGGGACGATCCAGCTACCGGGTTCCCAGGGAGGCGCGGATGTTCAGGGCGCCGCCTTCGACCCGGAAACCGGCTACCTCTATATCCCTTCCATCACCTCGGCCTTTGTCGCCGATCTGTTACCGGGAGATCCGGACAGTACTGACCTGGCCTATACCATGGGCTCCAGACGCTGGATAGCCGGTCCCCAGGGTCTGCCCCTGTTCAAGCCCCCCTATGGCCGCATTACTGCCATCGATATGAATACCGGGGAGCATGTCTGGATGGTGCCCAATGGCGACGGACCCAGAGATCACCCGGCCATTGCCCATTTAAACCTGGGCAAGCTGGGTGTGCCGGGTCGCCCCTCACCCCTGCTTACCAAAACCTTGTTGTTCATAGGCGAGGGGCGCACCAACCTGCCACGCTCCGGGCGCATCCCGCCGGACATGCCAGTGGAGATCGCCACCAATAGCGGTGGCCCGATGTTTCGCGCCTATGACAAAGTGACGGGCGAGGTAGTCTGGGAAATAGAACTGCCAGCCGGCAGCAGCAATGCACCGGTCAGTTATATGGTTGACGGCAGGCAGTATTTATTACTGGCTATTGGAGATCGGCAGCACAGCCCGGAATTGCTGGCATTTGCCCTGCCCTGAAGGCTTATTTAACGCACTCGTAGATGAAAGCCGGCGGCATATTGAAAAGCGTGAAGCCCAGGCGCGCTTCCCTGAATACCGGCTTGATATCATCCCAGTTGTTCAGGGAATACTGGTATTGCACGAAACGCCCGCCTTCGCAGAGGTTTTCCCTGACCGACTCGACGATTGCAGCAACAACCTCGTCATCGATGATGGCCAGGGGCAGGCTCGAGACGACGAAATCCACACAGGCAATATTCAGCTCATCAAGAATAGAGCGAATCGATGAAGCGCAGGCGTTATAAACATGCAGGCGCGGATCATTGAGGGCGTTAAGCTGGGCGACAAAGTCATTGTTTACTTCCAGACAAATCAGGGTGCTGTCCGGCCCCAATCGTTTCAACAATTCGCGGGTAATACAGCCATTGCCAGGCCCCAGTTCCACCATGCATTGAGCCTTACTGAAATCTATGGAGGCCAGCAGTCGTGTTATCAAACCGCGGGAGCTGGGAGAGATCGTACCGGAGGTGCGAATATTTTTGATGTGCTTGATATGATCACTGAACTTCAATCGTGAATTCATAAAGCTGGCTGCCTTGTTATTGCTTCCTGTTGCCTTCAGTTAGACCACCTGTCAAGCAGGCAGCGTGCTCAGACCCTGAGCCAATTCCCTATTCCCGCCCCCAGAAAAACATAGGCTGTCACCAGCGGTACTTCGCCCGCCATCAATGCGGTAAGCAGTCTTCTGAATCGCAGTTTTACCATGCCCGACACATAGCAAATGAGATCTGTTGGCACCAGTGGGAAGAACGACCATCCGGCAATGATCCAGAAGGACCAGGGGCCGTGCAGGCGTTCCTTCAGAATACCTATTTTGTCGGGGTACTTGCCCTCAAGGTACTCATCATAGCTGCCAAAAGACGGGAAACTGTATACCAGGTAGGCCCCCGCTACAACTCCCGCCAGGGATATCAGCCATACCAACAGCAACTGCTCGGGGAAAACGATGCCTCCGGCCAGCACAAAGGGAGTACAGGGAAACATCAACAGGGCCCGGCTCAGGGAAAGCAGGATATAGACCAGCAGCGCCATGGCGCCCAGCCCTTCAATAAATCCGGCGATCGACTCGCGACTGAGCCAATCCGGGAAAATCAGCAACAGGCAAAGCACCCCGGCCACCAAAAGCAACCACAGGGTGTTGATATGAGTAATGAAAAAATGCCGCACCTGATGGCCTCAATCGCCAGTACAAGCGCCGCAGTCTATGCAGCCCCGCCCCCATGTGCAAGCGGTCTGCAGCCGGGCAGCTTGCCAGTGGCGACAGGCGCCTCGGGCATGCGAATCCAGTATGAGAAACCGGGTTGTGAGGCGGGTTGAGAGGCCGGCAGAACAGGCCAGCAATTGTGGCATTTCAATTCGGTTGCGCCGGAGCCCGGGCAGCAGTATTAACAGCAGCAATAGCAGCGAGCTAGTCGCAGCCACCCCCGTCACCACCGCCATCGAAAAAACCACCGCCAGTGCCAGAGCCGTCCATCCGCCGGCCTCCTTCGTGTAGCACGAACCACATTCCCAGAGCACAAAGCAACAGGACATCAAGCAGGGGCAGCAATACCGAAAAGAAGGCGTTTTCAGACTCGATGTCGGTCCAGTAGAAGGAAGCACTCAGCAGTAGCACCAGTATGACAAGAGATTTGATGATGGGCTCCCGGTCCAGGCCAGTTTTGATCGACTCTATCACCGGCACAGAACACTGCCAAGTGGAGGATTTCGCCGTTCGACCGAGCTCCCCTTAATCCTTTGCCTGGGATACTATGCCCCCATGCTTCAGCATCGTTTTATTGATACAGCTCGCCGCGTTCCGGACAAACTGGCCGTTATCGACCGCTTGGCAGGGCGTGAACTGAGCTACCGGCAGGCCCTGCTGGCAACCCTGATACTGGCCCGTCGATTTCGCAAACTCGAACAGGGTCGTATCGGCATCATGCTGCCTACCTCGGCGGCCGGTGCCCTGGCTGTGGTCGCGGCAGTGATGGCCGGGCGCACCCCGGTGATGATCAATTATTCCACCGGCCCTGCCCGCAATTGCCAGTATGCCCAGCAGCAATGTGATTTCAAAACCATTGTTACCGCCCGCACCGTGCTGGAGAAGACCAACTGCGAAGAAGTGCCCGGCATGGTGTTTATGGAAGACATCATGGCTTCCCTGGGAAAAATCGAAAAACTGCTGGCCTTTGTTACATCCAAACTGCCGACACCGCTGTTGAAACGGCTCTGCGGCAAGACGGATCTGAGCACACCGGCGGTAATCCTGTTTACCAGCGGCAGCGAAAAAGAACCCAAGGCCGTGCAACTCAGCCACGATAATATTCTCTCCAATATCGATGCGTTCTCGGACATGATGGATATCTATGGCATGGATAATCTGCTGGCCGTGTTGCCCTATTTCCATGTCTTTGGCCTTACCATCAATCTATGGACACCGCTCTGTCTGGGGATGACCGCCATCACCTATGGCAACCCCCTGGATTTCAAAACAGTGGCCAGGCTAATTCGGGAAGACAAACCGCAATTGGTAGTGGGCACGCCGGTGTTTCTCGAAGGCTATTTGCGGCAATCCAGCGAGGGGGATTTTGCCAGTGTGCAACTGGCTGTCACCGGCGCTGACAAATGCCCGGAAAGCCTGCGTAAACAATTCCAGGATAAACACGGTATCGACATCATTGAAGGTTATGGCACTACGGAGACCTCACCGGTGATCTCGGCCAACCCCCGTGAGGCCAATAAACCTGGCAGTATCGGCCGCACCATACCTGGCACTGAAGTGCGCATTCAGAATATCGATACCGGCGAGGACTGTCCGGTTGGTGAAACCGGCCGTATTCTGGTGCGGGGCCCCGGAGTAATGCAGGGCTACCTCAATGATGTGGAAGAATCCCATCTGCGCCTCAAAAGCGGCTGGTATGACACCGGCGATCTTGGCTACCTGGATGAAGACGGCTATCTTTGGCACAAGGGACGGCTGAAGCGCTTCGTTAAAATAGCCGGGGAAATGGTTTCCCTGGTGGCCGTCGAAGAAGCCCTCAACGCCGTCACGCCGGATGAAGTAGAGTGCTGCGCCGTGGAATTGCCTGACTCTCGGCGCGGTTCACGCATAGTGGCGGTCACCACTGCCGAGGTGAACAGCAGCGAAGTCAGCAAGCAGCTGGCGGAAGAGCTGCCCAATCTGGCCCTGCCGAAGCAATATGTCACCCTGAGCGAGTTCCCGCGCATGGGCAGCGGCAAAACCGATTTCCGAACCCTGACCCGCCTGGTTCGTGAGCAGCAGGACAACAGCGGCTGATTCCAGCCTGCCTCGGCCACTGGCCAAACTTCCCGTTAACTCAAAAAAAGCTTGTCTTTCTGCCTCTGCTGTATATATTGTATATATACAGTAGGTAAGGCCATGCTATTACATATCTCTGAACAATCACCGGACACGCTGCAGACCCAGATTATCCAGCAGCTACGGGCGCGCATACTGAGCGGGGACCTGGCAGCCGATGCCGCCCTGCCCTCCATTCGCCGCCTGGCAGCGGATTTGAAGGTGAGTGTGATTACGGTGCAGCGGGCCTATGACGCCCTGCTGGGAGACGGCCTGATCTATGCCCGGCGCGGCAAAGGCTTTTACGTTGCTGCCCTCAAGCAACAGGCCAAATCCGAACTGGCGGCGGAGCGCCTCAGGACACAATTGGCGCAGGCTTTCAGGGCAGCCAGCGCCGATGGACTCAATGACAAAACAATTCGCGCCGTGGCAGAACAGTGCCTGGCCAAGGGAGGCAACGATGAGCCTTTTGACAATTAACAACCTGGTCCGCAACTATCCCGGTTTCAGTCTGGGCCCGGTGGATCTCGATATCAATGCCGGCGAAAGCGTTGCCCTGGTGGGTGCCAATGGTGCCGGTAAAAGCAGCCTGTTCCGCAGCGTCATGGGCCTGTTGCGCAAACAGCAGGGGCAGGTGTGGATAGCCCGCCAGAAAGCTGAAGCCGAGCCCGGCTTGTGGCGGCAGCAGGTGGGCTATATCGGCGATCATATTCCCCTGTTTGAAGCCTGGAGTGGCGCTCGCAACCTGGCGGTGATGTCACGTTTCTATCCACACTGGAGCCAGCAATTGGTGGACGAACTGGTGGCGCGACTGGAGCTGGATCTGTCCATGAAAGCCTCCAGTTACTCCACTGGCCAGCGTGCCAAACTGGGCATTGTTCTGGCCCTGGCCCATCGACCCAAACTGCTGCTATTGGATGAACCCGCCAATGGTCTGGATCCGGTGGGCCGGGAAAGTTTCACCGACTTGTTATTTGAATACCTGGCCGATGGGGAACAGGCCCTGCTTTACGCCACCCATCATGTGGCAGAGATCGAAGCGCTGGTAGACCGCCTGGTCTTTCTCAAGCAGGGGCAGATTGTCGGCGATGACATCAAGGAGGACCTGACCGAGAAGTGGGGCAAAATCAGCTTTCGCAGCGAATCGGATCTGGCCGATATCCCCGGCTCGGTGCAGCAGCGCCACGAACGGCCCTGGCGCGAACTCATCTGTGACGATGCCCCCACTACCCTGGCCTGGTTAAAGGACAAGGGCATTGAGGAGATCCAGAGCAGCCGCCTGCCGCTTGAGAAAATCACCGTGCAAATTCTCAAGCAACAGGGCGGCTTGCAGTCACAATTGGCCAATGGCAGCACTGGAGGCAAGCATGTTTAAGACCTTGTTGATTACAGAGTTCAGAGCCAATCGCGTCATCACCCTGCTGGCAGGAATTGCCAATCTGGCCCTGTTCCTGATTCTGGGCACGGCCGAGGTGCCGAACCTGAACACTTTCATGGCCGCCACCATGCTGTTTTTCTATATCCATCTGATCGTCCTTGCGGTCCTCATCGGCGAGGACAAGCGCAATCGCCTCTATGCCCAGTTGCCGGTAAGTCCGGAACAGATATTCTGGGCAGGCTGGAGCTATGTGCTGCTGTGGTTGCTGGCCCAGATACTGCTGTGGCTACTGTTTGCCCTGGTGTTTCAGGCCAGCTTTACCGGCGACAGCCTGTTGGCCTGTTTTGCCGTGGGTCTGGGCATGGCAATCATGATCGCCATCGTGTCCATCGGCATTGACCTGATGAATTATCGCCCGGCCTGGCTGTTATGGCTCTATGTCACGGTGGTGGCTCTGGGTCTGCTTACTGCCATCCGCAGCGGCATCTCCGTTGGCAGCATCAGTGGCGAAGATGAGATAAGGCTGTTTCCCTTCGCCTTGCTGACCACCGGGGACGGCATCGAACCCCTGGCCTGGCTGGTGGCAATACTGATATTCCTGGGCCTGTTACTGCTGGATCGCTGGGTGTTTCGAAATGCCGATCACTATCTGTCCTGAGCCTTTTGAAGTGCTGCTGGCGCCTGGCTCTGACCGCAGTTTTTCTTACCGGGAAGAGCCACCCTTTCCGGCAATTGGGCCTGGAAAACTGCCTGACAGTGCCAGGACCCGAATATGACAGAATGCGCACCATAATGGGCGCCAAAAATTAAGCCTTTGTTTTGGCTGCAATTATTTTTTGAAATTGTAACGGTTTTGTCATATTTCCGTAAAATTTGTAGCGAAAATCATTGAAATGCGCCGATTTCCCCAGCATAGTGCTGACAAAGAAGGAGGCGTTTTTCCATGTTTTTACACCTTCCAAATACCAGCAATCAGCAACGATCCGGCTGCAAATTGGCACTGCTGGCCATCCCGATTCTGCTGTTAGCCAGCCATGGCGTCAGTGCCCAGTCACTGACTATTACCGTACCCGAGATCAATGCCGCAGAAGTGACCACAGCAAACCGAGCAGTGGATGCAACTGCCAGCGACAATTCTTTTACCCCCTACTCCAGCCAGCACTACCAACCCTTGTTGAGTCGTGGCCTGCAGCTTCAGGAAGCAGGCCAGCACGAAGCGGCGCTGGATGTATTGAGCCAGGCCTGGCAGATCAACCGCATCAACTATGGTCTGTATAACGAAAACCAGATTCCGGTACTGAAGAGCATTGTCTACAGCGGCATCGAAACCGGGGACTGGCAGGCGGTGGACCGGTTTTATGACTATATGACCCACCTCTACCTGCAGTTGTATGAACTGGACGATCCGCGACTGGATGAAGGGCTGGAGAATATTTCCTCTTTCCACATTACCGCTTTCAATGCCGATCTGGGTGAAGACCGGGAATATCATTTGCGCAAGGCTGCTGAGTTGCTGGAGCTGCGTCTGGAGACCAGCAAGCTGACCCTTGCCGAAGACCATCCTCGCCTGAATTACCTGCACGAAAGCATCGCCTTGAGCAGGAAGCACCTGTTCCTGCTGTCAGACCGCTATCGCGAAATGTTGCGACAACAGGGCAGCGCCAATCGCGACCGCTTGCTGGCAGACCTGGATTGACAGGGTTAAACAGGGCCAGGGGGCCGGGCGCAGCCTGGCCTTCGACGCTGGCATTTATCTTTGCTGTTGTTCTACAAGTCAGACCTGTTCAATCAGCTTGATCTGCGGTACAGCGTGACCGGGCCAACGCTGTAGCTGAGAATCGTCCAACCCCTTCTTTATCCATTGTTCCAGATTCTGCGGAATTACCATCGGGTCTTCCACGCAGACGAATGCTCTTTACCGGAACACACCTCGCGCAGGTCACGGACAAGCCCCGGGCTTCTCCGTACAACTACCAGTTGCGCGATGTCTGCACATTCCCAAAATCAACACAAGGTCACAGAAACTGCCGGTTGATGCGGCTTAAACTGCTCTCTAATGACTGGATGTTGACTGCCTGATTCGCGTGTCTTATTCGTTCCATAATTCTGAGCGCATCATTGATGGACCGGAAGTCGGGTAGCAATGCACCGGCATTATTCTCCCTCCGCAATCTATAGTTGGCTGAAAACTCAAGGAAATATTTTGCTTTGACGATAGTTTCCAGTAACAATGGTTCATCCACAGCTATTGGTGGCGAGAAATGAAAAACGCTGGACCTGCATTAATCTCGGTTCTGCTCAGCATCATGCTGACCAGTATTCTCGCCGCCTTGTTGATCCCGGTACTGGATGCTGCCTTCTCAGGTCTGGCGCCGAATATCCGTAGCATTCTCGCCATTGTGGTTGTGCTGGTTCTGATAGGGGTGGTTTACGGCCTTTCAGTGCTGCTGTATGACTTGTTGCTAAAGCGCGCGCAAAAGCTGGAGCAGAAGAAGCGGGAAGAGGAAGATCCGAATTTCGAAAGAAAGCCGGTAATCGCGTTTGTTGTTCTTGGACTGATTTGTGCCGGCATATTCGCCTACCAGCTGTTGGTTTCAACAGATCAAAACACCAATATTCCGTCCTTGATTGGTGAGAAGGCGGTTTATGGCTTGATCCTCTGGAGCGTCTTCAACCACTATTTTGGCAAGCATCTGAATCAGCATACCAAGCCCTTCTCCTTTGTGCTGGTCCTACTGTCAATGCTTGGCAGTAGTTATTGGGGCGCAGGATTTCGGGCTCAGCTTGAAGCCGAATCGCTGGCGAGAATAGAGGGAAACATCCTGTCTCTGCTGGAGAGGGAAGAAGATGGCAGGATGGCGCCCATTGAAACGGATGAAAGTGCTGCCAGCGGCGAATTAGCCATTCTGGAAGCCACTCTGAACGAGTACCTCAATCAGGTAATCGCCAACAGTAACGCCTATCTGACCGAGCTCGAGGCCATTGGCTATGACACCTTGCTGGATGGTGATCGCATCCGCCGGGACACAGACCTGGATGAGAGTCAGTTTATCCTCGCGAGAGCGGAAGTGATCGTCGACAAATACGAAGAGCTGAATGTGCAGACTGCCTACGACTTCCGGGACAATGTCGCAGAGCAGGCAATTTCGGAGGAATCGAAAGAGTCCTTCAGGGCCTCTTTCGATGAGAGTTTGGCGCCAAGCATTGAACGGGCTAGCCAGATCTGGGATCTCGAGCGGCAAACCCTGGCCAAGGTAGATGAATTGCTGCGATTTTTGGCCATGTCACAATCGAGTTGGACCACGGAGAGTGATCAGTATGTCTTCGAAACGGATAAGAACGTGGAAATCTTCAACAAGATTCTGGGTGAGATCAATACAATGACAGAAGAGCAGGAAGCACTCAGAGCTTTAAGCGCCAATAATACCAGGGATATATTTAATGGCGTCAACAACTGAAAGCCGCAAGTCAGGCAAGCAGCTTGCGCCCGCATTGGCAGCGACGCTATTGGTTCTACTTGCCTCACCAGCCAGTGTTGTGGCTCAGGATTACGATCTCACGCCCAGTTTTGGCACCTATGATCTGGTTTCCGGATTTGAGCCCGACCCGGTCGAATATGCTTCCTACGCCGGCGGTGCCATCGATCTTTCGCAGCAGGAAGACTCCGGCTGTGTCGGCTTTGTCAGCGATGCGCCAGACATCCGCATCTCATACTCTGGCATTGAATACGATTACCCGCTGGGCTTTATCACAGAGTCAGAAGTCGATACGGTGCTGCTGATTAATGCACCGGACGGGAGCTGGTATTGCAATGATGACTACAGTGAAGAGTTTGGAGTTAGCGCCGGGATAGAATTCATTACACCAATGGAAGGTATCTTCGATATCTGGGTTGGCGTCTATGAAGAGGAAGATATCTATACCCCTGCAACGCTGCTTGTTACCGAGTTAGGGTTGGATGAAGATTCCTCACAGACTGGCAATGGAGATTCAGAAAGCGATCTGGGATCCGGCACGGCGTTCTCCATCAATGATAGAGGCAACCTGCTAACCAATTATCATGTCATCGAAGGCTGCAATTCCCTGACCTTTCGACTTCCGGGTCAGGATCCCGTGGCTGCGAGCGTCGTGGCAACTGATATCGATGCCGACCTGGCGCTACTCGAAGTAGAACTGCTGACGGTACCCGCGACTTTTGATTTACAGAACCGTCCACGTCTCGGAGATGAGATCGTTGTATTTGGCTTCCCATTGCTGGGGGATCTGTCTTCCCAGGGAAATCTCACCTCTGGCCTGGTCAGTGCACTCACTGGCCTGGAGGATGATATGGGCACTTTTCAGATCTCGGCGCAGATCCAGCCTGGTAACAGCGGTGGCCCGGTAATCAATCGCAGCGGTTCGGTGGTTGGTGTGGTGGTTTCCCAGGCCAACGAGCAGTATTTCACCCGGCAAGTAGGTACGACGCCACAGAATGTAAATTTCGCCATAACCGGCAACGAGATCCGCGCATTTCTGAATGCAAATCGTATGAAGTTTTTGCAGGCTTCCAGCACCCGGCAATATCTGAGCATTGCGGATATCGCCGAGCGGGCGCAGCGCTATACTGGTGCTGTGGTTTGTTACTGAAACCTTGTTCCGCCACTGTTGGCAATCGACAGAAAAAACCACCGAACAATTTTAGCCTGCCCCCAATCGTTATCAACAAGCGGAAATCACTGAATTGGGCCAGCCCCTGTTTATTGTTCCAGGGAATCCAGCCTGAAGATCAATTGCCCGGCGTCCACCAGACTGAAAACCAGGTTTCGTCCGGCAACCTCTCCATCAATTACCAGTTCCGGCAGGACCAACCCACCTGTAGTGCTGTCGAAGCTGGCCATCTTGTCGATGGCGACATCTATGAATTCTGCGCTTTCCACAACCGCCTGAATCAGGATCTCAGGTGCTGCCTGGGTGATGACAAAATCGAGTTTGGCCATGCCGAAAGAGCCGGCATCCAGAGTGGTTTTAACCAGACCCGAACAGTTGTCATAGAGGTTTGCCACCGGCGCCAGAGCCGTGACTGAAACAGGCACCGTATTGAAGACATAGGCAGTCTCGCCGCTCTCCTCACTGCCAAACACTTCGATAGATTCAATGCCCGCAGCGGAGAATGCCGGGGTAGAACCCAGCCTGGAGATAACCTCCGGGTCGCTGGAGACTGACTGTGCCGTGATTGGCGTAAAGCAGCCCTGACCTCTGCCCTCGAACAGGAACAGCTTGCTGTCGGAGCTGTCGCTTGCGCCCACGACAGGAACAATATCGGTAATGCCGTCACCATTCACATCCAGAAAATGCATGACATAGGGAACCCCGCGGGTTGGATCGCCATCCTGCACAAGGGCACCAAGGCGCTTGAGGGCCTCGTCCTGAAAAACCCGGTTGCCCTGGTTGATGAACAGTTGCATGCTGATGCCGGTAAAATTGGCTTCAGGGCTGGCGTTATAGGCATTAACGAAAACATCGAGGCGCCCGTCATTGTCTATATCCACGGCGCGGATATCGATGACCGCAATATTGACAAGATCTCCAAACACATCGGTAGACGGCAGCAAGGTAGTGTCGCCGTCCGAAAACTGCCCGCTACCGTCGTTCCAGTAGATCGTGGTTTCACGACTGCCTTCGAAGTTGGCGCGACCGACAATCAGCTCCGGCAGGCCATCTCCATCCAGGTCCGCCAGTTCTGCCCCGTAACTGGGGATCAGCTCAGCCATGGTGCCGAGACTGTCTGGCAGACGGCTCCTGTTGATCTGAAAGTTGGCGTTACTGTCGTTGATGAGGAAATAGGACAGTTCATCCTCGATTTGATCTGCATTCAGGGCCAGGATATCGATATCACCGTCGCCATCGATGTCACCGACGGCGCCGTTGTGGGTAAAAGCAGCAATATCAGGCAAGCGGTCGGAGGCGTCCGAAAACCCTGTACCAGTGCCCAGCAATAGCTGATCCTTGAATCCGGGGAAAGGTGCAGCATCCCAGCCATGGTCTGCTACATAGATATCTGGAATCTGGTCGCCATTGAAATCCTCGACCAGCAGGTAACGTGCGGTTTCGGAAAGCGGCACATCCCCTTCGGCTTCGGTAAAGCTATTATCACCATTGTTGAAAAGAATAACGCCCTGCTTGCCGCCTGTGGCGGGCTCCGAGGGCAGCGTGCCGCCCAGAATAACCAGGTCCAGTGCCCCGTCACCATTGAGATCCGCGCTGAAAGGTGAAGGCGAACCCTCAACCCCGGAGATGCTCAGTTTTGACCAGGAGACACTGCCTGCACTGTATTTAAAACTGGCCTGGGCTGACACCAGCGGTGTGGCCAATGCCAGTGACAAAAAAAGCGTAGCTTGTAGTGATCGCGCTCGTTCCAACATCGAAATATTCCTTATTATTGTATTGCTCTTCCTGTTCCCGGATCGGCTTTCGCCAATAAACCCGGGCCACTACTCCGGCCTGCCTGCTTCCTCCAGGCCGAGAATTCAAGAGAAATCTCTATGGGAACTGGTCCAGTAATAAGCTGGCAGGGGTATACCCGGAGGACAGGCGAGCACCGGGGGCTTAAGCCTGTTCTCAGTGTTAGGCCAATCGTTCAGCAAATCAATATACGGCTAAAACAGGGCCTCCACAATCTATATTGACTGTTTATTCAAACGATCCGCTTGTGCTAACCTGCCCGTGAAGGAGCATCGATCCCGGCAAAATGACCGAACTTATAACCCGGTGAAGTCTGTTAGCAGTAAGCCAGGCAGGTTTAACCCGTGCCTCTTCCGGCAATAATCTTTTAACAATAATAAACTCCCAATCTGACGGTGTTCCCATGACTTCTTTGTTCCGCCAAAGCTATCAATTGGTAAACCTGTTCCTGGTTTTTGTCCTGTTGTTCTTCGCACACATACAATCAGGATTCAGCCAAACCTCCCAGCTCGAGGTTACCGCCATCGAGTTCGAGGAAGGTTTTGTTAATGCGTCGAAAGAAATGACCTTTGAAATGATTGAAATTCTGTATCCTGACCTGACGGTGGGAGGTGGCGAATATCTGGCAGCCAACGTGGTCAGGGAAGACAATATCAACAGGCTGCTCATTTATAAACACTATGCGGGTAGCGATGTCTACGTCGCCTTATTGTCTCGCTACGGAAGAAGTACTGATGAGATATGGGCCGCCGGAAGCGCCCTGGGGAACGAGGTCATCACCGCTGAGTACACGCCGCTGTTTTACGAACTTACCAATGCGGTAAGGGCCCTGGGGTACTCTATCGTCAACAACACCCAGCTGGTACCGCCAGAGGGCGAAGACAATAGCGATAATACCGGTGGCTCTTCCGATTCAGGTAGCGGTAATTCCAGCGACCCATCCGCCACTCGTTATGGGATTGCCTGGTGCGAGGGCGAATTCAAGACTACAGAAAGTGCCCCGTGGACAAGCGGTACTCTGGTGAGCCCAAATTTCCGCATTTTGGCAAGCGACAATGACATGACCGATGAGGAAATCATCTTTTATTTCAAGCGCTTCGCTAATTACAACACCTTAATGGAAATCGCTGAAAGCGCAAATTGCCAGGTAAGGACCTATACCGATCAAAGCCTATATGATGGCTATCGGGACAGTATTAGCGGGCCGGTAATTGAGACGCTACAATTGAATATCATGAGCCGGGATATATAAACTCCCGGCTTGAAGCCATGTATCATGGCTGGCAAGAAGAACGAATCGGTATATCCAGGCCGAGAGCTTGTCCGGCCTGGTGGAAGATGAATCAGGCCAGCACTGCCACAAGGTTAAGTGCAGCCCGAACACCTTCCCTGCTAGACTGGCTTTCCCCTTATCCTACTCATCGAACAACCCGAGATGTGGTAGCGGGCCGGTTATCAATGTGAGAAATGTCTCAGCCAGCAGGACCTCAGAGGAGATTCCGGAGCCAGTTCTGGAACAGATCCATGGGCTCTGGGATGCATTGGCCAGCGCTTCTGCGGCTAATTCTGAACAGGCCCTGCTTGGACTGCTGGGTGCCATCGCCAGCCTGATCAATGCCCGGAATGCCTGGTGGATCTCGGCGGTGCGCCTCGGGGATTCCCAGGCAGCCGACGGCAAGTCAAAAAGCGTGACTGCAGATGATCCTTATCTCGGCTGGCGGCCAACCAACCTGGTGTGGTTGCAAGAGACACCCGCATTGCGGCAGGCCTTCAAGGACCAGGCTGGCAAAGTCAAGCCAAACCCGGTGGCGCCTAATGAGAGCACTCTCAATCATCTTAAACAGGCGGGCCGGTTTCGCGCTACCTTGATGAAGGATCACGTAACGACGGCACACTTCGACTCGCCAGTCTATAAAGCCATTTATACCGATCTTGGTTTCAGCGACGCCTTGTTTATAGTGGCACCGACTAACCAGGATGTGGAAGTCTATTTCTGTTTCCTGCGCGCTAATGGCCAGCCGGACTTCGAGCCCCTGGACCTGGCCATTGCCCGTTACGCCCTGAGAAGTCTTTTATGGTTTCATCGCCAGGTCTTGCTGAGTTTTGGTGTACATCTTGGTGCCGCTCCTCTGACGCCCACCGAGCGCCGGGTGCTTAATCTGTTGTTGACAGCGAACTCCGAAGCAGAAATTGCAAAACTACTCTCTCAGAGCCGACCCACTACGCATCAACATATCACTCGCATTTTCCGCAAGTTCAATGTCAGTAGTCGCGCCGCCCTGACGGCCCTATGGCTAGGCTCCTTCTGAAGCGGGAACTCTCTTGCCAGCTACCCATGCCCTCTGATTAGAGGATATCCCGCAGTTCAGTGAGTTGCTAAGCTTTTTACCTCCAAATACTGGCGGTGAAATCATGTTGCAGAACATTTACACCCTAGCTTTCCGGCCGGTGCTTTCCCGGCTAACCTGCCTTTCTCATTTCTACTTGAGTCATCAAATACGGCAACGGTCAAGCCGTCATTCCCGCCGCCACCTGACGCTTCTGATACCGATCTCGTTAGTCCTGACTATGCCTGCACGGGCCGCTGACGTTAATTGGGATGGTGCTGACGGCTTATGGTCGACTGCTGCCAATTGGGTAGGCGATGTGTTGCCTATTGCTACCGATTCTGTACGAATCAAGAATGCCGGGACGGCCCGGATCGGCAGCGGTGATAACTTTACGGTAGCAAGCCTGCGGGTTGGTGATACGGATGCCACTGGGGCGCTGGGCCTCGCTGCCGGGGGCAAACTCACCTTGACCGGCGAAGCCGGTATCGGGCTTGGCACTAATGCTGTCGGCTCGCTCACCATCGACGGGACCGGCGCTGCCGCGGGAGCAACACTCTATACAGGGGGGATCGTGTATATCGGCTTTTCAGGCGGAACCGGCAGTCTCGACATCCTTGCCGGTGGTGCCATGATCAGCGATTCAACCGATATTGGCAGGTTCTCCGGTGCAGTCGGTACTGTCACGGTAAGCGGAGCGGGCTCTACCTGGACTGTAAACGACCAATTCTCCATCGGCGGCTTTAGTGGTGACGGGGGTACCATCAGTATCAGTGACGGGGCGGAAGTTGATGCAGACGTACATTTCAGAATTTCTGCCTCTGACAGTTCGGTATCCATCAACGGCACGGGTAGCCTGTTTGCTGTTAGTAGTGCCGGGATTGCTGGGACCAACTCCTTCGTCAGTGTCAGTGATGGCGGCAGGCTAAGCCTTGATGATATTGAGTTGAGTTCAGGTGCGACACTGAGAGTTGGCGATGGCGATGCCGCCGGTATCGTAGACGCACCCATCGTCAGGCTTAGCAGTGGAGGAAATCTGAATTTCAATCACATCGATCCTGACTATTTTTTTACAGACGATGGCACGAGTGGCGGCACGGCCATCCCGATTACCACGAGCGGCGGTGTCGTCCACGATGGCGATGGCACTACTACTCTCAGTGCCAACAACAGCTATAGCGGCGCTACCACCATCAATGCCGGTACCTTGCTGGTTACTGGTTCTATTGCAAATTCTGCTACCACGGTCAATACCGGAGGAACACTGGGGGGTACCGGCACCACGGGTCCGGTGACGGTGATGAGTAGTGGTGCAGTGGCTCCGGGAACCAGTGCTGGCACCCTGAGTACCGGCAGCCTGGTGCTCTCCACAAACTCGTTTCTGACTTTCGAGCTGGATACGCCTGGCACAGTGGGGGCGGGCGTCAACGACCTGATTGCTATCACCGGCGACCTCACCCTGGATGGCAGATATAGCATCGCCGACCTGGGGAGTCTTGGGGCCGGCAGTTACACCCTGATTACCTATACCGGCACGCTCACCGACAACGGTATGAGCCTGTTTGTTGCGCCACCCGAGTATGACTACAACCTGGTCGTCGGCGGGGGCGAAGTGGTGCTGGAGGTATCGATACCACTGCCAGACTTCAGCAAGACTTTCACACCGGATACTGTGGCTGTGGATGCAATCAGTACCCTGAGTTTTACCATTGATAATAGTGCTTCCAGCTTCGCCGCCACCGCCCTGGATTTTACCGATAGCCTGCCAGCAGGGTTGGTCATTGCTACCCCGGCCAACGCTGCGAGCACCTGCACAGGTGGCACCTTGACCGCAGTGGCGGGCGCGGGGACCACCAGTTTCAGCGGCGGCAGTGTCGCAGATGGCGCGAGTTGCACCGTGAGCGTGGATGTCATTAGCGTCAGTGCGGGAGTCCATGCGAATACCAGTGGTGATTTGACCTCCTCATCGGGCAACAGTGGCACCGCCTCGGATTCACTGACCGTATATTCTGCGCCCGGTTTTAACAAGGCTTTCACGCCAGCCACCATTGTTCCCGCTAACAGCAGTACCCTGGCATTCACGATCGACAACAGCACTTCACCCCTGGCCGCCACGGCTCTTGATTTCAGCGATACTCTGCCGGCAGGTTTGACCATAGCGACGCCGGCCAATGCTGCTACTACCTGTACTGGCGGTGTCATAACAGCCGTTTCCGGGGCAGGAGTAGTGAGTTACAGCGGTGGTAGTGTGAATGCGGGGGAGAGTTGCAGCGTGACTGTCGATGTCTTCAGCGTCACACCAGGCTTTCTCGCCAACACAAGTGGCAATCTAACATCTTCGCTTGGTGACAGCGGTGCTGCGTCTGCTAATCTAACTGTCAGTGAGTTTCCGGGTCTGTCAGAAGCTTTGGAAGATTTCGTGCCAATTGAACTGAGTGCTCATAGCATCAGGCTGTTAGCGGGTAGCGAGGCCCGCATCACTGTCTCCGGCGGTGGCCGCAGCCTGGAATCGCTGTCGGGAGCCCCCGCAGTCGCGAATGGGGAATTGATTGGCAATGAGCTACTCATCAAAGGTTTGACGGAAGGCATGACCGAGCTTTCTGTGACAAATCAATATGGCCTGCGTGATTCAATTATTGTGAATGTGGTAGCCATACCCGGGCTGGCGGTTGCTGCTGAGCCTGCGTCCGCGACGCTGGCACAAATAAACGGCGGCATAGCGCTCTTCCCCGACGGAAACTTTTTCAGCACGGCCAGTTTTGCGGCAGGCGAAGCCGTAGAAATCATATTTCAGATCATGCCTGATTCGGCTCATGTGGGAGCGGTGGCAGACATTATCCTGGCCCTGGTGGTGAGTGGGGCTGAGATCCCGGTCTCGTTCATGAACAGTGAAGGAGTGTTACAAGATTACGACGGCACTCAGATGCCGGCAATGCTAACGATGGCATTACCGCAGCAGGTCCTGATTGATGTGACCGGGGGAATTCCTCTGGCTCTGAGCGCTGAGCAGGCTGGTAGCTATGCCCTGTACATCGGCTATTTCCTAAAAGCCACTGGCGAGCTTTTTTACAGCAGCGAAGCGGTGGTGCTGGAGGTAAACTAGGAAGTTCTGATTTACAGAAGATGAATCAGGCCAGCACAGTCTTTCCGCCAGAGTTTTGATGGAGGCGGGAGGATTCGCTCTGCATTACGGCAAGAACAGCTCAATCTGTGGGAGAATTAGTGGGAGAATTAGGACACCCACCAACTAATCCACCATCTAATCGTTTCAACATTAACCCATCACCGATTCACAGACGCCTTTGACGCAGAGGTCTATTCGAAAGGTATTGGTGCTAGATGCCATCGACAGAATCATGCCGAGGGTGATTTATTGGCTGAAAGCCAGAATTCTGCGTGCGGCATGCCCTAAATACTGCTCTCAGACCATGGAAGAGTTAAGCGAGAAGCTTGTTTTTTATTATCGGTAGAAAGCCCTGGCCTGGGTGTGTCCATGTAACCAATTCTGATTGATCTGCTGAGCGAAACCTTTTAGCTTTTCAATGCGCCCCAGTGCCCGACCAAAGCGCTTGCCAAAGTATCGTGTGCTGTCTACCCAGCTGGCTTCGTTGACATACAGCTTTTGCAGTATCGGTTTGACATGTGAGGGAATCGCTCCTCGTTTATCAGTTCTAACCGCTCGTCCTGTCCAATCGACCAAAGCAAAGTAGTCAAGCTGGGTAATGGGGAGACTGCTTTTGGATTCGGGGTTGGACTCAGGGCCCGTTACTTCTTCTGCCAAAGGTTGTAGCCAGGATTGCCTGTTCTTACTGTGCCTTTTCTTATATAGCTTCAGACGCTCCTGTATGGATGTAAACTCGGACTGCTCCAACGTCTTGCTCATTCCGGCTCGGACAGGATTCAGATCCACATAGGTCATGCAGGACACCAGTGCCGCCTCGTCAAGTAATGCCTGACTGCGGAACCGTCCTTCCCAGAAGCGCCCTGTACAGTTGTCCTCCTGGTTGGCCATTCTTGCGATAGTTTCATTGAGACAGCGCATATACCAGCTAAGATCTGCCAATCGTCCCCGCCACACCTCAACCAAGTTGGCCATAGCATCCTGTTCAGGTTGGCTCAGAGGCAAGCCTGCCTGATAGCGTTGGGCCACTGAAGCCCCTGAATACAGTGTTAGCCAGCGAGCGACTACTTCATCCGAAGTCCAGGCTTGGGAGCGTTCATTGTCAATATGCAGAACCAGGTGGAAGTGATTAGACATAATCGCGTAGGCACAGACGTCAATGGCAAAGGCAGAGGACAGGATTTTTATCCTGTCCAGAATCCACTGTTTGCGGTGATCGAAGTTTTTACGGGAAGCCTGATCATAACCGCATAGGAAAGTCCGACGGACGCAGCGTGAAACACAGTGGTAGAAGGGGGTAGCCTGGGTATCCACCAGGCGATAGCGAGGTTGAGGCATGGGCTCTTCCTTGAACAAATTTGTATAAGGAAGTTATAGGCGAGATTGATGAAGAAGCCCAAATTTTGGGGAAATTTTTGTGGGTGTCCTATGTTCCTTCCGTGGGTGAAATTTCTGTGGGTGAAATTTCTGTGGGTGAAATTTCTGTGGGTGAAATTTCTGTGGGTGAAATTTCTGTGGGTGAAATTTCT
>MRWG01000214.1_pt1 | contig 95469 bp, 77 predicted proteins | sample 1013341 | NCBI WGS metagenome assembly MRWG01 (sample SAMN06117577, study PRJNA244670) | biofilm metagenome | biome: Water; feature: Cathode Biofilm; material: Biofilm; isolation source: microbial consortium enriched at the cathode of a solar microbial fuel cell | place: USA: District of Columbia ...
ATTCTGACCAGCCAGGGTGCCTGACGATAATAAACCGCGGAGAGCACCATCAGGGTTTCGCTGACCGTATCGGTGGCGCCGCGCAAGGTACGCTGCAGCCCGGGCACCAGCCGGAAAAGAGTCTTGAGCCAGTTTGGCAGCTCACCATCCGGCTTTTTCAGTACCCAGATCGGGGTGCGCTGGTAGACATCCAGTTGTTTGGCCTTGCCCGCGATTTCGGGGATCAGCTGCACCGCCGTGGCACCGGTCCCGATCACCGCGACGCGCTTGCCGGTGAGATCCGCATTGTGGTCCCAGCGCGCGGTGTGCATGCGCTCGCCCTGGAAATCCTCGACGCCCTCGATATCCGGCATTTTCGGCGAGATGAGTCCGCCGGTGGCCGAGACCAGATGGCGAGCCGTCACCACCTCCTTGTCGGTTGTCACCTGCCACAAGTGGGGGTCTTCGTCGAACTCGGCACGCTCCACGCTGACGCCGAAACGCATATACGGATAGAGACCGTACTTGCTCGCTACGCGGCGGGCGTAATTCTGCAACTCATCACCCGGCGCGAAGACCCGCGACCAGTTCGGGTCCTGCTCAAAGGAAAAGGAGTAGGTAAAGGACGTGATGTCCACCGCCACGCCGGGGTAACGGTTGTCGCGCCAGGTGCCACCGACGTCGTCGGCGCGCTCGATAATGGAGAAGGATTTGATGCCACGGCTCAAAAGCTCGATGGCCGCGCCCATGCCGGCAAAACCGGCGCCGATGATCAATATCTCGTGGTCGGGTTCGGCGGCATCGTGGCGCGGCATTTGCCGCTCACTAAGCATGGCCTCGTGAATCCTGTCTTCCGCAACACTCATGTTGGTCCTCCAACTCGAGAATGCAATCGGCTCCGTGCGGCTTTCTGGCCGCTGGGCGGAACATGCGGTTTCGCTCGGGTTGCGGCCCCGGTGCCTGCCACCGGCGCCGACAAATGCCGGCGCATAAAACCGACAATGTCGGCGACGTCCTGGCGCGCCTCGGGCAACACCGAGTAAAACACCGGCCATACGTGCGGCATGTTCCAACGGGTTCGTAAGGTCACCGACACGCCGGCCTGACGCGCGCGATGGGCGACCTGGTAGGCGTCATCCCGCAGGACCTCGGATTCGCTCGCGGTGAGCATGAGCGGCGGCAAACCGTTGTAATCCCCATATGCCGGCGAGACATAGGGATCCCGGGGGTCGTGACCGGCCAGATACAAAGCGGTGGCCATCTGAATCATGCGCGGCGTCAACATGGCGTCGCTGGCCGCGTTGGCCTGCCGCGACGGTGCATCGCCGACCATGTCCGCGCCCGGCGAGATCGCCACGGCGCAGGCCGGCATGCGCGGGCGGGGACCGAACTCGCCGTCGGCCGACTCATCACGCAGCCGCAGCAGCGTGGCCAAGGTCAGATTCCCGCCCGCTGAATCGCCAATGATGGCCAGGGGGTCATCCGGATATGCGGCGGCCAGCGCGTTGCAGGCGTGGCAGGCATCGTCGAGGGCGCCCGGATAAGGCATCTCCGGGGCCAGCCGGTAGTCAATCCAGAACACACGCGCATTCAGCCGCCCGGCCAATTGCCCGCAAAGGTTCGCGTACATGGCAAAACGGCCGCTGACGAAGGCACCACCGTGCAGGTACAGCACCGTGGCCGTGGGCCGGTCGGGCGTGACGCACACCGCCGGGACGCCGGGTGGCACCGCCGGTTCATTGCCAATCGTGGTCTTGCGCACCGTCACACCGGAAGGCAGCCTGCCCGGCAGGCGGCCCGCCGCGGCGATGCGCCGCAGCCGTATCACCAGTTCATCGGGTGTCGCCGGCTCGCGCTTCATCAGCAGCCGCAAGCCACGGTCGACCACCCTTGCCGCAAACGAAGTCATGGCACGCCTCCTGCCAGGTGTCAGTTAGCGGCCAGGCGATAGGCCTCGCCCAGGGTGCGCGTGTACAGCGCTGGCGCGTAGCGCTTGAAGCGCCACATGATGCGGCCGTCGAACTGGGGCACGACATAAAGCTGCTTCCTGTCGAGCGCGTCAAGGGTTTTGCGCGCCACCTCATCGCTGTTGGTGAAGACCCATTTGCGCATGGCCGCGCTGGCAAAATCGCTGCGATTGTCGGGCAGCCGCGCCTTATCCAGAATATTGGTCGGCACCACGGTCGGACACAGGGCCGAGACATGGACACCGGTGCCGGTCAGCTCGGCGGCCAGCGTCTCGGAAAGCGACAGCACCGCCGACTTGGTGACGTTATAGGCGCTCATTTCGGGGGCCGCGCCGAAACCGGCCGCCGAGGCCACGTTGATGATGCCACCGTAACCCAACTCACGCAGCCTCGGAGCGAAGAAGTGGCAACCATGAATGACACCCCAGAGATTGACCTTGAGGCACCAGCGCCAATCCTTTAGCGGCACTTCGCCAATCGGGCCGCCAACACCGACCCCGGCGTTGTTGACGACCAATGTGATGGGCCGTCCCAGTAACGATTCCGCCTTCTCTGCGAGCGTGGCCATCTGCTTTTCACTACCGACATCGCAACGATAGGCGACGGCGCGACCTTCACCCAGCTCCGAGAGGGCCCGGGCGGTTTCCTCGGCACGCTGACCATCGATATCGGCGCAGATCACCGACCCGCCACGGCGAACGATCTCATAGGCGAAACTGCGGCCGATACCGCTACCCGCTCCCGTGACCAGGGCCGCCGCACCTTCCGATGGCTTGAGTGCTTTACGCTTGATCCCGCTCATGCCGCCACCTCCCGTTCCGCCGGTGCGCCGCTTCCGAACTCGGCGTGCCATTGCCGAAAGGCCTGATAGGCCTGCTGGGTGTCACCGGTCTTCTCGTAGGCTCGCTTCCAGGCGTGGATGACGTCCCGGTTATCCGCGTCCCAGGGATGGAAACGGGGCGAAAGGAACGGCAGCACATCAATCAGGAAGGCCCGCCTGAAAATCCCCGGCGCGAAAAACAGCGTCTTGACGGCGCGCAGGGCCGACGGAATATTCGTCAGCTGCCGGTCCTTCCAGAGAAAGTACAGCCAGTTGCCGTTTACCACGGGCATGAAAACAGCGGTTCCCAGGACGAGTGTCGCCATGCGGATGGCATAAGCGCGGACACCTCCACCGCTAACCTCCTGGAATACATCGAAGCTGACCGATTTGTGCTCGGTCTCTTCGACGAAGTGCCAGTACAACATGGCCGAAACTTCCGGACTGGTATCGTCCCACAGTTCCGGATGGTCGAGCATGACCTGGGAGATCACCGCCGTAAAATGCTCGAAGGTCGCGGCCATGGCGCATTGGGTGACATCGCCCAGATGGCGCTGAAGTGTTTTCCTGACCGCCTTGAACACGGCCTCCACTCGGTCCATGGGAATCCCGTGTGCAACCATCGCCGCGTTCATGGCGTCATGCTCGCGGGCGTGGGTGCGCTCCTGGCGGATAAAGTTGATCGCAGCCTTGCGCACAGACGGATCATGCAGATTATCGAGCTGCTTGCTCATGGCCTGCATAACCCAGCGCTCGCCGTCCGGCACGGCGGCAAGAATGGCGTTCATACAGTGGGTGATCCAGGGGTCGTTGTTGAACCAGTGGCGAGGCACCGTCTCCGGGCTCATGCCGAAACTCAGATCCCTGTGCTCGACTTCATCGTAACCAATCTTGCGGCTCGCTATCGCCATTTCAGGCCTCCACGGAGTACGACGTGTGAACCACATTATTTGGTCGTCCAACTAACTGTCAAGGTTTGCGACGGCCGGGAATACTGAAAACCCCGGATCGGAAGGCTATCCGTGGCAATTCAGAGGCGGATGCCTTGAGCTTCTGCCTGCCGACCTTCTCTCTATTACTACCTGGATACCAACCCTGATCGCCCGGCCTCTATTCCGAAATCCTTAGTGCTAATAGGTACCTTTCTCTTATTCCCGTCCGTCATTCAGGGTTGTAGCCTTTCCTCTAATTTGGTTGGCTCGCCAACTATAGACATTCCCTGGAGATCTCCAAAAACAACGATCAAAACAACACAGCAAAAACAACACAGAACAAGGAGCAATGGCATGGCTCGAAAAACTCGCCGGTTCATTCCGATCACTTTCGCGCTGTTTCTGGCGTCAGTCCTCATTGGCACACAGTCGGAGCATGCCCTTGCCGGTGCTGGCGATGCCGCATCCACCTATGGTCTTGGCCCGGTCAACGCCGGTTCCGCTCAGGCCCTCAGCGCCTTTGAACCCGGAGCCTGGGCGGTGTACTACAACCCCGCGGCAATGGCGCGCTCGCCGGAAGGTGAGTTGAGCACCGTGGTGCAATACGGCGAACAGGAACTACGAGCGAAGTCGCTGGGAGGCTCCGACCCGGTGACACGCGAGAATGACGTCCTGTCGGATACCAGTTCGGAGCTTGTGTTGCTGGGCCTCAAAACACGTATCGCCGGCGCATCGGAACCGGACTCGAGCCGCCCGATGTACCTGGGAATAAATGTTGGTGTCGATGAATACACCTCCAACATTCTGCCCTTCCAGGCCAACACGGCAGCGGAAGGCCAATTCCTGCGCTACGAATCCCAACCACTTTACCTGGCATTTGGTGGCGCCGTTCGTGATCTCGTGCGAGGTGTCGATGCGGGCTTTTCAGCACGCCTGACCCTGGCGGCAAAGGCCCGCCTTGACGCGGTCTCCGATCTCGCGGGGAATACCGATTCCGAGAAACTGTCACTGGAAGGAGAGCCTTCCCTGTCCCCGGCGCTGGGCCTTAACATCCGCACATCCGAGCTCTTCTGCGGTTCCACCACCTGCATGCCGTTCGGGCTAGATGAACTGGAGGCGGCGCTGTTCTGGCGCGACGAAACCGACTATGAAGTCGGTGTGGATGCCAACGTGGTGATCCCCGGCGTCATCCCCGAGCCGGGGCTTGATCTGGCGCTGTCCACCGTCGACTCATACCAGCCGGAAGTCTTCGGCGGTGGCCTCCTGCTGCCTCTTGGGAAATTCGAGCTTGTTGTCTCTGTCGAAGAGCAAAAGTGGAGCGAACTGGAAAACAAGTTTGCCGGGGATACGGTCAGGAACCAGGCGAATTTACGTTTTCGTGACGTGGTCGTTCCCCGCCTGGGTGCCCGTTTCCAGTGGACCGACCAGCTCAGGCTTTTTGGCGGCATGGCACAGGAAGATTCGCCACTGAAATCTTCCCGCTCACAGGACGTGAACTACCTGGATACCGACAAGATTGTACTGGGGCTTGGTGGCGACTACCGCTTGAATAGCGCACCCCTCATCAATGCTCCCCTGGTGCTATCGCTGTCCTATCAGTATCAGAAGCTCGAAGAGCGTGATTTCGAGCTGACGTCCATCAACTCGCCTTCCGATCCGGCACCGTACGAAACAGTACGTGCCGACGGAGAAATTCAGGTCATCTCATTGTCCGCTTCCGTGAAGTTCTGAGCGGAGCTTCAACAGATGCGAATAGGGAGAAAACCATTATGAACACAATAATCAGTCACCGAACAGCAACCGCGCTCCTTACACTCTTGGTGATGCTGCCCGGTTCTCTCTTGCTGTCCGGATGTGGCGGCGACAATGGCGCCATCAGCATTCCCTGGACCACGCCAGACACTGTTATTTTCGCCTATCCCTATCCGGGACAGCGGGAAGTGACACCCAGCGCCCAGATTGTGCTCCGTTTCTCGGCTCCCCTTGATGAAAGCGTCATAGCAGACATCGACAACAAACTGGAACTGGTCACTGTCGAGGAGGGCACCCCCATCACCTTCAACCATGAAGCAGTGGATGAAGGCCACGGCCTGGTGCTACGCCCTGTGGACAAACTCGCGCCCAATACAGAATACCAGCTGCAACTGAGCGGAGAGGGCCTCGGTAGCGTCGACACTGCCCCCTTCAGTGATTTTCGTTTTCGCACCGCCGGCGCGCAACAGGGCTTTGCCGGGGCGATTGGCGCCGACGACTTTAAACTGCTGGCCGTTACACCCCTGGATCAGACCGCGCTGCTGGCCGACATCGACGAGGCCAGGCAACCGAACGACATGAGCACCCTGAGAATGGTGTTCAATGGCTTGCTGGACCCGGCCAACGCCAACTATGGAGAACAGATCAAGCTTCTTGACGCACAAGGCAGCCTGGTCGAAGCCAGTCTGTTACTGCAGGGCCGCTATCTGGTGCTCGACCCGACGAATGATCTCGAACCGGCGGAACATACCCTGATTCTGTCCGGTCTGCGCAGCCGGGAGGGCGAGACGCTCCCGGACCTCGAACGCTCCTTCACGCCGGTGGCCACGACACCTCGTGAAACGGCCGTGCTCAAGGTGGGCACCCTTGGCCAACAACAGCCGGAACTGGCGTCAAAGCTCACCGGAAAAAGCGTCAATCAGGTGCCGGTGGAAAGTTTTGTACTGGGTAGCGAATCCTTTACCAAGCTGGAGGGAGACCTGGCGGCGGATCTGGCTTTCGTTCCTGATTTTCCCGGGGCGGTCCCACTGCGGGTACCGGCGGGTTCAGTACTGAGCGGCAGTGCAGTGGATGTCAATATTCTCGGTGAAGTCGACGCTGGCATCGAGACTGGTGAGGTGCAGATCACACTCCTGAGCGACGCCAACGGCTACCTGATCCCCAACCCGTTCAGCGACGCAAAGGACGCCCCGCGCTATGCCTTGCTCAACATGGACGCAGCCATGACCGCGGAGAAAACCATCGCTAATGCAGCGCTGAGCCAGAATCTGCTTAACATTCAGGTGGCGGGCCTTGCGATCGTGGAAGATGGAATACTGGTAATGGATGCTGTCAGCGTGGTCGAACCGGAGATTCTCGGCCTGGAACGAGCCAGCGGCACCCTGTCTTTCCGCATGGAAGCCTATGCCGATCAGCGCAACGCGTCGGTGCCAGCAACCAATACACCCCAACTGGACCTGCAGTCCTGGTCACCCGGGGAGGACTTTCAGCCCAATGCCCGGCCCGGTGACCCGATCATCCTGAACTTTAACAAGCCGCTTGATCCGGCATCGGTTTCCCTTGATGGCGCCATCGAGGTCAGCGTTAACGGAACCAGCTTACTCCCCAACCAGGTGTCGATGCGCCAGGACGGCGCCACTGTCATCATCGAGGGCGCCGGCATCGTTGAGCACAATCAGGACGTAAAAATTACACTGACCAGCCTTCTGCGCGATACCCAGGGCAATCCGTTGAATCAGGATAGAACCCTTGACATGCGCCTTCCGGACCTGCATCGCCCTAACGGCGACGGCAGCGGACTGCGCTCGCCCGTCGCCGCCGTGTTCCCCGGCTTTCCCTGTGCGCTCACAGGGGCCGAGCTCACCGGGGAACCGGCCACATGGCGCAACGGTCGCTGCGTGGGCGGCCAGCCCGGCGACCCCAAGCTCCATGTAAATGGTCTGTACAAGGACTATCCTATCAGGGTTTTGTTCAGCCGCAGCATCGATCCGGCAACCATCAACAAGGACACCTTCTTTGTGGAACGCCGCGACCCGGAGGGCACTTGGGTCCCCGTGCCAGGCCGGCGGGATATCCTGCCCCAGCGCGTCGAGTTTTTCCCGGATACCCCCTGGCGGATCGGCGACCTGTATCGGTACACCTTAAGATCGGTACCAACGACCACTCCCACTTGCGGCGTCAATGCCATCTGTTCGCCGGATGGCGCACCGCTGCAGACACGACAAATTTCGCAAAGCAGCGACGAAGCGCCGGCCCCGCGCCAGGGCGGTCCGAATATGGTCAATCATTTTGTCCCTGTCGGCAAAGACGACCGCTACACCCTGGTCGGGCTGCGCGTTTTGCCCACGGTGGATGTCAATGCCAATATGGCAGTGGACGGCTCGGAGCAAGGCGCCACCGATAACGATAATGATGGCAGGGTCGACCCGGGAGTACCCGCCAATCATTTGCGGCTACGGTTGGCGGACCGAGGCGGCGTGATCACGGACGCCAACCTCGGTTGCTCGCTTGGCGAGAATTGTCCGGAAAAGCGCTTCGCCTTTCTCAGCAGCGGCGCGCTAGCGGCCGGCCCGCGCACCTTCGAGCCCAATACCGAGGTGAATCGACGCCTGATCGACGACGACCCGGACACAGACAATAAAATCACCGGTGCCATACATGCCAACGTCTACCCGACCACCATCAGTACCACGGCCGTTTATCTGGAGGCTCAGGCTCTGTTCCTCATCACAATCGGGCTGGACACCGGGCCACTGATACTCAGACTGGTACCTGGTGATGACAACGAGCCTTTCATCACCGGCTTCATCACGGACACCCCAAACGGCCCCTGGTTCAACGCTACCTTCGACATTCTGGTGGATGCTCCCGCGTTGAGACCGGCACTGGGCCCGATTGAGCTGGGTCATGATATTCGCAGCAAACGGGTGACCGATGTGACGCTTGAGGGGCCACTGCGCTTTGTCGACGATGGTCGGTTGATCCTCAAAGTCAGCAACCCGGATCCCCTCATGATTCCTGCCAATATCGACTTGCTCGGAATCGGTCTTGCAAACGCAGACCTTGAGGTCCCTCCCCAGGCGGCCGACCTGACGTTAACTTTTCTGCCGGTCAAGAACTTCTGACGCGAACTCCTTCTCCTTGGTGTGCGCGCTCCCGCCCCCACACCCCTTTGGCCCCTTCAAGGGGCCATTTTTTTGGCTCTTGCCGGGTTAACGGGAAAACGCGGCTTGACAACTTTCCAGGCAATGGCCGGCAGCGGCGTCTGTTGAGGGGGCAAATCACCCTGCACGACAGAATGGCTTTGCCATCCGGCTTGCATTACGTTAATATTTGGTTGGTCGACCAAGCGTCGAACTTGGTAGACCCCAACAGAAAGAGGTTGCGATGACATCCTGTTACCCCCTGTTCAGTGGCTCACCCGGGCGAAAGGCCAGGCCGGCATCGTCAGCGGTCCCGACAACGTTCACCGGTAGCGATGGACTGGAGCTCCGTGCCAGCCGATATGGCGAATTCACGGCGCCGATCGTGCTGCTACTTCACGGCGGCGGCCAGACGCGTCACGCGTGGGCCGACACGGCTCGGACGCTCGCCGAGGAGGGCTACTGTGCCATCACGCTGGATGCGCGCGGGCACGGGGACAGCGATTGGTGCCCCCTGGGCGACTACAGTGCCCAGACCCTGGCCGCGGACCTCAGGGCCGTAATCCGGGCGCTGCCCGCCGAACCGATTATCGTTGGCGCCTCCATGGGTGGGCTGACCGCCCTGCTGGCGATTGGCGAGGACCCCTCGCTCGGTTGCACGGCACTGGTGCTGGTCGACGTGGCGCCACAGCTGGAACGTCGCGGCGTGCAGCGCATCATCGAATTCATGCGCCGCCACCAGGACGGTTTCGAGACGCTCGAACAGGCCCGCGACGCCGTCGCCGCCTACAATCCACACCGGCCGCCGCCAGAGGACCTGTCGGGGCTGCGAAAGAACGTGAGACAACACAGTGACGGCCGGTTTTACTGGCACTGGGACCCGGCTTTTCTCGACCATGCGAACGCGCCAACCGACACCGGGAGCATGTTCGATCCCGCCAGGCTCGAGCGGGCCGCGTCTGAACTAGACCTGCCGGTTTTATTGATCCGCGGCTACCACAGCGACGTCCTTAGTGACCAGGGCGCGCGGGAGCTCCTCAGTCTCATTCCCAGCGCCCGTTATACCGTTCTGGAGCAGACCGGCCACATGGTCGCCGGCGACAGAAACGATGTCTTCACCGAGGCGGTACTTAATTTTCTGCACGACCGCTCCGCCGCCGAAACGAGCCCGGAAGTCGTGTCCCAATGTCACAACGGAGCAACACAATGAACCACTCCCATCTGGATGTCCTGATTATCGGGGCCGGCCTGTCCGGGATTGGCGCGGCCTGTCACCTGAAGCAAAAAGCCCCGGAGGTGCGTTTCGGCATCGTTGAACGACGCAAACGGATCGGCGGCACCTGGGACCTGTTTCGTTACCCCGGCATCCGGTCGGACTCGGACATGTTCACCCTGGGCTACAATTTCCGCCCCTGGACCGACACCAAAATGCTGGCTGACGGTCCGTCCATTCGTCACTACATCGAAGACACGGCCAAGACATACCGGGTAAAGAAGCATATCCACTTCGGTCTGAAGGTGCTTTCGGAAGAGTGGGACAGCGGAAAAAACCTCTGGACCGTCACCGCTCTGAACGAGGAAACCGGCGAGAAAGAAACCTTCACCGCGAGCTTCGTGTTCAACTGCACCGGCTACTACAACTACGATGCCGGTTATACCCCAAAAATACCCGGCATCAATCGCTTTGGTGGTGACGTCATCCACCCGCAACACTGGCCGGACAACTACGATTACAGTGGCAAACGCGTGGTCGTGATCGGCAGTGGCGCCACTGCCGTGACCCTGGTTCCGGCAATGACCGACAAGGCCGCCCATGTGACAATGCTGCAACGCTCGCCCACTTATGTTGCCACCGTCCCCGAGCAGGATCTTATCTCCAGAAACCTACGCCGAATACTGCCGGAAATGGTTGTATACAGAATGGCCCGTGCCCGCAATATTCTTCTGCAGCGCACCGTCTACCAGCTCTCGATGAAAAAGCCGAAAGCGATCCGGCGACTGCTACTTGCCAGCGCTCGCAGGCAGTTGGGTCCGGATTTTGACATGAAGCACTTCCAGCCTCACTACAATCCGTGGGAGGAACGCATGTGCGCGGTACCGAAGGGCGACCTTTTCAAGGTGTTGCGCGAGGGCAAGGCTTCGGTGGTCACCGACCATATCGAGAGGGTTAACAAGACCGGAATTAAACTGAAGTCCGGCGAGACCCTGGCCGCCGACGTCATCATAACAGCAACCGGTCTCGATCTACAGATGTTCGGCGGTGCGACGATACGTGTCGACGGCAACGACGTAAACATCGCGGAAACCATGATGTACAAGGGACTCATGCTTGAAAATGTACCCAACATGGCGCTGGTTTTCGGATACACCAATTCGTCCTGGACCCTGAAAGCTGACATCGCCTGCGAATTTGTCTGCCGGCTTGTCAAGCATATGCGCGATATTGGTGCGGACAAGGTGACGCCAGTGGATGAAGAAGGCTGTGGCACGGACCTGAACTTCCTGAACCTGCGTTCCGGATACATCCAGCGCGCCAACGATCGCCTTCCCCGTCAGGGCGACAGGACTCCGTGGCAGAATTTGAACGATTATCTGCGCGACTTACCCGCATTGCGCTATGGAAACCTCAACGATGGCCACCTGCGTTTCGAGGGGGCACACCTGCATGCCGGTAAACGTGGACTGGTACAGCAGCTTATCGGTAGCTGAGCGCGGACAAAGAGAGGAACGACCCATGAAATCATTTTCCGGAAAGGTTGCTGCCATCACGGGTGCAGGATCGGGCATCGGCCAGGCCACCGCCATCGAATTGGCGCGAAAAGGCTGTCATCTGGCTCTATCGGACATCAGTGAAACCAGCTTGGAAGAGACTGCGGAATTGCTCGCCGGCTTTCCGATTCGAGTCAGCACCCACCTGGTCAACGTCAGTGATCGTGACGCGGTCTATCGCTACGCCGAGGACGCCGTCAGCGAGCACGGGAAGATCAATCTGATCATGAACAACGCCGGTGTAGGTCTCGGTGAAACCGTTGAGAACATGAGCTATGAAAACTTCGAGTGGCTTATGAATATCAATTTCTGGGGCGTAGTCTACGGGACCAAGGCATTCCTGCCTCACCTGAAACGCTCGGGCGAGGGCCATATCATCAATATCTCTAGCGTTTTTGGCATTATTGGCGTACCCACCCAATCTGCCTATAACGCCGCCAAATTCGCCGTCAGGGGATTCACCGAATCGTTGCGCGAGGAACTGGACATCGAATCCTGCGGTGTCAGCGCCACCTCCGTGCACCCCGGCGGCGTGAAAACCAATATCGCGCGCAACAGCCGCATGGGCGACATGGGGGGAATGAGCTTTGACAGCAAGGAAGAGATCGCAGACATGTTCGAAAAAATTGCCCTGACCACGCCCGAATCCGCCGCGCGCACCATTTTGTCCGGTGTGCGCAAGAATCAACGCAGGGTACTCGTCGGTGCCGATGCCGTGATGCTTGACACCGCTCAACGGTTGATGCCGACCGGATATCAGCGCCTGCTTGAGACATTGTTCCGCGTTAACCGTCGGAAAAAGACGGCGCCCAAACAGTCTGCCTGAAACCATCACCGGATAATAGAAAAGGAGGATTCCATGAAATCATCGAGCACTGTTACGAAACTGAAGAAACTTACCGGGGCCATGGTTGGAATCCCGCCGCGTCATATTGACTTTCGGTTTCCCGATTCCATGCCCAAGTACTTCTACGGCGGCAATGCTACTGCCACTACTTTCTTCGCCATGCTGTCGGCCTTTTTCCCCCCCGGTGAGCGTTATTTCATGGAATCTGTTCGTCCGTTCCGGAATAAGATACACGATGAATCTTTGCGCGCTGCGGTTTCCGGTTTTATGGGGCAGGAGGCAATCCATGGCCGCGAGCATGATCGTTTGAATGAGTTACTGGCGCAGCGCGGTTTCGATATGAAGGCCCCGGACCGCTTTGTGAAGATCGGCCTCTCTTTTCTTGAAAAATTGCCGCCCAGTACCCGCCTTGCTGCCACCACCTTTATGGAGCATTTCACCGCGCTCTTGGCGGAACGACTGCTTGAGGATGAGGAATTCCGAAAACAAGCGGACCCGGAAATGATAAAGATCTGGCAATGGCACGCGCTGGAGGAACTCGAGCACAAGGCGGTGACCTATGACGTGTACGAAATCGTCGGCAACAGCCGCACAGAGCGAGCTGCCGCCGCGCTTGCATCCATGCTGGTGCTGCTGCCAATGCTGGGCATTACCTGGGGCTGGATGCTGGCGAAGGACGGGCAGCTCGGCAATATTCCCGACAACATTAAAGGCCTCAGTGTCCTGTTTGGACCAAAAGGCTTCGTCACCGCCATCCTGTCGCGATTGCCGGAGTTTATCCAGCCAGGCTTCCACCCCGACGGCCATGACACCAGAGAGCTGGAAGACCACTGGCGTGAAAATCTGTTCGCCGAAGGTGGTGAGCTGTACGAAGAGTACCGCAATCACGTAGCCTGACTGCAGCGCAGCATCCCGATGGCCGTCTGGGCGACGAGTGACGGTCATCGGGTATCACTCTTTATTCTACTGAATCTAATCAGCCAGAACAGGCCGGCGCTCTTATAACTGATTCTTTTATCGATTCGCTTATCAAGATGTTTCCCGATGTTCCTTTTCAGAAACTGCTCGGGATCGAGATTATCGCGGTGGCCAAGAACATGGCCAAGGTGCGACTGCCGTTCAGGCCCGAACTGGTCGGCTGCGGCAACGCCTTTCACGGTGGCGCGCTGGGAAGTTTTCTAGACCTGACCGGCGCACTGGCGGCCTGGTCCGGGCACGATATTCGCAACGGCATGAAAGCCGCCACGGTATCCATGACCATCAATTACCTGTCTGCAGCACAGGCCAGCGTGATAGCTCACGCCAAGGCCGTCAAACGGGGCAAGAAGCTAATCTTCTGTGAGTTATCTCTCAATGAAGAGACCTCCGACAAGACAGTCGCCAACGGCACCATGATCTACCTGATTGCCTGATCCTCAAGAATAAAGCGCGACGCCCGCTCGCCGATCATCATGCAGGGAGCGTTAGTATTACCGCTGATCAGCAGCGGCATGATCGAGGCATCTGCAACCCGCAAACCATGCACACCATTGACCCGAAGGCGTGTATCCACCACCGCCCGATCGTCGCTGCCCATGCGGCAGGTGCCGACCGGATGGTAAATGGTTTCAGCGCGCTGGCGAATATCTTCTTCAATATCGGCATCGCTGACAATACTCGCATCCGGTTTGTCATCACCACCGAAGGCCGGCAAGAAGGCCTCACTGTGAAACACCCTTCTGGCCAGCTTGACCCCCTCGCGCAACACCGCGATGTCATCCGGGTGAGAGAGATAATTAGGATCAATCAGGGGCGCGGCGAACGGATCCTTACCGGCCAGAAGTATGCGACCCCGACTCTTCGGTCGCAACTGACAAACGTGAATGGTGCAGCCAAAGCCCGGCGTCAGCTCGCGACCATGATCACGCAAAAATGCCGGCAGAAAATGAAGTTGCACATCCGGTCGCGACGGGTCACTGAGGACGCTGACAAAAGCGCCCGCTTCGGCAGCATTACTGGCGAGGAACCCGCGACGGTGGCGAAAATAGTCGTAGAACGCCCGGATCAATCGTGGCACGAAGAACGGTGACATGCCGATGGCCTGCCGACTCCGGTCCTTGACCATGATCGTCATGTCCAGATGATCCTGAAGATTGCTACCCACCTCCGGAGAGTGATGCTGGCAGTCAATATCGACCTCAGCGAGGTGGCCGCGATCACCCACTCCGGACAGCATCAGAAGTTGTGGTGAGTTAATTGCCCCGCCGGCAAGTATCACCTCGGCATTTGCTTCGATGATTGAAACCTTCCCGGCGCTGTCACAAACCTCAACTCCGGTTGCCCTGCCGCTATCAATCAGCACTCGGGTAACCAGTGTGTCGGTCAGAATATGCAGGTTTTCGCGCGCTCTTGCCGGGTCCAGAAAGGCCCGCGCAGCACTCCAGCGCCGGCCGTCCTTCTGCGTCACCTGGAAAAGCCCGAAACCGGCCTGCTCGGGACCGTTGAAATCGTCGTTGCGGGGATAGCCAAGCTCTTCGCCCGCCTTGACAAACAACGGCGTGAGCGGGTTGATATCGCGGACCCGGGTAACATTCAACGGGCCACCAACGCCATGCCGACCATCCGCAGGATAATGCTCATTGTTCTCGTGGGCATTGAAGATCGGTCGAACGCTTTCCCAGTCCCAGCCAGATGCCCCTTCGGCAGCCCAGTCGTCATAATCCTGATGCTGGCCACGGATGTAGACCATCGCATTGATCGAGCTGCTGCCCCCCAGAGTCTTGCCGCGCGGCCAGTAGAGCTTTCTGTTACCAAGATGTTTTTGCGCTGCGGTGTAGTAACCCCAGTTGCGTTTGCCTTCCTTGATCAGGCCGATTACTCCGAAAGGCACGTTAACGAAACCACTGTTGTCATGGGGGCCTGCCTCGATCAGGCAGACACGATAGCGGCCACCCTCGCTGAGCCGATTAGCGAGCACACAGCCCGCAGAACCGGCACCGACAATGATGAAATCATATTTGCTCATACAGCCGCATCCGCCTCGATAAAACGACTAACGTGATGGTCGCGACTACCATGGCTCAACGAACAATGTGTGATTAGGCGAAAGTAATGACCGATATTCAGCTCTTCTGTGACACCAACACCACCGTGAATCTGGATGCCCTGCTGGGCAATCCTCACCGCCTGGCTGGCGTAATAGGCTTTTGCTGCGGCCGTGGCGCGCACACGCTCTGATACCGTTTCACTTTCTGCTTTCACCAGCACCATCAGCAGCATCGATTCAAGCTGTTGAAGATCAATAAACATATCGACGAGGTAATGCTGGATTACCTGAAAACTACCAATGGCCGTGCCGAACTGCTTGCGAGTTCGGGCATATTCCAGCGTGTCGTCGAAAACCTGACTGGCGGCGCCGTACATGCGCGCACAATCCAGCGCGCACATATAGTCGAACCAACCGCTTAGTGCTTGCCTTGCCACCTCACCCCGACAGAGGATCATGGCATCGGTGATTTCCAGATCATCCAGCATCAGACTGGATGCCCGACTACCGTCAAGCAGACGGTAGCGCTCGATCTGGCACTGCTCAACCGGCAGTGCGAGGATCAGCAGCTCATCACCCGCCATGGCGGACACCAGTATCCTCTTGGCGCAGCCGCCGTCCGGCACCACATGCTTCTGGCCGGACAGGCGATAACCGTTAAGCCGCAGCGATGGCTTGGTCACCTGATACCCGGCGTACCGGTCATAAAGCCCACAGGCCACACGAGCCTGCCCGGCAATGACGTCCTCCAGTATCGCAAGCGACTCGGATGTATTGATGTATTCGAGTAGTTTGCCGGGTGACACGACGAGATCCACGAAAGGATCGAGGCACAGTGCCGCTCCGGTTTCGCGTACGATGGCCGCAACATCCACCAAGTTGCCGCCATAACCGCCGCAGGATTCTGGAAATGGCAATCCGAACCAGCCAAGCTCCAGCATCGCTTGCCAGCGCGCAGCATGCAGATGATCCGCTTCCTGTAGCTGCGACCGATAGATATCGAACGAGTAGTTGTCTTTCAGGTAACGACGCGCCGTATCGGCGATCATTGTCGTGTTTTCAGAGAGCTTGAAATCCATGGCCTATCTCACAATCCGAGCAGCATTTTTGCCAACACGTTCTTCTGAATTTCATTGGAGCCACCGTATATTGTGCAGGCTCGCAGAAAGTTGTAACGGCGACTGGCGCGATTGAATACCTCATTGCCAATCGGCTGCTCATTATCCCAGGGCAGGGACAATAGCTCGCCGAGCTCGACCATGGCCTGTGAAACACTTTGCTGAAGCTCGGTACCCTTGATTTTTAACCCCGAAGACTCCGGCCCGAAGGGCTTTCCTTCGTCAGTCGCTGCCACGGTGCGGAAGTTGGTGTACTCTAGCGCCATCAGATCAATTTCAAGAGCGGCGACACGACGTGCTGCTTGGTGCTTGTCATAGTTTTCCGCCATGGTTGCCAGGGCCGCTTTGAGGCGATTGATCTCATTTTGAGTGTCCGCCACCCCAGCAATGGTCGTTCGCTCATGCGTCAGCAGGAACTTTGCTATGGTCCAGCCCATGCCCTCGGTGCCGACCAGGTTCTCGACCGGCACCTTGACATCGGTGAAGTAGACTTCGTTGAGATGATGATGGCCATCAATAGAGTAGATGGGGCGCACTTCGATGCCGGGCGTTTTCATGTCAATCAGCAGGAACGAAATACCCTGCTGCTGCTTGACCGTGCTATCGGTACGCACCAGACAGAACATCATGTCCGCCCAATGTGCCTGGGTAGTCCAGATTTTCTGGCCATTGACCAGATAGTGATCATCATGGCGCTCGGCACGGGTCTTCAGGGATGCCAGATCAGAGCCGGCATTGGGCTCGGAGTAACCCTGACACCAGAGCATTTCACCGCTGCGTATGCCGGGCAACCAGCGATCCTTTTGCTCCGGCGAGCCAAAGGTATAAAGCACCGGGCCAACCATGGCGACGCCGAAAGGGCTGGTCGGTGGGGCGCCGGCCGATGCGCGCTCAAGATCAAAAATATATCGCTGCGTCGCGGTCCAGCCGGGGCCTCCATACTGCTCCGGCCAGGTCACTGTCAGCCAGCCCTGTTCACCGAGAAGGCGCTCCCAGCGCTGTTGCATCTCCTTGCCCGGCATTGCGCCACGGGCGGTGCAACGGCGCAGATCGTCCGGCACATTCGCTTTCATCCACTGGCGTATAGTATCCCGAAACGCCAATTCTTCGTCACTGAATTCCAGGTTCACACTCTTCTCCGAGATGTCTGAAGCAGAACAACAATTAGTTCACCAGCTTCTGCTTGCCTTCCCAATAAGGCGCACGCAGTTCGTTCTTTAAAATCTTTCCGGCGCCGCTGACCGGCAACGGATCCGAGAGGAACTCGACTCTGCGCGGCACCTTGTAGCCTGCAATTTTCTCCCGGCAATGAGCAATGATATCTGTCTCGCTGGCGCTGACACCGTCGCGTAATACCACCAGCGCATGGACGGCTTCGCCCCAGCGTTCATCAGGAATGCCGATCACAGCGCACTCCTGAACCGCCGGGTGACTGTAGATGGCTCCTTCGACTTCCACCGAAAAAATATTTTCACCGCCGCTGATCACCATGTCCTTGGCACGATCAACAATAAACACGAAACCGTCTTCATCCATGTAGCCAAGGTCGCCGGTGTGTAGCCAGCCATTGCGCAGGGTTTCTACAGTAGCGGATTCCATTCCCCAGTAGCCAAGCATTACGTTGGGCCCGCGTGCACAGATTTCCCCTACCGTACCGCGTGCGACCTCCTGATCATCCTTATCGAGAACCATCACCTCCACGCCTATCGCCGCCCGTCCGGCACTGCGCAATTTCTCACCGCCGGGGACATGATGCTCCGGACCGAGAGAGGTAATGATCGGTGAGGCTTCAGTCTGGCCGTACCCCTGGGCAAAAGACACTGACGGCATCTGCTCCATAGCACTGTGCAGCACGGCCTCCGGCATCGGTGAAGCGCCGTAGAGCATGCGTTTCATGCTGCTGACATCATATTCACCAATGCGCCCGGATGAGGCCAGAAGATTGATCATGGTCGGCACGAGCAGCGTATTGGTCACTTTTTCCTGCTGGATAAACGCCAGCACCGTATCAACGTCAAAGCGCGGCACGATGCCGTGGGTGCCTGCCGCCAGAGTGACCGCAAAGGTGCTGGCCATATCCGCCAGATGAAACATCGGGCCGGCATGCATGTAGACAGTGTCACGGTCATAGCCCATCTCCGCGACCACATTGAGTGCATTGAATACGAGATTGTCGTGGCTCAACATCACCCCTTTCGAGCGTCCGGTGGTGCCGCCGGTGTAGAACAGCCCGGCGAGATCATCACCGCCACTATCGGCGTCAGCCATTCGGCTTGATTGGGTAATCAGCGACTCATAGTCAACGCAGCCGTCAGGCCGCGCGCCGTCACCGGTGAAGACAACATGTTCAACCGATTTCAGGATCGGCCGCAGCGCCGGCAGCATGGCGGCGAAAGCGTCGTCAACAAACAACACCCTGGAGCCGGAATCATTTAATGTGTAAGCAATCTCCGGAGGCGCCAGACGAATATTGACAGGATTGACTGCCGCCCCGGCCCAGGGGACCGCATAGAAATACTCCAGATAGCGATCACTGTTCAGCGCAAGAATCGCAACCCGATCGCCAGGTTCTATACCAAGTTCGGTTAACCCGGTCGCCAGACGCGCCACTCGATCTTGGAAGGAAAACCAGCTCTGACGACGATTGGCAAACACGGTGGCAATCCCATGTCCGTTCAGTTGAACGGCGCGGCGCAGGGTCTGCGAAATATGCATAGCGAGACTCCGTTGTTAAGATGGGCTCGAGCAGTTGCCGGTGCTCGGACGGCGATAGATAAACCGGCCTCGTGATACCAGCGATTTCTCAAGGAACACATTGACCTCTACCACGACAAAGCGCCGGCCCGCACGCACCACCTCGGGCTCGGCACTGAGGCTGCCGGCAAACGCAGGTCGCAGGTAATCGAAGGTCATGCTGGTGCAAGCAGAGGGGTCATGGAGAACGCCGCTGGCCTGCAGGTGGCGTGCCGCGACCACTTCGGCAAAGCTGGCAATGATGCCACCGTGGAAGGTTCTGATTAACGGGTTGCCGATGTGCTGATCACGGAATGTCATTCTGTACACAAGCTTGCCATCGACTGCTTCCTGTTCTATGCCGAGGAAACGCGAGTATGGCGAATCATCAAACGACACCGGTGACAAACGTGTTTCCGCCTCTGGACCACTGCCGCTGACTGCATCAACTGGGTCCGTCGACAATTGCTTATTCATCATTTCTCCTCGAGCCAGGATCAAACGAAGGGCCGAGCGTACCGATAGCGAAACTGCCGGATGTCGACGCAAGCAGGCTGTCGCTGTCGCAACCCCGGGCCTCGCCCCGCACGTAGGCCACCTCTCCCTCAACGGCAAAACAGGTTACCTTGCTGTATATTCCCTCGCCGGCTTGCGGGGCTGCGATGAAATCGACGCGCAGGTCAATGGTCGCAATCGGCCGCATGTCACCCAGACGAGCAAAGATTGCCAACCCGCAGGTGGTATCTACGAGCGTACTTAACGCTCCCCGGTGGACAGCTCCATTGGAATCCTGCACATCGTTTACGCACGCCATACTCATGGCGGCGCCTTCCTGGCTCATTTCTCCAACTTCAATACCAAATGCACTGAACAGCGGATGCTCTCTGCCAAAAAAGGCCTTCGCTGCCAACAACGCCTGGAAATCCGGACTAGATGCTGTCATATTCCCCGTCTTCTCCATTTTATTACTGCAGTAATTTATTTCTGCATCGTCAATGCGGCATCTACATACCGCAACTCGGCAACCCGAACCGAGTCAATTGCCCGGGCAATCGGATCCACAGGGAATTGCTTACCTTCAGAACCCCTGCGAAGGCATTCGGCCAATGCCGACCAGGCGTTAGCACACTCGCGCATCAGGCGCGGTAAGCCCGCCGTCCCAATCTCTGGCAACATTGCCTGAGCCTCGTCGAGAAACTCGGCATACATGACGCGAAAGCCGCCACCGCCGGTTCCCCGCTTTTCGATAACCTGATAGGCAAAGCGAAGTAGCCAAGGCCACTTGTTAAAGGCCTGCCATCTGGGGAGGTCCTTAACCCAGGTTCTGAGTGCAGCAATACCTCTGGTGCGGCTTCCCTGTTTGAGTGCCCGTGCGTTAAAGACAATCGCTTCAAGGACTCGATCCGGTGACAGCTCAGCAAAGACAGCACTTGGCGCGAAAAGGGACCCGTGATGGACGAACGGCGGTGCCGGCGAGAAACGCGCCTTCGCCAACTCGTCACGCGGCACTGGCAGAAGATCCGGGCGCTCGGTATCGCTAACCATGATGCTGTCGCCATCATCCCCACGGCGCCAAGCCACAATGGCGTGCCCGGGAAAATGCGTGCTGCTTTTGAAATAAGGTAAATGATAGATGTCGGTCAGCAGCAGCGCTGGCCGGCCCTGATCCAGATACCGGTCTAGCACCTCTGCCGCTTCTGAGGGGTCCTGCCAGCTCTCCCAATGAAACGGCACCGCCAAGGTGGCGAACACCTTCTCTTCAAATCCCATCGAACGAACATGGACCATAAAGGGTGTGTCCGAGTCGGGCAGCTCAACATAGGTGATACCAAGCCCTGCCCCGAGGCCAAAACAGAAGGCCTCTGTCAGCGTCAGGCCGTGAAACTCAAGCAAATCTCGAATCGCCGAGCTGCCGCAATGACGCCCCGGCCGGTGTGTCGGCACAATTGAGGCGTCCGGTCGGCCGGCCCCGCGCACGCCTGTATTGACTGTTTGCATCAGGCTGCCCGCTCGACTTCCGCCGGACCATAAATGATCTGCGATGCCCGCATCGGATCACCGTGCGCTTCATACTCCTCAAGCCAAGCGGCGACCTGCTCCGGCATGCCGGTATCCCAAGGATGAAACCCGGGGCGGAACCAAGCAAGAAACTCCGGTAACATGCCAGTCAGAATGCCTTTGCGGCCATACAACTTGTTCAAACCTCGCAGAATCACACCTGGCTGGCGAGTAACGCCATCTAGCCTAAGCATATTCCAGAACACCGGCGCCACCACCAGATGCACCATCAGGGTGGCCACCACCAAGGCCGAGGCACGGGTCAGGTAGCCGCCGCCTGCTGCGCCTTGGTAAACATCATAAGCCACCGCCTTGTGTTCCACTTCTTCCACGCCGTGCCATAGGAACAGCGCTCGCATTACCGGGTCCGCCTGGCGGAACATATCGTTCTCGTCGCTGATCATGGCCTCACCCAGGGTGGCCGTGAAGTGCTCAAAGGCAGCAGTCATCGCGAGCTGGTATTTCTTGGGTAGGTACTTTTGCGTGGTCCGGATAAACAACCGGAGATTGGCCGTTACTTTCTCGACCTCCACGCCCTGACCAGCCATAACGTCATTGAAGCGGTCATGGACGATGCCGTGCTGGCCCTCCTGACGGATGAAATGACGGATATCCTCGCGCAACCGAGTATCCGACACCTGATCCTGAAAATGGCGTACGGACTGGATAAAGAACCGCTCCCCTTCGGGGAAATGCACCGACAGGGCATCAAAGAAACGGGTCAGCACCGGATCACCACCATTCCAGTGGCGCGGGACAGACGAGACATCAAAAGCGACTTTACGGGGCTGGATAGGCACAGAATTCATAGCTCCTCCGAACAGCAAGGACAATAGGCGTAAAGGTACTTTGAGAAGCTTATTTGTTTGACCAACCAACTGTCAAGATTTACACATCCCCATAACTAGTGGCTACTGGCCCCTTCATACGCCGGAACGAGCACGACCGTTCACACCCTTCCAGCCTCCTGGCGCTTCAACAAAGGGAAGGGGTTGTGAGCAATACAGACCAGGGGTACTGGGCAATCCAATTAAATACGCCGACGCCACCGATTTGCCGCTGGGATGTCTGCGCCTGGCGCGAGAAAAGCAGTGAATTGCCGGACTGCGTTCAAACTACCCACGACCTGCGGCGTCAAGCTGTATGAAGCGGAGATCCCTGATCCCTAGCTATCGCGCATTTCTGGGCGCGTGTTTACGAGAAATTGCGGGATGTCGAGTGAATCCCCACCAGTTCTCTAGGCCCTTCTCTGTCATTATTTGTTTCGGCTCCGAATTGCAGCCAAATGCTAGCGGGGTCTTCCGGCTGAAATCATTGAAGGCAGAGGCGCTTGCTGGTTAGTCAACGCGCTACGGGGCTTTGCATGGCGTCTACGCCGCATTGTCTTTGGTAATTACTCCTCTTCCATGTACCATGACTATTCAATCCGACGAAGGTTCGGAGAGCCCTTTGAGTGATTCCAGAAGCCCCACCTGCTGGAGTGTTGCTAAGTTGAATGCCACGAGCACTGCCAGTCCCCCTTCTCCCGCAACCGACTCATCGCTTTAGATCGCCCGTCTGAGAAATCTGTCCAGACACCACTCCGGGTAACCATTCAAGCAGAGCTAGGCGGCGAGCCATAGCTCCTGTACCTCTCTGCCCCCGAATGGAGAGTACAGTCTCGCTGAAGCGCCCAAGCATCATTTTCAGCGATCACCCTCTATCTTACCGGGGAATTGCTTGCCTGCTCGCAGGGCATGTGAAATTGAGGCCAGACCCCAATGTTCTCCTAGTCAATTGCAGCGTGGAGCTGAACTGATCGAGCAGCGGGAACTCGCGCCGGCACGGCCTCCCCTCCCCGCGGTTCTATCGGGGCAATCGCGGCCGAAAATGCGATTGAGCCGGGAACCAAGGCTGTGACGGAGCACAGTTGACACGGCGGTTAACATAGGCCATTGATTTATAAGCGGAGTGTACACTTATGGTGTGCATATATGTTAAATGAAGTCCGGACCCATCAATCTGCGATGATGGCGATCACCACCTTGCCACGGCAACGCCCGGTGCGATTGCGCGCATAGGCCTGCTCTGCGTCTTCCAGGCTGAACACGCTGTCGACCACCGGACGCAGCTCGCCGCGCTCGACCATGCCACTGAGCGTATCCAGATCCTTGCTGTATGACTCCACCACAACACTGTCTGCGTTGCGGCCCGCGAGGCGATACAGTGGCGTGGCCAGCATGGATGCGCCCTGCCCGCCGGTGGAAATGAACCAACCCTGCGGGGCGATCAGTGCGGCACAGGTTTGCGGTGTCTCATAGGACGTGACATCAAACACCAGGTCAAACTCACCGGCATCCTGGCGGTAGTCACCGGCGGTGTAATCAATCACGGCATCGGCGCCCAGTTGGGTGACGAAATCGGCATTGGCGCCACTGCAGACGCCGGTGATATGCATACCCAGTGCCTTGCCGATCTGCACAGCGAACGTGCCGACACCGCCTGAGGCACCAATGACCAGCACCCGGCTGCCCTTGCTGGCATGTCCCTTGCGCAGGCCCTGCAGTGCCGTCAGGGCGGCCAGCGGCATGGATGCCGCTTGGGTGAAGGACAGGCCCGGCGGCATGCGCGCGATGCGTTTGCGACTGATCAGGGCCTGTTCGGCCAGGGAGGCTGTACGCAGGCGCATGTCCATGCCGTACACCGCGTCACCCACGCCAAGGTCGTGCACGTTTTTACCCGTCGCCACCACTGTACCGGCCAGGTCATCGCCAAACAGCGGCCCCAGCCGGCGGCCGAATGGCCCGACGAGTGTCGCTGCCCGGGACAGGTTGTAGTTCAATTTCCAGTCTTTCGGATTCACCGATGCGGCGTGGACCCGGACAATCACGTCATTGGGGCCCGGCCTGGACGGAGCCGGCGCGTGACCAATGGTGAGATGCGGCCGGAGTGGCCCACCGGCAGTGATTACAGCTTTCATCGATGCGCTCCAAGGTCAGTGGACTTGCCCGGCCCAGGGTCAGACACGGCGGACGGGATACGCAGTGTATACTGAAGCGCAGGACGGAGTAAGAGGGAGACCAGGCGTTGCGGCTGCCGGCGATGTGGCTGATGATGTCGCCGGTCGCCAGGCTCGGCGGCCACTTTCCATGCAGCAGCTATCGGAGGATTGCATGACGCGGGCGCACCGCCCTCGTGATATTGCATTAGTATCGCTTTCGGGTTAAGAAATGTGCTTTACATCACATTTGCAGGAGGCATTGCATGTTCAAACGGACTTCCTGGGGCGCCATCGCCCTTCTCAGCGCGGCCTTTGTCAGTGGCTGTGGCGGCGACAGCAGCGACGATTTCATTCCCTCCAGTCGCTCGCAGGCCGGCGCCAACCCGTCCCTGGGCCTGATCCAGAACGCCACCGTCAACTTCTACCGGGCGGATAATGCCACCCTGCTGGGCAGCGATGACACCGGTATCGACGGCGTCGTCAACGGCACCATCAGCGGCTACACCGGGCCCATGGTGGTGGAAGTGCTGGGTGATAACGTCGATGCCCAGTACTACGACGAGGCCCTCGGCAGCTTCCGGCCCTTCCCTGCCGGCAACAGCCTGCATGCCCTTTCGCCGTCTGCCAGCGGTGCCATCGCCGTGACGCCCTTGACTGAGATCGCCTACCAGGGCGCCATCGCAAACGGCCTGTTCCCGATCTCCGCCCAGGCCGTCGAGGCCCTCAACGAGGAAGTCCGCAGCAGCTTCGCCCCCTTCATCTCCGATTTGCTGGCGCCCCCGGCGCCCTTCGACAACACCACTACCTCCGGTGACCTGGCAAACACCGATGCCGGTCGATATGCGCTCCTCCTGGCCGCCTTTGCCGAGCTTGGTAACGGTGAGGCTGACCCTGCGCTGGCCGTGCTGAACGCCCTTCTCGAAGATCTGGAGGACGGTGTCATTGACGGTGACAACGACGACGGTGCGGTCACCACCCCCTACACACCGGGTTCTTTCGGTGCTGACCTTGCCACTGCCATGGGCACATACGCGACCAACTTCGGCACAGGTGACCTGCAGACAGCCGCCGCGTCCTTCTCGGTTGACGGGGACATCGACTTCAGCGGCATCGAGAACCCGGACCCGGGCGGTGCCGGTGATGGCTGTGATGCGGATTGCCTGGCCTTTCTCGCCGGGAAGGCGGATACCTACACCGGCGTGCCGGACGAAAGCGTGGAAAACGGTGCACTGGCGACAGAGTTTTCGGGTACGGAATACCAGGTCGTGATCAGCACGGACGGTGAAATCACAGTGAGCGGTGAACTGACCGATTTCACGTTTTCCGCCGATGAAATCACCGGGTTTGATGCCAGCTCGGAAACCAATGTGTTCTACAGTGACGCCCAGTCAGGGTATGACGTGATTCTCCAGGAAGATGGAGGCTCGTTCTTCATCAACATCAATGAGCCTTTTGAGGCAGGTGATGTCATCGAGGAGCTCGCCAATGCCACCCTGGATCTTACCGCCGCGGGCGGCGGCGGTGGCGAACCGGCAATCGCCAACCTGGACAAGATCCAGGCGCTGGCCGGCACCTACCCGGTAAGCGCAGCGGTAACGGGGGGCACCGGCACCCACAACCGTGGCACGGTAACGATTGATGCCAGTGGTAACATCGACTTTGACACCGGCACGGCCTTCACGGCCTCCACGGACTACGAGACCATTTATGACAGGCTTTTCATCACACAGGATGAAAACGACATCGCATTCGGTCCTGCCTATTACGTATCGATGGTTTTCCCGGAAAATGGTGGCGCTGACGGCGACCGGCTCGACATCTTCTTCTCTGACGATACGGCGAGCACCGTGACCGCCTTCAAGTACGCGCCGGTTTCCGGCACCACGGTGATCGTGGGTGTGGTGACGCCATAGCCCATCGTACCCCGCAACGGGGATAAACCCGCCAACAGAAAGCCCCGGCCTGTCCGGGGCTTTCTGTTGGTGCCCCCTCCGGGCCCGCCCGGGCGAACGCGCACGACGGGCCCGCTGAATGTCCTAGCCCTTCCCTGCATGGTCAGCCATCCGGCTGAGTCACCTGTCGGATGGCCGCTTTTGCACCCTATCTGGCCAGATTTGCATGCATCTGCGGCGCTAATGTGCGCGTTCGTACCAGATTAACCGGCCAGACCGGTATAACCATAACAACACGGGAGTGCGCACCATGCAGTTTCCACGTCGGGTCACCGTCGCCACCCTTCTCCTGCCACTACTGGCCTTGTTGCTGCCCACAGCGGCCGTGGCGGGCGCCAGTGAGAACGCTGTCTACCAGATGGCCCAGCAGTGTTATTCCGTACGCTCACCCGGCACGGGCAAGTACCTCACCAACGTCAACGGTGTTTTCCGCTTCGCCACCACCGACGCCAACCGGGCCGAGCGCTTTTTCATGAAACCGGCGCGCCTGGGTGACTTCCTGATGACAGACCGCAACGGCCGTTACCTCTCCAGCGTAGTGCCGTTCGTGGAGGGCACCTTGCCCAGCCCCGGCCTCGCCGCCGAGTGGGACATCAGTGCTGCGCAGGTCAGCAGCAACCGCTTCCGTTTCAAATTCAGGAACCGGCTGACCCAGTCGCCGATCCAGTACGAGTACGTAAAGAAGATCAAGCACAGCTGGTGGCGTTTCACCTGGTACACCTACGAGCCCCGCCTGGAGCAGCGCTTTGATGTGGTCAGCCGTTCCGGCTGCCGTGACTATCCCGAGATCAGCGCCAACGTGCACGGCGACGCCAATGTCCTGCGCGGCAACGTCAATGATCCGGTGCGTGGTTACGTCGACGCCCACACCCACATCACCTCTTACGAGTTCATGGGCGGCAAGGTCATGCACGGCGCGCCGTTCCACAAATACGGTGTGCCCTACGCCCTGAACGACAGCAAGGTGAGCCACGGCCCCAACGGCTCCCTGGACCTGATCGGCAATCTTCAGGAATTCGGCGACCCGCTGTTCCGCTACGACACCCGGGGCTGGCCGGATTTCCCCTGGTGGCCGAACCGCAAGCAGATCACCCACACCGGCTATTACTGGACCTGGCTGGAACGCGCCTGGCTGTCGGGCCAGCGCATGAACGTCACCCTGCTGGTGGAAAACGAAGTGCTGTGCAATGCCCAGTCAATCCTCAATCCCATTGGCTGGCTGCCCCACAACAGCTGCAACACCATGGACAGCATTCGCCTTCAGGCCAGGCGCGTGTATGAAATGCAGGACTACATCGATGCCCAGTACGGCGGCCCCGGCAAGGGCTTCTTCCGCGTCGTCACCTCCCCGGCCCAGGCGCGCCAGGTCATCGCCCAGGGCAAGATGGCGGTGGTGATGGGTGTGGAAGCCTCGGAAACCCTCAACTGTGGCGAACGGGACTTCTGCAACACATCCAAGATCGAGCAGGGACTGGACGAGCTCTACAACCTCGGCATACGGGCCATCTTCCCGGCCCACAAGTCCGACAACCAGCTCTCTGGTGGCAAGGTCGAGAACGGCTTCGTCAACATTGGCCAGGCACTGGCCACCGGGCACTACTTCGAGTCCGAGCGCTGCGATGAAAAAACAAAGGGCAAGCATCTCGATTCCGGCTTCCCGGTCATTGGCGAAGTGCCCGTGGTGCAGGACCTGCTGGCCCAGATCGGCGCGTCGCCGAGCTACGAGGACCACGGCGATCACTGCAACACGCGCGGACTCACCGACCTGGGCGTCTACCTGGTCAATCGCATGATCGACCGCGGCATGCTTATCGACCTGGACCACCTCAGTGCAAAAGCCACGGGCCAGGTGCTCGATATCGCCGAGGCACGCAACTACAGCGGCCTGGTCAGCTCCCACAGTTTCATGCACCGTTCCAAGCAGGGAGCACTGCATGAAAACTTCCAGCGCCTGCTTAATGCCGGCGGCTTCGCGGCCCGCTACATGACCAACGCCGATGGCGCCCGCAACGGTTTCGGGGAGTACCTGGATGCGGTGGAGAAAACGCCCTACCTGCCTGCGGTGGGCCTGGGCACGGATACCTCCGGCCTGTCCGCCCAGCCCGGCCCGCGCGGCAACGCCGGCAGTGATCCGCTTGTCTACCCGTACACCACGGAATTCGGCCTGCGCTTTGATCGCCAGGTGTCCGGCAACCGGATCTTCGACGTCAACAACGAAGGCCTGGCCCACTATGGCCTGCTGCCGGACCTGATCGCGGATATTCGCGCGCGTTCCGGCGCCCGCGCCTACAACGCCATCATGCGCTCTGCAGAGGGCTACCTGCAGATGTGGGAACGGGCGGAAGCAAACAATTCATTTGGTCATGTGAATCCGCTGTAATACGAGCAAGCCATCCGCTCAGTGAAGCAAGGCCCGGCGCACAGCTGCCGGGCCTTTTTTTATCGTCCAGAACAGTTGCGCGGCAAACAATTGCACACCTTCCACCCTGTAGGAGCGGCATTTACGCCGCGAACCCATATGCAGCCAGGCATGCCGCTGCGTGGCATTTTGGGGCATGCCGTCAAAATATGGCCGCATCACTTCCAGGCCCATGAAAAGGACGTTCCAGCGTTCAGCCACCTCTCGCTCTGGCCAGCGCTGAGCCCGCGCCTGGTCCACCCGCAGGACAACATGGTAGTGCTTGGAAGGATTGCGTAGGCGCGAAGGTCGACCGCACGGCGATTAATCAATGGGTGTCCTTGTTTTTTTCTTCTTGATTGGATAAACGGCCCTAAGCTCGGCCAAACTCTCTCGGGGTAAATCTATGTTATCCGTTTTGGGAAAAAACACCCCACAAGATCAACAAAAGCCAACCCGCAACCAAGCAAGGAAGCACCTTGCCGGAGAATTTTAGATACCGCCAGTGGGTGTCAGGAAGGCCGCTTTCCTGGCACAACTCAACATACTTGACCAGTTGGGCTCTCGACCTGGACAGGGAAACGAACTCCGGGGCATCCACACCATGCTGTCGAAGCGTTGGCAGCAGGTGTTTGTTTCGAATGTACATGTCACGAAGGAGGACTACTGCACACAGGACGAAGTACGGCCAAATCACATACTCAAGCATGGTGACGGGTTCATCGGCTGTGCCATTTTCTGATACAACGGCATGGACCGCCGGCTTAATTATGTCACTGCCATCATCAAGCCATCTGAACTCCAGCGTCATCATCAGGTGCTCCATGTCGAGGCCACCGAGGTTGGCCACTGCCAAAGCCGCCGCGCACAGGACAACGCCAACGTGAAGCGACCATAACCACCACCCAAAAACTTTCACTGGGGCATGGCTGCTTTTAAGGAATCCAAGCCTAACGACCCAATTTGCGACCCTGAAAGAAGAGTAGGGGCGCTCGGAACAGAATATCTGCGGCCTGTCGAGCGCTTCCCATATCCCTGATTCATACCGCTCAAGAAGACGGAACATAATCGAGCAGCTTAGAGTGTAGACAGCCCAAAAGCCCCCAATCAGTAACATACCCAAGGAGATCTCCTCATTCAGCAGCACCAGTCACAGCGCGAGCCCATTGAACATAAAACTATCGAGTGCAACAGGGGTATGGAGCGCCCATTTTTCACCCAGATGAACGCACAAAGCACCCAGCCAGTATCCAAACCTCACCGGCATATTTCTACCCCGTCCCTATTCAGCAATGGCAGGTCAACCGTCAGCCGGATCATGAAAATGCCACAAGTTCTCTCCCAGGGATTGCCGGGCCCCCTGTGGAACGGCACCCTCCTTTCCCTGCGTGCGCAGAGAACTGCTCTGAAGCTAACGACCCTTCGCCGCATTCCTCCACCATGCTATCCTTGCCCGCTTTCCGGGCAGTGGTCTTTTCATGCAGCAGGGCTATCTTCCACATCTTGACGGGTTGCGGGCCATCGCCGTGGGACTGGTGGTGCTGTTCCACGCCGGCTACACCACCCTCAGCGGCGGCTTCATCGGTGTGGACGTGTTCTTCGTCCTGTCCGGCTTCCTGATCACCGGCCAGCTAGCCAAGAACCTGGACAAGGGCCAGTTCTCCTTCAGCCAGTTCTACCTGCGTCGGGTACGGCGGTTGGCGCCGGCCTATCTCGCCGTGGCACTGGCGAGCCTGGTGGCGGCACTGTTCATCATGCTGCCGGAAGACCTGATCTACCACGCACGCCTGACGGTGCTGGCGCTGGTATCGCTGAGCAACTTCTACCTGTCCAATACCACCGGCGGCTATTTCGAATCAGACACCGACGAGATCGCCCTGCTGCACACCTGGTCACTGTCGGTGGAGGAGCAGTACTACCTGCTCTGGCCGGCCATGCTGTTGCTGCTGTGGAAGCTGCAGTCGCCGCGCCTGAGACTGGGCCTGATCGGTGCTCTGCTGGTGGTGTCGGTGCTGTTTTCCGGCTGGTACACCAGCGCGGACCCCTCGCGTGCCTATTACCTGCTGCCGGCCCGCTTCCATGAACTGCTTATTGGCGCCCTGCTGGCGCTGGTGGGGCACCGCCTGCCCACGCCCTCGCGGCCGCTGCGGGAGCTGCTCTGCTGGGGCGGCCTGGCCCTGATCATCCAGGCCGGTTTCACGCTGGCCGCCGACCAGGGCTTTCCCGGCTACCAGGCGTTGGCCCCGTGCCTGGGCACTGCCCTGCTGATCTATGCCGGCAATGAGCCCTCCAGCGTGCATTACCTGCTCACCCGACGGGTCATGGTGTGGCTGGGAATGCTGTCCTATTCCCTGTATCTGTGGCACTGGCCGGTGTTCAGCTTTGCCCGCTATGCCACCGGCGAACTGACCCCGTGGATGGGCGCCGCCGGTATCGCCCTGGCCATTGCCCTGTCGCACCTGACCTGGCGCTTTGTCGAGCAGCCATTCCGCTTCCGCTGGCTGTTCACGCCGCGCAAGACCTTCGCCGTGCTGTTTTTCGGCCCGGCCCTGGCGCTGACCGTGGTGGCCGGGGTGCTGGATGCCGGTGACGGCTTCATGGGCCGTTTCGGCAAAGAGGCCGAGCAGGCCATCCGCGCCATGGAGAGCACCCCGGGCAAGCATCGCATCGCCTGTCCGGACGACACGGACAAACCCTGCGCCGACATCCTGCTGGCTGGCGACTCCCATGCCGAGCACTTTGGCGATTTCCTCAGCGTTATCGCCGCTGATGCCGGCCTGACCCTGAATACGGTCCAGCGCCCCGGGTGCCCGGCCCTGCCCGGCCTCACCCCGACCTACCTCAAGGACGGCGCCCTCAAGCCGGACCCGAAGTGCGTCAAGCACAACGCACGCCTGTACCGGCAACTGCACCGCTACGACTATGTCGTGCTCGCTGGCTACTGGGCCCTTGCCGACATGAAGGCGGACCGTTATTTCTTCACCAGTGAGCACTGGCCGGAGCTGGACGCACCGAGTACGCAGGCCTCCCTGGCGGCAGCCTTCCGCGAGGGCATCCAGCGAATCGTCGACGCCGGTGCCATCCCGGTGATCATCCAGGACAACCCCACCGCTCCTGACCAGCTGTTCCAGTGTTCGCGGCGCAAACTGCTGCCGTTCTACGACGAACCCTGCACTTTCAGCGACAACGTACTGACGCAGCAGCAAGGCACCCGCCGAGCGCTGTTTGCGGAGTTGGCGGATGCGTTTCCAAGCCTGCAGTTCATTGATCCAAACGCATTGATCTGCGCCGACGGCACCTGTACCACGGAGCTGGACGGCCTGCCCATCTACCGGGACGACGATCACCTCAATCGCATGGGCTCGGAATACCTGGGACAGCGTTACCTGGAGGTATTCGGCAATCCGTTCAGCCCCGCGCGCACGCCCGAGAGCCGGCAGCAAACGACCGACAATTCAGGCCTTGCGCCTTGACATCACCGCGCCATGGCAAGCCCGGCGCAAAAGGACAGTTGCAGCGCTGGCCCGGCCCTGAAACCATAAGCGCCATCACCTCAAGGATCGACTCTCCATGGATCTAGGCATTGCCCTTCAGCTGGCGCTGATCACCGCAATTGCGTTTGTCTGCCAGTGGGCCGCGTGGCGTATCAAGCTGCCGGCCATTCTGCCATTGCTGCTTTCCGGTATTGCCATTGGCCCGTTGCTGGGCCTGCTCGACCCGAACGAGATGTTTGGCGACCTGTTACTGCCCGGCGTGTCACTGGCGGTGGCCATCATCCTGTTTGAAGGGGCCATGACCCTGAAGCTGGACGAGATCAAGGGCCTGGAGACCACCGTGCGCCGCCTGGTGACCTGGGGCGCACTGATTACCTGGGCGGTCATCACCACCGCGGCGGTGTACATCGTCGAAATGGAATTTGAACTGGCCCTGCTGTTCGGTGCCCTGGTGACGGTGACCGGGCCCACCGTGATCGTGCCACTGCTTCGCAGCGTCCGTCCGGTGGCCAGCGTCTCCCGCCTGCTGCGCTGGGAAGGCATTGTCATCGACCCACTGGGTGCCCTGCTGGCGGTACTGGCCTACGAGCTGATTGTGGTGGCCGGCGGCCCGGCCGGTGGCATTGGCCACAGCCTGTGGCTGTTCCTGCAGACCATTTTCCTCGGCGCCGCGGTGGGCCTGGTGGCGGCCTGGGCCCTGGCGGAGCTGCTCAAGAGGCACCTGGTGCCGGAATTCCTGCGCAGCTTCCTGGTGCTGTCTGCGGTGGTGGCCCAGTTCGTGGTGTCCAATGAATTGAAGGAGGAATCCGGCCTGGTGGCGGTCACCGTGTGCGGCATGGTGCTGACCAACTGGCGCGGCGTGCGCACGGAAGACATCCTCCACTTCAAGGAAAACCTCAGCGTCATACTGATCAGCGGCCTGTTCATCGTCCTTGCGGCGCGGCTGCGCATGGAAGAAATTGCCGCACTCGGTGGTGTCGCCCTGCTGATGTTGTGCGTGGTGCAGTTTATCGCGCGACCGCTGTCAGTGATCGTCAGCACAGCCGGCAGTTCCCTCAACTGGCGCGAAAAGGCCCTGCTCTCCTGGGTGGCGCCGCGGGGCATTGTCGCCGCCGCCATCTCGGCCCTGTTCGCCGAACGCCTGGCCCAGCAACCGGGGGCGCCGGAGGGGGTTGCCACCCTGGTGCCGCTGACCTTCATGATGATCATCGGCACGGTGTCCCTGCAGAGCCTGACCGCCCGGGCGCTGGCAAAGCGCCTCGATGTTGCCGAGCCGGCACCCCGCGGCGTCTTTATCGTCGGCGCCAACCCGGTGGCTCGCGCCATCGGTACGGCCCTGCAGAAATACGGCTACCCGGTGCTGCTCAGCGATTCCAGCTGGGAAATGATCCGCTCGGCACGCATGGCGGGCCTGGGCACCTTCTACGGCAACCCGGTGTCCGCCTACGCCGACCAGAGCCTGGACCTGGTGGGCCTGGGCCGGCTCATGGGCCTGAGCCAGCGCCGTGAGCTCAATGCCCTGGCGACCATGCGCTACCGGCTGGAATTCGGCGAGCAGAACGTCTACTCGCTGGCCAGCCCCACGGATTCCGATGAAAAGCACACGGTGGCACCGGAGCACCGCGGTGGCACCCTGTTCAGTGCCGACCTCACCTACGGCAAGCTGGCCAGCGCCCTGTCCAAGGGCGCCGAGATCAAGCGCACCAAGCTCACCGAGGAATTCACCTTCGACTCCTACATGGCCACGTCGGAACGCCAGATCTGGCCGCTGTTTGCCATCGATACGCGCGAGCGGCTGCATGTCTTCACCGAGGAAGTGCAGCCGCGCCTGGGCGCCGGTTGGCAGATCATCAGCCTGGTGCTGGAAGAAGACAATCCGGACAAGAAGGAAACCGCCACCGAGAGCGCCCGCGCGCTGAGCGCCTGAACGGGCGCCCTCAGGTGCCCGCCAGGTTGATGATCCAGCCCAGCAACAACACCTGCGGCAGGGAGATCAGCGGCAGGAACAGCGCCAGCTTCCAGGACCGCGTGGTATCCCTGATCACCATCACTTCCGTGTAGTCCGTGGCCACCCCGGCCATCAGGAAGGTAAAGGCATTACCCGGCGCCCCGGCGCGGTTGAACAGGTCCGCGGCAATGGGCACGCTGCCCTCCGAGCACACCTCGATGATGGTGGCGGCAATAACCGTGGCGCCCAGCCCCAGCAAGGTAGGACCAAACCAGTCCTGGAAGATGTCCGCCGGCACAAAGGCCCGGATCAGGCTGGCCAGCACCACCCCGAACAGGGCCCAGCGGATTACCATGCGGGCGCCCTTCACCCCGTCCCAGAGCAGGCTGCCGGTGCCGTTGACGGATGGCCTGGCCTCACGCAACAACTGCACCACCGAGGGCGCGCCGTCGGTATTCACCTGTGCCGAGGCCGGGTTGGCAGGCAAGGTGCCACGCGCTACAAGGGCGTCGAACACGCGCCCGGTAATCAGGGCCACCAGCAACGACAGGCCGATAAACAGCAGCGTCCAGTTGACACCAATCAGCCCGAACAGGATCAGGGTCAGGGAAAAGGAATTCCATGGGCTGGCGATCAGGAAGGCCATGACCTGGCCCGCCGACGCACCGCGTTCATAGAGCTTTGCGCCCACCGCCAGAATGCCGTGACTGCACAGGTCCAGCAGCACGCCGGCGCCAGTGGCTCGCACCAGGCCGCCCCAGGAGCCGCCGGGGCCCATCAGCTTCATGACCGTCTCGCGCGGTACCCGCGACAGCAGGCCGACAAAGAATATACCCAGTGCCAGGCCCCACCACATGGCATTCATCAGCTCAAAGCTGCCGCTGGCATAGTGGTGCAACCACTGAGGCATGGCCGGGTCGGCCAGGTAGAGGCCGTAACCCAGCGCCACCAGCACGCCGCTGACGGTCATCAGCCAGTCCATGCGAAAACCACCAGAGCCATTGTCATGGTCACAGCAGGCGCCGTGACCGGTGTTTTCCGGTTCCGGCTCATGGCATGCCGGCGCCTTGGGTTTACAACAGTCATCACTCATTGGGCACCTCCTCTCGGGCAAAGGTCTCGATCAGGCCACAAATGTGACTGCCGTCACCGGGCTGGCAGTCAGGCTGCTCGGCCCAGGCCTGCATGGCCTCGCGCATGCGCGCCTTGCGCGCCTGCAGCGCGTGGATCTGGCGTTCCACCTCGGCCAGGCGGTACTCAATCAGCTCGCGGGTGTGCTGGCACGGGCTCTGCCCGGATTCCGCCTCCTCCACCAGTTCACGGATATCGGCCAGGGTAAAGCCCAGCGCGCGGGCGCTGAGGGCAAAACGCAGGGTATCCAGGTCCCGCTTGCGGTAGACGCGATAGCCGTTATCGGGATTGCGCTCAGGCCGCAGCAGTCCGACGTCCGTGTAATGACGCACGGTTTCACTGGTGGTGCCGGCCCGGCGGGCCAATGCGGTCACATTCATGGTCTGTCCTCCTGCCACACAGTGTCCAACCTTGGGGCAACCCCAAGGTCAAGGCAAAGGTTAGACCAGGTCGATGCAGGCGCGCCATCCACCACTGAGGCTGCAGGAGCGGCGTGTACGTCGCGAATCGCGGCGGGATCATCAGGAAAGATTGACGGTGTGAGGGGGACGCGATTATTCGCGGCGTACACGCCGCTCCTACGGACCACCCACATTTTGCAGCCAGAATATCTTTTTATTTCAGACGGTTATGCGGCATATGTAATGCACTTTAGCACTTTCGATGGCGGCCAGCTCAGTAGCGGGCGGGATAGCCCGTGATATGGCGGATGCTGCGGTACAGGGGCGCGAGCCGGCCGTACAACGGCCGGTAGACCTGCCGGTAAAGCTGGTCATACAACTCGGCGGTGGCCGGATCAGGCTCGAACACATCACCCGGCCGGGTCATGGCCGCCACCGCCTGGGCGTGGTTGTCATACAGGCCAGCACCCACGGCGGCGTTGATGGCCGCGCCCAGCCCGGAGGTCTCGAAGGTGTGCGGGCGCCGCGCCGGCAGGCCGAAGATGTTGGCGGTGATCTGCATGATGGCATCGCTCTGCGAGCCGCCGCCGGATACCGTCAGCGTCTGCACCGGCACACCGTTGCGCTTTTCCAGTCGCTCCTTGCCCTCACGCAGGGCATAGCCGATGCCCTCGATGATGGCCCGGTACAGGTGCGCGCGCGTGTGCACATCACCAAAGCCGATGATGGCGCCCTTCGCCTCCGGCCCCGGCACCTTCACGCCCGGGTTCCAGAACGGCTGCAGGGTCAGGCCCATGGCCCCGGGCGGGCTTTCGGCAAGCAGTTGCTCGAACAGCACTTCCGGCTCGATACCCTGCTGCTCGGCCTTGAGCACTTCAGCGGCGGCGAACTCGCGCTTGAACCAGTTCACCATCCAGTAGCCACGCTGGACGATGATCTCGGAGTTGTAATGCCCGGGCACCGAGGCCGGGTACGGCGGCACGAACGGCATCGGCTCCACGTATTTGCTGTTGCAGGTATTGAACGTGGCGGTGGTGCCATAGCTGAGATTGCCCGTGCTCGGGGTCAGGGCCCCGGAGGCCAGCACTTCGCAGGCCTTGTCGGCACCGGCCGAGAACAGCGGCAGGCCCTCGGGAATCCCCGTTGCAGCGGCCGCCTCGGCGCTGACCGAACCCAGTTGCTCGCCGGCGGGCACCAGCGGCGGCAGCTGCTTGCGCTTGACCGTGAGCGCGCGCCATTTCATGTCCAGCGGCCCGGCCCATTGCTGGCCCTTGAAGTCGAAGGGCAGGTAACCCACCTGGGAGGGAATGGCGTCGCAAAGGGTGCCCGTGAGCTTCCAGGTGAGATAGCCGGACAACAGCACGAAATGCGCTGTCTTTGCCCAGGTCTCGGGTTCGTCAGCGGCCAGCCAGTTGCACTCGGCCTTGGACTGGAACTGGGCCATGGTGCCGCCCTGCCCCAGCGCCTTGATCGGCAGGGACAACCACGGCGGCAGGACCGGGAAATTGGAGGTGCGACGCTGGTCCAGCCAGATCACCGCCGGACGCAGGGGCCTGTGATCGGCATCCAGGCACACCACCGAGGCACGCTGGGTGGTCAGGGCCGCTGCCACCACACGGGGCTTCAGGTCCGCATGGTCGCGCCAGAGCGCCTGGCAGGCCTGGCTCAGGTTGTCCCAGAAGTAATCGCACTCCTGCTCCGCCCAGCCGGGCTGGCGCGAGAAATACGGTTCGATATGGACCTGGGATTTCGCCACCAACTCGCCATGCACGTCGAACAGCATGGCACGCACACTCTGCGTGCCCTGGTCGATGGCCAGCAGCAGCGGCTCGCTCATGCGGCAGAGGCCTCCGCCTGGCGCGGTGCAACACTGTAGTAGCGCTGGACGATGTCCTGGTAGCGGGACAGCTCATCCTGCCAGCGGGCGTCATCCCAGCCCAGTTTGTCCATGCACAGGGCGCGTACGTCCTCGAGAATCGCGGCGGCGCCATCAGGCAGCAGGTTGCCCAGGCGCGTGCGCCGTAGCAGCAGGTCATCCAGGCGCGTGACCATTTCGTTGTCCAGCACCCACGCCAGCTGTTCGCGCAGGGCCTCACCCTCAGGCATGGGCGCCAGCGGGTGGCCCAGGCGGTGCGGCGCAGCAACGGCATGACTGAACGCCTTGCCGCCGGTTTCGCTGCGCTCGCGCTCGTCCTCATCGATCAGGCCGGCGGCCAGCAGCGCATCCAGGGCAATCAGGCGGAAGGTGGTGAGCTTGCCGCCGGAGACGGTTATCACCCCGTTCTCACCCCACACAGCGTGGTCGCGACGCTCCTTGGACGGATCCACACCCTTGCCAGACGCAATGATCGGACGCACACCGGCCATGGTGGAAATGATGTCGGCATCGCTGATGTTGGCCTGCGGGAACTGGCTGTTGATCAACTCCAGCAGGTAGTCGATTTCGGCGCGGGTGCACACCGGCTCGAAATTGAGACTGTCCGGGTGGTCCAGGTCGGTGGTGCCGATGCAGGTGCGACCCTCCCAGGGAAACACGAACACCGGACGCTGGTCGCGCGGGTGCATGACCGTGAGGCAGTCCGACACCGGCAGGCGCTCCATGGGAATAAACAGGTGCGAGCCGCGTTGCGGACGCACCTTGGCGTCGGCGCCGGAAAGCCTGTCGGCCCAGGCACCGGTGGCATTGATCACGCAGCGCGCCTTGACGGTGGCCTCGTCGCCATTGAGTACGTCACGCAACTGCACGCTGATGCCGTCAGCACCCGGCGTCACCGCCGCCGCTTCCATGTAGTTGCAGGCTCGGGCGCCGTGGCTGGCCGCTTCGTGCAGGGCCCGCATGACCAGGCGGCTGTCATCGGTGAGCGCATCGGTATAGGACATGGCGCCCTTGAGACCGGCGCGGTTCAGGCCCGGCGCCCGGCGCGCCACTTCCATGATCGGCACCCAGCGGTGATCGCGGATGCCGGCGAGGAAATCGTACAGCCAGAGGATTACTTTCATGGCCCAGCGACCCGGGAACTTGCCCTTGCGGATCGGGAACAGGTAGGTCTGGCGCACCACCAGTTCAGGCAGCTCCTGCAGCAGACGTTCGCGCTCCAGCAGCGAATGCCGGGTCAGCTTGATATCGCCCTGGGCGATGTAACGCAGGCCCCCATGCACCATCTTCGACGAGCGGCTGGAGGTACCCCAGGCGTAGTCGCGCTGTTCCACCAGCAGGGTTTTCTTGCCCCGTCGCGCCGCTTCCAACGCCACACCGGCACCGGTAATACCGCCGCCGACGACAACCAGGTCCCAGTTTTCCTCTGCCAGTGATTGCACTGACGGCCGTTGGCCCAACATGTTACTTGTCCTCCAGGAGACAACCCGGGTTCAGCTGTTGCTGCGGGTCGAAATGCTTCAACAACGCATCAATGGCGGCAATGCCCTCATCACCCTTCTCGCGATGGAGCCAGGGCGCATGGTCACGGCCGACACCGTGCTGGTGACTGATGGTACCGCCCACGTCGGCAATCACGTCACTGGCAGCGGACTTCATGGCGCGCCAGCGGGCCTGGGTGGCCTCGTAACTGTCCGAGCAGCGGAACACGTAGGTGGTGTAGATACTGGAACCCTGGCCGTACATGTGTGACAGGTGCGTAAACACGTGAACGGCCTCGCCCTCGCCGACATTGTCGCGGATGGCCTGCTCGACACGCGCCACCATGGTGGGCACGCGATCCCAGTTGACGCAGGTTTCCAGGGTGTCCACCGCGTAGCCGTGCTCCCACAGGCCGTGACGCAGGTAAGGGGAACGAAAGCGCGAGTCTTCCCACTTGCGGCCCAGGGCGGTGCCCACATAGACACCGCCGGCGGCGCGCAGGTGCCGTTTCGCCTCGGCCAGGGCCTGGCGCGCCTGGCGCCGGCCGCCGGTGGTGCCAAAGGTAATCATGCATTTGCCGTCCGGGTTGCCACGCAGGGCCAGGTACTTGTGCAGCACGGCCACCAGCCGGTCGTGCCCGGCCAGCACCAGGTGCGTGCGGGTTTCCTCGGCGTTGGACAGGCGCAGCATGGACAGCGGCAGTTTTGCCTGCGTCATGCCGCGCACCAGGCGCACGGCACTTTCCCAGTCCGGGGCAAACGCCACGTGAAAGGATTCGTGCTCCGGCAGCGGCGTGACACGCACATCCACCTCGGTAATCACACCCAGGCGCCCTTCGCTGCCCAGCACCATCTCGCGCACATCCGGGCCGGCGGACGAGGCCGGAATGGCAGGAATATCCAGGCGCCCGCGCGGGGTTTCCACGCGCGCGCCGGCAAACATCTGTTCAATGCGCCCGTAACGCATGGACTGCTGGCCGGAAGAGCGGCTTGCCACCCAGCCACCCACGGTGGACAGCTCAAAGGATTGCGGGAAGTGCCCGAGCACATAACCCTGCTCACGCAGCTGCTGCTCCAGGGATGGCCCCGGCGTCCCGGCGCCGAAACGCGCCACCTGGCTGTCGCGATCCAGCGCCAGCAAGGTGTTCATACGCCCGAGTGACAGCGTCAGCACCGGCGTGTCACCGGCAGGCGGGTTGATGTGACCCGCCACCGAGGTACCGCCGCCGTAGGTGATGACATGGATGCCATTGGCCAGCGCCCAGTCCAGCACCTCGCGCACCTGGTCGCTGGTTTCCGGCTCGGCAACACCATCGGGGAACACCTGGAACGCACCGGAGCGCATGGCCAGCCAGTCCGGCAGGCTCTGCCCGCGGGCGTGGCGGACACGGGTTTCGGCGTCCGTGCTCACCAGGGCATGATCCGGCAGGCGCGACGGCGGCACCTGGGCCAGCACCGTTTCAAGGGCTGCATCCGGCAGGTTGCGGCCTTCTCCCAGACGCTCACGCAAGAAAGCGAGCCCCGATGGCTTCAGCGGAAATTCGTTGGCCTCATCACCCCAGCCGTTCCAGCGACGCATAGTTTTCCCCTCGTTATCAGCGCGCGCAAATGGTACAAACATCCCCTGCGCCCGCCATCCACGCTGCCTGCCAGCATATGGACATTTGATGACAATGCCACTGCAAGCCCCTGACGGGCAACCGATTGAACGCGCCAATGAGGCGGATATTCCGGCCCTTGCCCGGATGCTGGCGGCGGCGTTTGCCGCTGATCCATTCTGGCGCTGGCTGGTGGGCAATGGCGATGACGTGGCCGAACGCATGGAACTGGGCTTTGCGGCCCAGCTGCGCCACCTCGCCCTGCCCCACGGCCTGGTCTACTGCACCCCGGCACGGACGGCCGCCGCCCTGTGGTCACCGCCATCCCAGTGGCACCTGGGCCTGCGCCAGCAGCTGCAGGTGCTGCCGGACTTCATTGCCGCCATAGGCTGGCGGCGCCTGCTGCCCGTCCAGCGTGCCATCCATGCGGTACAGAAGGTGCATCCGGCGCAGCCGCACTATTACCTGCAGGTGCTGGGAGTGGACCCGGCCTGCCAGGGCCAGGGCCTGGGCCACACCCTGCTGGCGCCAATGCTGCGCATGGCAGACCAGCGCCATACGCCGGTGTACCTGGAAACGGCCAACCCGGACAACCTGGGCTTTTACCGGCGCTATGGCTTCGAACTCACCAGCGAACTGTCCCTGCCCGCCGGTGCGCCACCGCTATGGCTGATGTGGCGTCCGGCGCCCTGAACCGGCATCAGCGCGTCAACCAGCGGCGCCATGCCGGCATCTGGTCGCGGGCGCGCTGACGTCGGGACTGCAGATCCCTGAGCATGTCATTGATACTGTCGGCCACGCTCTGGCGCAGATCCCAAAGCGCCTCGGGGCTGTCTTCCCGGCCGGCATACGCCGCAGTGGATATGGGCGCCCCCACCTTGAACCAGAACGGCTCTGGCCGCGGCAGTAATGTCGGGCCGATGCCCGTGGTCAGCGGCATGAACAGGTCGCCGCCACGCAGCCGGTCATTGATTGCCGGGTTGGCCAGCAGCCAGCGGCCCAGCCGGCTGTTGGCGAAGTCATTGCCGTCATAGCGGATCCGGAAGGCATCGTCACAGCCCGCCGAGGCAAACGGCAGGATGTCATAGCCATGCTCGATGGCCATGCGCGCAAACCCGGTGCGCTGCTTCCACACCAGGCGATGCTGTTCGCCACGTCGCTTGGCCACTTCGCGGGCGCCGCCCGGGAACACCAGGATGAACTGGCCGGCGTTCATCAGGGCACTGCAGTTTTCCCGCGTGCCGGGCACGGCACCGTGGCGCACCAGCAGGGGCCCCCACACCGGCGTGGTGAAATGAAAGTGATCGCCGAGGCTGCGCGGATACACCCCGGTACGGGCATACAGCTCGGTCATGAACAGCGGCGAGTCGATGATGCCGAAGATCGCATGGTTGCCCACAAACAGCGCCGGCCGCGACGGGTCCACATTCTCAGCGCCTTCAAAATGCGGCGTGAAATAGCGGTACAGGGGCGCCAGCCGGCGCTTGAGGTAAGCCACCGACGGCGGCGAGAAATCGTCCAGCGGAAAGTCCGTACCTGACATAGTTGAGGGTCCTGCCCGTTCAAACTGTGTACAACGTCTAAAAATCGTCGCGCAACTGTAACACTTATGCCGGAACTGCTGTTTTTATCGCAGGTCAAAAGGCATAGTCTAATGCAGTGCCAATGACCCCATGGGAATGGCCGTCATCGATTTATCCCGTACAAGAACAGGTCCGGACGACCTTCTGGAGACACCATGAAGAAAGTTTTTGTCGCATCCCTGCTAGCCACCAGCGTGGCCATCACCGGCTGCAGCACGATCAACCCCTACACCGGCGAGAAACAGACCTCCAAGGCTGCGTCAGGCGCCGCCATCGGTGCCGCCGTGGGTGCCCTGATCGGCATTGCCACCTCGGACAGTGCCAAGGAACGCAAGGAACGTGCCCTGAAGGGAGCCGGCATTGGCGCCATCACCGGCGGTGGCGTGGGTGTCTACATGGACGTCCAGGAAGCCAAACTGCGCCAGAAACTCGAGGGAGCGGGCGTATCCGTGACCCGCGATGGCGACAACATCATTCTCAACATGCCCGGCAACATCACCTTTGCCACCAACCAGTCGAGCCTGCAGGAAGGCTTCAAGCCGACCCTGGACGCGGTGGCTGAAGTGCTGAAGGAATATGAGAAGACCATGATCCAGGTGGGTGGCCACACCGACAGCACCGGCGGCGACCAGTACAACCTGCTGCTGTCCAAGCAGCGCGCCCAGTCGGTCAGCAGTGCCCTGATGGAATTCGGTGTGCAGCCCGTGCGCATCGACACCGTGGGCTTCGGCGAGACCCAGCCGATTGCTTCCAACAGCACCGATGCCGGCCGTGCGGCCAACCGCCGCGTGGAGCTGACCCTGCTGCCCCTGACCGAGTAAGTCAGTCCTGTGGATGGCCTGGCACCCGCCAGGCCGCCACAATCAGCGGCACCACCAGCACACAGACCAGCCAGTACGGTGCCTGCGGCAGCCACTGGTAAAGGCCGGTACCCAACACCGGCCCGATAATGAAACCCAACGCCGGACAGGCGCTCATCATCCCCGCCACCAGTCCCTGCTCATCGTTGCCCACGCGCACGCTGGCGGCACTGCTGATGCCGGGCATACCCAGCCCCAGCCCCAACCCCGTGACAGCAATACCCAGCGCCGCCACCGCCGGCACCGGGGCCAGCGCCAGCACCAGGAATCCGGCGCCCATCAATGGCAGCGCCAGGCGCAATAGTGTCTGCGGCGCCCAGCCCAGCCACTGCACCACCACGGCCTGGGCCAGCAGCGAGCTGAGCGCGGCAGCCATCATCGCCATGCCGACGCCGCCGGCAGCGCCGGCCGGGCTCAGGGAAAAGCGGTCCTGGTACATGAACCCAAGGGTTTGCTGGACCACGGCGAAGGTCATGAACATACCAACACCCAGTAACAGGATGCCGGTGAGACGCGGATCGCGATAACTGGCGAAACTGGCGCGCAGGGCCGTGGCCACGGAAAACGGCCGTTCCGGCGCCGGCCGCTGGCGAATGTAAGGGGACTCGGGCAGGCGCCACGCCACGAACAGGGCCATGGCCAGGCTGACCACCACCACCACATACAGCGGCAACACCAGCGACACCACGGCCAGGGCGCCGCCCATGGCAGGGCCCACCACCGTCCCCAGGTTATGGGCAGCACCAATCCGGCCCATGCCCCGGGTGCGCTGGGCAATGCTGGTGACATCGGCGATGTAAGCAGAGGCCGCCGGTGGCGAAGCCGCCATCACCATGGCCTGTAGCGAGCGCGCCAGCACCAGGGCCAGCACAAGAGCGGCGCCCTGCAACACCCCGTTGATACCGGCCTGGAAAACCAGTGCAAAACCGAGGGTGCCCAGGCCGTAACCGGTGAGGCCGAGCACCAGCACGGGGCGCCGCCCCACATATTCCGACAGCCGCCCCCACACCGGGCTTGCCACGGCAAACACCAGCGCGGAACAGGTAATGATCAGGCCCACCTGAATCTCGGCCATGTTGGCGGCGCGCCCCAGTGACGGCAGGATTGCGAACACCAGGGTCTGGCCCATGCCGGTCACGGCCACAGCAAGCAGCAGTAGCGCTTCTGTGGCGCGCGAGCGGCCCACGTCGGCACTATCGGCCATGATCGTCATCCCACGGTGTTGTCATGCTCACTTCCGTCCAGAGCCGCAAAAGCGGCCATAAAAAAAGCCCGGCGAAGCCGGGCTCTTCTGCCACTGCCAGACTCAGCCGGCTTCTTCGTAGAGCGGCTTCGACAGCTCCGCCCAGTCGATCTCGCCGTCATCCACCAGGTTCTCGAACTGCAGGATACCCAGTTCCTCGAACTTCGGTCGCACAGTGTCCGTCAACAGGCCGATGCGCTTGAGGTTGGGCATGATACGGGTGAACAGCAGGTTGCGGAAGGACGCCATCAGCTGCGACTCCAGCGCCTTCTCACGGGCAGCCTCCACATCCCAGCCGAAATGCTCGAACACGTCGGTGCCGATCAGGCGCTCACGCATTACCACGCAGGCCTCGAAGGCAAACTGGGCACGCTCTTCGCGTTCTTCATCGCTGAGTGTGCTGACAAAGTCTTCCAGGTAATTGACGCCGAAGGTGACATGACGCGCCTCGTCACGGATCACCAGGGTAATGATGTCCTTGAGCAGCGGATCCTGGGCGGTGAGCTTGAGGGTGTTGAAGGCGGCCAGCGCCAGCCCCTCGATAATGATCTGCATGCCGATGAACTTCAGGTCCCAGCGCGGGTCGGACAGCACCTTGTCCAGCAGCGCCTTGAGGTGCTTGTTGACCGGGTACAGGATGCCCACCTTCTCCTGCAGGTACTTGGTGAACACTTCCACGTGCCGGGCTTCGTCAAAGGTCTGCGACGCCGCATACAGCTTGGCATCATAGGTGGGTGCGCAGGACGCCAACTGGGAGGCCACCAGCAACGCGCCCTGCTCGCCATGCATGAACTGGGCGAGCATCCAGGCCAGGTTATGCCAGCCAAAGCGCAGCTTCTCTTCTTCCGGCATGCTCTCGAACGGTTCCCAGCCCACAAACGGGTTCATGTTCTGGTCCATGGGCACTTCCGACTTGGGGAAGGTGCGGTTCCAGTCCACATCCAGCTCAGCGTTCCAGTTGAGTTCCTTGCCCAGCCGGTAGAGCTTGCGGATACGCCCGTCTGCGCTGCTGTAATCCCAGTTGTAATGGCCGGTGAGCGGGGTCTGGAAGATCTGCACCACGTCTTCCACATGCTGCTGCGTCAGCTTGTCCTCGATATCATCACTGCCCGGGCCATCCCAGCTCTCGTAGATCGCCACCTCCGTGGGGGCATTCTCAAGCTGTTTGATCTTCATAGCGCACACCTCTGATCGGGTTTTTGTCATCTTGTGCTTCGACACTACCCGGCCATGACAGGGCGAACAATGTCGCTCAATGACAATTCCGCCACCGTTTGTCGCCTGATCACAATGGGCGAGCACACGGCACAAAAGCCATGTTTTCTTTTATTTTCAGTTGGTTAGCTAACTTTTATCAAGCAGTTTCTTCAGCCAGCAGGAAGTGGGCCCGGGCGATGGCGATGGGGTCCTCCCGGCGTACCTGCCAGGCGGAGATGTGCACATTGGCCACCCGGCGCCCCAGCCGCGTGACGCGACACTCGGCGTAGGTATCGCGGTAGTGGCCCGCGCGCAGGTAATCGATGGTGAAGTCGATGGTCTTGGGCAGGCGTGGCTCGCCCATTTCCAGCAACAGGAAAATCAGCGCCGCCTGTTCCATGAACCCCGCCACGGCGCCACCATGCAGCGCCGGCAACGTCGGGTTGCCCAGGTTGGTTTCCTTGCGTGGCAGGAGAAAGGTGAGCTCCTCGCCCATGGCGTTCAGCTCAATGCCGAGAAAGCGGGCGTACGGCACCCGGTCCACCAGGCTCTGGTAGTCCGCCTCACCTGCCCGGCAGGCATCAATCAGTGTCTTCAGTGCTTCAGCCAACGCGCTTGTACCCCTTCATCTGCTCGCGCGGAATCTTCATGCGCATGTAGGTGGCGAGACCCATGGCAATGGGATCGTCCTCGACCCCTTCCTCGAAGGCCTCAAGGCGGACAAAGGCGACATGGGGACTGAGCCGGTAGCACTCTGCCCGGCCCAGCACTGCCTTGCCCGGTGCTGGCGCATGCAGGTGATCAATGCGCAGGTCGATGGTGGGCGTGATCTCGAAGTCCGGAAACACCCGGCAGGCGTTGGCGAGACCGCCTACCTGGTCCAGAAACGCAAACACGGCACCGCCATGCAGCACGCCGGTTTCAGGATTGCCCACCAGCTTCTCGTCCCAGGGCATGCGCGCCGTGACGCGCTCCTCGACCGCGTCGAGCACTTCAATACCCAGTTCGCGCGAGTGCCTGACCGACTCGACAAAGCGGCGGCAGGCGTCCAGCCGGGTGTATCCGGGATCGTTTTTGTCAGTCACCGTGGTCAATTACCTTGTCGTCTCAGTGGGGCAAGATTAGCGCCCGCTGATTCAATTTCATAGGGCGCATGGGCGCGCATGGCGTCATAATTGCCCTTGTTTTTCCGGCAGTTGCCGGTTTTTGCCAGGAGGGCCCATGCCCAGAACACCGCTGTTACGGACGGGACTGCGCGCTGTCTCCCACGCTGTGGAGCGCCGCCGACACCCGCAACGCTTCATCCGCGTAGACAAGACGCCCTGGGACGAAATCTACCGGGACGGCATCATGGCCGTGCGCCACTACACCCTGCCCCCCACAGAGACTGTCCAGGTGGAAGAACAGCAACTGCCGGTGGCCGCGCATACCCACCGGGTGCCGCTGCTGCTGGTGCCCGCACTGGGCATCCATGCCTGGACCTTCGACATCATGCCCACCCGCAGCATGGTGCGGTACCTGATGGCGCGGGGGTTTGACGTCTACCTGCTGGACTGGGGCCAACCGTCACACTCGAACCGGGAAATCAGCCTCGACACCTACGTCAACCAGTGGCTTCCGGCCGCCGTGGCGGCGGTGCGCAAACACGCCGAGGCCGACACCATATCGCTGCTGGGCTACTGCATGGGCGGCCTGCTCTGCCTGATGTACATGGGCGCCCATGACGCCCCGGTGCGCAACCTGGTGACCATTGCCAGCCCGGTCAACTTCCACAAGAGCGGGCCCTACGGCAAGGTGCTTGGCCTGCTCAGCATTCCGGCGATGAAGCTGCATGACTGGTTCCGCATGCGCCTGGAACCGCTCGACACGCAGCTGTTCCATGTGCCGGGGGAACTGCTGTCACTGGGCTTCAAGATGACCAATCCGCCGGGCGTGGTGCAAAGCTACCTGGACCTGGTGCGCAACATTGGCGATCGCGAGTACATCACCGATTACATGACCATGGGACAGTGGTTCAACGACATGGTGGATTACCCGGGCGGCACCGTGCGGGAAGTGATCGAGAAGATGCTGATTGCCAATGGCCTGGCCGGCGGACGCATCCGCATCGGTGAGCGTGAGGCTGACCTGTCACGGGTCAGGGCCAGCCTGCTGGCGTTTGCCGGCGCCACCGACCGCATCGTCAGCATATCGGCGGCGAAGGACGTGATGCGTGTCACCGGCGGCACGGACAAACGCTTTGAGGTGGTTCCGGGCGGGCATGCCGGCGTGTTCGCCGGTGGCAAGGCACCCGACCACACCTGGCGCATCACCGCCGACTGGCTGGCCGAGCGCTCCGACTGATCAGCCCTGGGCGTCGTCGCCGGCGAGGCTCGCCACCAGCGACAGGTCGGCGGCAATGTCACCGCTGTAACGATGGAACAGCAACGGCACCTTGGCAGAGCCTGGGTCGTCCAGCGCCGGAATCGCCCCGCGAATGAACGACCAGCGTGTGGCTACCTGCTTGAGCGTACGGGACAGGGCATCGTTGCTGGCGTACTGCGCCTGCAGCTTGTCCAGAGATTTCTCGAACGCCATGGCCTCACTGGAGAAATCCAGCGGCTCTTCACGGGTGCCGGCGTTGATTCCTGCGGACGGAAAGGCTGTCAGGGCAAGGTACTCGGAGCTGATGCGCTGCAGGCGGATGGCCAGTTCCAGCATCGCATCCATGGGCCGTTCCGGCATTTCCCGCAGGCGCTCACCGATGGCCCGGTGCAGGGCCAGGGTAAAGGTATTCAACTCACTGAACGCTTCGTAATCGGCATAGCCCTGGGTGGCTAGCGGATTATCAAGGGCACGCCGGGCGAGACGCTCCCAGTCCTGGCGCAATTGCAACAGCAGCGTCTGTTCGGACTCCAGTGACGCGGTTTCCGCCAACACGGCCAGGTGCGCCTCGCCGCTGTCGAGCACATCCTGCAGCGAGCTGATGTCTGCCGGTGCATTGCCACGAATGGAGAGCTGGTGAAAGCCGCCACGCGCCTGCCAGGCATCAAGCTGGAGCTGCAGCAGGTCGGTGGACGACCATTCTGCACGGGCGGCAAACGGAAACAGGAAAACAGCTGCCATCAGGCAGCGCATGAAGCGGGTCATGGTCGGCGTCCTTGTCAGTTACAACACGATCCTTGTATCAGGGCCCCGCAGGGCCCCGGGCGATGAAACCTGACGGCCCTGTCAGGAGTCCATCATGATAACGGCAAGCTGGAGAGAATCCACCATGCTGCCGGAATAACGGTGCACCACGAAGGGCACGGAATTTTCGTAGAACTTCACCAGCGACTCGCGCATGAAGTTCCATTTGGCGGCCACCTGGTTCAATGAGCGTGTGACCATCTCGTTGCCGGCATACTTTGCCTGGGCCTGCTCGAGCAGCTGTTCGAATTCCGGCACCGCTTCCTTGAAATCCAGCCGGCCTTCACCAAAGCCCACCGTACCGCCGCCATCCGGCGATGCGGCAATGCCCATGTACTCCGAGGCAATGCGCTGCAGTTTCACGGCCAGCGTCATCAGGTCAGCACCCTGCCCGTCACGTTCCTCGCGGGCGGTCAGCAGACGCTGGTGCATGTCCAGCGCCAGGGTATCCAGGTCCAGAACGGTGTAGCGGTCGGTATAGCCCAGGTCGACGATCTCGTTGCTGTCGGCAAGATCGGTGTAACGACGCCACATATCCTCGAGCTCCGTGACCAGGCCGAGTTCCGCATCGGTTTCTGCCTCTTCAGCCAGCAACGCCACGTTGTCATTACCGAGATCGATAACGTCGGCCAGCTGGCCCTCGTACTTGCGGTCACCGTTCATGACGGTAAAGGCGTGAAAGGCGGAACGGACCTGCCAGACGGAAACGGCAACCTGGTCCAGAGCGTTGCGGGTGATGGCCGCGGATGCCATGTTGGCCACCATGAGCCACGGCACCAAAAGTGCGACTGCAATCTTTTTCATTATCATTCTCCGTGTTTTGCCTGGCGCGGACCCAAAACGGGCCGCAAAATCAGGGCTTTACTCCCGTTGCCCCTCAACTTTACCGGTGCATTGACGGCCCGGCAATAGCCCATGAACCTGCCCCTGTCAACGTTGCAGCAGTCGACCCATGGCCTCCTTGAATCCTTCCAGGTCGCCAAGCTGGCGGGGATCAATATCCTGCAGGCGTTCCAGCATTTCCGGCGCAAAGAATGACAACGCCAGAGCGGCAAAATTGAACAGCAGGTTAAGCACCATGAATATCCAGAACAGGCCCCCGAAAACGTTCACCAGCACCCCGTTCTGGGGATTTGGTGTGCCGTAGCGGTTCATTCCCGGCGTGCCGGCACCGGCCACCAGATACAGATAGAACAGTGGCCAGAAAAGAATCAGGAGATACATCGTGGTCGTCGCTCCCGGCATCATCATCTTGTAAGGTGCAGACAGTATTGGCACGAACATCAGCAGCCACCACCAGCCGCTCCTGCCAAGATCATGCAGTCTGCGAATGACGAGGGACACCCAGTATGGCAGGAAAAGAATGGCCAGGAGACCGAAGCTCGCTGCTCCGTAGGTGGGCATCTCCCAGTACTTGAACATGATCATCAAGAGAAGGCCGAGCAGGAACCAGATAATATAGCTGGCCAGGTTGTAGCAGGCGAATCTCAGGCGGTTCAGGCGCTGACGCAAGCCAAAGGCGCTAATATCCTCATACACGATATGGCCTTTACCCTGGTAGCCGGCCCGGGGCGCCGTGTAGTTGTCATCAGAGGGATTCATTGCTGCTCTTCCTCCTGCTCAGCCCGCCACTGGCGGAACGCGTCAATATCCTTCCTGAACATCTTCATCACCCGGGCGACAATGGCGATATCGTCCACAAACCCGAGGGCCGGCAGGAAGTCCGGCACGGAATCCACCGGCATGAGGAAATAGATCAGCGCCCCGAGGGCGGCCAGCAGCGAAGATGTCGACATACGCCGGTAGCGGCCGCTGGCCCAGGCCCCCACCATGGCCACGAGGTCATTCAGATCCGCCAACGCCTCACCGCCAATGCGACGGGCGAACCGTTGCGCACGAAAGCTCGCCCGGCTGGCCATGCGGGCGGCCAGCTGCGGGCGGCTGAGCATCTCAGCCGCTTCTGCTTCCGCCTTGATCTGGTGGTGGTTGCGCGCCATCAGCCATCCAGTTCGTCAAACAGGGCCACAAATTCTTCCGTCAGTTTGTGCCTTGGTGCCATATTGATCAATGGCTGGGCGCGGTCATGGGACTCCCGCATGACGACACTGGCGGAAATGCGGGTATTGAGCATGGGCAGGCCTTCCTGCAGCAGCTCTTCCACCAGCTGCTGGGGCAGCCGGGCCCGGGGCTGGAACTGGTTGACGATGATCCCCTCCACGGCGAGGCCTTCATTATGGTCTTCGCGGGCTTCCTGGATGTTGTCCAGCAGGGTATACAGCGCCTTGCGCGAGAACGCATCACAGTCGAACGGGATCAATACCCGGTCGGCCCCGATCAGGGCGGACAGGGTGTAGAAGTTGTAGGCTGGCGGCGTATCGATGTAGATGGCATCGAATTCCTTTTCCAGCGTCTTCAGCAGGCCGCGCAGCTTGTAGATCTTGTGCTTGCTTTCCAGCATGTGCTCGATCTCGCCCAGCTCGGCATTGGACGGAATCAGGAACAGGTTTTCCTGCGCGGTGGCGTGGACATACTCCCGCGGGCTCTTTTCCTTGATCCGGAACGACAGCGTCTGGCCGAAGAAGGTGCCGATGTTCGGCTTGGGCCCCTCGCCGTCCTGGAATGACTCCATTCCCATCAGGTACTGGCTGGCGTTACATTGCGGGTCAAGATCCACCACCAGGGTGCGTTTGCCCTTGCTGGCACTGATGGCCGCCAGGTTCACGGTGATGCTTGACTTCCCTACTCCGCCCTTCTGGTTGAATACCACCCGGCGCATGCTGGACTCCTTTGACCTGTGCGAGTGAACAGCGGCAATCATACACAGCGCTGCCCGGCGGCGGCCAGCGTGATTGCGGCGAGCAACGCAGTCCGGTGGGTAAATAGCCGCCCCTGCGATGTTTCTTTCCCTTGCCGCCAAGACGCAACACTGGTATCCCAAAAGGCAAGCATCCGCCGGAGAACAACAATGTACAAGGCGACGCCCCTGAGCGCCCCACCGCCGGGATCAGGCCTCAAGCCTGTGCCGGGCGACAACGGCCTGCCGCTGGTTGGCCTGTCCCTGGATTTCATGCGCAACCCGATTCCGCTGATGCGTCAGCGCTATGACGCCTACGGCCCGGTCAGCTGGGCGTCACTGTTCGGCATCAAGATGGTGCAGATGGTGGGTGCGGACGCCAACGAATTTGTATTCCTCAACCGCGGCAACCTGTTTTCCAACAGCAAGGGCTGGGACTACTTCATCGGCCCGTTCTTCCATCGCGGCATCATGCTGCTCGACTTCGAGGAGCACCGCTGGCACCGGCGCATCATGCAACAGGCCTTCAGCCGCGATGTGCTGCAGGCCTACCTGGCCCGCATGGGCCCGCAGATTGCCGAGGGCATCAGCCGTTGGCAGCCGTCAGCCAACTTCAGCGTGCTCAAGGCCATCAAACAGCTCACCCTGGACCTGGCCACGGACGTGTTCATGGGCGAGGAACTCGGGCCCGAGGCGGATGCCATCAACCAGGCGTTTATCGATACCGTGCGTGCCGGCACATCGCTGATCCGTTATCCGCTGCCCGGCACACGCTGGGCCAGGGGCCTGCGCGGCCGCAAGGTACTGGAAAAGTTCTTCCGCGAGCGGGTCGCGGCCAAGCGCAGGAGCCAGGGCAGCGACCTGTTCAGCGTGCTGTGCCGGGCCGAGACAGAGGATGGTGAGCGCTTCAGTGATGACGATGTGGTCAACCACATGATCTTCCTGATGATGGCCGCCCATGACACCAGCACCATCACCCTGTCGACCATGTTCTATTACCTGGCCCGCTACCCGGAATGGCAGCAACGCGTGAGGGCACAGAGCGAGGCACTGGGCAGTGAGCCACTGGAGTACGACCAGCTTGGCACATTGTCCGATGCCATGCTGGTGATGAAGGAGGCATTGCGCCTGTGTGCACCGGTGCCGTCCGTGCCGCGACGGACCGTACGGGACTGCGAGTTCCAGGGATATTTCATTCCTGAAGGCACCATGGTCAACGTATCGCCCTACTTCACCCATTTCATGCAGGAATACTGGCCGGACCCGTTCCGCTTCGACCCGGAGCGTTTCTCCGAGGCTCGGCGCGAAGACAAGGTCCATCCCTACGCGTGGGTGCCCTTTGGTGGCGGCGCCCACAAATGCATTGGTCTCCATTTCGCCGAACTGCAGGTCAAGGCCATCCTTCACCAGGTCGTGCAGGCGTTCCAGTGGCAGGTGCCACCCGGCTATGAGATGCCCGTGGACACCACCAGCCTGCCGGTGCCGGCCGATGGCCTGCCTGTTACACTCACGACCTTGAACTGATGGTCCGCCTGCAGCCCTGATGCAGCCCCTGGAGTCCACCGCATGACACCCCTGACCGAACTGGCTGTTGTCACCACGGCCACGGCCCGCCATGACCTCGCCCGGCTGTTCGATGCACTGACGGACATGCAGGCCAGCTTGGCTCTCAGGTTGCGCGTGGTGGTGGTGGATGACATCGGTGTCTGGGCCTCGGCGCAACAGGCCAACGCGTTTACCCGCAACTACCCGGCGCTGGATACCACTGTGCTTCGCCATGACACACCGGTGGGCCAATTCGCTGCCATGCTTGAAGGGGTGCTGGTGCACCGGCATCTGAACACCCTGTTGATCGACCCTGACATGCATGGCTGCCTGGCCGGGGGCGAGGCGCTGGTGGCAGCGCTCAGGCAGGCTGACATCGTCCACTGCGTACGCCGGCAGCGGCCCGATATTGGCCCCCTGCGGCGACTGGGCTCGCGCCTGGTCAACATGCTTTTGCGGCGTATCACCGGCCTTCAGGTGCCCGACCTGCAAAGCCCGATGATGCTGTTGTCTGCCCGCGTGCTGGCCTCTCTACCCCAGGCCATGGCCCACCCGGGTAACCCGCGCCTGTACCTGTACCGGGAATTCCGCCACCGCATCGTCTGCCTGCCGGTGGATGTCCGGCTGCCACCGGACCACCGCTCGCATTACACCCTTGCACACCTGGCCAGGCTGGCCATTCAGGTGGTGGCTGACGCCTGGCGCCTGCGCAGCTAGGCTGAGACGGTTTCAGCGTCGCGCAGCGTGACAAACTCCTCTGCCGATGTCGGGTGAATGCCGATGGTGGCGTCAAAGTCGTCCTTGGTCAGACCTGCCCGTATGGCAACAGCAAAACCCTGGGTGATCTCGCCGGCACCTTCCCCGGCCATGTGCAGGCCAATCACCTGATCGGTGGCATCATCCACAATCAGCTTCATCAGGCTGCGCTGGGAGTGCTCCCCCAGACTGTACCTGAGCGGCTTGAACGCACTCCGGTATATGCGCAGGCATCCGTGCTTTTCCAGGGCTTCTTCCTGGGTCAGGCCAACGGTGCCGACATTCGGATGGCTGAATACTGCCGTGGGAATGAAGTCATACTCCACCGGCCGGCGCGGTTTCTCACTGGCAAACCATTGCCGCGCCAGCCACATGCCTTCGGCCAGCGCCACCGGGGTGAGCTGCACCCGGTCGATCACATCGCCGATGGCAAACAGGCCGGGCATCGAAGTCTGGTAATCATCATCCACCAGCAAAGCGCCGTTGATGGCCATTTCCGGCATTTGCCCGGCGAACAGCCCGTCCACATTCGGCACACGCCCGGTGGCATAGAACACCCGGTCCACCGCCAACGAATCACCGTCATCCAGGTCAAGACGGAGCCCGTCAACGGCACGGTGAATGGCGGTCACATCGGTGTTGAAACGCAACCTGACCCCGTTATGCGGCATCTGTTCGGCCATGAAGGCACGAATGTCCGCATCGAAGCCGCGCAGGAACAGCTCGCCGCGATACAGTTGTGTCACCGCACAGCCCAGCCCCGCCAGAATGGAGGCAAACTCGCAGGCAATATAGCCACCGCCCACCACCGCCACGCGGGCGGGCAACTGTTCCAGCTCGAACAGGTCATCGGAAATACTGGCATGCTCGATGCCCGGCACTTCCGGCAGGAAAGGCTTGCCACCGGTCGCGACAAGCACACGCTCAGCCTGCAAAACCTGCTCACCGACACGCACCTGCCCGTCACCCAGCACCTGGGCATAGCCCTCGTAGACCGAGACACCGGCCTGGTCCAGCAAGCGCCTGTAGATGCCGTTCAGGCGGGTAATTTCCTTGTCCTTGTTGGCCTTCAGGCGCGGCCAGTTGACCGGGGATGTCTGCCAGTCGAAGCCATAGTCGCGGGCCAGCGCCACCTGCTCCGGGAACTCGGCGGCATAAGAAAACATTTTTTTTGGCACACAGCCGACATTGACGCAGGTGCCGCCAAAAAAGCGCCCTTCAACAATGGCCACCCGTGCGCCCATGGACGCGGACATGCGTGCTGCGCGCACGCCGCCGGAGCCAGCGCCAATAACAACCAGGTCAAATGAATCAGTCACGGAATCTCCTCGTGGACAGGTGCCTTCACGGCGAACAGATGCGCGGGCGGCCGGGCTGTTACGGTTTCAACGGCGGGCGATGCGCATCCCGGGCAGCCATCATCTCCAGCTCCGAGCGCCGGCCGTGCTCCAGGTAGAAGCCTTTCGGTACCGGCGGCCAGATCCGGTCGAGCGCGGTGGAACTGGCACTGCCGGTAACCATCTTGGCATGCCGGCGCACCAGCTGGCGCGGCTCCTCGACGCCGCACGCATGGGCGATCACTTCCACTTCCTTGATCAGGTGACGGTTGTATTCCGCCACCCGGCGCGCCTTGTCACGGGGCACAAGGCCACGCTGCAACTTCGGGTTGTGGGTGGTAACGCCGGTGGGACAGGTGTTCTTGTCACACTGCATGGCCTGTATGCAGCCCAGGGAAAACATGTAGCCACGCGCGGAAACACAGAAATCCGCGCCCATGCAGATCGCCCAGGCCACCATGTTCGGCGTGATCAGCTTGCCGGAGGCAATGGTGGGGATACGTTCGCGCAGGCCATAACCGTTAAGCAGGTCCACCACCAACGGCAGGGCTTCGGCCAGGTGCAGGCCAACATCGTCCATCAGGGCCATGGGGGCGGCGCCGGTACCACCGTCGCCACTGTCGATGGTAATGAAATCCGGCGCTGAATCGATCCCGCGGGCGTGGATTTCCAGAAACAGATCTTCCAGCCACTCCCAGCGGCCCACCACCATCTTGATGCCAGTGGGCTTGCCGGTGACTTCGCGTACCCGGTGAATCAGGTCAAGCAGGTCGCCGGCACTGTTCACGTCCGGGTGGCGATTCGGGCTCACCGATGGCTGGCCCACCGGAATACCCCGGATGCGGGCAATTTCCGGCGTCACCTTGGCCGCCGGCAGGATCCCCCCTTTACCCGGCTTGGCGCCCTGGCTGAGCTTGATCTCGAACATTTTCACCTGGGTGTGGGCCGCTACCTGTTCCAGCTTTTCGTCGCTGAGTTCGCCTTCCAGGTCACGCACCCCGTACCGGGCCGTGCCGATCTGGTAGACGATGTCGCAGCCGCCTTTGAGGTGAAACTCCGACAGGCCGCCCTCGCCCGTGTTCATCCAGCAGCCGGCCATGGCGGCCCCGGACGACAGTGCCTCCACCGCCACCCGCGACAGGGCGCCATAACTCATCCCGGAAATATTGTGCAGTGAGTGCGCCACATAGGGTTGCCGGGCATTGGGGCCGATCATGAACGGCATGGTCGGCGCTTCATCCTTGTCCAGGCACGGATACGGGTCGTTCAGGAAGATGATGCGCCCGGGATCCAGCATGCTCTTGGTGGAACCGAACGGCACCATGGTGGACAGGTCCTTGGAGGCGCGGTAGACCCAGGCGCGCTGGGCGCGGTTGAACGGCAGCTCCTCACGGTCCATGGCAAAGAAGTACTGGCGGAAAAACTCGCCCAGATGCTCGAAAAAGTAGCGGAACCGGCCGATCAGGGGGTAATTGCGCCGAATGGCGTGGCGGGTCTGGAAAAAGCGGTCATAAATCCAGAAAACCGCCGCCACAAGCAGCAGCGCCAGCGCCGTCAGCAGCGCGCCGACGCTGAAAATCTGGCTCATGGCGCCGAGCCAGGCTGACATGTTATCTCCGAGCATAATGCTCTCCCTGACGCGTGGTGCCCGCTGAGCGGTCCTCACTGACAGACTAACGACCTGACAAGCGGGATGAAAAGGGTTCCGTAACGGGTTGTTTTCAAGTCATAATGGTCGGCCGGACACTAAAAAGAAAGCCTCGGGAGGCACGATAGCCCCATGGGTCGACTGATCACCGCCACAGCCAGCCTGCTGCTATTGCTGACGGCCACCGCGCCGGCAGCCGGTGAGCGTATTTTCACCTACAAGGGCCCCGACGGCAGCATCATGTTCACCGACCGGGACCAGGCCCGGGTGCCCGGCGACTACACCCTGCTGTCCGTGCGCAAGGGCTGGGACTACACACCGCGCAAGCTCACTGCAAAGATCCGTGACCAGTATGACGCCGACATCGAGTACGCGGCGATCTCCTACCAGGTGGACCCGGCGCTGATCAAGGCGGTGATCCACGCCGAATCCCATTTCGACCCCCATGCCGTGTCCCGGGCCGGCGCCCAGGGGCTGATGCAGCTGATGCCGGAAACCGCGGCTTACCTGCGCGTACACCGGCCGTTCGACGCCCGCCAGAACATCCTCGGTGGCACCCGCTTTCTCAGCTACCTGATGGGCAAGTTTGACCGCCTCGACCATGTCCTCGCCGCCTACAACGCCGGCGAAGGCAATGTCCGCCGCCACGGCGGCATTCCCCCATTCCCCGAAACCCAGCGTTACGTGGTCAAGGTGAGCGAACTGCTCAACACTTACCGGCCACATTTTGGCGAGTCCCTGGCACAGCGCTGATCAGTCGCGCAGGTCGACCCCGACCCACTGCCCGTCATAGGCCGGCACGAACAGGTCCAGCCGGCAGGCCGACTGAAAGCAGCGTCCATCCTCAAGACTGAAACGGAAGCCGTGACGCGGACAGACCAGGGACTGGCCATTGACGCCGCCCTGCGCCAGCGGAAAGCCCTGGTGCGGGCAACGGTTGCTGACCAGTCGCAGATCACCATCACATTCCAGCGCCAGGATTTCCTCACGGCCGGCACGCACCACCCTGCGAAAACCGGGGCGGATTTCATCGAGTCGGGCGATGCGGACAAAGGCCATGGCGGGCTCCGTGCGGTTTGACCGGCAGTGGTTTGGCTGATGGTGGACCGAATCGCCCACTGCGGCAACCGGTGTGGCGGTATGACTGCTACCGGATGCCGGGATCTCCGGCGATGGGAAAGCCCTCACCCCGGCCCTCTCCCGGAGGGAAAGCCCTCACCCTCACCCCAACCCCTCTCCCGGAGGGAGAGGGGCTTATGGCACCCTCTTATCTGGAGCGCCCCCTCTCCCTCTGGGAGAGGGCCGGGGTGAGGGCCCGATCACACAGCCCCCAACAAAAAAGGCCGCCCGAAGGCGGCCTTTTCCTTACCGTCACAACGCTCGAATTACTGGCCGTGCTTTTCCGCCAGGTAGAACCAGGTATCCAGCACCGAGTCCGGGTTCAGGGAGACGGTATCGATACCCTGCTCCATCAGCCACTTGGCCAGGTCAGGATGGTCGGACGGCCCCTGGCCGCAGATGCCGATGTACTTGTCGGCCTTGTTGCAGGCCTGGATGGCCATGCTCAGCAGCGCTTTCACCGCCGGGTCCCGCTCATCGAACAGGTGGCTGACAATACCGGAGTCACGGTCCAGCCCCAGGGTCAGCTGGGTCAGGTCGTTGGAACCGATGGAGAAGCCGTCGAAGTGCTGGACGAACTCGCTGGCCAGCAGCGCATTGGTGGGCAACTCGCACATCATGATCACGCGCAGGCCGTTTTCACCACGCTTGAGACCGTTCTTCGCCAGCAGGTCAATGACCTGCTCCGCCTCACCCACGGTACGCACGAACGGCACCATGATTTCCACATTGGTGAAGCCCATCTCGTCGCGCACCTTGCGCATGGCACGGCACTCAAGCTCGAAGCAGTCGCGGAAGTTTTCGCTGATGTAACGCGACGCACCGCGGAAGCCCAGCATGGGGTTCTCTTCCTCGGGCTCGTACAGCTTGCCACCCACCAGGTTGGCGTATTCATTCGACTTGAAGTCGGACAGGCGCACAATGACCTTTTCCGGGTGGAACGCCGCGGCCAGGGTAGAAATACCCTCCACCAGCTTCTCGACGTAGAACTCCACCGGGCCGCTGTAGCCGGAAATGCGCTTCTCCACGGTCTGCTGCACATCCCGCGGCAGCTTGTCGTAGTTCAGCAGTGCCTTCGGGTGCACCCCAATCATGCGGTTGATGATGAACTCCAGGCGCGCCAGGCCCACACCCTGGTTCGGCAGGGTGGCGAAATCAAAGGCACGGTCCGGGTTGCCCACGTTCATCATGATCTTGAACGGCAGTTTGGGCATGGATTCGATGTCGTTGCGCTGGATATCGAAATCCAGACGCCCCTCATAGATGTTGCCGGTGTCACCTTCGGCACAGGAAACCGTCACTTCCTGGCCGTCAGAGAGAATCTCGGTGGCATCGCCACACCCGACAATCGCCGGCACACCCAGCTCGCGGGCAATGATGGCGGCGTGACAGGTACGCCCGCCGCGGTTGGTGACAATGGCCGCCGCCCGCTTCATCACCGGCTCCCAGTCGGGATCAGTCATGTCGGTGACCAGGACATCGCCATCCTGGACCTTCTCCATCTGCTTGATGTTGTCGACGATACGGACCACACCGGCACCGATGCGCTGGCCAATGGCACGGCCTTCCACCAGCACCTTGCCGGACTGCTTGAGCAGGTAGCGCTCCATCACAGACACGTCAGAGCGGCTCTTCACCGTCTCCGGGCGCGCCTGGACGATGTACAGCTTGCCGTCATCGCCATCCAGGGCCCACTCGATGTCCATGGGCGCACCGTAATGCTTCTCGATGGTGAGGGCCTGCTTGGCCAGCTCTTCCACGTGCGCGTCAGTAATACAGAAACGCAGCCGGTCTGCCGCATCCACGGACACGGTTTCCACCGACTTGCCGGCGGCCGCTTCACTGCCGTAAATCATCTTCTGCAGTTTGCTGCCCAGGGTACGGCGCAGGATGGATGGTTTCTTGTTCAGCAGGGTCTTCTTGTGGACGTAGAATTCGTCCGGGTTCACCGCGCCCTGCACTACCATTTCGCCAAGGCCATAAGACGCAGTGATGAATACCACGTCGCGGAAACCGGATTCAGTATCCAGGGTAAACATGACACCGGCGGAACCGGTTTCCGAGCGGACCATGCGCTGGATGCCGGCAGACAGGGCCACCAGCTCGTGGTCAAACCCCTGGTGCACCCGGTAACTGATGGCGCGGTCGTTGAACAGGGACGCGAACACCTCTTTCACCGCCTGCAGGACGTTGTCCACGCCGCGGATATTGAGGAAGGTCTCCTGCTGGCCCGCAAACGAGGCATCGGGCAGGTCTTCTGCCGTGGCCGAGGAGCGCACCGCCACCGGCAGCTCACCATTGCCATCGGCGAGGGTGTCGAAGGCGTCGCGAATGGCCTTCTCAAGCTCCGGCTGGAACGGCGCGTCCACCACCCACTGGCGGATCTGCTCACCGGTCTTCGCCAGCGCGACCACGTCGTCCACATCCAGGGCGGCGAGCGCATCGTTGATCTTCTTCGTCAGGCCATTGGCTTCCAGGAAATCCCGGTAGGCGTCTGCCGTGGTGGCGAAACCGCCCGGAACGCTCACCCCGGCGGCTGACAGATTACTGATCATTTCGCCAAGGGAGGCATTCTTGCCGCCGACTTTCTCCACATCGCCCTTGCCCAGATGGTCGAACCAGACTACGTACTCCGCCAAGGTCTTACTCCCTACATGTCCGCTTGGGGCAGATAGTTGCCCCGGGTGGTTGTGTTTGCCGGCGTATTCTACTCAAAATGAGCGTCCGTTGCCTGCCCGTTTTGACCCCAATGCAGGCGCCAATTGGTCACTTTTTAACCAGGCTGAATCATGAAACGAACGGCTTTCTTTGTCTCCGACGGCACCGGCATCACCGCAGAAACCCTTGGGCATTCGATGATCAGCCAGTTTGCCGGCATGGAGTGGGCCCAGGTCACCCTTCCCTACGTGCAGACCAATGAGCAGACCCACGAAGCAGTGGCCCAGATTAACCGCATGGTAGATGCCGGCCATGACAAACCGATCGTGTTCAGCACGCTGGTGGATGAAGAACACCGCACCATCCTGAACGGCTGCAAGGGCCTGGTGCTGGACCTGTTTGCGGTGTTCCTGGCGCCACTGGAGGCGGAGCTGGGCATGCGCTCCAGTCATACCGTGGGCCAGAGCCATGCCATCAAGGACCACGAGGCCTACCGCATTCGCATCAACGCCGTGCATTACGCCCTGGACAACGACGACGGCGCCCGCACCCGCCACTACGACCAGGCCGACATCATCCTCACCGGCGTATCGCGTAGCGGCAAGACGCCAACCTGCCTGTACCTGGCGCTGCAGTTCGGCCTCAACGCGGCCAACTACCCGCTCACCGAAGATGACTTCGACGACCTGCGCCTGCCAAAGAGCCTGCAGCCCTACAAGGACAAGATCTTCGGCCTGACCATCAACGCCGACCGCCTGTCAGCGATCCGCAGCGAGCGCAAGGCGGGCAGCAAGTATGCCTCGGCGCGCCAGTGCGACCTTGAAGTGCGTGGCCTGGAGGCCATTTACAACAAGCACAATATTCCCTACCTGGATGCCACCGAGCTGTCTGTGGAAGAAATTGCCACGCGGATCATGGCCAGCACCGGCCTTCAGCGTAAGTTGCAGGGCTGATCCGGTGACGGCATCGGTTCCTGACATGCCGGTTCCCCTGAGCCAGCCGCCCGTCGCCCCGCATGCCCTTGACCGTGTCAGGGCCGCCGTGGAGAGCGGCCGGCTGGGCGGTGGCGGGCACTTCACCCGGCTCTGCGAAGACTGGCTGCAGGCCCGGCTTGGATGTCAGCGGGCATTGCTGACCGGCTCCGCGAGCCAGGCCTTGCACATGGCGGCGTTGTTGCTGGAGCTGCGCCCCGGCGACGAAGTCATCATGCCCAGCTGGACCTTTCCGTCCACCGCCAATGCCGTGCTCCTGGTGGGCGCGCAGCCGGTGTTCGCCGATGTTGACCCGGAAACGCTCAATCTCGACCCGGACGCTGTGGCCGCGAAGATTTCCAGCCGCACCCGGGCGATCTGCGTGGTTCACTATGCCGGCGTCGCGGCCGACATGGATGCCCTCCTGTCACTGGCCCGCCACCATGGGCTGGCCATCATCGAAGACGCGGCCCAGGGATTACTGGCAAATCACAGGGAAGTGCCGCTCGGCACACTGGGTGACATCGGCGTGCTTTCTTTTCACAGCACCAAGAATGTGGGCGCCGGGGAAGCCGGCGCCCTGCTGATCAACAGGCCGGACCTGGTTCCCCGAGCTGAGTGCCTGCGTGAAAAAGGCACTGACCGCATGGATTTCGAGCGAAAGGCGGTCGCGCACTATCAATGGTGTGCACCAAGCCCGGGTGGCGGCCCCTCGGAGCTGGTCAGTGCATTCCTGAGCGCGCAACTGGACTACGCGCAACAGTGGCATGACGCGCGCCTGGCTGCCTGGAACAGCTATCACCAACTGCTCACAGGCACCCATGACGGGTACAGACTGATGACCGTACCACCCTATGCCGCGCACAACGCGCACCAGTTCGCCATCCGCACCAGCGACTCGCGAGCCAGAAGCCGGTTACAGCAGACACTGTCCGCGGCGGGCATAACCGCTGCGCCGCATTATGTGCCACTGCACCAGTCGCCCCTGGGCCGGCAGTATCACGATGGGCAGGCACTGCCATGCACGGAGCGCGCGGCAGCCTCGCTGCTACGCCTGCCCCTGTGGCCTGACATGCCGGAAGACGTTATCAGGAAAGTCTGCGCGCTTGTTTCTGTCCGGGAGGACTGACGGCGGCCACGGCTTCAGGGCAGCTTGATATCCTTGTCGCCGGTTCCACGCGCACGCCATCCGCGAAGCGAGTTCTTGGCACCTTCCCAGAGGGCCTGGCCGAAACGACGGAAGACATTGAAACCGGCGGGCACCAGCAATGCCATCGGGTATACCTGCAGGGCGCGCAGCAGACGTGACGGCTTCAGGTAGAAGCGCAATCCCGCCAGGCTGATCTCCCGTTCCAGGTCAAAACCGTAGACATGCGAATACCAGGAATAGCCACCGGTATACATCTGGCCACGCTCATGCCGCGCCAGCATCTCCGTCAGGTCAGGCGCTTCCTGCATGGCCAGGTCGTAGATCGGCGTTTGCGGCTGTGGCACCACCGAAAAGAAGAAGGCATGGGTGAGCGCACTCTTGTGGGCAAAACCAATGGTACTCCTCAACTCCTCCACCGTTTCCCCGGGGAAACCAAGCATGAAGAAGCCGTTCACGATACAGCCCTGGCGCGCGAACTCGGTGATCGCCCAGTTGGCTTTCTCCACATCCAGGAACTTCTCGATCTTTTCCTGCAGGCGTGGCGTTACTGTCTCAATGGCGATGCCGACGTTATAGGTGCCCGCCTTGACCATCAGGTCGATGAGCTCCTTGTCGAGAATGTCAGCGCGCAGGCCGTTGGGAAATGCGATCAGGATGTCGTCAAATTCGGTTGCAATACGCCGCATCAGTGCCTTGGCGCGTGGTTTGTGCAGATTGAAGATGTCATCAATGATGTGGAACTCACGCACACCATAGTCGTCGTAAAGCATCCGCATTTCCGCAATGACATTATCCTCGGAGCGGTACACGAAACGCTTTGTGAAGATGTCATGGCAGTAGTTGCACAGGTACGGACAGCCGCGCGAGGTAAACAGGAACGCATAGCGGGTTTCGTACGGATTGGTGATCAGGCGCGGCCGGTCACGCCAGCGGTAGCGCTCGAAATCGATAAGGTCCCAGGCCGGCAACGGAATGGCATCCAGGTCGGTAATGAGATCCTGGCCAGACCCCATGTGCACTGTATCGCCTGAGCGGTAACTGAACCCGGGAAGATCCTGCCCCAGGGGCAGACCACTGAAGTAGCGTTCAAGGGCAACCGTAAAGGTGCGATCAGCGGCGCCTTCGAATACCCAGTCAAAACAGCTTTCCTTCATGATCACATTTGCCTGGCGCAGGGCGAAGGGGCCGCCGATGGCCGTGATGATCGAAGGATCGTGGGCCTTGACCAGCTGGGCCAGGCGATAGCTGCAGGCCGCTTCCTGGTTCAGGGCTGACACAGCAACCACATCGGGACGGCTTTGCTCCAGCCGCCGGGTCACCGCGTCCACCGAGTCAACGCTCTGGCGATAAACCTGCATGTCCCAGAAATCGATGGTGACGGCGTCGCCGAAGCGTTTGCGCAGCACGGATATCAGATAGAGTATGCCCAGCGGCGGGCCGGTAACGTTGTAGCGCGATGCCTGCCAGGGCTTGATGAAAAGAACGCGGAATGGCCGGCAACCGGGATTGATCGCGCCATTCAGGAACGTCTCGAAGGTCGAGCTGACCACGCCCTTTTGATTCTCAACCCTGATCTTTTTTGTTGTCACGGACAGACATCCCTGCAGAAGGTGCTGGAACACACCCTATTGCCTCAAACTACCGCAATGTGAACTGTGTCACAATATACCGGAACGACCATTTATCGCCGATTGCGGCTTCCGGTCGCCATCACCGCCTGCAGGCGCCGTCCCGGGCCATACCGGCCCGGCCGCTGCCTGCGCTATACTGGCGGCCAGCGCGCCCTGACCATGACCGGCAACCAGCGACAGGCCAATGGATACCACAAAAATAACAACCACGCGTGAACATGTACTGGTGACCGGTGCTGGCGGCTACATCGGCTCGGTGCTGGTGCCCGTGCTACTTGCTGAGGGTCATTCGGTGATTGCCGTCGACCGCTTTTTCTTCGGCCCAGCGCCCGCACCTGCGCCAGGCCTGGAGGTGGTCCGTGAAGATACCCGTTTCCTGCCGCGGCACCTGTTCAAGGGCGTGACGCGGGTCATCGACCTGGCCGCAGTCTCGAATGATCCCACCGGAGCGCACTACCCCGACAGCACCTGGGCGATCAATCACCGTGCCCGGTTGCGCACCGCCCGCCTGGCCCGGGAAGCCGGGGTCGACCACTACATGCTGCCCTCCAGCTGCAGCGTCTATGGCTTCAACCCATCATGTGTCGACGAATCCAGCGTGCCGGCACCACAAACCGACTATGCGCGCGCGAACCTTGCCGCAGAGCGCGACATCCTGCCGCTGGCAGACACGGATTTCCACGTGACCGTATTGCGCCTTGCCACCGTGTTTGGCCTGTCGCCGCGAATGCGATTCGACCTCGCCATCAATGCCATGTCCCGTGACGGCTGGAAGCAACAGACCGTGCGGCTGATGCGCGATGGCAGCCAGCGACGGCCTTTTATTCATGTCCGGGACGTGACCGAGGCGTTTGCCAGGATGCTGGCGATGCCTTCATCCGTTCTCAACAAGCACATCATCAACGTTGGCAGCGAAGCGCTGAATATTGCCCTCAGGGACGTGGCCATGACCGTCAGCCAGCAACTGTCACGCACCTGTGGCACAACGGTCAGTACCGCCTTCTACGGCTCTGCGGATAGCCGCAGTTACGAGGTCAGGTTCGACAGGCTCAGGCAACTGCTCGGCTGGCTGCCTGGCACCAGCGTAGCAACCGGTATCGAGGAGATCGTTGATGCGCTGGAAAATGGGCGCACCAGCGACGGGCCGGAAACGATACGACTGGACTGGTACCGCCACATTGAACAGAGTGCCGCGCAAAACACCGATCTGGTCATGCACGGCTCACTGCTGCGCCACCCGGACGATGCGCGCCCAGCAGCAGGACAGGAAACACCCGACACTGTCAGCGTGCTGGCGGGGGCGTTGCGCTGACAGGCCGGAAATGGAAACAGTGGCTGGCCGCGAAGGTGCGATAGCCCAGCCGTTCAACCATCCTTAGTGCACCCGTATTTGCCACGGATATGACAGCTTCGACATAGGCCGCCTGCTTTGCCACCGTGGCGCCAAGGCGGCTCATCGCATAGAACCCCTGGGCGCCCTTGCCCGGCACTGAACCGGCGAGGATGCGGGAAACGAACTGGCGGGTGCCATTGCCGGCGGGTTCCGTCATCAGCTGGCCGCCGGCAAACCCGGCCAGCCGACCCTGCGAGAGCACTCCAAACGCAACACCATTTTCATCGAAACATAACTGGCGCAGCCAGCGGTGATTCATTTCGGCAACCCTGGCGGGGTCAAAAAAAGCATCCCGGCTCAGTCGTGACGGAAACGCACAGGTCCTGGCGAATGCTTCCACGAGTGGTCCATGCTGTGCGGCATCGTTCAGACGAATGACCGCCGCCCCTGGTCGAATGTCATTGAGGTCAGCGCGGCGCGCGATCATGTGCAGTTGCGTATCGACCAGCCAGAACCCTGAATCCGGCAGCGCAGCGAGCAGACCGGCATTGTCCGGATACACACGACAGGAGACATGGGCACCGGGTGCTCGCTCCCGGACCAGGTCCATCGCACGTGCCAACCCCTCTCGCCAGTCATCCGGGTCGACGACGTCGTCAGACGGCGCAAGGACGCGTAGCGCATACACAGGCTGGCCAAAAAACTCACTGTCCCAGGGAAGATGACAGACAATCAAAGCCGCGCGCAGGCCACCCGTCCGGGACACGCTGGCGAACACGGCGATGGCGTCAGCCAACAGCAGCTCGCCGACTGATGCAGCCGCACCGGGTAATGCCGCGTACGGCATATGCGCGAACGGGCAGGCCCGAGCTCCGCCCTCAAGCGCTGCGTGCAGGCAGCGCACCAGGCCCTCATCGGAGGGCCCTGTTTGCTGCCAGTCTGGCGCCGTCAATGGGCACTCTCCTTCGGCCGATGCACCTCGAACAGCATCGGGGTCAACCATCTCGCCGGGACAAGCCCCGCAACCATGCTGGCCAGACGCAACAGCACCCGGCTGCTCGTTGCCGAAAGGTGTGGATGTTTCTTCGTGAAGGCACGGCTTTCCATCAGGCGGCGCACCGACATGGGAAAAATGGCGCGATCAAATGACAGTCGATAAGGCGTTGCATCCAGTAGCGCCCGGATATCCTGGTAGGTCACATAATTGAGTGTCGTGATGACGTCTTTCTGGAACCGATTCAACCGGCGCCAGAGGCGAGGATGGGATTCTCCGCTTATTGGCCGTGTGAAAAAGGCGCCTACATGAGGCTCGTACGGCACATTGTAATTGGGACAGATCACCACCATCGCCCCGCCCGACACCAGTGCGCCGGCGAGGCCCAGAATAAATTCGCGAATGTCCGCCACATGTTCCGCCACATTGAAACTGACCACACCGTCGAACTCCCCGGTGGGCACTTGCGACATGTCCGTATAGAAGGCGCCTGATAGCGCATGGTCATCAATACCCATCAGCCGGCGCACATCAGCATACGGAGAGAATGGCCCGGAAAACGGCTCCAGGCAGGACACGCTGTAGCCATGGCGCTCCAGCAGCAGGGTCAGAAGCCCCAGTCCGGCACCGGCCTCGAGCAAGTGTGCGCCCGGCGGGAAGCGTTCCCGCACCACATTGATGTAAAAGCAGGCGTCGTCGATGCTGGCGGCGATGGCAGTGGCGACGAAATCCGGGTCAACCTCATACCGCTCCGCAATCGACCGTATCACCGCCGGCGAGACATCCATGCAGTCGCGCAGAAAATCCGAATCCGTCTTCACCAGGCCCTCCTCATGACCATCAATAACAGGTCCTGGGGAACACGCAGCTCTGATCCAGACACCCGCTGCTCGTGAATACGCAAAGCGTCCGGAACAAGGGCGCCATAGCCCTCGCGGGTGCGAACATGATTACCCCTGTCCAGCAACGCCATCAATCGTGCCATTGGCCTCTGACGCGGCAACAGGACCGGATCAACTGACACCGCCACACCGCCCTCCGTCAGCAACCGGGCCGACGCCTCAAGAACCGCCCTGCCAGTGCTATCGTCCAGATGGTGCAGCAATCCCACCATCAGGACCAGGTCATACGGGCCCTTGTCGTCGGCGAGGAATGCGCTGACATCGGCGCACTGGAACGATGCCCCGGAATGACGGCAGTGGCTACGGGCAGACTCGATGCATTGCCGGGACCGGTCAACACCAGTGTATCGTTCAAATGGCAGCAGACCCGCGTAGACACCGGAACCACAACCGAGATCCAGCACGCTGACCGGCGCCCGCCCCTCAAGCGCCGTGCGACAGACATCAACCAGCCTGCTTTGCGCCGCCGGCACGCCGATCAGGCGAAGCAACCACCCCTCCAGCCAGGCCGGTATCATTCGCATGGACAGGCCCCCGCCGCTGGAAAGATCATTGGTAAAACTGCACCGGCATGTCGATCAGGTCAGCCGGCTCCAGGCGCTCCCGGTAGCCGACAACGAAAAGGCGCCTGTCACCGAAGCTGTAACGGGGAATGGTTTCCGGCGCGTCCAGATAGCCGGCATATATCGCAATACCGTCAAGCGCACCCTTTGGCTCGTAAAGATCGAAATAGGCGTATTTCCTGCCAAACTGTCCATAGGTAAAAAAACTGCCGCCGGTCACACCGATAGAAACCTGTTGGGGCAGCGGCGCAAGAAACACCCGCTTGTCCGTTCGTGCAATGTAGGGTGACAGCGAATAGAAAACGTCCGGATTGAAAACCAGCAACGTATCAATCCTGGGATGCTCGGCAAACAGGTGGCTGATTTTACGTGACATCCCGGAAAGCTCCTCCAGATCTTCGCTGGTCAGGCGCACGAATTCCGGGTTGAACACACGCATGGACTGCAGAGGCACCCGCTCGCCGCCCATACGGTGCTTGATCGGGTCAATCTGGAGCATATGTTCGCCAACGATGAAGACCACCAGGAACACGCTGAAAAGGCGACTGTATTCCGCCCAGAGTCCCTTCGCCACCTGATTGTTGATGTAGTCAACCAGCGCGGCGAAGCCAATCGTCAGGGCCGGGAAGCAGGCAATCAGGTAGCGTGACTCATAGCTGGACAGGCCGGTGGCCACCAGCGTGCTGTAGAACAGCAACCAGAGAAAGGCGCCACTCCAGATCGGCCAGTAACGGCGCATGCCGGGAACCAGAAGGCCAACCGCCGCAGGAATCACCCACAGGGGATTGAAGGTACCGAGCAATGGAAACGCGTATGTATTCGGCATCACGAAGAGACTCCAGATGCGCCGAATCTCCACGCGCCACTCGTAGAGAAGCGTCAGATCGCCGTCAAAATAGTAGAGCAGAAACAGCAGGAAGCAAAAACCACTGGCGCCGGTCATGAGAAAGGCGGCGTACTGCCGCCTCATCAACAAGGCCAGTGAAAAAGGGGCTAACAGGAAGATGCCTTCCGGACGCGCAAGGGGCAGAAGGGAGATCAGGAAAGCGGCCAGCAGAAGCCGCTCCCGGAGATAAAAGAAAACCGCCGCAGAGAAGATCACCAGCAGCAGCATCTCACCGTAAAAGCTCATGTTCATGATGATGACAACGGGCATCAGGGCATAGATCGCCATGGCCCCAAGCGCCGTCCAGAGAGACAGGTTCATCATCCTGATGGCGCGGTAAAGACAGGTAATACCCAGCAGGGAAAAACAGACAATCACGGCCCGGGCCAAAAATATCTCAGAGCCCAAAAACGCGTTGATCGCGCCAAAAAAGAAGGTGCTTGCCGGCAGCACATAATCCCATGCGTAGATTTGTCCGCTGGTGAATGCGTATTTGCTCAGGTAGTACCGGTAGGCGTCATCAATGCCGAGCAGGTTCGAACCTTCAACCCACGCCCAGCGATAGGCGAACTCACCTTCCAGGCTGCCAAGCCAGGCAAGGGTCGTATACAACAGGAAAAGCAGCGGCAAATAGCACCAGGCCGGCACCCGTGCGAGCATTCTCTCAAGCGTTTTCAACGTTCTGACACCCGTGTTCCTGGATTCAGCAAAGCCAACAACTCTGCAATCATGCCGCGCAACCCGACAACCCGCCGACGCTCATCAGTGCCATCAAAGAGCCTCAAGCGATTTTCCCGCGCATACTCGGGCAAACGGTAGAACGGTATGGCCGGGCAATCATGGTGCTCGACATGGTAGCCGATGTTGTGCGGAAAAAAGACAAAACCGAGCCAGGGATTCATCAGCACAGAACGGGTGCCGGCACCCTCACTGCCTGCCAGCCAGTGCTCCATGATCCCGCGCAGTCGCATGAGTGGCAGAAACACCAGCGCATAAGGCACAACCCAGAGCAGAACGAAATCCAGCCAGTGGCCACTGACCGACAGAGCAACGGCCAACGCAAGGTAGTAAACGGCACGCACAGGCACCCCGCGTGGGGAAATGCTTTCGCCCTGCCCCGCGGGCAGCATGAATCCCCGCACGGTTGAAAGGGCATGGCTCACGCCCAGAAGATGCGCGGCGCGCGCGGCCAGTGACGCCTTGCCTGCCAGCTGGTCCGGCCGGTTCCTGGCCCAGTCAGGGTCATTACCGCTATTCAGGTGCCGATGGTGGTCGAGGTGCTCGTTGCGATACTTGGCAAAACTGGCAAACAGCGGCCAGGCCAGCAGCAGCTCCGACACCCTGTCATTGATGCTCGCCCGGCGAAACAGCAGGCGATGTGCGCCATCATGGGCAAGAATGGCCAGCCCATGCTGGCAGGCACCGATCAGCAACACCGCAACCGGATACAGCAGCGGTGCATCAATCATGGAATATGCCGCTATAGCGAGCGTAATGCCGCACCAGTTCCGGGCAATGGCCAGAGCGGCGCGCAACGGCACCAGGGAACGACAGTCCGCGGCTTGCCGGGGCTGGCTCCCGACCGGCTGCATCGGGCTGCTGCTCTCGCCATTCATGGGGCACTCCCCGTCACAGCGCGGCCACATGGGCTTTCAAATGCATAAGCTGCGCTTCGGCATCAGCCACCAGCCAGCCGCGCGCTGATACCATCCTGCCCGCCCGGCAATCAGCACTGATCTGCTCGAGCAGCGCACGGCGCAATTCCTCATCAGAGGCGACACGGGCCGACAATCGCTGAAACGACATGAGCATCTCATTCGCAGATGCGGCCCTGCCCTGCACCTGGTCAGCAAAGCACTGCAGCAGAAAGCTGTCCGAAGGCCACGCCTTTAATACCCGCAACAGGCGAGCCGCCGCCCTGGTTTCCGCTGCGCTCACCCGCAGCGGCACGCCAGCCAGCGTCAGCGCCCCGACGGCCCCGGCAGCAGCAAGAAATGAACGGCGCCGGATGCCCGGTGAGGCTGTTTGATCACTCATGACACGTCACCTCCCAACGTTTCCGCCAGACGCAGCGCCAGGCAGACAATCGTCCAGGTGGGCTGGGCATACCCGTAGGTGGGAAAAACAGAACTGCCCGCCACAAAGACGTTGTCGACACCATGTACCCGACAGTCAGGGTCCACCACACCGTCACGGGGGTCCAGCGACATGCGCGTGGTGCCCATGTGATGGCTGCCGTATTCAGGGGCTTTCGGCGGCCAGAATCCCTGCTCCAGCTTTACCCGGCCCAGACCACTGGCGCTGAACACCCGGGCAAAGTGATCGGCAGAGGCGTTGACCGCCTCTGCGTCGCTTTTGTCCAGGCGAAAATCCAGCTCTGCCTTGTTCATGCCAAGAAGATCCTTGTCGCGCACGAGGCTCACGCGGCTGTCCCGGTTCGGCGCCTGCTCAACGCCCATGAACACATCAACAAGGCCGGGATCGTTACCGGCGTTGCCGGCCATGGACTGCGGCAACTCGGCAAGCCCGGACTCATCCAGCGGCCCACGGAACTGGAACAGGAAGCCGGTATTACGCAGTCCGTTGGCGCTGCTGTACGCATCGGAAAAAGACATACCGCCCACCAGCCGGTGGGCGCCATCGCGTCGGTCGGTGAAGCCGACGACCGGGTCATAAAGCGGCCGGCGGCCGGCATAACCGTCAATCACTGCCTGCGAAAAACGAAAGCCGACATGATCGGAAAAATAGCGCCCCACATTGCCGTGCTCATTACCCAGGCCGTCACGGTGAAAGCTGCGGAAATTGAGCATCAAGCGTGGATTCTCGATACCGCCGGCAGCGAGGACATACTGGCTTGCCGCGATTTCAAACCGGCGCGAAGTCTGGTTCATGCAGACAAGCTGCCTGGCAGCCCTGGCGTTTTCGTGGGCAACCAGATCAACTGCATTGGCATGCAACATCAGGTAGATATTTTCCGCATCCTTGAGCTGCTGCCGGTAGGCTTCACCAAAACGGGTCGGCGGCGACAACCTGTAGATGTCGGTAACCATGTCCGGCGCGTGCAGAGGCTGGAAATCATCACTGTGGTTGAGCCAGAACGCGGTGTCGTGGGTATCACCGTTAAGCTGCAGCCAACGCGACGCCTCGGCGTCATACCTGGCCAGGGACTCCCGGGTAATGGGCCAGCCACTGCGGGGAAGGAATTCACGCGGGGCAAAATCGCTGGCGCGCAGCGGCAGCGTCCACCCGCCCCAGTGATTGGAGCTGCCGCCGAGGTAACGCAGCCGGGATTTGTGCATGGCCGGATAGTCGGCGGGATCCGCCTCACCGGTATACAGTGCTGTGCTGAACGGGTCGGAATCGAAACCGCCACCTTCTGCGATAACGATTTTCAGAGCACTGTTGCGGGACAGGGTCAGTGCCAGAACGATCCCTGCAACACCGCCGCCAATAATGCAGACATCGCACTCCAGACGTGTACCTGAAGGCAATTGGTTGGCATCAAAAATCATTGCACATCCCAAACTGGCGGACCGGCGGAGCGTAGTGGCAAGTATATGCCACTACGCCATCGCCAATACAGCGGATGCTATTGTTTCTTAAGGGAGATACTGCTGTACCACTGGCCCGAGGGGATCGCCACCTGGCCCAGGGTCTTGCCACTGAATGACACCTCACCAATCAGCGGGTCACCCTGGAAAGGCGTGCTGCCACCAAGACCCGCTGTGGAGCCGAACTGCAGATCATTCTGCAATGTCAGCGCCGGCTTGTTGTCTGCCGTGGTTGCTGCAGACTCCAGCAGCACTCGACCGTTGCGCCACGCGATGTTGCCCGAGACGTTATCGAGACGGAAGTCCGCCGATGGCGAAGACGGCTCAGCAAGCGATACGTAGGCAGTCCCGTCGAAATTCAGCAGGCCATCATAACCAATGTAGCTCTGCCCGCCTGGCGCACCACTGAGCGCGAACAGGAAGCCGTTGGTGGCCAGATTGATATCCAGTAGAGAGATACGCACCGGGTCACTCATATCATCCAGGCTACCGCCGCCGAACAGGCCACGGAAGCGATAGGTGGCTTCGGTGTCGGACTGCAGCCAGAGACCGCCAGGAATGCCGGCGTAATCAGGGTCCGAGTCGACGATACGCAGGAAGAAGTCGTCCACCTTCCAGATCAAGTCGGCGTTCACCAGGCCGATACCGAACCGGTTTGACGGGCCAGAGCCGGTGGGAATGGCCGTGGCCGTGGCCGTGTCAGCAATCAGGAAGTGGGTATTGGTGGCCCAGCGTGCCCGCGGGTCGAAGGCCGGGTCGCCAATCTGTGCACCGGTGATGCCCGAGAAGTTGGTGGCGGCTGCGTCCCAGTACCCCGGGGACTGAATGGCCAGCGCCACATCAGCACGGATACCGGTATTACCCCCGCCAAAACCACTCGGGTACAGGTAGATGTTGGAGTCCAGCTTGCCGAAGGTGTACACCAGGCTCCAGTTGAAGATTTCCGAGGGCACGGCTGTGCCGGGATCAATCACTTCCACCTGGCTGTTATAGGCGTGCAGACGGCCGTCACGGATGATCACGGCGAGCCCCGGTGCATCCGGCGGCAGCGCAATCAGGCTTCCGCCCACCGCGCCACAACCCGTAGCATTGAGAGAGCCCGACGTGGGCAAGTCACCGCCGAAACAGATATTGCCTGGCCCCTGCCCGGCGCCGTTGATGGCATCCACGATGATCGGCATGCTGAAGTCAATGCTGGCACCCGGCATGCGCTGCCAGTCAAAGAACCGGGCCCGGGTCCGGTTGCCGGCGGCCTGGCCAAGGATCCAGGCGAAATCCGTGTCGTAGTTCCATTCCACCGACAGGTTAAGGCCCTCTGAGCGGGTACCCAGCAGCGAGCCATCGTAGTTGAATTCCTGGAAGCCACTGGGCCCTACCGCGGTGCCATAGCCAATACCACCAGTACCCAGGCGCAGCTTGGCATCGGTCACACCACCTTCCCAGCCAAACAGGATCAGCGCATCACGGCCGGTGGTGTCAAAATCGGTGGGATTGGCCTTGAACAGCAGGTCGAAATTAAGGGCGAACTCCAGGAAAGGCGCATCAATCAGCAGCCCGTCCGCATCAATGCCCATGGTGGCCGGGCCCAGGTTGCCAGCACCGTCCTGCGTTTCGGCGGTGATGTTGAAGTTGCCGAAGCTTACCTCGGCGGAGCCCGGACCGCCCTGGCGCAGGATGATGTCACCACCGGTAGAGCGCAACGACAGGTAACCCTGGTTCGAGCCATTGTTGAACAGGCCATTTTCCGCCGAAATCAGGAATGAACCACTGCCACTGGACAGGTAAGCCTCGCCATAGGAGTTGCCCAGTGCCGACGTGTGGCGAATATCGCCGGTGCGCATTTCGATATTTTCCCAACTGGCACCAATCACCGGGCGCGGCACACCACCAACATTGGTGGTATCGAAGGTCAGGTCGGCGTTGAACTCGCCGGCCCCAGTGCCACCAAGGACAATATCTTCGGCGATGATGCCGGCTTCCCGCACGGTGCCGATATCAGACTGTATCTGCAGGGACTGGGCGGTAATATCGCCGTCAATGGACACGGCGAGGCCATCCCGCCCGGCAACATTGGACATGTCCTCATCCGACAACGCCGACATTGCCCATGAATGGGATACGCCCGCTACCAGGCAGGCGCCGAGAAGAACCCGCGGCGTACGCGCTAGAAGAAACATGTGGACCCCCCGCCGCGACAGTTGGACACCACATCCTGGGAGCTATCCAGCGCAAGGTCCGATAGATTCAGGAACACGGTTTGCCCGGTCAGGTTCAGGGTGCCCAGGTCTTTCGATATACCCCCGCTAAACAGCGATTCAAGGCCGTCCCCGGTGGTTACCGTCACCCTGTTCGCCGGCTGCGCCAGCGTATCACCCATAAGAACGGCCAGCTGCGGGTAGGCACTGGAAATATCCACCTGCTCCGCCGGGTTCAGCTCACCGAAGTCAACCGGATCCTGGAACGACATCCACCAGCCACGCAGGGACGTTTCAGTGGCGCCAGGCCATTGCAGGTTCTCTTTCTGGAACGACAGCGAGAACGGGTTGTTGATCGGCAGTTTGTGGATAAAGCCGAGATCCTCGTCGAAAGTAATGTCGGCGCTCAGGCCCGCCACCACGGCATCCGGGCGCAGTTCGGTCTCCGAAATACAGACCAGGTAGAGCACGCAGGCGGGCGTCGCCAGCTCCATCGCCAGTGTGCCGGCGGAGGGCTGGGTCAGGGTGATATTGGGAATGGCCGCTGACGCGTTCACCGATACCGACTCAAGACGATTGCCATAAATGGTGAAGGCCGGAATGGTAAACGGCGCTGACACCGACGGAATATTCAGGCCTGCCGAGCTCCCCGGCAGAGAGTAAAGCGGTCTCCCGGAACCACAGCCGGAGGTACAGGCGGCAATATTGAGGTCCGCGAGGGTGTTGATCTGCTCATCCGGCTGGGTGCCGAACACGCCAGGCTGGGTGGTTGCCGTACCGCTGGTGGGCGCCACTTCCACGTAACCGGACAGGCGATTGATACCGTTGGGACTGTTGGTGTTCTGACCGGCAGTCACCAGGCCTTGCATGTTTTCCGCACTCAGACGGAACCCGACCACCTCACGCAGGGTGCGGGAACCGTTGTTCTTGATGGCGAACTCAATGAAGGGCCGAGTCAGGATGGCAGAACAGTTTACCCGGTCCGGACCGCAGGCGCCGGCGGGATCACCCGTCAGGCTGAAATCATCAATGTCGATATCACAGATGCCGGGGCCATTGATGCCACCGCAGCCCAGCTGCAGCTGGGAAATATTGGTGTTGATCTCCATCTCCACGTCCAGGGCCACACTGGTGAAATCGAAGCCACCCTGGCTCTGGGAGTTGGAAACAAACAGGGCCTGGCCGATGACATCGGAAAGCTGGTCATCAGACAGCTCCTCCATGGCATGGGCAGCACTACCGGTAACGAGACCGGCCAGCAGCAGGAACAGCCCTGCAATAAATGACTTGTTGTTATTATCAGAAACCGAATACATAAGCCTGTCCTGAGAAAGACGCACCGGCGAGACCGCCATCCAGATCGCCCACATTGGCACCAAGGAATGAACCGTTGTTGTCTGACGTGTAGCCGTTGGCACCAAATTCCACTGCCATACGGCCAAGAGTGAATTTCATCTCCAGCGAGGTGTAGCCCGAGGACGTGTTGGTGCCGGGATCATAATTCAGCGTGGTCGACGGGTAGGAAAGCACCAGCGCTGGATTGCTGGTGATATCACCCGTCGAACAGGCGCCCGCATTGCCTGTGACAAGACAGTTGCCACTGGCATCCGCAAACTTGGATGCATCGAACAGGGCCAGGTTCGAGCCGGCATTGGCGAGGGTGCCTGCATCAAGGAAGATCGGGTCGATCTTCATTACACCGTACCAGTCCTTCAGTACCAGCCACTCACCGCCCAGGTCCGTGCGGTTGTTGAAATTCAGTGCCATCCGGCACGGGTTGCTGAGCCCTGAGCAGAAGCTCAGGCTGGACAGCGGGTCGCCATTGGCGTCGGCGTTGACGCGCAATTCCAGGGCCACGGCAATACCGTCCTGGGCCACCACTTCACCCATGTCCGCATCGCTGAGCTCGGTCAATGAACCCGCGAACGCTGCCCCCGAGAACAGGGCCAGCACCAGCGCCATAAATACCTGTTTCGGATTCATGTCAGGGCCCCGCGTCCAGCGATGTGATTTTCAGGTGCTGCATCTGGATACCCTCGATACGACTGGTGCCCAGGTTGACCACCGCGCCACCGGCAGCCACCGGCTCGATGAAATACAGGCCGTTGGTCTGGCTGTTGCCGGCGATGCTCATGTCGAAGGTGCCCCAGCGGACATAACCGGCCGCACTGGCATCAGCGTAGTAATCGTTGTACACCGCAGGCACATCAGGCAGGCGGGTGAGCTCGATAACGAAGTTGCCGTCGTTGGCAGGCGTGCTGTCCAGCACCAGCGCCTGGTGATGCAGGCGGCCGAGGGGCAGATAGGCATCCACGTTGCGGAAGTACAGGCCTTCCTGCGGATCAAAAGCCGGCACTTCCTGGTTGCCATTGGCCGGCTCACCCCCGTCCTGGGCGACGGAAAAACGGAAATCACCGGACAGCGCCGACTCGTAGACGATACCGAAAGTCGGGTCGGCGGTGTCTGCAACCTGCATCAACTGCAACACCGCAGGACGGCCATCAGCCGTGATCGGCTTGCCGTTGATGATGGTCTGGGACTGCAGCGTGGCGTCATTGGCACCGCCGCGATCAGACTGGATCTCGCCCCAGAAGGCAAAACGCCAGTCGTCTGACTGGGAGGGCCCGATCAGCTCGAAAACAGTGGGTGAGACCAGGTTGCCCTGGAAGTCGTAGCCCTGGTACTGGAACACGCGGGCCACATAGGGGTTGACCACCGGCGCGAAGTTGGCCACGGCGTTGGTGCCGATGGGACAGGACAGGTCACCGCTACAGGCGTTGCCGTACCAGGTTTCTCCCGGACCGCTGGCGGCCGAGAAGGTCAGGCCGTAATAACGCACATCACCGCGATCCCAGTTGGCCAGCGCGGTATTGGTGCCGGTGAGCTCGATATAACTGGTGGGCGCCATGGCGAAGCGGAAATCGTCCAGCGCAATGGCGATACCGGCACCTGAGATGCTCGAGAGCTCGTCTTCAGGCAGCTCCTCCAGGGCCTGCGAGGTGCCGGCAAAGAGCACCGCAGCCAGGACGGCCACCCGTGTCATTATCTTTCTGGAACGCAATCCAGCCACCGAAAGACCCCTTCATTCTTGTTATCCAGCACCGTTTCCGGTGCCCGCACATGGCGGCTTAGCCAGCCATATGCATGGTATTTTTTGTCATTCTGCTAAATTACGCGGCCACGGGGTGCAAGGCAATTGAAACCGGCGCGCCTGTTACAAAACCTATACAGAGATAATTCTTTCTTTTCAGGCGCTTAGAGACGGCGGAAAAGTGATATTACCGTGCCTGTAACGGAACGGCCGGCGACCGGGAAAAAGGCCGCCAAAGTGGGAAGAAAGGAAACAGTTGATCACTGAAAACGGGCGCCGGGCCCCGCCGGCAGCGTGTTGCGGCCCACTGGGCCGGGCCCGGAATGGGCCCTGGGCCGGCGAGGCGCCAATACCGTCTACTCAGAAGGCATCGCCAGGCACGCGCACCCAGCCTTCCATCAATACCCGCGCACTTCGGCTCATGACCGCCTTCTCTGCCTGCCACTGACCGCCTTCGCAGGTCGCCTCGGCACCCACTCGCAGGGTGCCCGAGGGATGCCCGAACACTACCGAGGTGCGGTCGCCACCGCCCGCCGCCTGGTTCACCAGGGTGCCGGGGATGGCAGCGGCAATACCGATGGCCACGGCTGCCGTGCCCATCATGGCGTGGTGCAGCTTGCCCATGGACAGGGCCCGGACCAGCAGGTCGATGTCGCCGGCGGCGACCTCCTTGCCGCTGGATGCGGTGTAGCCCGCCGCTGGGGCCACGAAAGCCACCTTGGGGGTGTGCTGGCGCGCGGCCGCCTCGGCCACATCCTTGATCAGCCCCATCTGCACGGCCCCGTGGGCGCGGATCGTCTCGAACATGGCCAGCGCCTTGTCATCCCCGTTGATGGCTTCCTGCAGCTCGGTGCCGGTGTAGCCGATATCCGCTGCATTAACGAACACCGTGGGAATGCCGGCATTGATGAGGGTGGCAGTGAGCGTGCCCACACCGGGCACATCCAGCTCATCCACCACATTGCCGGTGGGGAACATGGCGCCCTCGCCGTCCGCCGGGTCCATGAACTCCACCTGCACTTCCGCCGCCGGGAACGTGACGCCATCCAGCTCGAAGTCACCGGTTTCCTGCACCTCACCATTGGTGATGGGCACATGGGCGACGATGGTCTTCTGGATGTTCACCTGCCAGATGCGCACCACCGCCGTGCCATTTTCAGGAATTCGGTCGGCTGCCACCAGGCCATTGCTGATGGCGAACGAGCCCACGGCAGCAGTGAGGTTGCCGCAGTTGCCGCTCCAGTCGATAAACGGCTTGTCGATGGCGACCTGCCCGAACAGGTAATCCACGTCATGACCCGGGCTGTCACTTTTCGACAGGATCACCGTCTTGCTGGTACTGGACGTGGCGCCGCCCATGCCATCGGTGTGCTTGCCGTAGGGATCGGGGCTGCCAATGACACGCAGCAACAGCTTGTCGCGGGCGTCACCCGGCTGCCGGGCGACCTCAGGCAGGTCGTCGCGCTTGAAGAACACACCTTTGCTGGTACCGCCGCGCATGTACGTGGCTGGAATGCGGATCTGTGGTGCGTGTGTCATGTGTGTCGTCCATCGGTTATGTGTTGGTGCAGCATGTTCAGGAGAGCCACGAGACCCCTCACCCCAACCCCTCTCCCGGAGGGAGAGGGGCTTATTGCTAGCTGGCTTCCTGGATCAGTTCGTTGGCGAACTTCTGCAGGATACCGCCGGCGGAGTACACCGAGACTTCCTCGGCCGTATCCAGTCGGCAGGTCACCGGCACACGGTCAGTTTCCCCATTGGCGCGATGGATCACCAACTCCAGTGTGGCACGTGGTGCGGGCGTGCCTTCCACATCGTAGGTCTCGGTACCGTCCAGCTGCAGGGTATGGCGTGTCGTGCCTTCCTCGAACTGCAGCGGCATCACACCCATACCGATCAGGTTGGTGCGGTGAATGCGTTCGAAACCTTCAGCGACAATCGCTTCCACACCGGCAAGAGCCACACCCTTGGCAGCCCAGTCACGGGACGAGCCCTGGCCATAGTCGGCGCCAGCGATGATGATCAGCGGCTGCTTGCGGTCCATGTAGGTTTCAATGGCTTCCCACATGCGCATCACCTCACCCTCAGGCTCCACGCGAGCGAGCGAGCCCTGTTTCACCTCACCGTTTTCATCCTTGACCATTTCGTTGAACAGCTTCGGGTTGGCCAGCGTCGCGCGCTGCGCGGTGAGGTGGTCACCCCGGTGGGTGGCGTAGGAATTGAAGTCCTCCTCGGGCAGGCCCATCTTGTGCAGGTACTCTCCGGCGGCGCTGTCCATGAGAATGGCATTGGACGGCGACAGATGGTCGGTGGTGATGTTGTCCGGCAGGATGGCCAGCGGGCGCATGCCCTTCAGTTCACGCGCTGCCGCCATGGTGCCTTCCCAGTACGGCGGCCGGCGGATGTAGGTGCTCTGCGGACGCCACTGGTACAGCGGGTCACTCTTGGCCGCGCCGTCACCCTTGTGCTCAAACATGGGAATGTACACCTGGCGGAACTGCTCCGGCTTCACCGCGGATTTGACGATGGCATCGATTTCTTCGTCACTGGGCCAGATATCAGCCAGCATGATGGGCTTGCCATCCGCATCATGGCCGAGCGCATCTTTCTCGATATCGAAGCGGATGGTACCGGCAATGGCATACGCCACCACCAGCGGCGGCGATGCCAGGAACGCCTGCTTGGCGTAGGGGTGGATGCGGCCATCGAAGTTGCGGTTGCCCGACAGCACCGCGGTGGCATAGAGATCACGGTCAATGATTTCCTGCTGGATCTTCGGGTCCAGCGCTCCACTCATGCCGTTACAGGTGGTGCAGGCAAACGCCACCACATCAAAGCCCAGGTCCTGCAGCTCGGGCAGCAGGTTGGCTTCTTCCAGGTACATCTTCACCGTTTTCGAACCCGGCGCCAGCGATGACTTCACCCACGGCTTGCGGGTCAGGCCCAGCTTGTTGGCATTGCGGGCGATCAGGCCGGCCGCCACCATGTTGCGCGGGTTACTGGTATTGGTGCAGCTGGTGATCGCGGCGATGATGACAGCGCCATCCGGCATCTTGTCACCGTCCTGCTGCCATTCGTGGGCAATACCACGCTTGGCCAGCTCGCTCACCGGAAGCAGTGCATGAGGATTGGACGGCCCGGCCAGGTTGCGCTCAACCGTTGACAGGTCGAACGTCAGCACACGCTCATACTCGGCCTCGCGCAGGTCCGCCGCCCAGAAACCGGCTGCCTTGGCATAGGTTTCCACAAGGGCCACCTGCTCATCTTCGCGGCCGGTGAGCTTGAGGTACTCAAGGGTCTGGTCGTCAATGAAGAACATGCCCGCTGTGGCGCCGTATTCCGGCGTCATGTTGGCAATGGTGGCGCGGTCACCCACGGTCAGGCTGTCAGCGCCCTCGCCGTAAAATTCCAGGTAGGCGCCGACCACACGCTCCTTGCGCAGGAACTCGGTCAGCGCCAGCACCATGTCCGTGCCGGTGATGCCCGGTTTCAGACGGCCCTTGAGTTCAACACCGACGATGTCCGGCAGGCGCATCATGGATGGATTGCCGAGCATGACGTTCTCGGCCTCCAGGCCACCAACGCCCACGGAGATCACGCCGAGGGCATCCACCATGGGGGTATGGCTGTCGGTGCCGACACAGGTATCCGGGAACGCCACACCGTCACGCACCTGCACCACAGGAGACATCTTCTCCAGGTTGATCTGGTGCATGATGCCGTTGCCCGGCGGGATCACGTCAACGTTCTCGAACGCGGTCTTGGTCCAGTTGATGAAGTGGAACCGGTCGGCGTTGCGCCGCTCTTCCACATCACGGTTCTTCTCGAACGCACCTTCCTCGAAACCCGGGTGCTCCACGGCCAGGGAGTGATCAACAATCAATTGCACCGGCACCACCGGGTTGACGCTGGCCGGGTCACCGCCCTTCTCTGCGATGGCATCACGCAGGCCAGCAAGATCCACCAGTGCAGTCTGGCCAAGAATGTCGTGGCAGACCACGCGCGCCGGATACCAGGGAAAATCCAGATCGCGGCGGCGCTCAACCAGCTGCTTGAGCGCATCAGTCAGGTCCGCCGGCTCGCAGCGCCGCACCAGCTGCTCGGCCAGCACGCGCGATGTGAAGGGCAGCTTTTCCCAGGCACCTGCCTGAATGTCATTCACCGCCTGGCGGGTATCGAAATAATCCAGATCGGTTCCGGGAAGCGGTTTGCGGTAGTCGGTGTTCATAGCCTGTGCATACCTGCGTTGTGAATTCGTGGAGTGGGAGTGGGAGAGACCGTCGCCCTACTTCTGTCAGGCCTGGCCGTTCCCTCACCCTGGCCCTCTCCCAGAGGGAGAGGGAATAACTAAAGCCCCTCTCCCTCTGGGAAAGAGATCATCAACCCCTCCCCTTTGGGAAAGGCATTATCAAGCCCCTCTCCCTCTGGGAGAGGGGTTGGGGTGAGGGTCAACCCCGCTCGGCGATCGGCACCACCTTGCGCAGTTCCTCACCGGTGTACTCCGCACTGGGACGGATGATGCGGTTGTCCGCACGCTGCTCCATCACGTGTGCCGCCCAGCCCGTGAGTCGGCTCATCACGAAGATCGGCGTGAACAGCTTGGTGGGAATGCCCATGAAGAAATACGCCGAGGCATGGAAGAAATCGGCGTTACAGAACAGCTTCTTCTCGCGCCACATGACTTCCTCGCAACGCACGGATACCGGGTACAGCACCGTGTCACCCACATCCGCAGCCAGCTTTTCGGACCACTGCTTGATGATGGCGTTACGCGGATCAGACTCGCTGTAGATGGCGTGGCCGAAGCCCATGATCTTTTCCTTGCGCTCGAGCATGCCCATCATTTCTTTCTCGGCATGATCCGGATCGCTGAACTTCTCGATCATGTCCATGGCCGCCTCGTTGGCACCGCCATGCAGCGGCCCACGCAGCGAGCCGATGGCACCGGTGATGCAGCTGTGGATATCGGACAGCGTCGACGCGCAGACACGGGCGGTGAAGGTGGACGCGTTGAATTCATGCTCCGCGTACAGGATCAGGGAAACATTCATGACCCGCTCATGCAGCTCATTGGGCTTCTCGCCACGCAACATGTGCAGGAAGTGCGCACCGATGGAGTCGTCGTCGGTGTTTTCATCAATACGCACGCCATCATGGCTGAAGCGGTACCAGTAGCAGATGATGGACGGGAACACGGCCAGCATCCGGTCGGTGGCATCCTGCTGCTGGTCAAAGCTGGTTTCCGTTTCCAGGTTGCCGAGCATCGAGCAGCCGGTACGCATGACATCCATCGGATGCGCATCCCTGGGAATGCGCTCCAGCACTTCCTTGAGTGCCTGGGGCAGACCGCGCAGGGTCTTCAGCTTGGCCTTGTAGGCATCGAGCTCTGCCTGCTTCGGCAACTCACCCTTGAGAATCAGGTGGGCCACTTCCTCGAACTCGCAGTTCTCCGCCAGGTCCTTGACGTCATACCCGCGGTAAGTCAGACCGGAGCCGGATTTTCCCACCGTGGACAGTGCCGTCTTGCCAGCCACCTGGCCACGCAGGCCTGCACCACCGAGTTTCTTGCCTTCTGCCATTTTCCTTCTCCTCCAGTTTTCGGGCCGCCTGTGTGAAATCAAAGCGGTTGGTGAGGAGCCTTGAGCTTGCCCTCACCCTGTCCCTCTCCCAGCGGGAGAGGGAACCGTTATTCATGTTCAGTGCCATTCAAAGCCCCTCTCCCTGCGGGAGAGGGGTTGGGGTGAGGGCTCTCAGCCCTTCCCCTTGGCAAACAACGCGTCGAGCTTCTGCTCGTAGTCGTGGTAATTGAGGAAGTCGTACAGTTCCATGCGGGTCTGCATGCTGTCCACCACGTTCTGCTGGTGGCCGTCCTTGCGGATTGCCTCGTACACGGCCAGCGCGGCCTTGTTCATGGCACGGAAAGCCGAAAGCGGATACAGGATCATGTCAGCGCCCGCGTCCTTCAGTTCGTCGCGGTTGAACAGCGGTGTGGCGCCAAATTCAGTGATGTTGGCCAGCAGCGGCACGTCGCCCAGGCCCTGCTTGAACGCCTTGTAGTCTTCCAGCGTGTGCACGGCTTCGGCAAAGATGCCGTCCGCACCGGCGTCGATACAGGCCCGCGAACGCTCGATGGCCGCTTCCAGGCCGTCTTTCTGGAATGCATCAGTGCGCGCAATGATAAAGAAGTCGTCATCGGTCTTGCCATCCACAGCTGCCTTGACCCGGTCGACCATTTCTTCCTGGCTGACGATTTCCTTGTTCGGGCGATGACCACAGCGCTTCTGCGCCACCTGGTCTTCCAGGTGCACCGCACCGGCACCGGCCTTGATCATTTCCTTCACCGTGCGGGAAATGTTGAACGCCCCGCCCCAGCCGGTATCGATATCCACCAGCAGCGGCACCTCGGTGGCACTGGAAATCCGGCGCACATCCTCAAGCACGTCGTTCATGCTGGTCATGCCCAGGTCCGGCAGACCGTAGGAGGCATTGGCGACACCGCCGCCTGACAGGTATATGGCACGGTAACCCACGCGCTCCGCCATCAGGGCGCAATAGGCATTGATGGTGCCCATGATCTGTAGCGGCTGCTCTTCAGCCAGGGCCTTGCGGAAACGCCCGCCGGCGGTCAGTTTGCTCATTGTGTCTCCCTGTGATTATCGGGTGCGGCCGACAGCGCCTCGGCGCCTTTTGGGCCGCCCCCGGCGCCGCCAACGCGGCCTTGTGATTCGATGTTTTCGCGCGCACGGCTGATATGTCGGCGCATCAGAAGTTCTGCCATTTCCCCGTCGCCGGATTCGATCGCCTCGACAATGCGGCGATGCTCGGCCAGTGCGCGCTGGGGCCGGTTGGCCACGGTGGAAAACTGGTAACGGTACATGCGCACCAGGTGGTACAGCTCGCCAATGAGCAGATCGATCAGGGTCTGGTTATGGGAGCCGTGGATAATGCGGTAATGGAAGTCCAGGTCGCCCTCACGCTGGAAATAGGCGGTGTCTTCCTGCAGGTCCTGCTGCTGCTCGTGCTGGCTGAGCAACCTGTGCAGGCCGGCCACTTCTTCGGCTGTCATGTGTTCGGCGGCCAGACGCGCAGCCATGCCCTCCAGGGCTTCGCGCACGCGGTAGATTTCGATCAGGTCCTCGCCCTTGAGCTGGGCCACCCGGGTACCCACATGGGGCACCCGTTCGAGCAGCTTGCGCGATTCCAGCCGGCGGATGGCCTCACGCAGGGGCCCGCGGCTGACGCCATAGCGGGCGGCCAGCTCGGTCTCGCCCAGCTTGGTCCCCGGCTTGAGTACGCCCAGGACAATATCGTCCTGCAGGCGGGCAAAGACCCGCTCGGACAGGGTGCGACCATCGGTTTGGGAGCTTTCAGCCATGGGTTTGCGCCATTGTTGACAATATGCTGGGTCGAGGCGGCAATTTACCCATGAAAAAGGGGCTTTTCAAGCCCCTTTGTTGACAATCGTTGTGCGCTGACTGGCAAATGCGGTCAGGCAGCGGGCCGTAGCCCCCGCCTTATGGCGCGGTGCACCCGCCACCGCCATCCGATTCCTGCGCCTGGCCCTGCACAGCACCGCCCAGCAGGGACAGGAATTCCCGCCGCAGCACCGGCACCTGGCCGTTGTCCGGCAGGTTCGGATCAAAGAATTCCTTCTTCAGTTGCTGGCTCTGGTACTGGTCCAGCCACAGGGCGCGCACCTCATTGTCGAAATTGGTATCGCCCAGGCGAAGGATGGGGGCGGTGGTGTTCGGGCTGCCCGTTGTACCCAGGTCGATACGCCCGCGTATCAGGGTACCGTACTGGGGAATGTAATCCGGGCTCTGGTCATCCGCCAGGTCAGCCTCGCCCACCAGGTAGATCGCCACACCCACAGAGCGGTTGCCGCTGTCATCGTCACGCAGCGTGCGGGTGACAAAGCCGACCTTGTACTCCTGGATCTCGCCGTCACCGTCAATGCCATCCACCAGGGTGACCGGGTCAACGGCCGAGCAATCCTGGTCACGGTCGGTAACGATGGTGCCGTCATCCAGGAACTGCACCACCACATCGCCCTGGTCACCAGGGACAAACTCGCGGCGTTGTTCCTCGGTAACAGGGAAACCATTGGGGTAATCGGTGTCACCCAGCAACAGCGTATTGTAGTTCAGGTTCTGCGGATCGCCGTTTTCATCCTCGACGATCTCGTTTGCCGGAATGTCATCGCAGGTGGTCTGCTCAACGTAACCGGGCGGCGTCTCGTCGCCGGGTAGCACGCAGGCCTTGAAGAACGTCAGCCGATAGAACGGCGGCAACGCATCAATCAGCCCGGCGTCGGTGCCGCCGGCGATAAGACCGGTACGGGCCACCTTGTAGCCGAGACCATCCGGGGAACCGAAGGACGCATCGCCCAGCAATGTACCGCCCAGGCGCGCCAGGTCGTCCTCATTGCCGGTTTCGGTGACGTCATAGATTTCCTCACCATCATCGACCGGATAATCCTCATCAAAATCCACCCGGCCATCCAGGCTCAGGCCGTCGTACATGACGCCACCGATGAGGCGCCCTGACAGGGACAGATCCGTGGCGCCGAACTCCGGGTCGTCGTAATCAAACAGGGTACGCAGGCCAATAGTGCTGCCGGGTGCACCACCGAAGTACAACTGCTCGTCAAGCAGGGAGCCGGCATTGAAAACGGCCAGGTCATTGGACACGCTCTGGGTATCCAGCTCTCCTTCATTGTTCAGGTTCAGGCCGCCGAAGCTGCCAATGCCAACGATGTCGCCATCCGGGTACACCAGGGCAGTCATCACCAGTGACAGGCGCTGGTAGTCAATATTCTCGTCACCGAATGCCAGCGCGTAGAAGGCGTTGGCCGGACTGTTGTGCTCAAGCTGGAACAGGCCGGCGCGGGCGCGGTTGGATGCCGCGGCAGCGGCGCCGATGGCGCCACTGTTGGCATCGCCTTCCGCCGGCCACGCCGGTGTCGGATCCAGGTCTTCCATGGCAGCAATGGCGTCATCCACTTCATCACTGACCGCCGTGCGCCAGCTGTCCCAGGCAGACACGAATGCCGCGTAATTGGCGTAGTCGGCGGCATCGAAACGCTGCCCGGAGGACGTCAGCGGGACGACGGCATCAAACTCGGCGCTGGTGACGTTGTGCGCGGCGTTGGGGATTTCCAGATAGACGTCATCGGCCGGGTCACCACTGTTGTCGGAGTGGTTGCCATCCAGTACGGCCAACAGGGCCGCCCGGGTGGACACCGCCTTGTCGGCGCTGGGGGTGCGTTCGGGGGTGTTGACCAGGTCCGCCACGGCCACCTGGAAAAAGCCGGCACTGGCGCCGCATTCGGCAGAATTTCTGCCTGAACAACGCGGCAGCCGCGCCGAACCAATATAGAAACGCTTGCCGAACTCGATCGGGCGACGCCCGATGAAGAACGAAATGGTGTCGGAATCCAGCGGGCAGCGGGCGATATGCTGGGGCAGGCCGCGGCTGTTACCCGGCGCTCCCGGCTCGGCCACAGGCACATAGAAATCGATATTGCCGCAGGTGTAGCCAATGTTGGTCACCACGGCGCTACGCACACCCGCCGGCGTCTGCACACCGGCAACGAGTTCGATTTCCAGGGCTTCCTGGTCCGGGTCCAGGGGGTCGGAGGTACCACCGGCAATCAGGCTTCCCTGCACCGAGGTGCCCTCGGAAAAGTCCTCACCGGAGTTACAGCCGGCGAGGAACAATGCCAGCAGGACAGCTGTGATCTTGAATATCTGCAAGTTTCTCATAACACCCATTCTAGTCGTCACGCTCCACAGGCCCTACGGGCGATAGGTCGGGCGGCACTGGTTGCCCGATAATCCGGCTGCCAGTCTTTGACCGGCCCGCCCCTGAATGGTTCCAGCGCAGCCGTGGCTCAGCGCTCGCCGGCGCTGCCCGTTACGGTAAAGTCGCCCGCCAACGCGGGCGGCGCATCATAGTAGCCCTGCTGCTGCGGCAAAGCGACCACCCCTGCACCCTCTTCGACGGTGGCATAGGGCAGGTAAAATGCCACATACCGGGCCCCCGGCGGCACCGACAGCACGCCCTGGTAAAACGCGTAGCGGTACCAGGTCTCCGGATAGCGGCGCTGGAAGGGCCGGTCCACCACTTCCAGCGGCGTGCCCTCTCCGTCCATGAAAACCAGGGCCGGGTGCAGGTAGTCACCCGCCTTGCCGATGAATCCGCGCAGCGTCAGCCTGCCCACCGCTGCCGTCAGCCGCACCGCCATGGCGGGCATGGGCCGGTCCATGACCACCACTTCATCGGCGTCGCCCAGGGCCAGGGACAGCTCCTCGCCCACGTCCAGCGGCCGGGCCTGCTCGCGCGTGTGCAGGCAGCAATCAGCGCGCACCCCGGTGATGCGCTCAACAAATTCAACCGCCGGGTCAGCCACCGCTTCGTAGCCGGGCGGGCGCTCCTGGCGGTACTCGCGCTCTGCCACCAGGTCGACTTTCTCCTCGATCAACTGGCCGTCCGGCCCGTAATAGGTGACAAAGCGGTTACGGTCCCTCTCCTCCAGCTTCTGCTGGACTTCCTCATCAGTCTGGTAGGCCGACGCCGGCAGATCTGCCCCCGGCCCGGCGCCGCCGGCCGGTGTCGCCTGGCTGCCAGCCCCACTGCCCTGCCCCTGTTCAGCCGCCGGACGCTCCACCGTGACCAGGTTGCCCTGGGCGTCGACGTAGGTATACAGGTTGCCGCGCGCCGTGGGGTCAGCGGTGCAGGCCAGCAGCGACGCCAGGGCGGCAAAGGTGAGAAAGCGGAAATATCGGGGACGCATGATCGAATCCAGGTGGCTCGCCGTTGCTGCAGGGGATGATGCCCTGCCCCGCTGCACCAGTCAGGCACGGGGCAGGCATCCAGGCCGGTCAGAACGCCGTGCGGAAAGCCATACCAATGATGGTAATGGTCGCCTCGGTTTCAATGTCGAGACCGGCGTACGGGTTATACACCACGTTATCCACGCCCGTACAGTTGGCCAGGCAGCTGGTGTTTGCCGGGATCCGGTCTTCGCTGCGCAGCTGCGCCACACCCAGGTCAATCTCGGTGTCCTTGTCCCACTGGTAACCGAGGCCCAGCGAGTAGTAGCGCGCTTCGTTGATTGGTACCAGTGGCGAGCGCCGGTCATCCGGAATAGCGGAGGCACGAGGCTCATAGCCAGCCCGCAGCTGGATACGGCCGGTGAGGTCATACTGGACACCGAAGGCCATGTTCCAGGTGGACTGGAACTCCAGCGGCAGACGCAGACGGGTGTTGGTGGAGCCCGGCGAGAACAGCCGCGCCAGGGCGGTGACCGCAGAGCTGCGGTCGAATTCGAATGCCCAGGCGTCCCATTCCTCGTAGTCGGTCCATACGGCATCAATATTGAACTGCCAGCGCTCGAACGGCCGCAGTTTGATACCGGTCTGGAAATGCGCGGGCATGGTGACGTCCATGTTGATCAACCCGGTTTCCTGCGCACCGATACCGGCCGGCAAACCCAGCACAGCCAGGGCCAGTGCACCCGTGGGGCTGCCACCGATACCATTCAGGGTTTCCTGCGTGGCATTGGCGTAATCAAGGGTGTAATCGCCATTGAGGTGGACTTCCACCGGGGCATGCCAGACCGCACCCCAGGCAAAGGAATCCGTGGGCTCCCACAGCACGCCAAGGTTCCATGACGGGCTCAGTCGCTGGTCCATGGCCACTTCCAGCGAGGCCAGGTTCTTGAACGGCCCGAGCCCCTCGTCAGGGCGACAGACGCCGAACAGCAGCACGTCCAGGGCGAAGTTGTCCTCGCCGGCGAAGGGCGCACAGATGCTCTCGTCCAGAATCCGGGCGAAACCGAGCAGGTCGTTGGGAGAACGGAAATCTGTCTCCAGGTACATGGCCTGGTATGACAGGCCAATGGAGGCGCCCACCGACAGGGTATCCGAAACCTGGTAACCCACTGACGGCGACAGATAGGTAATACGCTCCAGCGCTACCCGCTTGCCGAGGTAATTGCCCGGGTCATCATCGCTGCGGTAAAAACCGGCAGCCAGCGGCAGGTAGGTGGCGGTGCCGAAGGTAAACTTGGAGCCTGGCGGCTTGATGGAGAACGCCGGCAACGGACCCGCCACCAGCGGGCCTGGCGGCAGGTCCACCGTGTCGTTCAGGATCGGCACATAAAAACTGATGCCCTCGACGGTGCTGGTGCTGGTCTTGAATTCCCGGCACACGTCAGAACCGTCGTCTGGCGCATCGGCACACACGACCGGGTCGTCAGAGAAGCCGAACACGCCGAAATTGGGCGGTGCAGAAAAGGTGCTTTCCAGATTGAAATCCACACCCAGGAACTGCAGGTCCATGCGCCGCCCTTCCAGGCGCGCCAGACCGGCCGGATTGAAGTGGATTGACATGATTCCCGGCGGATCGGCAGTGACCGCATGGCCAAGGCTCATGGCGCGCACGTCAAGGGCGATATTGGTCGCCAGCTGCGCCGACACCATGCCCGATGCGAGCAGCGCGCAGGCGGAGACAATCCCCCGTAGCAATGTGCCTGTTATTCTTGTCATTGATTACTTCCGCTGACGTCGCAATGCATTATCAGGCACCGGGCTTGAGGCCGGTGATATCAATCGGGAGTGAGAACCCAAGCAGTACATCCGGAGAATCTTCCGTCAGGCCATAACCGAAGCTGATGTTGATGATCCGGTTGCTGGCAGTACGCAGGCCCATGGACGTGTTGACCACAGACGAGGTGGAGTCCTCGGACAATGCCGACGTGCCATCGTTGAAGTTGAAGCGGGTATCAAAGTTGTACGACTGCTGGTAACTGGCGCTGAGCGACACTTCGTAGCTCAGCGAATAGGCAAAGCCCATGGAGAAGCTCAGGCTGTCACCGGTTTCCACTTCTTCCAGCACCCGTGAACCACGGGCCTGCTTGAGGTCCGTGGCATCAAACGCATGGGTATAGCCAAGGGAGCCGAACAGCACCACCGGATCCACCACCTTGCTCATGCTGACACCACCACCGACAGAGTAATAACCCTTGCCGCTGGACACTTCGGTGTTGGTATTGATCTCGTAAGGGCTGTCACCGGTGGCCGTGGAAAGCGAGGCATACAGGGTGGTATTCATGGCACCCACTTTCACCGGGAACGGCTGGTAACGCAGGCTGAAAGACACATCGCCCAGGGCTGCCTGGGAGACATCTTTCTGCGTGTCGTACTTGTAGACCACCGGCAGACGGGTGTTGAAGGTCAGGTTATTCCAGATGCCATAATCAAGGGACAGGTCGGAACCGAAGCTGTGCTGGGCGTCATTCTGGATCAGGAAGCGGTTGATGTTGCCGTCGTCACCGATATTGATATCGATACGGTCATCGCGGAAATAGCTGTAGCTACCGCTGAAGGTCATGCTCATCTCGCCGGACGGCAGCAGTGAGTACTGCTTCTCGGCCGCCTGGAAGACCTCTTCCAGGTTCTTTTCCTGGGTGACGTCCGCCTCTTTCTGCTGCAGTGCCTCACGGGCACGGTCAGCCGCCGACTGCGGTGCCTCAGGCTCAGCCGCCTGCTCAGCGTCGGCATCCGCCGGCGCATCAGCCTGCTCTTCGGCCGCCTGCTCCTGTGTGCCCTCCGGCGCCGGGCCGGTGGCATCTTCCTCTGCGGCCCAGGTCTGCGCTGACAGCAGCATCAACAGTGCCAGCCAACCTGCACCAGCCTTGCAACCCCCATACATCTTCATGTGCGTCGCCCTTGTTGTTCTAATCTCTTGGTCCACTCAATCACCAACCCGTCAGTTCTTGAAGTAGGTCCGTGTTGGTACGTTTAGGATAATGGTCGGCTCCGGATGGTCTGCCGGCACCGGTTCACGGGTATCGGCATCCACCAGTACCCGCTGCAACGTGGCCGCCTCGTCAGCACGGTTTTCCAGCGGCGCGGTAAACACCGGGAACTCCTGGAACGCGAGGCGATTGATGGTTTTCTCGTCGATCAGTCGCAGATCCCAGTTGGTCAGCTCCAGATCGGGCTGCGGCTCGAAGCCGTTCGGGAATACGATGAACAGCACATTGTCTGTCCATACCTGCTTGAATTTGGTTTCGGTGAAGCTGATGTTGCCCAGCGCCGGGTCCGCCACGTAGATGTGGCCGTCCTGGTATTTCTTGAGCACCACGAAGTGCTTGAAACCACTGTAGTGGATGGGAACGATGGCCGGGTGGTCAAGATCGCGAAGGTCTTCAAAGCTGGCACGGAAGCCACCGGAGGGGTGACCGAGCGCTGTTGCCAGGCGCTTCATGTCGAGCAGCGAAAAGCCGCGCCGGGCAACGATCTTGTCGTATTCGCCAAAGCGCAACAGGCCTTCCATGATCTGGCGTTCCTGGAACTGACGGCCGAGGTAGCCGTTCAGCACCGTGGTCAGGGCGGCAGACCCACAGGAATAGTCGTACGCCTGGCGCACCACGTTCTGGTATTTGAATTGGGAGACGGGCTTGACCACCAGGCCCCGCTCGACATGGCGCTCCGGTACCGTCGGGTGCTCGTAATAGACGTAACCCTGCGGATACTCCTGCACCACGGCGGCCTCGTTGACCGCTACAAATATGAGCGCAACCCCAAGAATCGTCGCCAGCATGAACCTGGACCCATTGCCATTATTGTTATTTATATGTCCCGCCAGGCGGGACTGTTCCGGGCCGTATGGTACGCACGGACTGCCACTGCGGCAACTGCGCGTCCATCGAACCTTGCTCATCCTACCTCATAGGAGGTGTGAGCATTTGTTGGCTTTTTGTAACGTCACTGTGACGCCGTATCAGCCCCCTGCTCCGGCATTTCCAGCGAATAGCCATAACGCTCGGCCGCCTCCTGCAGGTGCGGCAACACCGGCCTCAGATAATCGGCGTAGTTGTGCCAGCGGTAGCGACTGGCCGTGTACAGGCCCTTGCCCACCGCCTGGTAGCTGGGCGTTGCAAGTGACCCGCGTCCCTTTGCGTGCTCGGCGTAGTTGGCCATGCCCGCGTCCCAGTCGAGACCCAGAAACTCCAGCAGCGGCGTCACCGTGCCCTCAAGATCGCCGATCAGGTCTTCATAGCGGATGTAATGCATCCGGTCCTTGAGCCCAAGCACCTCTTCGTACTGCCACAGCAGTTTCATCACGTGCCGGTAGAAGCTGGCACCATCATCCAGCACCAGGAAGTTGCTCATGGCGTCGTTCATCTGGAACGACTGCATGTGGCCACTGAGCACACAGTCCGCCGGGTGGCGCAGGGCCACGATAAAGCGGGCATTGGGAAACATGCGGGCAATAAAGCCCACATAGGCCGAGTTCAGCGGCATCTTGTCGATCAGCGTCTGGCCCGGCTTCAGGTCGATATACTTGGCCACCTGGCGGAAATAAAGGGCCTGCAGCTCCCTGAGCTGCTTTTCACTGAACCGGGCCAGGTAGTTCAGGCGGCGCTGCATCAGCTGCAGCCATGAGGCTCCTTCCGGCGGCTTGCCCGCCACTGCTGCCATGGATTCGCAAACCAGGTTGGCAGAGCGGAAACACGGCGACACGGTCTGCTTTTCCTCGATGGCCACAATGTCCGGGTGACTGTCCAGCACCTGTTCCAGCAGCGTCGTGCCGGAGCGGGGAAAGCCGATCAGGAACACCGGCGCCTGGTCATGGGGCACCGATGGCGTCCAGCCGTCGACCCATTCGCGGGTAAAACGCTTCTTGAAACCCTCGATCATCATGCGCAGCGCATTGCGCTGCACCGGCACCCCTTCAAGCCGGTACTGCATGGCGTTGGCCAGCTTCAGGGTCTTTTCCGCATTGGCGAAATCCTTTTTGCGGTCGTAGGCGGCCGCCACGGCTTTCCAGCTGTGCGCGATCAGGCGGTGATCGCCCTCGTAAGCGGCCAGGTATTCCTGCAGGGGGCCAAGCAGGTTGTCGTCATCACGCAGCGCATTCCAGGCATCAGCACGAATGCGCCAGACGTTGGGTTGCAGCTCCGGCGGAAACGCCTTGTCCAGAATCGCCAGCGCCTTTTCACTGTTGAGGGTGCGCTCTTCCACGATGGCGCTGAGCAGCACCTGGTAGTCGGTCCAGTGACCCAGCGCCTTGCAGCGATCCAGATGGAAGGGAATCTTGTTCCACTGCGCCGTGGCCTCGTAGAAATTCATGGCCAGCTGGTGGACACCGAGGTTGTTGGGCGCCAGCTCGATAAAACGCGCGAGCATGGTCGCCGGGGTGGCGTCGTCTCCCACGGTCAGTGAGCGCTTGAAGAAATCCCGGGCCAGGTCCAGTTGCAGCACACCGTTCTGCATCAGCGCATCCAGCAACTTGTAGGCATCGCCGAGCCGGTTGCCTTCCAGCGCCTGCTTGCACAGCGCCACGGCCTGGTTCTTGTCAATCTGCTGGCGCGTTGCGCCACTGGAAGCCTGCGTCATAAAACCCCGTCCACACCCGGCCGCCGTACGACCACTGTTGTTATTGTGCGCCCTATTATGGGGGTCACGCACCGCGCTGCAAGCTGAAATGCCTGACGCCACGATGCCTGCGCCACAACAGACCAGGACCCACCCCCTGCAGGGGCGGCGTGCACGCCGCGAACAACCTCACAGCAGGCAAGCTGCAGCAAAGCGACGGAGGGATTCGCGGCGTACACGCCGCTCCTGCAGGAGGGATGGACGAACGTTGCTTCAGGACGGAAAAAGAAAGGCAGGGGTTCGATCAGGCATAAAAAAAGGCCCGGCAAAGCCGGGCCTTTTTCGTGTAACCAGTGCGGTAATTACTTACCGGCGATGGTTACGGTGGTGCCGTTCAGGTTCAGGCCGATGATCTCGATGTCACCGATAGCCGGCTGGCTACCCAGGGTCACAGAGGACATCTGCAGGCTCACACCAGCAGAAGCACCGGTGGCACCCAGCTGACCGAAGGTCAGGGCCAGACCAGAGGTCTCGACGTCGCCGGTCATGGACACGGTCAGGTTGCCGGAACCGTCAGCATCTTCCATCACGATCTGCGTCACGGAGATAGACTCGCCAGAAGACGCGTCGTTCAGCGCGAAGTTGTTGATGGTGATGCCGTTGGTGATGGCGGTGTCCAGAACAATCATGCTGCCCTGCGGCTCGGCAGAACCCAGCTGGATGTTCAGGTCAACCTGGCCCAGGGTGATATCCATGGAGTCCAGGATGTTGGCGGAGGTGTTGGTTACCGCGTTACCCATGCCGGTGGATACAGCCACCTGGATGTCACCGGTGGAGATGGTGGTACCAGTCGGGATGGTTACAGCCACGTTCAGAACAGGCGCGCCGGCGTTGCCGTCAGCGTCGATGTCCACATCGATACCGCCAGCACCGGTGGTCAGGCTCATGTTGTTGATAACCAGAGCACCAGCAGCGCCGGTCAGGGAACCAGCAGTGGAACCGTCACCGTCGTGGATGATGATGTCCATGGTGGACGCCGGAACGTCGATGTTCAGGGACAGACCGTCCTGACCGGTTACGTCAGACAGTGCGGCGTCGTCCATGGCTTCCATGGCGAAACCGGAAACCGGCAGAGCGGCAATGGCAGAAGCCAGAGCAAGTTTCTTGAAACCTTTCATTATTATCTCCTCGTGTGCACAACGGATTCGTTGTTATTTAAATGGGCGTCGATGCACGTGCATTTACATCCCACGAACTTACGTTAACACAGCAGTTACAAAAGCAACACTGCTGGATACATTCCGGAACCCGCCCGACAAAAAGCCATAACCCTCTGTTTTAATTGATTTTAATGGAGGTACGGCAATTCTTGCCATGGCACTGGCAAGCCTGCCCATGCGGCGGCCTTGCCCGCGCTGTTACCGTGTGTAACACCTGTGCGCGCCCATGCACCGTCCAGCGCCGCCCGCCCTTGCGGATCACCCCCAGCCCCCTAGAATAGCCC